>Ga0065720_1002695_pt1 | contig 724829 bp, 625 predicted proteins | sample Thericmetagenome_FD_59107 | JGI IMG/M metagenome (GOLD analysis project Ga0065720, IMG submission 59107) | Thermophilic microbial communities from the Joint Bioenergy Institute, California, USA of rice/straw/compost enrichment - eDNA_2 v2... | ecosystem: Engineered > Solid waste > Grass >...
AAAAAAAAAAACCCCCCGCCATAACGGCGGGGATCACACTTTGAATTCATTTTGATGTTTACTGAGCTTCCAGGCGGAACACGATCGGTTGTTTCTTATACGATTTCACCTGGCGTCCGTTCTGCACGGCGGGTGTCCATTTACCACTCTTCTTGATAACGCGCACGGCCTCATCCTGCAATTCTTTCGGACCGCTGATAGCCTGCACCTCACTCACCACACCTTCTTTATCCACGATGAACTGAACAACCACTGTACCCTGGATCTCGTTGTCGATCGCATCCTGCGGGTAACGGAGGTTCCTGTTCAGGTAGCGCTGCCATGCAGCGGGACCACCGGGATATTCTGATTCAATTTCCACTTTGGTAAATGTCTTGTCCCAATCCTCTTCCACCTTCTTCGGAGCTTCAACCACACCTTTACCGGCGTCTTCTACAGGCGGAGCCACGATACCTTCGTCTTTCACACCTTCCTGGCTAACCACGTCGATCTTGGTGTCTTCCAGCTCGGTTACTTCCGGTGGTTTTTCTTCTTCCTTCACCTCTTCGTCTTTAACGATTTTGGGCGGAGTGAACTTGGTCATCTCCACTTTCGGAGGATCTGGTGGTTTGGGGGGCGGAGGTGGCGGGGGCTCCTCACGTTTTTCCTCTTGCTTTACTTCTTCCAGCTGTACGTCCTGGGCAGCGAGCTTCTTGGTCTCCTTTTCACCTCCCAGGGCATTCGACAGGAAGTATCCGCCAAACAACAACACGCAGAAGGCAGCCATCGCCAGCAGCGCTGTTACCAACCGCCTGTTGTAGGTCTTACGCAGCTCATAGGCTCCGTAGTCCTTATTCCTACCCTCGAATATGATATCGAGGATGTCGGCGCTTAATATTTTATTTACGTCCATAATTCGAGTTTGTTAAAATTAGATGCAATTCCTGGTGCATTCCACAAAATTAATTGCTGGCGGGTGCTGTAAAACCAGAAGGCGGAACACCCTCTGTAGCGGCGATAAACTGCAAGTCTTGTGGGGTAATATCCACAAGGGCATAGCGTTTTACGTCGCCGATAAACATCTCGTCCAGCATATCAACCGTGTTTTTATAAGTCGCATCCGGGCCGGGCTTTATGATCACCACAAAGTCTTCGGGCTTGGTATTCCTCTTCTTATCAAGGATTACCTGCCTGATATCCATGAAGTTAGAAGTCTTGAAGTTAGAGCCATCGGGTAACAGCTCGCCCTCATAGTAATACACGTTATTATCCCGGTTCATCAGGATGGTCAGCGCACCGGAGTTTTTCACCTTACTCTGCTCTTCCTGCTTTTCGGTGTCCTTAGGCAGGTACAGTCGCAAAGCAGTGGGCTGACTCATGGTGGTGGTGAATATGAAGAACGTGATCAACAAAAACCCCAGGTCCACCATCGGCGTAAGGTCAACACGGGTAGAAAGCTTTTTCGCCTTCTTTACACCCGGGCCTTTTTTATGTCCACCCTGTTGCGAGGTATCCAGTTCAGCCATATGAAAAAATTAAATTGTTTTTAAATAATTGATTTACTGGTCAGTCACGCTAGCTCCCTCACGAGCGGCCCTGCGGCCCAGCTCAGAATCCGGTGGAATACCTTCGGGATCAGTAACCAGTGAAAACTTAAACTGCTCGTTTTTCTTCAGGGCATCTATCACTCCTTTGAAAGAAGGATATTTTGCCTCGTTATCACCCTTCAGCAGGATATTCATCTTTTTACCCTGGAAGGCGGTGAGCGCAGCTCTTATCCAAACCTGTAATTCGTTATTAAGTGAATCAGTCACCGGAATACCGGGCTGCTGTAAATTCTTAATTTCCGAAGGGTCGCGCTGCAAGTACGATTTCAGCTGGCTGAAAGGTACTCCCACGAAAGAGCCATTACGAGCAAAGGCGGCCTTCTCCGCGTCAGTAAGGTTCAGAGCCTTCATCTCATTCACCTCCTCGATGATCTGCAGCTTTTCGGGCCTGTTCATATCATCTACGGAGAAATATACCTTACCATCCTTATCCATGGTGATCAACACAATGTCTTTGCCCTCCAAAGTCCTGGTTGACACCGACTTAGGGGTAGTCACCGACAAAGCCTCATCGGGTTTGAACTTAGTGGTAAGGATAAAAAAGGCCAGCAACAGGAAAGCCACATCGCACATGGCCGTCATGTCTATATTCGTGCTCTTCCGAGGTACTTTGACTTTTGGCATTTTTTCAAAATTTCAGTTAACAACTATTAGATTCCTGCTCGGCTGTTTTCCATAGCATTTTGCCGGCTTTTTTGACCAGCGCAGCTATAAGATTATTTATACAGCGAAGCAAAGCTCTGGGTCAAAGTAAAGCCGCTCTCATCGATACCGTAAGTAATTGTGTCTATTTTTGTTGTAAATACGTTATACATAATGATCGCTAAGGCTGAAGTACCGATACCCAGGGCTGTGTTGTAAAGCGCTTCGGAAATACCTCTCGAGAGCTCAGCAGCAGCCTGACCACCACCTTCTTCACCAAGAGCCGCGAACGATGTAATCATACCCAATACTGTTCCAAACAGACCTAACAGCGTAGCCACTGAAGCGATGGTTGACAGGAACACCAGGTTTTTTTCCAACATGGGGAGCTCCAGGGCAGTTGCTTCTTCCACCTCTTTCTGGATAGCGAGTACTTTTTGTTCAGTATCCAGCTCGGTGTTGGAGATCATTTCTTTGTATTTGCGGAGACCGGCTTTCATTACGTTGCCCACGCTACCTTTCTGTCTGTCGCACTCAGAAATAGCCTGGTCAACATTCTTATTAGCCAGATGATATTGCACTTTGCGGATGAACTCAGCAATATTTCCTTTACCGGTTGCTTTAGTGATTGTCAGTAACCTTTCAACCACGAATACTATTACGATCAGGAAGTTTGCGATAAGAACAGGCACCACAATACCACCTTCATACATCCTCACCAATCCTCCTTTGGGGCCTTCATGTTTTGGCCAAAACCCGCCAGCCGGATCTGGTTTAGTGAAATTACTCGGATCGCCCAGAATAAAACGCCATATAATATAACCAGCAAGTACGCATAAGATCGGAGCCAACCAGCTAATTGCATTGCTCTTCTTTTTTGGTTGAACAGACGTACTACTCTTCGGCGCAGTCGCAGTTGGTTTTGTTTCAGCCATGATTGTTTGTTTTTAGATGTTTTTAAATTTTACTATTGAAGTTTTTAAAAAATGGGCTCACAATTCTAATGAAAAACTTTTTCACCCGATCACAGTCATCAGGAAAAATTTTTAAATAAGGTTCACAAGATAAGGGATTTTGTATATAGGAGCCTTAAAAATAGGCGTTTTGGTTGAATAAAAATACAGGCAAAACCGGTCTTAATTTTAGCTCCAAACCGCCCCGATTCCATAATGGTCCTTTTGACATTTTTTGACCCGTTGAGAAAAAGCCTTTCCTTATCTTCATCCATTAAACAAATTCAGAACATGCAAATTCCCCAACGATTAAGGATCGGCATTTTTGCTGCAATCAGCGCCTGTCTTATGTTGCAGGCGAGCGCGCAAAACAGACCCAATGCGCCAACAAATCCAACGCCCCAGGACAGTACCCGCAGACCACCGTCACCCACCCCGCCACGCACGGGGCCCAGACCTTATAAGGACGTCATCACCGATAAGGCCTGGAGTCAGAAAGGTCTTTTCGCTGTACATAAAGTAGACGACAGATGGTTCTTCGAAATCAATGATACCCTGCTCGGCAGAGATATCCTGGTAGTAAACCGCATATCAAAAGCTCCCATAGGTATTCGCTCTGGCTTTATCGGGTATGCCGGCGACGAGATTAACGAAAACGTAATCCGCTTTCAGAAAGGCCCTAACAATAAGATCTTCCTACAGACCATTTCGTTTTCGGTGTATTCGAAAGACAGCACCCAACCAATGTATAAGTCGGTGCAGAATTCAAACATTCAACCTATATCCGCCGCATTCGATATAAAGGCTTATTCGAAAGACAGCAGCGGTTATGTGATCGACATGACCGACTACATCAACAGCGATAACGATGTGCTGTATTTCGCTTCGTATTTTAAAACTGCCCTCCGCATCGGCGCACAGCAGGCTGATAAGTCTTATATAGTAACTATCCGCTCTTATCCTATCAACACTGAAATCAAAACGGTAAAAACCTACAGTAAGATGCCGGCCCCGGCACGTACGCCCGGTGCACCTGCTGCTGGTCCGGCAGGCAATGCCACCTTTGAACTGAACAGTTCGCTGGTATTGCTGCCAAAAACACCTATGCGTCCCCGTTATTACGACGATCGTGTAGCCTACTTCACCACAGGCTATACCGATTTCGATGCCGACCCGCATGGTGTGAAGAACGTAAGCATGATCACTCGCTGGAGACTGGAGCCAAAACCGGAAGATGTTGAAAAAATGAAACGCGGCGAACTGGTAGAGCCCATCAAGCCAATCGTTTTCTATATCGATCCCGCCACTCCTGAGAAATGGGTACCCTACCTGATCCAGGGCGTGAACGACTGGCAGAAAGCTTTTGAAAAAGCCGGTTTTAAAAATGCCATCTATGCCCGCAGGGCGCCCACCAAAGAGGAAGACAGCACCTGGAGCCTGGAAGACGCCCGCTACTCAGCTATCGTTTATAAGCCATCAGATATTGCCAATGCCAGCGGCCCCCACGTGCACGACCCGCGCAGCGGTGAAATCCTGGAATCGCATATCAACTGGTATCACAATGTAATGCGCCTGCTGCGCAACTGGTACCTGATACAGGCCTCGCCCAGCGATCCCAAGGCACGCAAGGCAAAATTTGATGATGAGCTGATGGGACAACTGGTTCGCTTTGTGTCTTCGCACGAAGTGGGTCATACCCTCGGCCTGCCGCACAACATGGGTTCTTCATGGGCTACACCCGTAGAAAAACTGCGCGACAAAGCCTGGGTGGAAGCCAACGGTCATACCTCATCCATCATGGACTATGCACGTTTCAACTACGTGGCGCAGCCCGGCGATAATATCGGACCCGCAGGCATTTTCCCGCGCATCGGCGATTATGACCTCTGGTCTATTGAATGGGGATACAAACCTATTTTCGATAAAACAGAAGAAGAGGAAAAAGAAATTCTGAACGAGTGGGTAAAAAGCAAATACAATAACCCCCGCTTCCGCTTCCTGCACCAGAATGGTGAAGATCCACGCGCGCAAACAGAAAGCCTGGGCGATAATAATATGAAAGCCGGTGAGTACGGCATCAAAAACCTGAAATGGATTTTGCCCCAGCTGCCCGACTGGCTCAATGAAAAAGGCGAGAATTATGAAACGCTTCGCGAAGTATATGATAACCTGTTGAGCCAGTTCAGCCGCTATATGGGTCATGTAGTGACCAATATCGGTGGCATTTATACCGATTACCGCACCACCGACCAGGAAGGAAATGTTTATACCGTGGTGCCCAAGGCAACGCAGAAAGAAGCGATGGCTTTCCTGCAGAAACACCTGTTCACCACTCCTACCTGGCTGCTCGACAGAAAGATCCTGGATAAAATTGCTTCGCCCAACCAGGACCGCATCAGCAGCCTGCAGGATACCTGGTTAACCAGCCTGCTCTCCAATGCGCGCATGCAGCGTTTGATATCGAGCGCCAACCGCGACCCGAACGCCTACCGCCTCGACGAGTTTATGGACGACCTGAGAACGGGCATCTGGAGCGAACTGGCAGCACGCAAACCGATAGATGTGTATCGCCGCAATTTGCAGAAAGCATTTGTTGAGCGCCTGGGCAGTATCGTGAGGCCGCCTTCTCCCGCCAGCAGCAGCGGCGGTGGCATCGTCATCACCATCGGTCCTTTGGTCGACACCAAAAAGAACGATATCATGTCTGTAGCAAAGGGCACCCTGCGCACGCTGAAAAGCCAGATAACCGCAGCATTGCCCGCTTATACCGACAGAATGAGCCGTTATCATTTACAGGATATGCTCGACAGGATCAACAATATCTTAGATCCGAAATAGTTCATACTCTTTTTAATAAAAGCAAAAGGCTGTCCGCTTCGGACAGCCTTTTTTATTCTTGTTTTGGGTGGCAATCTTACTCATACCGCAGCGCCTCGATGGGATTCAGTCTCGCCGCTTTCATCGCGGGATACAAACCCGCCAGCAGGCCCACCATAGTGCAGATAACAATTCCGAATATTACCCAGTTCCATGGTATCACAAAGCTGGTGCTGAGCAGTAAACCCACTACGTTTCCAAACAGTACGCCGAGCGCTATTCCAAAGCCCGCGCCCAGCAGACTGATGATGATGGATTCGTATAAGAACTGGTAACGTACGCTTTTGCTTTTCCCGCCGATAGCTTTTACCAAACCAATTTCCTTGGTGCGTTCGGTTACGGCCACCAGCATAATGTTCATCAAGCCTATGGCAGCGCCCGCCAGGGTGATGATACCAATCACTATCGCGGAAATGCGGATCATACTGAGATTTCGCATCAGCATTTCCACGAAACTATCGCTCTTATCAATCGAGAAATTATCTTCTTCAATAGTAGTCAGTTTACGTATAGGCCGGAATACACCCGTAGCCTGCCCGATAGCGCCATCCATCAGCCTGATATCGGGCACTTTCACCTGTATGGAAAACGACGCATTGGGATTGCTGTTGAAATAGCGCCGCACATTGTTGTAAGAAGTGATCACAATATTATCCCAACTCATTCCAAAAGTAGATCCCTTGGATTGTAGCGTACCAATAACTCGGAATGGTATATTATCGATCTTGATGATCTTATCGATGGGACGCTCGAGATTTTCTCCGAAAAATTTAACTGCCACATCTTTTCCTATCAGGCATACGTTGCGGCTCGTTTCCACATCCAGCGCCGTCAGGTTGCGGCCATAAGCTATCTTAAATCCGTTTTGATCAAGATAGTTTTCATCACCACCATATACGCGCACGGTGGGATTGGTCTTTTTGCTTTCGCGCGATACGATAGCATTCGACTTACCAAAAATGAACAGCGAAACGGTGGCGGGGAAATCGTAGTTCTCTTTGAACTTTTCTGCCTGCAGCTTGGTGATGGGCTTGCCCATGTTCGACTTCTTCTCTTTCTTCTGCCCCTGTGTTTCTTTTTTCACCTCGTTGCCACGTCCGCCAAACCAGCGCGGCTCGCGAAAACGGATGGTGAAGCCGGTGGCGCCCATTGAAGAGAAACTCTCCACAAACTTTTGCTGGATGGCAACAATAGCGGTATTAATGCCAATAAGCGCCATGATGCCCAATGCAATAATAGCCACTGTAATAACGGTGCGCAGCCTGTTGGAACGAACGGTGCGGTAAGCCAGCGAAAGCGAGTCGCGAAGAGTCATACTCTAAGTTAGGGAAAATAGCTGCCAACTTAGAAAAAGTAGTACAATTTGTCGATCAGCCATTCGGGGAAAATGCCGAGCAATACCACTACGGCGGCTATACCAATCAGCACCCCTTTAAAAGCGGGAGTGGCATCCATTTCCTGGGCGTCGCCGTCTTTGAAATACATGGCCTGTATTACGCGGAAATAATAATATACGCTGATGGCGGCGCAAAGCACACCCAGTATCACCAGCCACAACACATGACCTGCCCTTACCGCGGCGGCCAGCATATAAAACTTGGCCCAGAAACCTGCAGTGGCCGGAATGCCCGCCAGCGATAAAAGGAAGATGGTATTGGTAGCAGCCAGCACCGGCTGATGTTTGGCCAGCCCGTTAAAGCCTTCGAAGGTATAATCCTTCATTTTAATAAGAATAGCAAAGATGCCGATGGTAGCCAGGCTATAGGCGGCGGCGTAGAAGATCAAACCTTCAAACGCAGTCTCGTTCAGCGCCACAATGGCAAACATCATAAAGCCTGCCTGTGCTATACTGGAGTAAGCCAGCATACGCTTTACGCTTTGCTGGAATACGGCGGTGATATTTCCGATAAACAGCGTGGCTGCTGTGATGATGGCAACCATCAGTTGCCACTCGCTCTGCATACTGCCAAGACTGTTTTTGAAAAGGCGGATAAATGCTATAAACCCGGCAGCCTTCACCACGGTGGCCATGAAGGATGTGAATACTGTGGGCGCACCATCATATACATCAGGCGTCCAGAAATGGAAGGGTGCGGCCGATACTTTAAAGGCCATGGAAAAAAGCAACAGCAGCAGGCCGGCAGCCAGCATGGGAGTAAGCTCACCATTGCCCATGCCGATCACATCCATATTGAAGCTTCCTTTTACGCCATAGATCAGCGTAATACCCATGAGCATAAGACCGGTTGAGAAACAGCCCATGAGGAAGTACTTCAGCGAAGCCTCGTTGCTCTTAAGATTACGCTTATCGGCGCCGGTAAGTATGTACAGCGGAATGGAGATGATCTCGATTCCGAGGAAAAGCATCAGTAAGGTATTGAACGAAGAAGCGATAGCCACGCCGCAGAGCACGAAAAATATGAGCGCACAATAATCGGCCACATGCATGCCCACTTTTTCGATATCGCGGCCGGAAAGCAGGAAAAAAACCAGTGTAGAAGCAAATGCAATAGCATTGAACAGCAGGCCGAAATTGTCGAACACCATCATGCCCTTTACATCAACCTTGAAAAAATTGATGCCGTTCATTTCAAGAATATTAGTGATCAGCAGCACGGCCAGGCCGGTGACGGCAATACCGCGCACCACCTTATTGTTCCTGCTGAACACGCTCGTAAACATCATTACCACACCCCAGATTGCCGATAAAACAATTGCATTCATATGAATCGGTATGCTTTCGCTTAAGGATTTTTGATCATCATTTTAGAAATCAGTGTGTCCACCGCGCCTTGTGTAATCTCCAGCAATGGTTTGGGATATACACCAATCGCAATTATCATCACCACCAGCGCCGACAGTACCAGTTTTTCATTCAGCCTGATATCGCGCGCGCCGGCTGTGAGTGAATTTGTATTTCCGAAAAATACTTTCTGGATCATGTTGAAGGTGTACACAGCAGAAAGAATAATGCTGATGGCACCCACCACTGCAAAAATGTAATGATACTTCGAAGCAAGTGAAGTAAACACGCCTGCAAACATCAGGAACTCGCCGATAAACGCATTGGTAAGCGGCAGCGCTACATTGGCCAGCGCCAGCACCACCAGCAATATGCCCAGCACGGGCGCTTTTTGTGCCAACCCTCCCAGTTCCGACATTTTGCGGGTTCCCATTTGTCGCTCGATCAGTTCTACCACAATCCACAGTCCGAGTATATTGATGCCGTGGTTAAACATCTGAATCATCACGCCCTGCATACCCATATTGGAAGGCACAAAGATGGCCAGTCCCATCAGTCCCATATGCGCGATAGAAGAATAAGCAAACAAACGCTTCAGGTCATCCTGCTGCATGGCCACGAATGAAGCATACAACATGCCCACTACGCAAAGTGTTGCCGGGTTGTCGCCAAACTGGAAAGAAGCGGTGGGCAATACCGGTACCAGCCAGCGCAGTATGCCAAACACACCCATTTTCACCATCACGGCGCTAAGCACCATGGTAACCGCTGTGGGCGATTGCTCGTAGGTATCGGGCTGCCAGGTATGGAAAGGGAAGATGGGCATTTTGATGGCAAAAGCCAGGAACAGCAATACGAATAACCAGGCTTGTGTGCCGGGCGACATTTGTGCTACTGCGTAGAAAGAATCTATGGAGAATGACTTGTCAGGCGTCTGGAAATACAGGAAAATGATAGCCACCAGCATCAGCAGCGAGCCGACAAAGGTGTATATGAAAAATTTGAAAGTAACCGGTATTCTTCTTTCACCGCCCCATTGCGAGCAGAGGAAGTAAACGGGAATAAGCGCCAGTTCCCAGAAGAAATAAAACAGCAGCGCATCCATGGCTACAAACACGCCCATAAGGCCCGCCTGCGAAAGCAGCATGAGGGCAAAGAAATTATTGGGCTTTCTGTAGCTGTTATTCCATGTAGCGATAAAAATTACGGGAAATGAAATGCCGGTGAGCAGGCAGAGCACTTTGCCCATACCATCCAGGCCTACATTGAAGCTGCTGCCCAGTTCGGGAAGCCAGGGCAGATTGTAATGCAGCCAGCTATCATTCTTTGTGGTGAGGGCCATTACTGAAATCACCAGCGACACAATGGATGATAACAATGCCCACGATTTAACGGACTTTTCCTGCTTTACCAGGAAAGCGATCAATCCACTCAGCAAGGGAATAACTATCAGTAAAACGGGCATCATATATTTTTCGAAATAAAAGTTCTTAATCCGGAAATCACACTATCGGTTGCGTCGTAATTATTTCTTTATAAAAAACTGCAAAACTAAAAACACGAGTATGCTCAAAACCATCAGCAGCACATAGCTGCCCACCTGTCCGCTCTGCAGCAGTCGCACCTGGCGGCTGCTATAGTTCACCAGTTTACCCACGCCATTCACCAGCCAGTCGATAAATTCTTTTTCTACAAATGAGTTCAGCACTTTCGCCAGCCAGTTTACCGGGCGAACGATCAGCCACTGGTAAAATTCATCCACATACCATTTATTCGCCAGTATTTTTCCAAAACCTGTGGGCTCTCCCAGCTCAGGATTCCTGCGATACCTGGCTGTAGCAACAAATATGGCGATGGCCGCACCAATCACGGTTACACCCATCAGCAGATACTCGGTGCTATGCGAAATGGAGTGTGCTTCCATCTTTTCTGCAGAAGCTGCAAATACCGGCGCTAAGAAATCGCCGAGGGAATGCGCGCCGTGCATCAACACTTCAGGAATACCCACCCATCCGCCTATTACGCTCAGCACTGCCAGCACTATCAGCGGGATGGTCATCAGTGAAGGGCTTTCGTGTAAATGATGTTTCTGCTCTTCTGTGCCGCGGAAGCTGCCGAGGAAGGTTGTGGCATACAAGCGGAACATATAAAAAGCAGTGAGCAATGCGCCGGCTGCACCCAGCACATAATATAAAGGATTCCTAAGGTATGCAGCCGCTAGTATTTCATCTTTTGAAAAGAAACCGGAGAAGGGCGGAATACCGGCAATGGCAATACAGCCCACCAGGAAGGTGATATGCGTAATGGGTAAGTATCTTTTCAATCCACCCATTTTGCGGATATCCTGCTCGTGGTGCATGGCATGAATTACCGAGCCTGCGCCGAGGAAGAGCAAGGCTTTGAAGAACGCGTGCGTCATTACATGAAACACGGCCCCGGTATAAGCGCCTACGCCAAGACCCAGGAACATATATCCCAACTGGCTCACGGTAGAGTAGGCCAGTACTTTTTTAATATCGTTTTGTTTCAGCGCGATGGTAGCAGCCAGGATCGCTGTTGCCAGGCCAATGCCCGCCACTACGGTCTGCGTGATGGCTGAACTGGTATATAAAATATTGCTGCGAGCCACCATATAGATACCCGCGGTCACCATGGTAGCCGCGTGAATCAGCGCCGATACGGGAGTGGGACCAGCCATAGCATCGGGCAACCAGGTGTATAAGGGTATTTGCGCACTCTTGCCGGTGGCGCCCACAAAAAGTAACAAAGTGATGCCGGTGATATCAACAGCGGTCAGATCACCCACCTTATCGAGCACACCGCCACTATCGGGTGTAGAGAAAGTAACGGTGCCCAACTTGGCGATCATCCAGAATATAGCGATCAAAAACCCCAGGTCACCAATGCGGTTCATGATGAAAGCTTTCTTGGCCGCATTATTATATTCTGTGTTTTTGAACCAATAGCCGATCAGTAAATAAGAACAGAGACCCACACCTTCCCAGCCGATGAAAAGGACGATATAGTTACTTCCCATCACCAGCAGCAGCATTGAAAACACGAAGAGGTTGAGGTAAGAAAAATAGCGCGCAAAATGCGGCGGCTCTTCTTCTTTCATATAGGCTGCTGAATAAACATGTATCAGGAAGCCCACGCCTGTAATGATCAGCAGGAATAACGATGAAAGCTGGTCAACCAGGAAAGCAAATGGTATGGTGAGTTTATCAACCTCAATAAAATTGAAAAGATGCGCTACGCCTGTGTTGCCTTTCTTTACTTCGAGGAACAACAAAACGCTTACTACAAATGAAGCCAGTACGGCGCCGCTGCCGATGATACCGGTGAGCGGGCGCGACAAGGAATTTCTGAACAACCCATTCAGCAAAAAACCTGCGAGCGGAAACAAAGGAACGAGCCAGGCTAAGTCGATAATGTTGTTCATCAGTGCTTTAATCGGTTTAAGAAGTTTACATCCACGGAATGTACGTTACGATACATCATCACTATGATGGCCAGTCCCACACTCACTTCCGCGGCGGCCACTACCATGATGAAGAACACGAATAGTTGTCCATCCACCCCCGCCGTCGCCACCTCGGCACCCTTTGCCGCATGATGCATTTTTGAAAAAGCCACCAGCAACAAATTCACCGCATTCAACATCAGCTCAATGCACATAAAGATGATGATGGCATTGCGCCTTGCCAGCACACCCACGATGCCGATGCAAAACAGCGCGATGGACAGTACGATATAGTATTCAATCTTCATGGTTGATATTTTGAATATTGAATAAAGGAATTTGAACCAGGAATCCGGAATCTGAATGCACTCAATTCACATTCAAATTCGATTTCAAATTCAATATTCAATTCTGTTCTTTCGCGTCTTTTTTACCTATCAATACAGTGCCGACCATCGCGCTCAGGAACAGTACGCTGCTGATTTCGAAGGGCACTACGTATTGGGTAAACAAGGCCTGGCCAAGATTTTTGATCAGGCCGATATTGCCGGTAACCATTTCGGTGGTTTGTCCTTTTACTTCAGCTTCTTTCAGTGCTGCCACCATTACCAGCAACAGGCAGCCGCCCGACACCACGCCGGCCAGCTTCATCCATTTATTTTTCTGCGGCTCCGTCTCCGCGTTCAGGTTCATCAACATGATCACGAAAAGGAATAGCACCATAATGGCGCCCGCATATACTATAATATTTACGATTGCGATAAACTGCGCATTCAGCATAAAGTAATGCCCGGAGATGGCAAAGAAGGTAATGATCAGCCAGAGTACGCTATGCACGGGGTTGCGGCTGATAACCACCATCACCGCGCTGCCAAGGGCCAGCGCACTCAAGAAGAAAAATAAAACCTGGGTAATACTCATCGCAGCTTGTTGGTTATTTTAATTGGCCGATTGCTTTTGTTTTGCCCTGTTTCCCAATGCCTTCCTGTATTCTTCCGGTTGCTCAATGGGATGGGGTATCAGCAAATCCTGTTTTTTATAAATCAATCCTTCACGCTTATAATTCGAGCGCGCAAAAGTCTCACTCAGATAAATCGCATCTTTCGGGCAAGCCTCTTCGCACAACCCGCAGAATATGCAGCGCAACATATTGATTTCATATTTCGCCGCATACTTTTCTTCGCGGTACAGGTGCTCTTCGCCCGGCTTGCGCTCAGCCGCTTCCATGGTAATAGCTTCTGCCGGACAAGCTACGGCGCAAAGTCCGCAGGCTGTACAACGCTCACGGCCCTGCTCGTCGCGGTTCAGCACATGCAGGCCACGAAATACCGGACTGAACGGACGTTGCTGCTCCGGGTATTGAATCGTCGCCTTCTTTTTGAACATATGCCGCAAGGTGATCATCATGCCCTTAAAAATATTGACCACATACAGACGCTCTGCAAGTGTCATGGGCCTGCGGTCTACCGGTTTTGCTCTGTTTGTTAATGTTTGCATTTACGCTTCGTTTTCTAGCTCACTAAATGATTTTTATCTACTGCCAGCGCCACCTTTTTTCAATCCGCAAAAGTATTTTTTTATCAATAATTTACCCGATAATTCCTGTGAGCACCAGCAACGATACCAGCACCATGTTGACAAGCGCCAGCGGTATCATTACTTTCCAGCCCAGGTTCATCAGCTGGTCGTAGCGGAAGCGCGGAATGGTCCAGCGCACCCACATAAACAGGAAGATGAAGAAGCCGGTCTTCAGGAACAGTACCAGGCACTGTATCAATGCCGTCCAGTTCTGGCCGATGCTTTCCACCAATCCTGCATCGCTCACAAAGGGTATATCGTAGCCACCAAAGAATAAAGTTGCCATTACCACGCTGCTGATAAACATGTTGATGTATTCAGCAAAGAGGTAGAAACCCAGTTTCATTGAACTATATTCCTGGTGATAACCAAAGTTCAGTTCATTTTCTGCTTCGGGCAGGTCAAACGGTGTGCGGTTACATTCTGCAAAAGCACATACCAGGAATATGAAAAATCCCAGCGGGTTCAACAGCACATAATAAATGCTGTCTACCTGCCCTCCCACAATCACACTCATTTTCAAAGAACCTGTAATGATCAGCATCGAGATCAGCGAAAGACCCATCGGCAATTCATAAGAGATCACCTGCGAAGCGCCGCGCAAGGCAGCCAGTAGGGAGAACTTATTGTTCGAAGCCCAGCCGCCGATCATAATACCATACACACCCATGCTCACTACACCGAAGATGAACAATACACCGATATTGATATCTGCAATCTGCAGGTTCACCTGCCGGCCAAATACTTCAACGCTGCTACCCCAGGGTATTACAGCCGAAGTCATCATAGCAGTCAGCATGGCCAGGGAAGGACCCAGCACGAACAAAAATTTGTTGGCCGTGTTGGGAACAATTTCTTCTTTAAAAAACAGCTTCAGACCATCGGCCAGCGGTTGCAGTATGCCGAAAGGTCCTGCACGGTTAGGACCGCGGCGGTCTTGCATAAAGGCTGCCACCTTGCGTTCCGCATAAGTCTCATACATCGCAATGAACAACGAAAGGCCAATCACCACGCTGATCAGGATCGCTTTTTCTAACAAGAATGCCCAGTCTATTACTAACAGTACAGGGTTCATCGTGCTGTTTTGGTATAATTACTTATTAAAATCGTCCGAATGAGCCGGTCCCGGCAATTCGGATAAATGTATTTCGGGTTTGTTTACGTCGCTTATATCGTGAATGTTCAACGTAATCTTCGGCGGGCGGCCCATAATCTGGGGCAGCTTTTCCTCGGGCTTCGCCACATTCACGTAGTGATTGGCTGAGATCACCGAATGCCTGCTCACCCTGGTGGGTCCTTCAATCACCCAGTCACTGGTTTTCTTTTTCTCAAAACGACATTCATTACAGATCCAGTCATGCACTTCGCCCCACTGGTCTTTGCGACCGGTAACGCGAAATACCTCATCGCCGCGATACCACAGGGTCACCTTGCCGGCGCATTTGGGACAATCGCGGTGTGCATCCACGGGTTTCAGGAACCATACACGGTTTTTGAAGCGGAAGGTCTTATCGGTAAGCGCACCCACCGGGCACACATCAATCACGTTGCCGATGAAATCGTTATCGAGCGCTTTCTCGATATAGGTGGCAATCTCAGCATGATCGCCACGATCGAGTACGCCGTGAACGCGTTTATTCGTTACCTGGTCGGCTACATACACGCAACGGTAGCAAAGAATGCAGCGCGTCATGTGCAGTTGTATATAGGGCCCCAGGTCATGTTTTTCGAATGTGCGGCGTTGGAATTCATAGCGGGTACCTGCTTTGCCGTGCTCGTAGCTGAGGTCTTGCAGGTGACATTCACCGGCCTGGTCGCAGATGGGGCAATCGAGCGGGTGATTGATCAGCAAAAATTCCACTACACCGTTGCGCGCGTCCAGTACGCGTTCGCTGGTTATATTTTTCACCACCATTCCATCCATCACATTGGTGCGACAGCTGGCCACCAGTTTGGGCATTGGCCGCGGGTCGGCCGTAGAACCCTGCGCTACTTCCACCAGGCAGGTACGGCATTTACCACCACTACCCTTCAGCTTGCTGTAGTAGCACATGGCAGGCGGCGCCACATCACCACCAATCATGCGCGCAGCATTCAGGATGGTAGTGCCGGGCTCCACCTCAATGGTGATGTTGTCGATGGTGACCTTAAATAATTTCTTTTCTTCAGCCATAATCTTTCGTTTCTCGCGAGGAGAATTTTGTTCGCGCCAAGGCGCTAAGGCACAAACTAATACCTGGCGTCTTTGCGCCTTAGTGCGAAATATTTCCTACGCTGTTGCCTTTATCGGCTCAGCATAATTCGCTAATCCATAATTTCTCTTCAAACACTCTTCCCTGTTTGTCACATGCCATTCAAACTCGTCGCGGAAATGGCGGATGGCAGCAGCCACAGGCCATGCAGCCGCATCGCCCAGCGGGCAAATGGTATTGCCCTCGATCCTGCGCTGTATATCCCACAACAGGTCGATATCGCTCATCTTGCCTTTTCCGTATTCGATGTTTTTGAGAATTTTTTCCATCCAGCCTGTGCCTTCGCGACAGGGAGAGCACTGGCCGCAGCTTTCATGACGATAAAAGCGCGCCAGCGTTAAAGTATGACGCACCACGCACTGGTCTTCGTCCAGTACAATAAATCCGCCCGAACCCATCATAGAGCCAGTCTGGAATCCTCCGTCGGCCAGGCTTTCGTAGTTCATCATGCGTGTTTCGCCCTTGGCGGTCTTCAATAATAAGTTGGCCGGCAAAATGGGCACCGACGATCCGCCCGGTATGCAGGCTTTCAGCCTTTTACCATTGGCGATACCGCCGCAATATTCATCGCTGTAAATAAATTCTTCTACAGAAATCGTCATATCAATCTCGTACACGCCGGGCTTGTTAATATTGCCGCATGCCGAGATGAGTTTGGTGCCTGTTGATTTTCCCACGCCAATCTTTGCGTATTCTTCTCCGCCCATATTGATGATGGGTACCACGGCGGCGAGGGTTTCAACATTGTTTACCACGGTGGGACAATCCCACAAGCCTTTTACCGCAGGGAATGGGGGCTTAATGCGCGGATTACCTCTTTTACCTTCCAGTGACTCTATCAGCGCGGTTTCTTCGCCGCAGATATAGGCGCCGGCGCCGCGGTGTACATAAATCTCTAAATTGAATCCACTGCCTTTGATATTATTTCCGAGCCAGCCATTTTTTTTGGCTTCTGCAACAGCCTGCTCCAGTATATCTACTATCCACGCGTATTCGCCGCGGATATATATGTAGGTACGGTTCGAACCTAATGCATAAGAAGAAACGATCAGTCCCTCGATCAGCAAATGCGGGATATGCTCCATCAGGTAGCGGTCTTTGAAAGTACCGGGCTCCGATTCGTCGGCATTGCACACCAGGTAGCGGGGCACGCCTTCGGGTTTCGCCAGAAAGCTCCACTTCATACCTGTAGGGAAACCGGCACCGCCACGGCCGCGAAGACCAGATTTCTTCACCTGGTCGGTCACTTCATCGGGCGTCATCTTCAGCGCCTTCTCCACGGCAGCATAACCGCCTTCACGACGGTAGGTGTCGTAATAGCGGATGCCCTCTATGTGCGCTTTTTCTAATAATAATTTTCTTCCCATTGCTTTATGATGTAAAGACCGCATGAGGTCTTATTACAAACGTTTATTACTAATTTCCGGCAGCCGCATTTCTCCTGCACTCTTCTATAATCTGGTCCACCTTCTCTTTTGTGAGGTGCTCGCGGTAATGTTTGCCCAGCTGCATCATCGGCGCATAACCGCAGGCTCCGAGGCATTCCACTGTTTTCAGGGTAAACATTCCATCGGCTGTGGTCTCACCGGGTTTGATGCCCAGTTTGTCTTCGATGTATTTAATAATATCGTCACTTCCTCTCAGCATGCAGGGACCGGTCTGGCACACTTCGAACATGTATTTGCCCACCGGTTTCAGGTTGTACATGGAGTAAAACGTGGCTACTTCATACACTTCTATTGGTTCCAGTTTCAACAAGGAGGCCACATAATCCATAGTCTCCACGCTCAGCCATCCTCCAAACTCCTGCTGCGCCAGGTGCAGCACCGGCAGCAAAGCGCTTTTCTGCTTGCCCTCGGGGTAGCGCGCTATGATCTCGTTTACTTTTGCCAGTTTCTCTGCTGAAAATTCCATAACGATTTTATTAAGCATCCATTTCTCCGGCAATCAGGTTCAGCGACGACATGGTAATGATGGCATCGCTCAACATTGATCCTTTCGTTAACTCTTCGTATGCCTGGTAATATATAAAACAGGGACGGCGGAAATGCAGCCTGTACGGTGTGCGGCCGCCATCGCTGATCAGGTAAAATCCCAGTTCACCATTTGCGCCTTCCACACAATGATATACTTCACCTTTCGGCATATCAATTTCACCCATGATGATCTTGAAGTGCCATATCAGCGCTTCCATCTTGGTGTACACATCTTCCTTGGGCGGCAGGTAGTATTCAGGCACATCGGCATGATACACTTCTGCTTCCGCGCCTTTAAATTCCTGCACCTTGCGGTAAGCCTGCTCAATGATGCGCAGCGACTGCCACATTTCCTGGTTGCGCACCAGGAAACGATCGTAGCAATCGCCTGTGCTGCCCACGGGTATATCAAATTCAAAATCTTCGTAGCTGCTGTATGGGCTGTGTACGCGCACGTCGTAGTCAACGCCGGCTGCGCGCAGGTTAGGACCTGTAAAACCATAGTTCAACGCACGCTCTGCGCTGATGGGACCGACGCCGATGGTGCGCTCCATGAATATGCGGTTGCGGGTAAACAGGTTCTCAAATTCTTTCAGCACCTTAGGATATTCCTTCAGGAATTTCTCGATTTTTTGAAATGCTGTATCGGAGAAATTTCTTTCAAAACCACCGATGCGCCCGATGTTGGTGGTAAGGCGCGAGCCGCAGACTTCTTCGTAAATCTCGTAAATCAGTTCGCGGTATTGCATCACGTACAGGAAGCCGGTATAAGCGCCGGTATCCACGCCCACAATACTGTTGCAGATGAGGTGGTCGGCAATGCGCGCCAGTTCCATGATGATCACGCGGAGGTAGTCAACGCGCTTGGGCGTTTTCACACCTAATAATTTCTCGCAGGTAAGATGCCAACCCATATTGTTGATGGGCGCCGAGCAGTAGTTCAGGCGGTCGGTCAGCGGCGTGATCTGGTACAAAGGCCTGCGCTCCGCAATTTTTTCGAAGGCGCGATGGATATACCCTACGGTTTGGTCGGCAGACACTATACGTTCGCCATCCAGCTCAAGTATATTCTGAAATACGCCATGCGTGGCAGGATGCGTAGGGCCCAGGTTCAGCGTGGTAGTTTGTTTACCAATTGAGCCCTCAGGCAGTTTAATATGTTGGTGCTGCAGTATGTCAGACATGTACGATCGATTTATCTTCCAAACATCTCATCATCTTTATCTAACCTGGTTTGTTCTTCCAGCGGATATTCTTTGCGCATCGGGAAATAATCCATTTCATCCACGTTCAATATCCTTTTCAGGTTGGGATGACCCACGAAGTTAACGCCATAAAAATCATAAGTCTCTCTTTCCATCCAGTTGGCGGCGGCAAAAAGGGCGGTGGCGCTAAAAACATCAGGCTTTTCTATGGGCGCATAAACTTTGAAGCGTACGCGAACGTTGTCGATCATATTATGCAGGTGATACACCACGCATAGTTCGCGGCCGGCGTTATCGGGATAGTGCACAGCCTGCAGGTCGGTGAGGAAGCGAAATTTCAGTTCTTCATCATCGTACAGAAACTGCAGCACTTTCAGGTTTAAGTCTTTTGGCGCTTCAAACGTGAGCATGCCATAGGGTTCTTCGAAGCTGCTTACCTGGTCGCCGAATTTTTCGGTGAGCCTTTGCCTGATATGTTCGTTGGTCAAAGCCATTTCTTAATAATTTATTGGATGCCGTAGCTCTCCATCAGCGCTTTATACTTTTCGCTGTTTCTCCGGCGCAAACTTTCTTTGCCCACCAAATCCTGGATTTTCATGATGCCGTCCAACACGGCTTCGGGGCGCGGAGGGCAGCCCGGAATATATACATCCACGGGAATGATCTGGTCAATACCTTGTAATACGCTGTAAGTGTCGAAAATGCCTCCACTGCTGGCGCAGGCGCCCATGGCCAGCACCCAGCGGGGCTCAGCCATCTGCAGGTAAACCTGTTTCACCACCGGTCCCATCTTCTTGGCAATGGTACCCATTACCATCAGCAGGTCGCACTGGCGGGGCGAAAATCCTACACGCTCCGACCCAAAGCGGGCCAGGTCGTAATGCGCACCCATAGTGGCCATAAACTCGATGCCGCAACACGATGTGGCAAAGGGCAAGGGCCAGATTGAATTTTTACGCGCCAAACCCACCACTTCGGAGAGTTTGGTGGCAAAAAAACCTTCACCCGTGTGGCCTTCGGGCCCTTCTTTCACCAGCTTCACATCTGTCTGGCCGTAAATATTATACTGAACTGGACGTGCCATAATTTTTCAATGTTTGATGTAACCCTTTAAAACAATGGATAAGGGTTAAAGTTGCGCCTAATCTTCCCACTTTAGCGCTCCTTTTTTAAGAATATAGAAGAAGCCGCATAAAAATAACGCCAGGAACATCATCACGGCTATAAAGCCATTCCAACCAAGATCTCTAAAATTCACAGCATAAGGGTAGAAAAAGATCACTTCCACATCGAACAGGACAAACAGAATAGCGACCAGGAAGTATTTTATGGACATCGGCTGGCGTGCATCACCATGGCTTTTAATACCACTGGCGAAGTTCTCCAGCTTGTCAGCAGTCTTGCGTTTGGGTCCTAACCAATGGGTTATTCCCATCATCGCCGCAACAAATATAATCGCGAACAGTAGTTGCACACCTACGGCGATGTACCAGAAGGAGCTATCAGGGTCGTTGGCAGCGGCGGTAACCTGTAACAGGCAGTTCTTCATAATCCGCTTAAGTTTAGGCGCAAAAATAAGGTAGCCATGTCAAAAAGTACAGGCATATTCAAAAAATAAAAAATCCCCCGATTAAACTATCGGGGGAAGTTTTTATTATATCGCACAATAAAATTTCGTCACTTCTTGCCCGACGACGAGCCATTGGGCTTGGTGGTGGCGCCCGATGAGCCTCCTGTTCTCTGGGCAGGTTTTGCAGATTTCCTCAATATATCCAGGAATCTGGGCGCATCTTTGTCTTCCGGATCAATTTGGATTACCTTTTCCAGGTAAACTATAGCTGAATCCCTGTCTTTTTTCACGTTATTATAATATTGCGCCAGTTGCTTATAGCTGAGAATGATCTGTGCTTTAAATTTCACTGAATCGATTTCCTTGCTTTTTTCAGCATACAGTTGTGTTTCTGATGCGGCCAGGCCATTTTCCCAGGTACTGTCAATAAACTGCGCCGATCTTGCTGCCCAGAGATAACCATAGATCTCGTTGGGATATTTTACCTGGTAAATATTCTTAAACACATTGTATGCGCTGTCGTAGTTGCCTGCTGCGTAGTGTGCATATCCATAGTCGTACAGGTCGCGGTTAGTGGCAGAAGCGGTATCAAAATAGTATCGCTTACTGTTCCACACAGCGGCCAGCTCCTTATCGCCAATCGAAGTCGCCAGTTTGCCTGCTTCTTCCAGCAGCTGCAGTTTGCCGGTTCTTGCGGTGTCAAGCTCTATCGCTTTTTCATACTGTGCAAAAGCCTGTGTTTCGCTGCCGGGCGTTTTTGCCAATAATTGTGCGTAGAAAGAATAGTCTTTCGGCACAAAATCCTCCGTCGACTGCTTTGCGAAATACTGGTCCATGTAGGTCTTGGCATTGGCAGTATCGTTCAGACCTTCTGCATACGAATAAGCGGTAAGCTTGTAATAGCGAGGATCGGCTTTGTCGCCTAACTGCTGAATTTTTTGCTTACTCATATCAATAGCCTGCTGGTACTGGCGTGACGCATAGTACAAGCTGGTCTCCAGGTATTCCAGCTCAGGATCCTGGTCGGCCACATCCTTATATTTCAGAAAATTCTCTCTCGATTTGTTTACGTCCTTGTCGAAGTAATATACATGCAGGTCGTAGTATGCCGGTGCAAAATTGGGGTCGGCTATCAGGGCATCATCCAGGTACTTGACAAAGAAAGTATAGTTCTGTTGTGTTAAATAGATCTTACCAATGCTCCACTTGGCCGCTGCCAATGTGTTATCCATGGAAAATGCCTTTTCGTAATTGAGAACGGCATTACCACCGTCAACCAGTTTACGATAAGCATCACCCATCAACATGTAGGTGGTAGCATCGTTGAATTTTTTGACCTGGGTGGCCTGGTTAAGCTTTTCGATAGCATAATTAGCATCTCCCAGTTTGGCATCTATATTGGCGCGGGCCACCGCATTGAACACATCTATATCCCTTGCTTTTGTAATAGATATAGCTGATTCAAATCGCTGACGTGCATCCGCGGTCTTACCTTCCATCAATTCAATCTGGCCCATACCTGCCAGCACCAACGGAGCGTTTCCATTCTGCTGCAGTAATTTGCTGTATAGATTCTTTGCGGCAACAGAGTCCTTAGTCTTAATCAGGACCTGTCCCAGCCAATAAGTAGCTTCTATATCGTTAGGATTAGCAGCCACCACTTTTTCCAATGTTTCCTTTGCGCTTTTATAGCGTTGGTAGTATAAAAACTTTTTCCCCTGCGCCACACTCTGGGCAGTAACCGCACTGCTTCCCAGCATCACTACTGCTACTAAGCTGATAAAAGACTTCATCATTTCGGTTGCGTGTTTTTAGTTTGTTAAAAGTGTTTTATAAGTAAACTTTTTTTACTCGCTGATAGATGTCTGTCTAACGTCTAGTGCCATTCTCGCGGGTAATAAATACGCCCTGTAGAATATCCTTTGTCCTCTCTCGTAGATGAGAAAATTGGCAAATCCGCTGCCAAGGCCCTTATAATTTTCTTTCAAAATATAGTATAATGGCCTGATCATAGGGTATCGTCCAGAAGCTATATTATACTGTACAGGAACAACATACGTGCCATTACAGCCAACACACTCAATTTGGGCAATTTTTACCCGTTTCAGAAAACTTAATTGCGTCGTATCGTCTTTATTTCCTATCCAGCTCACCCCAATCAATCCAACAGCGTCTGTATTTTCTGCTATATAGTCAATTACTCCCTCACTGCTCTTAGCTGCCACAATATTGCTGCTGATGGGCGCGCCTCTTAACAAAGAATCCACCACATATCTTACTGTACTGGTGGAAGTTGTGCCATCAAGCAAAACCTTGTATTTATAACCACTGGTGCCTTTTACCATGCTGCGGATATCCTGCATGGTGAAAAGGGTATCTTTTACATCGTTGTTTACAATCACCGCAATAGCATCATAGGCAACAATACCAAAGGAAGGATTGAAAGAAAGCTGGTCGCGCATAGTCTTCTGCTCTTCTTCGCTCAATCCCCGGGTAACAATCACCATACGAATGCTGTCAACATTCAGATCACGCAAACATTCTGCTTCGGGTTTATAATGCACCACGATATGTGCATCAGGATACTGGCTTTCAAAAACTTTTATATGCGAATCGATCACAGGCTTGAACGATTCGTCAACGCTGATGTGAATGGTGCCTGATTTCATGGTATCGGTGGGGATATTGGCAGGCGTACCCCCCTGACAGGAGACAAGCAGCAACAAGATAGTCAATCCTGCAAAAAAAGGCAATATGTACCTGGAACAAATAGCGAGCCTGAACCGTCCCATTTCAGTAACCATATGCATAAAGCGTTTTCCTTTCTACCGAAAATAATTTTTCTTATACCCCCTGTATATTCTGAAAATGCCATAAATCAGAAATAAAGCCCCAAAGGCGTAAGAATAAGGTTCAGGTAAAAAGTCCAGCTCATATCCAATCCATTTCCCCAACAGCACAAAACCACCAAAGGCAACATACAAAATGCCCATTCCATAGTCCATTAGCGACCTTCTGTTTGCGTAGGCCTTCAGCTTTTTGTCTTCGTATTCGTCCTGAGCCATCCTGTTAATTTAGGGTTCGGGCAAGATAAGCAATTAGCCTGAAAACCTATCCCGTCCTTCACCGGTTTACTAAAAATTTAATCCCCGATTTAATACTCCTGAACCTGATCTGTGACCATCACAATTTACAGGGCAGCGGAGTTAAAAAAAACTGCCAACTGTTAGTATGAGATGCCATCCGGGGGTAATATCCATAACCAAATTGTATTCCAAAAGCCGCCCGGGCCATATCGCTAAATCCCGATTATCTTTGCGGCCATGAAGATTTTAATGGTGTGCCTGGGTAACATCTGCCGCAGCCCGCTGGCAGAAGGCATTCTGCAATATAAAGCACAACAGGCCGGATTGAACTGGATTATCGATAGCGCCGGAACCAACGGATATCATGTGGGTGAGCCCCCGCATCATCTTTCGCAAAAAGTGGCCCGACTGAACGGCATCGACATCAGTCACCAGCGAGCCAGGCGTTTTACGCCCGCCGATTTTCACCGGTTCGACAAAATATACGCCCTGGCCGGCGACGTGCTGGAAGAAATGCAGTGGATCGCCAAAAAAGAATTCGACCCCCGCAAGGCCACCCTGCTGATGAACGAACTCCATCCCGGCAAAGACCTCGACGTACCCGACCCCTGGTACGGTCCCGAACCCGGTTATCATGAAGTATTCAGGATGATCGACGAGGTATGCGAAGCAATTATCGCCAAATATGGCAAGACTATACAAATCTGAACATTGCAATAATGAGTAAAGAAAAACCTTCTATACCCCAGGGCACACGCGATTTCGGACCGGAAGTAGTTAGAAAGAGATCATTCATTTTCGACACCATCAAAAAAACTTTTGAGCTCTATGGTTTTCAGCCGCTGGAAACACCGGCCATGGAAAACCTGGCAACACTGATGGGCAAATACGGTGAAGAAGGTGATAAGCTCATTTTTAAGATATTGAATAACGGTCTCGGCGAACCGAAAAAGATTGACAAATCGCGCGCGGCATTTGAAAATGTACTGCAGGGAAAAAATGACACCCACCTCACCGAGCGCGCCCTCCGGTATGACCTCACCATTCCCTTTGCCCGCTATGTGGCTATGAACCATGGTCAACTGGTGTTTCCCTTCAAACGATACCAGATGCAACCCGTATGGCGTGCCGACCGCCCGCAGAAAGGACGCTACCGCGAGTTTTATCAATGCGATGCCGACGTGGTGGGCAGCACTTCGTTGCTGAATGAAGTGGAACTGGCTTCCATATATCACGATGTATTCACCCACCTGGGCATTACCGGTTATGAACTGCGCATCAATAACCGCAAGATACTGGCTGCACTTGCCGAGCTGTGTGGCGGGCAGGATAAAATGACTTCTATAACCATTGCCATAGACAAACTTGACAAGATCGGCATAGTTAAAGTGAAGGAAGAATTGTTGCAACGAGATCTAAACGAAGAACAAATAACCACGATCGAAAAATATTTGCAGATAACTGGTAACAATGAACAAAATTTAACACAAATAAGGTCGTTAATAGGTGGCGTGGAAATCGGGCGCAAAGGCATTGAAGAGATCGAATATGTGCTCGGCATTAACACTGACGCCAGACTGGTAGTTGATTTCACCCTTGCGCGCGGCCTCGATTACTATACAGGAATCATATTCGAAGCGCGCGCACCAAAAGAAGTGAAGATCGGCAGCATCGGCGGCGGCGGGCGCTACGATGACCTCACAGGACTTTTTGGGGTGCCCGGCATTCCGGGGGTGGGTATCAGTTTTGGGGTCGACAGGATCTATGATGTGATGGAAGAGTTGAAACTATTCCCCGCCGAAGTGCATACAGGCACACAGATATTGTTCTTTAACATGGGCGAACAGGAATCGCGAACAGCCTACAAGCAGGTGCAGCAACTGCGGGCCAAAGGAGTACGTTGCGAATTGTTTCATGAACCTGCTAAAATGGATAAACAATTTAAATACGCTGAGCGAAAAGGCATTCCCTTTGTCGCGATACTTGGAAGCCAGGAACTAACGGAAGAAACCTGTGTAGTAAAAGATCTGCGCACGGGCAGGCAGGAACGGGTGCCACTGGCAGAACTCATTTTTTATTCGTTTATTTGACCACCTTAAAATACTAAACAAGACCTTATGCATCGTAACCTTTTAAAATTAATTGTGGTTCTCTCCGGGATCACATTTATTGTGTCGTGCTCCGGGGGAGCCGATAAGTATAGTATAGCCGTTCCGAAAGACGCAGCCTTTGTACTACATATCAATGGCCCTGCGCTGAGCCAAAAGATCAGCTGGGAAGATATCAAGAACAGCAGCTGGTTCAAAGAAATTTATGCCGAGTCGCAGGACGATTCCCTGGCAAAACGCCTGCTCGATGATCCCGAGAATACGGGCGTGAACCTGCAAGAACACCTGGTGACATTCATGAAGCGTAGTGGCCGCAACGGCTACATGGCTTTTGAAGGCAGCGTTAAAGACGTCAACGCTTTTGAAAATTTCCTGAAGAAAGTGGAAAAGAATGCCACCGTCTCCAAAGATGGTGATATTAATATCCTTGCTAAAGAAGGCTCCGTGATAACATGGAACAGCGAACGCTTTATCGCCATTAGCGGGATTTCTTCTGCCTCATTCAGTTCATACCGCTCAAGTGGCGCCCTCACGACAGACAGCCTGGTAAAATATGCCAAAGAACTCTATGCATTGAAAGGCGATCAAAACCTTTTCAGCGATAAACGATTTGCCAGCCTGATGAATGAAACCGGCGATATGCATTTTTGGGTTAGTCCCGAACATGCATATGGTGAAGAAATGGCCGGCGCTCTCAACATGTTCAGATTTGGCGACATTATGCAAGGTAATGCCACTGCCATGAGCGTGAATTTTGAGAACGGAAAAATCACGGCTAAATCAAAAACATATTACAATAAAGATTTGGCAAAGCTTTTAGAGAAGTACAAATCGAAAAAAATAGACGCTTCATTGCTCACCCGCATTCCTTCGCAGGATATAGTGGGCGTGCTTGCCTTCAACTATCCTCCCGAAGGCATTAAGGAACTCCTCAAACTCTTTGGGCTTGATGGAATAGCCAACGAAGGCCTTAGCCGTCTCAACTATTCTCTCGACGAATTTGTGAAGGCATACAAAGGCGATGTGGTGCTGGCCTTTACTGACTTCCAGCTTAAGAAAGCTGATTTTCCCGAATTAAAAGGCAGCAACGGTGAACCAATAGAGTTGCCTGAAACGCGCGACTTTAAAGTGTTGTTTGCTGCTTCGGTAAGAGACAAGGCATCCTTTGAAAAACTGGTTTCTAACCTTAGAAGCACGTTCGAAGAAGAAGGCGGCTCCCGGATGGGAATGCCACCCGTTAGCTTCAGCACCAATGAAGAATGGTTTGCAGCCGGCAATTCAGTTGACCAGGTAAACCAGTTCCTCGCCGGCGGCGATAACAAATGGTCGATGGCCGGGAGACTGAGTGGCCATACCACATTATTTTACCTGGACCTGCAAAAAGTGATGAAACTCTTTGCCAGCGACCCTGCAACCAAAACAGGCGCAACGGTAAACGAATCGATGAAAGTGTGGGAAAATATCATCGCTACCACAGGTGATGTAACCGACAACACCGTGACAGGCGAATTCGAGGTGAACCTGGTGGATAAAAACACCAATGCCCTGAAACAAATAAGCCAGTGGGCAGACAGGGTAGCAATGCTCAACAAGAACACAGCTTTCTAAAAAATAAATACTACATCCAGGCAGGCCTCACACCTGCCTGGAATTTTTTTTATAACCCGCTATGACCATACAGCTGCAGCAGGTATTACCGGAATATTTCGAAAAATCAAGATCGGAGCGCTCGGAAGTCTGGGGAAAGGACCTGCAGTTTAATAAAGGCGAGTATATCAAGATTGTCGCGCCCTCGGGCAGCGGCAAGTCCTCGCTTATGCATTTCCTGTATGGTCTGCGCAAGGAATACAACGGCCATATCATCATCGGCGGAAAAAACACGAAACAATGCGGGGCAGAAGAATTTGCCACACTGCGCAAAGATGTGCTCAGCATCGTGTTCCAGGACCTGCGCCTGTTTCCCGAGCAAACGGTAAGACAAAATATCGAGCTCAAGCGTCAACTGAATCCTTTTCATCCGCCGGAGAAGATTGATGAAATGGCCGAGAGGTTGGGTATCAAAAACAAGTTAGAATCACGCAGCCGCATCTGCAGCTATGGCGAACAACAACGCGTGGCCATTATTCGCGCGCTGATGCAGCCCTTTGATTTTTTGCTGCTGGATGAACCCTTCAGTCATCTCGACGATAATAATTCACAAAAAGCAATGGATCTGATGCTGGAAGAAGCGAAAGCACGCCATGCTGCTATAATTTTCGCCGACCTGGAAAGAATAGACTGGTTTCCTTACAACCGGCTATTTCATTTATAATAAATAATTCGTTTCGCAGTGGCAGTCTCTTTTTCGCCCATACGACCCCTGATACAGACCGGCAGCAATGCCAGTTCGCGCTGGTTTTCGTATATCGGCCTGGGCATCGGCGTGTTGCTCCTGCTTTGTTCCATCCAGATGTATGTGAACATCCAGCAATTGTTGGGTGAAAAAGAAATGCAGAAAGGTGGTTTTGAATTTATCCCCATCTCTAAGGTCATCACCAACGAGACGATGGGCAACCTGGAGAAAAATTTATTCGATCAAGAAGACATCTCAGAATTAAAATCGCAGCCCTTTGTTGAAGACGCCGCGCCGCTGCTGGCGAATAATTTTAAGTTTCAGCTAAGCGGAGGTTCACTCATTCCCTTCATGACCGATTTCTTTATAGAATCGCTCGACAACGCATTTATCGACACTGTACCGCCCAGTTTTACGTGGAGCGAAGGTCAGCTGACCGTGCCGGTGATCATCTCCTCCGAATTCCTGGAACTGTATAATATTTTCGCGCCAGGTTATGGATTGCCGCAGATTTCGGAAGAAACCGCCTACCGTATTCAGCTCACTTTTACATGTTATGGTAACGACGGCAGCCGCGAATCGTTCCGCGCGCATGTGGTCGCCTTCAGCGACCGCGTAAACTCAATACTGGCGCCAAAAACTTTTCTCGACTGGGCTAACCAACGCTTCTCACCCGGCATGGAGTTAAGACCTTCGAGGGTGTATGTAAAAGTGAAAGACGCCAACGACCCCGAATTCCTGAAATATCTCGAAGCAAAAAATTATCGCGTTAATAAAGACAAAACGCAATTTGGCCGGCGCAAAATGGTATTACAGGGAATTTTCGCAGGACTTGGCATTTTTGGATTGATGGTGGTGGTGCTGGCGCTGATGCTGTTCTCGTTTTACCTGCAACTGATGATCGCGCGCAGCCGCGATAGCCTGCAACTATTGCTGGCGCTTGGTTATTCACCGCGCTGGCTCGGCAACAATGTTTCGAAGCGTTTTATACCCATTTACTTCGGCGTGGTGTTAGGCGCACTTGCCGTAACGCAGCTGATGCAGTACGCCTTCCACCACTTCGTAATGTACGACCGCTCTGAGCTCGACACGCCGGTTCACTGGACAGTAATAGCCACTGCCGTATTACTGATAGTCATTTCCTTACTAACTAATTTCCGGCTCGTTCGCAAATTGCTCTCCCAGCTGGAACCTTAAATCCTGACCGTTCACAGTGGATGCCTCTGCCGGCACTGCTACTCTTTTCATCGGTTGCTTCTTCCAATAGGTAAGACTTCTCCATACCCACTCCAGCGGACCAAACTGGAAATACTTCAACCAAATGGCGCTGAAAATGACCTGGAACACCCACACAGCAGCTACCACATAGTACAATTCATAGCGTTCCAGTTTTCCAAACAACCCAAAACCAAAGCCGTAAAAGATGGTGGTACAAATTATACTCTGGGAAAGATAGTTGGTAAACGCCATCTGCCCCACCCTTGCCATCAGGCGTTGGAAAAGCACCAGCACGTTGTATTTATATAAAAGCATTACCACGCCGATATGTCCCATTGCAATGAGGGATCTTTTGAACTGGTAAACATCTATCATATAATAATCCGCCCAAAGCGTGCGGTCGAAATTGGTGTCGATCATTCCACGCATAAAGAAATAACTCAACGGCAAACCGATACAATAACCCAACAGCGTCATTAACCAATAAAACTTCTTTGACCGCCCGCCTGTAAGCACTTTCCATTTGAACAAGGCCATACCGATGAACAAGAGGCAAAGTGTATCCCAGATATAGTTGTGATAAAACATCTTGGTTTGTATGCGCTGATTAATTGGCTTGAAGTAAGCCATAGTGCTGAAATATCCTTTCTGCATTTCTTTAACTTCCTTCTCGGCTTCCTTTTTCAGATTTTCCACCTTCATTCTTTCCTGGTAGCCTTCCCATTTTGTTTTATCAGCTTTTTGTTCGTCGGTAAGTTGTATGGTAGAATCCTTTTTAACCAAAGCCAACACTTTTTCACCCTTCACACGCATGTCTTTGCCGTCGTACAAGCGCATGGTTTCTTTCATGCAGTAAATGCCCATAAACACCAGTCCGAATACCAGCAGCCAGCCGGGTTTCATGTTCCGGAAAGGAAAAAGAAATAATCCGCAAAGCGCGTAGCTATATAAAATATCGCCCGGCCATAGCAATATAAATGCATTAATGATCCCGAATATGAGCAACCATATCAACCGGCGGTAATAAATATCTGCACCCGGCAGCGCGCCGCTTTTCTTTTCCAGTCTTTGCAGCAACAACAGGCTGCCCGCACCGAAGAGTATGGTGAAAATGGCGCGCATGGTCCCTTCAAAACCCATATTCACTATCCACCAGGTATAGTAATTCGGTCCGGAATATTCGTTGGCCAAATTGAGGTTGTAGCCCATGTTGTGGGGCTGGCCAAAAAAGGGAATGTTCATCAGCAGTATGCCGAGCAATGCTATCCCTCGCAGGCTGTCGATAATTTCAATCCTGTCTTCCTGGCTAAGGGGACGTGGCGTAGAAATAGCGGCGCCGCCACCTTGCAGCGGGTCGCGCTGAAACAATGCAATTTTCATACAGATTGTTTTAAGATGGCTGCGGTTATGCGCAACCGGTATCTTTGACAGGGACTTTCACGGGGGGTTAGCTAAAGTAGAAAATAAAAATGAGGTGCCATTAGAAAAATGGGAAATTCACCCTTTTAGGTTAGATGCGCTGGAAAATCGGGTGATGTAACGAAAGCTTTTGAACTTTTCAGCACATTTTAGATTGCCACATTTCGCCTGTGGATGAACGAAATGGTGGTATGCATTTTTCGAGAAAATAACTTTTGGCAATATCAGCTTTCATTTTGCCGCATTTGAACGCCTGTTTACCTGGTCGCGTACAAACTCGCGAGTGAACTGCTCCTTAACCGCCACTTTTACCCCTGCAGATTTCCAGGCGTCGGCTACAGCGCATAAGCTTTGATAGGCTTTGTAATCACGCAGGTAAAACTGAAAGTCCTCCACTCCTTTCGCCGTCCTGAATGAAAGATGATTCTGATCGCCGTAAATCGAGTTTTGCGTAATCCACTTGTTGTTTTTGCTGTACCTGAAATCTTCGAAACCGCCAATGTATAAGGCAATCTTTAAATCAGACACGTCAAACTGCACATCGCCCACTTGTATATGCGTAGGAGTGAGTGTGAGCCTGCGTTCATCAATGCGGCGTAAACTGAATATCGATTTTTTCCTGATAGCGCCATATATCGGCGGAAGTATGAGCAGCAAAAAACCTACGGCACTAATTATCGGGGAAAGCGATAACGAAATAAAGAAGAACGTAACGAATGCCGCCACATACAACAAGATGATGACCGGGGCATACCGGTTATACCTGTAAAAAACTGTTGTAAGCTGCGGTTCGCTCATGCGTTAGTATTTTGAGGCAGGTTATTTCACGCCTTCATACACTATGGCCGCTCCCTGTCCCACGCCCACGCACATGGTGGCCAGTCCATACCGCGCTTCCCTGCGTGCCAACTCGTGCAGTAAGGTGGTAGATATGCGCACGCCACTGCATCCCAGCGGGTGACCTATAGCAATGGAGCCGCCATTTACATTCACTTTCTCCAAATCCAGTCCCAGGTCGTGTATGCAGGCGATGGATTGTGAAGCAAAAGCCTCGTTCAGCTCTACCAGGTCCAGGTCATTTACGGTTAACCCTGCACGTTTTAATGCCTTTTGCGTAGCAGGCACCGGTCCTATACCCATGATAGCGGGGTCAACTCCGGCAACAGCCATCGACACAATGCGCGCCATGGGTTTCAGGTTATATGTTTTCACCGCCTTTTCACTGGCCAGCAACATAGCCGCGGCGCCATCGTTGATGCCCGATGAATTACCCGCCGTCACCGTACCATCTTTTATAAACGCGGGTCGCAGGCTGGCGAGTTTTTCCATGGAACTGCGACGCGGTGGTTCATCTTTATCAAAATAAATCGTTTCGTTTTTGCCGGTGAGTATTTCTACGGGCGCCAGTTCATCACGCCATTTTTCATTTTCCAGTGCCGCAAAATATTTTTCCTGGCTTTGCAGGGCAAATTCGTCCTGCGCATGACGACTGATATTCCATCGTTTCGCAACATTCTCCGCCGTCTCACCCATCGAATACGGATAATACATATCCGTCAGTTTCTTATTGGGGAAACGCCAGCCGATGGTGCTATCGTATATTTCAGGCGTGCGATTCCAGGCGCCGGGACTTTTGGCCATCACAAAAGGCGCACGGGTCATGCTTTCAACACCGCCCGCAATCATCAGGTCGCCATCGCCGCACATAATAGCGCGACCCGCATCCATAATGGCCTGCAGACCCGAGGCGCAGAGGCGGTTGACAGTATTACCCGGAACGGATACGGGCAGACCAGCCAGCAGCGCCGCCATACGTGCCACGTTGCGGTTGTCTTCACCCGCCTGGTTGGCGTCGCCGGCAATTACGTCCTCTATTGCGTTTATGTCTATACCCGGATTGCGTCTTAGCAGAGCCTTGATAACATGCGCAAGCAGGTCGTCGGGGCGAATGGTACTTAATGCGCCGCCATACTTGCCGATGGGCGTTCTAACGGCGTCTATGACAAAGACAGGATTCATGGTCGCAAATATAACGGCTATTTGTTCAGTGCTGTAACTTGCATACTTTCAGGTAAACTTTATTCGATGAGAAAAATTTCGCTTTCAGTTCTCCTGGTTGGTCTGGCTACCATTCTGTTTTCACAGGAAAAAAGACTCATATTGCAATCCGTCAACATCATCGATGTGGAGAAAGGCGGGGTGCAGCGCAACCAGGCTGTCATCATCCAGGGCGATCGCATTACGGATATTCTTCCCGCCGCGCGTTATCAGCAACAAGCCAACGACAGCATAGTCAATTGTAACGATCAATACCTCATTCCCGGTCTCTGGGACATGCATACGCACGTATGGATGGCGGAATATTATTTTCCCCTGTTCACAGCCAATGGCATTACGGGTCATCGTGGTATGCTGGAAACCATGATGCTGGTTAACCAATGGCGTAAGCAGGCCTCCACTCCCGGCACGCTGGTGCCAACAGGCTTCTACGCAGGCTCCATACTGGATGGGCCCAAACCTTTGTGGCCCAACAGCATTGCGGTTGATAGTCCGGAAAAGGGTCGCAGGGCAGTTGACTCGCTGAAGAACAAGCTAAAAGTTGATTTCCTGAAAGTGTATTCCGGTCTCAGCCGTGAATCTTACTATGCCATTGCGGACGAAGCCAAAAAGCAAGGCATCATCTTTGCCGGCCACGTGCCCACCTCCATGACCTTACTGGAATGCATACGCGCCGGTCAGAAAACCACCGAGCACATGATGGGCTTCATTGAAGCAGCCAGCGACAGCAGCGAATATTATTATAACGTGATGCGCGGCAACATTACCGACACCTCGTTGCGCAACAACAGAACTTACCGCCGCGCATTTTTACACCGTACTTTCAATGAAAAAAATATCCAGGCAGTCGTCAACGAACTCAGGAAAAACGACTCCTGGGTTTGCCCCACCATGACTGTGCTCCGCGGCATTGCCTACATCAAAGACACCGCCTTCCGCAACGATCCGCGACTGCAATACACCATCCCCATGATCAGGAACATGTGGAACCCCGCGAATGACACTCGTTTCAAAAACCTGCCCGACGATTATTTTGAAAACGAGAAAAAAGAATTCGAGCTGAATAAGCGCATAGTAGGCCTCCTGCATAAGGGCGGCGTAAAACTGCTTGCGGGTACCGACACCCCAAACCCATTTTGTTTCCCTGGCTTTTCTCTTCACGACGAACTACAAAACTTTGTTGACTGCGGCCTCACTCCTTTGGAAGCTCTGCAAACCGCCACGCTCAACCCCGCCCTGTTCTTCAACATCCAAAACGACTACGGCAGCATCGCGAAAAACAAAATCGCCAGCCTGGTGCTCTTAAAAGAAAACCCTCTCGAAAATATCGCCAACACCAAAACCATCCACGCCGTTGTGCTCCGCGGCCGTTTTGTGGGCGATGCCGAGCTCAGCGAGCTGCTGGCGAGAGTGCGGAAAATGTCCGGGCTTAATTAATGCCAATTTATTCCGATCCTTCAGTCCCGGAAAAATCCGGGTCGGTCAAGTCGTAGGTAGCCCACCTATGAAGTGAGCCACCTATGAGAGAATTCGCCCACGCAAAGCCAGCTCGCTGCACGCCCAGGGGTGGCCCACCTCCAGGGTGGCTCACCTTACACCCCAAACCCGAAACCCATTCGTTATCTTTGCGCCATGGTAAAGACAGCGAGGGAGAATATCAGGCAGTTGAGTCTGCCCGAACTGGAGCAATATTTCGAGAACCTGGGGGAAAAGAAGTTCCGGGCAAAGCAGGTGTACGACTGGCTATGGCTGAAGGGAGCCGGCTCGTTTGAGGCGATGAGCAACCTGAGCAAGGAGCTGAGAACCAGGCTAAACGAAGAGTTTACGCTTCCCTCGCTGACCGTTGACACCACCCAGGTATCGAGCGACGGTACCATTAAATCGCGATTCAGAACTTCCGACGGCCACCTGGTGGAAGGTGTGCTGATACCCGCTGAAGAGCGCAAGACAGCTTGCGTTAGTTCGCAGATTGGCTGTTCGCTGACTTGTAAGTTCTGCGCCACCGGTTATATGGAGCGCAAACGCAACCTGGAGTTTGATGAGATTTACGATGAAGTGGTGCTCATCAACCGCCAGAGCGAGCAAACCTATGGCAAGAAACTCACCAATATCGTGTTTATGGGCATGGGCGAGCCGCTGCTGAACTATAAGAATGTGCTGGCTGCCATTGCGCGCATCACTTCGCCTGATGGATTGGGAATGAGCCCAAGACGTATTACCGTCTCCACTGCCGGCGTGGCGAAGATGATCAAACAGCTGGGAGATGATAATGTAAAATTCAAACTGGCGCTCTCTCTCCATGCCGCGAATGATAAGAAGAGAAATGAGATCATGCCCATCAATGAAAGCAATAACCTCAAAGCATTGGTGGAAGCGCTGAATTATTTCTATAAGAAAACGCGCAACGAGATCACTTTCGAATATATCCTGTTTCAAAACTTTAACGATAGTTTACAGGACGCAGATGAACTGATCAAAGTCTATCGCCAGGTTCCCGCCGATCTTGTGAACATTATTGAATATAATCCCATCGACAACGCCACCTTCAGCAAACCCGATGACCGTACAGTGGAGCAGTTTATGCGCTTCCTCGAGAAAAACCGGGTGAATGCACGCCTTCGCCGCAGCCGCGGAAAAGACATTGATGCCGCCTGCGGACAACTCGCCAATAAGGGCTGAAAATCAGCATTAACGTTCATTAACCTTAATTAGCAGCAATTAGCGATGGCTGCTTAAACTTTGTATTCCATTCCCGGTCTCAGTACCGAACATTTTTTAAAACACAATGCCGGATGCACCCTACTGGTTCCGGATTTAAAAACAAAAAATTTGAAAAAAATGAAGAAGATAATTCTTAGCGCATTGATTGCAGTAGCGGTGGCAGGAACCGCCAGCGCACAAGACACCCAGGACAAGCAACCTCGTCGCAAAGGATTTGGTCAACATCCCTATGGTATGACGTCGAAGCTGAACCTGACCGAAGATCAGAAGAAACAGATGAAGACGATCAATGAAGATTTCAGGAAACAAATGACAGAACTGAGAAAGAACGAAGACATTACCGTAAAAGAATGGAAGAGCCGCATGAAGAGCATCCAGGAAGGTCATAAGACAAAAGTGCAGCAGGTGCTTACACCCGAACAAAAAGCACAGTTGGAAAAAGCAAAACAAGACAGGAAAGGTAAATTCCAGAAGAGAGGCAAGTTCGGTGGTAGTCATTTCGGAAAAGACCTGAACCTCACCGCCGATCAGCAAGCAGCTCTGAAAAAACAACGCTCTGAAATGATGCAGAAGATGAAAGCGATCAGGGAGGACAAATCGCTCAGCGAAGAACAAAAGAAAGTAGAAATTAAAAAATTTCGTGAGCAGCAGCAGCAATCGCTGAAATCGATACTCACTGAAGAGCAGATCAACAAGTTACAACAGAAGAAACCTGTCAGGCAGAAGCCTGTTACCCGATAGGTCGGCTATAATAGAGTCCCCCGGTTAGTCCGGGGGATTTTTTTATTGTATCTTCGCGCCCTACTGTTGAAAAACAGCAACTACTACAATGAAACAATCACCATTCGGCAAGTTCCAGGGCGAGAAAGGCGCCAGGAAAAAGGAGCGCATACGCCAGGAAAAGAAAGAAGCCCGCAAAGCCAAGAAAGAATATTTCGAAAAAAAGAAGGCTGAAGAAAGAGCGAAACGTTCGGGCACATATCCCGTGAGCAGTTTTGAAGAAAATTCTTCACGCGCAAAAAAACCCGGTTCACGTTATTCAAAGGCTGGCACACGAAAAGGAAAAACAGGTGCAAGTGCTGCAAGGCCTGAAAAACGATCTTCAAAACCAAGTGCACAGTTTGAAGAATCTGATGCACGCGAAAAACAAGTCTCTTCATATCGAAGCAAATCCGGGAAATCTTCTATACCTGCCGCCCCCGTTATAAAAGCAAAACCCGGCGGCGAAATGCCGCTCAACAAATTCATCGCGCACGCAGGCGTATGCTCACGCCGCGATGCTGCGGAGCTGGTAAAATCAGGGAAAGTAACGGTAAATGGACAGCAAATACTGGAACCGGGTTTTAAAGTGAACGGCACTGAAGAAGTGAAAGTGAACGGCAAGAAAATTTCTGCCAGGAAAAACCTGGTTTATATTTTATTGAATAAACCCAAAGATTACCTCACCACCGTGGAAGATCCGCAGGGAAGAAAAACGGTGCTGGATATTGTAAGAAACGCTACTACCGAACGCATCTACCCCGTTGGCCGCCTCGACCGGAACACTACCGGCGTGTTGTTGCTGACCAACGACGGCGAGCTGGCGCAGAAATTATCGCACCCCAGCTACCAGGTGAAAAAGATATACGAGGTGAAGCTCGACAAACCGCTGACGAAAAAAGATTTCGACACATTACTGAAAGGCATCACACTCGAAGATGGTTTTATTGCACCCGACGCACTGGCCTATGCCGATGCAAAAGACAGAAGCGTGATCGGCATCGAGATACACAGCGGCCGCAACCGTATTGTGCGCCGCCTGTTTGAACATCTTGGCTACGACGTGCGCGCCCTCGACCGCGTGATGTATGCCAATCTCACCAAGAAAAATGTGGAAAGAGGCAAATGGCGCTTCCTTACCGAAAAAGAAGTGCGCCTGCTGAAATACCTCAATGCCTCGTACACAAAAAAATAGTTTGACGTGACGCGTCCTTTGTTCGATATCATTTATGAAAACGATCAGATGGTGGTGGTAAACAAACCCGCCGGACTGCTGAGCATTCCCGACCGGGAAGGCTCTGAAATTTCATTGAAAGAAATATTGAAAAACAGGTACGGTAATATCTTCACCGTTCATCGCCTCGACCGCGAAACCAGCGGCGTGATCGTGTTCGCAAAAGATGAGGCCTCGCACAAATTTCTTTCCGCCGCCTTTGAAGGAAGAGATGTGGAGAAATACTATGCCGGCATTGTGCTCGGTATTATCCCCGAAAAGAAAGGCACTATCAATGCACCTATCGCAGAAAACCAAAGCAGGCGCGGCGTGATGCTGATACACAAACGCGGCAAGGAAGCCATCACCGACTACGAAGTGCTGGAAGAGTTTGGAAAATTTTCTTTCGTGAAGTTCCGCATCCACACAGGCCGCACGCACCAGATACGCGTGCACATGCAAAAACTAGGTCATCCTATTGCCTGCGACCCGCTTTATGGTGATGGCCAACCGGTACTCTTATCTTCCATCAAATACAGGTATAAGCTCTCGAAAAATGAAGAACAGGAGCGCCCGATCTTATCCCGGTTAGCCTTGCACGCACAGCGTCTTAAACTTACCGATGCCGGGGGAACAAAACATGAGTTTGAAGCGGAGCCGCCAAAAGATATGCGTGCATTGCTGCAGCAACTTCGAAAAGCAAAAGCCTGATTATTCTGTACGCAGGCTTTTTACCGGGTTCATAAACACGGTGCGCACGGGCCAGGTTTTATTTCGTTTCTTGCTTATAAACTACCCCATCTTTCATCACGAATGAAACTTTACCCATTACCTGCACATCACGAATCGGATCGCCATCCACGGCGATGATGTCGGCGAGTTTTCCTATTTCAATGCTCCCCAGTAAATCGCTTACGCCCAGCAGGTCGGCAGCGGCTACCGTGGCTGCCTGGATGGTTTCCATCACGGGCATGCCTGCCTCGTTCATGTATACAAATTCAAGCCAGTTTTTACCATGCGCATACACGCCGGCATCGGTGCCGAATGCGATTTTTACACCTGCTTTGTACGCTTTGGCAAACGTGCCCTGGAGTTTCGGCCCGATCTCCAAAGCTTTCGGCCTCACCAGTTCGGGATAGTAACCGGGAATTTTTGCAGAGTCGGCCACCGATTTTCCTGCAACGATAGTGGGCACATAGTAGGTGCCGTACTGCTTCATTAACTGCATTACTTCCTCGTCCATCAGGGTGCCGTGCTCAATGCTGGCTACGCCGGCGCGTACTGCGCGTTTCATGGCTTCGGCGCCATGGCAATGTGCCGCCACTTTAAATCCATAATCCTTACCGGTTTCGACAATGGCCCTGATTTCTTCTTCAGTAAACTGCGGGTTCTCGCCGCTCTTGGCCACGCTCAACACACCACCCGAGGCAGTGATCTTAATTAAATCGGCATTGTCTTTATACCGCTGGCGAACAGCCTTTCTGCAGTCGTCCACACCATTTACCACACCTACATCCGGACCGGGATTGCCCATCAGGTCTTTGCGGTAGCCATTGGTGGGGTCGGCGTGGCCTCCGGTGGTGGCAATCGATTTTCCGGCAGTATATACCCGCGGCCCGGGAATGATTCTTTTGTTGATGGCGTTACGCAATGAGATATTCACTCCGCTGCCGCCCAGGTCGCGCACAGTAGTAAAGCCCGACATCAGCGTTCTCTCTGCAAACACCACCGATTGAAAAGCATAGTCGGCGGGGTTCAGAGTGAACCTCTCCATATAACCGTTGGGATTGGTCTCGCTTTCCATGTGCACATGACAGTCAATCAAACCGGGCATCACAGTTTTATTTTTCAGATCGATCATCTTATCGCCGCTGGCAGGACTGGCATAACCGGCCTGCACGGCAGTAATTTTATTTCCCTCAACAATGATGGTGTATTGACTCAGCACCTGTCCTTTGGTCACATCAATCAATTTGCCGCAATGAAGAATAGTCCGCTGGGCGAAGAGTATTGCAGGAATGAAAAGCAGTAGCAGGATAAGACCTTTTCTCATAGCAGTTATTTTCTTGGAAGATAAAAAAAATCCCCCTGAAAAATCAGGAGGACATGGTTAATGGTAAATGAACAGTGCTTTATACGTTGGGCTGCGGTGTGTAGCGCAGATAGGGTTTTACCACCTTCACTCCTTTGGGGAATTTCTTGATGGCATCTTCTGTGCTTACTGCGGGCACCACAATTACATCTTCGCCATGCTTCCAGTCGGCAGGTGTAGCCACGCTGTAGCCGGCAGTGAGCTGCAGTGAATCGAGCACGCGCAACACTTCATAGAAATTACGTCCGGTAGAAGCGGGGTAGGTGATAATCAGCTTCACGGTTTTATCGGGACCAATAATGAACAGCGAGCGCACAGTGGCTGTGGCCGATGCGTTGGGATGAATCATATCATATAAAGTGGCCACCTTACGGTCTTCGTCGGCGATAATGGGGAAGCCTACATTACAATTTTGTGTTTCGTTGATATCTTTAATCCACCCCAGGTGTTTGTCGAGCGGGTCAACGCTCACAGCCAGTACTTTGGTATTGCGCTTGGCAAATTCTTCCTGCAGTAAAGCTGTTTTACCCAATTCGGTCGTACACACCGGCGTATAGTCGGCAGGGTGAGAGAAAAGGATGCCCCAACCATTGCCCAGGTATTCGTAAAAATCAATATCTCCGGCTGTGGTCTTAGCCTGGAAATTGGGCGCTACATCGCCTAAACGTAAACTCATAGTAACATTTTTTAAAAGTTAAGAATAAAGATTCTACGATCTTTTTGTGGGACACCGAAGATAAGCATTCCCTACCAAAATTGTAGGGTATTTATTCCACGCGTACGGAATTTAATCTAATCTTTACTTTTTTGCGAAGCGGCCTTAACAACCGACCATTTGCCGAACTTGTTCTTTATATCATCAATGGCACGATAAAGCTCGCTTTTCTTTTCGACATTGCTGAACAGGTTGGTTTGTACGGCTTCATCCGTCAGCTCGCTTAACCTAACACCCAGTAGTCTAACCGGCTCTCCTTTGCGCCAGAGTTTGTGAAACAACTCTTTGGCCTTGGGAATCAGTTCGTCATCGTAAAAAGTGTACGGTATGGTTGTTTGCCGGGTAGTAGTCTCAAAATCAGGGTAGCGGATTTTTACGGCTATGCAGCCTGTCATTTTATTGTCTTGCCGCAGTTCATAAGCCACTTTTTCCGTCATTCTCACCAGTTCTGCTAATATACGATCTGGATCGGTCAGGTACTCATCGAAAGTATTTTCGGTAGAAATTGATTTGGCCTCATGATAAGGTATCACCTCGCCATGGTGAATGCCTTGGGCTTTATTCCATAGCTCGGCACCGTATTTCCCGAACCTGTTTTCCAGTAGTTCTACGGGCTGTGCAGCCAGGTCGGCAATGGTTTCAATGCCCCAGTCTTTAAGGGCCTGGTACATGTGTTCACCCACGCCGGGTATCTTATTCACTTTCAATGGCGCCAGGAATTCTTTTTCCTTCCCAAAAGGAATATGCAGGTATCCGTTGGGTTTAGCCTCGTCGGTAGCAATCTTGGCCACCATTTTGTTGGAGGCCAGCCCGAAAGATATGGGCAGTCTGGTTTTTTCAATGATCTCTTGTCTCAGGTCAATTGTCCATTGGTATGGGTTAAAATACTTGTCCATCCCAGTCAGGTCGAGGTAGAACTCATCAATGGAAGCTTTCTCAAACAGCGGCGCCTTGCCGGCGATTATTTCGGTGACCCACCGCGAATAGCGGCTATACTCTCCCCTGCTGCCCTTCACCACCGTGGCATGCGGGCACAGCCGCATAGCGGTCTTCATAGGCATGGCGCTGTGCACGCCATACTTTCTTGCCTCATAGCTCGCTGCCGTCACCACCCCTCTTTCTCTGCCCCCCACAATCAGCGGCTTCCCTGCCAGCGAGGGATCATTCAGCCTTTCCACCGACACAAAAAATGCGTCGAGATCAAAGTGCGCTATGATGCGGTTTTGAGACACGGGTGCAAGATAGGGAAAAGCGCTGTCGCCCGACACCCGACACTGGCTGAGCAACCCGAAACTCCCAACCCGAAACGCTAAACCGGCGTCAGCAAAACCTTTCTTAATTTTAGCGAATGAGCATGGAATGGATCAAACTCAGCATCAGCCCGGTAAAGGAATTGATAGCGTGGTTGCACGGGCAGTCGAAGACGGCCAATATTTATAAGAAACAGTTGTTGATTGAACTGCGCAACAACCTGAATGTATTCAGCAATGGCTTTAAGAATGATGTACCTTACGATACCCTGATCGATATGCTAAGCAATGAAGCCATCCAGATGGCGATTAAAGAGAATTTTTCATTTAAAAAATTAAGGGCGGGAAAGGTCGAGACCAAACATGTGCGAGATGAGAGGAATAAAAGATATATTGGCTGGACCACGGAACAACTCGTTGATAAGATAGATGAAAAAATTACGGAGCTGAAATATATAAAAAAGATGAACAATGGCACGGTCAAAAATGCGCGCAACAATATTCCGCTGATGATGAGTAATCTTTATTTCCGCATGAAATTACTCGCCGATTTTGTACGATCTGCATAACTTGCAAAGCCTGGAACAAGCACTCGACATACTCCGCAAAAATCTTACTGCTATCCATCCCATACCAGAGGAGGCGTGGAATGAATTTGCTTCCATCTGGCAGCCCGTGGAATATAAGCGCAAGACCGTGCTAACTGCCGCCGGCGAAACGGAGCGCCATCTTTATTTCGTGACCGAAGGCGTGCAACGCGTTTTTTATGTGGACAGCGATCATCCCGAAGCCACCATTGTGTTCACCTATCCATATTCCTTCGGCGGTGTGGCCGATTCTTTTCTCACACAAACACCTTCGCGTTTTTTCTTTGAAACGCTTACCGCCAGCAAAATGCTGCGCACCACGCACCAGCAGTTGATGGCATTGGTAGATAAACACCGGGAGATCGAACGACTGATTTTCCTTTCTACCTCTCATGCCCTGCGGGGCGTGTTGGAAAGACAGGTGGAATTGCTGAGCTTCTCCGCCGAAGAAAAATTCAAGACCCTGCTCAAGCGCAGTCCGCACGTGTTGCAACTGATCCCCCATAAATACCTGGCTTCTTACCTGGGTATCGATGCCAGCACATTCAGTAAATTATTAGCCACCGTACGCATATAAAATCATGGTATTTTCCAAGATTTTTGAAAAATGCGGCGGGTAGCTTTGTGTTGTCAAAAGAAAAATAATGAAGACAACAGACAAAAACGAATTAATTGACAAGCTGGAAAATGATACCAGGGCCATCCTGTTGCGCATTAATTATTTATTGCAGGAAGATCCCGAATGGTTGTTGAAACAACCAGCGCCCGGCAAGTGGAGCGTCGCCCAGGTAATAGAGCATTTGAACACTTATGGAAGATATTACCTGCCCCAGTTGCAGAAAGCGTTGAAAAGAGCTCCCGCGCTGCATAATGGAAAGTTCAATCCCGGATGGCTGGGCAATTATTTTACTAAATCGATGTTGCCAAAAGAAGGGGTGGTGGCTAACCCGATGAAAGCTTTTAAAAATCATCGTCCTTCGCCGGATATAGACAGCAAAAAAGTGCTGGACGAATTCATTGAACAGGAGCATACATTATTAAAGCTGCTGGCAGAAAGCCGCAAAGTGGATATCGGTGCGGTGCGTGTCCCGATTTCTATCAGCAACATGATAAGATTGAAGGTGGGTGATACCTTCCGTTTTATGATAGCGCACCATCAGCGGCATTTTTTGCAGATCGACAACACGTTAAGCGCCGTTAAAAAAGGTTAAAGGAGCTGAAAATACCTACTTACGGTGTAACATTTCGAGCACCATGTTGGTCTTATTGTGCGGAATTAGTTTAGATCCATCACAGAAGTATAGCCATGAAAATCATTTCAGAAAGACATCAAGTAATCCGTCCGGAAGATCAAGAAATACCTGTTTCTTATTCTTATCTACCTTTTGTAAAGTTTCGCTATGTACCGGCAGCAGCACTTCTTTGCCGTTTAATTCAATGCGGCATAGCAGTTGGTGTGGTTGTTCTATTACTTCCAATATCTCACCAAGGTCTTCACCCTGGTGTAATACGTGATAACCGAGCAGTGAAATGGGAGCAGAGCGGCCAGCGAACTTATGAAAATCGTCAGCCGCCAGCCATATCTGTTTCTGGACAAGTTGCTGAGCAGGTTCTTTTGCGTTGATCCCTTCCAGTTTCAGGTATATTTCGCTATCATTCTTTATACGCGTTGACTCTATAAAATAGGGCAGCAGCTCATCCTTTTTTTCCTCGATGAACACGGTCTCCAATCCATTCATCGCGGTCTTTCTCCCCAGCGAATGCCGGAGAACGAGTTCGCCTTTTATACCGAAGGTGGCGACTAAGCGGCCTATGTTGTAGTAGTCAGACATGAAGACTGAACAGGGAAATCTGAATGATGAATTTTAAAGTGAGTTGCGAAGATAATATCCCGCACAACACAACTTCCACATTCCTTTTTCAAATTTCCCTGTTCCTTCTTCAGTCTTCAAAAAAAAATCCCGTTTCCGGGATTTTCAAGCAGTTTTAGCTATACGATGCATTATTGCTGGGGACCTCTTTCCCTCTTTACGGGGGGACCACCTGCACCACGACGCGGTCTGCGTTCTTTCGCATTCGCCTCCTGGCGTTTTCTTACGTGCACCTCATGCTCTGCATGCCACTTCTGGAACTTCTCCATCGCGGTAGCTTCATCAAACAGACCCAGCTTAACACCACGCAACAGGTGTTTCAGGTACAGCACACCCTTAAACGATAAGATTCTGCGAACCGTATCGGTGGGTTGAGCACCTTTGTGCAACCAATCCAAAGCTTTTTGACGATCGAGCTGGATAGTGGCGGGAACTGTAAGCGGGTTGTAGGTACCTAATTTCTGGATGAATTTACCATCGCGGGGAGAACGGGCGTCGGCAACTACTATAAAGTAGAAAGGCCTCTTCTTAGACCCGTGTCGTTGCAGCCTGATTTTAACTGGCATTTTAAATAGACATTTAAATGCGTGAATAAATAGGGTTACTTTTCAAGGATTGCAAAAATAACAATCAACCTGATACCGCCAAATTTAATAATTCATATCAAATTTCGTGCGGGCTGTGAAAAATTTATCTTTTAAAAATCTGTAATCCTGATTCTTAACTGTTTATCTCCTGCCCATTCCCATACGCCCCATCGGCATCTTGTTCATCATCTTCATCATCTGTTTCATCTGCTCAAATTGCTTCATAAACGCATTCACTTCGCTGATATCTTTCCCCGATCCTTTGGCAATACGCAGCTTGCGTTTCATATCGATGATGTCGGGATTTTCGCGCTCTTCAGGAGTCATACTGTTGATCATGGCTTCTATACCCTTAAACGCATCATCACTGATGTCAATATCCTTCACTGCTTTGCCCAATCCGGGGATCATACCCAACAGGTCTTTCAGATTACCCATTTTCTTGATCTGTTCCAACTGCTGCTTGAAGTCGGAGAAATTGAACTGGTTCTTCCTGATCTTTTTCTCCAGTTTACGGGCCTGCTCTTCATCAAACTGTTCCTGGGCTCTTTCCACCAGCGTGGTAATATCACCCATTCCTAAAATACGCTGGGCCATACGCTCGGGGTAAAACACGTCGAGCGTATCCATTTTTTCGCCACTGCTTACAAACTTGATGGGTTTGTTGACGGTGTATTTGATAGAAAGCGCCGCACCACCGCGGGTATCACCATCCAGCTTGGTCAGCACCACACCGGTGAAGTCCAGGCGATCGTTGAATGCCTTGGCCGTATTCACCGCATCCTGGCCGGTCATGGAGTCAACCACAAACAATATCTCGTTGGGATTAACCGCCGATTTGATATTCGCCACTTCGGTCATCATCGCTTCGTCGATGGCCAGGCGGCCAGCGGTGTCGATGATGATCACATTCTTATTCTTGCTCCTGGCTTCTTTGATTGCGTTCTGCGCAATCTCCACCGCGTTTTTATTTTCCGGCTCGCTATATACTTCAATACCGATCTGTTCACCCAGCACTTTCAACTGATCGATCGCCGCCGGACGGTAAATGTCCGCGGCCACCAGCATGGGTGAAAGTCCTTTTTTAGTTTTTAAATAATTGGCCAGTTTGCCGCTGAAGGTAGTCTTACCAGAACCCTGCAGACCCGCAATCAGTATCACTGCCGGGTTGCCCTTTGCATTGAACTCCGCTTCGGTGCCGCCCATCAGTTGTACCAGCTCGTCTTTCACGATCTTCACCATCTGCTGGCCGGGGCTCACGGCGAGCAACACTTTTTCACCCAGTGCTTTCTCTTTCACCTTGTCGGTAAACTCCTTAGCAATCTTGTAGTTTACGTCGGCATCCACCAGGGCGCGGCGTATATCTTTCACCGTTGCCGCGATGTTGAGCTCCGTAATTCTGCCTTCGCCTTTAATCTGTTTAAAGGCTGACTCTAGCCGCTCTGATAACGATTCAAACATGATCGGGATATTTTAACTATTTGGATTTTTAAATGGAATCCACGGATTTTAATGGATTACGCGGATTTCTTAAACCAATCCACTATAAAAAACCAAAAGGTGAATGTATTTCAACATTCACCTTTGGAACTTGCAAATTTACAGTAAGAAGTGTAGAGTTTGTCTTTTTGGCGTTTCGATTTTTTGTTAGGCGCCCAGGAAGCTTCTCAGGGCCTTGGCGCGTGAATTGGTTCTGAGCTTGGTGATCGCTTTGTCCTTGATCTGGCGTACACGTTCACGGGTCAGGTTGAACTTTTCCCCGATATCTTCCAGGCTCATCGGGTGATCAACACCAATACCAAAGAAATAACAAATCACCTCTTTCTGCCTTTCGGTCAGCATTTTCATCGAACGTTCAATCTCCTGTTTCAGGGATTCATTGTGCTCGATGTTGGTGTTGGCGTGCTCCGCATTCGGGTTGGCCAGCACATCCACCAGGGTGTTGTCTTCTCCCTCAGACAAGGGCGTATCCATGCTCACATGTCGGGCCGATATACCCAATGTGGCCGATACCTCTTCTGTTTCCAATTCCAGCATTTCTGCCAGCTCTTCCGGCGACGGTTCGCGCTCGAACTCCTGCTCCAGCTGCGAAAACGCCTTCTGGATCTTGTTGGTCAAACCTACCTTGTTTAAAGGAAGACGAACGATTCGGCTTTGTTCGGCCAAAGCCTGGAGAATACTCTGCCGTATCCACCACACAGCATAAGAAATGAACTTAAACCCACGGGTCTCATCAAAGCGCTGTGCCGCTTTAATAAGGCCTAAATTACCCTCATTAATGAGGTCGGGTAACGAAAGGCCCTGGTTTTGGTACTGCTTGGCTACGGATACTACGAACCTTAAGTTAGCTTTCGTCAGTTTGTCGAGCGCCGCCTGATCACCTAATTTGATCTGCCGGGCCAAACGCACTTCTTCTTCGGGTCCGATTAATTCTACTTTTCCGATTTCCTGCAAGTACTTTTCAAGGCTCTGAGATTCACGATTCGTAATTGATTTCGTGATCTTGAGTTGACGCATACTCATAGGTAGGCCATTTTAAAGGGTTTTAAAGGCTTTACAGCTTATAGCCCATTCAAAACGCTGGCTCACCCCCTTTTCTTATGTGCCTCTTCAGCTAGTTGTATCACAGATTATTGCATTTTACCATTTTATACGCGCCCGCAATAAATAAAAACACCTTAACACTTTGGCTCTCAAAAACTTGATGATTTTATCCCCATTTTTTAGTTCACTTGCCCATTTTGGGACAATACCCGCAAAAAAAATTTTTGCGGTACTATATATTTTCTATTATTGCAGCATTGGTACTGAAAAAAGATCAATACAAGGGTTAGATGAGTAAGAAACAACAATTTACGCTAGAGTATCCGGTTAGATGTTCTCCATCCATACTGTTCGAATTCCTTAGCACTCCCGCCGGCCTGCAGGAGTGGTTTGCCGATAAAGTTGACGAGCGTGACAATGTGTTTAGTTTCTCCTGGAATGGTGCTACCGATAAAGCAGAGGTTGTAGAGGCAGAAGAAGAAAAATTCATCCGCTTTCACTGGCTGCATGCTCCCAAAGATGAATATTTCGAATTCAGAATTGAAAAATCAGAGGTAACTAACCAAACGATACTCGTAATTCGCGACTTTGCCGAAAAAGGCGACGTGAAAGATCAAAGCCAGCTTTGGGACTACCAGGTGAAAGATCTTTTTCACCGGCTCGGCAACTGATTGCCCGTAATATTATAAATCACCTCATACAATTCCACCAGCAATAATTTTACCCGGCTCCACTGCTCCAGCGAAATCCTGGCCGACAATTTACAAAACGAACCCGCATTGAGCATTTCCCTCAATGTGGCCTGCCCCACCGTTGCTATCGGCACATAATTATCTTCCGTAAACTCGTGCCGCCACTCATCATTGCTGATGCAAACATGAAATCCATATTTCTCCAGCAACGGCAGGTTATCCAAAATGTCTTGCTTATGCTGCTGCAGGTAGCTGCCCTTGCAATGCAGCGTTACGCTGAAAAAGTTTCCCCACCAGAAAAATACCCGCACGGCAAATACTTCTTGCCTACTGAATATTCTCGGGTAATCCAGCATCACCCAGGGTAATCCCAGGTAGTTTTCTCCCCTCGAAATTTTTGCCGAAGGTCCCACGCCATAATTCACCAGTTCCGCCACCTGCCCAAACATTTCATACACCTTCCCGATGATCCTGTTCTTTGTTAAAAGAATCTCCGCATTCTGCACCAACTCCATTTCTGCATCCGAAAGCTGTATTTTTGCGTTATTTTCCATTCTCCTAAAGATATGAGAGAAGATTGAAGAGAGAACAGGGAAGGATGAACGGGGAATTATGAAAAACAAATGATAAAAAAGCTAGACATACTCGTCCTCCGGTCTTTCATCGGGCCGTTTGTCGCTACTTTTTTCCTGACCTTATTCGTTTTGATACTGCAGTTTTTCTGGCTGTGGATTGACGATTACGTGGGAAAAGGTATCGATGCCAATACCATGCTGCGCCTCATCGTATACCTGAGTGCAACGCTGGTGCCCATGGCGCTGCCGCTGGCCATCCTGCTTTCTTCGATCATGACCTTCGGCAACCTGGGCGAGACTTTTGAACTGGTGGCGATCAAATCGGCAGGTATAGGTTTGCTGCGATTCATGCGACCACTGCTGATTGTTTCCTTATTACTGTCGGCGCTGGCTTTTCTTTTTAACAATAACGTGATACCGGTAGCCACGCTCAAGATGAAGACGCTGCACTACGACCTGGTGAACAAGAAGCCGGCTTTTGACCTGAAAGAAGGCGTTTTTTATACTACCATTCCCGGCTATGCCATCAAGGTAGCCGAAAAGGAAAAAGATTCCATACTGCGCGATGTAATCATTTTTGAAAGCAATCCACAAGGCCCGCAGGATAATATCATCGTTGCCGAAAGCGGCATTATGCGGGTAAGTAAAGACAAAAAATTTTTGGAGCTCACGCTTATCAATGGGTGGCGCAACGAGGAAAGAGGCGCACGATACAGCACCAACTCCGACTTTATACGCATGGGTTTTAAGGAGTATAAAAAAATGATCGACCTGAGTTCGCTGGGTCTCAACCTTACTCCCGACAGCATCTATAAAGACCGCTACGAAATGCTGAGCGTGCGCCAGCTCGGCAAGGCCATCGATTCGCTGGAACGATATGACGTGAAATACCGCGAGCGCGGCCAGCGCGAACTGATGCCTTATCTACCCATACTGAAATATATCGACACAGGCTGGAGAGACGTAAAGGCCCCGCCGCTGCCCGCTGCGGCCGATTCGTTTCAACACCTGGTGCCCGACAGCATACGCAGGCAGGTGGTGGAACAAACCATTAGTTATGCGGGCAGTTTAAAAAATGCTATCGAAGGCATGGCCATCGACTATAACGTGTACCGGAAAGATTTGCGCCTGCACCTGATGACCTGGCATGAAAAATTCACGATGTCTGCAGCCGTGCTGGTATTGTTCCTGATTGGCGCGCCGCTGGGTTCCATTGTGCGCAAAGGGGGTATTGGTACGCCGGTAGTATTTGCGGTGATATTTTTCGTGATATTTTTCCTGCTCAACAACTTCGGTAAAAAATTCGTGAAAGAAGATGTGTTGCAGCCCGCCGCGGGTATGTGGCTGGCCACCGCAGTGCTGGTGCCCATCGGTCTTTTCCTGATTTACAAAGCGCTGCACGATTCGCAGCTTTTCAATAAGGAAATATATTTCCGTCTTTTCCGCTGGATCAGGCGGCTATTTACCCGCCGGCATGCCGCCGCCCGCGTAAAACCTTCCGCTACATGATGATGTAGTGCCGGGACGATTTCATTTTTCTATATTGCAAAGCACATGCTGACGCGAATATTGCTATACGACGACAACGATGCTTTGCGCCAGAGCATCCAGGCAATGATCAGCGATGAACACGATATGGAATTCATCGCCGGCATGCCCAATGCCGAAACGGTGGAAACCGATATTAAAGAGCTGGAGCCCGACGTGGTACTGATGGATATTGATATGCCTACGGTAAATGGCGTGGAGGCTGTGAAGCGTATTCGCCGCATCAACGAGAGCCTGCCCATCATCATGCTGACCGTCTTTGATGATAATGAAAATATTTTTAAAGCCATCTGCGCCGGCGCCTCGGGTTATATTCTAAAAAGATATGCCTCTATCGAAATTCCCGACGCCATCCGCAACGTACTCACCGGCGGCGCGCCCATGACGGGCACCATCGCCCGAAAGGTGCTGCAGATGATACCGCGCGCAGTGACCACCAACGAAGAAAAAACCGATCTCTCCGAAAAAGAAATCAGCATACTGCAATTGCTGGTGCAGGGATATAGTTATAAAATGATTGCCGCGCAGTTGAAGATCAGTCACGATACCGTACGTTTTTATATCAAAAAGATCTACGACAAATTACATGTGCACTCTGCTACCGAAGCGGTATCAAAGGCTATTAAAGATCGTCTGATCTGAATTATTCTTCTTATACATTATGTGACAGGAAATATCCGTATCAACGGGTCAGGCAAACTGCTGCACAGTTCCACCGGCAACTCCAACATGATTCCCATCTGCTACGGAACCGTAAGCATCGCAGGCGTGATTCAAAGCGGCAGCGGCAATTTCACCGTCAGTCAGCCTTTACCTGGAAGATACCATATAGCCATAACCGGTGAAGACTATTACTATGCACAGTATACCACTGCAATAACGCCCGTATCTTCCACCGTCCCGCTTATAGCAACCACGGGCAGCGGTACCGGCAATTTGCAGGTATATATTCATAATCTCTCGGGGTCAATGGTAAGTGCACCCTTTTAATTTTGTGGTGTGCAAACAATAAGCTGCAGCATGGCTTTTTAGCCGCACGCTGCCCCTGGGCGGTTTCAAAAGCTACCAGAGATCGTCCGCTCTCACTATGTGTTTCCATGCCGTTTACTAAGTGAGGTGAGCAGGTCAGGAAAAATTGTCCAATTTTAAACTTGTTATTTTACTGGCTTATGAAAAAAATACTTCTACCGCTTTCCTTTCTCGCAATTGGCCACCTGGCGCTGGCCCAGCCAGTGATGTATGTGCAAAGTGGAGTGAAAATAAATGTGCAGCGCGACGCGCTACTCACATTGAAAGGTGGCATATACCTGGCCCCGGATGTTGAGCTGATCCATCATGGCACCATAACAGTTGGCGATCATAGCGATGGACGTTCCTCCGACTGGGTAGATCACGCGGGTATCAATTATTTACATGGCGACGGCACCCTTATCTTCAATGCTACCGGCCCGCAAATCCTGGAAAGTGGGAATTCAGTTGGAAAAATTGTGGTGAATAATGGCGGGCTTACCGTCCTTGGAAACGTAGCTGCCGATCGCTGGAATCTCACAAAAGGTGTCGTCCACATCCCCTCAGATTCTACGGAGATAGTAATCATGGACCCCGGGAACGACGCAATAGAAGCCGGTCCCGGCAATGAGGATTTCTCCAAAAGTTGGTTCAGCGGCCGCATTTGCCGGGTGATAAACTCAGTGACAAATAACACTTATATTCTTCCAATGGGCGATAGTTCGCGTGTATATATAGCGGAACTTGATAACCTAATGGCCGATCCAATTTCAGATGTTCTTTTTCTTAGAGCGACATTCGGACCTAAACAAGGAGATGATGTGGGCCTGGTAGTCACTGAAGGTGGCTCAGTTTATACCAGCATTCACGATGCGGGCGTTTGGTATTTTTCTCCTGATATACAACCTTCGAGTGGTAAGTTCAACCTGAAACTACACCTGAACGGATTTGACGGCCTCCAGGATAATGCATTCACTATTCTTACCCGCCCCGAATTGTCCAGTAATGCGGCCCACTGGGTAGTGCCACCTGGATCTTCGGTAAATCCTAACGGCGGTGCGGGACGTATGGTAGCCGATGGATATGCACAACGTAATGACTTAAGCCAGTTCGGCCAGTTTGGTATCGGCCTTCTTTCTGCCGCACTACCTGTTACGCTTACACGTTTTGATGCGACGCGCCTGAATCAACTGAAAGTAAATCTTACCTGGGAAACCTCGAGCGAACAATACAACCGTGGCTTTTATATTGAACGCAGGCTGGATAATGAAACCGTCTTTACCGAAAAAGATTTTGTGCCCTCGCGGGCAACTGATGGCAACAGCAACCACCAGCTTAATTATCGCTACATCGATGCCAATGGTTACGGTGGCATCAGTTACTACAGGCTGAAACAGGTTGACCTCGACAACAGGGCTCATTATTCACTCATTAAAGCAGTGCATGGCCTGGGTGAATCTTCGGTCAGCGTGATGATATGGCCCAACCCCAACCAGGGACAATTCAGCATTAAGATGGACGGCATCAACGAAAGCAAGGATGCCCTGATCATGGACATGAACGGTAAAGTGGTGCGCAGGCTCGTATTGAACGGCCAGCAGCAGGTAAATATCAACGGACTTACTGTAGGAACATATATTCTTTCCATACCCAATGCCTTTGGCCAGGGAAGTCATTTCACTGAGAAAATTGCCGTGGTACGATAAAAAACCAGATGCGGGAGGCAGCCACGCTTCCCGTATCTTATCTTAGCGCAAAATTGCCTGCATTGGAAAGCGGCCAGCAAAATTTGCGCGTTCAAAAATGGGTAGTCACCGTTGCGGTAGTGCTGTTCATTTTGAAAATGATCGCCTGGATTCTTACCCATTCCGTGGCGATACTGACCGATGCGCTCGAAAGCACCGTCAATGTGGTAGCGGGCTTTATCGGTCTCTACAGTTTATACGTGGCCGCCAAACCCCGCGACGAGAATCATCCGTATGGTCATGGTAAAGCCGAGTTTCTGTCAGCTGCCGTTGAAGGCACGTTGATCAGTATTGCAGGACTGTTGATCGTTTACAAGGCCATTGATAATTTCATCAACCCCACTCCCATTCGTCAACTGGATTACGGCATTTATCTCGTAGCCGCCACCGCGCTCATCAATTACATCATAGGATATGTTGCGGTAAAAAAAGGAAGAAAAAACAATTCCCTCGCGCTTATCGCGAGCGGAAGGCATCTGCAGTCAGATACCTGGTCGACGGTGGGGTTAATCGTCGGACTGGCACTCATACTCATTACCGGCAAAGTGTGGCTTGACAGTGTGGTGGCCATTATTTTTGCTTTCATTATTTTATATACCGGCTATCGGATCCTGCGCCGTTCGGTAGCGGGCATTATGGATGAAGCGGATGAAAAACTGCTCACGCGCATGCTTGAGAGACTGAATACACATCGCCGCGAAAACTGGATCGACCTGCACAATTTCCGCATCATCAAATACGGCAGCACGCTGCATATAGATTGTCACCTTACCGTGCCCTGGTACCTGAACGTAAGAGAAGCACATACCGAAGTGGAGGCTTTAGGCACGCTGATCAGAAACGAATTCGGCGACGCCATTGAATTATTTGTTCATACCGATCCCTGCCTCGACTTTTCATGCCCCATTTGCATCAAAACCGGTTGCAACGTGCGCCGACATCCTTTCGAAAAGAAAAAGGAATGGACGCTCACCGACATCCTCAGCGACAAGAAGCACCGATTGTAAGCGGGTTCTTGCTATCTTCGCCGAAAACACACACTATGCAGGCCTGGAAAGAATATCAGGAAAAGAATAAGGAACGTTTTCTGAACGAATTGCTGGAGATGTTGCGCATACCCTCAGTAAGCGCCAACAGTGAACATAAGGGCGATATGAAAAAATGCGCCGAGATGGTGAAGCAGCGTTTGTTGGAAGCCGGCGCCAGCAAAGCAGAAGTTATTCCCACCGATGGACATCCCGTAGTATATGCCGAAAAAATTATTGATCCTTCCAAACCCACGGTGCTGGTATATGGCCACTACGACGTGCAGCCACCCGACCCGCTGGAACTATGGAACAGTGGTCCGTTTGATCCCGTGATCAAAGACGGAAAAATATTTGCGCGCGGCTCGGCCGACGACAAAGGGCAATTCTATATGCACGTGAAGGCGTTGGAGATTTTAACCAAAACAAATTCTCAACCCACCAATATCAAATTCCTGATTGAAGGTGAAGAAGAAGTGGGCTCTCCCAACCTCGGGAAATTTGTTGCCGCGCACAAAGACCTGCTGGCATGCGAGGTAATCCTGATCAGCGACAGCGCCATGCTGAGCATGGAAAATCCTTCCATGGATATTGGCGTGCGCGGACTGGCGTATATACAGGTGGAAGTTACAGGTGCCAACCGCGACCTGCACAGCGGCGTGTACGGCGGCGCAGTAGCCAACCCCATTACAGCGCTCGCGAAAATGATTGCCAGCTGCCACGATGAAAATAACCACATCACCATACCCGGTTTTTATGACGACGTAGTGGAAGCCACACCAGAAGAACGAAAGCTGATGGCGCAGGCACCCTTCGACGAAGAAGAATACAAAAAGGAACTGGGCGTAAAAGAACTCTGGGGTGAAAAAGGTTTTACCACCAACGAAAGAACAGGTATTCGTCCCACGCTCGAACTCAACGGCATCTGGGGCGGTTATACCGGCGAAGGTTCCAAAACCGTGTTACCAGCGAAAGCTTACGCAAAAATCTCCGCGCGACTGGTTCCGAATCAATCATCCGAAAAAATAACAAAGCTGCTATTAGAGCATTTCAAAAAAATTGCTCCGCCCGGCGTTACTGTTGAAACCTTCGAACTGCACGGTGGCGAACCCTATATGACGCCGATCGATTCAAAAGCTTACCAGGCGGCTGCCAAAGCTATTGAAACCACTTTCAGCAAAAAACCAATCCCCGTGCGTGGTGGCGGAAGTATTCCTATCTGTTCTATCCTGGAAAAAGAATTAGGCGTGAAAATTGTGTTTATGGGTTTTGGGCTGGACAGCGATAACCTGCACTCACCGAATGAAAAATTTGACCTGGTGAACTTTTACAAGGGTATCGAGACCATTCCCTACTTCCATAAGTATTTTGCGGAAATGAACTGATGAGTTATGGCAGAAAAAGAAAAGCTGCGGCTCGACAAATACCTCTGGGCCATTCGTCTTTTTAAAACGCGCACGCTGGCGGCTGCCGCCTGCGACACTGGCAAGGTGAAATACGAAGGCACGCAGGCCAAGGCCTCCAGGCAGGTTCACGTAGGCGACGAATACGAAGTGAAGACCGAAGCCAAGCGCTGGCGCATCAAAGTCGCCGGCCTGCTGCACAACCGCGTAGCCTATTCCGAAGCCATCAAGTACTATATCGACATCACACCCGCCGAAGAAATAGAACGCATCCGGTTCCAGGCCGCTAGTTTCCACACTGGCAAACGCCTTAGCAAAGTGGGCAGACCCACCAAGAAGCAGCGAAGGGACCTGGATCAGTTTCTTGAGTAAAAGATTGTGCCCGATTTCCAATTTCCTCACCCTATAGTCTGCACCCTACACCTGAAACCCAAACAATCCTACATTTGCCGCATGCATATCGACATTATTTCTGTACTACCCGAACTACTGGAAAGCCCCTTTGCTCATTCCATTATGAAACGCGCGCGCGAAAAGGGATTGCTGGAAGTGGAAGTGCATCATTTACGCAAATGGGCTGTGAATGAATACGGCCAGGTAGATGATTACCAATATGGCGGCGGTGCAGGCATGGTAATGATGTGCGAGCCGCTGGCCAACGCTATAGAAACCTTGCAGAAAGAAAGAACCTTCGACGAAATTATTTACCTCACTCCCGACGGCGAAAGATTTACGCAGCCGATGGCCAACCAATTATCATTGAAAAATAATCTGCTGCTTATCTGCGGCCACTACAAAGGCATCGATGAACGCATACGCGAACACTTCGTCACCAAAGAAATTTCTATCGGCGATTATGTTTTAAGCGGTGGTGAGCTGGCCGCAGCCGTGGTGGTTGACGCAGTAGGAAGATTATTACCCGGCGTATTAAACGACGAAACTTCGGCCCTCATGGATTCCTTCCAGGACAACCTGCTGGCGCCTCCCGTCTACACTCGTCCAGCCGATTTCCGCGGCTGGAAAGTGCCGGATATCCTGTTGAGCGGCGACCTCAAAAAAATTGAAGAGTGGCGCTATGAGCAAGCCCTCAAACGCACCACCGAGCGCCGCCCCGATCTCCTGGACAAAGAACAATCATAGTAACATCACATCATCCGTGCAATCCGCGTAAAACGGCAAATCCGAGATAAGATCCGCGCTCCATCCGCAACATCTCAATAAAATTAAAAGCCCGGCATCCTCACGAACGCCGGGCCTTTCTATCTCTGCAAAGCACGATCAATCAACTCTGATGCGACGGTTTAGGCTATCAGGTAGATGAGTCCGTAAACGGCCATTTGCATCAATAAGCTAAGTAGAATGGTCTTCTTCATAGGGACGAATTTTTATCCCTATAAATGCACGCCCCGTGCCAAACTCATTTTATCCAGATAGGAGTTTTACGCCGGTAATTTGACAGCAATTTCCCTATGAAAAAGTTTTTCCGCTGAAAGGCAACGCGTTAATTTTTTTCCACCGTTATATTCCGTAGTAATTCTTCGATGATCATTTTTTATCGATATCCACGGTCATGGGTTTTCCGTCGAATTCCACCACTACATATTCATTTTCTTTTTGCTGAAACGCATCACGCTGTTTACCCAATGCGCTTGCAGGCAAATGCTTGCCATTTACGGCCACATCGGGCGCTATACCCGAGCCAGCAATCTCGATGCGGAACTTCCGCTTGCTGCGGCGGCTGTAATTGTTGGGATTGTTGGTAGTAATTTCAATGGTGATGGCATTTCCGCGCGCAATGCCTTTGAAAGTCACCAATTCATAGTCGGCTTTTTCAAGTGTTTTAGTGGTGTTGCCATCATCATCAAACCATACATAAGTGCTGGTCTGGGAGGATGGATAATAGCGAATAGTGATTTCCTTTGTATCGTATTCTTCTGTAGAACTAACGGGTTCTTTGGTAATCCAGAGCGGGATAAAACTACCTTCCTTTACATAAACTGTGATGTTCTTAATATCAACGTTCACGTTTACATTTTGGCCGCCTTCGGTGATGGCATTGTCAATATAGCTATACCATTTTCCTTTTGGCAAATAAACCATGCGCGCTGTAGCGCCGGCGGAAGTCACAGGTGCCACCACGATATTTTCTCCCCAGAAATACTGGTCTTCGGCTTTATAGGCTGCGCTGTCGCTGAAATTGTAATAATACATCGGGCGCATCAGCGGGCGGCCAAACACAGCCTGCTCGTAGGTGAGCGTATAGTTGTAAGGTAAGAATTGATAACGCAGGTTAATATAATTCCGAACAATAGTTCTTGTTGGCTCGTCCCAGAGCGCAGGTTCCGAAGGAATGCTCTTGATAGAAGGATCCAGGTCTTCCAGCGCAGTGCCGTGCGGACGAAATACGGGTGTAAAGGCTGCAAACTGCAACCAGCGCGTGTATAGTTCAGGATCAGCATTGTCGGCCATGGCAAAACCGCCGGCATCGGAATGCACATAGGGCAGGCCGCTCACACTCATACCCAGCATCACCAATGGCTGCGATTTTAAACCGCTCCAGTTGCGCGCCACATCGCCCGTCCAGGGAAATACACTATAGCGCTGACTGCCTGCAAAACCTGCGCGGTTCAAATGAAACAGACGCACCGAGGGATAATCGGACGCATATTTCTCATACAACATTCTGCTCCAGTAATGACCATACAAATTATGCACTTCATCGGCTTTCATTGGTCGCGCCACGCCGTAATCTTTCAGGTTGTGCACCATATCCTGCGGATGCTTTTCCGGCTCACCCAGGTCAACCCACCAGCCGGCCACACCGTTACCGATTTGTTTCCTGTAGTATTTCCAGATCCAGTCCTGCGATTTTTTCTGAAATACATCCAGCAGTCCGCCCACTCCAAAATAAAAATCGCTGAGCATATATGGCTGCCCCGACGCATCAGTGGCGAGATATGGCTTTGCCTCTTCAAAAGTTTTTGTCTTGCGAAGAAAAAATGGCTCCGTAATCAGGATAGATTTCAGTTTATAATTATTTCTGAATCCTTCAATCATCGCTTTCGGGTTGGGCCATTTTTCTGTGTTCAGCCAGTCGAGGTTGCCGAGTGTCCCTTTTATACTATCGCCAAACCAGAACAGGTCGAAGATGAGCCCATCCATCGGGAATTTTTCGGCCTTCATTTTTTCCACCACTTCTTTTACCTGCGCCTCGCTGCGGTAACCAAAGCGCGACACAAAATTGCCCAGCGCCCAGCGCGGCGGCAGTGGCTGACGCCCCGTAAGCGCCGTATAATTTTTCATGATCTCATCCAGATTCTTCCCGAAAATCACGTAAAAGGTCAGCTCGCCGCTTACAAAAGCAGCCTCCAGCACATTTTTGTCGGTGAGGCCAATATCGATATATCCTTTGCTGGGATTGTCGAAGAAAATACCATATCCATTGGAGGAAATGATGAAAGGCACCGAGAAGTTGAGGTTGTCCGCACCTAACCCATATCCATAAACAGGATTATTATACAGGTTGAAACGGTACCCACGACGGTTTTGCGGCAGCGCTCTCCCGCCGCCACCAAAAATCTGTTCGCCATCGCTCAGCTGAAACCGAAAACCGCGATGTTCCCCTTCGGCAAAATAGGCAGCGTTCTTCACCTTCACCTCCCGGCCAATGCGGTAATAAAATCTTTCGCGCTGAATGACCACGCTGGCCTGGTTGTCCCATTCCACCGTCTGCGAAACTCCACCTGTAATTTTTGTATTTAACGAGGCTGGCTTCGCAATAACCGCATCAGAAATTTGCTCACCCGTTTTATAGTCAGCGGGCTTGTAAGTGGTCTTAATAATTGCCTGCGTGAAAGACTGAAAAATCCATTCGCCTTCCTTTGCCTTGTAACCCACCCAGGTTGACTTACCCACTGTGGGCTCTTTACCAACAGTATTTACGGTTAGCTGCGCATGAACGCTGAAGAAGAGAAAGAGTAAGAGTACGCTGGTGAGGATTCTTTTTGTATCAGGCATATAAAAAAGTTTCGGGTTTCGTGTTTGGAGTTTCGAATTCTTTATTTCGAGATCCGTTTCCAATTCCTGGGTCGCTACTGCAATTTAAAACGGCAGTATCATATACAAATCCCAAAAACCAGGAACGAAGCTCGCATTAAAGTACCCGAAACTCCAAACCCGAAACCCGAAACCGTAAGTCCGTTCAGGGTTTACTGCATTTCAAACACTTTCGGATCAATTTCTTTATTCACTTCCACTTTCCTGTTTTTGATGGTAAGTGTGAAGCCCTGTGGCAGGTTCAGCTCGGTAGTATTGGCGGTCACATAGCCGTAGTCTGTCTTTTGGTAATCTGAATAAACCAGTGTGGTTTCCATGTCCTGGCCATCAACCTGTGCTTTGACCACTGTCTTCAGTATATAGTATGTGTTGGGATCGATGTAGAACATCATTTCAGTACCTTCGGCAGTGTTCAGTTTCAACTTGAAGGCATTTACGCCGCCCACATTTTCAGTGCCTGCCAGTTCGGCCTTGTGACCTTTGGAGGCATAATCGTACAAGGGACCTGCTGGTTCAAGGTTAGACCTGTTCATTTTCACCTGGTCTTCTGGCAGCGGCTCGGGGCTTGTCTGGCCCATCATCGGGTTAATAGCCCAACCACCTTTATCGGTAACCACCTGGATAATTTTCTGGCCACCGAAATCCATTTCATTGCGATAGCCTTTCCCGGTGAGGATATAGGTGATGCCCGGCGCCTGCTGGCCCATCACGTCGATGTCGTACTCAGTATAGAGAGTTTTGATGGCGGCGATCTTTTCTTTGCCACCAATTGCTTGAATATGCTTGCTGATAATTTCGTCTGCAGTCTGAGCCTGCGTAAGACCGGCCACTAAAACGAAGGCAGCCGCCATAGCAATACGTAAGGATTTCATTGGTTACTTTTTAATTTGGTTAATGATTTATTCGAAAGTCACAAAAGTTAGTGAACCGGTGCCTCAAAAAATTACAGGCCGACGATAAACTTTTCAATGACGGCCCAAATTTAGGGCTAATTTTATGGGCAACCGGATAAAGATGTAAAGCACTTGCTACCGGTTGTATCTCAATGGGGAATACCCAATGTCCTTCATAATCAATTGAACTATGCCCAGCATCAGCGGAAACTATGTAGATATCTGGTCAAAAAAGATTTATCCGGCCACCATCGATTTCGACAATGGCCGCATTACGGCCATTTCCCCAACACTACACCCCATACCCTCCACGGGGCACTATATACTACCGGGCTTTATTGACAGCCACGTGCATATCGAAAGCTCCATGCTGGTGCCCTCCGAATTTGCCCGCCTGGCGGTTGTGCATGGCACCGTGGCCACCATTAGCGACCCTCATGAAATTGCCAATGTTTGTGGTATGAAAGGGGTGGAATATATGATTGAGAATGGAAAAACAGTACCCTTTCATTTTTATTTCGGAGCGCCCAGTTGCGTACCCGCCACCACCTTCGAATCGGCCGGGGCTACCCTGGATGCCGGAGAAGTGGCGACGCTTTTACAAAAACCCGAAATCAAATACCTGAGCGAGATGATGAACTTCCCGGGTGTGCTGTTCAAAGACCCGGAAGTGATGAAAAAAATTGAGGCGGCCCGCCGCGCAGGCAAACCCATTGATGGGCATGCGCCGGGACTGATGGGTGAAAAAGCGGCGCAATATATTCGCGCCAATGGCGCCGAAGGCGAAGTAGTGATCAGCACCGACCACGAATGTTTTACCCGCGAAGAAGCGCTGGACAAGTTGCGCTATGGCATGAAGATCATCATTCGCGAAGGAAGCGCAGCCCGCAATTTCGACGCCCTTATTGATCTGCTGCACGATTATCCCGATCATATACTTTTCTGCAGCGATGACAAACATCCCGATAGTCTTGTGGCTGGTCATATCAACCAGCTTTGCGCACGTGCCGTAGCGAGAGGTATCGATCTGTACAAAGTATTAAACGCCGCCTGCGTAAACCCGGTATTACATTATGGTCTTGATGTGGGCCTGCTGCGCGTGGGCGACAGCGCCGATTTTGTGGTGGTGAACGACCTGGAAAAATTCAGTGTAAAGCAAACCTGGATCAGTGGTGAACTGGTTGCTGAAAACGGGCGATCGCTTATCGAAACAAAACGTGCGGGCGAGATCAATAATTTCCGTTGCACCCCCATAAAGGCCCATGACCTGCACGTGCCTGGCAACGACAGGACGGAAATGAACGTGATAGAAGCGCTGGACGGGCAGCTGATCACCAACAAACTGCGGGTGACACCCACGGTGCAGAATGGGTTAATCGTGAGCGATACTTCGAAAGACATTCTGAAGATAGTCGTGGTAAACAGGTATTTTCCGGCCGCGCCGGCGGTTGCTTTCATAAAAAATTTTGGCTTGAAATCGGGGGCAATTGCTTCTTCGGTGGCGCACGACAGCCATAACATAGTAGCCGTTGGCGTAAGGGATGAGGATATTGCCGCCGCGGTAAACCTGGTGATCGATCATAAGGGTGGTGTCAGCTGCGTAGGGCCGCAGGCCTCAATGGTGCTGGCCCTTCCCGTAGCCGGACTGATGAGTGCGGAAGACGGTTATAAGACGGCAGAGGCCTATACGGCCATCGATGCTATGGCCAAATCGCTGGGCTCCCAACTTTCTGCCCCCTTTATGACACTGTCGTTTATGGCCCTGCTGGTGATCCCCCACCTCAAGCTGAGCGACCTGGGGCTATTCGACGGCGATAGTTTCAGCATTATCGAGCGCGTAAACGCGACGGTTAACCATAAGGGCTAACCGATCATAAAGAAAGACGGACTGAAACTATGTTGCTTGTCTGCGATCATTTAATTTTCCCAGAACCAAAAAGATGAGCCGATTAGTATTGATCTTAAATAATTCTTTATATCTTTAAAAATATCTCTCAGCCGCTTAGGCTTTCCTTTGAAGTGCCATAGACCAGAATCATTATCCTTCTCCGCCACCCTGGTTTTTGAATATAACCCTGATTTGTAAACCCTGAATCTGAATCGTCTCTATGTCATCTATCAATCTACCTACTACAGGTCAATGGATGTCTAAGCCCGAAACAAAGGAATCCCCCTTTGTTACTCTTGCTAAAACCATTTACCCCAACCTCAGTGCCGCCGCCGAAGAATATGCCAACGAGCATAGTTTCCCGCATCGCCTGCGCAAGGGCGAGATGCTGGTGACTGCCGGCGAAATCTGCCATGCCATTTATTATGTGAAGCGCGGCATTCTGCGCGGTTATGTAAAAGATGGAATCAAAGAAATCACTACCTGGATTACCGGCGAGACTGAACTGGTAAGCTCCATATCGAGTTTCGACCTGCAGATACCTTCTGTGGAAAATGTGCAGGCCATCGAAGACTGCGAACTGGTGGGTCTTACCTATGAGCACCTCGAATATATGTACGAACATTTTCCCGAGGTGAATATCGTTGGCCGCAAGATATTACAGCAATACTACCGCGATGCGGAAGAGCGTGCCTTTATTGCGCGTCTCACCGAAGCCACCTCCAAATACAAGCGCTTCATTGCCACCAAGAGCGATATGCTCAACCGCGTGCCGCTGAAATTCATCGCCTCCTATCTCGGCATGACATTGGAAACGCTCAGCAGGATCAGGAGTAAGCTGTCGAGGAGTAACGGCATCTGACGCCATTTTCACCGACATTTCCCCGCTGTTCACCGACTTCCTCCCTCCGCCAGCCTGTAGGGTGTTGGCGCAGGGATTTATTGCCTATAGTTTTGGGTAAAAATAAAATCTACGACTATGGACAGAATGGAAAGGCGCGAAGAGAGAAGAGCGAGGAAACTGGCGAGAAGAGGAGCAAGGAGAAGGGCCCAGAACCAGGGCAGCGCGCTGGCAGGAATTCTCCTGCTGATAGTAGGTGGCGCGCTCATCTTACGAGAGCTTGGCTACCCCCTGCCCCGCTGGCTGTTTACCTGGCCGATGATACTGATCATCGTTGGCTTTTTTATCGGCGCCATGAACCGCTTCCGCGACCTGGGCTGGCTGATCCTTTGCGCAGTCGGCTTCTTTTTCCTGGCCGACCGTATATGGCCAGGTTTTGAATTCCGCGATTTTGTCATTCCGGCTGCTATCATACTCGTGGGACTATTACTCTTGCTTCGCCCGCGCCTGGGAGGCAACCAACCCTTTTGCCGGGTTCATGGCAGAAGGTGGGAAGAAGGTGAAGACGAAGACAATTTTGAGCCACCCCATGTAGCCGCCGCCGCATCAGCCAAAGGCAACAAAGAAGATATACTGGATGTGGCCGCCGTTTTCGGTGCCGTGAAAAAAAATCTTTACTCCAAAACATTTAAGGGCGGCGAAATCGTCTCCGTATTTGGGGGCGTGGATCTCGACTTGTCGCAGGCCGACTTTGAAGGAAAGATTGTGATTGAATCGGTCAACATTTTCGGTGGCGCCACGCTCATCGTACCACCTACCTGGCAGGTACGTTCTGAAGCAGTAGCCATTTTTGGCGGCATTGAAGACAAACGTAAGCGCTTCGAAGCGCAGTCGCCTGAAAAGATACTGGTGCTGGAAGGTTTTGTGATGTTTGGAGGAATTGAAATAAAAAGTTACTGAGATAGTTTCTCATCAGATCACAAATTTAATCTATCAAGTTATGAGTTGGTTTCTGGCAAAAATTGTGTACAGAATTGTGTGCGGCAATGGCGACCATACGCCACAGTTTGATGAGCAACTAAGGCTGATAGAAGCAGATGATGCCGACACAGCCTTTGAAAAAGCAATAGCCATTGGAAAGCAAGAACAGGAATCGTTCCTGAACCAGAAGCAACACCTGGTGCAGTGGCAGTTTGTAAATGTAAGTGAACTGTACCGCATATCAGCACTGATCGACGGTGCGGAGTTGTATGCCAGGGTGCAGGAAACAGACAATGCCGATATGTATATTCAAACGGTTCATAAAAAAGCTGAACATATAAAGCAGAACATTACACACAAATATTTGCAACTGTTCTAAACCAACTATCGTGTCATCCTTTCCACTGGCAACGGCAAAAAACAAACTGATTTTCGCGGGCAGCTGGCTGGCCTGGGCATTGATGTACGTGGTGATGCTCTACAACTGGGGGCTCAGCTGGGACAGTGCCCTGATTGATATGCTGCTCACCAACAGCCTGCTGGCGGCCATCACGCTGCTGATGAGTAATAATATCAAATATTACCGCCCGCGCAAGGGAAAGTACCTGCACATATTAGTTGTTTGTATAGCCATGAGCGGCTTATGGGCCGGAGTTGTCCGATATGGAATCGGCGCAATAATGAAGTTGTATGATGAAGTGTACTTTGCGTTTTTCGACAACTCCATGCCCATCCGTTTTAACATTGCATTGCTGGTGACCGGCTGCATTTCGCTGATGAGCGAGCTCTGGTATACACTGGAAGAACAGAAAGAATCGGAAGAACGCAAGGCAGCTGCTGAAAAACTGGCGCGCGAAGCGGAGTTGTATAACCTGAGGCGCCAACTTCAACCACATTTTTTATTTAATAGTTTAAACAGCATCAGCGCGCTAGTAAACTCACAACCCGCCCAATCGCGCAAAATGATTCAGCAGCTTTCCGATTTTCTGCGCGGCACATTGAGAAAGGAAGAAAACCAGTGGACCAGTTTTGGCGAAGAACTGGACCACCTGCAATTGTATCTTGAAATTGAAAAAGTGCGCTTCGGCTACCGCCTGCAGACCGAGATCATCAGCAGCGATGAATGCAATGCGTGCCGCATACCGCACATGTTGTTGCAGCCCGTGGTGGAAAATGCCATTAAATTTGGCTTGTACGACACCACCGAAGCAGTTACCATCAGGGTGGAAGCCACAGTGTCGGAAGGATATCTTACTGTGACTGTGCAAAACCCCTTCGATCCCGAAACCTCTTCGCCAAGACAGGGAACGGGTTTTGGTTTGAGTTCGGTGCAGAGAAGGTTGTATTTGTTGTTTTACCGGAACGATTTGCTGAGCACATCGGCAGAAAATAATTTGTTTACAACTACCATAAAGATACCACAGGCATGATCAGGACAATAATTATAGACGATGAACCACTGGCACGCTCCATCATTAAAGAATACCTGCAGCACCATCCCCAGATTGCACTGGTGCAGGAATGCAATGACGGCTTTGAAGGTATAAAAGCGATCATGCAGCATCGTCCCGATCTTATTTTCCTGGACATACAAATGCCCAAGATCAATGGTTTTGAAATGCTGGAACTGATAGAGCAGCCGCCCGCCGTTATTTTCACCACGGCTTTTGATGAATATGCCATCAAGGCTTTTGAAAATCACGCAGTGGATTACCTGCTGAAGCCATTCAACCAGGAACGTTTTGATAAAGCCATTGCCCGCTGGCGTGAACAGCAAGGGAAACAAACTGCTGAAGCAACAAAACCGCTTTTGGAAACCGCTTCACGCCAGCCCAATCAAAACCAGCGCGTGGTAGTGAAGATTGGCAGCAAGATCAAGATCATTCCGGTTGATGATATCTACTACCTCGAAGCCGCCGACGATTATGTAAAGATTCATACCAAAGAAGGCGCATTCCTCAAAAACAAAACCATGACGCATTTTGAGGATACGCTCGATGCACAGGTATTTGTGCGCACACATCGCTCCTATATTGTACACGTACAACGCATCACAAGGATTGAGCCATACGAAAAAGAAAACTTCGTAGCCCTGCTCACCAATGGGGCACAGGTGCCCGTTAGTAAGTCAGGGTATGGACGGCTAAAAAACGTTTTAGGCATTTAGGTTGTACCACCGTTGGATTTCTTCCATTTTTTAGAAAATTTCTCATCAATTGATTGGGTAAAAGTTTCAACTTCAAACTTAACACAAATCAAATTTTCGGTTGCTCACACTAAATTTTATAATTTTTAGTGGTGACCGTTAGTTATTCATCTTAATTTAGAACACCGCTAATCAGTAACCATCCAAACCCAAACCTACTTGCCATGTCCATTACCTTATTGAAAAAAGAGTTGTTCGTACTCTTGTTTTTATTGGCCAACGTTGCTTCAGTGTATTCTCAATGTGAAAATACAGGACCGAAAAGTGGTTCCACAGCAGCAAGCGTACCCTTTGCCGGTAGCGGTTTTAGTTTTTCAAATCCCCACTACGCGCTGACATCCGATAATAGTTCCGCTACATCCACAGGACTGCTCCAGTTGTTCCAGGGAAATACCGAATACCTGCGGGTCACCAATTTTAATTTCAACATTCCTGATCCCGCTATTATCTGTGGTATTAAAGTGGAGGTGGAAAAATCAGCCACCAATATCGGAAGCTTATTGGGTCTTATTGGTCTTGCTTATGTGAAAGATCACCAGGTAAGACTGGTGAGCGGCGGCTCGGTGGTTGGTGACAACAAGGCCAAAAGCGAAGACTGGACCAAGAATGAAAGCTATCATACTTATGGTGGCGAAACCGACATCTGGAACGTCGCCTGGACCTCGGCACAGGTCAACGATCCAGGTTTTGGTGTTGCTATCTCAGCGCATATCTCCGGCATTCTCGGCGGCGTCCTGGCACTGATCCCTATCGTGCACATCGACCATGTGCGCGTGACCGTGTATTACCAGGAGACGCTTTTACCCAATCATTTTCTTTCATTCACCACCACGCGTACGCATAGGAATACAGCGCTCATTCAATGGAAAACGCCCACTGAACTGAAAGACGTATCCTTCAACGTAGAGCGTTCGCTGGACGGTGTGCAATGGCAGACCGTGCCCGGCGACATCAGGATTAATAACAACGCAGGAAATATTTTACACACGCTGGAAGATCTTCAACCCTTAACCGGTAAATCGTATTACCGTGTAGTGGCTACCACCACCTCCGGCAGCCGCACCAGTTCTTCACTTACCAATTTCTATTTTGAAAATGAAAACAACATCCGCATATACCCTAACCCATTCACCGACCGCCTGACCCTTTCCGGCATCGCGGGCACGCAACCCGTCACCATCACCGACTTGTCAGGCCGTGTCGTTATGCAAACAATTACTACCAATGGCACCCTGCATTTACAAACCCTCAAACCCGGCCTCTATCTCCTAAAAACAAGCAATCAAACCTTCAAACTCCAAAAACTCTGATTCAAATTCAATTTCAATTTCAAATTCAATATTCAATACTCCTGCCCTATCCACACCGCGCCGCCAATACTATTCCGCGACGCGCCGGTATACGCAGCAAAGGTATTGTTCTCTTCGCGCCATCGCAGCAGCCCGATCAATGCTGTGATGAGCGCTTCTTTGTAATCGATAATGTTTTTATCGGGTACCACCGCCTCTATGCCGGTTCCTTCCAGCGCGGCTTTAATACGGCTCACCAGGAAACTGTTGTTGGCGCTGCCGCCAGTGATAAGCAACCTGGAGGCCGAGGGAATTTGCTTTAGTGCATGAGCGGTTTGTATGGCTATATGTTCTACATATGTGCTCAACAAATCGGCTGTGCTGCCGCCGCGCAGAAGCGGTTGAATAACGCCGGTGCCAAAATCAGTAGCCAGGTTTTTCGGGTAGGGGAGACGGTAATACTCCAATTCGTTTAATATCTTCAGCAAATTCGGCAACACCTTGCCTCCCGCTGCTATTTTTCCGTCTTCATCATACCTGGCGCCGGCTTTTGCGGCCAGCATATTCAGCACTTTATTGGAAGGACAAATATCATAGGCTATTAACCCTTCCGGTGTATGACAGCTGAGAAATGCATGTGTTCCGATATTGAGGAAGCAGTCATAATCGCTAAACAATAATTTTTCTCCTATAGGAAAAATCGGCTTGCCCATTCCGCCGAGCGCCACATCCATCGAGCGCAGGTTGCTTACCACGTTGATGCCGGTGGCCGCGGCAATGGCAGCGCCATCGCCCAATTGCGCGCTCACTTTATCGGCGGGGCGGTGAAAGATGGTATGTCCGTGCGAAGTAATCAGCTGTACCTGGTAATGCAGGCCGTTCGCTTCTATAAAGCGATTTATTTCCTGCCCGATATAATCGCCGAATTGAGCGTGCAGTGTAAGGTAATCAGAGGCTGATAGCGACGCGGCTTTGCGGATTTTTGCCACCCATTCTTCAGAATACGGGTAGCAACCACCGGCCTTCAGTTCAAAGGTCCATTTTCCCCCGCTTTCGTGAATTTCTGCAAATATTATGTCCAGTCCCTCAAGGGCACTGCCGCTGTTTACACCTATCGCGCGATATACCATGTTATTTGGATTTCGGGTTTCAAAAATGAATATTAAAGAATAGATTTGTCCACCAAATTTCAACTATCGCCTTTAAACTCCAAAACTAAGCGCATGGTAATCAATTTAAGCGAAAAATATTCTTTGGTTTCTGACTGGGTCTGTGAATTACGCGATGTGCAGATTCAGCAGGACCGTATGCGTTTCAGGCGGAACCTCGAAAGAATCGGGGAAGTGGCTGCGCTGGAGATCAGCCGTACACTGGCGTATGTTGAAAAAGAAACTACCACCCCGCTGGGCATATCCACCAGCCGCGTGCTGCGCGATCAGCCCGTGCTGGCTACCATTTTAAGAGCGGGCATACCCCTGCACCAGGGATTACTGAATTATTTCGATAAAGCTGATAATGCATTCATTTCCGCATACCGCAAACATAACCGCGACGGTAGTTTTGAGATTAGTCTCGACTACATAAGCAGCCCCGATATCGAAAACCGCGTATTGATCATTGCCGATCCCATGCTGGCCACGGGTTCCTCGCTGGTGAAGACCATCCAATACTTAAGGGCAGAAGGTCACCCCAGCGAAATCCATATCGTCACCGCCATTGCTTGTACCGTGGGAATAGAATATGTGCAACGCAGTGAGCCACAAGTTAAAATATGGTGCGCTGCCATCGACGAAGAACTCACTGCCAAGGGCTATATAGTGCCCGGACTGGGAGATGCGGGCGACCTGGCATTTGGAGCTAAAGTTCAAATGTAAATGGCCGCAGACTGAATCATCATTTTTTGTATATTGTAGGTACTTATGCTGAAAATTATGCGGATGAGGAAATTATTGGTGGTACTTTTCGTGGGCTGCTCCCTGGTGAAGACTGCTTCAGCGCAAGATCCCAATTTCTCGCAATTCTTCGTATCACCGCTTACCTTGAATCCTGCCATGACTGGTAAATTCAATGGTGACTTCCGCATAGCGGGCAACTACCGCGATCAATGGCCTGCCATCAGCAAAGCATTTGTTACTTCCACCGCATCGATCGATGCACCGCTCTTGCGTAACCGAATTTCTGAAATAGATACCTGGGGCGTGGGTGTGCTGGCTATGACCGATAAGACAGCCAACGGCATTCTTACCACCAATATGCTCAGCGTTACTACCGCCTACCATAAAGGCCTGGATGTTGATGGCCTGCACCAGATCGGTATAGGCTTCCAGGGCAGCTACAATACCAAACGCCTCGACGGCACCCGCCTGCATTTCGAAAGCGAACTGGACCAGTTTGGTGGCTGGACAGGCGTGAGCGGCGAAGCGGTGGACAACCAGGTGCTGAACCTCAGCTATTTCGATGTGTCAGCCGGTGTGCTGTACAACGGCTCTTCCGATGGTTACAACAACTACTACATCGGCATTTCAGCCTACCATATCAATAAACCCAAAGAATCTTTTGCCGGCGATATTTTTTACACCCTCAACCCGCGCATCACTGCCCATGCGGGTGGCGCTATTCCCCTGGGCGACTATTCGCGCACTATTTATCTCAGCGGGTTGTTTAGCAGGCAGTCAGGCGCGAGTAATGTAGTAGCAGGCGGCGCAGTTGGTTTTCTGATGAACCAGGACGAAGAAAATCCCACTAACTTTTATGCGGGCCTCTGGACCCGTTTCAACAATGTGAACGATGCCCTCATCCCTTACCTGGGACTTGAATTTGGCGGCTTCCGCATCGGCGCATCTTACGATGTAAATATTTCAAGTCTTAAGACAGCTTCGCAAAGCCGCGGCGGTATAGAAATATCGCTTATCTATATCAAACGTCCGCCAGGCAGCAAAGGCATTCCTTGTCCGACATTCTAGAGCGTCAGCTTAAACAACAACGGAACGAGATACCAGCAAAACAGGCTGATGAGTATGCCTGCAACAATGTTCATCACAAAACCGGTTTTCATAAACTGGTTCAGCCGTATATAACCACTGGCAAACACAATGGCATTGGGCGGCGTACCCATCGGCATCATGCTGGCACAGCTGGCGCCCAGGCACATGGGCAATCCCAGCAATACAGGGTTTAGTCCCATAGCATTGGCAATGCCAGCAATTACGGGCGTAAATACCAGCACCTGCGCAATATTGCTCATCAGTTCGCTGATGAAGATAGACACGAAGGTGATAATAACTACCAGCCAGAAACCGCTGCTGCTGTATTGTGCAATCCATTCTCCCAGCATTTGAATCAGCCCCACATCTTGCAGCGCGCCAGCCAGCGCAATGCCACCGCCAAACAACAGCAATATGCCCCAGGCCATCCTGGTGGTATCGCTCCATTCAAGAATCTTTTTTCCTTCTTTGCTGCCTTCGCCACCAACAGGACAAATGAACAACGCCAGTGCGCCCATCAAAGCGATGATGGTATCATTAAGCTTTATGCCGGGAATTTTATTGATCAATTCCCGGCATATCCAGAACAATGCGGTGCCGACAAAAATGATCAGTACTCTTTTCTCCTGCGTGCTCATAGGTCCCAGGTGCTTCAGCTCATCCCTGATCACCATGCGTGTTTGTGCATCAGCAGGCATATGGTTAGGATAAAGAAAACGCGTCATTACCACATGCAGCGACAACAACAGCAGCAAAGCGATGGGTGTGCAGATGAGCATCCAGTTCAGGAAGCCGAATGAGTAGTCGAATGTTTTTTCTATAATGCCGGTGAAGGCCACATTAGGCGGCGTGCCGATAATGGTTGATATACCTCCAAAGTTGGCTGAATAAGCAATGGCCAGCATCAGCGTGAGCGCGAAATTATCGAGACGCGCTTTGCCATTATGATTATCGCTGATCACGGTGATCACCGATGCAGCAATGGGGTACATCATCATGGTGGTGGCTGTATTGCTCAGCCACATGCTCAGCAGGCCGGTGGCTAGAATAAATCCCAATATGATTCGATTGCCACTGGTGCCGGTAACATTCACTATACTCAGCGCAATGCGTTTGTGTAAACCCCATTTTTCTATGGCCAGTCCCAGCATAAATCCACCCATGAACAAATAAATATTGGGCTCGGCATAGCTGCTCGCCACCTGCCCGATGGGCTGCACGTTCATAATCGGAAACAATATAATGGGAACAAGCGCCACCACCGGCATCGGCAATGCTTCAGTAACCCACCAGGTGATCATGAGGGCTGCCACCGCGAGCACATTCACGGCGCGCTGGTCAACGTTGAAAGGATTGACTAATTGGAAAAGTATAAATAACGCAATGCCTGCAGCCAGGCCAATGCGATCGCGAAATAATCGGGTGGATGTTTTCAACTGGTTACTGTATGATAGACGTTAAAGGTTAAACTTTTTTGCCACTAACATACGGATTATCCCGCAGTATAAAGCGATATGGAAGAGCGGCATCTTCGCCCGCATAGTCAACCCCAATCCGCGGCGTGGCAGCAATATTTTTCTTTGGTGGCACAAATCCATCCGACGCAATAAACAGTTCATCGCTGTGCAGGCTCCAGCCGGTATGCTGTGTGTAAATGCCCAGTGCTTTCGACACATTGCCCGGACCTCGTGTGAGCGTGTAGTCAGGCCTCTTTTTGCCGGTTCTTCGCAGCATGGTGTCGATGCCGTGCAGTGGCTCCACGCCTCTTATCAAAATAGCGTGCGGAATATCGCGGCGGTTGGTCACCACATTAAACAAATGATGGATACCATAGCAAAGGTACACATACGCAGTGCCGGCGTCGCCATACATCACTTCGGTGCGTTTTGTTCTGCGGCCACCATACGCATGCGATGCCCTGTCAACCTCTCCGCGGTAAGCTTCAGTCTCCACTATGCGGCCTGCGGTAAGATGGCCGCCAAAATGTGTAACGAGAATTTTTCCGATCAATTCCCGCGCAATTTTTAATACATCATCTCGGTTATAGAACCCGGGTGGCAGCTTATCCATGCGCACGCTCAACAATAATTTTTTATTAAGTTTGGTAAATTTATAACACTTGCTGAAAGAAATCGTTATTGCCATTGAATCATATTTCAGGGCTCACCAGTTCATCAGTAAGTACCGGTTATGGAAATGGATCATACTGCCAGGTATATTTTATATGATCCTGTTCGTAATAGGTATGTACTTCTTCTGGACATCGTCCGATGAAGTCATTTCCTATCTTACGCACAGCCTGGGCATAGACAAATGGCTGCAGCGCTCGGGAAATGCGCTGCTGAGCTTTTTCTTTATGATGGGTGAACTGATGCTGAGGTTGCTGATGGTGTTTTTTTATTTTTCGCTGTTCAAATATCTTTTTCTCATCATCGGCTCGCCGCTGTTTGCATACCTGAGCGAAAAGACCGAGTCGATTATAGAAGGAAAAGATTTTTCCTTCAGCTGGAAACAGTTTATGAAGGACATTGCGCGCGGCGTAAAGCTGGCGCTTCGCAACACGTTGTGGCAAACGGTATATACCATTTCATTGCTGATACTGTCACTGTTTCCCGTTGCAGGCTGGATAACGCCGCTGATAGGACTTTTCATCGAATGTTATTACTATGGCTTCTCCATGCTCGACTACAGTTGCGAGCGCCATAAACTTTCTCCCAGCGAAAGCATCGCCTTCATCAGCCGCCATAAAGGATTGGCCATCGGCAATGGCATGGTCTTTTACCTGATGCACCTGCTGCCGATTGTGGGATGGATACTGGCTCCTGCTTATGCGGTGGTGGCGGCCACAATCAGTTTGTATCACCAGGAAAAAGGGCGCGTTTGACCGCGGAACTTATGCCAAACAGTACCATATATCTCATCCCCACTGTGCTTGATGAATCGGCCCCGGAAACCATTCCACCCTATGTGCTGGATGCCATAAAGCAATGCCAGGTATTTTTTGTGGAAGATGAAAGAACCACGCGGCGATACTTCAAGAAACTCTGGAAAGAAATGGTGATTGACGATTATACCTGGGTCACCATGAAAAAAAACGGACAACAATCCGTTCCCGCCTTCAAAGGTTTTATTCAACAGGGAAAAAATATCGGCATTGTGAGCGAAGCCGGTTGCCCGGGCATTGCCGACCCCGGTCAGTTCCTGGTGCAAGCTGCACATGAAGCAGGTGCCACTGTAAAGCCGCTGGTAGGCCCCAGCTCCATCCTGCTCGCGCTGATGGCCAGCGGACTGAATGGTCAGCAATTTCAATTTCACGGCTACCTGCCCATCGAATCAGGCGCAAGGGATAAGAAAATAAGAGATTTGGAGGAAGAGAGTTCCCGGAAAAAATGCACGCAGGTATTTATCGAAACTCCTTATCGCAACAACCAGCTGATGCAGGCATTGGTGAAAGTATGCAAGCCAGGCACCAGGCTGTGCGTAGCAGTGGACTTGACAGGCACCGACGAGTGGGTGCAGACGAAAAGTATTGGAGAATGGAAAAAAAATATGCCGGACATTCATAAGAAGCCGGCAATATTTTGTTTGTTAGGATAAATTGATTGCTTCACTTCATCGTCACTATACTATCTACTATATACCTCGTATTCCCTCTCCACGGCACCACGCCATGATATTCCTTATAGTGCAGGTCAAATACTTTTCCGCTGTTTGCCATTAATTTTTCCGCCAGCGCCTTATCCACCACCGAAAACTCAAACTCATACGACTGAATGCCCGGCCTTATCCCCTCCTGTATCAGCTTGCCCTCATAAGTCTTCCACACATCACCTTTCAACACCACATAATTCAAATGCCCCGACTTCACCCCTTCCCCAAAAACAAAATAAAATTTCCACCACAAAAAAATGGCAGAGCCCAACGCCACCACCCCGACTACTATAAACAATATCTTTTTCATATAGATGAAAATTCATTCAACATTCACCTTCCTTGTTCAAATTCCTCATTCAATATTCTCACAGTCCATATTTATCCACCAGGTATACTAAGGCGGCCATATTCAACGCTCCCAGTAGCAGCTCTCTCTTATTTACTGCTTCAAACACGTCGCTGCGCGCATGATGTATATCGAAGTAACGTTGTGAATCGGGTTGCAGTCCGGCGAGTGGTGTGCCAAATGTGCGTTGCAAAGGACCAATATCAGCACCGCCGCCGCCCATACTCAGTTCATACACACCATAGGGAAGGAAGAGGGGCGCCCATTTTTTTACTTTCTCCAGTTGTTCGGGGCGCATGGTAAAACCAAAACCGCGGGGAGTGAAACCGCCGGCGTCGCTTTCAACAGCAAAATAATGTTTTTCGTTCTTCGCCTTCGCTTCTTCGGCATATTTGTTGCCACCGCGCAGGCCATTTTCTTCATTGGCAAATAACACCACGCGAATAGTTCTTTTGGGTTTGTATCCTATTGCCTTTAATGCGCGCAACACTTCGATGCTTTGCACGCAACCGCTGCCATCATCGTGCGCGCCTTCGCCCACATCCCAGCTGTCGAGGTGCCCGCCAATAGTGATGATCTCGTCGGGAAATTCAGTGCCTCTTATTTCACCAATCACATTATGCCCGATGGTATCAGGCAGTTGTTTGGCGAGTGTTTTGAAAAACACTTTCACCTCTTTCTCCTTCGATACCAGGTCAGCTAATTGATCGGCGTCGCGCAGGCCGATGGCTACTGCGGGAATCTTCGGAAATGAATCGTTGTAGTTGGTAGAGCCGGTATGCGGAATGTTGTCGGCCGCGTGACTCATAGAGCGAACGATCACGCCAACGGCGCCATATTTTGCTGCGCGGCTGGGACCTTGTCCGCGATAACGTACCGCATCGCTATAAGCCTGGAAGGTGCGCACCAGTTTTTCATTAAAGCGATAGTTATAAAACACAATTTTTCCTTTCACTTCATCTTTTCGTTGTTCCAGTTCCTCGAATGAATGGATGAGTACAACCGGCGCAGACACACCTTTGGGGCCAGTGCCTACTGAATTGCCGAGGGCCAGCACATCAAGGCGGGGATTTTTTTTCTGCGCATCCACTATATGCGCCTCATCTTTTCCGCCGCGCACCCAGTGGGGCACCATACACTGCTGCAGCCACACTTTTTCGGCACCGGCTTGTTTCAGGGCTGTTGCTCCCCACGCTTCGGCTTTCACCATTCCCGGCGAGCCTGCCAGCCGGTGACCCACCTGCTTGGTCAGCACCCGCAGGTTTTCATAAGCCTGCCCGTTTACCAGTATTTCATCGGCAAGGGCGCGGATAAAAAGCGAATCTTCATTTTGGGCGCGGACCGAGAAAGAAATAAATGTTAACAGGAAAATGAACAATTTCAACCTCATGAGCGTTTAGTTTGGCTTAAAGTTAAGCGAACAGGTTGATAAGTGGTGCGCGGGTATGGGGTGTGTGTCAACTTTTCAACCTACATTTGACCCCTCACTTAAAAGCAAACTATGCGCATAGGAATTGTCTGTTATCCTACTTTTGGCGGCAGCGGTGTACTGGCTACAGAATTGGGAAAAGCGCTGGCCGACAAAGGACACCAGGTTCATTTCATTACCTACCAGCAGCCTGTGAGGCTGAGTGAGTTTCATGCCAATATTTTTTATCATGAAGTGCGCGTAGCGGCTTACCCGCTGTTCGATTACCCGCCTTATGAAACTGCGCTGTCCAGCACCATGGTAGATGTGATCGTGAATAATGATATCGATCTGCTGCACGTGCATTATGCCATCCCGCATGCATCGGCGGCGTACCTGGCCAAGAAGATCTTGGAAAAGCAGGGGAAAAATATTCCTGTCATCACCACGCTGCACGGTACGGATATTACGCTGGTGGGCCGCGACAAGACCTTTGCTCCCGTAGTGGCTTTCTCCATCAACGAAAGCGATGCCATTACAGCTGTATCAGACAACCTGCGCGACGAAACCTATCGCAATTTCAATATCGAGAAAGAAATTGAAGTGATCAACAATTTTGTGGATGTAAAACGCTTCCGCAAAAAACCCATCGATGCATTCCGCCGTGTAATTGCGCCGCATGGCGAAAAGATTGTGTTGCACGCTTCCAATTTTCGCAAACTGAAAAGAGTGAATGATGTGGTGAGAGTTTTTGCGGAAATACACAAACAGGTTCCCAGCAAATTATTATTCGTGGGCGATGGCCCGGAACGCTCCGGCGCCGAAAGCCTGGCCCGCGAACTGAACATATACGACGATACACGTTTTGTGGGCCGCCAGGAACAGATTGAAGAAGTGCTGGCGGTGTCTGATCTCTTCTTATTGCCCTCCGATTATGAAAGCTTCGGCCTGGCCGCGCTCGAAGCCATGGCTGCCGGCGTGCCGGTCATTTCAAGTGATGCAGGTGGTCTGCCGGAGATTAATATTCATGGAGAAACAGGCTATCTCGCCAAAGTGGGCGATGTGGAAAGTATGAGCAAGTATGCAATTGGCTTGCTGTCGGATGAAAACAAACTGCAGCAGTTTAAATCGGCTGCTGCAGCGCATGCTTTGAAATACGATATAGATAATATCGTGCCGAAGTATGAGTTGTTGTATAACCGTTTCTGCGAGTGTATTAAAGCCTAGACTTTATTTTTTCCTGATCCATGCTTCGGGGTCGAGGTTTTTGTTTTCGACCATCAGCAGGAATTCAATTTCACCATTGCCATCCTGGTTGGCAGCAGCCCTGCCCACCATCTGACCGGTAGCTATTTGCTGTCCTTTCTGCACGCTCACGGCAGAAAGGTTGCTATATACCGTGAAGTATTTACCGTGACGTACCAATACGGTCCAGTTGCCTTCTATATCGAATATGCGTGAAACCTCACCTTCATACACGGCTCTTACCACAGCGCCGGGTTCTGTTTCGAGAGTAAGTCCCGGGTTATTGCCCTTCAAGTTGGTATTGGGAATAGAATAAGTGCCAAAATGAATTTTTACATGACCTTTTTCAATTGGCCAGGGCAGCTTGCCTTTATTTTTTTCAAAATTGCCAGACAATGCCAGCCCTTCCGGTGTAGATTCAAACACTGAAGAAGAGGCTTTCTTCGGGGCAGTGGTCTTAGCGCCGGACGGTTCAGCCGGTTTATTGGCAGCGGCGGCCTTGGCATCGGCGGCGGCTTTATCGCGCGCTGCTTTTATTTCACGATCGATGGCGGTTTTAATCGCAGCCTTCAATCTCGCGTCAGCCTTTTGTTTCGCCGTCAACTCCTTGCTGATCTCTTTTTCACGCGCCTTAATCTTGTTGACTATTTCATCTTTCTCTCTTTTCTCCTGCACCAGCACTTCTTTTTCCTTACGCTGTTTCTCCAATATCTTATCTTTCTCTTCGCGGGTTGCGCGTAGGGATGCGATCTTTTGTTGCAGCGCTACTTGTGTCTTCTTGATGTTATCGGCCTGTTCTTCGCGGTAGTTGCGGTATGATTTTAAGTATTCAATCCGCTTCAATGCGTCGTTGAAACTGGCCGCAGAGAATATGAAATTGAGGAAATCGTAGTTAGAGCGGTTTTTATAGGCGTAAATAATGCTTTTCTCGTATTGCACTTTCAGCGTGTCCAGTTCATTACGCAGTCGTTCGATTTCGCTGCTTGATTGCTGAATGGTATTTTCGATGTTGTTGATCTGCTGGTTGATGTTGTTGATAGCCTGCTCGCGTAAGCGCAGCTTTTTCTGCACCATGGCCAGTTGACCCAGGTTGGCCTTCTTATTCTTCCGGGTATCGTCGAGGGTACGCCTCAGCTCATCAATCTCGCGCTGGATCTCAGCCTGTTGTTTTTTCAGTTCTTCACTGGTCTGGGCAAAAAGCGGCAGCGCTAACACTACTGCTAATATGGAGGTTATGACGGCTTTCAACATCTTATGATTTTTGAGGTCAGTAAGACAAAAACAATTATGAAATTACCGAATTATAACGCTTATTGACGCTGGTAATTTTTCGGGATGTTAAAAGGAAAGCTTAAAACCTCGTTAAATTGCCATTGCTTGAACTCCAGCTTTATCTCGAGCTTGGTTTTTTCTGATACCGTTATGCGCCTGACGGTCGAAAATTTTATGCCTCCCTTGGTCTCGAAGCCCCCGTATGTGATGTCGGCCGTGCGGGCCCTGATGGGGTCCACATCATCCAGTTTGCTGTGTTGCAGCGAGTAATTATCGCCGGAAGCTACGGTGATCAGGTGCTTGAACAACTCACCCACACTGATCAGCGACACCGATTTTTCATCTTTTTTATACGACACAATATTGCTGTCGAGATAAATGGGATTGCCCACGATCAGGTCCTGCAATTCGGAGAAAGTGAGCGGTATACGCGCTACTTCGCGCAGGTATTCCACCGACCGCAATTGCACCACCTTGTCGAGTTTGTTGATCACCTTCACACTGTCGGGCGTAATCATTATCCTGAAACCTTCAATGCCCAGGGCAGCGATGATAGACACCCACATCACCGAGTCTTTCTGTAAACGGATAAACGCATTGAAATCGCTTTTCTTGCCATCGCGGCCTTCAAAATCAACTTTTACTTTGGCAGAAAAGGTATTGAAGTCGATCTTGTTTTGTATGATATGATCATAGACCTCATGGATAAACTTCAGCGAATCGATGCGGCCACCGTCGGGAATGGTGATCACCTGCACCGTATCTTTCTTGGTGATCACTGTCTGAATTTTACGCGCAGAACGGCAGCTTTCCATAGATATGGCGGTGACTATAAGCAACAAAATTCCAATGCAATACTTCATAAATTAAATCAGGATTTTCCGGTATGACCAAATCCGCCGTCGTTGCGCCTGGTAGCTTTTAATTCATCTACCTTTTTCCATTTAACGCGCTCCACCTGGTGCACCACCATTTGTGCAATACGGTCGCCGTGATAAATAGTTTGCTCTTCCTGTGACAAATTGATAAGAATGATTTTTATTTCTCCCCGGTAATCTGCATCGATGGTTCCGGGACTATTGAGGCAGGTTAGTCCATGGTTAATGGCCAGTCCGCTTCGCGGGCGTATCTGCGCTTCATAACCTTCAGGCAGTTCAATAAAGAGGCCGGTAGGCACCAGCACTCGTTGCAGCGGTTTCAACACCATCGGTTCATCCAGGTTGGCCCTGATATCCATTCCAGCTGCCTGTTCAGTTCCATAGGCAGGAAAAGGATTCGACGAGTTATTAACGATCTTGACTTTCACTTTGGACATGGCGCAAAGATAGGAGTTTCGCATTTCGGGCTGCTACCGCCGGTTTCGCGTTTCGGTTTCTGCTGACGCAGATTGCCTTTTTGAAATTAGTCAGCGATTAAAAGCGCGGCAGCAACCCGGAAACCACCTGCCCGAAACACAAAACACAACACGCGTAAAGCTTAGCCTTGCTTCAGCAGCACAGTTGCATACGCTACCAGGCCTTCTTCCCTTCCTGCAAAGCCCATCTTCTCAGTAGTGGTGGCCTTTATCGAAATATCATCAACCGATACCTGCAGAATTGTCGCGATCACCTCGCGCATAGCCGGCGCATACTTTTTTATCTTCGGCGTTTCGAGGCAAACAGTAGAATCTATATTGACTATGCTGTAGTTTTTTTGCCTGACCAACTGATAGGTTTTTTCCAAAAGAATTTTACTGTCTATATCCTTATAGGCAGGGTCATGATTGGGAAAATGTTCTCCTATATCTCCCAGCGCCAACGCACCAAGCAACGCATCGCATATAGCATGCAGCAACACATCTGCATCACTATGCCCCAACGCCCCTTTGTAATGCGGTATCTGTACACCGCCAATCCATAAAGGACGACCTTCCACCAGCTGATGAAAATCTATTCCAAAACCAGTTCTATACATTATCAAAATTTATCCGCGTAATCAAGTTATATCCGTATCGCCTGGCCCATCCCTTCCGTTTAATCCACTAATCCGCGTTAAAACCGCGATCAAAAAATCTACCTATTCACCAATAAGAAAGCGCCCCGCTATTCGCAGGACGCTTCAAATATATTTGGGTTTTCCGAAAACGCACTGATTAATTGTCGCCACCACTGGCAACCTGGTCGAGGTCGAACACCAGGCCAAAACGCAGCGTGTTCGACAAGGGATTCCTGTTTACACCCGATCCTGAGGGAACGAGGTAGGAGAAGTTAAGGCCAAACACATTGTATTTGATACCGAGACCAACGGTGAAATATTTACGGTTGCCCTTAGTCTTGTCTTCATAGAAATAACCGGCGCGCGCCATGAACTGGTCGTTGTAAGAATACTCGAGGCCCACTGAAAACTGGAACTCTTTCAATTCTTCAGAAAAACCACCGGGAGCATCACCAAAGGAGCTGAACCAGCTGCTCACCACCGATTTCTGGCGATATTCACGGGCAGCTTCAGCAGCCTCATCTTCTGTCATGCCGGCAAAATTAGGCGGCGTGGGCACCAGCAGTTTGTGAACATCAAGACCGATCTGGATCTTGTTGCTTTCGTCAAACACGCGGGTGTATGCTGTACCAAAACTGAGGTTGGCCGGTATATAGTCCTTTTGAGTAGCATCATTGGTATAACCAATCTTGGTACCCAGGTTGGTCAATGTAGCACCGAAATTCCATCCTTGTCCTTCGGCATTGGCGCCGGTATAGAAGAAGGAGATATCGCCGGCTACAGCATTACCAGGTTTATAAGCATTGCCTGCATTGGGCGCACCGGCAGCCAGGTTGGAGTTGATATAGCGAAGTGCGATACCCAGGCCAATCCGGTCGCTCAGCTTACGGGTATAACCGAAGTCCACACCAAACTCGCGGGGACGGCCTTCGCCGAAATCATTACCACTGGGATCGGTGAAAGTGATATTACCCAGGCTGAAATAGCGAACTGATGCTGCCAGCGCCTGCTCTTCGTCGAGCTTATAATAACCGGCAGCGGCCAGCAGGTATACGTCGTTCAACCCAAGGTCTTTCAACCAGGGAGTATAGGTGAGACCAACACTGAAATTGCTGGTTGCAAAGGGTGTCTTAGCCAGGTTCCAGAAAGGCGAGTTGGCATCGGGGCTGGTAGCCACGCCCAGGTCGCCCATACCACCGGCCCTTGCGTCGGGCGAAATCCGCAAAAACGGAACAGCGGTCGTCACCACATTAATCGGATCGGTTTGGGGAGGGTCGGTTTGGGCCATCAACGAATTTACCCCGGCACACAAACACAATAAGGCAGTCAATTTTAAGGATCTGCGTTTCATTTTATATGTCATTTTTGGTCGATTGCCATCAGCAAGGGGCACAAATCAAGATGGGCATGCCGGTATTGGCACCGCCTTCAGCTTGCCTTGTTGAGGCTTTTTTACATTAAATAATTTGGGGTAAAATTTTTTATCAATAGGTGCGCTAAAATAAGGATTTTCAATTAATAAGCTACAAAATGTACAATTTCTCCAGCTTCTCGGCCGATTTGCCGTCGGCGGCCTGAACTTTCAAGCGGTAGATGTAAACGCCGCGGCCGAGCCGGTTGCCATAGTCATCACGCCCGTTCCATTGCACCTCACTCGAACGGTTTCCGGTAGAAAATATTGTCTGCCTGATAGTTTTTACCAGCTTACCGGTAATGGTATATATTTCCACACTTACCCTCAGTTCTTCACCCGTCCTGTTATGGTCAAACCAGAAGGTGGTGCTGGTGGTAAACGGGTTCGGGTAATTCAGTACGTGGTCGATGCTCAACCGGTCGTTGCGCACCACGCGAAACTCGATGGTCTTTTCGCCGCTATTGTTCGCCGCATCCCATGCCTTGATGGTAAGTGTATGCCAACCCTCCTCCAGTTCGGGCATTTGGAACCGCACCATGCCCCGGCGGAAATTGTCGATCTCGCTTTCATAAAACTCGTTCAGCACAAATTGCTTTTCGGGATCGTTGTCCATTATAGCTACCAGGTCGTGACCAATGCCCGTGCCCATCACATTAATGCCGCTGGAATCGGCCAGTTTCACCAGCAGTATCGGCCTGTTATGGGTGATGCCGCCATTCACAAACGACTCATCATTGAGATATGCTTTGATATCCGGACCTTCATTATCGGCTACACCATTGCCTGATCCGCCAATTACGATATCGGTGTGGGCACCATGACCATCAACACTGCCATTGTCGGCATAAAAACTGATTTTCCCGTTTCCAAACTGGTAATTGATATCTTTTGGCACTATAAAGTTGATAGTAAACGCGCCATTGGTCACTTTTGCCTTTCCTTTGAACACAATGTTTTTCTGCACTTGCACAGGTGTGACGGCACTTCCCGGATCGTTGCCTAAAGTATTAACCGTTTGCGCCTTGTCAAAAACAGTTGAGTAAACGGTGCCATTGAAATCGGTCATCACATTACCGTCCAGGTCTTGCACCACACCGCTGATGGAGTATTGCGATAATGCCTTTAGCGTGTCTGGCGTTGCCGATATGGGTACATTGTTGATAGCGGTTGCGCTTACCCGGTATATTGGATAAGCCAGCGTCAGGGCAGGATCGCCCAGCAGGGTAAACTTGCGGTTGTTGGTCACGTCGCCGAAAAATGTGTAGGTCGTATTTTTTGCGCGGCGCACCGCTTCACCCAGGCTGGGATAGCGACCATCGGCATCTCTTTGCAAGGCAGCACGGAGATAATTTTCATTCATCACGCGGTTGCTGAAAGCGAATACGAGCCGCGTAGTAGTCATCAGGGCAATCGCGCCCGTTTTTTCGCGCAGCAACAAATTTTCGCCAATTGAACTGATAAGCGGGTTATCGTAAGGAGCAAAATCGCAGGTGGCGGTCACAAACAGTGGCAGGCGGTTGGCGTTGTTGAATGTGTTGATGATATCCTGGTCAAGTACCACTTCCTCGGCCAGTCTCCTGTAACCACCATGACCGGTATAATTCCATATCAATGTACCATTGAAAATACTGTTGCTGATGGCCTGGTTTACTTCGGGGTAGCGCGCCCCGCCTGGCCCGCTTTGCTGGCGGTACAAATCGAGGTAAATTTTGTCGTTGTTGAAAATAGGATTGGTGCTGCTGGCCGCACTTGTAATGATCTCTGCATCCTGTAAATGCAGGTTATTGTCTTCGTCATCCGCCACAAAGGTCAGTTCATTGCGCCAGGGCCCTAAGGCGGCGGCGCTGTGATAGTTCAGGATCTTATCGACAATGGCTTTTGCCTCGCGCTCATTGGCAGCGGGTATGCGGCCGATGCCGATATCGAGTAAATAAGTGCCGTTGCCATTAATGTCATCACCATCGTCCAGGAAGCCAAAAAAATCATCGGAAGTGTAGGTTGACAGCGGATCAAGCGAGACAGGACTTTCCCAGGCGGGAACCAAATTGGTGTTGTTGGTAATCCTGTTCTTATAATCAAAAGAAGCATCACCAAACAGCAATAAATATTTTGGTCTTTTGGTGGAATCGCCGCCACTGCGGTCGTAAAACATTTTCGCGTAATCGCGGATTGCGGCGGGGTCGGGTGTGCCGGAAGAAAATTCGTTGTACACCTGTTCGGTAGTGACGACCGTGGTATGCAAGTTATCGCGCTGCTGATGATAATTCGCGAGCACGTTTGCCTGCGCCAGCAGATCGGGATGCGTGATCAGCAGCATATCGGTTTGTACAGCTGCATGCAGGTCCTGGTTGGGTACGCGGCCGACTGCCTCGGGAACTAAATAGCCGGCATTGTTGAATGCGATGTATTCGCGCAACTGATCGCAACTGTTCACAAAATGAATGTTGGCGCCATTGAGGGTGGTGTTCATACGAACCGGCTCCAGGGGGTTGGTGATGTTCCATACCTGCGTGGTGGATGTGGCGCTGCTGATGATGAACTCGCCGCTGTTGCCTGCACCTACACTGTTCCAGTCTCGGAAATGCAGTTGATTGGCGCCGTTCATCGACAGGCTCCTTCTCGCCAGCAATTCAAACCAGTTGAGCCATCCCTGCGACCCGAAACTGCCGGGGGTGTATTGAAAATTGATGGTGAGATTGTCCTGGGCGGGAACAAAATTTGCGCTGCTTATATTTTCACGGGCGTAGAGATCGTAGGGTCCGTTTTGTACGGGCAGAATATCGGCCTCGATCAGCGGGTCGTTATTCACCCGCACGGTGAAGCGGCTGGAGCTGCCGAACGACCGCGCGATGCAATGTGTGCGGAGGGTGGCTGGTTGGCCGGCAATGCCCGGCAGCGAAAGACTAAAATTGCGGGAAAGCGTTTTGCCCGGGGCATCGGTAAACTCTTCGCCATACCACTCGCGCCCGCTGCTGAGCAGGTTGAACGTATCGAGCTCGTGGAAATAAAGATCATCGAAACTGGTGATGGTGAGGTTGGACGCGGGGGCGTTGGCCGCATCGGCTACCCTTTTGCCGGCACCACCGATCGTGATATAATAAAAGGATTCCTCACTATACAGGTGTTTTTGATGTCTAAAGCTCTTATTTACAGAGTCTTTGATCCAGCGGTCGGGACCGGGGGCATAAAATAATATGTAGTCGGAACCATTCAGAATGCCGTCGCCACCGTCCACCACCTGTATGGCGTTTTCGAAGAGGTCATCGTACCTGAATCCGCTGGCAGCTTCGGGCAGCATCCAACCTCCGTTACCAAATATGCGTATGGAATTAGAGGCAAGCGAACCTGTATTGATGCCCAGGGAGTTCAGAAAGGGGATATCGATGCGATAGACCCCTGCGGTTTTTACCTTGATTTTGTACCAGTTGCCCGAGGCCAGGACAGAATGATCGGCATAAACCCGCTGGGCGGATGCCGGCAGGCTGATAAAATTTAACAATCCTGCAATCACGATACATAGTATACAGGCCCTGGACATCAGGTAAAAATAATTGATTTTTTACTGAACGAACTTATTGAACTACAGGTTGTTTTGCCAAAACCCGCTATATTCGCGATTCCGTACCGCCCCTGTGGATAATCCCCTAAAAACCTGTACAATAATTGCTTTATTACAGCGTTTTAACCACTATTGAACTAAACGGCAAAAGTTAGAAATATGAGCTTGAAAAACCTATTAATCCTTCTTTCCTGTATGGCCACTTTCGCCTCGTGTAAACTGGTTGGTGGCAAGAAGAAAGAACAATCAGCTGTGACCGGCTGGAATTACAACGACAAGAACATGGGTGGATTCCAGGTAACCCGTGAAAAAGAGCAACGCACGGGACCAGGTCTTGTGTTTGTTCAGGGTGGTACCTTCATGATGGGTGCTACCGAGGAAGATGTCATGGGCGATTGGAATAACATTCCGACCCGTAAAACGGTAAACTCGTTCTACATCGACCGCACTGAAGTTGCGAATATCCACTACCGTGAATATCTCTATTGGATCAACAACGTGTTTGACGGCGACGAATACCAGGCCGTGCGCGAGGGTGCATTACCCGATACGCTGGTATGGCGTGAAGAGCTGGCTTATAACGAGCCGCTGGTAGAATACTACTTCCGTCACCCCTCTTACAACTATTATCCTGTTGTAGGTGTGACCTGGAGACAGGCTCACGACTTTTGCTTATGGCGTTCTGACCGCGTAAACGAAAAAGCCCTGATGGACAGAGGCTTTATTAATAAGAACTCTTTAAAGAACCTGCAGGGACAAGGCAGTGAGGCTTTCAATACAAAAGCTTATTTGTTAGGCCTTACCACTCCTACTCCCGGCAACAGCGTTCGTTCTAAGAAAAACCCGCTGAAGAATCCCAACGGTACTCCGCGTACACAGGTTACCTTTGAAGATGGTATCCTGTTGCCGAACTACCGCCTGCCGACAGAGGCTGAATGGGAATACGCAGCACTGGGTTTGGTTGGTCAAAACCCCAACCCCAGCCGCAAAGAAGGCAAGCGTGGTGAGGAATTGATCACCAACAAACAGGTATACTCCTGGTCACAAAACGTAAACGGTCTGCGCGACAGCCGCCGCGGTACATGGCAGGGTACATTCCTGGCTAACTTCAAACGCGGTAACGGTGACAACATGGGTGTTGCCGGTGGCCTGAACGACCGTGCCGTATATACTGCACCGGTAGAATCGTTCTATCCCAACGCATTTGGTCTTTATAATATGTCTGGTAACGTAAACGAGTGGGTTGCCGACGTTTACCGTCCGCTCTCTCCCACCGACGTTGACGATGTATCACCGTTCCGCGGTAACCGCTACCAGAATGTATATAAGAATGCCGACGGCGAAGCTGAAAAAGACAGCCTCGGTCGCGTGAAAATGGTATATGTTACCGACGAAGAAGCCAGGAAACGTCGTAACTATCAAAGAGGTGATGTCATCAACTACCTCGATGGTGACTCCCTGATCACTGGTGTTCACTACGGTTATGGACTTACCACACTGATCAGCGACAAATCGCGCGTAATCAAAGGTGGTAGCTGGAACGACCGTCCGTACTACCTGAGCCCTGGTACACGTCGCTTCATGGAAGAAGACCAGGCCAGCAGCACTGTAGGTTTCCGCTGCGCAATGGACCGCGTAGGTTCTCCTGAAGGTAATGGCCGCAAGACCGGTATCAATTACCCGAAGCGCAGACAGAATTCAAGAAAAAGTTAAGTTTTTCAATCTCATATCGGAGAGCCATCCTGCAAGGGATGGCTCTTTTGTATATGGGAAACTGGGAGATGAGGGGGCACTGATTACATCAATGATTGGATGATGCTTTCAATCCAATGATCGAAGCTATCAGTGTAATCAGAAAGAATACTCTCCAGAAATTCGCGGGGTCTTTAAAGAAAATTATTCCCATTAATGCTGTGCCTGCGGCGCCAATGCCGGTCCATACAGCATAGGCGGTGCCGATGGGCAGCGATTGAGTAGCTTTCATCAATAGCAGCATGCTGATGGTGAGGGTTGCCAAAAACGCACCATACCACCACCAGGCGGCAGCGCCGGTAGCTTCGCGCGCCTTGGCCAGGCAAGAGGCAAAAGCTACTTCAAACAAACCTGCAATAATCAAGATAATCCAGTTCATACAGTGATCTTTTTTTGTTGGCACCAGGATGAATACCAATGAGCAAATGTACATTTGCTGCATGAGTATAGAACAGCTCTACGCCGTTTACAGGCAAAATCCTTCTGTACAAACAGACACGCGTAAATTGCAACGAGGTGATATCTTCTTTGCGCTGAAAGGCCCCAATTTCAACGGTAATGCTTTCGCCCGGCAAGCGCTCGAAGCCGGCGCCGCATTTGCCGTAGTGGATGAGGATATAGATTATGCCACCAATAAGATCTACCGCGTAAAAGATGTGCTTACCGCACTGCAGCAACTTGCGCGTTTCCACCGGCAACAGTTCAACATACCCTTTATAGCCATCACCGGCAGCAATGGTAAGACAACCACCAAAGAACTGGTGCATGCTGTTCTTTCATCCAAATTCAAAACCTACACCACGCAGGGCAACCTGAACAATCATATCGGCGTACCACTCACCATTCTCGGTATAGACAGCGATGCGCAAATGGCCGTGATCGAAATGGGCGCCAACCACCTGAAAGAAATCGAGAGCTACTGTAAAATTGCGCTGCCCACGCATGGCATCATCACCAACTGCGGCAAGGCGCATCTCGAAGGCTTCGGCAGCATCGAAGGCGTGCGCCAGGCCAAGGGCGAACTCTACGATTTTCTGAGAGCGAATGATGGCACCGCTTTCGTGATGTGGGATTATGACTACCTGCAGCAAATGAGCCAGGGCGTCCCGCATATTGTCAGGTATGGAACAGGGTCGTCATCAGACATAGTGGGACATGTAATTCAAAGCGAACCTTATCTTACTGTTGGCATCAGCAAAGGCGCCGACATTAGTGAAATAAAAACGCAACTGGTAGGCAACTACAACCTGCCGAATATTCTGGCCGCCGTGGCCGCAGGCAAACATTTTGGAGTAAGCGATGAAAAAATAAAACAGGCTATCGAAGCATACGCACCCTCCAACAGCCGTTCGCAGCTGATCAAACAAAACAGCAACCATATTATTCTCGACGCCTACAATGCCAACCCCACCAGTATGCGCGCGGCTATTGAAAACTTCGCGTCGCTGCAGGCAAAAAACAAAGTGCTGGTATTAGGCGGCATGATGGAACTGGGCGCGGAAAGCATACAGGAGCATATCGCTATTGTGGAACTGATCAAAAAATACCCCTGGAATGAAGTGGTGCTGGTAGGCGGCGACTTCCTGAAAATCGATCATCCATTTACCAAAATGAATAACTCCACCGAAGCAGCGGAGTGGTTTAAGCAAAAAAATTTCCACGACACCTACCTGCTGATAAAAGGTTCGCGCAGCATGCAGATGGAGAAAGTGCTTTCTTAAAATCTCGGGCAAAGCGTGCCGTATGTATTGTCTCTTTCTCGGTTCACAAAACCAGTCCAGGTAAGCGATAATTCATATCCTCCGCGGCCCATGCTGGCTGTCTTCAGTGGCGACACGTTCACGTCGTAGCTGATGGCTACCGATAAGCTCTGCATATCCATTTTCACCACGGGTACGATAGCATCTTTCCAGCGAAGAAAAGCGCCTGCATGAATCGTGTACAAAGGCTCATCCGGCAGATCGCCGAGTTTGTATGAATACAACGCGCCACCAATGCTTTCCCTGAAACTACCCTGGATGGAATGATCGGCATGCAGCGTTACATACGTCCAGTCATCCACATTGAACTTAACACCGGCAGAAAAAACATATTTCGGGCTGAGTTCAATTTCAGGATTTCGGTAAAAAGAATTTTTCGGCCTGTTCAGGTGATGATACGCCGCACCAACAAACATGCTGTTTAGCTGGTCAACTCCAAAACTGGTATTGTAACTCAAACCCACGCTGGCATCCCAGCTATTGAAGGTAGGCACAGAAAGCGGCTCGCCGGTTGGCATACCAGGATCGTAACCACCGCCGCCATATTGGTTGTTGGTTGAAATCTTTGAAAGATCAAGACCTTTGCGGATTAATCCGCCCATAAAGCCGAGCGACAAGTAACTGATCTTATCGGCGCTTAAAGATTTATGATAGTTGAGTGCGGGCAAAATATATGTGCTGGTAAGACCGGCAGAACCTGCCTTATCATACAACACCTGCAAACCCGTAGTAAGAAAATCATCTCCCCTGCCTACCGGCATTTTGTATTCGGCATTGAAAGAGCCGGTGCGATAGGCATTGGTGAAACTATTCCACTGATCGCGGTACACACCCTGCACACGCACATCGCCCGTGAAAATGCCTGCCAGCGAAGGATTACGCAATAAGGGCGCCTCGAAAAACTGCGAAAAATGAATATCCTGCGCCTGCACGGCACTTATCAGACAAAGCAGTAAAGTACTGCCAAATAGTTTTTTCATACAATTGGATTTATCGTATCAAAGTCACATCGCCCTTGAGTGCAACGATGGCTGAATTTTCACATATCACTTCGGCTATATAGATATACACGTCCATATCGGCGCGTTTTCCATTAAATGTTCCATCCCATCCTGCACTGGCATCATTGGGCATGAAATCTCTTTTTTCAAATACCATTTGTCCCCAGCGGTTGAATATTTTCAGCGACACGATCCTGTTCACACCTTTGCCGCGCACATAAAACACATCGTTTTGCCCGTCGCCATTCGGCGAAAAAGTATTGGGAAGAAAATAGTTGTCGCCGTTACATACTGCCGTCAAGGTAATTTCATCAAAGGAAGTACAGCCGCCCACATTGCTCACGTCCACCCTGTATTTTACCGTACCGCGTACAGCAGCCATTGTCGCCGGACAATCCGCGCAACTTAAACCATTTGATGGCGACCAGCTCCATTTGTTTACATCGGGCGAACTGATGGTTCGCAATTGAACGGTCGAACCGGTATTGACGCTGGTATCGTTGCCTGCAAATACTTTCGGTACAGGATACACCATAATCGGCACTTTAGCGCTATCGGTAAAACAGTTGTCGCTGTCTTTTCCTACCACCGTATATACAGTGGGCTGATGAGGCGCGGCCCTGGGATTAGAAATAAAGGCATTGCTCAGTCCTTCGGCCGGGAACCATTGGTATAGCTCGGCGCCGGTAGCACGCAATGCATAGCTCTCGCCTTCGCAAAGTGTATCGCCGCGGTTTACCTGCACGTTGAATGGCTGTCGCACACGCACGTTGATGGTATCGCTGGAAGAGCAGCCGAAGCTGATATAGCCGGTGACCGTGTAAGTTGTATTTTCCGAAGGATTGATAAGCGTGGTGGCGCAATCGGTACAGGACAGACTCTGCGTGCCCGACCACACATAGCGGTCCGCGCCCGTTGCGCGCAGCAACACCGGATTATCGCGGCACACGAACGTGTCGTTGCCCGCAAAGGTTTGTGGCAAGGGCATAATGCTGAGGTCATGCGTGGCGGTATCGCGGCAGAAATCATTGAAACTTACCTGTAGCTGCACCTTATAATTTCCCGCATGTACAAAAAGCTGTGAATCGGGCTGTGCCTGGTTTGACATTTTGCCATTACCGAAATTCCATTGCCAGCTAAACTGCGCGGAATCTCCTGCCAGCACACGCGGGCTGAAGCTGAGGCTGGCGGGCTCGCAGGCGGCATCGTCACCAACAATCGTGATATCGGGTTTTACCCACACTTTCACCGTATCGGTAAGCGTCAGGGTGTCGCGACAGCCAAGCGAACTGATGGCAATGTGTTTAATGGTATAAGTGCCGGGCGACTGGTAAAAATGACGCGGGTTGGCTTGTGTGCTGGTTTGTCCATCACCAAAGTCCCAGTGATGACCTGTAATAAAATCATTCGCCACCGAGCGGTCGGTAAATTGAATAATGCCCTCATTACATACGCGGTATTCATCCATGACGGCCCGTGCAGTAACCCCCACCACTTTCAAGGTATCCATACCTGTAAGCGGCACGCGGCAGCCGGTGCTGTCAATCAGGATCAGTTTCGGAATAAAACTACCAGCGCTGGTGTAAGTATGCTGCACTTCCGAATCATTCGAAGGCAATACGGTACCGTCGTTAAAATCCCACACAAACGACACATCGCTGGTAGTAGTAGCCTTCATATTTACTGTAAGCGGTTTGCAACCTGCCAGCGGTGCATAGCTGAATACACCCTGCGGACCTTTCACCACCATTTTCTGAATGGCAGTATCGGTACAACCGCCAGGACCTTGCAAAATTTGTTTTACATAATATACCCCCGGCATATTGTAGTAGTGCTCGGGATTTTCCAGCACAGAAACAGATCCGTCACCAAAATCCCATTTCAAGGTCTTGTAACCTTTGGCATGACTGGTAAACTGTACCTGCAGCGGAGGACAGGAAGATACTGAATCAGACACAGTGAATCCTGCCTGCGGCAATGTGATGCTGATGTATTGTTGTTTGGTGACAGCACCGGTACAACCATACGCATCTTCCACGCTCAGCGTGACTGTATATGTGCCGGGGGCAGCATAAAAATGAACGGGCGACTGGCTGGCAGAAATTTTTCCATCACCAAAATCCCAATGATATTTCAGGTTGGCACCGCTGCTGAGGTTTTTGAATGTGATTGGTTTGCCGGGACATGATGCCGTATCGGCTGATGAAAAATCGACAACAGGTTTTGAAATAATGATCGCCGAAGTTTTCTTCACCACACTGGAACAACCATAGCTGTCGTTCACCATAAGGGTAACATTATATTTGCCGGTATCGGTATAGCTATGGGTAAATGGCGAAGTGGCCTGAGCATCGGTAGTGCCATCGCCATAATTCCAGCTCCAGGATGTAATCGGGTGAATGCCGTCGGAAGTTGATTGGTCAACAAACAATGCAGAGGCGCCGATACAGATAGTCTGCTGCTGCACGTTGAATGCGGCAGTGGGGCCGTAAATCTTCACAGCCTGGTCGTGTGTAACGGTATATTGACAACCGTTCACATCTGTATAGCGCAACACCACTGTGTAGTTACCTGCTTTTGAATACTTGTGATTGACGTTAGCCTCGGTAGCTTTTTGTCCATCGCCAAAATCCCAGGTAATGCTGGCAATATACTTCGCATCGTAGTTCAGCGCATTGAACTGTACATTAATGTCTTTACAAATTTCGGTGGCGCTGGTGCTGATCTCAAGCTTTTCGTCGGCAATAGTGATGGTGCTGGTGGCGATATCGGAACAATCACCATTCCATACGGTGAGCTTCACCGTATAAATACCCCTGGCTGCATAGCGGTGAGAGGGATTGAGTTCGGTGCTGGTAGTGCCGTCACCAAAATCCCATTGCCAGGTCCTGGCGCCAATCGAAAAATTTTCAAGAGAAAGCAAACACTTATCATCGCAATCCTGGCGCGACCTGAAGCGCGCGATGGGCGGTTCGATATGCACAGCACGCTTTTTCACCAGCGCATCGGAACACTCATTGTTCCATGCAACCAGTTTTACATCAAACCAACCGGTATCGCGGTACTGATAGCTGAATGCATTCACATTGCTGATGCCGCCATCGCCCAGTTCCCAAAGCACCTTTGTACCGGGCGGTGTGCTGGTATTTTCAAAATAAATTTTATTGCCGCCGCAGGCCTCGCCGGGTGTGTTGGCAAAACTAACAACAGGCTTTTTGCTTACGCGCACGGCGTTTGGCACCACCACAGAATCCTTGCAACCAGTAGTGGTTGTGAAAAATAATTTTACCGTAAAGCTGCCTTCAACATCATAAGTCTTTACCGGACTGGTTTCGGTGGAGATTGTGCCATCGCCAAACTCCCAACGGTACTCAGCAATATTTATCCCTGCCTCCGTGGTGGCTTTGAAGGGAACATTTAACCCAACGCATCCCCGTTGCGGTAAATTGGGAATAGTCACCTGAGGACGCGTAACGGTGATATAGTCTTTCTTGACCAGTGAATCAACACAACCTCCCGCGCCGGTCACGAACAATTTCACCGTGAATGTGCCGAATGTGTTATAGGTATGTTCCGATTCGCGCGTGTTGGCGGTGGCGCCATCGCCAAATTCCCAACGATGGGCAATGCCGGTATTCTCGGCACTGAAATTGACGCGCGCTGGAATGCTGCAGAATGTCTGCTGATCGCTGGTAAATGATACAGTGGGTTTGCTGAATACTGCTACCGATTTCGTTACAGAGTCCACGCATTTTTCGTAGGTATTCACCAGTTTGATATCGAAGGTGCCGGTTTTGAAAAATGCCTTTTGCGGATTGAGCGCCGTTGAACCAGTACCATCACCAAAATTCCAAACAGCCGACACCGGCTGGGGTGAGGAATTGTTGGTGACAGGAATGATTTGTCCATAACAAATGCTGTCGGGTAGGCTGAATTGCGTTACGGTAGTGCCCACTCTCACCAGCGCTTCCTTGCGCAGCGTATCGATACATCCTTCGCTGCTGGCGGTGACGAGTGTGACGGTATAAGTGCCGTTTTTCGTATAGGTATGATAGGGGTTGGTGGCGGTGGAGCCATTGCCATCACCGAAATTCCAGTTATAGCTAAGGGTGCCCGGACCTGCGGAAGCATTTTGAAAAAACACGGTGGAAGGAGCCGAGCAGTTCTGGTCCGACGAATCGGTAAAGGCCGATTGCACGCCCGAGCCGATCTTCACATATTGGTCTTTGCTGATGGTATGCGTGCAGCCTTTGTCGGTGGTGATCTTAAGGGTGACGGTATAGTTGCCGGCATTGTAGTAGGCGTGCTCGGGGTGCTGCAGGGTGCTGGTATGACCATCGCCAAAATCCCATTCCCATCGGCTCACGGTGGCGCCTGGGGCAATGCTTTTATCGGTAAAACGAAGCCGCAGCGGCGAGCAGCCCACCGAATCGGAGGCTATAAAATCGGCCACCGGGTTGGAATATACGGTTATAAAATGCTCTTTTATAAGGGAATCGCTGCCACTGGCATTTTTCACTACCAGTTTTACAGGGTACGTTCCGGGTAGAAAGTATACAGCAGAAGGATTTTGAAAAAGTGAGATGGTGCCATTGCCAAGATCCCATTGCCATGATTGCGGGTTGCCAGTAGACTGATCACTGAACTGCACTACCAGTGGAGCACAACCCGCTGTGGTATTGCTGGTAAACTTCGCCTGCAGCTGCTGAGACGATGCCGGCAGTTGAACCAGGCAAAGACCAATAGCCAGCAATGCCGGCAGGGATATTGGAAACTTCCGGATTTTCATCAGGTATTGATTGGAAATGGATTGTACAATTAACGCCCATTATTGAGTAATAATGTCGTAAAGGAGAACAATAATATTTCCAATAAAAGAAAACCCGTAGTGATATTAAAGAAGCTCTGTAACTGCCTGGTGCCTGGTGCGCACGCGTTACGATTCGATTACCGTGCCTGTAGATGCTATGTACAGGTCGTACCAGTCCTGGTGATCGAGATCAATGGAAAATGCTTTCACGATATTCCGGATCCGCCTTTCACTGGTAGTGCCGATTATGGGCAGCGCGCCCAGTTTTACAATCCAGGCCACTGCAATTGATTCGATATCGGCGTCGTATTTCTTTCCTATTTCCATCAGCTTGTTGCGCACCTTCACGGCCAGGGCATCATTGCCGTTTTCGATACGGCCTCCGGCCAGTGGCGAAGTAGCCAGCGGCCGCATGAATTTTTGTTTAATGAAATCAATCTGGCCATTGTCCAACGCCGCCGTATTCAGCAGGTTGAATTCAATATGATTGGTTACGATGGGTATGCGCAGTGAAGAAGCCAGCAACTGGTGCTGAAAAACCGAAAAGCCTACCACCCCGATATTCTTGATTTTGCCCTTTTCTTTGAGCCGCTGCAATGTGAGCGCGGTCTCTTCGATATTGGAAAGGGGATCGAGATGGTTGAGTAAAAAGATGTCGATATAGTCGGTTTGCAGACGTTTGAGGGAATTGTCAACACTCTTGATAATGTGCTCGCTTGAGGTGTTGTAGTGCCTTACGCGCACACCCGGCTGACTGGGATGCGGTATCACCAGGCCAGCTTTGGTAAACAATACCACATCCTCGCGTTTGAAAGATTTCTGGCTAAGTACTTTCCCGAAAATCTCCTCGCACTGGTAGCCTCCATAGGTGTCGGCATGGTCGAATGTGTTGATGCCCATGTCGAGGCAGAGATTGATAATTTGTTCCATCGTGTTGGCCGGATTACTTACATCCGCATGCCAGCGGTAAAAGCCATAGATGGCCGAAGACACTTTCGGCCCTGCATCACTGATATAAATTTTCTGCATAGTGGTTGTATGCGTTTGTATGGTGGTTATACATGAAATTTAGCCGGAACGAAGTCCAAAAGACAATCATCAAGATCAGTTTCGGTGACATTACTGAAAATGCTGGTGGCGATGGTCTGGCCGGCAAAGGCAATCAACACCACCATCTCTTCGCGGTTATGATAGCGGGCCAGGTCACCATACACATAATCATTGATGCAACCTTTGTGCGTAGCAATTGCACTGCCAAAGTTCATCAGCTTTTTCTCGTGATCGTTCAGCGCGAGCGCCTCGGGTTTATCACCCAACTGAATCAACAGTCTCCTGAAGAAGGTGGACCAGAGCTGGCAGTTATAGGCATACGAAACAGAATATCCGTATAAGGCGGCAGCACGATCGCCTACCAATGCCTGCACTTTTTCATATAAGGGATACCATTGCAGGTATATCTCTGATGCCAGCGGCGAATGCGCCAGCGTGGCATACAGGTTTGAAATGTTCCCTTCTCTCGGCGATGCAAATTTTTCAAAGGCCTTACGCACTTGCTGCGGCACATTGTCGCTTTCCAAAGGTGTAATACGAGCCATACTCACTGCTTTTAATTAGATACTAAAGAAGGCTGTATAGAAATACAGCCCGGTTTCTGTTTGCTTGTCATAAGAAATAAAACGTCAACAGGCCCCAAGTTAGGAGAAATTTATTAGTCTACAAAAAAGGTGGACTAATAATTTTTTCAACAGAAATTTTAAGCAAACAGCAACCATGCTATCACCAAAGTAACGACAATGTTGAAGCCTTGTGCTGCTAAGAAGGCATATAAAGGTGTTTTGGAGTTATTGTTAAAAAGGTCGGCAAAGCGGGTCTCCAGTCCGATGCTGGTAAAAGCCAGTGCAAACCAGAGTCCCTGCAGGTTTTTGAGCGGATTTTTTACCGTTGCGGCAGCCTCAGCAGAAATCACAAAAGAGAATAATAATGAAGCCGCTATAAACCCGATTACAAATTTGGGGAAGCGCTCCCATATCAGTCTGCCCGAAGGTTTGCCCTCCTTAGCCATAGGGTGCTTGGTATAGGTCCAGTATAGTGAAATGACAAATGCGGCCACGCCCAGCAGCACATTTTGCGAGAACTTCACAATGGTGCTGATTTTTAACGCAGTATCACCCACCAGGGTGCCTGATGCGACCACAGCGCCGGTAGTGTCGATGGTGCCGCCCAGCCAGGCGCCTGTTACCTCCTGCGGAAAATGGAAATATTCCGCAATCAGGGGCATAAAGATCATCATGGGTATGGCACAAACCAGCACCAGCGAAATAACGTATGATAATTTTTTTGAATCGCCCTTAATGGCGCCTGCGGTGGCAATGGCGGCCGACACACCGCAAATAGATACCGCGCTTGATATCATCATGCTCAGCTCATCATCAATCTTCAACCGGCGGCATACCCACCAGGCAAAGTACCATACCGATAACACTACCGCCAAAGCCTGAATCAAGCCCCGCGAGCCCGCGTGCAGTATGTCGCCAAAGATTACGCTCGTGCCCAGCAGTACCAACCCGATTTTCACAAACAATTCAGTTGATAGTGCATTGCGAAACCATTCCGGCAGTTTAAAAAAGTTGCCGATCAGCAAACCGATGGCCAGGCTAAAGATCACCGCCTCCAGGTTCAGGTCTTTCAAAGTCTTGTTGCCCGCAATGATCAGGGCGACAACTGTAAGCAGGTAAACCAGCGGAAAATTAATCACGAAACTTTTTACCGCTTTGCCGTTCACCACTGCAGCCAGCACGGCAATTACCAGCACAAAAGCAAACTGGTACAGTATTTTCAACAAATTTTCTGCCGACAAAACCTTGCCCGTCAGCTCGGCACCATTATTCCAGGAAAACGAAGGCACGGGCACAGACAACCCGGCCAATAACACAGCGATGATAAGACCGCCAAAGATCACCGCGGTCCAGTCTTCATTGATAACAAGTTTTTTTCCTTCAGGCATTTTTGATTTCGGTTTTAAAAATATCTTTCAATGCGCGCGCGGCGGCATTATATCCGCACATGCCGTGTACGCCTCCGCCGGGCGGCGTGGAAGAAGAACATATATAAATTCCTTTTGCCGATGTCTTATACGGCGACCAGCGCAGCGCGGGCCGCGTAAACAGTTGTCCCAGGTCTATAATACCGCCATTGATGTCTCCTCCAATATAGTTGGGATTGTATTCCTGCAGTTGCGCGGTGTTGAATGTATGTCTTGCTAAAATGCGCTCGCGAAATCCCGATGCAAAACGCTCCACCTGTTTTTCAATCGCCTCTGTCATATCAACCGTGCTTCCATTGGGCACATGACAATAAGCCCAGGCGGTGTGTTTGCCCGCCGGTGCGCGCGTATCATCAAACAAACTTTGCTGCGCCAGCAGCACAAATGGTTTTTCCGGGTGACCTCCTTTATGTGCGGCCGCTTCAGATGCAGCAATTTCTTCCAGGGTATTTCCGATATGCACGGTGCCCGCCCGCCGGCACGCTTCAGCTTTGAAGGGTATGGGGCCGTCGAGCGCCCAGTCAACTTTAAACACGCCCATGCCGTAACGGTATCTCGACAATTGCCATTTGTACAAGGAAGAAAATTGATGACCCGCAATTTGCAAAAGTTGTTTCGGCGTAACATCCAACAACACAGCGCGCGATGAGGGCAATTGCTGCATAGACGTGATCAGCGTATTGGTTTCAATTTTTCCGCCCAATGAAATAAAATAATCCGCCATCGCTTTCGCAATTGATTGCGAACCGCCACGCGGCAGCGGCCAACCGTACAGATGCCCGGCGGTGGCCAGCACCAGTCCAATAGCCGCTGTAGTGGCATTGGATAAAGGCTGAATAGAATGCGCGGCCAGTCCTGCCCACAAACCCTTCGCTTCTTTCGTCTTAAAGCGGCCGCCCACCATCAGTGCAGATTGCATGGCCACTGCGCCAAACTTTGCCATCAGCAAGGGATGCTTCGGAATGCGCAGGGGCGCTAAAGTATCATTTACAATAACCGGCCATGATTGAATAACGGGTAATAACAACCGAACATACTTATCAGCATCCTCGCCCAGCGATCGCGAGGTATCTTCCAGCGACTGCACCAGTTGTGCGGCGCTGCCATCATCAAATGGATGCGCGGCTGCTACGGGAGGGTTGATCCACTCAAGACCAAACTGCTGCAAAGGGAGTGATTGAAAAAAAGGTGAGGCTACTGCCATGGGGTGAATGGCAGAACAGATATCGTGTTTAAACCCGGGCAGGCACAACTCTTCAGTGCGCATGCCGCCTCCGATGGTGCTTTTTGCTTCAAGCAACAGCACGGAGAGGCCCTCCCGCTGTAAGGTGATGGCAGCAGCAAGTCCATTGGGCCCCGAGCCCACTACTATTGCATCATAATCTGTTCTGCTCACGTGAATTTTTCATAAACAATGGTAATATATTTCCGCCTTATTTCCATTTTTCGGGCCTGAACAATACCTGTCCATCCCTTTTTATTTCCCATGCAGTGATGGGATTGAGATGATAACCGCCCATATCCCTGCCCCTTGCCTGCACCAGTTTCTCCAGCGTAGGCTGGATATAGCCGGTCTCATCGATGGCCCGGCTCATAATGGCAGTCTCATTGCCATCCCATCTCCACAAATAACGGAAACGTGTATGTGCCTTGTCCAGCACCGGATCCTGCAATTGCGCAGGGTACCATTTTTTACCATTGTCGGTACTGACTTCTACTTTCAGGATTTTGCCACGCCCGCTCCAGGCCAACCCACGAATTTCTACCCAGCCTTTCTCCAACTGCACAGGATAAGCGGGGAATGTAATAATAGAACGGGCATCCATATCAAAACTAAACTGCCTGATTTTCCCGTTGACAGGCTCTGTGTATTTAGAAGTCTCCTCGCGGGTCATGAAAGGTTTATCAGACAATTCAATTCGCCTGAGCCATTTCACACTGGTATTTCCCTCCCACCCCGGCAAAAACAGGCGGGCAGGGTAACCCTGTTCCGGCCGCAAGGCTTCACCATTCTGTCCATAAGCAATCATTGCATCCTGCCATCCTTTCTGCACGGGAATACTGCGCGTCATCACAGCCGCATCCGAACCTTCGGCCAGGAACCAGGTGGCACGCGAATCTACGCCCACTTCCCGGAAGAGGGTGGCCAGCATCACACCTGTCCACTCGCTCTGGCTGGTGAGCCCGCATATTTCCTGTGGGGTCATTTTTTCCCTGCCGGTCCTGAAATTACCCGAGCATTCCAGGAAGGCGATGCGCGATACCGAGGGAAACCTTTTCAAATCACGCAGGGTAAAGATCATAGGCTTTTTCACCATGCCGTGGATCAGCAACTGGTATTGGTCGGGATCTATCAGCGGCACACCCCCGTGATGTCTTTCAAAATGCAGATCTGATGGCGTAATCATGCCGTGCAGGTGTTGCAACGGGGTGCGCGAGGAAGTGTCGGAAGGTATTTTTTTCAGCTGTTCAAATGGTGAACGCGATCCCAGCGTGCCGGGTGGCGGTCCCTGCGTTTTGGTAGGATCGGCAGGTATATCCGGGACCGCCGCGGGCACCTGTTGCCCGGTCGCGGTACGCACCAAAGCTATTGTGGCCGCCGTTGCCGCACCTACCAGTAATTTGCGGCGACTCAGCCTTTGCGTCGTTTTATTTCTTTCTTCGCTCATCTTACTAATCAAAGTCTCATCCCGGCATGCCGGGCTATAATCTGTTCATTTAATTTCTGGTCCGCCCCGGCGGTCGTCGGGTACAAATTTGTGTTGCGCCGGCATCTGTACAGCTGGCAAATTATCTTTCTGCAATACCAATGCAGAGTCGATAATACCGTTCGCATGCAACAAATACGCAGTGAGGCTGTAAACCTCCTCATCACTTAACGAGCCGGGCTCATTGTAGGGCATGGTGCGCCGGATATAATCAAATACCGTGGTGGCATATGGCCAGTAATTACCGATGGTCTTTGCCCGCGTGGTGGTATCGCCTGCCGGACCAACCAGTTGGTTATAAGGCCCTTCTTTACCGGTTTTACCATGACAAGCCGCGCATTTTTCCGCATAAATCCGCCTGCCCTCAGGCACGGTACCTGCGCCGTCGGGTAAGCCTTTTCCGTCGAGACTAACGTCTATATCCCACCGCGCAATTTCTTCTTCCGTAGCAAGCCGGCCAAAGCCAAAACTTTCAGGCATCGCTTCGTCCACGAACGCGGGCGCTTCCGCATTGGTGGAGCAACCGACTGCCAACAGCAACCATCCGCCCAGTATCCACCTAATCATATTTTCCTGCCTGTAAACTGCTTTCCGATAATGCATATTTTCTGTCTATTCTGTCGAGCACCACGTATATAGAGTCTTTGTTTTCGTTGATACCGCTCAGTATTACGCGCGAACCATCCTGTGTATCGTATTTCAGGGTCATCCTGTTTCGCTTTTCGTAGCGGGGCGCTTTTGCAAATTCGCGGATACGCCGGGTAGTGACGGCGCGCTTGTCGATTTTATACACCTCGTCGCCGATATTGTCCCATGCTTCTTTAGGTATGAACTCGCTATTGTCGCCCGCCAAGGCGGCTGTACGTACAGGGATACGGTCGGCGCCACTTTGCGAACCTGATCCGGCTGTTCGATTGCGCCTGTCGGGAATAGCTTTGTATTTATCCTGCAGGTACAATACCTTATTCACTTCATCGGCATAGTAATGAAACACACGTTGACCGCCTCCCACACCCGTCAGTTCAAAGGTGCGGTTAATATCGCGCTGGGGATCACCGCCGCCATTGCTGAGATCCATCGGCACAGCCTTGTTGACACGAAACGTAAGTGTAGTCCATTTCTCGAAAGTAGCCTCCTGCCAGCGCACGGTATCGAGGGGTGAATAAGGAATAACTGTATTATTTATCCGAAATTCCGTAACAGCATAATTTCCGCGCAGTTCCTTTACACCTGCTACTGAAGGTTGCTTATAGGGATCGTACCAGAAATTGATGAGTTGTAGCCAGAAAAACCAGATAAGGAATACGAAAATGGTCACCACCTTCAGCCCGGTACGCGCCAGGCGCTGCCATGTTTTGTTGAAAGAGGGATAGTAAAATACCGGCACGGTAAATTTCTCTGCAATAAACAGCCTGTAAATATTCTGCATATCGGGTATCAGCAGAAATGCCGAAAGCAGTACAAAGTAAGAGCTGTACACATGCACCCCGCCATCGTAGGCAAAGTTCACATATACAATATCGGCCAAGGCACCAAACAGCAAAACTGCCCCCAGTGCGGTTGTTTTCCTGAACAGCAACAAAGCGCCGGCAGCTACCTCCACGATACCGGTAAAGATCTGGTACCAGGGCACAATGCCGATACTGAGCCAGAACATTTTCTGCGCTGTCAGGTCGCCGATATTCGTATTCAGCACACCCAGCGAAGGGTAAGGCATTTGTACCGGCAGCAATTTGGTAAAACCAAAACCGATAATGCCAATGCCTGCCCTGTATCGCACTACCACGCGCAGCCAGTAGTACGCCAGGTTATATTCAGAACGCTCTTTTTTGCGCCAGCGAGCAATAGCTGTCCAGATCAGTCCGCCAAGAACAGATACCAGTGCGGTGTTAATCCAGACAGCATATCCCAATAAATTACTGCCGAATATGGTGTTGCCAAACCAGTTGATGCCCGAGCCGAACCGCGCTATATCGTACAGATCGCGGTAATGCAGGCTGGTCCAGTCAATAGAAACAATATGCTGATACCAGGCTGCCGTGTTGGGCACACTCATCGCTATGAAAAAAATAAACCCGATGCGGAAGAGAATTTTTTCGTATTCCTTCCAGGCACGCGGCGCCGGTTTTGCTGCGCTGGCCGGTTCGGGCGATTTTGATGCAGCCTGCTTTCGCAAGGGCTGTTCTGCGGTTAATGTTGCCTCGTCAATGAATTGTTCGGAATGCATATAGTTGGCTTATAGTGTCAAAGGTTTGCGCCTTCCCTGCCGCTCTACTTCTTTCAGCAGGTACTTCTTGTCAATTTTGCTGAGCACCACGTTGACAGAGTCGTTGTTTTCATTTATGCCACGCAACAATATCCGCCCCGCGGTGTCGCTATCATAGTGTAGCACCAACTTTTCTCCGGAGTAGTGCTTGTTTTTGTTGTAAAGGGTTAGCACGCGAGTCACTGTATCTGCTTCGTACCGGTAATAATGCCGCCCAATAGATCCTTCCAACTCATAAGTACGTTCCGCATCATCGCGAAGTATTTTCTCCACATTGCTGCTGTCTATAATCACCGGACGGTTCGATTTAATGCTGATCGTATTCCATTCTTCAAATACCACATCCTGCCAGCGTACAGGATCTGTTTTGGAATAAGGAAGTGTAGAATCGTTGAGTTGGAACTTTTCCACATTGTACAGTCCGGCCAGTTGCGGAAGAACTTTTGTACGCGGGTATTGGTAAGCATCTTCATAATAACCCACCCCGGTTTTAAATCCATAGAGCAATACAAAAAATCCGAAGAGGCCCAGCTTTACTGCCCAGCGGCTATAACGCAGCCAGTTGACAGTAAACGGCGGGTTGAAACGGCCAGGTGCTGTCGGCTTTTGCAAAACCACGAGACTGATGATTCGCTGCAGGTCATAAGCCAGCACGAATACCGCCAGTGCAATCAGGTAAAGACTGTACACATGCTCGCCGCCTTCGTAGGCCAGGTTAGACATAAAGACATTACCGGTGAAAATGATCACCAGGAATGCCGAAAGCGATGCCGTCTTCCTGTAAAAAAGTCCCAGTGCCAGCAATATTTCAAACAAACCGAGAAAACGTTCGTAGGAAGGAACGATGCCCAGGGTAATTGAAAACAGTTTCCAGCGGGTAAAATCACCATACGGTGTATTCAATATGCTGAATGAAGGGTAGGGCGATTGCAGAGGGAAGAATTTCAGGAATCCGTAAGCCAGTATACCGATAGCCAGGCGGTAGCGTACAATAGCACGCACCCAGTAGTAAATCGCCTGCAGATCGTGTTGCGCTTGCTTATCGTATGCGTGCCAGGCAATGCCGCCGATTATGGCCAGCACCAGTACAACGGCCCAGTTGCTGTAATACTGCCCTTCCTGGTAAAACTGCGGCATATAATGGGCGATATTGAAAATATCACCATAGTGCAGTTGCGACCAGTCAATAGATAATAGTTGTTGAAAAAATTTCCAGTCGAGTGGCACTGCCTGCACAAAAAAATAAATTAGAATAATTCTTACAGCGAGGGTCTTCATACCTGGTTTTTTTCTGTTTATTTTTTTAGTACCCTTCGTTTTGCGTCAAAGCCGGATCAATCAGCAATTGCTGAGCGGGCAATGGCATCAGGTATTTGCGTTCATCAGTAAAATTCAAAACTGTAGTGGCTCTGCCTGTTCTCACCAGGTCGAACCAACGGTGTGGCTCAAATGCGAATTCAAGTCGCCGTTCATTTTCGATAGCGAGCAGTATTTCCTCTTTAGTAACGGCAGTGCTGGCACTGAGTCCGGCTCGGGCGCGCACCGCATCAAGGTCTGCCAGTGCTCCACTCAGGTCATTATTCTGTGCCCTTGCTTCGGCCCTGATGAGGTAGAGCTCGGCAACACGAATCACATAGCTTGGATCTGAGCCGGGCGAGCGATAGTAGAGATTACCATACCAGCGATTCTGATTGTCTTTGGCCACCAGTACATTTCGATTACCACCTATCTGAGGATCATTAACTAATTCCACAAATGCATTGCTGGGTGCCCATTGCCTGGTGCCGCCATTGATTTGCGGTTGCCACTGGTTGCGGTGATTGTTTATTTCAGTAGTTCCGTTATAGAATATTTCAAAAACGGATTCTTCAGTGCCCCTTGCATTGTCGGCAAAAAAAGCGCTGTAAGGAGCTACCAGCTTATAGTTGGCGTTGTCTTCAATGATCCTGGTAGCATATTCCTCCGCCTTCGGCCAGTCGCGGTTGTAGAGATAATACCGGGCCTTCAATGCCCATACAGTTTTTTTGGTGGCGCGGTAGCGGTTGGTGGTAGCAGGCAGCAGGGGCTCGGCTGCTTCCAGGTCGCTCAGTGCCTGCGCATAGGTCTGCGCCTGCGTACTGCGGGGAATGCCTACGTTATCCGTTACACTGCTGGTAGGACTTGTAATCAGCGGCGCACCACCCCAGGTGCGGGCCAGGTCAAAATAAGCGAGGGCACGGATAAAATATGCTTCGCCCAGCAACTGATCTTTCAGCGCAGGAGTCAGTTGCGGATCAGTCACCTCGGGCACTTTAGTCAGTACCTGGTTGGCGCGGTTAATGGTTCGGTAAATAGCCGACCAGGCCCCGGAAATAGTCGCGTTTTCGGCCCGCACGTTATGATTGATGAATTCCTGTATCTGCGACTGCGAGCCCGTCCACTGCACATTATCGCCCGACAGGTAGCCGATGCTCTGGAAGCCGGTGCCATAGTAATCGCCACTGGATAGTGCACTGTATATGCCGTTCACTGCTTCCTCTGCCGATGTCTTGTCAAAAATGGTCTGTGCGTCAGATACCGACTCCTTGGGATCCACATCCAGGAACTTGCTGCATGAAGCGAGCAGCAATGTAAAAACAGATAGCGTGAATGTATATCGTACTTGTTTCATTGTTTACAGAGTTATGTTAATGCCAAACTGAACATTAAGAGGTTGCGGAGGAGTTCCCAGGTCGATGCCAGGCTGATTCTGGCTGCTGTTGGCGCTCGACTCAGGATCCGGGCCCGAATAACTGGTAAGTGTAATGAGGTTGCTGCCTGTTACGTACAACCTTGCGGTCTGAATACCGATAAGGCTGGTGAAACCACGGGGCACGGTATATCCCAGCGTCAGGGAGCGAAGTCGTAAAAAAGATCCGTCTTCGAGCCAGCGGCTGCCGCCATCGCGGTAGTTGTTAACGTTTACGCCATCAGGACGGGGCACATCGGTAATATCGCCCGGCTTTTGCCAGCGGTTATGATAGTTGTGCGCGAATATGACGCGCGCAGCATCACGCGCACCACCAGCCTCGCCGAAGAAACGGTTATGGTTGTAGGTATAATTGCCATACTGGAAAGAGAAAAATATACCCAGGTCGAAATTCTTATAGGTAAGCTGGTTCGAAATGCCACCGAAAAATTTTGGCCATACACTGCCGATAATCTGCCGGTCGTCGGCATTAATGGTTCCGTCTTTGTTGACATCTTCGTAAACCGTATTACCGGTCTGGGGATCCACGTACAATTCTTTATACAACCAGAAAGAATAGAGCGGATATCCTTCTTTTTGCAAAATCAGGTTGCGGCTGCCATATTGCAGCGGAGTGGCCAGCTTTTCAATACGGTTCACATTGCGCGCAATATTGAAGCTGGTAATCCAGGTGAAATCGCGTTTTGAAAAATTTTCGGTTGTTACAGACAGTTCAAAACCACGGTTACTGATTTCAGCAGCATTGCTCCAGTAAGTTCCAAATCCTGAAGTCGCCGGCAGGGCCAGTTCCAACAAACCATCGCGGGTGTATTTACGGTAATAGTTGAACTCAACATTCACCCTGCCCTGCCATAAAGAAAGATCTGTTCCGATATTGAATTGCTCTGTTTTTTCCCAGCGCAAATCGCCGTTTGCCAGCTGCTGTGGCGAAATACCGGCATTGCCCTGGTAAGAGGCGCCACCCGACCAGAGGCCCTGCGAGGCAAAATCGCCTATGCCGTTCTGGTTGCCGGTCACGCCATAGCTTACACGTAGTTTCAGATCACTTACAATGTCTACATGTTGCATAAAATCTTCCTGCTTCACGCGCCAGGCCGCACCCACGCTTGGGAAATAGCCCCATTTTTTATTCGCGCCAAACTTGGACGAACCATCGGCGCGCAGGCTGAAATCAACCAGGTAACGATCGCGAAAACCATAGTCAATTTTACCGAAGAAGGAAGCCAGCGTATTCTTGCTCCAGTTTTCGGTACCGGTGATGGTAGTGGCAGAAGAAATTTTGGTAAATGAATTGTTTGCAAACCCGCGACCTTCCAGGTAAGTGCGGTCATATTCGTTACTCTGCAATGTGTTACCCACCAGCACTCCCAAAGTATGCGCGCCGAACCTCTTGCGCCAGGTGAGGGTTTGCTCATTCAGCCAGTTCACGTTTTGTGCTACGCTGGAAGTGGCCAGTCCCGAAGGACTTCCTGAAATCAGGTAGCTGTTCCAGTATTCGCTTTCATCATAATTGTTATAGTCCACACCCCAGCTGGAACGGAATTTCAGATCGGGAAGAATTTCTGCTTCGAGGTATAAGTTGCCGATATAGCGGAGACTTACGGCTTTCACATTATAATGCTCCAGTAACAGCGTGAGGTTGTCGAAACCTGCACGACCAACCAACACACCGTCCTCGTTATAAGGTGAAAGATATGTGGGTGTATGCAAGGCAGCCTGCAACAGACCGCCGGCAGGACCATCACCTGCACGTGCCTGGTTGCGGAAAGTACGGGCTATGGAATTACTAACGCCTATCTGCACATGGTCACTAATTCGCTGGTCAAGGTTGATTTTAAAACTCGCGCGATTGAAAGTGATTGGTTTCAGTATCGATTCCTGCTGATTGAAGCCGCCGCCTACATAATACCTGGTGCCCTTGGTGCCCCCGGTAAGCGATACATCATAGTTGGCGAGCCGTGCTGTGCGGAAAGCTTCCGAAAGCCTGTCGTAAGTTTGTTGCTCTTCGGGCAGACCGCGACCTCCCTCCGACACGGGTCGAAAAGGCCTGGTTTCAAAACTGTTACCCGTATTCACCCACCACTCATTCACCAGCTCAGCATGTTGCGGGCCAGTAGCCAGCTCCCATAGAGGGGGCGCCCAGGCAAAGCCCTGCGATACATTGAGATTAACGGTAGGCTTTTGATTGTAGTTACCGCGTTTGGTAGTTACAATCACCACGCCGTTCGCACCACGCGAACCATAGAGCGCGGTGGCTTCGGCATCCTTCAATATTTCAATCGTCTCGATGTCCGCAGGATTGATATCTGCTATGGGCGAAGTGGCTTTACCACCAGTATTGACCGTCTGCAGGCTGCTGCTATTGATAAATACACCGTCCACCACATACAATGGTGCGTTATCGGCATTGATAGACGTGGCGCCGCGCAATCGCACATTCACTGCCTCGCCGGGCACGCCGGTATTACTGCTGATCTGAACACCCGCTGCCTTGCCCTGCAGTTGCGCATCAAAACTGCCGGCAGGAATCGACTTTGTTTCCGAAGGATCGATCTTGGAAACTGAGCCTACCAGGTTTTTTCTTTTCTGGGTGCCATAACCCACCACCACCACTTCGTCGAGCTGGCGGTTGCCGGGCTGCAATACAATGTCAAGAATAGTTTGATTGATAATAGTGATGTCCTGTGACTGGTAGCCTACAAGGCTGAATTGCAATGCACGCTCCCGGGGACCCAGGCTAATAGTGAACTTTCCTTCCTGGTCAGATACTACACCCTTGTCTGAACCTTTTACCAAAATACTCACCCCGGCAAGAGGCTGGTCGGCAGCGTCGCGCACCGTGCCAGACACCGTGCGCAGATCCTGCGTTTTTGCTACAACAAGAACAAACAAAGCCGCCAGGCTGATAAGCAGTTTTTTCATAACAATAAATAGGTAAAATATGAGCTTTGCCTAGGCAACAGCCGGAGACATGAGACAGCCAACCACCGACTACTCATGCTAGCATGAATACGGCTGTTGCACAGGCAAAAAAAATCATTGAAAGGATAGACCGACTATTTTGAATAGTCGCTTACGACAAGCCTTATGACAAGCGGGATAAAAATCAACAACAACAAAAACGAGCGGGATAACAACAGAATACCACCGCAGGAAAAGCAAACCTGTAACTGGATGAAACGTGCATAACGAAAAGTTTTATCGCTTAGCAAATCCGGCTGATGCTGGTGGTTAACATCGACCCGGTATAGTCTACTAAATTGGTGGACAAATATAAAAAACTAAGTTCGTAACGGCCAAAAAAATTTTCAGTTTTATTTTACGGGAACAGGAATGGCCTCGAGTTGAAGTTGCTGTACGGCCTGCATTAATCTTTTCATTTCCTGCTTTACGAGGTCTGCCTGCATCCTGCGCCAGATGTCAAGCTTTTCATTTTCATCTTCGGGAAGATTATTGCTGCAGTCATCGTACAGGTATGTCTGCCCTATGCATTCATCATTGAATTCACCCAATTTTTCTGCAAGCACATTTACCTGTTTTTCATTTTTCCATGGAGGAAAAGGAAAGCTGATGCCCCAGTCGTGTTCAAACACACGATTCACCAGTAAGAGGTCTTTGAGTTTTTTGCGCACATCGTGCAGATCTTTTTCGCGTTCGGCGGCTAATTGCAGTATGTGAATACCGGCCACGTTGCGATTCACAAATTGCCTGATGATGCTATCACCCAGGTGAGAGGGCAATTCCTGTTTAATGGATTTGGATACTTTGTCCCAATCAACTTTTTCTATTTTCTTCACCAATTGTTCTTTTGCTTTGAACAACTGGTGGTTCATGCATTTGGCAAATTCAGGCAACAGGAAATGTACTTTAGCGAAAAGGGTGATGTTGGAAATAAACAATTGCAGATCGCGCACGGCACCCGCGGCGCGGTAAACCTCGCTGAGTGGCTCGGGAATTTCGAGATGCCTGGCGCGCGGGTCTTCGCTACAAAGCCGCAGGAATGCGCGCAGGCGCTTATACCCAACGCGCAGCTCGTGAATATCTTCCACGGTAAACGAGCCCGGTATATTGCGGCAGTATTTCTCCAGCGACCTTAAGTACTTGTCAACTATTTTCTCCAGTTCCTTCCCTTTCATGTTAAAAAGGTACAACCTTTCCTGCATACCTGCTCAACAGTGTTCAAGCGCCTGTTTGATATCTTCCAGTATATCATTTACATGTTCCAGTCCTGCGGAAATCCGTATTAGTCCGGGGGTAATATTCACCGCGCGGCGTTCGTCCTCGCTCAGTTTGGCATGAGTAGTGCTGGCGGGGTGCGAGGCAATGCTGCGGGTATCGCCCAGGTTGGCGGTGAGAGATAATATTCTAAGATGATTGAGAAAATTCCTTCCGCTTTCCAGCCCGCCCTTCAGTTCAAAACACAATAATCCGCCGCCATTCTTCATCTGCTTTTTCGCGATTTCATATTGCGGGTGCGAGGGCAGGTGGGGATATTTCAGCCACGAAATTTTCGGGTGGCCTTCCAGTTGTTGCGCCAGGTATAAGGCATTGGCTGCGTGCCGCTCCATACGCACATCCAACGTTTCCAGGCTGCGACTGAGTACCCACGCGTTAAAGGGCGAAAGCGCCGGTCCCGTACTGCGACAGAAAAGATATATATCCTTGATCAATTCCTTTTTACCTACTATAACGCCGCCGAGTACACGACCCTGGCCATCCATCCATTTAGTGGCAGAATGTATTACCAGGTCGGCCCCGAAATCAACAGGTCGTTGAATAACCGGAGTGGCAAAACAGTTGTCAACGTTCAGAACCAGGTTGTGTTTTTTCGCCAACGCCGAAGCTTTTTGCAGATCAATGATATCGAGACCGGGATTGGTGGGCGTCTCGAGATAGATCATTTTGGTATTGGGTCGAATGGCTTTTTCCCATTCGTCCTGTTTATCGGCGGGCACATAGGTATATTCGATGCCATAGTGGTTGAGGTATTTGGTAATCACCGTATGCGTGCTGCCAAATATAGCGTTGCAGGCCAGCAGGTGATCGCCGGCTTTCAGCAAGGCCATAAACGAGGCAAATACGGCGCTCATACCCGATGCGGTAGCATAGCCGGCTTCGGCGCCTTCCAGCGCGCACACGCGGTCAACCAGTTCCTGCACATTCGGGTTACTGAAACGGCTGTAAATGTTCACCTCCACCTCGTCGGCAAAAGCAGCGCGCATATCTTCTGCATTGTCGAAGGTGAAACTGCTGGTAAGATATAACGGGGATGAATGTTCATTTTCAGGCGTACGATCTAATCGGATACGGATGGCCTTGGTGATTGGGTTCATTTTATACAGTTTGAGTTACTTCTACTTTCCATTTCAGATCACATCCTGCCCGGCGCAATGTTTCCGCAACAGAGCAATATTTTTCCATCGAAAGATCAACGGCTCTCTGCGCCTTATCGGGGTCTATATTTCCTTTTAAAGTAAAAACGATGGTCACGTCCTTCCAAACCGATGGCTCCACGTTGGGTTCACGCTCGCCTTCTATATGCATGCTGAATGATTCGAGTTGCTGACGCTGTTTTTTCAGGATTCTCACCACATCTATGCCGCTGCATCCGCCCAGTCCCATGAGCAACAACTGCATGGGTCTTACCCCAAAATTGGTTCCCCCGCCCTCGGGACTGTTATCGATTTGTACTGTATGCCCGAATGCGTCCCTGGCTTCAAAACCATAGTCGCCCTGTACCCTTTCCACATCAATTTTTATCATGGTAAAGATTTTTGCAAATGTAATTCATGCGGGCCTTTACTTTGCACCCTGAATTGCCTTTAACGGGATGCAGTATTACAACTATAACAAACCTTTTCAGCTGGAGAACGGGCAGGAATTGCCCGGTATCACCATTGCCTATCATACCTATGGCCGCCTTAATGCCGACAAAAGCAATGTGGTATGGGTTTGTCACGCGCTTACCGCCAACAGCGATGCCGCCGACTGGTGGAAGGGCGTGGTAGGTCATGGACATGTCATCGATCCCGAAAAATATTTCATCGTCTGCGCCAATATACTGGGTTCCTGCTATGGCAGCACGGGTCCGCTCAGCGTGAACCCCGCCACCAATACGCCCTGGTATCATACATTTCCCCAAATCACCATCCGCGACATGGTGCAGGCTCATATCTTATTGCGGCAGCACCTGGGAATCGAAAAAATTTACCTGCTGATGGGTGGCAGCATGGGTGGTTACCAGGCATTGGAATGGTGCGTGATGGAAAGCGATCGAATCGAAAAGCTCTTCCTGCTGGCCACTTCTCCCACCGAGAGTGCCTGGGGCATTGCCGTGCACGCCACGCAACGCCTGGCCATAGAGGCCGACAGCACCTGGCTGCAAAACAGCCCTGACGCGGGTTTGAAAGGACTGAAAGCCGCACGCGCCATCGGTATTCTCACGTACCGCAACTACGGCATCCTGGTACAAAAGCAAACCGATCCCGACACTGAAAAGCTCGATGACTATCGGGCAGCTTCCTATATCAATTACCAGGGCGATAAACTGGTAAAAAGATTCAATGCCTACAGCTATTGGCTGCTCACCAAGGCTATGGACTCGCATCACCTGGGCCGCGGCCGCGGTGGTGATGTAGAAAAAATTTTGCGCAGCATTCGCCAGCAGACCTTACTCATCGGCATCAGCAGCGATATACTCTGTCCGCTGCAGGAACAACGCCATATGCACGAACATATTCCCGGCTCCACGCTCATCGAGATTGATAGTGCGTACGGTCATGATGGCTTTATGGTGGAGGCGCAGAAAATTTCAAAGCATTTATCTTCCTGGCTCGGCCAATAGGTTTCGTCATTGCGAGGTCGTTCTTACAGCATATTGTACAAGATCTTCACACTCCAGAATATCACCAGCACGCCCAGCAGTATAAACGAAGTCTTGCGCGGCAACTTGCCGGTGAGACGTGCTGCGAGCGGAGCGGCAATCAAGCCGCCGATTACCAGGGCTAATATGGTTTGCCAGTGACTAACACCCAAAAGGGTAAAGAAGGTGAACGCACTTGCCAGCGTTACGAAAAACTCAGTAAGACTCACGGAACCGATCACGTATTTCGGGCTGCGGCCGCTGGCCACCAGCGTAGTGGTAACGATGGGTCCCCAGCCGCCACCACCAAAGGAATCGAGGAAACCACCAATGCCGGCGAGCGTTTTAAACTTCTTGAACTTCTTCTGAAACTTCGGCGTGCGGAACGCAAGCGCCAGCAGGCGAATACCGAGTATCATGGTGTACACCGCCATGATGGGACGAATATAATCCACGTGCGATTCGCCCAGCTGCGTCAGCAATATGGCGCCCAGTATGGCGCCGATAACACCGGGTATTAAAAGCGCTTTGAATAATTTTTTGTTGACGTTGCCGAATTTATAATGACTATATCCCGATGCGCCGCTGGCAAACATTTCTGCCGTGTGAATGCTGCCGCTGATAGCTGCTGGATTGACGCCTGCCGAAAGCAGGATGGTCGCGCTCGTCACGCCATAACCCATACCCAAAGCGCCATCTACCAACTGCGCGAGGAAGCCCGCCAATAACATCCAGTGAAAATTATCATCAAGTGTTTTATACCAGGCAACAGTTTCGCCGGCAATTTCCCGGAAGGGTATATAGCTGAAAATAAAATGACCGATCAGCATTAAGGCAAATGCCAGCAGGGACCAGGTAGCAATTTTGCGAAAACGTTTTTCCTTTTCACCGTTCTCTTTATCCACCAGCAACTTCGTGATCTCGTTCAGCCTTTTTACTTTGTATTCGAAGTTGCCATTGAGCCTGTTGCGCACCTGGTTCAGGTTCACGATCACATCATCCAGTTCATCGGGCATGGCCTGGTTCAATACTTCCTTGATGCGCCTGGCCGCGGTAGGCGATAATCCGTTAGTGGAAATAGCAATTTTCAGGTTGCCTTTTTGCACGATGGAGCTGAGATAAAAATCGCATTGATCGGGCGTATCAGCCACATTCACCAATATCTTTTTTTCCTTAGCCGCATCACGAATAAACCGGCTCACTTCGCGATCGTTTACGGCAATAATGGCCAGGTCTTTTCCGTCGAGATCGGAAGCGCTGAAGGCACGTTCGTGCAGGTAAACACGATGCGTTTTAGCCAGTTCCTTTATTTCCTCAGAAATATGTTTGGCCACTAATGTAATGGTGGTGTCGGGAGCGTTACCGAGTATGGCCGACAATTTTTCCAGTGCCACTTTTCCTCCACCCACCAGCAATACCTGCAACTCTTCCAGTTTCAGAAACACAGGAAACAACACATTAGTGCCTTTCCCGTTTGCCGACCCAGGTATTGGTGATATGGTTATTTGCTTCTCTGTCGCCATCCGCTTAGTTTATAAATTCCAGGTTTTGATTGATGATGAAATCGCCGAAAGTTTCGTTCTTCTTTCTTTTAGTACTGTATAGTTTCAGTAAACCATCGAGCTCAGAGAGTATTGCAGCTTCGTCGAGGTTTTCTTTGTACTTCCTGTTCAACCTGGTTCCTTCCCTGTCGCCGCCCAAATGCAGGTTGTAGCGGCCATAAGCCGTTCCGATCAAACCAATCTCCGCCGCATAAGGCCTGCCGCAACCATTGGGGCAGCCTGTCATGCGCATGCTGATATGATCGTCCTGCAAACCGTATTTCTCCAAAATCGGCTCCAGCTTACTGATGAGCGTAGGCAAATAGCGCTGCCCCTCGGCCAGGGCCAGCGGACAGGTGTTGAAAGCCACGCAGGCAATAGCGCTCTTGCGCAGCGCGCCCGCGCTTTCGGTATGTTTAATAAGACCAAAGCGGTCGAGTATTTCGTTGATCTCGTCCTTATCTTCCGGATTCACGTCGGCTATGATCACGTTTTGATTGCAGGTGAAACGGAAATTGGCCTTTTTTGTTTGGGCAACTTCCAGCAGACCGGTTTTCAAAGGCGCATTCTCCAAATCAGTCACGCGGCCATTCTCCACAAACAACGTATAATACCATTTGCCTTCGTGATTTTTTTCCCAGCCATAGTAGTCGCGGCGGCGGGTGAATTTATAGGGGCGGGCAGGCTCCAGTGCAAATCCTGTTCTTCTTTCAAGTTCTTTCCTGAAATTTTCAACGCCCATATTGTCGAGCGTATATTTCAGTCGCGCCTGCTTGCGGTCGTTGCGGTTGCCATAATCACGTTGCACAGTGATGATCTCGTACACAGTCTTCAGCAGCTTTTCACCTTTTTCTACATAGCCGATTACGGTGCCAAGTCGCGGATACGTGTTAGCATTCCCATGCGTGGTGCCCAATCCGCCGCCGACAGCCACATTAAATCCTTTCAGTTTATTTGTTTCGATAATGGCTATCAGCCCTACATCGTTGGCCAGCACATCACAATCATTATCGGGGGGAATAGCAATAGCAATTTTGAATTTACGCGGCAGGTAGCGGTCTTCGTACAGCGGGTCGGCCTCTTCTTCTTTTTTCAGGAGCGGTGCCTGGTCCAGCCACACTTCATAATATGCGCGCGTTTTGGGTAGCGCCATTTCGCTGAGTTTGGCGGCATAAGAAAACACTTCTTCATGCACGGGCGATTGTTTGGGATGTGCGTTGCAGATCACATTCCTGTTCACATCGCCACAGGCAGATATGCTGTCGAGATGAAGCGTATTAAAAGCCTTGATGGTTGGCTTGGTATGCGATTTTAAAATGCCATGCAGTTGTATGGTCTGGCGTGTAGTGATCTTAATGACGCCGGTGGAATGTTCGCCGGCAATATGATGCAGACCGATCCACTGGTCGGGTGTCATAAAACCGCCGGGCAACCGAAGGCGTATCATAAATGAATACAACCACTCCAGTTTCTTCGCACTGCGTTCTTCCCTTCTGTCGCGGTCGTCTTGCTGGTACATGCCGTGAAATTTCACCAGCGATTGATCATCTTCCGAAATAGCACCTGTAAGCGGATCGCGAAGACTTTGCTTTAAAGTACCGCGAAGCGCGTCACTTGCCTTTTTTATTTGTTCTACGCTAGCCATAGTTTTTGTTTCGAGTTTCGAGTTCGGGGTTTCGGATTCTTTGGATCTGGCCTTGTTCCTGGCCATCAGCTACCCGGAACCCTTTTAGTAAACATCTTTCAAATACCTTCCCTGGTCTTTTAGCTGCTCCAGGAACTCCATTGCTTCCTGCGCATTCTTTTTACCGAAGCGCTCTATCACCTGCAGCATGGCATAATCAACATCTTTGCTCATCGGTTCTTTGGCGCCGCAGATATAGATGTAGGCGCCGCCCTCGATCCATTGCCACAGCTCGGCAGCCTGCTCCAGTATGCGATGCTGCACGTATATCTTATAGGGTTGATCGCGACTGAAGGCCAGGCTCACATTAGTGAGCACACCTGTATGCACCCAGTTTTGAATTTCGGTCTGGTACAAAAAGTCGGTAACAAAATGCTGTTCACCAAAGAAAAGCCAGTTGCGGCCGGTGGCGCCCGTAGCATCGCGCTCCCATAGGAAGGCGCGGAAGGGCGCAATGCCTGTGCCCGGACCAATCATGATGATATCTTTATCGGGCCCGGGTAGGCGAAACTGGTTGTTGCGGTGAATATAAAATTCGAAAGTGGTATCCACCGGCATGTTCAACAGGTAGTCTGAACACAAGCCGCATCTCCTTTCATCGTTCACCATAAAGGTGTCGCGTGCCACAGTTACATGCACTTCGTCGCTATGCGCGTTCAGTGATGATGAAATGGAATACAATCGCGGGGTAACCGGCTCGAGTATATCCACCACTTCAATGAATTGTGATGAATCTCTTACCGGGTAAATTTTCAGTATATCGAGTAAACTGATCTTGGTATCGGGTATATCCTGCCCTACTATGCGCGCATAATTTCTTACCACCCGTTCCGGCAGGTAGGTGACATTGAGTTTCTTCTTCAGCAGGTTGAAGACAGTATATGATTCGTTTCTGTACAATACTCTTGTATCGCCGTCGGTGCCGGTGAGGTTGAGAATGGCATTCACCACGGGCAGCGGGTTTTCAGCCACCACGCCGATTGAATCGCCGGGAAGATAATCAAGGCCCTCAGCGGCAATCTCCAAATGATGTGTTTCTTTATTAGAGCCGCGGTCGTTGAGATTGATATTGGTGAGCACACGCCCGCGGTAATATCTTTTGCCGGTTTTCCTGGCTGGTTCAGCAACTAAAGCAGCTTCCACTGAAGAAGTGCTCAATACAGCAGCCGATGCCGACGGTGCGGGTGCTTCATGGTGTTGTAGTTTTTGCAAAACCTGGTTAAACCATTGCTCGGCGTCTGACTGGTAATCAGTATCACATTTCACCAGGTTCACAATACGCTGACCACCGAGTTTTTGCAATTGCACATCCACGTCTTCACCTGCCTTGCAAAAGAGCGGATAGGAGGTGTCGCCAAGTGCGAGCACACCATATTTTAAATCATCGAGCCTGAAACTGTTTTGATGAATATGATCGTAAAATTTCTTCGCGGTGGCAGGTGGTTCTCCTTCGCCCTGCGTGCTGATTACGGTAAAGAAATATTCTTCTTTCGGTAAATCATTCAACCTGTACTGATCCAGGCCCACCACTTTAGCAATGATACCGGCTTTTTTTGCCTTGGTGGCAAATTCGGTGGCCAGTCTTTTTGAATTGCCCGACTCGGTGCCGTAGGCGATAGTTATCTTTTGCACCGCAGGTGCAGTGGCCACGGCGGCAGCAGTGGCGCTGGGTGCGGTTGCAGCGGCAGTTCCGTTGGCGGAAGCCACAGCCGTGGCAAAGGCCGACTGCGATTGCGCAACCAGTTGCTCCTGCGCATAGTTTGGCGCCTGCACGGGCAAAAGCTGTGTGCCTGCAGCAACGCCCGCAAGGTATCCATTCATCCAGATCAGTTCCTCCTTACTGGATGTTTTGGCCAGGTCTTGTAACAATTTCAGTTTCTGCTCTTGTAGCATCACTTCATGGTTTATTACTGAATCATGCACGCTCCTACCGTCACATGGCTGGTCTCATCTATCAGGATGGCGCCGCCATTTTCCCTTAGTTGCTGGTAAGCGTCATAAGGAACGGGTGAAGCGGTTTTTATGCTCGCTTTAATAATATCGTTCAGCCCGGCAGTACTCACGCCATATTCTTTTTGCAGCGTGTTCACGTCCAGTTTGTATTCGATATTTTTTACCACGCTGCGCACCACGCGACTGTTGATTTGCAGCAGGTACTTGTTGCCTGTAGTTAGTGGCTTGTTGTCCATCCAGCAGAGAAATACTTCCAGTTCCTGTGAAACCTTCGGCTGGTTGTCGCTTCTTACAATCACATCACCACGACTGATATCGATATCATCTTCGAGGTGAATGATCACGCTTTGCGGGGCAAAAGCTTCTTCCACTTCTTTGCCGCCTAACTCTATGCGTTGAATTTTGCTTTGTATGCCCGAGGGCTGCACGGTAACGGCATCGCCTTTGCGGTATATGCCGCTGATGATCTTGCCGGCATACCCGCGATAGTCGTGCAGTTCGTCTGTCTGCGGACGAATCACATATTGCACGGGGAAACGCGCATCAGTGAGGTTGATATCTTTTTGAATCTCCACTTCTTCCAGGAAGTGAAGTAATGAAGGACCTTCGTACCAGCCCAGCTTTTCCGATTTCTCTACAATATTATCTCCGTGCACAGCGCTGATAGGTATATAGGTCACTTCTTTCAGTCCCAGTGAGCGGGCTACCTCTGCATAATCTATCACGATGTTGTTAAAAACATCCTGCGAATAATCCACCAGGTCCATTTTATTGACAGCCACCACCACATGCGGTATGTGCAGCAGCGAGGAAATGATGCTATGCCTTCTTGTCTGTTCTACTACCCCGTTACGCGCGTCGATAAGGATGATGGCGAGGTCGGCAGTGGAAGCGCCGGTAACCATATTGCGTGTATATTGAATATGGCCCGGCGCATCGGCGATGATAAACTTGCGTTTTGGAGTCGCAAAGTATTTATAGGCTACGTCGATGGTAATGCCCTGCTCGCGCTCGGCACGCAGTCCGTCGGTGAGCAGCGCCAGGTCGATTTCACCCAGTTGTTTGTTCTTGGTTTGTTTTTCCAGGGCCTGCAGCTGATCCACCATAATGCTCTTGCTATCGTACAGCAATCGGCCAATCAGCGTGCTTTTTCCATCGTCAACACTTCCTGCGGTTATGAATCGTAATAAATCCATTGTGTCTTTTTGTTTTTAGAAGTAACCGTTTTTCTTTCTGTCTTCCATCGCAGCCTCCGACACCTTATCATCAATGCGGGTTTCGCCGCGCTCACTGGTCTTGGTGGCGGTAATTTCATTGATAATGTCGTCGATGCTGGTGGCCTGGCTTTCTACCGCGGCGGTACAGGTCATATCACCCACGGTGCGGTAGCGCACTTTTTTTCTTACCACCACATCGGTATCGTCCAGTTTGATGAAATCGGAAACGGCTACCAGTTGTCCTTCATGTTCTATCACATCGCGCTCGTGCGCAAAATAGATGGAGGGCAATGCAATCTTTTCCCGGCGTATATAGTTCCATACATCCAGCTCGGTCCAGTTGCTGATGGGAAATACGCGCACATTTTCGCCTTTATGAATTTTACCATTATATATGTTCCATAATTCCGGGCGCTGCAGTTTGGGATCCCACTGACCAAACTCATCGCGCACGGAGAAAATTCTTTCTTTTGCCCTGGCCTTCTCTTCATCGCGGCGCGCGCCGCCGATGCAAGCGTCAAATTTGAACTCTTCAATAGTATCGAGCAGCGTATACGTTTGCAGTGCGTTGCGACTTGCAAATTTTCCCTTGGGCTCGGTCAGGTTTTTTGCCTTAATAGTGTCTTCCACTTTGCGCACAATCAGTCGCTCACCAATTTCATCAACCAGGCGATCGCGGAACTCAAGAGCTTCGGGAAAATTGTGTCCGGTATCGATATGAACCAGTGGAAAAGGAAATTTGCCGGGACGAAATGCTTTCAGCGCCAGGTGCACCAGGGTGATGGAATCCTTTCCACCCGAAAACAGCAAGGCTGGCCTTTCGAACTGGCCCGCCACTTCGCGCATGATGTGGATGGCTTCCGATTCAAGATGATCAAGATAATCTAGTCTGTACTTACTCATGTTTCACTTTTACCTGTTTTGATTAATCACGGATTTTTATAAAATCCTCATCCTCGTTCAATTATGCACGTGTAATCCGCATTCCTTCTTCGCTGCGTCTTCCCACCACCAGCGTCCTGCCCTGAAATCTTCGCCAGGGCGGATGGCGCGGGTGCAGGGTGCGCAACCGATGCTCACAAAACCACGGTCGTGCAGCGGATTGTAAGGAATATCATTCGCATTGATGTACTGGCGCACTTCTTCGGTGGTCCAGTGCAGCAGCGGATTATATTTGATAACCTGGTTGGTGGCATCCCATTCAACCAGCGATAAATTGTTGCGGTCGGGTGAATGCTCGGCGCGAAGGCCAGTGATCCATACTTTATTGCCTGCCAGCGCCCGCTTAAGCGGTTCCACCTTGCGTATGAAACAGCAGGCTTTGCGATTCTCTACTGATTCATAAAATGCATTGGGCCCCTTGTCGGTGATGAATTGCTCCAGCGATTTATAATCGGGATAATACGCGTTGATATGCGTGTTGTATTTTTCATTGGTTCTCGTCCACACAGAATATGTTTCGGGAAAAAGCCTTCCTGTATCCAGCGTAAAAATGCTCACGGGCAGGTTGTTGCTCAGTATTTCATGAGCAATCACCTGGTCTTCAAAACTGAAACTGGTGGAGAAAGTCACCTGTCCAGGGTAGCGGCGGACCAGCTCAGCGATGAACTCGCGAATTAATAGTCTACCTGACTGGTAGGTTAATTCGGTAAGCTGATCTGATGTGATATTATTCATAGTTGTTGACGATTCCGGAAAGGTTTTTTTAAAGATTATATAGGGGAAAATGGCAGGCGGGAATGTTTAGCAACAACAACAGGATTTGTTGCAGCAAGACAAATACATGAATTCGATAGCAAACAGTTTTGGCATAAGCCTACAAAATTGATAGACCAAAGATAAGCACCGAAGCCGAGAAGTAAAATTTTTTCTACCGAATTGGTGGACTATTAACGGGGCTTATACAAACGGGTGTTAGTTAGGGATGTTTTGCGAGCTGTCCTGGTAGTGATCTGCCGATGATATCGGTCCATCCTTCCTTAAAGTTTTCTTTGCGATAAGCAGTAGCTCGATGATAATTGGTTCTGCTTTCATGATAATTTATTTTTGTTTTTGATGCGTTGGCTCTTTGGCGAGGAATTCCTCCAATGCAGCGAGCTAGCTGTTCCAGAAAGCACGATAACTTTCTGCCCAGTCTGCCACCTCTTTCAACCGCCGTAAGTCGGGATAGCAATAGCGTTCGCGCCCCTGTTGCTGAATCACTACCAACCCGCATTCCGTGAGTATTTTAATGTGTTTTGAAATGGCCGGACGGCTGATGCTGAAATTCGCTGCCACACCATTCAGCGTAAGGCTTTTCTTCGATAACAGGCCAATGATCTCACGCCGTGTTGGGTCTGCTATTGCCTGGAAAACATCTCTTCGCATATTCTTTTTTTAAGTAACCGTTCGGTTACAAATGTAATGGGTAACCGCTTGGTTACAAAACGGATTTTGTAGAGTTTTTTCAACAGGCTAATTCGTTGATAGGCAGGAACTAAATTTTATCTGGTGCCATAACTGACCTGATTGCAGACATTGGCGTATATTATAATAATAAATGCGTGTAAACGTTGTATAAAAGTGCTCCGCAGCGTTGACTTACAGACCATTACGCCCATTTTTCTAAAAAACCATCGATGAAAAAGATCTACGCGTTGCATTTTATCGTGGCCCTGCTATCACTAACTGCTTCCGCCCAGGATACTCAAAACACTGTGCGCACCAAAGAGGGAAGGCTTACACAACTCAGGAATTTGGTGGGATTGCCGGCAGACAGTGATTCTTTAAAACCTTTACAATTCAGGGGAAGACAATACGCCCTCATCCAGTTTGACCGCCTACCCGATGCCAACGACCGCAAATTGCTGGCAACGCAAGGGGTAAAATTATTCGACTACCTGCCCGGCAATGCTTTCCTGGCCGAAATGCCACAGCAGGTGCCGCCTGCCGCACTGAAAGCGCTAAAGGTGAGCGGCGTTTATGAAATGAAGCCGGAATATAAGATTGCTTCATCATTGAAAAATTTTATGCCCGCTCGCGACCGCTATATCGCGGTAAGTTTTTTTGGCGAAATACACAGAAATTCGGTTATAAATATACTTAAGGAAAATGGAGCGCAGGTTGTAGAAACAAAACTGAAACCCAGGAACACCATTTTTGTAAATGCCAGCGAAGCGGCTATTCTAAAAATAGCGAAACTGCCTTTCGTCTCGTATATCAGCCCGCAATCGCTGCGTTTTGTGCCGCTCAACGAGAACAACCGCAGCAACCATGGTATCAGTCCGCTGGCAAATCCCCTGGGAAGAAACCTGCACGGCGAAGGCGTGGTAGTGGGCGTGGGCGATGAAGGAGACCCCTCATTGCACATCGATTTTTCGGGGAGATTGATCAACCGGAACCCGATGCCGCCCACCAACCACGGTACGCATACAACAGGCACTGTAGGTGGAGCAGGGCTCATTGATCCCAAATACAAGGGCATGGCGCCTAAGACCACGCTCGTTCACCAGTTTTTCAGCGATATTATTGTGAACACACCGCAATTCTTCAGCGAGTATGGCATGGTGTTGACCAACAACTCGTATTTCACCGGTGAAGATGAATGCCCGGGCAACGGTGAATACAATATCCTCAGCAGCCTGGTGGATGATCAACTACTCAATCACCCGGAATTGCTGCACGTGTTTGCCGGTGGCAACGACGGCGGCATTACCTGTGCTCCTTACCCCACTTCATTTGGCACCATCAAATCAGGTTTTCAATCCTCGAAAAATGTACTGAGCGTAGGCAATATCAGCGTGGCCGTATCACCGTTTGTAATTTCTGCCGGCTCCAGTCGCGGCCCGGTGAATGATGGGCGCATCAAACCCGAAATTGTTGCGGGTGGCGATGGCGTGACATCAACGCGGGTCAATTTCACCTACGGACAAAGCTGGGGCAGCAGTATGGCTTCGCCCACCGTTACAGGTGGACTTGCGCTGGTGTATGAACGATATCGCCAGTTGAATGGCGGCGCCAATCCGCCTGCAGCATTAATAAAGGCGGCTGCATGCAACAGTGCAGACGACTGGGGCAACCCGGGTCCCGATTTTACCTATGGCTTTGGTATTTTCAATGCGCGTGCTACAGTTGAGACGATTGAACAAAACCGGTACGTGTTGAACTCGGTGTCTCATGGCAATTCTTTCAACTTCAACATCACCGGCGTGCCTGCCGGAACCAGCCAGTTAAAAGTATTGCTTTACTGGCCCGATCAGCCTGCGGCGCCCAATTCGCCCGTGGCATTGGTAAATGACCTGGATCTTACCGTTACTGCTCCCGGACCAGTAACACATTACCCTTTAATTCTTGACCCTTCTCCGGCCAATGTTAATTTGCCCGCGGTGGAAGGCGTTGATACCCGCAACAATATTGAACAGGTGGTAATCAGCAATCCCGCCGCCGGCGATTATACCGTGACCGTGTCGGGTACTTCCATTCCTTCAGGCGTACAAAATTTCGTGGTGGTGTATGAGATCATCAACAGTGGCCTGGTACTTGAGTACCCCAGCGGGGGTGAGACAATTGCGTCTGGCGAATTGCAATCCATTCGCTGGAATGTATATGGCGGGGGAAATAATACTTTCAACCTGGAATATTCAACCGACGGCGGTTCTACCTGGAACACGATCATCAATAATCTTCCCGCCGACCACAGAAACTATTTCTGGAATGTACCTACTCTTGCCACCAACATGGCACGTGTTCGTGTAACCCAAAACGTTAGCGGATTCAGTGATATGAGTGCTTACGATTTCACCATCATGCGTGTGCCGTCTACTCCGTCATTCACAATTCCCTGCCCGGGCTATGCAGACATTACCTGGCCCGCCGTGCCCCTTGCCACCAGTTATGAAGTGGTGTTGTACAAAAACAATACTATGGAAGTAGTTGGCACCACCACGGTCACTTCGTATCGCCTGTCGGGCCTGAGCCGCGACAGCAGTTATTGGGTATCTGTGGTGCCTTTGGCAGGCAGTGTGCGCGGAAGGCAGGCCAGGGCAAGAAGAATTGTAGCCGACACAGGGAGTTGTACGCTGCCCGAGTTTGATCACGATTTTGCAGCAATAGCAATAGAAGCACCCACCAGCGGGCGCATGCATACCAGCAGCCAGCTGGGAAGCGTGCAACCGAAATTACGGATCCGCAATATGGACGGCACCACTTCTGTGGGTTCATTCAATATTTCGTACCAGGTAAATGGTGGTGCGGTAGTTACTGAAAACAGCAATGCCACCATACCACCTTTGGACTCACTCACATACACATTCACCACACCATTCGATTTTTCTGCTACAGGCACTTACACCATAAAGATGTGGGTAGATCACACGGGCGATACACAGCATGCCAATGATACTATCGAAACAGTGATCAAGCATTTAACCAATGACCCTGTCACGATAAGTCCCAATTTCGTAGAAGGCTTTGAGTCAACCACTGCAGCAACCTACACCCTGAAAACAATGGGCTTTGATGGCTGCGACCGCTGCGATTTTGCCAGCAACAATGCCAATGGCCGCGCGCGCACATTTATCAATACCGGCTTTGCGCGTACCGGCAACCGTGCCGTCACGCTCGATCAACAGATGTATAGCCTCAATCCTACTACTGACAGTCTTACCACCACATTCAATCTTTCAAACTATACACCACTCGATCAGCTCTGGCTCGATTTCTATTACCGCAACCAGGGTAATGATGTACCCCTTCCCGGAAACCGGGTATGGATAAGAGGAAGCGATGTCGATCCCTGGGTACCTGTTTATACCCTGCCCACCAATGACCCCACACATTTTGCAGTATGGCGAAAAGGCCCGCCCGTAAACATTACCGAAACGCTGGCAGCAGCGGGTCAAACCATCAGCAGCAGTTTCCAGGTACGGTTTGGCCAGGCCGGTTTTACTTCGGCAAATTCAGTGGTGCCCAATATGAATATAGATGATGGTTTCACATTCGACGATATCACACTTACACACGCACAAAACGATGTAGGCATACAGGCACTGGTTAGTCCCGACCTCAGCAATTTCTGTTTCTTTGGTCCTAATGAGACCATACAGGTGCGGGTGAAAAACTATGGTGATGCGACCTTGAACAATGTAGCCATCAGCTATCGCATCAACGGTATGACGGTAAATGAAAATATTCCGACGCTGAATCCCGGTGAAGTATTGACTTATACATTCGCCCAAACCGCCAACCTTGCCGCTTACCAGCAATATACTTTCGATGCCTGGGTGCATCATCCTGCAGACAACTACAACAACAATGACAGCTTATTGAATGTCGTATTCCATACTACGCCCGTTATTACTTCATTTCCCTATTTAGAAGACTTTGAAAGCAATAATGGCTACTGGTACACCAGTGGCATTGTTAGCAGTTGGGAATGGGGCACACCGGCGAAAAACATCATCAACAAGGCTGCAAGTGGCACCAAGGCGTGGGTTACCAGTCTTACCGGCACATACAACGGAAGTGAATACTCCTATCTTTACTCACCTTGTTTTGACCTGAGCAGCATGACCCAACCAGTGTTCTCATTCAGTCATATATTCAGCCAGGAAGACGATTGCGAGTGCGATATGCACTGGGTGGAATATAGTCTTGATGATGTGAACTGGACCAAACTGGGCAGCACAACCGATGGTACTAACTGGTACGATAATAATAATGTAAAGGCATGGCAGGTTTCCAAAACGCGCTGGCATGTAGCGAGCTATGATGTGCCCGTGGCTACTAATAAAGTGCGATTCAGGATTGTCATGTATGCCGATCCTTACGTCAATCTCGAAGGCATAGGTATTGATGATGTACACATTTTTGACAAGGCCGCTGTTTATACAGGTGCCGACATCACGAGCGGATTAGTGCAAAACGTAAGCGGCAACAACTGGGTGCATTTCACCTCGGGCGGAAGACGCATTGCATCCATCCACCCACATGGACAAGACCTGGGCAGCACGCAGGTAAAAGTTTATTTCAACAATACCGGCAGCGACCGCTACAGTAATGTGCAATATTATCTCGACAGGAATATCGTGATTCAACCCACCAATGCGCCCGCCAGCAATGTGAGCGTGCGCTTCTACTTTACAGATGAAGAAGTGAACAACCTGATCAACGCTACCGGCTGCAGTTATTGCACCGCACTGGGCGATGCCTATGAAGCTGGCGTAACGCAATATAGTAATGCGCCCGCTGAGGAAAATGGTACGTTGGCAGACAATGCCAACGGCTTATACACTTTCATCACGCCCGCGAATGTGCAGGTAGTTCCGTATGACAATGGTTACTATGCCGAATACCAGGTAAGCAATTTCTCCGAGTTCTGGATCAATAGCGGTGGCCCCGGTCAAGACCGGCCGCTACCCATGGTGCTGGGATCGTTTACCGTTTCAAAACGCAATAGCACGGCGCTGCTCGAATGGATAACCCTGCAGGAATTGAACACCGACAGGTTTATCGTGCAGAAAAGCTACGATGGCGTGAATTACCAGGATATTGGCGAAGTGAAAGCCGCTGGCAATACATCTGTTTCGCAACGATACAGGTTTACTGATGTGCAACTAGCGAGTGGCAACAACTACTATCGCCTGAAACTAGTGGATATAAACGGCGCTTCGTCTTTCTCCCCGGTGCGAATGCTGCGGACAGCCAACAATGAAGTGATCATTACGCTATATCCCAACCCGGTCAAGAAAGGTATGTTGTACATCAATACTTCTGAAAACTGCCGCCGCGTAGATATTACCGACCCGGCAGGGCGACTGATGAGCACAGTGAACACAACAGGAACACGGCAAACCATACCGCTGCACCATTTGGCGAAAGGCAGCTACATCGTTGCCGTGTACACTGATAATGGCAAAAAAGTTGAAAAGATATTCGTGGAGTAATCAGCGAATATGTTCTTCGAGTATTTTTTTGATGCGGTCTTCTACGTCAGGTGACTTGCCTTTGAGCGAAATAGTCTCCAGGTCTTCGAGACGGCGCTGCAGGCTGCCATTTCTTACTTCGCGCTTAATGGTGATGATGTCTTTCTTTGCGATCAGCGCATCCCAGCTGGCGCGCACCTGCTTCCAATAATCCTGGTTCTTAGCCCACCAGTCCTGGGCGGCAAAACATTTTTTGTCATCTACTTTTCTGTAGATGTTATATCCCTTTTCTTGTACGAGTATCAGGTCGGGTTGTCCGTCTTTACGAATAATTTTCACATTATCCTGCTCGTGCACCCAGCCGCTATCGGTCAGTTGAATGATGTTTCCGCGTTTCATCACATTGTAATCACTGCGCTTGGTGTACTCGCGGCGCGGAAGCGGGGCATCGGCCGTATTTCTCCAGAAATGTTCCCCGTTCTGGTGCACCCAGATGGCGCTGCCCTGGTAGCGGGGGGCATCATTTGTTTCCCAAACTGACTGCGTCCATTGACCTTTTACTGTTTCGGGAGACACGCGTTGTTTTTTCCATATATCATCGTGGAAGTAGGTAAGGAACTCGGTGTTCTGATAAGTCCAGTCTTCGCGCCAGTGTTTTACCACCATACTATCGTCAATCACCAGTATGCGCTGAATGACTAACCGGTTATCGGAACTTTCAATCAGCACTCCCCATTCCAGGGCTTTGGCCACGTATTTATCTTTCAGCTTATAATTTTTGTCGGGAGAAAACGTTTCGATGTACTTAAACTCCACTTCATAACATCCGCAAAGCGATTTGATGGCTTCTACGTCTTGTTTATCTTGTGCTTTGGCTGCAATAAGGGCGAGAAGATAAAGACATGTCAATAGTACTGATCTTAGCATACGTCAATAGTTTTATTGCCCGCAAATCAACTAAGTTGGTCCGGTTTACTGTTTACCTGTTCGGGAATTTCGACTTACTAAAAAAGAAAAAAGGCGGTTGGGCCGCCTTTTCAGAAACTTGTTTATGGAGCTTTTACCAGCTTATACTCTAACTCCGGCTTGCCTCTTTCACCGCCGTCGCCAGAGGCGAAGCTGACGAATTTGAGCTTATAAATATTACCGGCAACATCTTTTATCACATAGAAGCGGTCGGTCTTTACGCTGGTCACAGCCGGTGGTGGCGCAGCCGAACGCCAGTTGCTACCAATAACTGTACTGCTGTTGCTAAAGGTGGTGCCGGCAACATGTGTTTCATTATATTCTTCATACGATATCGCGCTGGTGAGCACTTCAGCAGCCTGCACGCCGGCCAGCGCATTGATGTACACAAAGTCTGAGAAGGTATACGGTATAGTGGCAGTGGCTTTATACGTAGTGAGCGTCCACAGTATGTCCCAGTTTGCTTTCGTCGGTTCTGCGTTCACTATGCCGCCGGTCTCGAGCGATGCGTGACGGAAATTGTATCTATCGTCTTTGCCAACATCGATAGTTTTGATGTTCTGTTCAGACAATTTCGCATACTGTACGCGGTAACCATTTCCGTTTCGGGTGATGCGTATTTTGTAAAAATCCCTGGCAGGAGCAACCATACCATTGCTCGGGCTAAGAATATACACCTTGTTATCGGCATCTTCGGCAGAGATAGCGGCAATGGCAGTCTTGCTCAGATCGCCATCCACGTCGTCAATAATGTCCATAGCACCTTCGCCCTGGCCAACACGCAGTGCATCGGCGAACCCTAAAGTATCATCCGCTACAATAGCGTTGATATCGTTTTTTGCAGTAGGCTTCACGGATGCAGCAGTAGTTCTGTTAATGATTACCCGGAAATCGCTGCCGCAGTAAAAGCCAAGATCCCACGATGTGCGTTTTACCGAGTCCTGTTTGCCGGTGCTGAGATCAAGATATACCGAGTTAACAGCATTAGCGCCGCCGGTACCTCCATTGAGCTGAATACTTTGCCCCCCGGAAGGTGGTGGTGGTGGCGGAGGTGCATCGCTGTCTTTACTGCAGGAAATCAATGTTGTTACAAAACAAGTAGCGCCAATAATGTAAAAAAGCCTCTTCGTCATCCTGATAAATTTTTATAGTTAATTAATTCGACCATTGATAATTCAAACCAATAAAATACGAGCGGCCATAACTGGTGAGCACAGTTCCTCCGCCTGTATGAATGCTATCGCCGCTGGCGGTATTTTGAAGACGTGTAACATTGAACAGGTTTTTGATACCTGCCTGTATGGTGAGATGATTGAAAATATTTTTTGAAAGGGTTACATCAGCCAGGTGCCATGATTCAGTCTTAGCCAGATAGATTACTTCCTGGTTCGTGCTTTCATCAACCGCCACCTGGTAAGCAGGTGAGGCCCCTGTGAGCTTGTAAAACAACCCTGCCTGCATTTTCCACTTCGGAAAACGGTAAATAATATTGCTGTTCAGTTCTGGCGACCAGGTAAACTCTGATAAATCCTCATCTTTGAAATCAGGATTTTCATAGTACATATTGTAGCGGCCGATATAAGAAAGCCCCAGTGTGGCAGTAAGGTTCTTATAACTCATCCTGTTCTCTATAGTAGCGCCCATCGTCTTGAACTCTTCTATATTAACATAGGTATATTCATTATTTGCGCCCAGTGCCAGGCCAATGCGGTTATGAAAATGATTGTGGAATGCAGAAGCAGTAGCACTGAATTGAACTTTCTTCAACCCGGCGGGCTGCCAGGTGGTGGCCGCCACGAAACTGTTACTGTATTCCGCTTCCAGGTCGGGATTACCGCGAATAGAGTGACTGGCGTCGAAGAAATAGAAATACAGTTCGCGCAGGCTGGGCGCGCGAAAACCACGGGCGTATGACAGGCGCAGGTCCAGATTTTCGTTGATAGAAAATTTTGTATTGACAGAGGGAATCAAAGGCGGCGCACTATACACCGAATTTTTACTGAAACGAATACCAGGCCGAATGTTGAAGAAAGCGTCCGGCCTAATTTCCATAGAGAGGAAAACAGAATAATCATTAATCACCGGCTCGCCTTCTATGCGCTGCCCTGAGGTTCGATCGCTTTTAATTTCAATACCCGGTTGAAAGGAAATTTTCGGCGAAAACGTCCACTGGGCGGTGCTGCGGAAGAAAATGCTTTTGAATGTTGACACGTCCCATTCCCCAGCATCGATAGTGGGTGTGCTGGTGTTTTCAATAAGATCTTTAATATATGTCTCGGTTTTTCTTTTATAATCCTGGTAGCTGGCAGCAGCGCTCAGTCGCAGCGCATGACTAACACGCCAGTCAAACTGCGCCTGGTGCGTAAAGCGGTCGGTGATATAGTCCTGGTCTTTCGCGCGGTAATTGTTTGGGTTGAGCGCGCCGGGCACATGGATGTCTTCGTTCAGGTAATCGAGGCGATACTGCAGGCTGTAATCCTGTTTCCTGAACTGCATCGAAGCCCCGGTCAGCCACTGATCTTTTGGCTTCCATTCTTTGGCGCGATAAGCAGCATTGCCGGTCCACCCGTCAAAACTGTTTCGTGTACCATACGCCAAAAAGCCCCATGCATTTTTATTGAACTGAACGCCCAGGTGTTCATTGTGCACGCCTTCCTTCGCAAAGGGACTATACATACCAGCCACGGATTCTTCCTGCACTTTGGCAGTAATCGAAAACGGAGAATGATTATTTTTCTTCGTTATAATGTTGATTACTCCTGCCAGCGCATCGGTGCCATACACTACGCTCATCGGTCCCTCCACCATTTCAATACGCTCGATGCTATTGATATCGATATGGCTAAGACTTTGTTTGGTGCCGCCACGGTCAACAAGGGGTATACCATCGAGCAACACTTTTACATTTTGGCCGCTCATACCCATAATGGTGATGTCGGTTTCGCCCAGCGTATAGTCGGTATTGAAGCGAATGCCGAGTTCATTATTCAGCACACCTGCCACATCGGTGGCGCCGCGCATTTGAATTTGCTCCTTTTTGATAACGCGTACACGATAAACAGAATTTTTTACCGACTGCGGAGCAAATTGACCTGTCACAACAACTTCGTCGAGTACGCGGGCCGTTGCCGAATCCTGCGCAAAAAGAGCGATTGGAGTTAAATGAATTAACAAAGCCAACTTAAAAAAGAATGTTCTTAACATTGCCACCCTCCATTTATCTGCAAAGCTTGTGTACAAACAGACAGTGTATATAACGGGATCAGTAAAACGGTTTTCGAAAAAGGTAAAGTGACAGAGGGGTGACAGAAGGGGCGGTTGACGGGTGCAGGGTGTAAAGTTTTAGGTTAGTTTCTTTGCGCCTTGGCGTGCAAATTCATTTACGGCTTTGCACTAAATACAAGCCCGCAATCACAAGCGCCATTCCACCAATAGTATATCCGCTTATTGCTTCATTCATCATCACATTGGCAATGACAAAACCTGAAACAGGACATAGAAAAAGCCAGAAAGAAGCTTTCACCACATTATCTTTTAACAGATAAAGCCATAGCTGTACGGCAATAAAAGAAACCGGTATAGCGAGCCACAACACAGAGGCGGCGAAGGGAATATTGTAATTGTTTTGTTCGGGTTTATATGTAGCAAGAGCCAACGGTAAAAGAAAAATACCCCCGAGCAATGTCTGCCATCCATTAATGGTAAGTATATGCAGTCCCTGCCATTTCTTTTTTGAAAAATAGATGGTGCCGGCAGAATACACAAGCATGCACACCATTAACAAAATAATACCAAGCGGTGTGGCGGTACTTTGTTGCAACAAAGGATATGCAGCCAGCAAGACGCCTCCCGCACAAAGCAGCAAGCTGAGGATAGTGATGGCCTGAATGGTATGGCCGAACAAAAATGCAGTAATCAGACTGATGAACACAGGGTTAGTCGCTACAGCCAGTGAACCGAGTCCTGCCGAAGCCTGCTCCATCGCTATCACATATAGTCCGAGATAAATGGTAATGTTGAGCAAGCCGTAAATAGAAAGTTGTTTCCATTCGTGTTTTTGCGGCAACCGGTTTCTCAAAACGCCATGTGTGATGGCCAGCATAAAAAATCCCGCTGCAAAAAAGCGGGCGATACAGATCACGAAGGGTTGGGCATACTGCAATCCTATTTTGGTAGCGGTGGCAGCGGAAGGCCAGAGAATAGCAAAAAGCAGCCCGGCTCCGAAGAGCAGGCACGCTTTTGATGGCGGATTCTTTGATTGGCTTTCCTGGGTGGCCATTAAGTTGGGCGATTGAAAGAGCGGGCAAAAGTAAGGGGAAAAATGATTATTTAACCGCCTGATCAAACCACGACAGCAAGTTAGTCAAACCATCCAGCGAAAACATGGGTTTCTCTACCTTATTCAGTGCAGGGTCAATTTTCGAATTTCTCGCTGGTGAGATATGTTTCGACGGATATCAAGCCTTCCAAATATTATCCAAGTTGTTCAAAACTTTGAAAATACTAAAAGTAGTTAGTTCTTTCTCCTCACAAGAACTAATTTGCGATCGAACGACAATATTTGAAGATTGATGCGATAAAGCAGTTCAATATGTGACGCATTCCTTAGAAAACTGGTAACATATAATCCAACTTGTAGAGAAGTTTTTAATTAATACTTTTGTACTAGTCATGCGTCTTAACAAGAAATACGATATCCATCAACTTCGTGATTATTCGAGTGTTTTTACAAGAAGCGAAGTCATGCGATGGCGTGAAAGTGATTGGTCTTCGCTACGAGCTAAGGTTGAACGTTATGATCCTAACCTTCTGAAGAGCCAGTGCACGTATTTGACTTATATCAAATACGTGTATAGGGTGCTGGAGAAATTTTACCCAAACGAGTACGTTTATAAAAATGAATTTATCACTAAATGGCTGTTGGAAGAGATAGGAATCAAAGACTCAATCCTGTTTAGCGAATTCAGGTTAGGGAAGGTGGTTGCTGACCTTGCAATGTTTAACGGCATTTCACGAGTATTTGAAATTAAGACACTGTTGGATAAAGAAACCAGATTAAGCAACCAGGTGCAACAATATCGCAGGTTATTTAATGAAGTATATTTGATCGTTCCCGAGGCCAAATCAACCATATACCTAAAACTTGATTCTGACGTCGGGGTGATAGCCTATAATCAAACTAATGGTTCATTTGAACTACTCAGATCTGCACAATTTAACATAGATATCAGTGTTGATATTTTGATGGAGGTGCTGCACACCAAGGAATATATTACCTTGGCAAAGCTGTATTATGGGGACTTGCCCCCATACAACGATTTCAATAAATTTAAAATTTGTAAAGAGCTAATTCAGCAGATTCCCCAAGAATTCTTAAATAATAATTTTGTTTTGTTGATGAAAGCAAGAAATGTCCATAATGCTTTCTCAAAAAAAGAAAACCAATTCAACCAGTTGTGTCTCTCGATGAATTACGATTTGGACCAAAGACGAAAATTATTATCTAAATTAAGTACAACTATCTGCTGATGTATTATCCACTTTTAAGAGCCAGGCAGTTCGAACTCATTTCAATTAGGGAATTGGCAGCCGAGGGAGTAATCCGAGGTTACGTATGTCCAGTTTTGGAGCCTGTGAAAAAGTCGTTGAACAATTTGAACTTGGCAAACAAGGCACTTCTAGATAGTGATCAAATTGCATATTTAATTGTCAACCCCTTGGTAGGTGAGTTGCCGGGGGATCAAGAATATTTCAGTAGTTATCTGCATTCTTTGGAAAGGTGTGGATACCTGCCCGCTTTTTACTATATGAATAACGCAGACTTCATTGAGCATATCATCAACAAATATGATTTCAATGACTGTATGCTTATTTGCAATTCAAATTATGCTGATGACGATAGGTTGCGAGATTTGAGTGCTACTTATCCTGTTAGTCGGATAATGGTTTTGGAACCGCAAAAAAATCGAAGGTTAGATCGTTTCTTCAAATCACTTGGCAAGATTTACATCCGGCTCGATGATGCATTTGAAAGGCAAGAGAAGAATGCAGATTTTCTTGATATCCAAGCTCATAGATTTTCGGAAGAACATTTATTTTATAAAGAAGATGGATATCAAGGATTTTCAGACTTCACTGTGCTACCAAGTGAGTACTCGGAAGGGGGAAGTACACCTCGAGCTGTTGTAATTCATTTAACTTATATCAATTCAGAAGCGAATAATGAAATTTGGATTAGACACTTCACTTCTGAAAACAATGGATCCACAGCAAATGTTCAAGGGAAATTTGCGGAAGCTGCAAAGAAAGCAGTTAATTTTTGCGATACCTATCCATTATATAACTCCGCAATAAAAGAATTAAGGGATTATTATTACAATCGTAAATACCCAGGGCTTGGAATGATAAAGAAAATTTCTATTAAGAATCATCTTTTGGTTGTTACCAGTTACTTAAGATAACTTCCATGGCGATCGTTTGTAGCAAATGTTTTGCGGATATTGAGCTTGTCGCATTTATCAGCAGTCAAAATCAATTTGGAAAGTGCGACTTTTGTGGCGAAGAAAATATACCATGCATCGCAATTGAGGAATTGTATGATTTTTTTTACGAATTGCTTGAGCATTTTAAACCTGATCCCAAAGGCACAAGTCTTATTTCCCTGCTCCAAGAGAATTGCAATTTATTTTCTTCCTTGGATAATGCGCGCAGCATATTGAGTGATTTTCTTTCAAAAAATAGACCTAAGTTGTCAAATGTTGAGGCCTTGGTTAACTTTAGTGACGAAATTGCTGAAAATGTTGGCTACTGGGATCGGTTGAAGCTGAAGCTAATTAGAGAAAATAGATACTTCACAGATGTCAATTATTTGATTGAGGATTTGGGATGGGATGGCTTGTTAAATACAACGTTTGAAATTCAAAAAGAACAACAATTTTTTCGAGCTCGATTACATCACAATAGTGGGGAACCTCCATTTCCAGTTCAGCAAATGTTTTGTCCGCCAGCCAAAACGGCTTTGGGGGGTAGAGCTAACCCTTTAGGTATCCCATATTTATATTTATGTGATAATTCAGAAACTGTCCTTTATGAGATAAGAGCTGCATATCTGGATGAAGTGTCCATCGGAACTTTTGAAGTAAACCCCAATCTGTCCCGCCCTGTATCTATTCTGGATTTTACAGACTCTGGTTCCATCTTCCATCCTGATGAAGTGGGTGATAAAATAAAGGCTAGGCTACTTAAGCGAAAAATCAGCGCTGATTTGTCTAAACCCATGCGTCGTTATGATTCAGAATTAGAATACATTCCCACGCAATTTATTTGCGAATTCATTAAGCATCATTTACGATTCGACGGCATAAAGTTTCAAAGCTCTCTCCACAAGGCTGGCAATAACTATGTGATTTTTGACCAAACTCTCATGACGTGTGTTAATGTGAACCAAATAAAAGTATTGAAGGTAATTATATCTACTTAAGAAAAAGCAATTTGCAGAAATGAGGCTTAAAGAATTGCAATTAGAATTCCCATTTTCCGCGCCAGTAAATAAAAAGCGGAGGAGAAGGGATTCGAACCCTTGATACGGTTTCCCGTATACACACTTTCCAGGCGTGCCAGTTCAACCACTCCTGCACTCCTCCGGGTCGCGGACAAAGATTAGTCAAGATGACTGCCCCACCGTCCGCGGGACCGCAAAAATAACGTTTTCCCCCCCTTAAGCCTTGAAAATTTTTTGGGCGTTGGCTGTGGTGATGCGGGCCACCTCCTCTATCGAAACTCCTTTAATCTCAGCCAGTTTTTCGGCTACGTATTTTATATAACTGCTCTCGTTGCGCTTGCCGCGGAAGGGAACGGGCGTGAGATAGGGTGAATCAGTTTCTAGTACGATGTGTTCGAGAGATATTTCTTTCACCACATTGGCAAGACCTGAATTCTTGTAGGTCAGCACCCCGCCAATGCCCAGGTAAAAACCCAGGTCAATAATGCGTTTGGCCGAATCAAGATCGCCGGTAAAACAATGAAATATGCCGGCCAGGTTGCCCTGCTGGTGCCCTTTCACTATATTGATGCAGTCGTCCATCGACTCACGGCTATGAATTACAATGGGCAAGCCGTAATCAAGGGCCCATTCAATCTGCTCATGAAAAGCCTGTTGTTGCTGCACCACATGGGTCTTATCCCAGTAGTAGTCAAGCCCGATTTCGCCCACGGCAGCAAATTTCCTCTTGCTCAGCCATTCCGATACAATCTGCAATTCCTTCCTGTATTCATCCTTCACTGAACAGGGATGCAAGCCCATCATGGCAATGCACTGTCCCGGGTATTTCTCCTCCAACTCCAGCATGGCAGCAATTTCTTCGCTGTCGATGGCGGGCAAATAAAACTGGTCAATCCCATCGGCTACCGCCCTTTTTATCACTTCATCTATGTCGTTGCGAAAGCTCTTGACGTATAAATGAGTGTGAGTATCAATTAATTGCATCTTCATAAACGTCACAAAATTCCGATTAATTTCCCGATTCTGTCAAACTTTCGCTAAAAGGTTGTCGCAGGCGAGTTAGGGGGAAATAGAAATCCAGGATATAATAATAATTATTAAGCGGCATAGGAGATCAATCAATGCCGCGTTCATCAATCACCTACCCATTTAACCGATGCATCAAACAAATGGTTGATTGATTTGCGGATAATCAAACGGCATACGTAGTTGTACGCATATACCCAGTTCGTGGTATCCAATTAAGGCACTGGACTTTGTAAGCATATGCCGGCGCTGACGGTCAGCCCTACCGTCTGCGAAATAACTTTGCTTAAATGAAAAAAGTATTTACCTTTAGAACAGTTTTCATAGGGTACGGATTAAAAACGGGCCAGGGTTTCTACCCAGGCCCAACTTATTTTCNGCCCGNTTCTACATTGATTTTTTCCAATTTTCCACGAAATTTTTACAGNCCGATAGCATCAAACCTATAATCTTTTTTACTGAAATACTCCAGCACNCGCGGTAATGCTTCTTTCATGCGCGGGAATGCTTTTTCGCTGTCGTGAAAAACAACCACCGAACCCGGCCGCACATTTTTGATCACGTTGCGGGCACATTGTGAAACAGAGATGGTGTTGTCAAAATCACCACTCAACACATCCCACATAATAATCCGGAAATAAGCGCTGGATGGAGAATTCTTTATTCCAGTCAACAACTTCACCTGGAAGCGCGTGATGCGGCCATAAGGTGGGCGAAACAGGTTGGAATCTATATATTTTCCCGCTTGCAGGATATTTTGCAGGTATAGTTCGTCCCTCACTTTCCAGCCATTGTAATGGTTGAATGTATGATTGCCCACGCGATGACCCTCCTCCAGCACGCGGCGATATATATCACCATGCTCTGCCACATTTTTCCCTATACAAAAAAAAGTTGCCTTGGCATTGTACTGCTGCAATTGATCAAGCACATAAGGAGTAGCAGTGGGATGAGGGCCGTCATCAAAAGTGAGGTACAAAATTTTTTCCTTGGCAGGGATGTCCCATACGCAGCGAGGATAAAGGCTTTTGAGCCACCAGGGGGTTTTGGCAAAATAAAACATTCAATCAGACTTCGGGTTCAAAGGTAACTCAATTACTCTCCATATCCAGTGATGTGAATCACTTTCTCCTTGTAACGATATATCTTTCCGTTCTCTTTCAAATATTCTTCCTGGCTCTTTTCGTCGGTGAGAATTTTATCGAGATACTCTTTAATTTTTTCCCGCCTGATCGTTACGCCTTTTCCATAACTAATCGCTTCCTCGATGTAACCCGGCAGCAGCGCCTCCAGCTGATCATAAAACAAATTGGTGCCCGCGTAAATATCGCAGCCCAAAATCCGGTCGCCCGTCATACATACAATACCCGTAACGGTGCTGTCCCCATTTTTAAATTCTTCCATGAAAAAATCGTGGTACTCCTGCATCAGCGGCGCAAACTTTTTATCCTGCCTGCGCGCCGCAAACGAAAGTGTAGGCGAATGGATGCCGTTGTACTGCAGGTGATTAAAGATTTCGCGCCATACCGCCACCTGGTTCGACGACTGGTTCAGCACCTTGCGCAGTGCGGGCGTGGCATAACTCAGGTACGAGAATTTTTTCTCTTTCTTACTCCATCTCCCCTCTTCCACGCACATTACGGGCACATATTGATCTGATGATGATGGCAGCAGAATGGTATCTTTCGTGATCATGCGGTCTTGCCTGCCGCCGAGTATCACTTCACCCGAGCCGATGAATATAGCCTTATCAGAATTATTGTTGATGCGCAGCCAATGCACATTTTCCGTTGATGCCGTGCCCCGCTCGCTCACTACAGCATATCCCCGCTTTATTGCATTGCTTAGAGAAATGATTTCTGGTTGTAAACGGCCATCGCCCGGACCCTTGAAACGGATGGGAATAATTTTAAGATTCTTGTAAGTGATTGCCGAATCATAATCCACCTGCAGGTATTGGTAGGTCAACTGGGCCGTCACCACATTCCCTGTCAGCAGAAACAGCACTATCAGCAGGTTTTTCGGCATAGATTTATAACGTTAGACCCACGAAATTAGTGTTTTATCCCTGCCCCCTTATCTTTGCGCCATGCCAGGAAAAGTAAGAGTACGATTTGCGCCGAGTCCCACAGGCGGATTGCACCTGGGTGGCGTAAGGACTGTTTTATATAACTACCTGTTTGCCCGCCAGCACGGGGGCGATTTCATTTTGCGTATCGAAGATACCGATCAGAGCCGGTTTGTGCCGGGTGCTGAAGAATACATAGTAAACTGCCTGCAATGGTGCGGCCTGCAACCCGATGAAAGTCCGCAAAAAGGGGGGCCTTACGGTCCTTACCGCCAGAGCGAGCGCAAAGCGTTGTACCGCCAGTATGCCGAACAACTGGTACAGGCAGGAAAAGCATATTATGCATTTGACACGCCTGCCGAACTGGAAGCCATGCGCGAGCAATACAAAACGCCGGAAAATCAATCGCCGCAATACGATCACCGCCTGCGCATGAAAATGCGCAACTCGCTTACCTTGTCGCCCGCAGAAACAAAACGATTGCTCGACGAAGACACGCCGCACGTGATTCGCATACTGATGCCCGAAAATGAAGAGGTGAAATTCACCGACATGATTCGCGGCGAAGTAAATTTCAACACCAGTACTGTTGATGATAAAGTGTTGCTGAAAGCCGATGGTATGCCCACCTATCATCTTGCCGTGGTGGTGGACGATTACCTGATGAAAATTACGCACGCCTTCCGCGGCGAAGAATGGCTGCCCAGCGCGCCGGTGCATATTTTGTTATGGAAATACCTGGGTTGGGAAAATGACATGCCGCAATGGGCACACCTGCCATTGATACTAAAACCCGATGCCAATGGCAAACTCAGCAAGCGCGATGGCGACCGCCTGGGCTTTCCCGTGTTTGCCATGAACTGGACTGACCCGCGCACCAACGAATTCACTAAAGGTTTTCGTGAAATCGGCTTTTTGCCGCAGGCATTTGTCAATATGCTGGCACTGCTGGGCTGGAATGATGGCACCGACCAGGAGATCTTTACCCTGGAAGAACTGGTTCAAAAATTCTCCATCGACCGCGTTCACAAAGGAGGCGCCAGGTTTGATTACGAAAAAGCGAAATGGTTCAACCACGAATGGATCAAGCGAATGGATGCAGCGGCGCTACTGCCTGAAGTAAAAAATTTTATACCGAAAAAAGATATCGACGAAGACTATTTACTGAAGGTTATCGCTTTGATAAAAGACCGCTGCACATTGCTGACAGAATTTTGGGATCAGTCGAAATTCTTTTTTGGCACGCCGGAGCAGGTTGACCTGGATGCCATCAGGCCAAAATGGAATGCTGCTAAAGAAGAATTTTTCAAATTAGTAATTGAAAAATTCAAATCTGTTTCTTCATGGAATGAGCCCGGGCTTGAAACCATGTTTAAGAAGCTTGCTTCCGAAAAAAATATCAAACCCGGCGAAGTGTTGTTACCCTTGCGCATCATGCTGGTTGGCGGCAAGTTTGGCCCGGGCGTATTTGCCATCGCCGAATTGATAGGTGAAAAAGAAACAGTGGCAAGAATCGAACGTGTATTAAGCGGGCTTCAACAGGCTTCCTGATACTGATTTATATTGCTTTACTTACATTTACACCCTTACCATAATTTTTAGATATGGCAATTGCAAACCGCCCCATTCGCGTACTGGTAGCAAAAGTTGGTCTCGATGGTCACGACCGCGGCGCCAAAGTAATTGCCACTGCGCTGCGCGATGCGGGTATGGAAGTGATCTATACTGGTCTGAGGCAGACCCCTGAAATGGTGGTGAATGCCGCGCTGCAGGAAGACGTAGACGCTATCGGCATCAGCATTTTATCGGGTGCGCACATGACCGTATTCCCCAAGGTGATTGAACTGATGAAAGAAAAGAAAATAGATGATGTGCTCCTTACAGGCGGGGGCATTATTCCAGAAGATGATATGAAGCAGCTGCAGGCCATGGGCGTGGGAAAATTATTTGCACCCGGCACATCTACCGGCGAAATCGCGCACTACATCAGCGAATGGGTAAAAACGCATCGAAATTTCTGAATATAAATCGCAGGTCATGTCATACCAAACCATTTTAACTGAACTCAACAACGGCATTTTCACCATAACCATCAACCGCCCCGACAAACTGAACGCATTGAATAAAGTGGTGCTGGAAGAACTGAATGAAGTGATCGATACCGTAAACGGCGACACGAAGATTCGTTCGGCCATCATCACCGGCGCCGGACCCAAAGCATTTGTAGCAGGAGCCGATATCAGCGAATTTCTTGGTCTAACCAATGGAGAGGGAATGGATCTTAGCCGCAAGGGACAATATATTTTCTCCAAAATCGAAACATCTTCCAAACCCATCATTGCCGCGGTAAACGGTTTTGCGCTGGGTGGCGGTTGCGAGCTGGCGATGGCTTGTCATTTCCGCGTAGCGGCCGACAATGCGAAATTCGGCCAGCCCGAAGTGAATCTCGGTCTTATACCAGGTTATGGAGGCACGCAGAGGCTGGCTCAACTCATCGGTAAGGGCCGCGCGCTGGAACTGCTGATGAGCGGGGGAATGATAGATGCGAATACTGCCTTGCAATATGGATTGGTAAACTACGTGGTGCCTGCGGCGGAGTTGATGGGTAAAACCATATCGTTGCTGGAAGTGATTAACACTAAAGCGCCGCTTGCTGTGGCGGGTTGCATTCGCGCGGTGAATGCGTTATATGAGGGGCACAATGGATATAATGTGGAGGTGGAGATATTTGGTGAATGTTTTGCTACAGAGGACATGAAGGAGGGTGCGACGGCGTTCCTGGAAAAGAGAAAGGCGAACTTTAAGGGAAAGTGAAGTGTTCGCGCCAAAGCGCTAAGTCTCAAAGTAAGTTATGTGAAGTTGCCCTTGTGCCCTGGCGCCTTATCGCGAACATTACTTCTTCGGAACATACTTCACCTCCGTAGTATCACTCTCCAAAATCGGCACTTCATAGCCACCGCTATCTATATGCGCTTTGGGAAACAACTGCTGCAGCGCAGGATAATCAGATTTTGAAACATGGGTTTGATATAAGTAAACAGATTGCAGCTTCTGTAGATCTTTCAACTGCTGGACCCCACTGGCGGTGACCCTTGTTCCTACAAGATTTAAATACCGCAGGTCTTTCAATGATTTCAGCGACGACAGCCCGGCATCAGTAATGCGCGTATGTTCAAGTTGCAATCGCATCAGCCGGTTGAGCTCGCCTACCACTGCCATGCCCGAATCTCCAACCTTTGTGCCGCCGAGTTTCAACCATATCAATTGCATTTTCAGCGGCAGCAACAATTGCATATCTGCGTCGGAAAAATGATGGGCTGTCACGAAATTAGCCACCAGGTAATGGCTGTTTTGCGCCACAGGCAAAACCACCACGCCCTTCGCGCGCAATTTTTGCACCGCTTCTTTATTGGCCTTATCAACCGGTTCTTGCGGAATTTCAGCCTGCAGCATCACTTCTTCGGGTTCGCTCTCTAAAGCGAGCAGCAGTGGCTTTATTTTTTCCGGTTGCTCCAGGTCTTTAACTTTCTTATCGAAAGGCGCTCCGCTGTTGATCCACCAGTGTAGTAAGACGATGTCATTTTCGGTAGGTTGTGGTTTTTCTTTGGGTGGCATATGGTCTTCGTCTTCTCGTGGGAGCAAGAGTCGCCTGATCATTTCACTTTCTTCCGCCCTGCCCGCAATAATGACTTCACCATTCTTGCCGCCTTTCATCAGCAACTCGGGTTTGTCCATTTGCAGACCGCCTTTTTTCTTATTTGCGTTGTGGCAACTGTAGCATTTCGATTGCAGCAGCGGTTGCACCACATCTTGATACACCATCGCTTCCTGCACGTTGGGCAAAGGTTTTCTTACATACACCTCATCATTTTCTGCGAACAAAGATTTTGTGAGATAGCCGGAGCCATGCGTAAGCGTTCCTCCCAAATGACCAGTAATGGCCAGGAGCACGCACAATAAAATGCCCATCGGCAGATGCCAGCGCTGGTACATGCCGCGCATATGCCCGAGATATAATAATGCAGAAGTGACTGCTACCGAAATACCCATCCACAAATGCCATCCGGCAAGATCCTTATCGTAATCATCACTTATACTCAACATATACCCGGTGATGCAGGCCAGTAAAGCGCTGATCATCCCCAGCAATAGGGAAATACTGATGGCCTTGCGCATCCCTTCCGTTTTTTCTTTTCGCGCTGCCCACATCAATACCACGCTCAATAACAATATGCCTATCGGCAAATGCACCACCACCGGGTGCCAGTGACCGATAAATTCCTTAATGGCTATATTCATTCTCTTTCGTTCTCCTTTTTCGCTTAGCTATATCTTTTTCTCAATAAATGCATCATGTGTACAGTGATGGTTCACTGATCGGCCAGCGCCTTTCGCGTGTACGCCCACGAGAAAACCTGTTTCAAGATTGTATTTCGGTGATTGGTCGTCCAGCCACGTCGGTGAGCCTGAATGGCCGTCCCTGGAACTGGTAAGTGAATTGTTCGTGATCGAATCCCAGTTGATTCAGTATGGTAGCCTGTATGTCCCAGGCGGAGACTTTACCACTAATGGCGCTGTAACCAATTTCGTCGGTCTCGCCATAGCTGGCGCCTTTCCTGATGCCGCCGCCCGCCATCCACATGGTAAATGCTTCTACGTGGTGGTCGCGGCCTTTGAACGGGTTTTGTTTTCCTTCACGGTTTTCCATCATGGGTGTGCGACCAAATTCACCGCCCCATACCACCAACGTTTCTTCGAGCAGGCCGCGTTGTTTCAGATCGAGTATCAGCGCCGTCATGGCTTTATCCACCTGCCGGCATTTGTTAATGAAGCCATAGTCGATCGCCAGGTTGGGATCGGTGCCATGACTATCCCATCCCCAGTCGAACAATTGCACAAAGCGCACGCCTTTTTCTACGAGCTTCCTGGCAAGTAATACATTGTTGGCAAAACAAGCCTTGCCCGATTTGGTACCATACATAGCATGTATATAGTCGGGCTCGTCGTTGATGTTCATCACCTCGGGCACTGATATCTGCATGCGGTAAGCCATTTCGTATTGGGCTATGCGGGAAAGAATTTCCGGATCGCCGTACTCGGCGTATTGAAGCCGGTTTACTTCGTTGATGGCATCAATAGAAGCTTTGCGCAGATCGCGGCTCATACCTTCGGGATCGAAGATGAACAACACGGGATCGCCCTCGCTGCGACATTGTACACCTTGATACACTGATGGCAGAAAGCCACTGCCCCAGACACTTTTGCCGGCATCGGGATTTTTACCACCCGACGTAAGTACCACAAAACCGGGCAGGTTTTGATTTTCAGAACCCAGTCCATAAGTTATCCACGAACCGATGCTGGGCCTGCCCAAACGCGGCGAGCCGGTATGCATCAGCAACTGCGCAGGTGCGTGGTTGAATTGATCGGTGGTAACGGCTTTCAGAAAACTCACTTCATCAGCTATGGTGGCGAAATGCGGAAGATGATCAGAGACCCAGGCGCCCGATTGTCCGCGCCGCCTGAACACCGCCTGCGGACCGAGCATCTTGGGCACGCCGCGTATAAATGCAAATCGTTTTCCTTCGAGCAATGACTGCGGACAGTCGAGCCCGTCGAGTTTCATGAGCTCCGGTTTATAATCAAACAACTCGAGTTGCGAGGGGGCGCCAGCCATATGCAGGTAGATCACTGCGCGCGCCTTGCCGGGGAAGGGAGGCAGTTTGGGCGCTAAAGGATTGGCCGCATCAAAAACCTGGTTCGCGCTGCTGCTGTTACTGCCGCAACTGCCAATTAATGATCCGAGTGCCAGCGCACCGAGACCCATGGCGCTTTCGCGTAAAAAATGCCGGCGGGTATAGTAGCCCAGCGCAGACCGTTTGGCCTCCTCAGCAAGACGGTCGTTATGTAACTCTTTTTGTGTCATTTTAATTCTTAGTGATCAGTTCATCGAGATTCAACAGGGCATTGGCCACCACCACCATCGCTGCCGACTCGGGATGGTTGCGCTTGCCCGTGATGCCCACCATTTCGCAAGTTTTGTCTTTATCTTTTTTGAAATGCACCAACGATTCATTGTACAATTTCATCATGGCCTGCACCAATTGCGGGGAGGCGGCTTTATAAGTAGCCCGCTGGTATCCCCACGCAATCTGTTCTTCCGCTGTCTTTGCATTATCCTGCATCAGCCAGGCAAAGACGCGCGCCATCTCTATGTATGATTCATCGTTTAGCGTTACCAGGGCCTGCAGAGGTGTGTTTGTCCTGATACGGCGTGAGGTACACACTTCACGCACGGGCACATCAAACGTAAGCATAGCCGGGTATGCTGCTGTCCGTTTCCAATATGTATACACAGCCCGGCGGTATTTATCGTCACCTTTACTGATCACCCAGTCTTTCCCACTCCAGGGCGAGAGCCAGATGCCTTTGGGCTGATAGGGAAATACGCTGGGACCTTTCATTGTAGTACTCAGCAGACCGCTGATCCATAGTGCCTGGTCGCGTACCTGCTCGGCGGATAGTCGTACCCGTGATCCACGTGCATACCATTTGTTATTGGGATCTTTCTCGAGCAGTTCTGGTGTCACTTTTGAATCCTGCCGGTAGGTAGCTGAGAGCACAATTTCTTTGATCAGTCTTTTTATACTCCAGTTATATTCATTCATAAACTGGTAGCTCAGATAATCGAGCAGTTCAGCATGCGAGGGAGTGGAACCCTGTGTACCCATGTCTTCCAGGGTTTCTACCAGTCCATTCCCGAATATTTGCTCCCATATCCTGTTCACCATGGTTCTTGCCACCAGCGGATTTTTTTTGTCTGTGAGCCACATGGCAAGTCCCAAACGATTACGCGGTGCATTGGCTGGCAGTGGCAACAATGATTTCGGAACATCGGCCTGCACTTCGTCATCTTTTACCAGCCAGTTGCCGCGCTCAAAAATTTGCGTGCTGCGACGCATGCCCTCGGGATTCTCCATCATGATGGGCGTGGTAGGTACGCGCTTTTGCAAAAGCTCCCAGTAGGTGTTATAAGTTTTTTCAAACCCCGGTTTATCCTTGCCCGGAAATTTTTCAGTGAAATGAAACCAATCGAACACCACGCCATTCTCATCCATCGTCTTCAGGTTCGGGTTGCTGTAAGTGATATATATATCGTGCATACCCGATTGTTTGGGAAAATCAATCTGCCTGAGCCGGAATCCGGTTTTGTCGCCGTCATGAATGGTTTGCACTACCGGGCCCGTTGCACTATCAAGATGAAGTTTCCATACACCGCCGGGCCTGTTGCCCGAGTAATGCACTACCAATTGATCTACATCCTGCAGGTAAACATTTTTCAATCGCGCGGTGCTATGGTTGCGCATCACCAGCCATTTGGTGTCCATCAGCTCGGCGTTTACAAAACTGTCGGCTGTGAGCGAGTGGATGGAAGGTTCCCAGGTTTTGAGAAAGCGATTCCATTTCTTAGCCTTTTCTTCTCCTTCATTTTTCCTCAACCATTCTGTTACCGCTTCCAGCTGCTGCTGCGATTCTTCATCGTAATGACGCAGTAAGGGATATTCTTCATCAGTATCGTCATCGCGTGTGTTGTTGAAGAAGGCCATGAATTTATAATACTCCTCGTGCTTAAACGGATCGTAAGGATGGCTATGACATTGCACGCAGGAGAATGTAGTGCCCATCAGCGCTTCCCAGGTGGTGTTCACCCGATCAATTACTGCAGCTACCCTGAATTCTTCGTTATCAGTACCGCCCTCATCGTTGGTCATGGTATTGCGGTGAAATGCTGTGGCGATGAGCTGTTCGTCAGTAGCGTTTGGCAACAGATCGCCGGCAATCTGTTCAACAAGAAAGCGGTCGTAAGGCATATCGCTGTTAAACGCATCGATCAACCAGTCGCGGTAACGCCATATTTCGCGGCTGTCGTCGCGTTCATAGCCTTTGGTATCGGCATAGCGCGCCAGGTCGAGCCACATGGCAGTCCATTTTTCACCGTAATGCGGAGAAGCCAGCAGTGAATCAACCAGTGCTTCATAGCTTATTGGATTTTCGGATGACAAATATTCTTTCGTAAGCGATTCAGCAGCGGGCAGGCCGATAATATCAAGCGCCGCGCGGCGCAGCAATACATTTTTCGGCGCTTCGGGCGAAGGTTTCAGATCCTGCTCTTCTAATTTTTCATTTATAAAATGATCAACGGAAGTTTTTGCCCATTTACCTGCTGCACCAGGCACCTTTACTTGCTTAACCGGTTGGTAAGCCCAGTGTTCACCCCATTGCGCGCCTTGTTTTATCCATCTTCTCAATATGCTGATCTCTTCATCGCTCAGGCGTTCGTGTTTGTATGGCATGCGCTCTTCGGGATCGTCGTGGGTAATGCGGCGCATCAGCTCGCTGGCGCCGGGATCGCCGGGAACAATGGCAGGCTTGCCCGATTCGGTATTGGCCAGCGCCTCTTCACGAAACAACACACTAAATCCACCCTGCTTTTTTACACCGCCATGACAGGAAATGCATTTTTTGTTGAGAATGGGTTTTACCTGCGTGCTGAAATCAACTGCATTGTTGCTGGTGCTGTAAGTGAATATCGCAACTGCACCTGCCAGGAGAAAAATGGTAAGAAATATTTTCTTGTTTCGCAGGAACCTCATGGCATCAATCGTTGCTTGTTTTAAAGTTACTGAAATTCACGGTACCCTCATAGCTCAATAAAAGAGTATGGAGCCGGGCAACGGTGTCTTTTCAAAACCGGGACCTTTCCAATGCACATAAAGCTCGTCGCTGCCGCTGATTTCAAAAAAATGCAGCGTAAACCTGTGAAAGCCTTTTGCTAAGGGTATTTCAGCGCTTTTTTCTGTTAATCCGTGCGGGCCATCGTTATCAATCAGCACATCATCAATCCAAAGTTTGCTGCCATCGTCACTCGAAACATAAAATGTGTAAACACCGTCTTCCGCGATTTTTATAAAACCCTCAAACACATACGCGTATTCTTCTTTTCCTTGTCTTGCACTGATATCAATATTCTTCACCGTTCCGGTGAGCGTGGGTTTTAATTGTGAAAAATCAGGTAGTTTGTCCCATTTGCCATCGTACACCGCGAATTTTAATCCCGCATTTTCGGGCGAAACTTTCTTCGCAGGAAGTGGCGTCGCCTTTTTGTAAGTAGCTGTTGCTGTGGGCGACAAGGCATTTTCTCCTTTAAACAGTTTTGCTTTTATCGTCACAGTCTGATTAATAATAAATGGTTGCGATGCAATAAATGATTTGGCTGTTGGTTCAGTGCCATTGGTAGTATAACGAATAGTAGCATCAGGGATATCAGTGGTAATATTGACCGGCAAATGGTCGATGAACACCTGCGCGGGAGCGGCAATCTTTGGTTCGGTATAAACAATGGCCTTTCCTTTTAAATCAACAGCAATTACGGTTGCGTACTGTTGCCTGGCGGCACCAGCGAGGTCGATGGTATAGTCATTTCCGTTTCTCTCGAATTTTAGCCTGGTATTACCAGCCAGCGCGCGCACTTCCTGCACGTCGTTGCCAAGTCGGGGCAAAACGATTTGGTTATTTTGCGGCCAGTAGAATATATGCAGGTATAGGCGCGAGTTGCCTTTTATATTTTTCTGCGTTACGCGTCCCCAGGGCAGTGACTGGAAAGGACTGGCTTCAGTGGCGTATATAGCTTCGCCGTTTACTTTCATCCATTCTCCGATAGCTTTCAACCTGTCAACAGAAGGCTGAGGAAATAATCCTTCGGCAGTGGGGCCCACATTCAGCAGGAAGTTTCCTCCCTTTGAGGCAATATCAATAAGGTTCCTTATTAATGTCTCCGCCGATTTCCAGTTATGATCATTTTTATTATATCCCCAGTTGTCGTTCATGGTCATGCAGCTTTCCCAGTCCACGCCAGGAAGCCCGGTGGCGGGAATTTCCTGTTCGGGTGTGCCGAAATCGCCGGTGAAACCTTTTTTCGTATTGCCGCCCATCCCTTCGCGACCTTTGTCAACGCGGTTGTTCACGATGATGGAAGGCTGCAGGCTGCGCACAAAATGATAAAGGTCTTGTCCGCGCTCGTGCGTCCATGTACCTTCCCATTCGCCATCGAACCACAGCACGCCGATATTGCCGTAGTTGGTGAGCAATTCTTTCAATTGTTCTTTCATGTATTTCACATAGCGTTCAAAATCGGCATTGGCAGTGGGGCGGTCTTTTTCCCAGGTACGGCGCGGCAGGTAATCGGGATGATGCCAGTCCATAATGGAGTGATAAAAACAAAGTTTGATATCGTACTTCCTGCAGGCGGCGGCCAGTTCTTTAATTATATCCCGTTTGAACGGAGTGGACATCACATCATAATCGCTCACCTTCGAATCCCATAATGCAAAACCATCATGATGTTTGGTAGTGAGCACGATATATTTCATGCCCGCTTGCTTCGCCATCTGCACCCATTCTTCTGCGTTGAATCTAGTGGGATTGAATTGTTGTAAAAACTTATCGTAGGTCTCGAGCGGTATCTGCGCGTTGTCGCGAATCCATTCTCCGTAATTGGTCTGGCCGTTCCACTCACCGGCGGGTATAGCATACAATCCCCAGTGAATAAAAAGGCCGAAGCGCGCTTCGCGCCACCATTTCATGCGTTCATCATCATTGGTTTGGGCTTGTGTATTCAGCAAGAAGCTGATCAATAGGAATACGCTGAAAAAATATTTTTTCAAGGCGAGTAGTTTTGGTGCTAAATCTACCCAAATAATCCGAGTTCTGATAAGTCAAACGTTTGCATACCTTTGGCCCTCTCCCGTGTATGGAAAAGAAGGTACCAACCATTAAAGAAATTGCCCGCAAACTGAATATTTCAGTATCTACGGTATCGCGCGCTTTGCACGATCATCCCAGTATTGGCTTGCGCACCAAGACCGCGGTGAAAAATATGGCAGCCGCGTTGAATTACGAACCCAACCAGACGGCTATATTTTTCAAGAAAGGAAAAACATTCACGCTCGGCATTGTGCTGCCCAACCTGGCGGAGGAATTTTTCTCGGCGGTGATCAATGGCATTGAGCAGGTGAGTATGCAAAATAATTATATCGCGCTGGTGGGACAGTCGCACGACAGCCTGGAGACAGAGAAGAAAATTGTCGAGACCATGAAAAACCACCGTGTGGATGGCATTCTTGCTTCCATCTCAAAAAATACTACGGAGATTGATCATTTCAGGCAAATGAACAAGTACGGCATACCCGTTGTGTTTTTCGACCGCGTGCCTGATGTAGCGGATATTCATTCAGTGAGTTGCAACCTGTACGACAGCTCGGTGGAAGCCGTTGAATATCTCATCAACCTCGGTCATCGCCGCATTGGCTATTTGCAGGGCCCGCCCACCCTGAGCATAAAAAATGAACGCCTGGATGGTTATCGCGATGCGCATAAGAAACACCAGTTGCCGCTCGATGAATCTTTGATTGTGCACAGCGATCTTTCTACCGAAGGCACGCAGGCTGCTTTCGACCAGCTGATGAGCCTGGAAAACCGGCCCACCGCAATTCTCGCCTTCAACGACTATGTGGCGCTGGACGCCATCCGCTATGCCCGGCAAAAGAAATTAAGGATCAATAAAGACATCAGCTTTGTAAGTTATGCCAACCTGCCGGTGACAAGGTACGTTGATTTTCCGCCCCTGGCCTCGGTAGAGCAATTCCCTTTCGAGCAGGGCGCACGGGCTACTGAGCTCTTATTCAAGCTTATCAATCAAAAATCATCAGGGCAGGAAATGCCGTATGAAAATGTGGTGTTGCAGGGAAAGCTGGTCTTGCATTGAGGGGTTTCGGGCCTGGAGGATTCGGGTTGCCGCCGCGCTTTGTAATCGCTGATTCAATCAAAGAACCCGAAACTCCAAACCTAAAACCCGAAACTCATTACTTTTGCCCCCAAATTAACGCTATGGAATACCGGATAGAAAAAGACACCATGGGAGAAGTAAAGGTGCCGGCTGATGCGATATACGGCGCCCAGACTCAACGCAGTATCGAGAATTTCAAGATTGCGCAAGACATTAATAAAATGCCAAAGGAGATCATCCGGGCATTTGCGTATCTCAAAAAAGCCGCAGCTATCACCAATTTAGAAGCCGGCGTTTTACCCAAAGAAAAATGCGACCTTATCAGCAAGGTATGCGATGAAATACTGGAAGGGAAACTGGACGACGCTTTCCCGCTGGTGGTATGGCAAACCGGTTCCGGTACGCAGTCGAACATGAACGTGAACGAAGTGATTGCTTACCGCGCACATGTGTTGAATGGCGGCAAGCTGACAGATAAAGAAAAAATTCTTCATCCTAACGACGACGTCAATAAATCGCAGAGCAGCAACGACACTTTCCCTACCGCCATGCATATTGCTGCTTATAAGATGCTGGTGGAAGTAACCATTCCCGGCATTGAAAAACTGCGCAACACGCTGGCCGAAAAAAGCAGGCAATTCATGAAGGTGGTGAAGATCGGCCGCACGCATTTTATGGATGCCACGCCACTTACGCTGGGCCAGGAGTTCAGCGGCTATGTTTCGCAGCTCGATCATGGATTGAGGGCTATTAAGAATACATTGCCTCACCTCAGCGAACTGGCGCTCGGTGGCACCGCTGTAGGCACCGGCATCAACACACCTCCCGGCTACGCCGAAAATGTAGCAAAACATATTGCCAGGCTTACTGGTCTTCCCTTCGTGACCGCGGAAAATAAATTTGAATCGCTCGCTGCACACGATGCTATTGTGGAAGCGCACGGCGCATTGAAAACAGTTGCCGTAAGCCTCATGAAGATTGCCAATGATATTCGCATGTTGTCATCGGGTCCGCGCAGTGGTATCGGAGAAATATTCATCCCTGACAATGAGCCCGGCTCATCTATCATGCCCGGTAAAGTGAATCCCACTCAGTGCGAAGCGTTGACCATGATAGCAGCCCAGGTATTGGGCAATGATGTAGCCATCAATGTGGGCGGTGCCACCGGCCACTTCGAGCTGAACGTGTTCAAGCCCATGATGATCTACAATTTCCTGCACAGCGCCCGCCTCATCGGCGAAGGGTGTGTAAGCTTCAACGATAAATGTGCCATCGGCATCGAACCCATCGAAGCTAATATCAAAAAGCATGTTGAGAACTCACTCATGCTCGTAACTGCTCTAAATACGAAGATCGGTTACTACAAAGCCGCCGAAATAGCCCAGAAAGCGCACAAAGAAGGCACTACTTTAAAAGAAATGGCCGTGAAACTGGGCTACGTAACGCCCGAGCAATTTGACGAGTGGGTGGTGCCGGCAAAAATGGTAGGCAAGACAGAGTAGAATATTGAATTTGAATTTGAATCTGAATTTGAATAGTCTTTCATTCACATTCAAATTCAGATTCAAATTCAAATTCAATATTCTCTACTGCACTATCACCTTCTGCATCTTCACCTCTGTTCCTTTTCCATTGTAAACCTTCAGTACATAGACGCCTTTGCGGAATTTTTGGACATCGATGATGAAATTGTGGTCGGAGGTTTGGGCTTCGGACACGAGCCTGCCGGCGATGTCGAAGAGTTGGTAACGTACGGGTTTGTGGACTGAGCCCTCGAACAGGATGTAGAGATATTTGGTGGCCGGGTTAGGGTATGCGGTCACGTTGAAGCGCGGCAGTTCTTCATGAGGACGCACGGGGTCCTTCAGCGGTAAGATGCCGCCGGTAACATAAGTAAACTTCATGATGCTGCCGCGGTTCACGCTCACCAATGGATTGGTGGCGGTAGGACCAGAAGTTACGTCGCTGCTGTCGATAGCCACAAAAATTGATAAACCATCGGGTGAAAATGCGATGTCGCGGAAGCGGTTGGCGCTTCGGAAATAACTTACCGTATCGGCACCATTCAATGATTGAAAGCTGGTACCATTGGGATTGAGGCGCAGGCGAATGATCTTACCACCTTTCAAAGTGGTAATAAACAACGATGATGACCAGTTGGGTATAGGTCCTGCCTTATATACATCCACGCTGCTGATACCTTCTGATGGCCAGCCAGAGTTGTTGTAATTGCCGCCGATATTGGCATTGAAAATCGTGTTTACGGTAGCGTTCGAAGCCGGGTAAAAGGTTTTGAGCGGCGCACGGAAATTGGCATCGCCGATCATAGTCACATTAGCGGCCTCGTTGGTGATGATGGGTGCGCTGCTGTTGTGTGTACCCGCAATGGCACCATTGGCACTGGCTCCTGCCGCAGCGTCGTTGTAGTTGCCGTCATTAAAACCTATCACCAATGGGTGACCGTAATTTTTTCCTTTCTCAATAATATTCAATTCGTCATCGGTAAAAGGTCCATGTTCAGTGGCATATATTCTGTCAACCCCGTTGATTTTTGCGTATGCCAGGCCCTGCACATTGCGGTGACCAATTGACCAAACCGCATTCTGCTTGATATCATTAAAAGGATTGTCGTTGGGAATCCACTGATCGTATTCATCTTCATCGTCGTCGGGCTCCAGGTTGAATCGCAGTATTTTTCCTTCGTAGCGATAAGGATTCTGCGCATTGATGGGCCGTGCGCCATTGTCGAACTGTCCGCCACCCATATCACCTACAGAATAAAACAGGTAATAAGTGCCGTCTACCGGCGCTATCAGCATTCGGCCCGAATTATGGTCGCTGCTGCCGGGAATTGTGTCGCACAGCGTAACGGGATCTTCTAATACGTTCGATACGAAATTATATTCATAACGCACTATGCGTGAAGTGAAGAAACAACCGCCCCAGTTGGGCAGACATCCATTGCCCGACTCGCCTGCGCCATGAAACGTGTGCACATAGCCAAGATATACATAAGGCTTGCCCGACATGAATTGCGGGTGAATGGCCAGTCCCATCAATCCGCCCTGCGGCCAGGGTTTGCCGCCGTCAATAGCATTGTTAACCTTATCGTAGCGCGGAAAATTTCGCATGTTGGCGATATTCAGCACTATACTGCTGGCGCCGGTATTGGGGTCCACCCTACGCACGCGGTACCCCCTGGCTTCCGTCACCCACAGATAGTCATCGGGGCCATATGTCAATTCCCAGGGATCGCTCAATCCTTTGATCAGTGTGGTGGAATCGAAAAGTTCGCCGAGACGGCTTGCTACTATGGGAGGCTGGGAGTGCGCATGCCATGTAACAGACAGCGCTAACATCATAAGGATCAAGGCATAAGGGGATTTATTCATTGGATTGGATTTTAGACCTTATAGCAACATTTAGATACAGCTACAGGACAGTTCGAAAAAATACAATTTTTCGTGTTTAACCAATAGGGAAAAACCCCTAAACTTTAGTCGCATTTTTACGCATTGACCCGCTCGGCTTTATTATATATGTTTACAGTGTCTAAGTGTGTTTGAACAAGTTGCAATTAATCCAATACTATGAAAAGAATTATACCCCTGTTTTCTCTCTTTTGTATCCTGTACCTGCCGGGCCACCGGTTGATGGCGCAGGCTATTGTCCAAACCGGGAAAAGTTATGTAAATATTACAAAGGGTGCTACCGGGGGTACCATCGAACCCGGAGATATACTTGAAATTCGTGCAACCATTGCCGTTTCCCGCCGTTCGGGAAACTCAGTGCTCTCGATCACCCGCGTGCATTTCGTGGATACCATTCCTGATAATACCACGTATATTCCGGGCACATTACGCATACTCACCAACGAGGGACTTATTTTCAAACAGTATACTGATGGCCCCAACGATGACCAGGCCATGTACAGCGCTGCCAGCCTGCCTCGTCCTACCGTGCGCATCAACATGGGAAGTACGGTAAATGGCGCACTGGGCGGCACCATCAACTCAACAGCGCCTGGCGGCACATCGGGCGGAACTATCCACTACCAGGGCAGACCATCGTTTTATGGCAGCACCTGTATTATGTCGGCTTCGTATCGCATCCAGGTGAATCCCGCCGCGCCGTATGGTACTGTTATCAACATGTATGGTGGCATGTTTGGTTATCGCAACAACAACCTCGACAGTGTGAGAAACCTGCCTGCATACACCATCAGGCTTACGCAAAACCTGGGTCTTTGTGCCAACTCTATTGGTGCAAACGCCATTTTGGATTATGGCGGTACATTCGGCGAGGGTTCCACACAAAACAGAACCACTTCGGCTATTGTGCCGGGTTATGAATTTGTGAACGTGGCGAGTGGCATGCCTAATGATGGTTCTTACTCCATCGTCAATAACCTGTCACCTACAGGTTCTACCAATATCAACGAGCCCAAACCAGATATCACTGCTCCGCTTACACGTGTGTTTAACCTGTGGGATATTATGGGCGACCATACCGGCGCCGCCGATCCCGCAGCGGGTAATCCGCCTGTGGCTCCAGGCGAAAATGGCGGCTATTTCGTAGCTATCAATGCGAGCTATGCCAATAGCAACGCCATACAGCAAACTGTAAGCGGTCTTTGCCCCAATACTTACTACGAGTTCTCAGCCTGGTTTAAAAATATTTGTCAATACTGTGCGTGCGACTCTACCGGCGACCCACCCTACAGAACCGTATCGGGTGTGGCGGTGCCCAATACCAACTTCGACGGTCCTGACTCATCGGGCGTGAACCCCAACTTAACGTTCACCATCGATGGCGTGGACTATTACACTACGGGTACCCTGACGTACACGGGTCAGTGGGTGAAAAAAGGTTTTATATACCTCACTGGTCCTACCCAGACATCGTTTACCGTAACCATTCGCAATAATGCGGCCGGCGGCGGTGGTAACGACTGGGCCATCGACGACGTAACGCTCGCTACCTGTACGCCAGATCTTAGCATGCAACCTTCGCCGATGGTACCTGTTTGTTATGGCAACCAGGTTGACATAGCAGCGCTCATCAGTTGTTATTTCCCCAACTACACACATTATACCTGGGAAAGAAGTACCGACAATGGCGCCACCTGGATGGCTACCGGCGTTGGCGGTGAAGGCACCCCCGTGCTGGTTGGCGGCGAATATCAATACACTGCTACCTATCCTTCGTTTATTGGCGATAGCAGTGTGCACAACAATATTTACCGAATACGATTAGCCTCTACACCCGCTAACCTGGCCGATCCCAGTTGTTCGTTCCTGGCGACCACCACGGTGCGCGTGATGGTGAACAATTGCGAGTGGGTATTGCACGGCGATATACAATCGTTTAGCGGCAATGTGCAAAATCAGCTGGCAACGCTCTACTGGACCGTAGGTGGCGACTTTACGCCAGGCTCCGTATTTGAAATCGAAAGCAGCAACGACAATATCTATTTTGAGAAAATAGGTGAATTGTCGCGCGAGGAAGGCAAGAGCAATTACCAGTTTACGGATAACAAAGCGCTTACAACAACACGCTACTACCGCATCAAGCTTACGAATAAAGAGACATATAAAGTCAGCAAAACAATTTCGTTGAGTAGTGCTGCTACAGCGTTTGCTGTACGCTCGCTCGTGAATCCGTTTGACCAGGAAATCAGCTTTGAGCTGGTTAGTCCTGAGCAGGGAATGGTGAATCTCACCCTGACCGATGCGTATGGCCGCGCTATTAAAACAGAGAAATCAGCCGTCAACGCCGGTGTGAATGTGATGCAGGTAAATAACCTGGGCGAGCTGGCACCGGGTATGTATATACTGCGGATACAATGGAAAGATAAAGTGGTTGCGAAAAAGCTGGTAAAGGAGTACAAGTAAGTGATCAAAATACAATTGAACAAATACCTTACACCGCCTGCACGGTATCATTCACCTTGGTATCTGCCGGTGAATGGTGCTCGTGCGGGTGTTTCTTAAAAAAGCGTTTTTGAAAAAGTAAAATAGTGATCACACCCACCGAAATAGAAGCGTCGGCAATATTGAAGATGGGTGAAAAGAAAGTAAAGCGATCGCCGCCCCAGAAAGGAATCCAGGTGGGAAGCGTTTTGTTCTCAATAATCGGCATCCAGATCATATCCACCACTTTTCCGTGCAGGAAACCGGCATAACCACCTTCGGGTGGGAACATGACTGCCAGCTGTCCACCATCTTCGCTGCCGGAGAATATCAAACCATAAAACATGCTATCGATCAGGTTACCCAATGCGCCGGCAAATATCATAGCCACGCATACGATGAATCCCCGATGAAGTTTTTTGCGAACGATACTGCGGATATAAAATACGCCGAATATTACAGCAACAAGACGAAACAATGTGAGCGTGAGTTTACCCCATTCGCCACCAAATTTCCAACCCCAGGCCATTCCCTCGTTTTCTATAAAATATAAGCGGAGCCATCTGCCCAACAGAAAGATCTGTTCCTGGTAATACATGTTGGTTTTCACCCAAATTTTCAATGCCTGGTCTGCCACTATTATCGCCAGTATTATAATGACTACGGTTCTAATCTTCACTATAAAAAATTTAGAATTTCAAATATAACGCTTTGCCCTCTAATAATCATTGCAACAATGGTTCCATGGCCCCTGTTTACTCCTCGAAATACACTCTTTTAACACGTTGAGATACGCCTGTGAGCAGTTCATAAGGAATGGTCCGGGCCCAATGTGCAACCTGCGCTACGGGCAATTCTTTTCCAAAAACCACTACTTCATCGCCCTCAGCTACCTGCGGAATGCCCGTAATATCAATCATGGTCATATCCATGCAAATGGTGCCTATCACCGGCGCCAGGTGACCATTAACCCACATTTTGCCTGCTCCATTGCCCAGGCTGCGCGGGTAACCATCGGCATAACCAATACGAACCGTTGCCACCCGCGATGCACGCATCAGCACACCTTTTCGGCCATAGCTCACTGTTTCCCCTTCATCCAGTTCTTTAATCTGCGCAATAGTGCTACGCAGTGTAGAAACTTCTTTCAGATCGAGGCCCGCTTTTGTATCGGTGTTTACACCATACAGACCAATACCCAATCTTACCATATCCAGTTGCAACTGGGGATGACGCGTAATGCCGGCGGTGTTGGATATATGTCTCAAAAAACTATAAGGCAATACCTGCTGAATTTCATCTGACATCTGCTGGTACCGCTCAAACTGTTGAAGCGTATAACTATCGTGCTGCGGATCTTCGCTGGCAGCAAGATGACTGAATACCGATTGCACTTTAAATGTATTGCCCCGAATGGCAGCGAGCAGAATGGGTAACTCTTTTTTTGAAAAACCCAGGCGGTGCATGCCTGTCTCCAGTTCTATATGAACCGGGAATTGCTGTATACCCTCCTTATGCAAGAATTCTTGAAACGATTGCAGAATATGCGGCGCATACAAATCAGGCTCCAGGTTGTATTGCACCAGCGCGTTGAAAGTAGATTCATCCGGGTTCATCACCATAATGGGCAGGTTGATGCCCGCACGACGGAGTTCCACACCTTCATCGGCATAGGCTACTGCCAGGTAATTTACATTATGATATTGCAGCACGTTCGCAATTTCATAGCTGCCGCTTCCATATGAAAAAGCTTTCACCATCACCATCAGCCTGGTGGATGGCTTTAATATTTGCTGAAATTGTTTCAGGTTGTGCGAGAGCGCTGAGAGATCAATTTCCAGAACAGTCTGGTGCACTTTCTGCTCCAGCAATCGGTCAATTTGCTCCAGTTCAAAAATGCGCGCGCCTTTCAGCAATATTGTTTCATCTTTAAAATGAAGAAGCGGAAAATCTTTCTTAAACAATTCCACCGAACTATAAAAGGCCAGTTCAGGTATGCCTGCCGACTGAAACAGCTGCCGGTGTTGCGCAATGCGTTCGCCGATACCAATCAGCCGGTTCACATTTCTTTGTTGCAGCGAGCGTGCCAGTTCCGAGTAAAGGTCTTTTTCGTTGCGGCCGCTTTGCAGTATATCCGACAATATCACAGTACGCCTGGCATGCTGGTGTTGCTGCGACAAAAAATCGAGTGCAATATTGAAAGAGCTCAGATCAGCGCTGTAACTGTCGTTGATCACCGAGCAGTTGTTGATACCTTTTTTCAATTCAAGCCGCATGGCCACATGACTCAGCTGCTGCATGCGCTCGTTGATCACGTCGTGCGGTATACCAAGGTATAACATCACGCACCAGCAATGAATGGCATTTTCCACCGAAGCATTATCGGTAAAAGGAATGGTGATACTGATGGTTTCAGATTTGTAGTTGGCGGTAATGAAGGTTTTGCCTTCTTCCTTAAAGACAGTCAACACCTGCAGCGTAGCTTCGGTGAGCATGCTCCAGTTGAAAATTTCGAACACATTTTCATCCTGGCCGCGGTGCAGCTGTTGCCATAGTTGCGCCACGCCTTCATTGATCTCGGGTGCGTCTTTGCAATAGATCAGCGTTTTGGCATGGGTAAACAGGCGCAGCTTTTCATTTACTTTCTGCCTGATATTCAAAAAGCCTTCGCTATGCGCTTCGCCAATGGTGGTGAAGATGCCGATGGTAGGTTGAATAATTTTCTGGAGTTTCTCCATTTCGCCGCTTTGCGAAATGCCTGCTTCAAAAATGGCGAGTTCATGCGTTTCATTCATACCCCACACACTCAGCGGCACACCAATCTGCGAATTAAAACTGCGTGGACTGCGGATGGTGGCATATTTTTTTTCAAGCAGCTGATTCAGCCATTCTTTTACAATCGTCTTACCGTTGCTGCCCGTAATACCAATCACCGGTATCGGAAATTGCTTGCGATGATGCGCTGCCAATGCCTGCAAAGCCTGCAGGGTATCGGGCACCTGAATAATATTCGCTTCGGGAATTTTACCCGAATCAATATGATCGCTCACCACAAAATTTCGCACGCCTTTGGCGTAAAGTTCATTGATAAAGCTATGACCATCGCGGCGCGGACCCTGTAGTGCAAAGAACAATGAGCTGGCGGGGAAAATCAATCGCCGGCTATCGATCAGCAGGTGCTCTACGGTAGCTGTCGCATTGCGCAGAAGCGAACTGCCCTTCACGATCGAAGCAATATTTTCTATAGAATAAGTCACTGTTATTAGTGTAAATCGACGTCTGGCCCTTCGTGCTCTTCTTTACCGGTGATCTTGCGTTCAGCCTCGCGGCTGGCCGTGCTCACCGAATACACGATACTGGCCGAAATACAAACCAGGATCACCAGCAGGGAAATATGCGGTGGAATTTTAACATCGAAAATTTCAACCAGCATTTTCAACCCGATAAAGATCAGTACAATCGCAATACCCTGCTGCAGGTGCGAAAATTTATTAACAGCACCTTTCAATAAAAAGAACAGCGAACGCAAACCCAACACTGCGAAAATATTGGAAGTATATATCACCAGTGGGTTGGTGCTGATGCCAAACACAGCAGGTATGGAGTCAACCGCAAAGAGAATATCAGTGGTAGCCAGCATCACCACCACCGCAAATATGGAAGTATAATAACGTTTGCCATCGATGCGCACGGTAAACTTGCCGCCACCGTCACTGGCTACCATCGGCACCACGCGGCGCACGAGTTTATACACCCGGTTTTCGTTCAGGTTGGGCGTTTCATCGTGTTTTGCCCCAAACATTTTCACGCCGGTCACTACCAGTATGCCTCCGAAAATGTAAAGTATCCAGTGGAAACGGTTCACCAGTTCAATACCCACTGCAATAAACACGATGCGCAAAACGACAGCCATCAGAATACCGATCAGCAGCACGCGCGCGTAGTAGGCATCCTTGATGCCGAAGAAAGAAAAGATCAGTATGAATACGAAAATGTTATCGATGCTCAGCGACCATTCGGTAAGGTAGGCGCTTAGGTATTCCAATGCCACCACCCTGCCATCCTCGAACCACATAAACACAAAAAAGGCCATGGCCAGCGACACCCAGAAGATAGTCTGGAACAATGCTTTTTTGACGGTGATGTGCGATGATTTTTTACTTAACAGTCCCAGGTCAAACACCAATGCCAATACCAGTAAACATCCGAATACGAGATAAGTGATCTGCTCTGCTGTCATTATGCGCGTTAAATGGTTGGCAAAGATACGGGACAGGAATGGGTTTCGGGTACGGGTTTGAGGTTTCAGGTTAAGTAACTGTTGCGAGTGCCGGGCGGCCACGAATCCCGCCACTCGACACCCGCCCTAAACCTGGTACTTCTTCCGCCGCAGCGCCTGGTAAATAGCTCCAAACAGTATTACCGCGGCGATGGGGGCGCCGATATTAATCATTTGCCAGAGGTTACGGTCTTCTTCTACTTTCCTGGCGTCCAGGAGCCTGAGCGTAAAGTCTTTGGCACGGGCTTCCAGGATGCCGGCCGAATCGGTGAGGTATTCCACACAGTTCTGGAAAAATTCCTGGTTGGCAAAGCGGTAGTTAATGTCTTTGCTGAACCCGACCGGCAGCGGACCGCGTTGCTGGTCCACTTCATTCAGGACAATGTCGCCGTCGGCCACCACAATAATTTTGGCCTCGGTGGCGCCGCTGGCCAGGAAGGGTTTGCCAGTTACCTGTTGCAGGCTGTCTTTGCGGGCGGCAGTAAGGCGGTTGGCAAAAAGCGAATTGAACTTACCCTCCAGCAACATGGCCACGGGCAAATTAGGTTTGTTAAAAACTTTCGGGTCGTCGGCCACCTTTATACTTTCAAAACTGATGAGCGCGGGTGTGGCAATTTTTCTGCCATTGGCTCCGGTGCTCAGCAACACGGTCTTACGAATGCCTTCCGCTTTTACCGTATCAATACTATTGGCAAATTTCGCAAATACCGGGTCCATGTTTTTGGAGACAGGGTGGGTAAGACTACCACTCAGCAGCGGGTAATAAGGCCATTTCAACAACTGAAACTGCGGCTTATTACCAATCATGCCCACCACCAGGCTGATGCGCGCGCATTCCATATCCTGCACCAGGTCTTCGTTGATGCGCACGCCATATTTGAAAAACAGGTCGTCGAGATTCAGGCCTTTGTTGAAAGCCACGGTCTCGTTGCGCCCCGCCAGGCTATCCATATTCGCGTCCAGTATATCCAGAAAGGCCAGCAGCTTGCCGCCGTTCATGATATACTGATCGAGCTTTAATTTTTCATCGTCGGTAAATGGCTCGGTGGGCTGCACCAACACTACGGCATCAAACTCCATGGGTATGAAGCGCGATGATTTGAGGTTGATGGAATCGAGACGATATTCGCTGCCGATGAAATTCAACACGCTGAAAGCGGTATATCCTAAGGGCTGACCGTTGCCGGTGAGATAACCGATAAGCGGCAATTTTTCCTGCGTGAGCTTATTAATAGCGTAAGAAAATTTATACTCCAGCAATGCTTCGGCATTGGTATAAATTTCATTTTCCAGTGTATTTCTTACGCCGGTCAACAGGTTTACGGGGTAGATTCTGTCTTTGTAAGAAACAATGGCGCCGGGAACAACTATACTCTGGCTCACACTGCCCGCTCTTGTCTGGGCTTCCTGGGTCATCGGCTCAATGCCCAATGACCTGAGTGAGTCAATAACGTAAGTAACAACAGAATCTTCATAATCGGCGATAGGATCTATAAAACGAACGCGCAATTTTCCTTTGCTGTAATCCTTAAAATCCTGCAACAGCTCATCGGTGCTTTGCGCCAGTTTTTTGTTGCCTGCTTTCAAATCGCCTTTCAGAAACACGTCAACCGTCACCATATCGTCCAGGTTGCCCAACAAATCTTTGGTAGTCTTGCTGAGGGTATATCTTTTTTCCTGCGTAAAATCGAGACGGTAATGAAAGAGCGAGGCCAGGTAGTTGATGCCCAGCAAAAGCAAGAGCCAGTAAAGCCACCAGTATTTTGAATGAATCAGTTTGTTCATAGTTATCTGACCGGATTACCGTTTAATTAAGTTTCTGTGTGTAAATGCCAGGAAAAAAACAATGACGCTGAGAAAATAAATCACATCTCTGCTGTCGAGCACACCCCTGCTCACGCTGCGGTAATGAAAATCGATACCGAGCATTTCGATATAATAATCTGCACCCGATGCCAGCGCGGGCAATTTGCTGATAGCATTGAAACCGCTGTAAATAACAAAGCAACCAAATGCAGCCGCGATGAATGCTACCACGGCGTTGCTGGTAAGACTGCTGCAGCATACGCCAATGGCCACAAATACAGCAGCCAGGAAAAGTAAACCGATATATGAACCGATGGTTCCCCCTGTATCGATGCCACCCAACGCAGACAAAGATTGCATGCTGACTGCATAAACAACCGTCGGCAGCACAGCAATCAATACCACACCCAGCGCGCCGAAATATTTACCGGTAACAATCTGCCAGCGGCGCAAAGGCCTTGTTTGTAAAATTTCGAAAGTGCCGCTCTTGAATTCGTCTGAAAAACTGCGCATGGTGATGGCGGGAACCAGTAATAAAAGTATCCAGGGCGCCAGCTCAAAAAATTTATCGAGCGTGGCGTATCCAAAATCGAGCAGATTGGTATCGGGAAATACAAAAAGAAACAGGCCGTTCAGTAAAAGAAATACTATGATGGCAATATATCCTGTCAGGCTGCTGAAAAACTGCCTGAATTCTTTTTTACAAACAGACCACATGAGTACGAAAATAAGGGTTTATAGGTATAAAAAAGAAAAGATGAGGGCTTTGCACGTTTTTCAAATATTTTCCTATATTCGCCACCTCATCAATCAAAAGAACCGAAACCTACTGCATAAAAAATCCCTCCGATACGGGGGGATTTTTATTTGCAGAGTGTTCTTACATTATACAGCAAAACTTTCCCCGCACGCGCATGTTCTGCTCGCGTTGGGATTGTTGAAGAAAAATCCTTTACCATTCAGTCCGTCAGAAAATTCAAGCGTGGTATTCACCAGGTACAAAAAACTTTTCAGATCGGTTACTATTTTCACGCCATTATCTTCAAACACCTGGTCGGTGGGCTGCGATTGATTATCGAAGTCCATTTTATAGCTCAGGCCCGAGCAGCCACCGCCCACCACCGACACGCGCAAAAAATATCCTTCTTCGGCAGGCTTGTTCGATTCCTGCATCAGCTGCTGCAATTTTTCTTTTGCCTTATCGCTTACATATATCATAGTGTGTAAGTTTCTTAAAGTTTAATGTTTTCGCTTCTTAATTTTTTCACCATGGCATTCACTTTTTCCACCGCATAGTCTATTTCTTCTTCGGTAGTGAAACGGCCAAGGCTGAAGCGCAGTGAACTTCTTGCCGTATCATCATCCAGTCCCAGCGCTTTCAACACATGACTCGGTTCCAGGCTGGCCGATGTGCAGGCCGATCCTGAAGCCACTGCAATATCTTTGTTGGCGCCCATCATAAGCGCCTCGCCTTCTGCATGTTTAAAAGCGATATTGGTAACATGTGGCAAACGCTTTTCCTTACTTCCATTTACCTGGCTTTGTCCTGCCTGCAATAGTCCGTTTTCCAGCTTATCGCGCAGCGCTTTCACGCGCTGCATTTCATTTTTCAATTCCTGCCGGCAAATCTCGGCGGCCTTACCAAAACCCACGATGCCCGGCACATTCAGCGTGCCGCTGCGCATGCCTCTTTCGTGACCGCCGCCATGCATTTGCGCAGTCAGTTTTACCCGCGGGTTTTTCCTGCGCACGTATAAGGCGCCTACGCCTTTGGGGCCATACAATTTATGCGCGCTACAGGCCAGCAGGTCAATTTCGTCGGCCAGTACATCAACGGGAATTTTACCCACTGCTTGTGTGGCATCTGTAAAAAATACCACATTATTCTCCTTAGCCAGGCGGCCAATTTCCTGAACAGGCTGCACCACGCCCGTCTCGTTGTTGGCATACATAATAGCCACTAAAACGGTGCTGGGCTTAATGGCCGCGGCCAGCTCCTGCAAATCAATCAGTCCCTCGCTGTTCACGGGAAGGTAAGTGACCTCACCGCCCATTCTCTCCACCTGCGCGCAGGTGTCCAACACGGCTTTATGCTCAGTAACACAAGTAATTATGTGGTTGCCCTTAAAGGCATACGCGTCAAAAACGCCTTTTATGGCCAGGTTTACCGCCTCGGTAGCGCCCGAAGTAAAAACCAGCTCTTTGGGTTCACAGTTGATGAGCCGGGCTACCTGCTCACGGGCATAATCCACGGCTTCAGCGGCCTGCCAGCCAAACAGATGCGTGCGGCTGGCAGCATTGCCAAACTGCCCGGTGAAATAAGGCAACATCGCATCCAGGACCCGGGGGTCAACGGGCGTTGTTGCATTATAATCGAGATAAACCGGCAGCGTCATGAACCAATTTTAAATCAATAAAGTATAACGCGAAATTAGTTCAAATGGTTGTATTTTTTGAATAACTTACCGGCATGCTTAAAGTTGAACATATCGGGATAGCTGTCAATAATCTCGATGTATCTATTCCGCTTTTTGAGAAAATACTGAACACGCCCTGCTACAAGACCGAAGTGGTGGAATCGGAAAAAGTGACCACCGCATTTTTCAAAAAAGGAGAAACAAAGATTGAATTACTCGAAAGCACCGACGATGAAGGTGTGATCGCAAAATATATCGATAAAAAAGGTGAAGGCATTCATCACATCGCGTTCGAAGTGGAAGATATAGAGGCGGAAATGAAGCGACTGCAAAACGAAGGTTTTGTTTTGCTGAATGAAAAACCAAAACCCGGCGCCGATAACAAACTAATTTGCTTTCTTCACCCGAAAGATACCAATGGCGTGTTGATTGAACTGTGTATGGAGCGAAAATGATTATTTGCCTTTCATGCGATGCTCTGGGCATTCGAAGCGGATGGATTCGTAAGAAAGCGGGGCCTGCACCAGGTTGCAGTAGTGTTCAGTGAAACGGTCGCCACTGTAGTAGTAACAGTTGAAGCACATACGTTGTGTGGAAATAATGCCCATCTGGTTAAGGCGATAGATCAGATCAAGCACAGATGATAGGAGGTATTCCTTTTGCTGAAGAGTTAATGCAGCGATGGCGCCATCAAGGGGACCGGTAAAATTTTCGACGCTCGCTGTGAGGGCTTGTCCTTTTTCGGTCAGAGAAAAATTGTAGCCGCGCGAATCATTGATATCGTCGCTGCGCAATACCAAACCTTTTTCTTCCAGTACCCGCATCGAGTCGCTGATGGTGGCTTTAGTAAGATTAAATTCCCTGGCTAAAAAGGCTATACGCCTGTGTGCCGTTAGCGGGTGATACTTGAGGAATATCAGCAGTTGTAATTGAATAGGACTAACGCGATGCTCTTTGGCTTCTGCCCACAGCAATACCCGGAATACTTCCGATATCTTTTCCAGCGAAGCCACTATCTTGGCATCGATGTTGACGAGATGATTTTCCGGATTAAACGCTGACATTGATCAGATTTAAGCGTCACAATATACTAAACATAGTTGCGGGAAACGAATACCGCGCACTAAATCACGTATATTGATTATCAATTATCAGTGTTATTAGAAAAGGGTTAGAGATCCTGATGTGTACAATTACTTATTCGTATACTCGAAAATGGTCTAAGTTTGAACAATGAATTTTAACAGCCTGTTATTCAAACAACTTCATATCATGAATTGGATCAAAAAGTCAACCTACGCATTCCTGATCGCCGCATTATCAGCCACTGGCTGCAGCGATTCAGGAGAAAAAGCCCCGGGCTCAGGCGACAGCACCGGCACCGCCTCTGGCCAGCAGGATGAACTATTTACCCGCTACCAACTTGATAAAATAAAGCTGCCACCAGGATTCAGCATATCGGTGTATGCCGAAGTGCCCAATGCGCGCAGTATGTGCTGGGGTGATAACGGCACCTTGTTCGTAGGCAACCGCAATGCCGACAAGGTATATGCCGTGGTAGACAACGACCAGGATGGCAAGGCCGATACTGTGTATGTGATAGACAGCGATTTGCAAACGCCCAACGGTGTGGCTTTCCGCGATGGCAGTCTGTACGTGGCCGAGATAAGCCGCATATTGCGTTATGATAGTATCGAAAGCCGACTGAACAATCCACCCAAACCCAAAGTGGTATATGACAAATACCCGACAGACGCCCATCACGGGTGGAAGTTTATTGCATTTGGTCCCGATGGAAAATTATATGTGCCCGTAGGCGCGCCTTGCAATATCTGCGACCGAAAGGAACCCGTATATGCCAGCATCACGCGCATGAATCCCGATGGCACTGGTATGGAGATCTACGCCAAAGGCGTACGCAATTCGGTAGGTTTTGCCTGGCATCCCGACACCAAAGAATTGTGGTTTACCGACAACGGCCGCGACCAGCTGGGCGATGATATTCCCAACGATGAACTGAACCATGCTCCACAGGCGGGTATGCATTTCGGTTATCCTTACATTCACCAGGGCGATACGCCCGATCCTGAATTTGGTAAAGGAAAAAATGCCGGCGATTATGCTGCTCCTGCACAATTGCTTGGTCCTCACGTGGCCGCATTGGGTATGCGTTTCTATACCGGCAACATGTTTCACGCAGAATACAAAAACCGCATCATCATTGCGCAGCACGGCAGCTGGAACCGCTCTCAACCCATTGGCTACCGCGTGATGATGGCCACATTGGAAGGCAATAAAGTAGTGAAATACGAACCCTTTGCCGAAGGCTGGCTGCAACCGAACAATGATGTATTGGGAAGACCGGTGGATGTAGAGATTATGAAAGATGGATCGTTGCTGATCAGTGATGATAAGAATGGAGCGATTTATAGGGTGGTGTATGATGGTAACAAATAAAATTTTCCCTTAATCTTCTTCGCTTTCCACCTTATTCAGCCCCAGCTTATCAATCGCAATGGCTGCCGCAATCTGGCTTGCATCTTTTTTGTTGTAGGCTTTTCCTTCGGCCAGCAGTTCGCCGTCTACCACTGCACCGATCGTGAATAATCTGCGACCGCCTTCGATACGTTCGTCGAGGGTCTCAAACTCCAGGTTCTTGCCGTTTTTGTTGGCCCAGCCATAGAGTTTGTTTTTGTGGTTAATCTCCAGGTTTTCGAGATCTTCCATATAGAGGTGAGGGATGATGATGCACTCAAACACCCATTTGCGTGTGCGGGCAAAACCTTTATCGAGGTAAATGGCGCCCACCACTGCTTCGAGGGTATTGCCAAAAATCTGGCTCATCTTGAGTGAGTTGTCGAACTTGTTGTAGAAGGTGATCTTTTTTAAACCCATTTTGATGGCAATCTCGTTCAGCTTATTGCGATTGACCATCTTGCTGCGCATTTCGGTAAGAAATCCTTCTTCTTTGTAGGGATATTTTTTGAAAAGAAAATCAGCAACAATGCCACTGAGAATGGCATCGCCAAGATATTCAAGTCGTTCATTGTTCTCGTCGGCGCTGTCGCGCACAGAGCGATGGGTTAGCGCAGCTTTATATAAAGCTATCCTGCCCGGTGTGAAGCCCAGTACGTTGCGTAGGTTCTTCTTGAACGATCGATTTTCTTCTTTTCTTTTAAAAAAATCCAGGATTCCCACAAGTGTCAAGCTACGAATTTTTGAAATAATATCGGTTTCGGGTTTGGAGTTCCGGGTTTCGGGTTGTTTCAATTCGATCTGGTTGATGGAATTGAAACAACCCGAAACCCGGAACTCCAAACCCGAAACACCCTCATACAACGGCCAGGACCGTCAAAAAATTATGCGTTATACTTCTTTACAATGACGCAGGCATTATGCCCTCCAAAACCAAAAGTGTTGCTCAAAGCAGCGCGGACCGTTCGCTTCCGGGCAGTTCCAAATGTGAAGTCCAGTCGGGAATCTAATTCAGGGTCGTCGGTAAAATGGTTAATGGTGGGAGGTACAATATCATGAACCACGCTCATGATGCAGGCAATAGCCTCCACCACGCCGGCCGCTCCCAGGCAATGCCCGGTCATGGATTTGGTGGAGCTGATATTGAGCTTGTAGGCTTGTTCGCCAAACACATCGATGATTGCCTTTACTTCGGCAATATCTCCTAATGGCGTTGAAGTGCCATGCGTATTGATGTAGTCGATATCTTCCGGTTTCATACCCGCATCATCGAGGGCTGCCATCATCACATTCTTGGCGCCCAGGCCTTCGGGATGCGGTGCGGTAATATGGTGCGCATCGGCAGTAGCGCCGGCACCGGCAATTTCGCAATAGATCCTGGCGCCGCGGCGTACAGCATGTTCCAGTTCCTCCAGGATCAGCACGCCTGCACCTTCGCCCATTACAAAACCATCGCGGTCTTTATCGTAGGGACGGCTGGCGGTTTTGGGATCATCATTTCTTTCGCTCAATGCTTTCATGGCGTTGAAACCGCCCACTCCCGCTTCGCTGATCACGCTCTCTGATCCGCCGGTGAGAATGATGTCGGCCTTACCCAACCGAATCAGGTTGTAAGCCTCCATGATGGCATTGGTAGAAGATGCGCAGGCGCTTACCACGGCAAAATTGGGCCCGCGCAGTCCATGACGCATCGATATCTGCCCTGCGGCAATATCAAGAATCATCTTGGGTATGAAGAAGGGATTGAAACGAGGCGTTCCGTCACCCTTTGCAAAATTCATTACCTCTTCCTGGAAAGTGATCAGGCCGCCAATGCCACTGGCAAACACCACGCCGGCACGGTCAACATTGATATTTTCCTTGCTGATGCCAGCATCCTTCACAGCCTGGTCACTCGAAACCAACGCTGTCTGCACAAAGCGGTCAATCTTACGCGCTTCTTTTTTTTCGAGGTATTGCAGCGGGTCAAAGTTTTTTAATTCACAGGCAAAACGGGTTTTGAACTTGGAAGCATCAAACTGGGTAATATAATCAGCACCTGATACTCCGTTGATAAGGCCGTTCCAGTAATCCTGTAAATTATTCCCAAGTGGTGTGATAGCACCTATACCGGTTACAACAACTCGTTTCAGTGGCATATTCAATTTGAGCGGAAGTTTATTTAAGTAACAAATCCGCCTTCGCTGAGGCTTCGGCGGACCAGTCCGCGTTGCAAGTTTGGCGGACTTTGTCCGCCGAAGCATTGGCGAAGGCGGAATTTATTTTATACATCCCGTTTCGAGATGAATTACTTAGCGTGTTCTTCTAAGTACTGAACGGCCTGGCCAACAGTAGTAATAGTTTCGGCCTGTTCATCGGGAATGGAAATATTGAATTCCTTTTCAAATTCCATGATCAGTTCAACGGTGTCGAGAGAATCGGCACCCAAATCGTTGGTAAAAGAAGCCTCATTGGTAACTTCTGCTTCTTCTACTCCTAACTTATCAACAATGATCTTTTTAACTCTTGTTGCGATGTCTGACATTTTTGTAAAGTTTAGTTACGGCTGCAAAAATATAGATTTTGGGATAATGACAATAAATACCTGATTTTTAATTCGTGCTACCCATTCCCACCATGCAATTTTCGAACCGTGAAATGGCCTATTGACAGGGTAAATCCTTATATTGCAGCATTCTGTAGCATATCCAAAGCACTAAGATGGCCCTGAAAATAATTGATCATGGTTCCAAAGAGTACCAGCAGATGGTGGCATTGCGCAATGAAATATTGCGCCGGCCCCTGGGCCTTAGTTTTTCTCCCGAAGAACTGGAAAAGGAAAAGAATGAGATACTGATCGGGGCATTTGAAGAAGATAAAATGCTGGGATGTTGCATGCTGGTATCAGAAGAGCCCGGCACCGTGCGACTGCGGCAAATGGCCGTGCTCAACAACCTGCAGGGAAAGGGAATCGGCCGCGCATTGATGCAGTTTGCTGAAAATATTGCCCGCGACCGTGGATATAAAAAAATCACCATGCATGCGCGTAAGACCGCAATCGGTTTCTACGAAAAACTGGGCTATAAAGTAAAAGGCGACCAGTTTGAAGAAGTGACCATCCCCCACTTTCTCATGGAAAAAATGCTTTAAGCCGCGGTATTCTCCGTCAGCACACTTTCGTGCATCATTTTCAAGAACTGCTCCACAGCCGCCATATTTTTCATGTCGCGCACTATCAGCGTAAACAGCCTGCCCGACTGCTTTAGCCTGGCCTTATTGGTGCTTGTTTGTATAAACGAAAGAATATTGTGGAAAACCGGCGATTCAAAATAGGGCGAATCAGGACGGTTGATGAAGAAACATTTCAACTCCTCGTCTTTCAGCAACATTTTCTCAAAACCCAACGCCACCGCCATTTTGCGGCAACGCACCGTATGGAAAAGATCGGTTACCTGCGGCGGTATAGCACCAAACCTGTCTTCCAGCTCCGCGGCAAATGCCTTCAGCTCTTCTTCGTTTTCGCAGTTATCCAGCCGGGTGTATAGCGACAACCTTTCGGTCACGCTCTCCACATAACTATCAGGTATCAGTATTTCCTGGTCGGTGTCGATAGTGCAATCCTGCACAAAATCGTCCTGCTTCGAAATTTCTTCCTTGAAAAGATTCTTGAATTCGGTACGCTTCAATTCCCTGATAGCTTCGTCAAGAATTTTCTGGTACATCTCAAAACCAATCTCTGCCATAAAACCGCTTTGCTCGCCACCCAGGAGGTTGCCCGCGCCGCGAATATCCAGGTCGCGCATGGCTATCTGGAACCCGCTGCCCAGGTCGCTGTGCTGCTCCAGTGTTTGCAGCCGCTTGCGACTATCGGGCGGCAAAGTGCTGAGCGGCGGCGCCAGCAAGTAGCAGAATGCTTTCTTATTACTGCGGCCAACGCGCCCGCGCAACTGGTGCAGATCGCTTAAGCCAAACTGGTGAGCATTGTTTACGATGATGGTATTAGCGTTGGGAATATCCACTCCGCTCTCCACGATATTGGTACATACCAGCACATCGTATTTTCTGTCTATGAAATCGAGTATGCGTTCTTCCAGCACATGACCTTCCAGTTGTCCGTGCGCATAACCGATGCTGAGGTCAGGACAAAGCGCCTGTATCATCGCCGCCATTTCTGCAAGTCCCTGCACACGGTTATGAATGAAAAATACCTGCCCGCCGCGCTCGGTCTCGTAATAAATCGCGTCACGAATCACATCTTCGTTATACACCAGCACTTCGGTTTGTATGGGCTGGCGGTTGGGCGGCGGCGTATTCATGATGCTCAGGTCGCGCGCGCCCATCAGGCTAAACTGCAACGTGCGCGGTATGGGTGTGGCAGTCAGCGTGAGACAGTCAACATTGGTGCGCAGCGTTTTAATTTTCTCCTTATGCGCCACGCCAAATTTTTGTTCTTCATCAATGATCAGCAATCCAAGATCCTTAAACTTCACATCCTTGCCCAGCAAGGCGTGCGTGCCGATGATGATATCGATTTTCCCTTCTTCCAGTCTTTTCAGGGATTCTTTTTTCTCTTTGGTTGATTTGAAACGATTGATGAAATCGATCGTAACGGGAAAATCTTTTAAGCGATCGCTGAATGTCTTGTAGTGCTGAAATGCCAATATGGTGGTAGGTACCAGTACTGCGGCTTGTTTACCGTCCACGCATGTTTTGAATGCTGCGCGAATGGCGACTTCTGTCTTACCAAAACCCACATCACCACATACCAGCCTGTCCATTGGCGACGGACTCTCCATATCTTTTTTCACATCGGCAGTGGCTTTGCTTTGGTCGGGAGTATCTTCATAAATAAATGAAGCCTCCAGCTCGGTCTGCATATAATTATCGGGCGAATGCTGAAAACCTTGCTGCGCCTTGCGTTGCGCATACAGTGTAATGAGGTCGAAAGCAATTTCCTTAACCTTTGTCTTGGTTTTTTCTTTCAACCTGTTCCATGCATCGCTGCCAAGTTTATTGATCTTGGGAACACTTCCTTCCTTACCTGTGTATTTCGAAATTTTGTGCAGCGAGTTGATGTTTACATACAGTATATCGCTGTCTTTGTAAATGATGCGCACGGCTTCCTGCAGTTTGCCATTTACCTCAATTTTCTGAAGACCGCTATACACGCCCACGCCGTGATCAATATGCGTTACATAGTCGCCGGGCTGCAGTTCGCGCAGCGTGCGCAGGGTGAGCGCCTTGTTTTTGTTGTAGGCCTGTTTGACCTTGTATTTATGATAACGCTGAAAAATCTGGTGGTCGGTATAACAAACCACTTTCAGATCTTCATCAATGAAACCTTCATGAATGGACGTAGGTACGGGCGTGAATCTGATATCCGCTTTCAGGTCTTCGAAAATGCTGCTGAGTCGCTCGAGCTGGCGCGGATTTTCCGCGAAAAGATACAGACCAAATCCCTTGCGCTCCCATGTCTTCAGGTCATTGATCAGCAAATCGAAGCGGCGATTGAAGGCGGGTTGTTCTTTGGTGTTGAAAGGAATTTCGAAATGCACATTCTTTACCGCGGGTTTCGCGCCAAATTCGATGGTATGAAAATCGCGCAGGCGTTTTTCCATATCGCTGGCCGAAATAAAATCTTCCGGCACTATCACCGACTTCACTTCTTTATTCTCTTCTTCATCGGCGAATAGCGGCTCGCGCACTCCCGCGCGTTTGCCTTTCAACTCAACCGGGCCGCTGCTCATCAATCCTTCTTCCCGCATTTTCAGGAACTGCCCCAGGTCTTCTTCCTGCACACGCAGTTTTTCCAACGCCAGTTCGCGGTCCTGCAGCCAGTACACGGTATTTTCCGGCAGGAAATCAAAGAGAGAAATTTTCTCTTTGCTGTCAAACTGCGTTTCCACATTGGGGATGATGCTTACCTGCAGCAGCTTGCGCTCGCTCAGCTGGGTTTCCGGGTCAAAAATGCGGATAGAATCTATATCATTTCCAAACAGCTCGAGACGGTAAGGCTTTTCATTACCGAAAGAATAGATATCGAGAATGCCGCCGCGCAACGCAAACTGTCCCGGTTCATACACAAAATCGGTGCTTTCAAAACCATAACTCACCAACTGTTCGCGCAGCCCGTCTACGTCAATGGTGTCGCCGGTCTTGAGATAAATAATATTTCGGGCCAGTGAGCCGGGCAGCACCACTTTTTCAAATAATGCTTCTGGATAGGTCACCAGCATGCCCACTCTTTCTGCGCCGGGTGGTGGCGAAGAAAATTTCGTGAGCGCCTCGGTGCGCAGCATCACGTGCGATGCGTTGAGCAGCCTGAAATTCTTCCTGTTTTTGAATGAAGAAGGGAAGAAAAACACGTTCAGGGCGCCCGTTAGGTTTTCCAGCGAGTTGTGCATATAGGCTGCGGCCTCAGCATCCTCGCAGATGATCACATGATTCAGTTTCGAACATGTATCATGTTGAAATACAGCGCTTATGACAAAGGCGGGCGAGCTTCCGCGGAGGTTGGTACAGGCAATCTGCTGGGTTTGGGAAAAAGAGAGCCTGTCCGCCAATTGAAAAAGGCGGGGGTTATTCTTATACTGATCCAGCAACACCTGCAGATTCATAACAGCGGGCGCAAAGATAGGGAAAAAGGGTGGAGGGTGTGGCAGGTGGGCCACCCTGGTAGTGGACCGTACGCCAGGCGGGAGGTGGCCACGAGCGTGGTGGCCGGCAGATTAAAAATTTGGGCGACAGTTGGGTTGCAATAAAAATTCTCTAAATTGCTGCTTACGCGATTGCTTGCCATTTTTGGCGGTATAAGGGGCGGTTGTCACGACCGCCCTTTTGCTTTGCCAGGGCCTTCGCCGGCACAATAACTGCGAGGCTTCTTAATCAAACCAAATTTCACGGCATGCCTACACTCCCCTGGCGCAAAGGAATAGTAATCAAGATTGAACAGGCAACGAGCACAACACGGCGCTATTGGATACAGGTGCCAGAGGTAGAACATTTCGATTTCAAGCCCGGGCAGTTTGTAACGCTCGACCTGCCCATTCATGAAAAACCTGCCAGGCGCTGGCGAAGTTATTCCATCGCTTCGTGGCCAGGCGGAACTAATGTATTTGAACTGGTGATTGTGCTGATGGAAGGCGGCACCGGCACACAGTATATTTTCCATGAGCTGCAAGTGGGCAGTGAACTGAGCTTCCGCGGCCCGCTGGGCGTGTTTACCCTTCCCGAACCCATCGACCGCAACTTGTTTCTGATATGCACCGGCACAGGTGTGGCGCCTTTCCGCTCGATGGTGCACCATATTATTAATCATCAATTACCGCATGAGAATATCTACCTGGTGTTCGGATGCCGGCATTTCGGAGATAATTTATATGGGGAAGAATTGAAGGAATTGATGAAAAGAGATTCAAAATTCCAGTACATACCCACTTATTCGCGGGAGCAGCCGGGCAGCGATGGGAGCTATTGTACAGGGTATGTACATACTATTTACGAGAAGATAGCCAGGAACAATACGAAAAAGCATGAAGATGAAACGGCGGGCGCAACATTAAGACCGGCGTACTTCTATTTGTGCGGATGGAAGGATATGATCGAGGAGGCGAAGAGGCGGATTCAGGCGTTGGGATACGAGCGCAAAGCGATACACCAGGAATTGTATGGATAGCTAATCAGGAATGTTTATCGGCCGACTTCTGCGAGAGCAGCTTCTTGCGCATCGCCACGTCGGGCATTTTTTCTGCAGCTTTTTCTTCCGATACCACTTTGATGGGTATAACCGGAATGGATGAACCTTTCAGCTTTTCTTCGAGAGACACTTTGTTTTGCTGGAGCTCGAGAATTTCGGCGTGTGCGTCGAGCATCTCTTTTTCAAGAACAGCAACCTTACTTCTGAGAGATCTTATCTGACCGCTGCGGAAAGCGAAACCTATCAACCCGGTTATGGCAAAACATCCAATGAGCAGGAACAAGTCTACGGTTATAGGAATTGCAAGCATAAACATGACGGTTTACTTCAGGGTATATGGACCAGAATCATATAGTAAAGGTACTGTTTAACCCTCACTTATCTAAGCTGGTTTTTTTTTGAGCCTCAACGCAATGTAAAGGGCGATTCCAAACTCAGGAAATTTCTTTTTCCACAATTTCACGAATTCTGTTAATAGGTATGCGTTCCTGTTGCATATTATCACGATAGCGGATGGTAACGGTGCTGTCTTCTTTCGTCTGATGATCTATTGTAATACAAAACGGCGTGCCAATCGCGTCCATACGTCTGTATCTTTTTCCTATTGCGTCTTTTTCTTCATAAAAGCACCTGAAATGCAGCTTGCAGTCGTTCATTATCTCGCGCGCTATTTCCGGCAGGCCGTCCTTCTTCACCAACGGCAATATGGCTGCTTTGATGGGGGCCAGCTTTGGGGGGATCTTCAGCACCACGCGGCTATCCTGCTTTTCGGCGGTGCTCAGGTCCTCTTCCATGTATGATTCGCTCAGCACCATCATCACCGTTCTGTCGAGACCAATAGAGGTTTCAATTACATATGGAATATAGTTGCCATATGGTTTCCCCGTTTCCGGATTAATATCGCTGTCGAAATACTGCATTTTTTTCTTGCTGTATTCCTGGTGATTGCGCAGGTCGAAGTCGGTGCGGGAATGGATACCCTCTACCTCCTTAAAGCCAATGGGAAATTCGTATTCAATATCGCAGGCGGCATCCGCATAATGGGCCAGCTTTATGTGATCGTGAAAACGGTATTTTTCTTTGGGAATGCCCAGGCTCAGGTGCCAGCGCATTCTTTCCTCTTTCCAGTATTCATACCATTGCTTCTGTGTGCCGGGCCTGATGAAGAACTGCATTTCCATCTGCTCGAACTCGCGCATACGGAAGATGAATTGTCGCGCCACAATCTCATTGCGAAATGCCTTACCGGTCTGTGCAATACCAAATGGTATTTTCATGCGGCCGGTCTTCTGCACGTTCAGAAAGTTTACAAAAATTCCCTGCGCTGTTTCCGGACGCAGGTATATTTCGCTGGCTTCATCAGACACGCTGCCGAGCTGTGTGCTGAACATCAGGTTAAACTGCCTTACATCTGTCCAGTTGCTGGTACCGCTGATGGAGCATTTGATCTTATTGTCTTCAATCAATTTTTTCAAACCTGCCAGGTCATCTTTCGCGAGCAGCTTATCCATTTCGGCCAGCAACGCATCGGCTTCGGCCGTCTTGCCGGCGCTTCTCAATGCATCGGCATGACCTTCTATCAGGTGATCTACCCTGTATCTTTTCTTGCTGTCTTTGTTGTCGATCATCGGGTCGTTGAAATTATCAACGTGCCCGCTCGCTTTCCAGGTGGTAGGATGCATAAAGATAGCGGCATCGATGCCCACAATATTTTCATGATACTGCGTCATAGTCTTCCACCAGTAGTCGCGAATATTTTTTTTCAACTCGCTACCCCACTGGCCATAGTCATATACGGCGCTCAGTCCATCATAAATTTCACTCGATGGAAAAATAAATCCGTACTCTTTACAGTGTGATATTATTGCCTGGAATCGGTTGGTGTCTGCCATAAGTTTGCAAATATAAAGGGTTTCAGGTTTCGGGTTTTGCTGCACCGGGTTCGTGTTTCGGGCAGCGCTAGCGCAGCTTTTCATTGTCGCGGTGGCGCTCCGCATCTCTTACATTCTTCTTTTCAAAATTCTTCATGAGCGCTTCGGTGAGGTCTACGCCGGTCTGGTTGGCGAGACAGATAAGCACCCAAAGCACGTCGGCCATCTCGTCGGCGAGATTTTTGTTTTTGTCGCTTTCTTTGAACGACTGATCGCCGTACTGGCGCGCCATGATGCGGGCCAGTTCACCTACCTCCTCGGTTAGTATTGCCATATTCGTTAGTTCGCTGAAATAGCGAACGCCCACAGTCTTGATCCAATGATCAACATCCTGCTGCGCCTGGCGGATTGTGATGTCCATTATTCTTTGTTTTTCGTATCAATGATAATCGTTACCGGCCCGTCGTTGATGAGCGACACTTTCATATCGGCACCAAATTCGCCGGTATAGACGGGTTTGCCCAGGTCGGCCTGTACCTGCTGCACAAACTGTTCGTACAGCGGAATGGCAATATCGGGTTTGGAAGCCCTGATATAGGAAGGACGATTGCCTTTTTTGGTAGAGGCATGCAGGGTAAACTGGCTCACTACCAATATATCGCCGCCCACATCTTTTACCGACAGGTTCATCATTCCGTTCGCATCGTCGAAAATGCGGAGGTTTACAATCTTACCACTCAGCCATTCTATGTCTTCCCTGGTGTCGGCATCTTCTATGCCTACCAGCACCAGCAAACCTTTTGTAATGGCCGACCGTACATTATTATTGATTACAACATTCGCTTCCAAAGTCCGTTGAATAACTGCCCGCATATTACTTTTTAAAACCGTTTTACCTTTAGCGGATGAAGATAGATGTTTCGAGAGAAATACGTTTCAAGACGGCACGCAGCGGCGGTAAGGGTGGTCAGAACGTAAACAAGGTGGAGACCATGGTAGAGGGCAATTTCCACATCCACAACTCCATGATTCTCAACNAAGAGCAAAAGATGATTTTGACAAATAAACTGGCGGGAAAAATAAATTCGGAAGGGTTTTTGCAAGNAAAGAGCCAGGTTCACCGCAGTCAGCTGGAGAATAAAGAGGAGGTAAGAAAAAAGATCAATGAACTGATTGCAAAGGCGCTGGTGAAAGAGAAAAAAAGGGTGGCTACCCAACCATCACGTGCAGCGAAAGAGAAGCGGCTGGAATCAAAAAAGCACCAATCGCAACAAAAGCAAAGCCGGCAAAAAATACGGCACCAGGATTTATAGACCTTAACAACCGATACTATGAAACTATCATCTGGCATGCGCCTCATTTTGATGGGATTGTTACTGACAGGAATCGTGTCCTGCCAGAAAGAATTACACTTCGATGCCGTACCTGAGCAAGACCATAACCTGGTGTTGCATTTCAAACCCGTGGTGCAGTACGATTCGGTTGATTTGCAGTTTGAACAACCCTATGTCAATTTCTTCGGGCAAACCTTTCGCGTAAGCACTTTCAAATTTTATATACATGGCATTGCGCTGATCAATACCGACAGCAACCGCGTGTTCCGCATCAGCGCCGACAAACATTTCCTGGTCGATTGTAAAGATTCGGCCAGCTCGCGCGTGCAGATCTCCGTGTTGCCATTTACCTATAATCGTATTGCTTTTATTGTGGGTGTTGACAGTGCCCGCAATGTGAGCGGCGCGCAGACCGATGCGCTCGACCCCGCTAATGGCATGTTCTGGTCGTGGAATTCTGGCTATGTAATGGCCAAGCTCGAAGGCACTTCGCCCGCATCCACCGGCCCGGGCAACAGGTTTGAATATCATATCGGCGGCTTCTCGGGGCCCGACAACGTGATAAAAGAAGTAACTTTATTATTCCCCTTCGGTCAGGCTATTGACCTGAAGCCGGGCAAGACCACTGAATTGACGATCGCCGCCGACGTGTATGACTGGTTCTACAATCCGCATGATATACGACTCGATGTAGTTCACTTCATTCACTCGCCGGGACCGCTTGCCAGACAAGTGAGCGAAAACTATTCGAAGATGTTTACTGTGGTTGATATTGTGAATGAGCCGTGACCACACGCTACACCATACTGATTGCCGCCATATTGTTTGCCGGAGCTTTTGTGATCAATGCCTGTAAAAAAACGGGCGATGACCCCAAATCGAATCCGCTGCAACTGGAGAGGCCTTCTCATTTCCCCGAACCGCACTATGCGTTTGGAGGCAACCCCATTACAGAAGAAGGTTTTCAGTTGGGAAGAAAATTGTTTTACGATGGCCGTCTCTCCAAAGACGGTAATTTCCCCTGCGCTTCCTGCCACATGCAGTTCGCAGCCTTCGCCACTTTTGATCACCCCTTGAGTCATGGTTTCAACAATTCTTTTACGCTGCGCAATGCACCGGGATTGTTCAACCTGGCCTGGTACCCGCTGCTGCACTGGGATGGAGGCATCAATCATATAGAGGTGCAGCCGATAGCGCCGATTGAATCGCCCACAGAAATGGCGGAAACTTTGCCCGGCGTAATCCAGAAATTGCAAGCCGATGCAGAATACCGCCGCATGTTCAAAGCCGCTTTTGGCGATGAAACCATCAACAGTCAGCGCATGCTGCTGGCCATTACGCAGTTTGTGGGCACCATGGTATCGGCCAATTCAAAATACGATAAGGTAATACGCGGTGAAGCTACTTTCACGCACGAAGAGCAGCAGGGATATGAAATTTTCAAGGCAAAATGCGCGACCTGTCATACCGAACCACTGTTTACCGACAACAGTTTTCGCAATACAGGGCTGCCTGTTGACCCCGCTTTGAAAGATTATGGAAGAATGCGCATCACGGGCCGCAGCGAAGACTCGCTCAAGTTTCGCGTGCCCAGCCTGCGCAATGTATATGCCACATTTCCCTATGGACATGATGGACGGTTTGTAGCTATTGCGAGCGTGCTGGAGCATTATGATCACGGTGTGCAGGACGGCCCCACCGTTGATCCGCTGGTGAAGAATGGCATTCCGCTCTCGGCGGTTGAACAATTTTACCTGAAAGAATTTTTGAGAACGCTTACCGATTCTGCTTTCATCAACAACCCGCGGTTTGCTGCGCCCGAGTGAGAAAATTACCCTTCTGTAGTGCCATACACTTAAATTTGCCTCTATTCAAAATATTCAACAGTTGAGTGGTATCAAAAAATTAGCTGGTCAAACCTTATGGTACGGTGTTCCGCGTATAGCAAGCCGTTTCCTCTTTTTTGGTATCAGCCTGTTGAGCTTCGGTATTTTCGACCCCAATGAAACATATGCCTACACACAGATATATGCGCTGATTCCTTTCCTGAACATTTTGTTTACCTATGGTCTCGAGACCAGCTATTTTCGTTTTGCACAACTTTATGATCGCGATAAGCTGTATAACACGCTTACGGTTTCCATCCTTATCTCAACGATACTTTTCTGCGCGCTCTTGTTTGTGCTGAAGGACCCGCTCACCAGTTTTATTAAGATGGAAGACCGGCCTGAGTTCGTTACCTGGACCATTGGAATACTCTTCTTCGACACGCTGTTTGTGTTGCCGATGGCCAAACTGCGTCTCGAAGAAAGGCCGCGAAAATACGCGCTCATCAATGTGCTTTCTGTATTGATAAACGTGGCGCTGGTATTGTTTTTTTATTTTGTGGCAAAACCCGCTTACGAAAACGATCGCTATACTTTTCTGGGCACGCTCTATAACCCGCGCATTGGTGTAGGATATTTTGTACTGGCCAATCTCATCACCAGTGGCGTGACGTTGATACTGGTTTATAAAGAATTTTCTTCGTTCCGCTTCAAATTCGACCCGAAGTTGTGGAAGGAAGTGATGTTGTATTCTTACCCGCTGGTGATTGTCGGTTTTGGCGGCATGATCAATGAAATGCTCAGTCGCCTGGTGTATCAGCAGGTATTGCACCTCGACAAACAAACCGAGCAGTATGAATTGGGGGTGTTCGGTGCGAATTACAGACTGGCCGTGCTCATCACCATTTTCATACAGATATTCCGGCTGGCCGCCGAGCCTTTCTTTTTCAATCAATCAAAAAACGAAGGCGCGCAAAAGACCTATGCGCGCGTCATGAAGTTTTTTGTGATTGCGTGCTGTCTCATGTTTCTCGGCATTTCCCTGTTTCTCGAAGCCTGGAAATATTTGATCGCCTACCGGTTCCCTGAATATGCCGAAGGCATTCATATTGTTCCCATACTGAGTATGGCCAGCGTATTTCTTGGCATTTATTATAACTTATCTGTCTGGTACAAACTCACCAACCGAAACATGACCGGCGCCTATATCACTATTGCCGGCGCCGTGATCACCATTGTTCTCAATATCGTACTCATACCCTGGCTCCATTATACCGGCGCAGCCCTCGCTACCTTTATTTGTTATGCTTTCATGATGGTAACAAATTATATACTCGGACAAAAACACTATCCGGTGCCCTATGCCCGCAAAAAACTGCTCACGTATATCGCCCTCTCCGCCCTACTCTACGGCCTCCACGAACTCATCATGTGGCCCATACCCACCGGCTCCAGCTATTACCAACCGGTATACTTTGCTACTGCTCTTATCTTGTTAGGCTTTTTTACCTGGCTGGTATTGAAAGTGGAAAAGAGAGAATTTGTAAAACTGCCGTACATAGGCAAATATGTGGAGAAACTCGTATAGCCAGAAGTTAGTTCTCCCAAAATTTCCACCTTCTCCCTCTCTCTTCCCTGTTCAGTCTTCAATCTTCAAAAACGGATTAAGTCTCATCTCCTCGCCGACTGTCGTCGCCTCGCCATGCCCTGGATAAACCACGGTATCTTCAGGAAGGGTAAAAAGCTTTTCCCTGATGCTCCTGATCAGTGTATCGAAATCGCCGCCGGGAAGATCGGTGCGGCCGATGCTTTGCCGGAAAAGCACATCGCCGCTGAGCACGAATTTTTGCGCAGCGCACCAGAAGCTGACATGTCCCGGCGAATGACCTGGCGTAAACAGCACGTGCAGCTCGTCTTCACCCAACCGTATGATGTCGCCTTCCCGTAAAAAGATTAGCTCGCCCCGATAATTGTCGAAGGGCAACCCCCACGATAAGCCGGACGTAGGAGCATAATCAAGCAGGGGCTTTTCTTTTTCGTGGATATGTAAAGTCAACCCATAGGTGTCGTGAATGAATTTATTGCCAAACACATGATCGAGATGGCAATGAGTATTTAACAAATATTTGGGCCTCAGCCTGCTGTTTTGTATATATTCTTTTAATTCATTGCGTTCGTTTCCGAAATAGCATCCAGGGTCGATAATGATGCAATCCCCGGTTTCGTTATGCACCACATATGTATTTTCCTGGACAGGACTAAACACAAATGACGTTACAGTAAGCATGATTTGTAAGCTGATTTACGCTAATTTTCGTTTTTTCCGGTAATATGAATTGCGTTAACTTTAAAACCACTTAACGACAGGCTATGCAATTTCAACAGATTAAGCCAAAGACAAAATTTTTATTTGTTTTCGTTGCCGTTACCTTTTTCATTCAAATTGACTCTTTGGCCCAGGTGAATAGTGTGGAATTTGGAAAAAACCGGGTCCAGTACCGCAAGTTTAAATGGGAATATTACCAGACCACCAATTTCAACACCTATTTCTACGAAGACGGAAAAGCAATAGCCAATTATGTGGCACAGATTGCGGAAGAAGAGCTGCCCTCCATCGAGCAGTTTGTTGAGTATGGTCTGCAGCGCCGCGCCAATATCGTTATTTACAACAATTTTAATGAGCTGGAACAATCGAATATCGGGCTCAACCTCGACTGGCAGACCTCGTCGGGTGGTACCACCAAGATGGTGAATAATAAAATGATCGTTTATTTCAATGCCAACCACTCTGACCTGCGCAGGCAGGTGCGACAGGGCATTGCACGTATACTGGTTGATAATATTCTCTTCGGCGACGACCTCGGCGAGTTTGCCGCCAACCAGGCTTTGCTCGATCTGCCCAAATGGCTAGTGGATGGTTATGTAGCCTACGTTGCCGAAAACTGGAGCCCGCAGCTCGATAATGAGTTGAAAGTATCGCTGCTCTCCGGCGAGTACAAAAACTTCTATCATTTCGCTTTTGAAAAACCCTTGCTGGCAGGACATGCCTTCTGGTATTACCTGGCAGAGAAATACAAGAAAGAAAACGTTACTTATTTTTTATACCTGGCGCGCGTGTACCGCAACCTCAACAGCGCTTCGCAACGCATTTGCAAGAAAAAATTCAAGGAAGTGCTGCGCGAATTCATGATCGAAAATGAAGAGCGTTATTATGCAGATATCAAGGGCCGCCGCGACGTGCCGCGCGGACGCGTGACCATAGTGGAAGAAACCACTCCCAAAAGAGATTTCTTTGGCTTTACACCCAATCCCGCCCCGCGCAGCCAGACCTATGCAGTGGTAGAATACATCAAAGGCCAGGCCTGCGTAGTATTGTATGAAAATATGGTGGATAGAAAAGTGTTGCTGAAAAATGGAATCCGCGTGCAGGACAATGAACGCAACCCACACTATCCGCTGCTGGCATGGGACGGAAAAGGTACGCGCCTTGCCTGTATTTACTGGGCAGAAGGTAAGACCAAATTGTTTGTGTACGATTTGGTGAGAAGATACAAAACAGTAAAAAGAGATCTCACGCATTTTGAGCAAGTGCAGGATTTTGAATTCATGCTCGACGCGAACACCCTGCTCATGAGCGCCGTGCGTCATGGACAGTCGGATATTTTTGTATATAAAATTGAGGAAGACACTTATGAACAAGTGACCAACGATATCTACGCCGATCTCGATGCCTCTTTCGTGTCATTCCCGAGCAAGTCGGGCATCATTTTTTCGTCCAACCGTCCCGATCCCAATAAGAAAGGCGGCGACACCGCAGTTCCTGCCAACAGGTTCAATATTTTCCTGGCAGATAATTATAACAAGAGCGAGTTCAGGCAGATTACCCAGCTCACCAACATGAAATATGGTGATGCGCGTTTTCCGCTTCAGTATAATGTTTCGCATTTCACTTTCATCAGCGATGAAACAGGTATCGCCAACCGCTGGGCTGGTTTCTTTACCACCACACGCGCTGGCCTTGACACCGTATTTATCGTAGGTGATGAAATACTGCGCAACCCCGATCCGCTGGAGCTGGACAGCACTTTGAAGGCCTGGGGCAAGAATGAACCCGATTCATTCTTTACCTATATGATCACCAACGACTCGGCCTATTCGTTCCCGATTACCAACTATAGCAGCAACCTGCTGGAAACAAAACTCGCCGGCGATAACAACCTGCTGAGCGAAGTGCGGCAGCAAGGCAACCTGAAATTCCTGTACAAACTGCAGGTAGATCAAAACACATTGCGCCGCAGAAATGTGAATCCGAAACCGACAGAGTATCGCCGCAAGACCATTGCCGCCGCGCAAACAGCCGCGGGACAGGCGCTTCAATTCAAACCCGATGCCGATGCCGGAAAGAATGACAACGTGTTTGAAACGGGATTTGAAAGAGACACATCCAAACAGGATGAAAAGCCGCCGGTGGACGTGGGAGAACCAAAACCCGTTGATGAAGGATCGTATATTCTGAACAATGCCAAACGTTTCGATTATAAACTGAAATTCTCGCTCGATAATTTCTCGGGTGGTTTCAACAACGATGTGCTCATCACCCGCTATCAGCCATTCACTGGCGGTTTGCCGGTGGTATTGCAAAATGGCGGCGCCTTTAATGGCATGCTGAAGGCTTCGGTGTTTGATCTGTTTGAAGATATCCGCTTCACCGGTGCTATGCGTCTGCCATTGATTGGCGGTATTGGTACCGGCGCCAGTATCGGTGGTGGCGGCGGAAGTAGTGTGTATATACCCGTCAACCAATCGCTGTTTGATGGCGGTGGTGAATGGTTTGCCCGGATAGATTACCTGAAGAAGAGAATGGATTATTCGTTAATCTATTATCGCCGTACTGAGCTGGGCAATTTACAGGGCCTCGATAATACAGCCCGCGTGTTTGATGCAAAAATGTTTACCAACTTATACCAGGGCGTTATTAAATACCCGCTCGATCGCGTGCGCAGTATTCGCCTGGCAGTTGGTTATCGGGAAGACAAAATGGTGGTACGCGGCGACCAGTTTGACACCATTACCCTGAAAGCGCCCGATTTTAAACAAACCTATGCGCTCAGTCACCTCGAATATGTACACGATAATGCTATTCAGAAAGCACAAAATATATGGAATGGCTTGCGCTATAAAGTGTATGTTGATTTGAACACGCAGATCAACGACCGAAAAACCGCCGCCGATCCGGTTGGGCGTACCATGTTCAACGTGGGTTTTGATGGCCGCCATTACCTGCCTATCTATCGCAATTTTATCTGGGCTTTGCGTGCGGCCGGCGATTTCAGCTGGGGCGATCAGAAGGTGTTGTACTACTTAGGTGGTGTTGACAGCTGGATGTTCCCCAAATACACGCAGGAACCCAGGCCTCAGCCGGGCGTATACGCGTTTCAATCGCTGGCTGTGAATATGCGCGGTTTCCCGCAAAACGTTGCCAATGGCAATAATTCATTTGTGATTAACAGTGAGCTTCGCTTCCCTGTTTTCTCAACGCTTATCAATCGTCCGATCAATAATGCCTTCCTGCGCAATTTCCAGGTCATACAGTTTGTGGATCTGGGAACAGCCTGGAGCGGACCCATCAGCAAGATTGCGCGTCCTGAAGTGGTGTACACCAATGGCGACAACACCGTGTTTGCCCGCTTCAAAGCCGGCGGTATCGGACCTTTTGTTGGCGGTTATGGTTTTGGTGTGCGCAGCACGCTGCTTGGTTATTTCCTTCGCCTTGATGCAGCATGGGAAATGAACGGCGTCTTCAAAGGCGAGCCTTACCTGCACTTTGCTATGGGACTTGATTTCTGAGAAAAATTTTCGCCAGATAATTAAAGGCGCCATGAGACCATGGCGCCTTGTTTTTCCAACAAACCAACCGCTATAGTGGAAGGGACTACAGCGGCTGATTCCATGAATGGCTTTCGCCATTCTTTTCATGGCTATATATATCAAGGTCATAAACACCGACAAGCAGGCAATCATACCCCATGCCACCCTGTTTTGAAGCTGCGCAACCTCGCGCGTATGAAAAATGTTGTCGTTTTATGATTTTTTGGTTTGTTTTTGTTGATGGTGAGCAGCCGCGGGGCTACTCACCATGGTAAGCACAGGCCTATACTCCAGGCAGCCGCTGGATATGGCGATGCAGTTCCAGGCTTTTTACCGCCTGATCTGAACAGTATCGCTTCCACAACCTGGACTACCACATCTTATTTTTCAAATTAAAAATCGCTTTGCGCTGCAAAGTATCTGGGCAAAAAAATATTAGCGTACTCCCCTGATCATATTTTCCAGTGCCTCGATATGTTCTTTGAATGCCTTTTCACCTGCTTTTGTGATTGAATAAGTTGTATTGGTCTTGCGGCCGATGAATCCCTTATGCACTTTGATATACCCGTTTTCTTCGAGGTGTATCAGGTGCGAGGCCAGGTTTCCATCGGTCACCTCCATCATTTTTTTTAGATCATTAAAGCTCACCTCCTCATTCACCACCAGTATGCTCATTACACCCAGGCGAATGCGGCTGTCAAAAACTTTATTAAGATTTTCAATGGGGTTCTTCATGCCTGTTAATTAGTGCCACTTGCCCGCTCGTGGCGGTACCACATCACAATACCATATATTATGTGCAGGATTCCAAAACCTGCCGCCCAAAAATACAATCCATAGCTTAGTTGCCATAGGTTAATAATCCCCAAAATCAACTGACCATAACCCAGGTATCTTATTTCCCCGAGTGTATATTTAGAAGCATTCACCAACGCCAAACCATAAAATACCAGGCAGCCGGGCGCTACCAGATTATAGTAATCCAATTCCATACTGCGCAACAGGAACAACCCTCCCACCGCCATCGGCAACACAGTATTCCAGGTAAGACGCTGCACGGTTCTGTCCCAGATGGGCGTGCCATTTTTGCGGCTTCTTATCCAGGTGAATAAAAACGCAGAAATAAGCGCGGCCACAAAAGTAATGGCAGCGATCCAGACCAGGTCTGTTCTTAATAATTGTAAATGGTTGTACACATGCGTGGTGATTTCACCTCCCTCTTCGATTCTATAGCCCGAATTATTCCGGAACTCCTGCAACCTGGACCAGGCGGCGTAGGCGCCACCCAGCGCGCAGATTCCTGCAGCTACCCCGCTCCATCCGCTGAGGGATATAAAACGGGAAGAACGTTCCATCATTCTTTTGATGCTCCTTATATCCTGTATAGTCCCTTGCGGCGGATGTTGGGTATCCATATAAAGCACTTTGTGCGACAAAGTAAGTGTTCGTTTTTCAAATTTCCAAACTTTTGTTCCCGATTATGGTTAATGGATGCTTGCGGCGGGCTTAAAACGCTGTCATGTAATGATATTGTAGTTTAACAAGCGCGCAAGCATCGTAACACCCCGCCGCGTTGTCCAAAGGACGGTCAAGTAACAGGTGGCCCTCTTGGTACCTGGCCGTCCCGGGGGGAGAGTCAAGTGACAGGCGAGCCACCTATAACAATAAGGTAGTATTGGCGTTTTAGTGGCGTAATGGCTTGAATTGTAATTTTGAACGATGATCCAATTGAAAACCGGTGGTATAGTCCTAAGTCTTGTATTGTGCTTACTGTCTGTTCAGCCCGGCTTCTCGCAATCTATTCTGCTGAAAGGGGTGATAAAAGATGCGCATAGTGATGAACGCATTCCTTTCGCTTCAATGGAATTCCAGAGAGATAAGAGCGGCAAGTTGAGCGATTCGGCCGGCCAGTTTAGCTTCCGCTTCGACCGATGGCCTTTCGACGATACCCTCGTGATTACTTATGTGGGCTACCAACGGTTTGCACTGGCAATGGATTCCGCCCTGCTGGCAACTGCCGTTAACAATGTGGTGGACCTGTCTATCATGCTCGAACGGGCACGGTATGAGGCCGTGGTGGTGAAAAGAAAAATTGACCGCGGACTATTGATGTGGCGGCGCATCGTGCGGCGCAAACCGTATAACGACAGGTACCGGTTCGACAATTTCTCGTACGAACTATATAACAAACTCGAGATCGATATCAAGAATATCAGAAAAGAGAAGCTCGAGAATTTCCCCGTGATCCGCAAGTTTGGTTTTGTTTTCAACAATATCGATACCACCGAAGAAGGCAATACCTTTCTGCCCGTGTATCTCACCGAAGCGATCTCTGATTATTATTACCAGAAATCTCCACGAAAACGGCGCGAGGTTTTTAAAGGGGTAAAAACAATCGGCGTCAACAACGAAAGTGTGTCGAAGTTTTTAGGAGGAATGGATCAGAACATCAACTTCTACAGCAATTTTATTCCGGTATTCGATAAGGAGTTTATCAGCCCGCTCAGCGATAATGGCGATAACTATTATCGCTACCAGGTGCTGGACACGCAGTATGTGAACGGGCGGCGACTGATCCACATGATGTTTACGCCCAAACGTCCCGGGCAAAACACTTTCGAAGGTGATTGCTGGGTGCATGATACCACCTGGGCAATACAGAAAATGAATTTGCGCCTGGGAAAAGACGCCAATATCAACTACGTTGACAAACTGAGCCTGGTACAGGAGTTTACCCTGATAAACGATACCACCTGGTTTCTAAGCCGCGATAAATTCGTGGTGGATCTTTCGCTCACCGGTGGTAAAAAAGCCATCGCAGCCATCGGGCGAAAAAGCACTACGTACAGGAATATTGTGGTGAATGATTCTTCGGTTACGAGAGAACTGGCGAAAAACAAACTCATCGAAGAAACCATACTTCCCGAAGAGGCGCACCAGGCGCCGGATAGCTTCTGGGTGCAGTCGCGGCACGAAGAGCTGAATAAAAATGAACAAGCCATTTACAAGACCATCGATACGCTGCTGGGTCTGCCGGAATTTAAGCGGGTAACACGCCTGGTGAATTTCCTTGCTACGGGCTATCTCGATGTGGGCAATTACCAGATCGGTCCGTGGTACAACTGGGTTACGGGAAATGTGCATGAAGGTCTGCGCACACGTTTCGATTTAGGCACCAACCGGTTTTTCCATAAAAAACTTATCCTGCATGGTTATCTCGCCTATGGTTTCAAAGACAAGGAAGTGAAATACCAGGCCGATTTCATGTACCTCTTCAACCGCAAGCCGCGCACCTATATCTCCGCATCATGGAAACACGATTTCGACCGCGCGCAGCAATATTATGATGAGATCAGCCAGGACAACATCTTTGCGTTGGCCATTCGCAAGAACGGTGTGCCTATCAAATTCATGATGTTCGATGATAAACGCATTGAATTTTTCCGCGACACACGCAGCGGATTTTCTACCACCGTCACTGCCATGCATAAGAAGTATGAGCCAACGCTCAATCTTCCGCCCAAGCATTTGTTCATGAACGGCGATGCCGATTCTTCGATCCGCGCCACTGAAATTTCTGTTCGATTCAGGTATGCCTATCTCGAAAAATTTTTGGAAAATACCTTTTATCGTTACAGCCTCGGCAGCGATTATCCAATCATCGAATTCCGCTATACCATAGGTTTGAAAAATGCTTTGAAAAGTCGATACTCATATCATAAAATATCAGGCGGCATTTCAGATTATGCCGATATTCCCCCGCTCGGCACTTTATACTACAATGCCTTTGCGGGCCGCACATTTGGTAAAGAGCTGCCCTATATGCTGCTCGACATTGCGCCGGGCAACGAGTTGTATTATTACAACCGCTATGCGTTTAACCTGATGAACCGCTATGAATACCTGCATGATCGTTATGCCGGTATCAATATCGAACACAATTTCGGTAGTGGTATTTTCCGTTTTGTTCCCGGGTTGCGCAAACTAAAATGGCGCCAGTTCTGGAGTGTGAAAGCCTTATGGGGAAGCCTAAGCGAAGAAAACCGGGAATTCAATATGCCCGCCAGTTCTGATTACAAATTCGAATCACTCGATGGAAAAACCTACCTGGAAGTCGGCACGGGCATCGACAATATTCTCAAATTATTCCGTGTAGATTTTGTGTGGCGCGTATTACCCACTCCATTGCCTGAAGAGCGCGTGAAGAAATTTGGCGTGTTTGGAAGTTTCAGATTATCGTTCTAGAATCTCGGGTTAAATCAACATCAGGACCGGGAATCTCTGAATATTCAACAAATTCGTCCGTGCAATCCGCGGCGATCCTTCCCATCCGCGTTTCATCCATTCTTTCCATTCCGTGATTAAAAAAAACAGGGGCGATTTGAAAACCGCCCCGCGGGTCATGCCCTCAAAGCTAATGCAATGACCCCTATTTAACAGTGATTAGAATCTTTTCGTCAAGTTGCAAAAGTATAAAATATACACCGTATGGCACGGAGTTTTTCTACGTATTCACGTTTTAACCGTCCAAAATACACTTATTTACCAAACGGCTAATATAAGTAAATGCTAAATCGTTTACGTACTTATTCTCAAAGGTTCAAATGGCGGGAAATGGTCTCGATATGACTGCAAAATTAGAACAAAATCAGACCTGGAATATGACTTAAGTTATAATCAGTACAAACTCGGTTAAAATAGATCAATTTTCTCAGCGTCCCTGCAAATAACTGCGGGGCACAGCATTCCCACCGTCGCCCGGCACAGACCGGGCTCCGGTGGCAATCGTTTGAGTTGCGTAATTAATACACGCTTATTGCACAGTCACATTGACCGAAGTAGCAAGCCTGCTGCCATAAGAGCGGTGAATACCGTCGGCATACTGCAGCGTGAGTTTGTACTGACCAGGACTGAGGTTCAGCTCGGCTGAAGTTTGCGCCTTGCCATAGTGTAAATGGGTACTGTCCATGGGAATTACAGTACCGGCTGGCAGCGAATCGAGATTGATCAGGATATGATGGTGGCCTGAAGCTTCCTTGATGGCCCCGGCGGTATCGAGCCCGATACCTTCAACGCCCATTTCCACTTTGAAAGGCGACTTCACCGTTTCACCATCCTTGAGATTAACAAAGAAAACGCGTGCTCCGTCGGGCACCGCAGGCAAAGGAGCCACTTCACCAGTAGATAACGCTGCATGTGCTGTATGACCGCTGTCACCCGCTGACTCCAATGGCGCAGCATTTTCAGTCTTATCACCAGCATCATTACAGGCAAATAAAACCGCAATCAACAAAGCAGAAATAGAATAGAGTATTCGCATAAATAGGATTTTAAGGTGAAGCAAAGCTAGGGAAGATTAAAGAATGAACAAGGAAATTTGAAAATGGAAGTCTGAAATGACCAGGGATGGTGTTGAAGTTGCGGATGTTTTCGAGTGTTGCAGATGATGAGATCGGCGCGCTTGCCAACGAAATACAATTTTTGCTATTGCAGGAAATTACGATAGTTTGTAGGAAGAAATGGCGGCCGAAGGTCCGTTCTTTATGATTGGTACCTGGCCGCGAAAAAAAACTCAATCACATGAGAAGGATAACCGCTTTCACTGCTATGCTCCTTTTCTGCCTTGTTGCAATTGCACAAGACGCTGAGCAAAAACTCAAGGAAAAAGCAATTGTATTGCCCACCCCTTCTTCACCCATTGCCAACTACGTAAACGTGGTGCGCAGCGGCAACCTGCTTTTCCTGGCTGGCAAAGGTCCCACCCGCGCCGATGGCACGCAGGTTACTGGCAAGGTAGGTAAAGACCTTACTATTGCGCAGGGTTATGAAGCGGCGCAAATCGTTGCCTTAAACCACCTGGCGGTGCTCAAAGCAGAGCTCGGCAATTTGAACAAGGTAAAGCGAATCGTGAAAGTATTAGGCATGGTCAACTGCGAATCTAACTTTACTGAACACCCGAAGGTGATCAATGGTTACTCAGATTTTATGGTGGAGATTTTTGGTGAAAAAGGGAAACATGCTCGTTCAGCAGTGGGCATGGGTTCACTGCCGAATAATATTGCGGTGGAGATTGAAGTGATTGTGGAAGTGGAATAACTATAAAGTAGCCAGTGCAGCCTGTATCGTCTCACCCGCTCTCCTGATAAGTTTTTTGGAAATGGTCAGCGGTGGGGCAATGCGCAGGCATTCGGGAGAAAATAAGAACCAGTCCACCAGCACCGCAGACAATTCATTTTGCGGGTTGAGGCAGGCCTCAATCACTTTTTTATTGGTTTCAAAGCTGTCAAACTCTACGGCAATCAACATACCTGCCGATCGCACGGCTCTTATTTTCTTATGTCTGAGGTATTCGAGAAAAAGCTGTTCTTTTTCCTCCACTTTTTCGGCCAGCCTTTCTTTCAACAACACTTTCATGGCCGCATAGCCCGCCGCGCAACAAACCGGATGACCGCCGAAAGTAGTGATGTGTCCCAGCACCGGGTCGGCCATCAGCAGATCCATAATTTTTTTGTCGGCGATGAATGCGCCCAGGGGCATGCCGCCGCCAAGGGCTTTTCCCAGCAACAAAATATCGGGCACCACGCCGTATTGCTCGAAGGCCCATAAGGTGCCGGTGCGGCCAAAGCCGGTTTGAATTTCGTCGAGCACCAGCAAGGTGCCGGTCTCATCGCAGCGGGTGCGCAGGGCTTTCAGCCAGCCCGCGGCAGGACTATAGATGCCGCGCTCGGCCTGCACGGGTTCAGCAATCACGCAGGCTGTGCGTTCGGTAATTTTGTCGAGGTCTTCAAAAGAGTTGTAGTCGAGATGGGAGATATCGGGCAGTAAAGGACGAAAAGCATTTCTCCAGTATTCATCACCCATAATACTCAGTGCGCCCTGGGTGGAGCCATGATAACTTTTATTGAACGCAACAATCTCCGTGCGGCCCGTGGCGCGCTTGGCCAGTTTCATAGCGCCCTCCACAGCCTCGGCGCCGGAGTTGGTAAAGTAAACAGAATTGAGCGTAACGGGAAGATGGTCGGTAAGCAGTTTTGCATATGTCACTTGCGGGGTTTCTACCAGTTCGCCATACACCAGCAGGTGCAGGTATTGATCTACCTGCTTTTTGATAGCCTTCACCACTTTGGGATGGCGATGCCCCACGTTGCACACACTGATGCCGGCAATCAGGTCTATATATTCTTTTCCATCGGCATCGTATAAAAAGCAGTCTTCAGCCTTTACCATTTCAATACCCAATGGCGCGGGCGAAGTCTGCGCAAGATGTTGCAGGAATTGTGAGTAAAGCGTACTTCTCGAATGCATGGTTGCAAATTACGGGTTAACTTGTAACCTGAAATAAAATAACATGCCGGTCATATTACATGTAGAAGGAACTTACCCCAGGTTTGGTAACAATTGCTTTATAGCGCCCAATGCCACCATAGTTGGCGACGTGATTATGGGCGATGATTGCAGCGTATGGTTCAATGCGGTGATCCGCGGCGACGTAAACAGCATACGGATGGGCAATAAAGTAAACGTGCAGGACGGCGCGGTGATACATTGCACGTACCAGCGCACGCAGGCCATTATCGGTAATAATGTTTCCATTGGTCACAATGCCATTGTACATGGATGCACTGTAGCAGATAATGTGCTGATAGGTATGGGCGCCATTGTGATGGACAGGGCCGAGATAGGCAGCAATTCAATTATAGCTGCGGGAGCTGTTGTATTGGAAGGCACTAAGATTCCGCCGGGAACCATTTATGCCGGAGTGCCTGCCAAGAAGGTAAAAGATATTGAGATATCTCAAATCACTGGCGAAATAGACAGAATAGCAAACAATTATGTGAAGTATGCCGACTGGTTCAGGGACCAGGTAAAAGGTTAAAATAGGCGACGCTATTGCATTTGCGGGATAATATTTATAGATTTAAAAACGTTTTAAACCGTAGATATAATCGCATTCTTATGAAAACAATCCGAGTGTCCCTGCTCCTTTCGGTGTTTGTATTTTCCGTGTATTTACTGAGCTCGTGCAAAGCGCAATATGGTTGCCCCAGCAATGGCAAAAATGTTGGCGCTGAAAGAATATTGAGCGGGGATAAAGTACCGAAAGCTAAGAAGTTCAGATCGTAAACCCCGGTAGAACGGCTCAATGTTGTTCGTACCGTTTAGATAACCCAAATCCGTTCTTTATGAGCCTGACTTTACGCACAGACTTTGGTTGCACAGAGGCAATCATTGATGACGATTGTGGCCTTAAACGTTTCTACGAAGTAGCCAACATTCTTTCCGACGACCTGGATATCCGATTCACCAACAAGGAAGACGATTTCGATACCCTTACCTGGAGTTTCATCTACAAGGGTCACATCCTTACCCTTCACTACAACATCTATACAGGTATCAGCATCTACCCGTATAAATTCCGCGACGCTCCCCGCAAAGACAACGACGCGGTAGTGGAGGTTGCGAAATTTTTGGAAAACAAATTATTGGTTCACCAGGCGAGGAAATACGTGAGTTGAATCTTGAATTTGAATGTGAATAGTATAAAAATTCCCAGGCCGGTCATGTGTGATCGGCCTTTTTCTTTGTGTACCTATTCATATTCAAATTCCTTGTTCAAATTCAAATTCAATATTTCTTCTCATCTATTGACTCAAGGATATTCAAATAGCTAATATACCTCTCCACATGCACCACTCCCTCTTCCAGGCCTTGCTTGATGGCGCAGCCGGGTTCGTTGACGTGGAGGCAGTTGTTGAACTGGCAATTGATGAGGAGGCGGGCCATCTCGGGGAAATAGTGGGAGAGTTCCTGGCGGGTGATGTCTACCAGGCCGAACTCGCGCATGCCGGGCGTGTCTATAACGCGGCCGCGTAAGGGTGGCGGACAGTCAAACATTTCGGCGAAGGTGGTGGTGTGCATGCCCTTGCCGCTCCAGCCGCTCACGCCCTGGGTCTTGAGGCCCAGGCCAGGGAATAAGGCGTTGAGAAATGATGATTTGCCTACACCGGAGTGGCCGCTGAGTAAGGTGGTCTTATTGTCGAGCAGAGCCTTTATTTCTTCTATGCCGGTATTGTTTTTTACAGATATCAAAAGCACTTTATAGCCAATCTTCGTGTACATGTCGTGCAGCTCTTCATATTTCTCCATCTCCTTCTTTTTGTACAGGTCGGCTTTGTTGAACACTACCATGCCGGGCACATGGTAAGCTTCGCAGGTCACCAGAAAACGGTCGATGAAACCTTGTGAAGTGCGCGGCTCTTTTAAAGTGGCAATAATTATGCTTTGGTCAATATTGGCAGCTACGATATGATGCTGTTTCTTATGAGAAGGCGACTGACGATTGATATAGTTGCGGCGCGGGTATATCTCGGTGATGATGGCGGTGTTTTCGGTTTCGTTTTCTTCTTCCACCTCCACTTCATCACCTACCGCAATGGGGTTGGTGGAAGTGATGTCATCTATCTTAAAAACACCTTTCATGCGGGCATTCAGCATACGGCCCGATTCAGACTTTACACTGTACCAGCTGCCCGTGGATTTGTAGACAATACCTCTCATGGAAATTTTTTAAACACCGTATAGCGCAATACTAACTCGAGCAAAAGTAAGATAGTGGCAGCAATGGCAAAAGGAAAGAATCTTTCTGTATAATGCCGGATAGAAATCACCTGAATACGGGATTTTTCCAGCTTATCAATTTCATTATAGATGCGCTGCAGGCTTTCGTTGTCGCGGGCGCGGAAATAAAGTCCTCCTGTTTCGGCAGCAATAAGTCTAAGCAAATCTTCTTTCAGATTCACTTTCTGCATACGCGTAACGGTGCCGCCGCTACCATCCTGCACGGGAAACGGTGCCATGCCTTCTGTGCCTACGCCCACAGTATAAACGCGCACATTAAACGCCTTTGCCAGCTCCTTAGCTGCCAATGGATCGATACGACCGCCCTGGTCTTCACCATCGGTCAGGAATATCACCACTTTTGATTTGGCATTGCTGTGACGCAGGCGTTCTACACTCAGGCCTAAGCCTTCGCCGATAGTAGTACCATCTTCCAGTATGCCGCGCTGAATATTGTATATCTGTTGTTTTAATACTGTCTTATCGGTAGTAAGCGGAACAAGCGTAAATCCTTCGCCAGAAAAAATCACCACGCCAATGCGGTCGGTGGTGCGCATGTCCACAAACTTGGCGGCCATTTGTTTGGCGGCTTCCAGCCGGTCGGGCAACAGATCCTGGGCCAGCATGCTGCCGCTTACATCCATGCAAATGATAATGTCGATGCCTTCGCCGGACTTCAGTTCTTCATCGTTGCGCGTTTGCGGGCGGGCGAGTGCTATTATTAAAAGCGCAATGGCGAGCACACGGCATACAAAGCCGGTATGTCGGAAAATATTCTTCCAGCTGCCCGTATGCCGCAAATGGCCTACCGACGAAAGCATGAGGGACCCCTGCTGCCTGTTGGAGCGATAGATATACCACCATACCATCAGGGGTATGATTGCCATCAGCACGAAGGCGATGGGATAGGCAAACTCAATATTTTGAAACCAATCGTACAGCAACGGTTATTGAATATTGTTTAATGATGTAATGGCTGCCTTAATGATCTCCATATTCTTTTCATTATCGGAGGCATCGGGCTGGTACTTGGCAAATTTCACAGAGTCGGCTATGCGCAGCGCAGCCGCCAATTGATTAAACGTTTCCTTATCCATCGGCATGCTGCGCAGCTGCGTAATCAGTTCTTCATTGGTTTTCTCCAAAGAAGAAATTTTCAACTTGCGCAATACAAACACCCGCAATATATCGTTCATGCGCGTGTAATAGTTTTTTACCTGCCCGTTTTGCGCATATCCTTTCCTGCGCAATTCATCCAGCGCCTGCAGCGCTTCTTCATAAGGCGTCAGTTTCGACACATATACTTCTTCCTTCTTTTCCTCCTGTTTGCGATGGCGCAGGAAGTACCAAAGTCCTACACCAGAAAAAATACACGCCAGAGCAATGAACCAGGGAATATATTTCAACCAGCCCGGGCCTTCCACTTCCACGATCGATTTAATATCGTGGTAATCTTCGTTGGGGTTAAAATCGGCCCAGGCCACTTTTATAGGTATGGAATCGGTATAGTAGGTACGGTTACCGACCACGATGGGCAAGGGCGGTATCACCCAGTTGCCGCTGTCAAAACTGGTGATGGTGACCACCTGCTGAATAGCTTTGCCATCAATATTATCGCTGGTATCGGCCTTGCCTTTTTCGAGGAATTCAAAATGCGGAATGGTATCGAGCTGGAACCAGTTGATGGTTTGCCCCAGCGGCGCGCGCACGTCGAGCGAAAGCCTGAGCGGCTCGCCGATCAGGATGCTGTCGCGATCGAGGCTGGCTTTGGCCAATACCTGTGCGTTGGCCAGCGCAGGACTGATCAGCAGGCAAATCCAGGTTATATATTGGTTCAGGCGGTTCATAATTACCGGTTACGACCGATAAAGAATTTTTTGAGCACTTTCACATAATCCTCATCGGTGCGGATATGCAATAAGTCGCAGCCGGCACGCACAAAAACATTTTTACAATAATCGGTATGTTGAAAAAACGCCTGTTGATATTGGTGGCGTACAAATTTGTTTTCAGTATCTATCCATTGCATCATTCCTGTTTCTGCATCTTCCACTTCCATCATGCCGGCATGCGGTAATTCCATATCCATTTTGTCATACACTTTCACCCCTATCACATCATGTTTTTTACCAGCCACTTTCAGCGATTCTTCAAATGCGGGGTCCAGGAAATCGCTTAGGGCGAACACGATACTTTTCTGCCGCGTGGCATTATTGAGCCGCGCCAGCGCTTCGGAAAATTTTGTTCCCCGATGTTTTGTGTCCACCGTCAGCAATTCACGCACAATATACAGCACATGATCGCGGCCCTTCTTGGGCGGAATAAAGCGCTCTACCCGGTCGCTGAAAAATATAACACCCACTTTGTCATTATTGCTCACGGCCGAAAAGGCCAGCACTGCAGCAATTTCCGTAATCAGGTCCCTCTTGCGCGCATGCACCGTTCCAAACAAAGAACTGGCGCTGATATCAACCAGCAGCATCACTGTAAGTTCTCTTTCTTCTTCGAAAACTTTACTAAAAGGATGGTTAAAGCGCGCCGATACGTTCCAGTCTATAAAACGGATATCATCGCCATGATGATATTCCCGCACTTCCTTAAACAACATACCGCGTCCCTTGAAAGCACTGTGGTACTCCCCGGTGAATATATGCCGCGTGAGCTTTTTGCTTTTTATTTCCAGTTCACGGACTTTCTTTAATATTTCGATAGTTGTCAGCATAAAGTTTAGGGCACTTGTATAACCCTCAGCACCTCATCAATCACATTTTCCGTATTCACATTCTCCGCCTCTGCTTCATAGGTAAGACCGATACGATGGCGCAATACATCTTTTGAAATGCTGCGGATATCTTCTGGTATCACAAAGCCGCGTTTGTTCAGGAATGCCTGCGCTTTGGCGGCGAGTGCCAGGTTGATGCTGGCGCGCGGCGATCCGCCATAGCTGATCAGTGGTTTTAGCTTATCGAGACGATATCTTTCCGGGAAACGCGTTGCGAAAACAATATCGAGAATATAGTTCTCCACTTTTTCATCCATATACACCTGTCGGCAAAGATCTCTTGCCTGCAGCACTTCCTGCATGCTCACCACTTTGTTGACGGAGGGCAGGCTTATATTCTGCACATTCTGGCGAATGATCATTTGTTCTTCCGATTTGGAAGGGTAGTCTACGATCACTTTCATGATGAACCGGTCTTGCTGCGCTTCGGGCAATGGATATGTACCCTCCTGCTCCAGCGGGTTTTGCGTGGCCAGCACCAGGAAGGGTTCTTCCAGCTTATGGGTAGTCTCGCCGATGGTTACCTGCCGCTCCTGCATCGCTTCCAGCAGGGCGCTCTGCACTTTTGCCGGTGCGCGGTTGATTTCATCAGCCAGTATGAAGTTGGCAAAAATGGGTCCGCGACGAACCATAAACTCGCCCTTTTGCTGGTTGTAGATCATGGTACCGATTACGTCGGCCGGCAGCAGGTCGGGGGTAAACTGGATGCGGCTGAACTTAGCCTGCACGGCCTGCGCCAGCGATTTGATGGTTAAGGTCTTGGCCAGTCCCGGCACGCCTTCCAGCAACACGTGGCCATTGCTCAACAATCCGATCAGCAGTCGGTCGAGCATATGATGCTGACCCACGATCACCCTCGCGGTTTCCTCGCGAAGGCGGTCAACAAAGGCGCTGTGGTATTGTATCTTTTCGTTGAGTTGCTTGATGTCGTCGGCTGTTAATAGCATATACCGGGTTTAGTGTGAATGAACTGAAAATCAAAGGTGTAAAAATACGAACTCTACCGTTGCAAGATGCTTGCCAAGTTACAAACCAACGCTAAAAAAGCACAATAAAACCCCGCGGCACGCAGTTTATGGTATAGCTATTGTAACCGTATCACCAAAAACACCAATATGAAAAGGCTTATCTCTTTCGGTTTAGTCCTTATAGCTTTATTCTTAATCAGTTGTAAAAAAGACAAAAGTGACGACAATAAGTCCAGGATGGAACTGATAACCGCCGCCCCCTGGAAACTGGATGCTGCCTATTTTGATGGTAACGACGATGGCAATCCCGACCTGCCGCTGCCTCCCGGAACAATCGAATCCTGTGATGCCGACAATATAGTTACATTGAGAACAGATGGCACCGGCACAGTCGACGAAGGTCCCACCAAATGCGATGCCGGCGATCCTCAATCATTCGAGATCGTCTGGGAATTTACCGACAGTGAAAAATCAATCAATATTCCCGGAGCCGGAATTGCAGGCCTCAGCGGCGAAGCAAAAATACTACAACTCACTTCCAGCAAGCTGAGGTTGTCAAAAACCATTACCGACCCGATGCCGGCAACAATTATTGTGGACCTGAAACACTAGGCCATTTTGCGGACTGCTATTTCTGATATTCTATGAAAAAAAGATTCGTGCATGTATTATTGTTGCTCTGCACGGTGCTGATATTTTTTTCCTGTAAAAAAGAAAAAGGCTTCAGCGCCAAAGAGCAATATCTCATAAAAGCAGCCTGGCTATATGATCAGTTCGGCATTGATGAAAATCTCGACGGACAAATAGATACGGAGGAGGATATTGCCGATTGCTCGAAAGACGATATCATAACATTCAATGCGGGCGGCACCGGCAGCTTCGACCAGGGCGCCGATCTCTGCTTTCCCGATTTTCCGCAATCAACACCTTTTGAATGGAGGTTTCTGAACAATGAAACGCAGATTGAATACGCCGGCACCGTGCATCATATTCTTGCGCTAAATCAAACCGAGCTGCGCATTTACACCGAAGAAAATAATGGGAACAATACGGTGAGACATATACTGGTCTTTACGCACTAGGACAAGTATTTTCCCACAATCGGCACGCGCCTGCCCACACCAAAAGCCTTGCAGCTGACGCGGATGATCGGGCAAAACTGGTTGCGTTTGTATTCGTTCATGTTCACCAGCCTCAACACGCGGTTCACCAGTGCTTCATCTATTCCCAACGCAATGATCTCTTTGGGTCCCTGCCTTCTTTCGATGTATTGATACAATACTTTATCGAGCAAATCATATTCAGGCAGGCTGTCGCTGTCTTTTTGATTGGGGCGCAGTTCTGCTGATGGCGGTTTGCGGATAATATTCGCGGGAATAATTTCGCCATTGCGGTTGATATAATCGGCCAGCGCATACACCTGCGTTTTATACACATCACCCAACACGCTTAATCCGCCAGCCATATCGCCATATAAGGTGCCATAGCCGGTTGCCAGCTCGCTTTTGTTGGAGGTGTTCAGTAAGATATACCCAAACTTGTTGGCGATGGCCATCAGCAGGTTGCCGCGCGTGCGACTTTGAATATTTTCTTCGGCCACGCTGAAAGGGGTGCCTTTGAAAACAGGCTTCAGCGAAGTAAGAAATTGCTGGTATATATCTTTTATGGGAATGATGTCGTAAGGATTGCCCAGGTTTTTGCTGAGTTGTTCCGCATCGGTCACCGATTCGGGACTGGAAAATTCAGAAGGCATCAGAATGGTGCGCACATTTTCTTTTCCCAGTGCATCGCACGCGATAGCGGTGGTCACAGCGCTGTCAATACCACCCGAAGAACCGAGAATGGCTTTGGAGAAACCCAGCTTGCGGAAGTAGTCGTTGATGCCCAGCACCAGCGCCTGGTATATCTGCCCGATATTTTTTTCGCTGCGCAGGTAGTCTATGATCTTCGAAGCATCTTTCACCTTCGACACGCGCATTTCCTTGTCAAATTCGCGCAGCGGCACCTTATTGCCCCTTCCCTTCTTCGTCTTCTTCATTTCATCCAGGTCGATGATGGCAAAGTCTTCTTCGAAATATTTCATTTCCTTCACCAGGTCACCGTCTGTATCCATCACCAGGCTGCCGCCGTCGAATACGATTTCTGTCTGCGAGCCCACGGCATTGCAGTAAAACATGGGCAGGTTATACTTCAGCACATTCGCCCTGATCACTTCTATGCGGTCATCATCGTGATCGTAGTCGAACGGAGAGGCGGAAATATTGATCATCAGGTCGGGCTGCTGCTTGATGAGCTGGTCCATCGGGCAAATGCGGTAGAGTGGATTATCGCCGAGGTTCCAGATATCTTCGCAAATGGTGAGCGCTATCTTCTTGCCCTGGAACTCGATCACTTTCCAGTTAAAGCCGGGCTCGAAATAGCGGTATTCGTCAAACACATCATAATTAGGTAGCAGTGTTTTGTGCGAAACGCCCACTATTTCTTTTTTGTATAAAAACCAGGCGGCGTTGAAGAGGTCCTTGCCTTCTTTTTGCGGGTTGCGTTGCGGCGCGCCCACAATCACGGCAATATCTTCCGTCAGTTCGCGAATGGTATCGATGGCGCGGTAGCATTCGTTGATGAAATCATCAAACTCCAGGAAATCGCGTGGCGGATAGCCGCAGATACTGAGTTCGGAGAATACGATCAGGTCGGCCTTCCTGCTGCGGGCGTATTGAATAGCGCCCATAATCTTGCGGGTATTGTCTTCGAAATTGCCGATATGGTAGTTCTGCTGGGCTAACGCGATTTTCATGGAGCAAAGCTAAGAGAACAATTTCTTTTAGATTTGCTTTAACAACAATTTTACCTAAACCTGCGTTTCAGGCGTATGAAAAAAATCGGACTGGCTTTATTACTCAGCATTTCACTGTTTGCTTGCAAAGACGATGCTCCCGATGTGTCGGGGATTGACATTAACATCCAGGTAAAACGATTCGACCAGGATTTTTTTGCCATCGACACCAATAACCTGATGGCTTCGCTGCAGGATCTCAGCACGAAGTACCCTGTTTTTCTGAACGATTTTCTCTTCAATATTCTCGAATTACCGCCCATTACTGATACCAGCCTACAGGCTCATGCTCTTATCAGGAAGTTTATTGCCGACTACCGCCCTATCAAAGATTCGGTGGATAAGGCTTATAGCGATTTTGACGAAATAGCCGCGCAGATAAAAAAAGGCTTGCAGTATGTGAAACATTATTTCCCCAACTATAGTCCTCCGCCCTATATCATCACTTTTGTGGGTCCATTGGAGGGTTTCAGCGATGTAATCACCAGTAATGCGCTGGCGGTGGGTCTGCAACTGCATATGGGCAGCCGGTTTTCGTATTATACCAGCGAGATCGGGCAACAGCTTTTCCCCTCGTATATATCACGCCGCTTGACGCGTGAGACGATTGCGGTAAATTGTATGAAAAATGTGATTGACGACCTCGCGCCCATGCAGATACCCGACAGGCCGCTGGTAGAGCAAATGGTGGAGGCAGGCAAGAAACTATATGTGTTGCAGAAAATAATGCCGCACACGCCCGACACCCTGCTGATCGGCTACACCAAAAACCAGCTGGAAGGCTGCGAGAAAAGCGAAGGCAATATCTGGCACTTCTTCGTGAGCAATAACCTGCTATTTACGCAGGAGCCGCCATTTATCAGCACCTATATGGGCGATGGACCGCACACGCCCGAGTTTGGTGAAGCATCACCCGGCGCCATCGGTCATTTTGTGGGCTGGCAGATAGTGAAGAAATGGATGTCGAACAACAGCGACGTTACGCTGGAGCAATTGCTGAACACCGATCCCAACAAAATTTTCCAGGAAAGCAAGTACAGGCCCAACTAATTTCTCTTTTTGATTTTTTCGCGCAGCAATTCGCGAACACCCTGCTGGTCTGTGATATCTTTGAAAGCGTCTTTGGGCACCAGGAAGAAAGATCGGGCATCGAAGTAGAGGTGAAAGAAATAAGGGCTTTCTACAAAATGGCTGAACTCTTTCCATTGCCAGCCCTTGGCCCCCTTGGTGGTTTCGAGCACTACCGATTCGTCGGTGAAATGCATGCTGAAATGGTCGCGGAAAGTATGCGACCTGCGGTAAATGCTGCCCGGCAGCACGCGCCAGATAATAAGCATCAGCAGGAACCACAAAATGGAGAAGATCAGGAATGAGATCGGCTGTATTTTGCCCATGGCAAACAGCACTGCCGAGGCAATAGCGAACACGTTGACAAGTATCAACAGCACCTTAATTTCAGGCCGCATCAGGAAATGATACCGCAACGCCTGTATCACCTGCTTTTTGTCATAGCCAAAGTAAACCGTGAATCTCATGCAGTTTAGTTATGGGCACGCAAAATAAGTAATCGATACTGTACTTCTGCGAGCCAGCATGAAATTGTGGTTAAACTATGCAGATGCTGAAAAATATTGATTTACCTGATAGAACGTCCGCAACGGGCTTTGCCATTAGCGGCTTCATATGGGGTAATAGAACGAGCGCAAGAGGCTAAGAAGATCATAAGGGCCAGTACGGCCAGGATTGTTTTCATTTTCATACCGTCCAGTGTTGGTTCGGAATTTAGGGTTAAACGTGATTCTTTGCGAAAAACGTACATTCTTTCCTATAAAATGATGCCAAAATGGTGAAATTAGGGTATTTACTAAGCTAAATCGTAGATTTTCACTCATTTCCCGGCATAACTAATTGAACCAGCCTCCTGGCCAGCAGGCTGTTAGCCTTGTGATTGGGATGCTGATCGTGGGGGATGGTATTGGTAGGATCGTTGGTATCCAGTACATCGTTCACATTCACGATTTCCACGCCCTCGCTCTGCAGACGGCTTAATATGGCGGCCATCTTATCTTTTTTCACATAAGGCTCGTCTTTCGGGGTAAGGCCCTTATAATCGTCCCAATGCACGATAATAAAGCGGTCGCCGCGGCTTTTGGCAATACTATTAATGTTCTGCATCATCAGCTCCACGCGCTGATAATCTTCTTCGTCCAGGTTTTTTGAACCGCTCATGGTGATGAAGATATTACCCAGGTCGGAAATAAACGAAAGCGCCCTGTTCAATGAAAGTATGCGAACGATCACATGCCACCTGGCATAACCCGAATGCTTATACGCAGCCCCCTCGTATTTCAGGCTGTCGCTTTCCACTTCGAAATACGGATCGTTGAGCGACCAGCTGTAAATGCATTTGGCACGCACCACGTGGTCGGGTATGAAAGAGTAAATGAAAACGCGCTTTTTGTTACCAGGAACGTTCCTGTACTTATGTGTGAACAACTGGTACACATGATGCGTGCCCCATCCGGCGCCGCCCATATTCACCGACTCAATATTGCCTAATTCACCCGCCAGGTAAGGCAGGGTAGAAGTATCATTGATACCTGATCCAAAAGTGAAACTGCATCCGAGAAATACTAGTTCCGAATCGGAAGCGGCCTGCCCGGGTTTATAACCAACACGATGGTTAATATCCTGCACATTGATACCGCTGTCGGGAATGATGGAGTACTGGCAATTGAAAACCGTATCGCCGTTTTTCAAAACCTTGATATGCGTGATGGAAGGAATACCTTTAACCGTATAACCATATGTACTGTTGAGCTGGTTAAGAGAACCGCCATAATTGCCCGACTCGGTGACCGTACTTTTTTTGATGAAGGCGCGGTATATGATTTCCACCACCGATAATGTTACCAGCGTGGTAAAAAGAAAACTGAACAGCGGGCCAAAAAACTTCTTCTTGCGGGTGAATTTGAAAAGCGCAAACAAGAGCAGGTTAAAGCCCAGGAGGTACAACAGCGTAATGTCCATAACAAGGTTTATAGGGTCTGCGGTTAAGGTTTAAAAGTATATCTATTTTAAAATAAAAACAATTGTTGCACGAATGTAATAAATAGATTAACTTTTTCCTTCATACAAGCACATGAGATTGATTCTTTACCCCGCCCTGTTCCTGTTATGCATATCCACCCAGGTTTTGGGTCAGTCGAAACTGGTTGATTCGCTCACTCGCGAAGTAGACAGCCGAAACAATGATACGAATAAGGTAAAGGCCTGTTGTTCGCTGGCCGGGCTGGTTCGCTCCACCGATCCGTCGCGGGCTACTGCTTATGGGCGGCAAGGTATTGCACTGGGTAAGGAGCTGAATTTTGCGAGGGGACTGGCCAGTTGTTATGTAAACATCTCCGCCGCCTATATTTCTGCCTCGCGCCTCGATTCGGCACTGTTGTTTATAGATACCGCTATCGTATTCGCCCACGAATTGGCCGATCCAAACAGGCTGGCGCTGGTGTACCTGAACCGGGCCGATATGTATATGCAGTTGCAAAACCTGAATGCTTCTCTGCGCGACTGCGACACGGCTTTGAAATATGCTGAGCTGGCGAATAACGACGACCGCCGCGCACGCATTTATCAAACCATTGGCTCGGTGTATTACGTGCAGAAGAAACATCGCGACGCTATACCCTATTATGAAAAAGCCTTTCAACTATACGAACAGGTAAATGCGAAACAGATGTCGGCGATTGTATTGAACAATCTCGGCAACATTTACAAACACCTGGGCGAGCCCGACCGCGCCATTGCGCATTTTGAAAAAGCAATTGCTATTGCCGACAGCCTGGGCAATACCAGCAACATGTCGATGTATTACGGCAACCTGAGCAATGCGTATGTTACCAAAAAAGACTACGACAAAGCAGAAGCATTGCTGAACAAAGCTATGCGTTATGCCGAGCAACAAAACAATGAGCACCAGCAAGCCATCACACTTGTTCAATTCGGAGAGTTGTATGTCGAGCAAAAGAAATATGCAGATGCGGTGCAGGCAGGTTCACGCTCTTTTTCCATCATGAAAAATGCTGAAGATATCGCCTGGCAACAAACGGCCGCCGACCTGCTGGCCGAAGCTTACTGGCACACCGGTGATTATAAAAAAGCATTTGAATACCAGAAAATCAGCAAGGAGCTGAACGATACGCTGGCGCGGCAAAAATTTGATGAAGACATTGCCGCGATGCAAACCAATTTTAAAGTAGAAGAAAAAAATAAAGAGATACAATTGCTGAGCAAAGACAGCCAGATCAAGGAAGCGCAACTTCGCCAGCAGCGCATTTTATTGTTTGGTTCCATTGCTTTGCTGGCGCTTATGCTGACAGGCATTGTGTTGCTCATCAACCGCAACCGCCTGCGCCAGCGCATGAAGGAGCTGGAACTGCGCAACCGCATTGCCGCCGACCTGCACGATGAGGTGGGCAGTTCTCTCAGCAGCATTCACCTGCTTAGCCAGATGGCCCGCGACCAGCACGTACAGCAATCGAACGCCACAGAAATACTGGAGAAAGTAAGCACCAATGCCTATGAAACCATGGAAAAGATGAGCGACATTGTGTGGATGGTAAAGCCTGCGGGCAATGAAGGGCAAAGCCTGAAAACCCGCATGGAACGCTTCACCCACGAGCTGTGTAACGCACGGCAGATAGAATGCGGATTCAGCGCCGCCGCGCTTGACAACATAAAACTATCGATGCCACAAAAGAAAAATCTATACCTCATATTCAAAGAAGCATTGAATAATGCAGTGAAATATTCGGGCACTAAAAAACTGGATATTCACGTAGGTGTGCAGCAGCACCACGTGCTGTTGAAGATAAAAGATTATGGAAAGGGATTTGATGAAAGTATAATTCGCAAAGGAAATGGTTTAGACAATATGCATCATCGCGCCAGGGAGCTGAAGGGAACGCTGAAAGTGGCATCGCAGCCGGGTGTGGGCACAGAGATCAACCTGAGCTTCCCGGTATAGTCTCACCCCTTTTCGCTATTGAAGACGGAGCGGGCAATTACTAATTTTAAAAAAAATGTTTTGATACGAGTAGCCATTTTTGAAGACAACAAGCACCTGCGCGAAGGATTGCAGATCCTGATCAACGGCACGCCCGGTTTTACCTGCGTGGGCGCTTATCCCGACTGCAGCAACCTGGTAGCTCACCTGAAAGCCAACCAGGCCGATATAGCATTGATGGATATTGAAATGCCGGGTATGACGGGTATTGAAGCAACACGGATCATCAAGGTATCATTGCCGCATGTGCAGGTACTGATCCAAACCGTGTTTTTCGACGACGATTATATTTTCAAAGCCATCTGCGCCGGCGCCTCGGGGTATATTTTGAAAAGTACCACTCCCGCCGCCTATATCGAAGCCATCCGCGATGTACACTCAGGCGGCTCACCCATGACGGCTGGTATTGCGCGCCGCGTGATTGAACTGTTTAAGGAAAATCTGGCTCCACCCTCTGCCAACAATTACCAGCTCTCGGAAAAAGAAAAAGAGGTGTTGCAAAACCTGGTTGATGGCAAGAGTTATAAAATGATTGCCGATGCCATGAACATCGCCTTTGACACAGTAAAAACCCATATCAAAAACATTTACGCCAAACTACACGTACACAGCAGTGCCGAAGCAGTAGCCAAGGCTATTCGTGAACGGATTGTTTAGAGCTCACCCGCATTCGGTATTGTTCACCGTCATTCATGGTTGCATATTTACCGGGCTATTATCACCCAAAAAATTAACCATGAGACGTATTCTATTTCACTTTGCGTTATTATTCGTGAGTTTCTTCTGCATCTGTGGCATGTGCAGCAAGCGTAGCAGCGGCGGGGAAGCCCCCAAACTGAAACTCTCCAAAGGCTTTTTGTGCACTTTCGGCAAGTTAGACAATGGCACCACCGATACCCTTATACTCAGGTATGGTCCTGCCGAGCCCGTTACTCAATTCACCTATCACTGGGTCGGCAGTTTTTTCAAAGATGAGAAAGACGCCTGGGAGATCTTCAATCCCGGAAACAACACCTGGAGATTCCAGTTCGCCGATGGCCATTACCTGGGATTCAGAAAGTTTGAATACAATAACGGTTTCACAGAATGGCGTCTTACGCTTGATAAAGATCCCGATGAGTACAATCGGTTTGTGATAAACAGTGCCGACGACGACAGATTTGTGATAGAGTCTGTTGCCAACAGAGGTTATTTCCTTAACACGGTGCCCGTAGGCGGCACGCCTTACCAGCAGCGCCACGGCTTTGTGCGATTTGTGGAAGGCAGCAAACAATACTGGTTCCTTCTGCCCTAGCCTTCGCGTGGGCACCTATGCCGCTAATACCGACGGCAGATTCATCGCCAGGGTTCCTCACATCCTACCCTGCCATCATAAAAAAGCCGGTCATGAACATGACCGGCTTTGAAGTTTATGAATGATAACCGTCCAATTACAAAATTCCTGGCTTAGCTGCATCCAAGACTGTTGCCGCAGTTTAAGCATTTATAGCAAGTGCCGCTGCGAATCGTAATGTGTCCGCACACGTTGCAGGCGGGTGCATCGCTTTGCATGCTACGGGCAGCTGCGTTCACAATATCGAGCGATACCTCTGATTTCCTGGCAGTGCCCTTGGCGCCCTTCTCAGCCACTGGCTCTGAGCTCTTCACAGCTTTGGGCGCTACCACCCGCACATCACTTAATGGTGGAGTTTTTTTTTCGTATTCCAGGTTAGTTGGAATCTCATCCCAGTCGTCGGTGCCGGTATTCATCACCTCGGGGCGGTCAACCACATGTACCAGGTCGGTGCGGCCGAGGTATTCATAGGCCAGCGCGCGGAAGATGAAGTCAACTATACTGGTGGTACTCTTGATATTCGGATGATCAACCATGCCGGAGGGTTCGAAGCGGGTAAACACAAATTTCTCCACAAACTCTTCCAGCGGTACGCCATACTGCAGGCCGATGGAAATGGCGATAGCAAAACAGTTCAGCATGCTTCGCATGGTGGCGCCCTCTTTCGCCATATCGATGAAGATCTCACCTACTGTTCCGTCGGCATATTCGCCTGTTCTCAGGAATATGGCTTGTCCGTTGATCTTGGCTTTCTGCGTGAAGCCGCGGCGTTTGGCGGGCAGTGTTCTGCGCTCCACGATGCGGGCCAGTTCACGTTTCAGCTTGGTATCGGGCGAGCTTTGTACGCGCTTCTGAATTTCGCTCAACAGCTCGTTGATAGTAAGATCAGACAGATCGATTTTGCCGGCCTCCTTTGCTTCTGCCTTTTTCTCTTCAGCCTTTGCTTCTTCACCGGCATCAGCCTTTTTCTTCTTATCGGCTTTGTTGCTGAGCGGCTGGCTCAGTTTAGAACCGTCGCGATACAGGGCGCAGGCTTTCAGACCCAGCTTCCAGCTCATCATGTAAGCGTCGGCAATATCATCAACGGTTGCTTCGTTGGGCAGGTTGATGGTTTTTGAAATGGCACCACTCAGGAAAGGCTGGGCAGCAGCCATCATGCGGATATGTCCGTGTGCATGTATGAAGCGCTGACCTTTCTTACCGCATTTGTTGGCACAGTCAAACACCGGCAGGTGTTCTTCTTTCAGATAAGGAGCGCCTTCAACGGTCATGGTGCCGCATACATAATCGTTGGCCGCTTCTATTTGTTCTTCGGTGAAGCCGAGCGCTTCCAGCAGGCTCCAGTCAACATTGAAGTATTGTTCTGGTTTGAAGCCCAGGCGCTGCAGGCATTCTTCACCCAATGTATATACGTTGAATACAAATCCGATTTCAAAAGCAGAAGCAACAGCCGCATCCAGTTTCTTGATCTCTTCTGCAATAAATCCTTTTTCGCTTAAGGTCTGGTGATTGATATGCGGCGCACCAGCAAAAGTTCCGGCGCCAACAGCATATTTAATAATAGCATCAATTTCTTTCTGACTATATCCCAGGTTTTTCAGCGCGGTTGGCACCGACTGGTTGATGATCTTGAAGTAACCACCGCCGGCGAGTTTCTTGAATTTCACCAGGGCAAAATCGGGTTCTACACCGGTGGTATCGCAGTCCATTACCAGTCCGATAGTTCCGGTGGGCGCAATCACAGTGGTCTGTGCATTGCGATAACCATATTTTTCACCCAGCTGTACTGCTTCATCCCATGCTTTGGTGGCAGCCTTCAGCAGGTAGTCGGGGCAATACTGAGCTTTGATGCCCTGTGGTTTAATGCTCAGTCCTTCATATTCATCGGCATCGTAAGCAGCCAGGCGATGGTTGCGCATTACGCGCAGCATGTCTTCCCTGTTTTCTTCGAAGCGCGCGAAGGGTCCGAGTATGGAAGCCATTTCAGCAGAAGTCTTATAAGCCACACCGGTCATGATGGCGGTGATGGCGCCTGCAATGCCGCGGGCTTCTTCGCTGTCGTAGGGAATGCCCATCACCATCAGCATGGAGCCGAGGTTGGCATAGCCCAGGCCCAGCGTGCGGTAGTCGTAGCTGAGTTGTGCTACTTCTTTGCTGGGGAACTGCGCCATCAGCACTGAAATTTCCAGCACCACTGTCCACAGGCGGCAGGTATATTCAAAACCTTCAACGTCGAAGGTGTTGGTTTCTTCATTATAGAATTTGCGCAGGTTGGCCGATGCCAGGTTGCAGGCGGTATTGTCGAGGAACATATACTCGCTGCAGGGGTTGCTGGCGTTGATGCGTCCGCCTTTGGGGCAGGTATGCCATTCGTTGATGGTGGTATCGTATTGGGTGCCGGGGTCGGCGCAGCGCCAGGCAGCATAAGCGATCTGGTTCCACACTTCGCGGGCGGGAATGCGTTTCATCACGCGGCCATCGCTGCGGGCGGTCAGTTCCCAATCTTCGTTCTTCTCAAGTTTTTCGAAAAATTTGTTGGGTATGCGAATGGAGTTGTTGCTGTTTTGTCCGCTCACGGTGCGGTAAGCTTCCCCTTCATAATCACTGGGATACCCGGCAGCTATCAGGGCAGCCACTTTCTTCTCTTCTTCTACTTTCCAGTTGATGAACTCCATCACTTCGGGGTGGTCGAGGTCCAGGCACACCATCTTGGCCGCACGGCGGGTAGTGCCGCCACTCTTGATGGCGCCAGCCGCACGGTCGCCGATCTTCAGGAAGCTCATGAGTCCGCTGGAAGTGCCGCCACCGCTCAGTTTCTCCCCTTCGCCGCGGATGTTGGAGAAATTGGTGCCTACCCCGCTGCCATATTTAAATATGCGTGCTTCACGGATCCAGAGGTCCATGATGCCGCCCTCATTCACCAGGTCGTCTTCCACACTCAAAATAAAGCAGGCATGAGGCTGTGGACGCTCGTAGGCCGAAGTGGATTTTTTGAGCTGACCGTCTTCAGGATCAACATAGTAGTGACCCTGGGGCTTGCCTTTTATACCATAGCTTTCATACAGACCGGTATTGAACCATTGCGGGCTGTTGGGCGTGCAGGCCTGGTTCAGGATGCAGTATACCAGCTCTTCATAAAATACCTGGGCATCCTTTTCGCTGGCAAAATAGCCATAGCGCTCGCCCCAAACGCGCCAGCAGTTGGCCAAGCGGTGGGCTACCTGTTTTACGGAGGTTTCGCGGCCCAGCGTGCCATCAGGTTGAGGCACACCGGCTTTGCGGAAGTATTTCTGGGCCAATATGTCAGTAGCAATCTGGCTCCATTGCTTCGGCACCTCCACATTGTTCATTTCAAACACTACCTCGCCGCTCGGGTTGCGAATCACCGAAGTACGGTAGTCATATTCAAACATGTCGAACACGTTCACTCCTTCGCGGGTGAAGCGGCGGCTAAACTTGAGGCCTTTTGCAGATTGCTTCATATTCGCCATTATAGGTTAGTTTTAACTGTTAACAAATGTTGTGCGGGAAAACGAAAATATCTTCTGTTACTCAAATTTCCGACGGTTAGATATTAACGGCTGTGGAAAAGTAAAGTGGAAAATCCGAGATTGCACGCTGGTGCTGCATTCAAGGCTTTTTACACATTATATTCCCATTTGGTAGCAATTTTTTTTGGACAAAACGATAAATTTTTCTAACTGGGGGAGTAGTGTTTTTGGGTAGCGGTTGTTCTTCGTTTGCCCAATCACGTTATATCATCTTACTCATATCTTCGCGTCATGAAATTCAGGCTGGTTTTATTCTTTTGTCTGGTCTTTTATTTCGCCGGCGCACAAACACAATTCTCTGGCTGGCTCGGCAATTTTTCCACTTTCAAGTTAAGCAATAAATTCAGTATTCATTTCGACGGACAATTGCGCAGTACTGACAATATCGAACACCTGTCATCATTGCTCCTGCGCACCGGTTTGAACGTACATGTCAGGAAAAACATGATCGCCACTGCCGGCTATGCGTTTGCTCACAGCCGCCGCGTGATTGCTTCAGTCAGCGGCTATTTTCCCGAGCACCGCTTCTGGGAGCAATTTCTGATCCACCATCCATTTCTGCATACTACACTCAACCACCGCTTAAGGTTGGAACAAAGATTTATTTCCAAATCGGTAGTTGAAAATAATGCGTTGAAAAATGAGGGAAATGTTTATTCCAACCGCGTCCGCTATTTTTTCCGCACCATGATACCCCTCGGCAAAAAGCTGCAACCCAACACCTTTTTCGCGGGCATCCAGGACGAGGTATTTTTCAATTTCGGCGACAAATCAGGCGTCAACGGCGAGACCTTCGACCAGAACCGCATATTCCTGTCTTTCGGTTACCGCCTCAGCGCCCGGACCGACCTCGAAATCGGCTACCTGAACCAATATATTAATGGGCGGGGGGATGCGTTTGTGAATAATCATATTGTACAGTTTGGAGTGTACCTACGGTTGTAGTTTCGGGTTGCTGCCGCGCTTTGTAATTGCTTCTCAATAACAGGAACCTGAAACCCGAAACGTGCGAAGCACCCCAAACCCGAAACTCCCTAATTAACCTTATGAAAACCAAAAACTTTTTGCATTTTTGTACTTCATGATGAATCGCATCTATCAATCCCTGCTTCAACGAAAAGCAAAAGGACAAAAGTCATTCGCCGTACTGATCGACCCGGATAAGGTAACGGCTGACAAGATCGATGAACTGACCGCGCTGGCCACCGAGGCCGGGGTGGATTACCTGTTGGTGGGCGGCAGCCTCGTGATCAGCAACCAGCTCGACGAAGTGGTGAAGCAGGTAAAAAAGAACTGCGACATCCCCGTGATCCTTTTCCCGGGCAGTCCCTCGCAGGTTTCATCGTTTGCCGACGCATTATTATACCTCTCCCTCATATCGGGCCGCAACCCCGAGTTGCTCATCGGCCAGCACGTTATTTCAGCACCTTTTGTGCGACAGAGCGGCCTCGAAATCATCAGCACCGGCTACATGGTGATCGATGGCGGCGCACCTACTACCGTGTCGTATATCAGCAATGCCAGTCCCATACCGGCCGACAAAAATGAAATTGCCATGTGCACCGCCATGGCCGGCGAAATGCTGGGCATGAAACTGATCTACATGGATGCCGGCAGCGGCGCCAAACGCGCCATCACCGAAAGCATGATTGAAGCGGTGGCCCACGTAATTGAAGTGCCACTGGTTATTGGTGGCGGCATCACCAGTCCTGAAAAAGCTTATCGCAATTGTAAAGCCGGCGCGGATGTGATTGTGATTGGTAATGCCATTGAAAAAGATTCTTCGCTGATAAGAGAAATGAGTGCCGCTATACATTCGGTGCCAGTGCTAAGAAGCTAGAAGAGAAATCTCCTTATTGTCTCTTTCTCTCTTTTATCCGCTAAGCCTTAGATTTGAAGTATGCATCGCCATGCCTTCCTCCCTGTTTTACTCTGGCTCTTCTGCAGCAGTTGCTTCTTCAACCGTTGGGTGATGACGGAAAAAGAGCTGCGCGCGTACTACAAAGACAAACCCCAGGAAAAACCCGTTTTCTTCACCATCCACAATGATTCGGTTGAGCTCTATTGCGCTACCAGTGGTGCCGACACATTACCGCCTCTCCTTTTGATACATGGCGCGCCGGGCGCCTGGTATGGCAGCCGCAATTTTTTGGAAGATTCTTTGCTGAAACAGCATTTTCACATCATTGCCGTCGACAGGCCGGGGTATGGCAAGAGCCGGATAAAGGGCAAGGGAAGGCGCAAAGCATTTACCTCCATCACCCTGCAGGCCGTCGCCATTCATGAGGCACTGCGGCTCAACAGGTCGGGCAAGCCCGGTATTGTTGCGGGCAGTTCTTATGGCGCACCTATTGCGCTGAAGCTGGCCGCTTTATATCCCGAAGCATTTTACCACCTGGTGATGCTGGCACCGGCCATCGATCCCGACAAAGAAAAATTCTGGTGGTTTCATCCCTGGGTGCAGGAAGCGCCCATGAGGTGGTTTTTGCCGCGATTCCTCAATGCCGCCACCGATGAAAAGTTTGCGCACGTAGAAGAGCTGCGCCAATTGTTGCCCGACTGGCAAAAGCTCTCCGTTCCTGTCACAGTAGCGCAAGGTGGCGCCGACGATATCGTGGACCCTTCCAACCTCGACTTCGCCAAAAAGCAACTGGCAGGAAAGAAGGCCGATTTCATCTATCTGCCACAGGCAGGGCATCTTATACGATGGAGAAACACCGATGTAGTGCGAAATATATTCCTGGAAGCTGTCTCCAGTCACACAAACAGCTTCTGAAACGGCCCGCTCAAAAACAAATTAATGACCGTTAGTTTGTCCGCCATCATCCGCCCAATCCTCGAAATCCATCCAAATCCTCGATTTAGCTAAAATTTACCTTCAAAAAAGTAAACGCAGTTCAAAAAAATACTTTCTTTGCACCGTTAAACTAATTGAGTCAAAGTATATCATACTTACAATGCAAAAAAATCTCACCATAATACTCGCTGATGTGTTGCCTGGCTGGGCAATCACTATAGTGCGTGGGGTTTTTCCTGTACATCTCCGTACAGTTTTTTTCCGTCGACCTATCCCCGTAAGGGTGCGACGTTGATACCGCTTTTCCCATACAGCGCTCTTCTCAATGCCCGGAGTGGAATTGGCCCGACAGACCTCCTGTTGAAGGCAAATGATGTAAGTGGCATTATTTTTAATCACGTTTAGTCATGTGACCAGAAAATGGAAAATCTACAGTCATTCAAAATATTAATAGCCGACGAGTCGCACACCAGGTATGCGCAGGAAATCGTTGACGAAATGGCCGCTTCTGCTGCGGCGCGCGGCACCGGTATAGCCAAACGTTCGCCCGAATACATCGAAGAAAAAATGCGCGAAGGCAAAGCCGTCATCGCACTTACTCAAGACGATAAGTGGGCCGGCTTCTGCTATATCGAAACCTGGAGCCACGGGCAATATGTGGCCAATTCGGGTCTGATTGTGGCGCCACCTTACCGCAAGGGCGGGCTGGCTAAGGCTATCAAGAAAAAAATCTTCAACCTCAGCCGCCAGAAATATCCCGATGCCAAGCTCTTCGGTCTTACCACCGGCCTGGCCGTGATGAAAATTAACAGCGAGCTGGGCTATGAACCGGTCACATACTCTGAGCTTACACAAGACGAAGCCTTCTGGGCAGGGTGCAAAAGCTGTGTGAACTACGACATCCTGATGAGCAAAGACCGCAAGAACTGCATGTGCACCGCCATGCTCTACGACCCTAAAGATCACTACGAGCCTGAAGAGACGAAAGAGTTTTTTGAAAAGAAGAAAAATGTGCTCGCGCGTTTGCTCCGCATCAAGCAACTCAGGTTCCTGAAAGGCTTGTTCAAAAAAGAGAACGAAAAGAAAGACAACGACAATAGCGCGAAAGCATCAAAAGCAAAATCACTGCTCCATTATTTTTTTAACTTCTAAAAAACCTGCAGAACGGATCATGTCTAAAAAAGTTGTTTTAGGTTTTAGTGGCGGCCTGGATACTTCCTTTTGCGTAAAATATCTTGGTGAAGACAAGGGCTATGAAGTGCACAGCATTATTGTGAATACGGGCGGTTTTACCAAAGAAGAATTAAAGCAGATTGAACAACACGCATACCAGCTCGGCGTAAAAACCCATACCACCATCGACGCGGTTAAGGGTTATTATGACCGCATCATCAAATACCTTATTTACGGAAACGTACTTAAAAATAATACCTACCCGCTGAGCGTAAGCGCCGAAAGACTGAGCCAGGCTTTGCATATTGCGGAGCACGCAAAAAATCTGAAGGCCGATGCCGTGGCACATGGCAGTACCGGCGCAGGCAACGACCAGGTACGCTTCGACATGATCTTCCATATCATGATCCCCGGTGTGGAGATCATTACGCCTATCCGTGACCTGAAACTGAGCCGCGAAGAAGAGATTGAATATTTGAAGAAAAAAGGCGTGGAGATGAATTTCGCCAAAGCCGTTTATTCTATCAACAAAGGTCTTTGGGGAACCAGTGTAGGCGGAAAAGAAACATTGCAGTCGAAAGGCTGGCTTCCCGAAGAAGCATGGCCAACACAGGTGACCGCTACCAGCAACACTACGCTCGAACTTGAATTTGTGAAAGGTGAGCTGGTGGCAGTGAACGGAAAAAAATTCGCACACCCATCCGAAGCCATACAGGAAGTGCAGCGCATTGCCGGTCCTTATGGCGTAGGCAGAGATATTCATGTGGGCGATACCATTATCGGCATCAAGGGCAGAGTAGGCTTCGAAGCTGCTGCGCCCATGGTGATCCTGAAAGCCCACCACGCATTGGAAAAACACGTGCTTACCAAGTGGCAGCTAAACTGGAAAGACCAGCTGGCGCAGTTTTATGGCAACTGGCTGCACGAAGGACAAATTTTGGACCCTGTGATGCGCGACATCGAAGCTTACCTCGAAAGCTCGCAGCAAAATGTGACCGGTAAGGCGTTTGTTGAACTGATGCCCTACCGCTTCCAGGTGATCGGCATTGAGTCGGAATACGACCTGATGAGCAGCAAGTTTGGTAAATATGGTGAAATGAATACCGGCTGGACAGGTGAAGACGTGAGAGGTTTCAGCAAGATTTTCGGCAACCAGACAGCGATATGGCATGCGGTGAAAGAAGATAATTCGAAAAAATAAAATCGAAATACCAGTAGCGTAATGAGTAAAAAAATTTCAGCAGGCATTGTGGGCGGCGCCGGTTATACCGGTGGTGAACTGATACGCCTGTTGCTGAATCATCCGCAGGCAGAAATTGCTTTTGTGCACAGCAACAGCAATGCGGGCAATCCTTTGTACAAGGTGCACGAAGACCTGCTGGGTGAAACCAAAATGGAATTTACCGGTGAACCCGCCTGGCAGAAAGGCGGCATCGATGTATTATTTCTTTGCGTGGGTCATGGCGCAGCGAAAAGATTTCTGAGTGAAAACGAAATACCCGAGAGCATAAAGATCATTGACCTCTCGCAGGATTTTCGTTTGAAAGAAAATGCCAGCATCGGCAACAGGGAGTTTGTTTATGGTCTGCCTGAACTGAATAAAGAAGCTATTCGCTCGGCGAACAATATTGCTAACCCCGGTTGTTTTGCCACCTGTATACAACTGGGTTTGCTGCCGCTGGCCAAGGCTGGCTTGCTCAACCAGGTATATACTACCGGCATTACCGGCTCTACTGGCGCGGGGCAGAGCCTGACGGCCACTTCGCATTTCAGCTGGCGCAACAATAATATTTCAGCTTACAAAACCCTTACGCACCAGCACCTACACGAAATTGGCCAGTCGCTGAAGCAACTGCAGCCTGCAGGCGATTTGGACTTCAGCTTCATACCCTGGCGCGGCGACTTTACAAGAGGCATTTTCGTGAGCTCGCATATTCATTGCAATGAAGAACTGAAAGATCTGATTCAGCTTTACGAAGATTTTTACCAGGATCATCCTTTCACGCAGGTAAGCAGGGAGGTGATCTTTTTGAAACAGGTAGTGAATACGAATAAATGTATTGTGCAACTGGAAAAGGTAGGCACCAAACTGGTGGTGCACTCCATCACCGATAATTTATTGAAAGGCGCTTCGGGACAGGCTGTGCAGAATATGAACCTGATGTTTGGCATTGATGAATGCGCGGGATTGAAATTGAAGGCAAATTATTTTTAGTTATACCATGAAACTCTTCGACGTTTACCCGATTAACGACATCACCATCGTAAAAGCCAGGGGCTCTTACGTGTGGGACAAGAATGGTGAACAGTATCTTGACCTCTATGGCGGTCATGCTGTGATATCTATTGGCCATAGCCATCCGCATTACGTCGAACGAGTTACCCGACAACTGAACAACGTAGCATTTTACAGCAACTCCATACGCAATCCCTTCCAGGAAGAGCTGGCTGAAAAGCTGGGCAAGGTTTCCGGCAGGGAAGACTATCAACTCTTTTTGTGCAACTCGGGTGCCGAAGCCAACGAGAATGCGCTGAAGCTGGCCTCGTTCACCAACGGGCGCAAGAAAATTATTGCATTCAAAAAATCTTTTCACGGCAGAACTTCATTGGCTGTTGCTGCCACCGACAATCCCGCTATCGTAGCGCCGGTAAATGAAACACCGAACGTCATTTTCTTACCCTTCAACGATGAGGCATCGCTGGAGGCGGTGTTTAAAGCGCAGGGTTCAGAAATTTCTTCGGTTATCATCGAGGGCATACAGGGTGTGGGCGGCATCAATGTGGCCAGTGAATCTTTTTTACGTACCATCCGCAGGCTGTGTACGCAGTACGGCGCTTTGTTTATTGCCGACAGCGTGCAGTGTGGTTATGGCCGCAGTGGTAAATTCTTTTCGCAAGACTATGCCGGCGTAGACGCCGACATTTACAGCATGGCGAAAGGTATGGGCAATGGTTTCCCGATCGGCGGTATTATCATTGCCCCGCACATCAAAAGCAAGCATAGCATGCTGGGCACCACCTTTGGCGGTAATCACCTGGCTTGCGTGGCGGCACTCGCGGTGCTGGAAGTGATGGAAAAGGAAAACCTGATGCAAAACGCAGCCGAAACAGGTGAATTCCTGATGACGGAATTGAGAAAAATTCCGCACCTGCAAAATGTTCGTGGCCGCGGACTTATGATCGGCTTTGATGTGCCCGAAAACCTGAAAGACTTACGCAAGAATTTACTGTGGAAGCACAAGATTTTCACCGGCGAAGCCAAACCTAATGTGATTCGTTTGTTGCCTTCATTGGCATTGACGAAAAAAGAAGCAGGGCAATTTATCGAAGCCATCAGCGAAGAGGTAGCCGCTTTGTCGATGAGCGAGGCGAAGGTGTAGGCTTTATTCTCACATTGTACCTTCTTGTGGCTTTTGCTGCAAAGAAGTTTTAGGAAAAATGGAAGAACCGCAAGATGAAACATTTCATTTCCGTTCATGATGTGCCCGACATCGATGCATTGGTGCAAAAGGCACTCAATTACAAAAGGGATCCGCTGAAGGATAAAGCGCTGGGCGCGAATAAGCGCATTGGTTTATTATTCTTAAACCCCAGTATGCGCACGCGCCTGAGCACGCAGATAGCCGCGCAGAATCTGGGTATGGAACCTGTTGTATTCAACGTGGGTTCAGAAGGCTGGGCGCTGGAGTTTGAAGAAGAAGCCATCATGAGCGGCAGCACCGTGGAGCATGTGAAAGATGCTGCGCCGGTGATGGGAAAATATTTCGATATACTCGCCATTCGCACCTTCCCTTCGCTGAAAAACCGCGAAGATGATTATAGCGAACTTTTCATCCATCAGTTTATCAAATACGCAGGCATTCCCGTGGTGAGTCTCGAAAGCGCCACGCTGCATCCTTTGCAAAGCCTTACCGACATTATCACTATCAGGGAAGTGATGCAGTCGAAGGGCCTGAAGAAGCGCCCGAAAATTGTGCTCACCTGGGCGCCCCATGTAAAAGCTCTTCCGCAATGCGTGGCCAACAGTTTTGCACAATGGATCAACGCCTGGGGACAAGCCGATTTTGTAATTACGCACCCGGAAGATTATGAACTGGACGAAAAATTTACACGCGGTGCTAACATCACGCACAACCAGGACGAAGCATTAAAAGATGCCGATTTTGTGTATGTGAAAAACTGGAGCACTTATCACAACGAGTACGGGAAAATTTATTGCAACGATCCCGAATGGATGCTCACCAACGAAAAGCTGGCGCTGACCAACAAGGCTGCCGTGATGCACTGCCTGCCCGTGCGGCGCAACGTTGAGCTGAGCGATGAAGTGCTGGACGGCCCCAACAGCGTAGTCACACAGGAAGCCGGCAACCGCGTGTGGGCAGCACAGGCCGTATTGAGTGAAATACTAAAAAACAAAAAGTAGTGTCCACCTTATACGTTGTCAAGATTGGAGGAAACATTATAGACGATGATCAGAAACTGGCTTCGTTCTTAAAAGAATTTGCCGCCATCGATGCACTGAAAATTCTCGTGCATGGTGGCGGCAAGCTGGCAACACGCATGGCCGAACAAATGAATGTTCCGCAGCAAATGGTGGATGGCCGTCGCATAACTGACGCAGAAACCCTGAAGATCGTAACGATGGTATATGCGGGGTATATCAATAAAAATATCGTGGCACAACTGCAGCAGCAAGGCTGCAATGCTATCGGCATGACCGGCGCAGACGGCAACGCCATACAGGCGCACAAAAGAAAACATGCCACGCTCGATTACGGTTTCGTGGGCGATGTGGATGTAGTGAATACCTCCTTATTGAAAAACCTGCTGAACCAGGGCCTTACCATCGTGATGGCGCCTATTACACACAACAAGCAGGCACAGCTGCTGAATACCAATGCTGATACCATTGCGCAGGAGCTCGCGAAAGGATTGAGTAAAGATTTTGAAGTACACCTGGTTTATAGTTTTGAAAAAAGCGGCGTGCTGCTCGACGCGAATGATGACAGCACCGTGATTGCGTCTATTAATCCGAATTACTATCAACAACTGAAAACCGAGCAAAAAATTTTCGCCGGCATGATCCCCAAGCTCGATAATGCCTTTGCCGCCTTGCAGCAGGGCGTGAAGCGGGTGATCATCGGTAAAGCCGAAGAACTACAAAAATTAATTGCCGGAAAATCCGGCACCAGTATCATTCATGAATAACGAAAAACTACATTCACTTTACGAAGATGCACTGGAATTGCTGAAGCAGCTGATCGCAACGCCTTCTTTCAGCAAGGAAGAGGATAAAACTGCCGGGATTATTTATCAATTCTTATCACAACGTACAGTACATGTAAAGCGGCTAGCCAATAATGTGTGGGCGCGCAATGTGCACTACGATCCGTCTAAACCAACCATATTACTTAATTCACACCACGATACGGTAAAACCCAATAAAGGCTATACTCTCGATCCGTTTTCTCCCATCTGCAAAGACGGTAAACTATACGGCCTCGGCAGCAATGATGCCGGTGGTTCATTGGTTTCGCTGATTGCCACTTTTTTATATTTCAGTGAACGAGACGATTTAAAATACAACCTGGTGCTGGCCGCTTCTGCAGAGGAAGAGATCAGCGGGAAAAATGGTATTGAATTACTACTCCCCGAACTTGGTGCCATCGATTTTGGCATAGTAGGCGAACCTACTCAAATGCAGATGGCAGTGGCCGAAAGAGGGTTGCTGGTGCTCGATTGCACCGTAACGGGCAAAGCGGGTCATGCCGCAAGAAATGAAGGAGAAAATGCGATCTATAAAGCACTCAAAGATATCAGTTGGTTCGCCAGCTATCAATTCCCGAAAGTATCAGAACTGTTGGGATCGGTGAAAATGAGCGTGACGGTAATTGACACACAAAACAAAGCGCACAATGTGGTGCCCGCGCAGTGTACTTTCGTGGTGGATACCCGTGTGAACGAGCTATATACATTCGAGGAAATACTGGAAACTATTCGCCAGAACGTAACCTGCGATGTGCAGCCACGCAGTTTCCGCCTGCGCAGCACCTCCATTCCGCTCGATCACCCCATTGTGAAGGCAGGACTGAAGCTGAACAGAAAATACTACGGCTCCCCCACCACTTCCGACAAAGCGCTGATGCCCTTTCCCGCTTTAAAGATTGGCCCGGGCGATTCCGCGAGAAGTCATACCGCGGATGAGTATATTTACACCGATGAAATCATTGAGGGTATCGGGTTGTACATCCAAATGCTGAATGAAATTATATAGTGTACTATGAAACTCTGGCAAAAAGACAATACCGCCACTTCTGCATTGATCGAAAACTTTACCGTGGGCAACGATAAGGATTTCGATATTCTGCTGGCAAAATATGATGTGCAGGGTTCCATAGCACATGTAAAAATGTTGGGTGAAGTGGGATTGATGACGCGCGAAGAGGCCAATACCGCTATAAGGGGTCTTGAAGAAATAGCGCACGATATTGAAGCCGGCAAGTTCAAAATAGAAGATGGCGTTGAAGATATTCACTCCCAGGTAGAGTTGCTGCTCACGCAACGCGTCGGTGAGGCGGGCAAAAAAATTCATGCAGGCCGCAGCCGCAACGACCAGGTGGCAGTGGATATCAAACTGTATGTAAAAGCCGAAATGTTATCCATTCGCTCAGAAGTAAAAGAGCTGTTCGACCTGCTGATCGCGCAAAGCGAAAAATACAAGGATTACCTGCTCCCCGGCTACACGCATTTGCAGATAGCCATGCCATCCTCCTTCGGCTTATGGTTTGGCGCCTATGCCGAAAGCCTGGTAGATGACCTGGAATTTGTGGCCGCGGCTTATACCATTGCCAACAAAAATCCTTTGGGCAGCGGCGCGGGTTATGGTTCTTCATTCCCGCTGAACAGGAAGCGCACCACGGAATTTTTGCAGTTTGCCACGCTCAACTGGAATTCAGTATATGCGCAGATGACGCGTGGTAAAACAGAAAAAGCTGCCGCTATCGGGCTGGCCGCCGTCGGCGCTACGCTCAGCAGGCTGGCCATGGACTGCTGCCTGTATATGAACCAGAACTTTGGCTTCATATCATTTCCCGCCGAACTCACCACCGGCAGCAGCATTATGCCGCACAAGAAAAACCCCGATGTATTTGAACTGATACGCGCGCGCTGCAACCGCATACAATCTACACCCAATGAATTGACGCTGCTCATCAATAACCTGCCCTCGGGTTACCACAGGGATCTGCAGTTGACCAAGGAAATTCTCTTCCCCGCCATTGAATCGCTGAAAGCCTGCCTGCAGCTTACCAGGCTGATGCTGAGCAATATCATCATTAAGGAAAACATACTCGACGACGAGAAATACAAGTACCTCTTTACCGTGGAAGCGCTGAATGAGCTCGTAAATAAGGGCATTCCCTTCCGCGACGCTTACAGGGAGATTGGCAACCAGGTGGAACAGGGCAGCTTTAACTACAATTATAAGAAACAGCTGCACCACACTCATGAGGGCAGCATTCATAACCTGAACAACGATCAGATCATTTCTGAAATGAACAAAGTGCTGGGGAAATTCCGCTAATTTGCGCCAATTGTCGTAAATCGCGTATCAAAACCCCCTTTTCATGTTGCGGCTGATTTTGTCCTGCCTGGTGTTGCTATTCTCCTTTGCTGCTGGCTTTGCGCAAAAAGTAAGCGAATACAAATTTTTACAGCTGACTAACAGCAACGGCATTGCCGGCAACTTCGTGATCGATATGGTGCAGGATCACAAGGGCTATATGTGGTTTGGCACTGATGGCGGACTGCAACGCTATGATGGCAAACGCTTCCTTACTTTCAAAAATCGCCCGGGCGATTCCACCGCCATCCCCTACAATATGGTGGAAGAAGTGCATGAAGACAAGCACAAGAATCTCTGGATCATTACCGCCGACGACCGCATCGGCATTTTCAATACCAGTTATTTCACCTACCACGAAGTGCCCGTATTGCAACAGAGCAAGACGGGATTGATGGGCGTGAAACACCTGCTGGAAGATAACGAAGGCAATATTTTCCTCGCCATCGAACTGCAGGCGCAGGCGTTTTATCGCTACTCCCCGCAACGACGCCAGTTTGAGCCGGCGCTGAAAGATGTGCTCCCCCCAAACTGGCTGCTCAATGATATTGCTTACGATAAAAATACCAACCGCTTCTGGATGGCCACCGACTCCGGACTGGTGGTATATGACCTGGCGCAGCGAAAAAGCAGTTATCGTGGTAACAATGTGTTGAATGATCCCATTATAGCTAAGCTGGGCAATGAAAAATTTTTCAGCGTAGTGTATGTTGATGATCACAGTAATGTCTGGGCCGCCTCAGTGGCTGCTCCATACCTGCCCACCTATGTTTATCACTACGACGCGGCAAGCGGTGAATTTGAAGTGCTGCTGCCTTTCAAAGACTATCGCACCAATTTCAAACAACTCAACACCATCTTCACCACGCAAAGCGGTCGCACCTGGTTTGCAGGACTGGCTTTCCTGATGGAGTATAAAAAGGGCCAAACACCCGGGTTTGATACGATTGCCGTGAACGACGACTGCAATCCAAAGAGCCTCCGCTTCAACAGTGCGCTGGCTATATATGAAGACAGGGACCACAATCTGTGGGTAGGCAATACCAGCGGCGTGCTGCGTTTTGCGCCCGATGCACATTATTTCACGAACTATTTTTTGCAGAAAAAACCTTTTGACACACCTACCGAAGAAGCCACCCTGGCCATCCTGGAAAGAAAAAACGGCGAGATATGGCTGGGCGTGCGCGACCGGGGGTTATATACATTGTCGAAAGATTTTTCGGCCACTGTGGCGAAAGGCAATCCCGCGGCCAGTTTTCCCTTCAGGACCTGCTGGAGCATTTATGAACACAGCCAGACAGGACTGATATGGATGGGAACTTCGCGAGGGCAGATCGCGGTGTATGATCAAAACACGGGAAGAATCGACACCTTACCAAAGCCACTGGCGGAATTTGAAGGTCGGCCGGCGCACAAGATAGCCGAAGACAGCAACGGTAATCTCTGGTTCATCACCCGCGCATTCGACAGTCTCGCGAGCCTGGTGAAATGGGACCGCGCCAAAGCCGGCGGCGATTTCAGGAAGGGATACCAACTGATTGCTATCAGCCGCTACACCTATACCAGCATTATGGTTGACCAGCTCAACCAGGTGTGGGTTGGCACTTATGGAGATGGATTGCAAAAATATGATGCGAATACCGGCGAGCTGCTCTCGCGCATTTTCCCGGAGCCCTCCACCGGCCGGTCATTGCTGTACGAAAACAGCATTGCAGACATCATTCAATACAATGATAGCATGCTGGTGGCCGTAGGCAGCGCCATTTCTTTGATAAATATAAAAACCAACGAACTCACCACATATACACGCAACGATGGTTTGCCCAGTAATATCATTTCTGTGCAGCGCGACAGCAGGGGTTTACTCTGGCTGGGTACAATGGAATCAGGTCTGGGCCGCTTCAACATTGCACGCAGGATCATTACTTTTTATACCAAAGATGATGGCTTGCTGGACGATTTCTTTATGCAGGGCGGCAGGTATCGCCTATCCGATGGCCGCATGATCTTTTATACCAGCCGCTGCATCATCACCTTCACACCCGAGGAGGTGGCCAGCAACACCAACGCGCCTGCAGCCACCATCACCGATTTCAAACTGCTGAACGCTTCCTTACCTGTTGATTCGCTGATGGCATTGGACAAACTGGTACTTCCCTATGATAAAAATTCGGTGACCATCGAGTTCAGCACCATGAACTTCGGCTCGCAAAACAAAGTGAACTATTACTACCAGATGGAAGGACTGGACCCAGAGTGGATTCCCGCCGACGAAACGCTGAGGGCTATTTACAACTATCTGCCAGCTGGCAAATATGTGTTCCGTATAAAGACCGATAATGGCAACACCGATGAAAGCACCATCACTTCGCTGCCCATTACGGTAAGAGCTGTGTTTTGGCGAACCTGGTGGTTCTGGGCATTGATTGCGCTGGTAGCAGCCAGTGTGTTGTTCCTTCTTGACCGTGAAAGAGTAAAACGACTGGTTTCATTGCAAAAAATGAGAACTGAAATTGCGGTGAACCTGCATAAGGATGTAAGCTCCACGCTCAGCAATATCAACCTGCTCAGTGAAATGGCGCGCATCAAGGCCGATAAGGATCTCGATCTCTCGAAAGAATACATTCAGCAGATCAGCGACAAAAGCAACCGTATGATTGTGGCTATGAACGATATCTTATGGAGCATCGCGCCCGAAAACGACAGCATGGCCCGATCGATTTTGCGCATGCGCGAGTTTATTGATGAGCTGAAGAACCGCTATGCCGCCAACATAGAGCTGGTGGCTGATAAAGACGCTTCGCGAGTGAGCCTCGACATGCGGAAGCGCCACGAATTTTTTATCATTTTCAAAGACGCTCTCCGCAGCGTGGTAGAACTGGCGGAAGGTCGCGACACCCTCATCCACCTCGACGCCACCAAGAGCAAGCTGGTCTTAAAACTCCAGGACGCTACCGCCACTGCCTCCACCCAACAAGCCCAGCTGCACGCAGTATTCAACGATATAGCCACCCGCGCCTATCATATAAAAGCTGAAACCGATATCCAACACGATCACCGCGGTATCACCCTGATCGTCGAGGTCCCCATCACCTGACCTTATCTTTTTAAAATATTGAGATATCGATATATTGATTCTTTTCCCTAATAAAAAAGACTATCCCCGGGCCTGAAATGGGGATAGTCATGAGAACTCTTGCTACTAAACCAGTGGGCCGAAACCAACCAGTAAAGAAAATTTACCAATTCACCGCCTCGAACTGCCCTTAAGGCGGTGGCTACGTCATCAGAGACCTTGTTACCATTAAACCTTATCCTACGAAGCAAATATAGGAGAGTTTCAGGAAATAATATCAATTTCAGAACTATTAAACTACAAATTTAGAAGTATTATACTTACACAATTGAAGTATCATACATTTGTTTAAGGCCTTATTTATTTCTTTGAACGATGGTGAAGGATAAAAGGCATAAGACTGTAAAAATTCTAATCGAAGGCGGTCATGTCACCCAATTCCGGGAAATTTTCGAACATATCCCGAAAACGACCGTGGCCGAACAATTGGGAATTCATTTCAACCGGTTCAACAATTTCATAGATCACCCTGCCGAAATGAAAGTGAGCGATCTGTTCCTGCTCAGCGCTTATTTCGAGATTGAAGGGCAAAAGATGTTCGAGCTGATCAATAACCAGGTCAGCAGTATAAGAAAAGGAACTGCGAAGAAGAAATAAATTACTGCCTTACACCCAACTGTTCAACGTCAACCCGGGTGGGCGTGTCCTTACCCGCAACAATAGTGGCCGAACTGATAGCAATGGCCTTAATAATCTCGGCCATATTCTTCATATCAAGCGTTTCCACTTCATCATCAGGTGTGTGATAGTATTTCTCCACGTCCATCTTGGAAGTAGAAATAGTATGCGCGGGCACACCTAAGCGAGCCAGCGTAGCATTATCTGAACGGAAGAAAAGATTTTGTTGGGGATAAGGGTCCGGGTAAAATTTGAAATTGGTGCCTTCCAGGTTTTTCTCCAGTATTTTCCCAAAATCCGTTTTGTCGTAACCTGTAATAAAGGCCGAGTTGGTGCCCCATTTACTTTCAGTACCGATCATTTCAATATTGAACATGGCCATTACCTTGGCCGGATCGTATTGCTGCGAGAAATAGCGCGAGCCATAACCGCCTGATTCCTCAGCAGTGAATGCTGCAAAGATGAGCGTGCGCTCATTATCTTTTTTCTTCGCAAAATAATTGGCCAGCATAATCACGGCAGTTGTACCCGAAGCATCGTCATTGGCACCATTGTAAATACTATCGCCTTCAGCATTGGGTTTGCGGATACCCAGGTGATCGTAATGAGCACTGAATATTACGAGTTCCTCTTTCTTACTCTTACCGGGCAAAATGCCAACTACGTTCTTATATACCAGGTTGGTGACTTTTTGCTTGTATTCAAAAGAATAAGTGGTGGGATCAGAATTGGTCAGCACAGCCACAATGGTTGCCTTGTGTGGGAAAGTGTTCTGCCGATAGCGCTTCAGGCTGTTGAATTGTGTGCGATTGGCCGAATCCACCACCAGGAAAATTTTCTTACCGGCATCCACCAATGGCCCTAAAATTTCATAGAGGTTATCTCTTCCGCCAGCCTTTATTTTTTCAAAACCAGCGTTCTGATCCATCTTCACTTCCGGGTCGGTACTGATCACGGAGATATTAATCGGTTCCACTTCGCGTCCGTCGATGGTGCCTTTGGCAGACTCCATATTCAGGCGCAGAATATTAAACTCCTGCATGTACGAATCGCCATTCACCGGTTTGATGCCCGCTTTCTTGAATTCTGAAGCAACAAACTGCGCGGCCTTTTCTATACCCGGCGTATTAGGGGCACGGCCCTGCATATCGTCTGCGGCCAGCACTCTCTCAATTCTCTCCACCTCCCTGGCATTGATGATCTTATCAATATCCTGCGCATAACTAATCAAGCCACCCAGCAAAAAAGCAGCAACAACTAATAATTTTCGTCCCATAATAATTTTTGGAAAATAATTAAGCGTATTAAACTTCAAAAATCAAATTCAAATTTCCCTCTTCCTTCTTCAATCTTCTACAGGCTCATCATCTCCTTAAACTTCACCGTCTGCCGGCGGCTCACTTCTATCTTTTCGCCACCTTTCAGCTCCAGCAGCAACCCGCCGTTGAAGTAAGGTTCAATTTTATCGATGAGCCGGAGATTGACTATATGTTTGCGATTTGCCCTGAAAAACGTTTTTTCATCCAGTCTTTCTTCCAGGGCGTTCAGGGATTTCAAAATTAATGGTTTGTTCGGACCAAAATACACTTTGGCATAGTTGCCCACACTTTCGAAAAGGCGAATATCGGCCAGGCGTACAAACCAGCAGCGTTCGCCATCTTTCACAAAAACCTGGTCGTTTTCGCTCAGCACGCTGCGGTTTACATTGATGGGATTGATCGGTCCCTGGTCGCGGTCGTCCTGCAAATGCAGCTTCTGAATAGCATCGGCCAGTCGCTTCGGCTCTACCGGCTTCAACAGGTAGTCGAGCGCATTTACCTCAAATGCTTTCAGTGCATATTCATCGTAAGCCGTAGTGAAAATCACGTTCGGAGTGCGGTCCAGTTCGGCCAGCATATCGAAGCCGGTCTTGCCGGGCATTTGAATATCCAGGAAGATCAGGTCGGGATTGATGTTTTCAATTTTCTCAATGCCTTCGCCTGCATTGGCGGCTTCGGCCACCACCTCAATTTCCGGGAAATCCATCAACAGTTTCTTGAGCTCATTTCTTGCCAGTCGCTCATCATCAATAATAATGGCTTTGATCATAAACACCTTTTTTTGTTTCAACAGGAATTGATATCCTGGCTTCTACCAAGCCGCCTTCTATTTGCTTGATTTCAAAATTAGCCTTTTCTCCAAACAATAACTGCAGACGGTTCCTGGTGCTGAAAAGTCCAAAACCATCGCCATTTATTTGACCATTGAGGTAGCCCGAATTTTGTACAATGAGCTCATGGTAATTGTCCCTGAAATCAGAGATTACTTTTACCACGCCACCGCTAACCTGCTTGCCAATGCCATGTTTGATGGCATTTTCAACCAGTGTTTGCAGCATCATAGGAGGTACGGGTTGGTCCAGGGTATCTTCGTCAATCTGGTACTCGATCTTCAACCTGTCTTCGAAGCGGATATACTCGAGTGCCAGGTAATCTTTTACTATGCTTAGTTCTTTTTCAAAAGGTACAGTCTCCAGTTTTTCGGCCTGCATGCTACTGCGCAAAATATTGCTCAGTTCGGTAATGGCATTGCGGGCGCGGTTGGGATTTTCATCGATCAAGGCGCGAATGCTGTTGAGCGCATTGAAAATAAAATGCGGGTTGATATGCGATTTGATGGTCTTCAGCTCCAGTTCCTTCACCAGCGACTCCAGCCTGATCTTATCAAACTGCGCCTGCCGCGTGCGCACAATATAGTGATAGGCAAAATAGATGAGATTCCAGATGAGGATGAAGGTAAAACAGCCCATGGAGGCGCGCATGATCTTGTTGAACAACGTAAGATCTTTCTGGCGGTCGGGCTCTATCAGCAACCATTGCTCCAGCGACATATCGATGGTAGCGTACACCATCGCGAATATCACGGAGATGAGCACTATATAAAACACCTGTTCATTCACAGGCTTATCCACCAGTTTGTATTTGAGAATGAAATGGCGCATTACGTGCGTCACCAGGAAACCAATCACTGCCTGCAGGCAGATGATCTCATAAAAATGAGGAAGCTCGCGGGTACGTAAGGTGAGGTAGAAGAAAATGTACACCAATATAAAAGCACTCCAACCCACCAACTGGCAAAGCCAGTAATATGATATCTTTTTTAGCATAGCAACGGCATGGAACTGCAACAAATCTAACCATTTATGTTACCCAATTACCTTAAATTGGATATATGGCGGATTTAGGTGCTTAAAGGCACGATTTTGTTGTTAAAAAATCTGTCCCCCTATGCGTGCCGTCATAAAAGCGTATTTTTACAGTTAAAATCAACCTTAAATGGAGATTGTCCCCGGTCCCCTATTGACACAGATCAACTCGCCCGGCGACCTCAAGAAGTTGAGCAGGGAACAACTGGTACAGGTTTGCCAGGAACTGAGACAGTATATCATTGACGTCGTGAGTATTCATGGCGGTCATTTCGGCGCCAGCCTGGGCGTGGTAGAACTGACCGTGGCGCTTCATTACGTGTATAATACCCCTTACGATCAGCTGGTTTGGGACGTAGGTCACCAGGCTTACGGACATAAAATACTTACCGGCCGCAGAGACAGTTTTGTAACCAACCGCAAATACCACGGGCTGAGCGGCTTCCCCAAACGCAGTGAAAGTGAATACGATACTTTCGGCGTGGGCCATTCATCCACTTCCATATCAGCTGCATTGGGTATGGCCATTGCCGCCAAATATCATCACGAAAACCGTAAGGCCGTTGCCGTAATCGGTGATGGCGCTATGACAGCGGGTCTCGCCTTCGAAGGCATGAACCATGCCGGCGTAGCCGATGCTGACCTGCTGATTATCCTGAACGACAACTGCATGAGCATCGACCCCAATGTGGGCGCGCTGAAAGAATACCTGACCGATATTTCCACATCGCATACCTACAACAAGTTCAAAGACGATGTGTGGAAAGCGCTGGGCAAACTGCCGATCGGTAAAAACTTCACGCGCGAAATGGCCAGCAAGCTCGAGCACAGCATCAAAGGTTTCCTGAACAAACACAGCAACCTGTTCGAAGCGCTGAAGATCCGTTACTTCGGTCCTATTGACGGACACAATATTTCGAAACTGGTTGACACCCTCAACGACCTGCGGAATATTCCCGGTCCCAAACTGCTCCATGTTGTTACGGTAAAAGGGAAAGGATATTCCCTCGCCGAAAAAGATCAGACCGTTTGGCATGCGCCCGGACTGTTCGATAAGATCACCGGTGAAATATATACGAAAAGATATGAAACGCCGCAACCGCCCAAATACCAGGACGTGTTCGGTCATACCATCATTGAACTGGCGGAACAAAACGATAAGGTATTTGGCATCACACCGGCCATGCCTTCCGGCTCCTCGCTGAAGTTTATGATGGATAAAATGCCCGACCGTGCGCTGGATGTAGGCATTTGCGAGCAACACGCTGTAACGCTCAGCGCCGGTATGGCTACGCAAGGTTTGAAGGTGTTCTGCAATATTTACTCATCGTTTATGCAGCGCGCCTACGACCAGGTAATACATGATGTGGCCATCCAGAAACTGCCGGTTATTTTCTGCCTCGACAGGGCAGGGCTGGTAGGCGAAGACGGACCCACTCATCACGGCGCTTACGATATTCCCTATATGCGTTGCATACCCAATATGGTGGTATGCGCGCCAATGAATGAAAGCGAATTGCGCAATATGATGTACACCGCGCAGCTCGACAAAACGGATTTTCCCATCAGCATCCGCTACCCGCGCGGCCAGGGCGTGATGCCCGAATGGAGAACTCCGTTCGAAGAAATTCCTATCGGCAAAGGCCGGAAGATAAAAGACGGCCTGGATATCGCTATACTTTCACTCGGTCACGTTGGCAATTTTGTTACTGCCGCCATCCGCGAACTAAAGACCGACGGACTCAATCCCGCGCATTATGATATGCGATTTGCCAAACCGCTCGACGAAGAGCTGCTACACGAAGTGTTCCGGAAATTCGACAAGGTGATCACCGTTGAAGACGGTACCATTGTTGGCGGTTTCGGAAGCGCAGTACTCGAATTTATGGCGGCCAATCGTTATACCGCAGCAGTAAAACTGCTCGGCATTCCCGACCGAATTGTTGAGCATGGTCAGCCCAAAGAACTGTACCGCGAATGCGGCTACGATGCAGAAGGCATTGCCAGCGCAGTAAGAGAAATGATGAAAGATAAAGTAAGGACCGAGCTGCTGGGTTAGAACCTTTTCTGCGCAATTTCAACGCGCTGCACGGCCTCGAATCCACCAACAGCAATGCATATAAACGTTATGTTGTATGGCACTCCCGCGAATGCTTGCCCGAAGCCGAAGCAGATCATTGGTGCATTCCCCAAATCCATTTTTACAAAGCATTGTTGACGAGCATTAAATCAATTTTGAGGGTCGGCCAGTACCAGGTAGCTCACCTCACAGGTGAGCCTCCCACAGGATTAAAGGCTCACAATAAAAATGAGGGAAGGTCAACCCCGAGGGTGAGCCACCCCTGGGATTGACCTTCCGTATGAAAAAGAGTTCTTACCCGGCAGCGCCTGTTGATGCTTCCGGCGTGTCCGGAGACCCAGGGGGCTCCGGGTTTTCGGAAGACTCGGGAAGGGCGAAACTGGGATCTTCTTCGCGATTCTCGTTGTATTCGATGATGAAATTGTTGCGGCCTTCGCCTACCATGATGGTGATATATTTCTGCTGGATCAGTTCCAGCAGCGAGAGGAACAGGAAAATAGCGTGGATACGGTCCTGGCACACGTCGAAGATTTTTTCGAACGACATTACCTTTTCGCGGCGCGCGGTGCTGAGCATATACTCACGGCTTTCTTCCATGGTATAGTTGTAGCGCACCACGGTATGCACCGGCTTGTTGCGCTGCTGCTCCAGGCGCTTCATCACCTTCTCGAAGGTCTTCATCAGCTTAAACAGCGTGATGGTCTGTATTTCGGTGCCCTCGCCAGCCTCTTCGCCAATGGCGGCCAGTTCTTTCTGAATATTGCCGCGCTTAGCCATCAGCATGCGCATAGCTTCCATTTCGGCCAGGCGGGCAGTGGCTTCCTTGTAGCGCTTGTATTCGAGGATTTTGTCAACCAGCTCCTGGCGCGGGTCAATTTCGTTGCCCTGCGCATCCAGTTCCTTGCGAGGAAGCAGCATGCGCGCCTTAATGCGCATGAGCGTGGAGACAAACAAAATGAATTCGCTGCTCAGCTCTATATTCAGCTTCTCCGATTGGTGAATATAATCGAGGAAATCTTTTATGATCTTGCTGATCGGAATATTGTAGATATCCAGCTCGTCCCGCTCGATGAAGAACAACAACAGGTCGAACGGGCCTTCAAACTGCGGCAACTTGATCTGGTACGAGGATTGGTTCACCATAAGGCAACAAACCTAAGGCAAAAAAGCTAAGAGAAAAAATGAGGAGAAGCGGGTGTATAAAAGATGTGGAGAGATTCTCTAAAACTTTGCCATATACCCTATCCCCACATATTGCCGCACCTGCATGCGCGGAGAATTGCTATCCGGACCGAAAATTCTGACATCATCGTCATAAATCAGGTCAAGTCCCACGGAGGCCGACAGGCCTTTGAAAAAGTTCATGCTGAACAGGTTGGTCATGAACAGGTCCACGTTCTTCGGCTTGTTGCGGTAGTTGCTGAACAAATCCAGCTTGGCTTTATAGGTGAGGTTTTTTACCAGCTCCTTGTTGAAATTCGCGCTCAGGTAAGCACCCACCTCATAGCGGCTTTTCTTGCCCGGTTCCACGCCATAGGCGCCCTGGTTGCTCAGCTCATCATCCAGCACCAGTACCCAACGATTGGTGACGGGAGAAAGGAAGAGAGAAAACGCATCGCTCGGTTTCCAGTCAAGACCTACAGACACCAGCACATAAGCGGGGGCAAAAAAGGTAGAGACCTTTACCGCAGAATCCACTTCGGGATAATTGAAACCATCGGTAAACTGCGTGCGCAGGTTGACCAGGCCGCTCAGGTATATGTGATCAAACAGCTGGTAACCGTATTTCGATAACAGGTCTATACGGTCGTCTGCCTTGCGCGTGCCCAGCGAAGTGGTTTTTACATAACCCATCGCCAGGTCGAGGTTATTGTCCCAGGCATGACGGTCTTTCTTATAAAAAGCAAACAGGTTGAGGTAACCGTTCACATTCAGCGCGAACTCGTCGCCACCGGCTGCCCAGTTGGTTAATGAGGTCTGCCCAAAATTCACATTGAAAAGTCCACCCTTTTTCCAAGTTTTGGAAGTGGTATCATTGGGGTCTTTTTTGATTTCGCGGGCTGCTTCCTTGCGTAGTTCGTCCACTGTCTTGTCCTGGGCCATTCCATTAAAGACAATAAGCCCTGCCAGAAAAACAAGGGTTGTTTTCTTCAAGTGCATAGTTTTAAGATTTGCCTAGCAAATAATTTTTGCTACCAATTGTCCTAATCAAAATTATTTTTTCCTGAGCTCGTCGCGTATCTCCATCAGCAAAACTTCGGTTGGTGAAGGAGCTGGAGGAGGAGCCGGAGCCGCTTCCTGTTTTTTCTTGAAGCGGTTGATGGCCTTGATTACAAGGAATAGGATAAAAGCTACAATCAGAAAGTTCAGAACGGCTGCAAGAAACAAGCCAATCTTCACTGTGCCAAAGATGGTATATTTCTCCAGGTCGGCAATGTTGAAAGCATCCAGGGCTGGCTTCAGAATAAGCGGCGTAATAACATCCGATACCAAAGAATTTACAATGCCGGTGAATGCTGCGCCTATGATTACACCTACAGCCAGGTCAACCACACTGCCCTTCATCGCAAACTCTTTGAATTCTTTCATCATTCCCATATACAGAAGTTTTAAAGGTTAAGAAAGAAATGACGCGTAAATATATATAATATAAATTGACTATAGTCTAAACTTTAACCAGGTTTAAATTGAGTCCGGTCATTGCTTCTTAAGTCCAGGGTATTGCATGTTCAGGCTCCGCAAAGTATCGCGAAGGGTTTTGGCAACATAGTATTCCTTGTACCAGTTCTGGTCACTGGGTACTATATGCCAGGGAACAGCATTGCATAAGCGGAAACAATCTTCATACGCCCTCGCATATTCATCGCGCAATTTTGCTTCCGCAAAATCCTTTTCATTGTATTTCCACTGTTTGGCGGGGTCCTTAATGCGCTCCTGTAATCTTTCCTGTTGTTCTTCGGCCGATACATGCAGGTAAAACTTCAGTACCTGGGTGTTGTTATGAACGCGCAATAATTCCTCAAAATCATTGATGGCCTTTATTCTTTTCATGGCCGTTTCATCATCAATCATCTTGTGCACGCGGGTCACCAGCACATCTTCGTAGTGCGAGCGGTTGAAAATCCTGATCATGCCTTTGGCCGGCGCCGCCTGGTGCACGCGCCATAAGAAATCATGACTCAGTTCTTCTTCGGTGGGCACTTTAAACGATTTCACCGTCACGCCCTGCGGGTTCAGCATGCCAAAAACGGCGCGGATCAACCCGTCTTTACCACTGGCATCCATACCCTGCAATACCACCAGCACGGAGTATTTCGACTGTGCATACAGGAGGTTTTGCAACTCCTGAAGTTCCTCAATAATTTCTTTCGTTTTGTCCTTTGTCTCCGCTTTGTCGAATTCTTTCGGCGCGCGGGTGCTGAGTTTATGCAGGGTGAGTTCGCTCATAAGCAAAACTTATTGCCTTGGTAAAAAGGATCTTGGGTGGGGCGCAGGTCTTATACCGTCATGATTTCCTTTTCCTTGGCGGCAAGGTGTTTGTCTACCAGCGCAATGTACTTGTCGGTCAGTTCCTGCACATTCTTTTCCGCATTCTTGCAAATATCTTCGCTCAGGCCGTTCTTCTGGAGCTTCTTGATCTGCTCCATAGCGTCGCGGCGTATGTTGCGGATAGCCACCTTGCTTTGCTCACCTTCGCCATGGGAGCGTTTCACCAGCTCTTTTCTTCTTTCTTCGGTCAGCGGGGGCATGAATATTCGTATCAGGTTGCCGTCGTTCTGGGGGGTTACACCGATATTGGCGGCTATAATGGCTCTTTCGATGGGCTGCAGCATATTTTTTTCCCAGGGCTGAATGTTCAGCGTGCGGGCATCAGCCACGGTAACATTACCAACCTGGTTAATGGGCGTGGGGGTACCGTAATAATCTACCACAATTCCGTCCAGGATGCCGGGGGTAGCCTTACCCGCACGGATCTTTACCAATTCTGCTTCGAGGTGATTAATGGCCTTCTTCATTGCATCAAGCGCGTGGTCCTTGATCTTATTTAACTCGTCTGACATGGTTAATTACTATTAAGTGCCTGCAAACCTACATTAATTCGTGAAAATACCGGGCAGGTTGGCAGCTTATCCACTTAATTTTTATGCTCCAGGATATCTTTCGCCAGGGGAACAATCTTGGAAGTGGTAACTGTCTCGTTGGTAGATGCTTCCGTCGTTTTTGCCATCACCAGTCCGGAGCGCGGTCTTGTATAGTACAAGGCCGCAATGCCAGTGAAGAACAGGCTCGCGATGGCCAGCATTACCCAGGTAACGCCGAGATGGCGGGTCATATAAGCCGCAGCAATTACGGCTATGTTAACGGCAACGAGTGTGAGCGTAATTTCTTTGTGAGAAAGACCCTTGTCGAGCAACAGGTGATGCACGTGGTTTCTGTCGGGGCTGAAGGGCGAACGCCTGTGGAAAATACGGATGGCAAACACCCTTAGTGTGTCCATCAGCGGAACCATCAGTATGGCAAAGCCAATGGCAGGCGCGGCCGACATGGGATAAGGCACATCGGGAGAATCGGCCACATTGATGAATTTGATCACCAATATGGCGTTGATCAATCCTATTAGCAACGACCCCGTGTCGCCCATGAATATCTTGGCGGGTTGGAAATTGAAAATGAGGAAAGCCACCAGGCAGCCGGCCAGTGAAAAAGCCAGTATACTAAACGAAGGCATGCCCACCGCCAGGAAATAACAGCCAAATACAGTCGCGCTCATCAGTCCCAGGCTTCCCGCCAATCCATCGATGCCATCAATCAGGTTAAACGAATTGATGATAACAATGATGGTCAGATAGGTAAACAACAGGCTGAATGTTTCGGGTAGTTCATGAATGCCGAGAAAGCCATGCATGCTGCGAATCTGAATCTCGCCTTTGTAGATGATCAGGAAGGCTGCCAATACCTGGCCGATAAATTTTTTGATGGGAGAAATAACGAGGATATCATCTTTCAACCCAAGGAAAAAGATCACAAAACTGGCAGCAAAAAAATATTGGAAGCCGGTGGCGTTTCTGAAAGGTAAAGCAATTAGACAGGCCAGAATGAATCCCGCAAAAATACCCAGTCCCCCCAGAGATGGAATGGGACTCCGGTGAATCTTTCGCTCATCGGGAATATCAAAGAGTTTTTTGCGCTCGGCCACCGTAATAATCACTGGAATGGCTAGGAAAGTGATCGAAAACGATATGGCTACCGAAAGTAATACATCAAACATCAGCCTGTTTTTGAATGCATCTCAATATACGTTGTTATACGCGCTACTAACCCAGCCGGTTGGGCTTATAACAAGCCGCAGCGCAAATTACAGCCTATTTTCGTAATAACAACTTTATTGCACATAACTTTATTGTGGAAAGTCTTGACTATAAGAGAAAAAAAGGGGGGAAAGTTTGCACCAACCCTATCGCCAGATACGATTTTCCTTTAGTTTTGCTGCCAAATTTTAAATACCGCCTATGCCTTCGTTACAAGAAATCGCCACCCAGATACGCAGAGACATTGTTCGCATGGTTCATGGGGCAGCCAGTGGACACCCGGGTGGGTCGTTGGGATGTACAGAGTTTTTTACAGCCCTCTATTTCAAAGTAATGCAACACAATCCCAACTTCAGCATGGAGGCACATAATGAGGATGTGTTCATTTTATCCAACGGGCATATTTCCCCGGTTTTCTACAGCACATTAGCCCGCAGCGGTTACTTCGATGTGAAGGAACTGGCTACCTTCCGGAAGATCAATTCGCGTTTGCAGGGTCACCCCGCCACACACGAACACCTGCCCGGCGTAAGAATTGCATCAGGCTCGCTCGGCCAGGGCATGAGCGTGGCCATTGGTGTGGCGCTCGGCAAAAAACTCAATAAAGAAAGCAATCTCGTTTACTCACTCCACGGCGACGGCGAACTGGATGAGGGCCAGAACTGGGAAGCCATCATGTTTGCCGCGCATCATAAAGTAGATAATCTCATCGCTACCATCGACTGGAATGGCCAGCAGATCGACGGCCCTACCGACAAAGTGATGAAACTCGGCGACCTCGGCGCCAAGTTTGCCGCCTTCGGCTGGGAAGTGATTCACCTCGACAATGGCAACGATGTGAACGCCGTTGTGGCTACGCTCGAAAAAGCAAAAACCTTCGTTGGCAAAGGCAAGCCCATCGTGATTTTGATGAAAACCGTAATGGGTAAAGGCGTCGATTTCATGGAAGGCAGCCACGAATGGCACGGTATTGCGCCCAACGACGAGCAGTTGAAGCGCGCGCTGGAGCAATTGCCGGAGACGATCGGGGATTATTGATAGCCGTTATCAATTTCTTTTCTTACCCATCAGCTTTTCAACTCAATCGGCTGCAGGGCCGCTTTGCGTGAGGGGAACCAGGAGGCCAAAGTGGCCACCAGGGCAACTGTTGCTATGATGAGCACAAAATCGGAAACCACTATTTGCACGGGATAGTGGTCTATGAGGAAAGTGGCGCCCTGTATGGGTATGAGCTTGTATTTCACCTGCGCCCAGCAAAAGATCAGCGCCAGCACTATGCCCGCACTCATACCAATTAAAGCGAGCAGCAGTCCTTCGCTGAGAAATATTTTTTGTATGAGCTTGTTGGTAGCGCCCATGGCTTTCAGCACCTGTATATCTTTTTGTTTTTCCAGCACCAGCATGGTCAGCCCGCCGATCATGGTAAAGGCTGCCACGACCAACATCAAGGTGAGCACTGCGTAAATAAACCATTTCTCCCCCGTCATCACCGCATATAAGGCGCGGTTCTGTTCGTACCTGGTTTCAATCTTCACCTTATCGCCAAAAATCTTTGCCAGTTCGCGTTTTACGGCCCTGGCCTTGTCTTCGTCGTACAAGGCGATCTCGACGGCGCTGTATTCATGTTCATCCAGCCCCATCAACTGCTTCATGAAGCCGAGATTGGTGATGGCATATTTGTTATCGATGTCTTGCTGAATCAGGAAGCTACCGCTGGTATTGAGGTTGCCGGCTGCCAGTCCCTGGTAAGGGTCGGCTACGTTGATGGACATTCCGGGTTTGAATGCGTAAACGGTTACCGGGTAAATATTCCGGTCGCTTTGCAGCAGCAAGGCATTTTCCACGCCATTGCCGAGCACCAGCAGCGGATGATCGGTATCGCCCACCTCAAATTCGCCGCGCACCATTTTTTCGGCTACGCCGGTCACACGCGTATAGTTGCTGTCAACCCCTTTCACTTCCACAATTACCTGTATATCGCCGTTAAGGATAAGCGTTTTGTCCTGGGCAATGAGCGAATAATTTTTTATATCGGAGATTGATTGCAACCCACGTAGCTGATCGGGCGTCACGGTGATGACTTTACCGCTGTTGGGTGAAATGCGCAGGTCGGTATAAAAAGTGGAGTACAGTGATTTTACCAATCCTTCAAAGCCATTGAACACGCTCAGCACTACTATAAAGGCAAAAGAAATACAGGTGATAGCCACAATGCTGATCCATGCAATGACATTAATGGCATTGGTAGATTTTTTTGCTTTAAAATAGCGCCAGGCGAAAAGGAAGTTCATTTTTCTTCCGGTGGTTTGATCTTCTTAAACAACTCCTCCATCTTGAATACATAATCGAGTGTATCGTCGAGAAAAAACTTCAGTTCGGGCATTCTTCTCAATTGTTTGCTTACCCGCGACGCCAGTTCTTTCTTTATCTCCCAGGCTCTTTCCTCAATTCTATGCATCGCCACTTCGGGTTGCTGCACCTGGAAAAAACTCAGGTAGATGCGCGCTTCCAAAAGGTCGGGCGTTACTTTAACCGAGGAAATGGACACCATGCCACCATCGATCATATTCAAACCCATTCGTTGAAAAATGTCGTTCAGCTCTTCGTTCAACAGTCCGGCCACCTGTTTTTGTCGTTTCCCTTCTTGCATTTCCTTAACTGTTTAATGGCTGTAAATTTAGTTACTTTTGCGCTCGGATTGAATCTTAGGGGCCTCTAATTGAAACAATTAGCGCAAATCCCTGTTAATTACACTTCCATGAAGCGATTTTCGACGATTTTAGGGTATTTAAAAGACAAGAAGGGCAATATTGCGCTGTATGTTGTGTTTACACTCTTGTCGATCGTGTTTTCGATTGTATCGCTGGCCATGCTGGCCCCCTTCCTGAATTTGCTCTTCGGCAATGACGACCTGGTGACCACCAAACCAGTAGTAACCTTTTCTGCTAAGAGCGTGCTTGAATTCCTGAGATATACCATTTCAACATTTATCATTAAGCACGATAAAGTTTATGCCCTGGGCTTTATCTGCGTGGTAATAGTAGTAGCTATTCTTTTCAAAAATCTTTTCTTATACCTCTCTTACCGCGTGCTGGCGCCCATGCGTAATCATGTGATGACCCGCCTGCGCGCAGATCTTTATAACAAGATTCTTGTTTTGCCTATTGGTTATTTCACCGAGCAACGCAAAGGCGATATCATCAGCCGCATGAGCAATGATGCCAACGAAGTGGAATGGAGTGTGATGGCTACGCTGGAAGCATTGATCAAAGAACCGCTCACCATACTGGTGTATCTCATCGGCCTGGTGATGTTGAGTCCTACTTTGTCGCTGTTCCTGTTGGTATTATTGCCGCTCACTGGTTTTTTGATTGGCCGCGTGAGCCGCTCGCTGAAAAAGCAATCCACCACAGCGCAAGAGCAATCGGGCACCCTCATGTCAATTCTCGATGAAACATTGGGTGGGCTGCGCGTGATAAAAGCATTTAATGCGGAAAAATTACTGGCAAGAAAATTCACTGATACCAATACCACACTAAATCATGTACGCAACAAAATGATGTTTCGCCGCGACCTGGCTTCACCGCTGTCGGAGTTTCTCGGCGTATTGGTATTGGTTTGCGTGTTGTGGTTTGGCGGTCAGCTGGCCTTGCGCGGCACCGCATTGAGTTCGGAAGCATTCATCACTTACATTGTTTTATTTACCCAAATCATTAATCCTGCAAAAGGATTATCCACTGCATTTTATAATGCGCAACGCGGCAGCGCCGCTATTAAGCGTATTGAAGAAATATTGAAAGCCGATGTTACGGTAAAAGAAATTCCCAACCCGAGACAACTCACTTCCTTCAATGATAAGATCGAGTTCCGCAACGTCACTTTCAAATACGACGACGTTACCATTCTCAAGGATATCAATCTCACCATCGAAAAAGGAAAAACTGTGGCGCTGGTGGGTTCATCCGGCGCGGGAAAATCGACGCTGGCGGACCTGGTGCCGCGTTTTCATGATGTAACCAGCGGCGAATTGCTGATTGATGGCGTGAATATAAAAGAATACTCATTGCTTTCCCTGCGCGACCAGATGGGTATTGTAACCCAGGAGCCGATATTGTTTAATGACACGATCGCGAACAATATTGCCCTCGGCAACCCGGTGGCCACCATCGATGAAATTGAGCAGGCGGCGCGCATCGCCAATGCGCACGATTTCATTATGCAGAAAGAAGATAATTACCAGACCAATATCGGCGACCGCGGCAGCAAACTCAGCGGCGGCGAGCGCCAGCGCGTCACCATTGCCAGGGCAGTGTTGAAAAATCCGCCCATTCTGATCCTCGACGAAGCCACCTCATCGCTTGATACCGAAAGCGAAAGACTGGTGCAAGACGCCATCAATAAAATGATGGCCAACAGAACCAGCATCGTCATCGCCCACAGGCTCAGCACCATCCGACATGCCGACGAAATCATCGTGCTGCAAAAGGGCCAGATTGTAGAGCGCGGCACGCACGACAGCCTTATCGCCAAAAATGGTTTTTATAAGAGGCTGGTGGATATGCAAGAAGTAAAATAGATGATGTAAATTCATGCTTCTAACAAAATACATGTCTTACATGAGAAAATTACTCTTGCCTGTAGCGTTGATATTATTCAATGCTGCACTTTTTGCTCAGAAAAAAACATTTACCTACGATCAGCTTTTCAACAACCAGAATCCGGCGAAGATTACCAAGCCACTGCCGTCCATACGGGGATGGATAGACGATAACCACTATATCGAGATGCGTCCCGATGGCAACGGAAAGCAGGTGGCTATGTCGGTGGACGTAAAGACTGGTAAGGCAGTGCCGTATAGTGGCGCTGTTTCCGCTGATTCGCGCGTAATTATGGGTGGTCCGGGAGGCGGCGGCGCCCAGCAGGAAAAACGCAACCAGACTTTTTCGCCCGACAGTCAATGGGTGGCTTACACCAAAAAAGACAATAACCTTTACGTAACAGAAGTGGCCACTCAAAAAGAAACACAGCTAACCACCGATGGCAGGGATGTGATCAAGAACGGCTATGCTTCATGGGTGTATTATGAAGAAATTCTTGGTCGCGGCAGCCGCTACAAAGCTTTCTGGTGGAGTCCCGACAGCAAACGTATTGCCTTTATGCGATTCGACGACAGCCAGGTGCCCGAGTTCCCGATCTATGTAATCGACGGACAACATGGCTACCTGGAAAAAGAACGTTATCCCAAAGCAGGTGATAAGAACCCCGAGGTAAAAATCGGTGTGGCATCCGTTACCGGCACCATTACCTGGGCCGATTTCAATGAAAAAGATGACCAGTACTTCGGCGCTCCTTACTGGACTCCTTCGGGCGAACTGTGGGTGCAATGGATGAACCGCGGACAGGACAACCTGAAAATTTTCAATGTCGACCTGAACACGGGCAGCAAGAAACTGGTGTATGAAGAAAGCCAGCCCACCTGGATAGATCTTGATGAAAGCAACCGCATTCATTTCCTTTCAGCCGGCAAAGGTTTCCTGCTGAAAAGTGATAAGGATGGCTGGGAAAACCTGTACCTGCACGACAACTCAGGCAAACTGATCAACCAGGTGACCACCGGAAATTTCTGGGGCACCAGTATTCTGAAAGTAGATGAAAAACAAAAACTGATCTGGTTCAGGGCACGTAAAGAAAACTCCGCGCGCTTCGATATCTACCGCGTCGGTCTTGACGGAAAAGGTTTGACCCGACTCAGCTTCGGCGATTACAGCCACGACCAGGTAAGCATTTCTCCTACCGGAAAATACCTGATCACTACTTACTCCAACCTGTCAACTCCGCCCACCATGGCGCTGGTTGATTCGAAAGGAAAAGTGATTCGCGAGCTGGGCAACAGCATAGGTGAAGACTTCGACAAATATGAGTTGCCCAAATCGGAGCTCGTGCGTGTAAAATCGAGCGATGGAAAATTCGACCTGCCCGTTTTAATCACCTACCCTGTAAATTTCGATCCCAACAAGAAATATCCTGTATTGGTAAGCATTTATGGCGGTCCCAATGCCGGCACTGTATATGACCGCTGGCGCAATCCGGTGGGCGTAACCCAATGGTGGGCGCAGGAAGGCATGATACAGGTGGCCTTCGACAACCGCAGCAGCGGACATTTTGGTAAAGAAGGTCTGAATTATATTCACCGCAAACTGGGTCTCTGGGAAATCAAAGACTATGTAACCTGCGCCAAATGGCTGCGCCAGCAAAGCTATGTTGACAGCAATCGTATAGGTATCACCGGTGGAAGCTTTGGCGGATACATGACCTGCATGGCGCTCACCTATGGTTCTGATGTATTCACGCACGGTGTGGCCAACGCTTCCGTTACCGACTGGCAGTTTTATGATACGCACTACACCGAACGCTTCATGGATTCGCCCCAGGAAAATCCCGAAGGTTATAAAGAAACTTCAGTAATGACCTATGTTGACAGGTACAAAGGCGGTCTCCGCATTGTTCACGGCACCAGCGATGATAACGTGCACATGCAAAACAGCCTCGTGCTCATTAATGCCCTCCAGGACCTGAAGAAGCATTTCGAGTTCATGGTCTATCCGGGTCAGCGTCACGGCATTGGCGGCCTCAAAGGCGTTCACAACCGCACCGAAGCCTACCAGTTCTACTATGACAATCTGCTGAAGAAACCGATGCCCAAACAATTCTGGGAAGTATCGCGTTCTTCACAACGCAGCTTTTAGAAGACTGAAGAGGGAACAGGGAAATTTGATCAAGGAAATTTGAAGTGAAGTATAAATTAAAAGGTCGAATTAAGAATTTATTCCTAATTCGACCTTTTAATTTATACTGTAAAACAGCGAAATAATCTTTCAAACTTCCTTGATCAAATTTCCCTGTTCCCTCTTCAGTCTTCTACTTGTTCATCATCTGCTTCGCTTCGATGCTGAGCGTAGCGTGAGGCACTGCGCGGAGGCGGGCTTTGTCGATGAGTTTGCCAGTGACGCGGCAGATACCGTAGGTTTTATTTTCGATGCGCATGAGCGCTTTCTCGAGGTGGTCGATGTAGTTGATCTGGCGGCTGGCCATTTGCGACAGCTGTTCGCGTTCCATACTCATGCTGCCATCTTCCATGGTCATGTACCGGTTCTCATTTTCGTCGCCGCCCATTTCGTCTTTGCGGGTAATCAATCCCTGCAAATAGGTGAGTTCTTTCTTCGCCTGATCCAGTTTTTTTAGGATAAGATCTTTGAACTCTGCTAATTCAGCATCACTGTATCTCATAGTGGGTCCTGTTTGAATGTTTTCTGGTTGATCTAATACAGATTTCGTGAATTCTGGTTCGTATTTGCGAACCGTTTTTGTTTTTATTTCCGGAATCACCACCTTAACTGGCTTTGGCGGAGCAGCGGGCTTCTTCGGAGGCGGAGGAGGAAACTGTGGTTGTGGCGCGGGTTTCTGGGCCACTTCAGTCTTCTTCACTTCCGGTTTGGCCGGCTCAGCCTTTTTTACAGGTGCGGCGGATTGCTTATTAATGGCTGTTTTTGCAGCGACCGTTTTTTGGGTTTTCTTATCAGTTGGTTTAACAGTGGCAGACTTCGCCGGGGCTGCTTTTTTGGGAGCGGGCTTGGCAGGAGCCTTTTTGGCAACCGGCTTAGCTGCCTTCTTCGCAGCGGGCTTCGCGGGCTTCTTCGACACAGCTTTTTTGGCGGCAGGCTTAGCCGCGGGCTTTTTAGCAATCGTTTTTTTAGCTGGCTTGGCCGCCTTTTTCTTGGTTGCCATACTATTAAACTTTTTTTGTAACAAACACTTTTAAAGGAATCTCATTCACCTCAATTTCAGTGCCGTCGTGCAAATCCGGCACTAATTCCAGTTTATCTGCCAAAATTTCGGCGCAAATATAGGTATTAAATTGAGCTATGGACTGCTTTAATTCGTGGTGGTCTGTCACCTTTACTAATATCCTGTCAGTCAGCTCATAACCACTGTCTTTACGGATTTTTTGGATGCGGTTAACCAGTTCCCGCGCATTGCCTTCGCTGATCAGCTCAGGGGTTACGGTCACATCCAGGGCAACGGTAAGAGTGTCTTTATTGGCGACCATCCAGCCTGGGATATCCTCGCTGGTGATCTCAACTTCATTAAGTTGTAATATTAAGGGTTCGTTATCAATTTGCAATGAAATACTGCCTTCTTTTTCCAACTTCGCAATCTGCTCCTGTGTAAAACCTGCGAGCGCCGCTGCCACCGGTTTCATTTTCGCTCCCAGTTTCTTACCCAATACCGTGTAGTTCGGCTTTATCTTCTTCTTGATAAACCCGTTATCCTCCTGCAGGTACTGGATCTCCTTGATGTTCACCTCGCTCTTGATCAGGTCTTCCACCTTCTGTATCTGCGCCATCATCTCCTTATTCAGCACGGGAATCAAAGCTTTTTGTAAAGGTTGACGCACTTTGATATTCACCTTCTTGCGCAGCGAGAGTATCAGCGACGACAGGTCCTGCGCCATCTGCATGCGCTCTTCCAGCGAAGCATCTATGGCCGAAGGGTTGGCCCTGGGGAAGGAAACGTGGTGTACGCTTTCTTCCTTGTGGCGGCCGGTCACCGCGTTGAGGTTGGTAAACAGCAGATCGCTGAAGAAGGGTGAAATGGGCGCGATCAGTTTTACCACAGTCTCCAGGCATTCGTAGAGCGTCTGGTAGGCGCAAATCTTATCATGCTCATATTCGCCTTTCCAGAAGCGGCGGCGACAAAGCCTTACGTACCAGTTACTCAGGTGTTCGTCCACGAATTCTTCAATCAGCCTGCCTGCGAGCGTGGGCTCGTAGTCTTCCATGTACTCGGTCACCCTTTTCACCAGGGTGTTGAGCGAGCTCAGAATCCAGCGATCGATCTCCGGACGCTGATCGAGCGGCACGTATGCCTCTTTGAAAGTAAACCCATCCACATTGGCATACAGCGCAAAGAACTGGTAAGTATTGTAGAGCGTGCCGAAAAACTTACGCTGTACTTCCTTGATGCCGCCCACGTCAAACTTCATGTTCTCCCAGGGCGAGGCATTGGTGATGAGGTACCAGCGCGTAGCATCGGCGCCAAATCCTTCAATGGTCTTGAACGGGTCCACCACATTGCCCCAGCGCTTACTCATCTTGTTGCCGTTCTTGTCGAGCACCAGCCCGTTCGACACGCAGGTCTTAAAAGCTACCGAGTCAAACACCAGCGTAGCGATGGCGTGCAAGGTATAAAACCAGCCACGGGTCTGGTCAACCCCTTCGGCGATGAAGTCGGCGGGGAAGTTGAATTCAAACGGTGCTTTGAATGGTTTGGGATTGCCCGCCTTCAGCTTGTCGTAATCCAGGCCCCATTGCGCATATGGCATGGCGCCGCTGTCGAACCAAACATCCACCAGGTCGGGCACGCGACGCATAGGTTTGCCTGCATCGCTCACCAACACAATTTTATCTACAAAAGGTTTGTGCAAATCCAGGTCGTCGCGCTGCAGCATTGCTTTCATTTCGGCAACGGCCGCGGGATCGATATTGGCATCGATGGCTTTCTGCATTTCATCTTTCAGTTCCTGCAGACTGCCGATGCATTTCATTTCGCTTTCATCCTCAGTTTTCCAGATGGGCAGCGGCGTACCCCAGAAGCGGCTGCGGCTCAGGTTCCAGTCAACCACATTCTCCAGCCAGTTACCAAAGCGTCCTTCACCAGTGCTCTTAGGTTTCCAGTTGATGGTCTTATTCAGTTCTACCATGCGGTCTTTCAGCGCGGTGGTTTTGATAAACCATGCATCGAGCGGATAATATAATACCGGCTTGTCGGTACGCCAGCAATGCGGGTAGTTGTGTTCGTACTTTTCTATTTTGAAGGCCCGGTTTTCTTTCTTCAGCTTAACGCAGATGTCTACATTTACATCCACGTAATCTTTTTCATCCTTATAATTCTTTACGTAGCGGTTGCTGAATTCCCCCAGGCCTTCTACAAATTTTCCTTGTTTGTCTACCATCACCAGTATGCCCACGTTGTATTTCTTACCTACGCGGAAGTCATCTGCGCCAAAAGCAGGTGCGGTGTGCACGATGCCGGTACCGTCTTCGGTAGTCACAAAATCACCGAGCAGCACGCGGAAGGGGGCTGGTGGCTGATCGCCGAGTGGCTGCACTTTTCCGGGAGCATTTGCTTCAAATGCCAATAATTGTTCATAGCGGCATTCTTCTATTTGCGAACCTTTGAACTCTGCCAGAATTTTCCAGGGAATCAGTTTATCGCCCTCTTTGTATTCAGCAAAATTGCCATTCTCCCCTTCGGGTTTGAAGTAGCGGCCCACCAAATCTTTGGCAAGCACCACGTTGACGGGGAGATGAGTATATGGGTTAAATGTTTTTACCAGTACATAGGTAATATTGGCGCCCACGGTCAGCGCAAGGTTCGATGGCAGGGTCCACGGTGTAGTGGTCCATGCCATGAAGAAAATTTCGGGTTTCGCATGGGGAATTTCAGCTTGCGCAGCCTTGAACAAGAATTCCGATTTCTTATCCTCAATGGCCTTGAACATCGCCACGCAGCTGGTATCTTTCACTTCCTTGTACGTGCCGGGCATGTTCAGCTCGTGCGAACTGAGACCGGTACCCGCTGCCGGAGAGTAAGGCTGAATGCTTACGCTTTCGTAAAGCAGACCGCGCTGGAACAGCTGTTTTAACAACCACCAGAGCGTCTCGATGTATTCATTATTGAAGGTGATGTAGGGATCGTTCAGGTCCACCCAATAACCCATTTTACGGGTCAGCTCATCCCATTTGTCTTTGTACCGCATTACGGCCTCGCGGCATTTGCGGTTATACTCTTCAACGGAGATCTTTTTGCCGATATCTTCTTTGGTAATGCCTAATTCTTTTTCCACGCCCAGTTCTATGGGCAGTCCATGCGTATCCCAGCCGGCTTTACGCTTCACCTGATAGCCCTGCATGGTTTTGTAGCGGGGCACAATATCCTTCAAGGTGCGGCTGATAACGTGGTGAATGCCCGGCATGCCATTGGCGCTGGGTGGTCCTTCGTAAAACACAAAGGCGGGTGCGCCCTCGCGGATGGACATACTTTTCTCAAAGGCTTGAGTTTCATCCCATTTTTTCAGGATTTCCTTCTCAAAAGCCGGTAAATCCAGTTGTGCAAATTCCCTGTATTTCGCTGCCATAAAATCTCCAAAAAGTGTGCAAAGGTACTGAATAGTTTCGGGTTGCGGGTTTGGGGTTCGGGCCAGGGTGTAGGGCGGGGTGTGTTAGGTATCACAGGCCGTGCGCATGGTGTTGCATAGGGGGTGCGGGAAGTCCAGGTCATAGGTGGGCCATCCGTTACCTGGCCTGCCCTTGTACGAAACCCGAAACCCAGCCCCCTACCCGCATCCGCCAGCCCGTTTAACCGCGACCGGCGCAGGGTTTATCACGGGTATCCGCACCTGACAGAACCGTGACAAGAGAATTGTTAAAACCCTTAACAATAGAGAATTCCATGCTGTAGTTTTTCCACATTTGGCTTGTTTGGCATAGTTTATGGAACTATTTAAGAGCTTTTGATGTTACAGGATTGTGAGAATGATACAGTTGATGATACGAGTATATATGCGTAAAAAAACTGCAGTATATCCTAAGGGGTTTTACCTCACTTCATTAAGATATTTGAATTAATATTATAAGTCATTATTCGAAAAACCTTTTCTACGGTTTAGGGTTTAGGGGTTAAAAAGGGGAGTATTCCTACTCCCCTTTCCTTTTAAAATCCTGAAAAATGGAAAAGGTTTTTCTTTAAATTACTCAACTGTTTATCCGATACCTTCCCGTTTTTAATCTCTGGTATTTGCCTGTGCAAAAACCTCCCAGGCAACTGATTGGATTCAATGTCTTGTGGAAGCCCTGCATTTAAAAGGTCGGTCTCGTGGAAAACTGAAAATTTGTTACCCAATATAAAACCTCCCATCGGAGGTTTTTTTGTTTTGGTACCGTCTTATTGCCCGCATTATTTACTTCGCAGATATTTGTAAATCCTGATCGCACTCATCAGCACAATAACAAACAACACCAGCCCTGTCAACCCCCATACCCAACTCAGGCTTTGCTTTACTACTACTAACATTACTATCGCTACCAAAAAAATAGTAGCCACTTCATTCCATACACGAAGTTGCTGTGAAGAATATTTGAAGATTCCTTTTGACTGCTGTTTGTGAATAGCGTGTAACGTAAAATGATATATGTACAAACCCGCTACAAAACCTAGCTTTACCACCAGCCAGCCAGGCAATACACCGAGCAAATACCAGGTCCACCCACCAAAAATCAATGTAAGAATAGCCGAGGGCCAGGTGATACCCCACCACAACCTTCTTATCATGACCGCAAACTGCCTGCGCAGAATATGTTTCTCCGCCTCATCTCTTTCCCCAGCCTCGGTATTATAGATAAAGAGGCGCACGATATAAAACATACCGCTGAACCAGGTGACAATAAAAATAATATGCAGCGCTTTGATGTAGTTGTACATACTACTGTTGATTGCTTCTTGTATAGCTGACCACCGCTTTTACCCACAAGGGATGCGTATTCAGACAGGGGATCATCGTATAACTTTCACCGCCGGCATGCAGAAAAATTTCTTTTCCCTGCTCGGCAATTTCTTCCAGGGTTTCAAGACAATCACTCACAAAGGCCGGACAAGCCACCAGGATTTTTTTTACGCCCGCTTTCGCCAGCTGCTCTAATTTTTCAGAAGTATATGGTTGCAGCCAGGGATCCTTACCCAAACGCGATTGAAACGACTGGCTGTATTTTCCTTCGGTAATATTCAGTATTTCAGCCACTTTGCGAGTGGTGTAGGTACACTGATGCCGATAACAGTATTGGTGCGCGGGACTATCCACATTACAACAGTCGTTAGTTTTGAAACAGTGCGAGCCGGTGATATCGCCTTTCAGAATATGTCTTTCAGGCACACCATGATAGCTGAATAATATATGATCGTAAGGCTGTTCAAGAAAAGGCTTCATGCTTTCTGTGAGCGCATGCAGGTAGAGCGGGTCATTATAGTATGGTGGTATAATGGTGAGCCGGAAGGGATATTTCCTTTTTGCATGCACTTCCTTTGCATACTCCACAGCTGTTTCGTAACTACTCATGGCATAATGCGGGTACATGGGCACCAGCACCACTTCTTCCAAACCCGGCACTTTTTCCATCAGTTCATCATATGCATCCCAGGGTGCAGGGTTACCATAACGCATCGCCAACGCCACGGGCTCTTCCACCTGCTGCTGCAGGGCCTCCTGTAATTGTTTGCTAATGACAATGATGGGCGAACCTTCCTTTGTCCAGATAGTGCGGTAGGCCGCAGCCGATTTGGGTGCCCTGAACGGCGCAATGATTCCCCTTACCAGCAACAGCCTCTTGAGATAAGGCATATCGATCACACGCTCATCCATAAGAAACTCATTCAGAAAACGTCGCACATCCCGCACCTCGGTGCTGTCGGGCGAGCCCAGGTTCATCAATACTATGCCTCGTTTGCTTGCGGCCATATTATTATTAAAAATTGGAGAGCAAAGATAGCTACGTATTCTTACCCGCCGTTAGTGATGATATATATCACGACTATATGTGATGATGATCAGACAGAATAATGACAGATTGATGACTGATAAATTAGGACATTGATCACCCTGCAAGTAATTTTGCGCTGTCTATTTCCAATAAAAGTACATGCAAGGATATAGTTCAAGAGATATTTCAAAATTCTTCATAGCCGGGATCAATTACAAAAAATCCGATGCCGAAGTGAGAGGGCAATTTGCCATCAACCCCGACCAGTATAAAAGGTTGTTGCAGAAGGCCCCCGGGTATGGAGTAAGTGAAATGTTTGTACTGTCAACCTGCAACCGTACTGAGATCTATGGCCTTGCCGAGCTTCCTTCCAGCCTGGTTCACCTGCTTTGCTCGGAAACAGAAGGCGACGAAAACACTTTCACCCGTTTAGCTTATATAAAGAAAGGATATGATGCGGCCGAACATTTGTTTCGCGTGGCTGCCGGTCTTGATTCACAAATTCTCGGCGACTATGAAATCGTTGGCCAGATAAAACAAGCGGTGAAGTTCAGCCGCGAAAATGGTTTTATCGGCGCGTTCTTAGACAGGCTGGTGGGTTGTGTATTGCAATCGTCCAAAGCCATCAAAAATGAAACCGCGCTGAGCGGCGGCACTGTTTCCGTATCTTTTGCCGCTGTGCAATTTATCAGGGAAAAAATGGGTGATGTAAAGGGTAAAAAAATATTATTGTTAGGTGTTGGCAAAATTGGCCGCAACACCTGCAAAAACCTGGTTGATTATCTCGAAACCCGCAATATCACACTCATCAACCGCACCGAAGAAAAAGCGGTGGCGCTGGCAAAAGAACTTGGTCTTGCCTTTGCGCCCCTCGAAGAGCTGGCCCCGCAGGTGCGCGAATCGGAAATTATACTGGTGGCTACCAATGCCCCGCATCCCACCATTGCCAAAGAGCACCTGGAAGGCAATGGCAATAAACTGATTATCGATCTTTCCATACCATACAATGTAGAAGCGGCCGCCCGCGAACTGCCCAATGTGCAGCTGGTAAATGTGGATGAACTCTCCAAGCTGAAAGACGCCACGCTTCAGAAAAGAAAAGCGGAAGTGCCCAAGGCCAAGGCCATCATTCGCGAGCATATCACTGAGTTTATGGAATGGAACGAAATGCGCAAGCATGCGCCGGTACTCAGGGCCATCAAAACAAAACTCCAGGAAATACAAGCCTTTCCCCTATACAGGCAGGATTCACAAAACCTTGCTGCTACTTCAACAGCCAATACTGACAAAAAAATTCAGCGTGTGATCAATGGCATGGCTTCCAAATTGCGGTTACATAACCAGCGTGGATGTCATTATATTGAAGCAATCAACGAGTTTTTAGCCACGGGCAGTGACTAATTTTGGTTCATGAAAAAAATTATCCGCATTGGTACCAGGGAGAGCCAGCTCGCTGTATGGCAGGCTACGCGCGTGCAGGAGCTGTTGGCGCAACATGGCGCCCGAAGCGAACTGGTATATATCAAGAGTGAAGGAGACATCGATCTCAAGACACCCCTATACGAAATAGGCGTGCAGGGCATTTTTACCCGCAGCCTGGATATAGCATTGCTGAACGATCGTATAGACATCGCGGTACATTCTCAAAAAGATATTCCTACCCAATTGCCGCAAGGCATCGTAACCTGCGCGGTATTAAAAAGACATTCTCACAAAGACTTGCTTGTATACAAAGGCGATGTGCCCGCACTGCTTACGCAGGATGCGCCGCTCACCATAGCTACCAGCAGCATCAGGCGAAGAGCGCAATGGCTGAATAAATATCCGCATCACCAATTGGAAAATCTGCGCGGCAACGTCAACACGCGCTTGAAAAAACTGGAAGAATCAGACTGGCACGGCGCCATCTTCGCGGCAGCCGGCCTGGAAAGAATCAATCTGCGCCCCGCGCAAAGTATCGAACTCGATTGGATGTTGCCCGCCCCGGCGCAGGGAGCTATTGCTGTGGTGTGCAGGGAAAATGACAAGGTTGTGCAGGAAGCATGCCAGCCGCTGAATGATGAACACACTGCATTGTGTACAAAAATTGAACGCGACTTCCTGCGCGCATTATTAGGTGGATGCTCTACACCCATCAGCGCGCTGGCGCAGGCAGAAGATAACAGGATTTTTTTCCAGGGAAATATTTTATCACCCGATGGAAAAGAAAAAGCGGAAATTGAAAAGATACTCACGATGGCTGAAGCCAGTGACGCGGGAAAAAAGCTTGCCGAAGAATTGCTGAATTATGGAGGCCGGCAAATTGCCGACAAACTGAAAAATGAAGGAAAATAATATCACCATATTAAGCACGGGTCCGCTGGATAAGGAAATTATCAGCAAATCTTTTCAGCTGGATATATTGATAGACGTTGTTCCGTTTATAGAAACCCAGCCTGTTGAACCAGCACTGCTGAAAAAAATTATCGGGCCTCTTGCCCAGCAGCATGCACTGGTAGTCGTGAGCAGTGGAAATGCTGTAGAAGCAATGGCTGCAGCAATGGAAGAATCTCCCCAATGGACATTCTATTGCATTGGTAAATCAACTGCAGAAAAAATAAAAAAACATTTTCCTGCTTCAACCATTGCCGCCACCACCAACTATGCAAAAGAATTAGTAGAAGAAATTGCAAAGTCTGGCGTCAACCAGGAAATGATATTCTTCTGCGGCGATCTGCGGCGCGATGAATTGCCCGATCAGTTGCGTGCACGCGGAATCGCGCTGAAAGAAGTAGTAGTATATGAAACCAGGCTCACGCCGCAAAAACTCGATAAGCAGTACGAAGGCATTTTGTTTTTTAGTCCCAGCGCAGTGAAAAGTTATTTTTCATTGAACACCGCAGGTGAAGAAACAGTATTGTTCGCGATAGGCACAACAACAGCAGAATCCATTCAATCATATACAAACAACCATACAGAGATTGCCGGCACGCCCGACAAAGCAGCGCTGGTTGATAAGGCAATCAAATATTTCAAACAATAATGGCATGCTGAAAAATGATTTAATACTAAGGGCTCTCCGTGGTGACCACACCGAACGCACTCCCGTATGGATGATGCGCCAGGCAGGCCGTTACCTGCCCGACTATATGAAACTGAAAGAAAAATATTCTTTCTTCGAGCGCTGCCAGACACCGGAGCTCGCCGCCGAAATCACCATTCAACCCGTTGACCAGGTGGGCGTGGACGCAGCCATTATTTTCTCCGACATACTGGTGGTGCCGCAGGCCATGGGCATGGAGGTGCAAATGCTCGAAGGCAAAGGCCCCGTACTGCCCGACCCCATCAAACGCTATGCTGACCTCGATAAGCTCATCAGGCCCGACGTAAACGAAACACTCGGCTACGTGTTCGATGCGCTGCGCCTCACCAAAAATGAACTGAATGGCCGCGTGCCCCTGATTGGCTTTGCCGGCGCCCCGTGGACATTGCTTTCCTATATGGTGCAGGGCAAGGGCTCAAAAACTTTCGACGAAGCAAAAATTTTCTGCTACACACAACCCGACACCGCACATCGGCTTCTGCAGATGATCACCGACACCACCATCGACTACCTGAAAGGACAGGCTGCCGCCGGCGCCGACCTGGTGCAGATTTTCGATAGCTGGGGCGGACTGTTAAGCGCCGATGATTTTGATAATATTTCCCTGCCCTATATCCGCCAGATTGTAGAAGCAGTGAAAGACACCGTACCCGTTATCATCTTCGCCAAGGGTGCCTGGCACAGCCTGCAAGCCATGGCCGATACCGGCGCGCAGGGACTGGGTATTGACTGGTGCATCACACCCGAACTGGCCCGACAATTCGCGGGGAATGATGTGACGCTGCAAGGCAATTTTGATCCCGCCAAACTGTTATTGCCCATACCCGAGTTAAGTAAAGAGGTGAAAAAGATGTTGCGTGCATTTGGCGGTCATCGCCATATTGCCAACTTGGGTCACGGCATTTTGCCCAATGTACCCGTTGATCATGCCCGTGCTTTTGTGGATACGGTAAAAGAATACAGCCTGCAATTACATAAAGCATGAACATTAAGGAAAGCTGGATATCATACATCGAAGAACTGCAAAACACCATCTGCACCGCGCTTGAAAACGCCGACGGATTGGCACGCTTTGCAGAAGATCGCTGGGAGCGCCCCGGTGGTGGTGGCGGCAGAACAAGAATGATCGCCAACGGAAATGTTTTTGAAAAAGGCGGTGTAAATACCTCAGTGGTTCACGGCGCCGTGACCGATGCCATGCGCACGCAACTAAAAATTGAAGGCGCGCGATGGTTTGCTTGTGGATTGTCGCTGGTGTTACACCCAGTAAATCCGTTTGTCCCCACCGTTCATTGCAACTACCGCATGTTTGAGTTATACAATGAACAAGGCAGCCTCACTGATCGCTGGTTTGGTGGCGGTACCGATCTTACGCCGTATTATTTGTTTGAAGAAGACGCCCGTCACTTTCACAGCACCTATAAAAATGTCTGCGATCGTTTTGACCCATCATTATACCCGGCTTTCAAAACTGAATGCGACAACTATTTTGTGAACATGCATCGCAACCATGAGCGCCGCGGCATCGGCGGGATTTTTTACGACTACCAACGTGCCGGTGCGGGCAGGGATGTTCAGTTTTGGTTTGAATTTGGCAAGGCTTGTGGCAACGCATTTCTTGATGCCTATCTGCCAATTGTGGAGAAGCGGAAAAACATGTCATATAATGACCGGCACAAACATTGGCAGGAAATCAGGCGGGGCCGGTACGTTGAATTCAACTTAGTCCACGACCGTGGCACTTTGTTTGGTTTGAAGACAAACGGAAGAACAGAAAGCATTTTAATGAGTTTGCCACCAACGGTACGGTTCGAATACAATTATCAGCCGGAGGCGGGAAGCGAAGAGGAGAAGTTGTTGAAAGTGTGTTTGAAACCGGTGGATTGGGTGTAGGTTGAACAAATCCTGATTACCTTCGGAGTTGGAACTCAACGCCGAAATTGAACGAAGCAAAAATAATATAGAAGAAAAATTAAAAAGCAACTCATTTCAATAATGTACCTGCAAAGACGAAACAGAATCCTCCGCCAATCGCCAGCCATTCGCAGCCTGGTGGCGGAAACCATATTAACACCTAACGATTTTATCGTTCCCCTCTTTATTACTGAGGGGGAAAATACAAAAGAAGAAATCAGTTCCATGCCCGGTTATTTCCGGTTCAGCCTCGATAGCGCCGTGAAAGAAGTGAAAGAACTTTGGGCAATGGGGATAAAAAGCGTGCTGCTTTTTGTGAAATGTAAAGATGAACTGAAAGACAATAAAGGAACCGAGGCGCTTAATCCCAATGGACTGATGCAGCGCAGCATCAAGGCCATCAAAAACGCTGTGCCTGAGATGGTGGTAATGACCGATGTGGCGTTGGATCCCTTTTCTTCATATGGCCACGATGGCATTGTAGAGAACAATGAAATTGTAAACGACGCCACCGTGGAAGTGCTGGCCAAAATGAGCGTGAGTCACGCGAAAGCAGGCGCCGATTTTGTAGCACCCAGTGACATGATGGACGGTCGCATTGCAGCAATACGGGAAGCATTGGAGAAAAACGGGTTTACCAAAACGGGCATCATGAGTTACAGCGCAAAGTATGCTTCTTGTTTTTACGGCCCCTTCCGCGATGCATTGGACAGTGCCCCGGGATTTGGGGATAAGAAAACATACCAGATGGATTATGCCAACCGCATCGAAGCCATCAAAGAAACGCTGATGGACGTGGAAGAAGGCGCCGATATTGTGATGGTAAAACCCGCGCTGGCCTACCTCGACGTGATTCGTGAAGTGAAAAATGCAGTGGAAGTGCCCGTGAGTGCATACAACATCAGCGGCGAGTACTCGATGATAAAGGCCGCCGCCAAAATGGGCTGGCTCGACGAGAACAAGGCCATACTGGAAACACTCACCGCCATCAAGCGCGCGGGCGCAGATCTGATAGCTACTTATTTTGCCAGGCAGGCAGTGCAATTAATCAGTTAATGAAAATTATGATCGGGAAAAGTATAGAACTGTTTGAAAGAGCTCAGAAAAGCATACCGGGTGGAGTGAACTCACCGGTAAGAGCATTCAAAAGCGTGGGCGGCACACCGCTATTTATCAAAAGAGCAAAGGGTGCCTATTTATTCGATGCAGACGATAACCGTTATATAGACTATATCAATTCCTGGGGACCGATGATTTTGGGTCATGCTTACGAACCGGTTGTTAAAGGCATCCAGGAATACGCCACCTACTCTACTTCTTTCGGCGCTCCTACCGAGCTGGAAGTGGAAATGGCCGAGCTGATCTGCAACATGGTGCCCAATGTGGATTTAATAAGAATGGTAAGCAGCGGCACCGAGGCCTGCATGAGCGCCATCAGGCTGGCGCGCGGATATACCGGCCGCAACAAAATCATCAAATTTGAAGGATGTTATCACGGTCATGCCGACTCGTTTTTGGTAAAGGCCGGCAGCGGCGTCGCCACATTCAATATACAGACCGTACCCGGCGTTACAGCCGGCGTTGCCGCCGATACCCTCACCTGCGCCTATAATGACCTGCCTGCAGTAGAAAAATTAGTACAGGAACATAAAAATGAAATTGCCGCCATCATCATCGAGCCCGTGGCAGGCAATATGGGCTGCATTGTACCGCAACCGGGTTTTCTCGAAGGACTCCGTGCCATCTGTGATCGCGAGAAAATTGTTTTCATCATAGACGAAGTGATGACCGGCTTCAGGCTGTCGCGCGGCGGCGCGCAGGAAAGATTAGGCATCAATGCCGACCTGGTGACTTACGGAAAAGTAATTGGCGGCGGTATGCCCGTTGGCGCCTTCGGAGGTAAGAGAGAAATTATGCAACACATTGCCCCGATCGGCAACGTGTACCAGGCGGGCACACTCAGCGGCAATCCCCTCGCAATGATTGCGGGTTATACCATGCTGAAAACATTGAATGAAAACCCGCATATTTATACCGAGCTCGAAGAAAAATCAGCTTACCTGCACAAAGGTTTAGATGAAGTCTTCAAAAACAGCGGCACGCCCTACGTCATCAACCGCGTAGGTTCGATGATCAGCATTCATTTCTCCGAAAAACCTGTTATCGATTTTGCATCGACCGCGGCTGCGAACAATGAATTGTTCAAAAAATTCTTCCACGCCATGCTAAGGCGTGGCGTTTACCTGCCGCCATCTGCTTTCGAGACCTGGTTTTTGAGCAACGCTTTAACGAAAGAAGATTTGGATGCTACACTGGAAGCAGCGGGAGAAAGTCTGAACGAAATTTTGCTCTAGTCCCTGGCGCCTTTGCGCGAAAAACGCACGACACGAAAACCCAACAATCAATTAATGCAACAATAACTCGCAAGGTTTCAAACCCGTTTGCTTCTTAAACGCAGTAGAAAAATGTGAAATAGAAGAATAACCCAGCATCATCGACACTTCCGTCACGCTAAGACCTTTTTCATACAAAAGATACCGCGCGTGCTCCATGCGTTGACCCTGGTAAAAATCGAAGATGGTAGTGCCGTATAATTCTTTAAACCCTTTTTTCAGGTAACACTCATTGATCGCCACTTTGCGACTAAGTTCCTTGATAGTAATCGGCTCGCCGATATGCTGCAACAGGATCTCGCGCGCCTTCACAATCTTTTCGCGGTCGGCTTCATTGGCCAGGAACTTGCACTGGAAACTTTCCACCTCCTTATCATCGCCCATCATACACTCCAGGCTATACAGCAGCAGCATCTGGGTTTGGGCATTGATATAAATATTCTCGAGGCTATCGGTATAGCTGTGGTTCAGCAATGCTTCCAGCACCAGCCGGGTGCGGCCGCAAAGCGGAAGTATTTTTGAAAAAGAAGAAAGATGTTTGAAGTTGAGAATATCATCAGTCAGGCTGCGTTCCCCACTCATTTTCCGCGGCTTCACAAACTGAGAAAGATGAACCGGTGTAAAACGAAAACTCAACACATCGATGCTCTCCACCCTTTCAGAGCAGTTGCGCGAATTGTTCAGCCTGCAATTATCACACTCCGTCTCTTTTTCGCGGCAATACACATTGCCCGCCATACAAAAACGAAGCTCCAGGTAATTTTCGCTTTTACTATTGCGGCGGTTGTAGTGATACACCATCATGCCGGTATCTTCCACTGCCCATTGAGTGTGCCTGCGATATCGTTTAATGGAATACTGCACCGAGCCAGGTATCTGTTGCTCCTTTTCCTGGATCAACTCCAACTGGTCAACCATGATTGGTTGCTTGTACGACAATGAAATGATATCGGGAGGATTAAGCATAAGCGACTGCAAATTTACTGGCACAACATCAGAAATCCCAAAACAGCAGGGTTTGTGATTGTCAAAAGATTGCAAGATGGGGATCACGATCTTATCCGTATAACCCAAAAATCCATATTAAATCCGCGATTCCTGCCTGCTCAAATCTTAATCGAAGCTCTGGTTGCTCGAAGCCGCAATCTTCAGCAGCCTGTTAAACTGCTCGGGTGTGAGGTCATTATAGAAAAAGTAAACCGGGTCGAGGCGGGTGCCGTTCTTATGCACCTCGTAGTGGCAGTGCGGGGCGGTACTCTTGCCGGTATTGCCCACCCAGCCGATGATTTCGCCGCGTTTTACCTTCTGGCCCACCTTCACCTTGATCTTATACATATGGCCATAAAGGGTTTCATAGCCATAGCCATGATTGATAACTACGTGATTTCCATAGCCATTAGCCAGGTTACCCGCCACGCGCACCGTGCCATTGGCCGTGGCATAGATGGGGGTGCCCTGCGGCGCCGAGAAATCTAACCCCGCATGGAATTTCACCGTCTTATACACCGGGTCGATGCGGTAGCCAAAGCCCGAGGCAATGCGCTTCAGGTCCTGGTTACTAAGTGGTTGTATGGCCGGCGTGGCAGCCAGCAGCTGTTCCTTATTTTTTATGAAACTAAAGATCTCTTTGTACGATTGTTGCTGCCGGGCCATGCGGTTCTGCAGGTTGTTGAGTGTGGTAGTGATGGAATTCTCCAGCTCAAAATTGGTCATAGACATCAGCATCGCCCGCTCTTTCTGGTCTTCCATCTCTTTGCTGCGCAGGCTGTCAGGAATGGGATTGGCCTCAAAAATCACGCGATACACCTCGTTGTCGCGCTCTTCCAGCTCTTTCAGCTGCTGCTGCATTTTCCGGGTCATCTCATCCAGCACCAGGTAGCGTTCCTGCAGCGCCTGGTTATACTGCATCAGCCTTTTTTCATTGGCAGAAGGGAAATATTTATAGGCAATAGATACAATAATTATAGCGGTAACGATAGCGGCAGATATAAAACCGAGCACCCGCAGAAGCTTTACGTGCAGCGGTGTCTCCAGCTTTTCATAACGGAGCGTGTTGGTATTGTAGTAATACTTGATTTTCTTCATGGCATTGGCCCTTAGCACACGGTCGTTTTTCATAGTTCTCAGATGATTTCAATTACCTTTGCGGCACGCCAGAAACAGCTAATGGTTACAAATATAATGGCTTAACCATTAACGGCGACAACAAATGCTTTATGATGACCAGTGCCGAGATACGCAGCCAGTTTCTTGAATTTTTTAGAAAAAATGGACATGAAATTGTTCCTTCCGCTCCTATTGTGGTGAAAGATGACCCCACGCTGTTGTTTACCAACGCCGGTATGAACCAGTTCAAAGACTATTTTCTCGGCAACAAAAAATCACCTTTTCCCCGCGTGGCCGACACCCAGAAATGCCTGAGAGTAAGCGGAAAACACAACGACCTGGAAGAAGTGGGCGTGGATACCTACCACCATACCATGTTCGAAATGCTCGGCAACTGGAGCTTCGGCGATTATTTCAAAAAAGAAGCCATAGCCTGGAGCTGGGAATTATTAACCGAAGTTTATAAGATTCCAAAAGATCGCCTGTACGTCACCATCTTCGAAGGCGACGAGGCCGAAAAACTTCCGAGAGACGAAGAAGCCTATAACGAATGGAAAAAATGGATTTCAGAAGACCGCATCCTGCCCGGCAAAAAGAAAGATAATTTCTGGGAAATGGGCGATACCGGTCCCTGCGGTCCCTGCACGGAAATTCATGTGGACTGCAGACCTGGTGAAGAAAGGAAAAATATAGACGGCAAAAGCTTAGTCAATAAGGACCATCCGCAGGTGATCGAGATCTGGAATAATGTGTTTATCCAGTTCAACCGTCTTAAAGATGGCCGCCTGGAACCGCTGCCCGCCAAACATGTGGACACCGGCATGGGTTTCGAACGGCTGGTGAGGGTGCTGCAGGGAAAGCAAAGTAACTACGATACCGATATTTTCACCGGCACTATTGCGGCCATTGAAAAAATTGTAGGTAAAAAATATACCGGCGGCGACGACAAAGTAAGCATCGCGTTTCGCGTGCTGGCCGATCATATTCGCGCTATATGTTTCACCATCGCCGATGGACAATTACCCTCCAATACCGGCGCCGGTTATGTGATACGAAGAATTCTCCGCCGCGCGGTGAGGTATTATTTTTCATACCTCGATTGCAAACAGCCGCTGCTGCATCAGTTGGTGCCGGTGCTGGCCGACCAGTTTGCCAATGTATTCCCCGAATTAAAAAAACAGCAGGATTTTGTGCAGCGCGTGGTGAAAGAGGAAGAAGATGCGTTCTTAAGAACACTTGATAAAGGATTGAAGAAAATTGATGAGCTGATCGCTACCGCAAAAAACAAAGTGCTGGAAGGCGCTTCGGTATTTGAGCTGTACGATACCTATGGTTTTCCCGCCGACCTTACGCGACTGATAGCTGCAGAAAATAATCTTACGATCGACGAACAGGGTTTTGAAAAAGAAATGGAGAAACAAAAAGAACGCTCCCGCGCCGCCACCGCGCTCGATACCGAAGACTGGGTGGTGCTCGGCGAAGGCGGTTCTACATTCGTCGGCTATGATTCTCTCGAAGTAAGATCAAAAGTCTTGAAATACCGCCGTATCAAAGCAAAAGGAAAAGAATCGTATCAACTGGTTCTTGCCGAAACACCTTTCTATGCAGAAAGCGGCGGACAGGTTGGCGATAAAGGCGAATTGGTTTTTGATGGTGAAGGCGTAAGAGTGGTCGACACCAAAAAAGAGAATGACCTCATCGTGCATTTCGTTGAAAAATTGCCCGCTAATGTCACTGCCGCTGTTGACGCGCGCGTTGATAAGTTTCGCCGCAGGAAAACAGCTGTTCATCACAGCGCCACACACCTGCTGCACGCGGCTCTGCGCAAAGTGCTGGGCACGCATGTAGCACAAAAAGGTTCGTTGGTAAATGATGAGCATCTCCGTTTTGACTTCTCGCATTTTGCCAGGATGACCAACGAAGAGATCGCGAAAGTGGAAGCAGTGGTGAATGAAAAAATTCGCGAGAATATTCCCGTGGTCATAAAATCAATGCCAAAAGATGAAGCGCTGCAACTCGGCGCCATGGCTTTGTTTGGTGAGAAATACGGCGATGTGGTGCGCGTGGTGATCATGGACCCCAATTATTCCGTAGAGCTTTGCGGCGGTACACATGTGGGAAGTACCGGCGAGCTGGGCATTTTCAAAATAAAACATGAAACTGCCGTGGCAGCCGGCGTGCGCCGCATTGAAGCGGTGTGCGGACTGGCGGCAGAACAGTATATCGCTGAACAATTGAACCAGCTGAACCAGGTAAAAGAATTATTGAAAAATCCCAAAGACCTGGCTAAGTCAATAGAAAACCTTGGCGCGGAAAACAATGAGTTGAAGAAAAAACTCGAAAATCTAGAGAACCGCATACTCGCCGGTGTTCGCAACGAACTGCTCCAAAAAGTTGAAATCATCAACGGCGTTACGTTCGTGGGCGATATTGTGGAAGTGAGCAACCCCGATGCGTTGAAAAAACTTTGCTACGACCTTCGCAATAACCTGCATGATCACCTGGTAGTGCTCTGCGCCAATATTGGTGGTAAACCTTCGGTAGCCATTGGTATTGCTGATACCGTTGTTGCCGCCAAAGGCCTGGATGCCGGTAAGATCATTAAAGAACATGTTGCTCCATTGATTAAAGGCGGTGGCGGGGGACAGAAAAATTTGGCTACTGCAGGCGGACAGGATGCCAGCAACCTGCAACAAGTGATAGAAAAAATAAAAAGCCTTTTGTAAATGTTGCGTACCACAACGCGATTGCTGTTGCCGATGATCTTATGCTGCCTCTTTGCTTCGGCGCAATCGCCTTCCATTGAAACCATAGCGCATCCTGACTCATGCAGGCGCATCGTACAGATTCTTGCCGCCGACAGTTTTTTGGGACGCTACAGTGGCACGCCTGAAAACGACAAAGCAGCACATTTCATTGCAGAAGAATTCAGAAAAGCGGGTTGCCAGCCCGGCGGTAATGATGGAAGTTTTTTTGTGCCCTTCAAAATTCCTACCGAATCTGATCCCCTGCAGTCCAATAATGTGATAGGCATTTTACCCGGTAAATCAAAACCCCACGAGTGGGTTATCTTCAGCGCGCACTACGATCATATCGGCATATTGGGCAATGGCTATTTTTATCAAAGATCTGAAGCAACAAGACCTAAAAAGGGAGACACTATTCATAACGGCGCCAACGATAATGCATCGGGTGTGACAGCGCTCATTATGCTGGCCCGCTACTTCGCCGCCGCCAACAACAATGAACGCACCATGGTATTTGCCGCATTTTCGGGCGAAGAATTGGGATTGATCGGCTCTCGCCACATGGCCCAGCAAATGAGCAATTTTGAATCGGTGGTAGCCATGATCAATATGGACATGATTGGCGTGCCGATTAGCAGGCGCAATCAAAATCCTTACATCACCGGCTCGCAATACTCCAACCTGCAGAATATTCTTAATAAGACCCTCGCGGAAAAAGCGCCGGAAAAATTCGGCAGTGATTATTTCCGCCGCGACATGTTCTCTTCCGAAAGCCTCTTCACACGCAGCGACAATTACTGGTTTGCGAAGCTCGGTATACCGGCCCACACTATTATTGCCACTCATCCCCGCAACAAATACTATCATAGTCCTAGCGACGAGCCACACACGCTCAATTACCAACTGATGTCGAAAATTATCAGTGCGCTTGCCATCGGAACATCAACTATTATTGACGGAACCGAGACTCCCACCAGGATCAATCCGCTCAGGATAAGGCAAGACTGATTGCACTTCACTCACGCATGCCGCCCATAAGTACCATCAATTCCCATCACATTCTCACCCGCATCTGAATCAACGCCGGAAGCAATCCCGAAAAGAATTTGAGCAATCCTGACGAAATATTGCCCGATAATTGCGCATTCTGTCATGCAGATTTTCTCTCCTAACCCTTTGCGTCTTAGGACTTTGCGTGAAGCCATTCCTCTGCGCCTGCAAAAATATCTGCGCGTAAAGGCACTAAGGATCAGTGCTGAAAGCTACCCAAACCCTCCTGCATGGAGCCCGCTTTTTAACAATTCCGAAAATTTTCGTATTTCATATGTTTTCCTATATTTGAAGTACGAAGTTTAACGTAGATATTGGAAAACTATAAAAACTACTGAAATGAAAATGATATGGAAGGCCACAACTGGAATGGCCGCACTGCTCGTACTGCTTGCCCAACCCAGTCTGGCGCAGGACAAGGAGAAAGATAAGGGTGAAAAAAAATCCTCTTCGGACGAACGTATCGTCATCACCCGCAAATCGGATAAGGATGCGAAGGTGACAATAGAAATAAAGGGCAATGAAGTATACATCAACGGAAAGCCCGCCGATGAGTTTGAAGATGACAATATCAGAATCAGCAAGAATCGCGTGGCGATTACACCCCGCACTCCTTTCCGTGCGCAAGGCGGAGCCTGGAGTTTCAACAGTAACACATTTAACCTGGGAGAAGATTATGCTTTCCTGGGCGTATCATCCGAAGACCATGACAAAGGCGCTAAGATTACGGAAGTGACCGAAGAAAGCGCCGCCGCCAAGGCTGGTCTAAAGAAGGGTGATGTCATCACTAAGGTGGACGATGTTAAAATCAGTTCACCCAGCGATCTCACCAAAGCGATCCGCAAACACAAACCGGAAGAAAAAGCTACTATTACTTACCTCAGAGACGGTAAAGAGCAAACGGCCACCGTTACTTTGGGCAAAAGAAAAGGATTGCTTTTTGCCGACTCATTTACACCACGCGTTGAAATTCCCGATTTTAATTTCCGCTTCGAGGATATGGCGCCCGGACGTGTTTACTCATACAGCTCTCGTCCGCGATTGGGTGTAAGAGCGCAAGACACTGAAGAAGGCAAAGGCGTAAAAGTGATCGGCATCGACGATAATTCTGTAGCAGAAAAAGCCGGTCTGAAAGAAGGTGATATCATCACCGAATTCGATGGCAAAGCCATCAACGATACCGACGAGCTCGCCAAAGCCGCCCGCGAAGCAAGAGAAAAATCAGCTGTAACTGTCAAGATCAACCGGGGTGGCAAAACCCAGACCATCGAGCTGAAGACCCCCAGGAAACTGAAGACTACAAGCTTGTAAATACTTTCAGCATCAGCCCGCTTACCGGCCGCATCCAGTCCGCTGGAGCGGCCGGGCTTTTTTGAAGATTGAAGAAGGAACAGGTAATTAAGAAGTGAATGATGGCGGTTTACCCGCCGACTGCCCCCGGTGAACCTGCTGACAGTGCCGGAGGCTGATTTACAAAGAATACTGGCGCTATAGATTTCATTCGGTAAATTGCAGGCCTGTTTCAATGTCATCAACTTACGATAAATATGAGATTGTAGTAGGCCTGGAAGTCCATGCGCAATTGCTGACAGCCAGCAAGTTATTTTGCGGCGACAGCGCCGAGTATGGCGGCGAGCCCAATACCCATATCAGTCCCATTACGCTCGCCCACCCGGGCACGCTGCCCAAACTGAATAAGCGGGCCATTGACTTCGCTATTAAAATGGGACTGGCCTGTCATTGTGAAATAAGCCGCTACAACTATTTCGCGCGCAAAAATTATTTCTACCCCGACCTGCCCAAGGGTTACCAGCTATCGCAGCATACCACCCCTATTTGCAAGGCGGGTTATGTGGCCATAAAAACCGCGGAGGGCACCAAAAATATCCGGCTCAACCGCATTCACCTGGAAGAAGATGCGGGTAAAAGCCTGCACGACATAGATCCCTACAATACCTGCGTGGATTATAACCGCGCGGGCGTGCCGCTGATCGAGATCGTAACAGAGCCCGATATACGCAGCGGCGATGAGGCATATGCATATCTTACCGAGCTCAGAAAACTGCTTCGCTACCTCGAAATATGCGATGGCAATATGGAAGAAGGCAGCATGCGCTGCGATGCAAATATTTCTATCAGGCTTAAGGGAGAAACAAGTCTGGGTACGAAAGTGGAGGTAAAAAACCTGAACTCGATCCGAAACGTGAAGCGCGCCATTGAAGTAGAGGCGAAAAGAATGGTGGATGAACTGGAAAGTGGCGGCAGCATCGTGCAACAAACGCGCAGCTTTGATGCAGCTACCGGCACCACATTTACCCTGCGTACCAAAGAAGACGCCGATGATTACCGCTATTTTGCCGATCCTGATCTGCCGCCTTTCAGGGTGACCGACGAAATGCTGGAGCAGATTAAATCGGAAATTCCCGCATTGCCCGAAGAACGCATTGCGCGATATACCTCGGAACTGCAATTGCCGGAATACGATGCGCGGGTGATAACGGATGAAAAGGAAATAGCGGAGTTTTTTGAACAAATCATTCAGCACACGGGTAATTATAAGGCTGCAGCCAACTGGATGCTGGGACCGGTAAAATCGTGGCTGAATGAACATAATGAACGCATTGGAGCCTTTCCCATTTCGCCAAAGACTATAGCGGCGATCATTGCGTTAATAGATGCCGGGCAGATCAATTTTTCAGTGGCCAGTACGCGCTTGTTTTCTGCCCTGCTGAAAGAACCCGGCGCAGAACCGGCCGCGCTGGCGCGCAGCCTGAACCTGGTGCAGGATTCAAATGAAGATAATGTCGCCGCCTGGATAGAGGAGGTGCTTAACCGCATGCCCGAGAAGGTGGCAGAATATAAAAAAGGAAAAAAAGGATTGATTGGCTTGTTTGTGGGTGAGGTAAAAAAAGTTTCCAAAGGAAAGGCCGATCCCAAACTGACCAACGACATCTTATTAAAAAAACTACAACTATAATAATTATGATACGTAATTGGTGCCTGGTATTGGTTTGTGCGCTTATGGTTACTGCCTGCTCTCAAAAATCAACCGATACAATAACTGTCAACGGACAGATTCAAAATCTCGACAAACTTACTTCCGCATATCCCGGTGCCTTTGGTGATAAGGTCCAGATTTCGCTGGTGGAAGTGCCGTTCAGCACTTCTTTGCGCCCCGTACTGATTGATTCGGTAACCATCGGTATTTCGCAGAAAACTTTCAGGCTGGAGGGCAAGACCGTGAACAACGGCGTTTACCATGTGCGCATCGGGCAGTCGGGCCCTGCCATAGCATTGGTAAACGATGGAGAAGACATTACGCTGAACATTGACTTCAGCAATCCCGACAAATTTTACAGCGTGCAGGGTTCGCCCGCCAGCCGTGAACTGAGCGATTTTATTTTCGGATACGGCGAACATGCCATGAAGGTAAACGAGGCACTGAATCAACTGAGCATGCTGCAACAGTTTGGTGGCCCCGACACCGCCATGATCAGCGCTACCAACCGCAAAAACGAAGCGATTGATGAGTTGAACAAATACGTGAAAGATTTTCTCGCCTCGGCAAAGGATCCGGTAGTAGCCACTTTCGCTTTAGGCTCATCGCAACAAACCATGCTGGAATCTGAAGTGGACGCAGAGCTGGGTAAATTGTCTGCACGTTTTCCCCAAAACGCTCACCTCAACGATTTCAAGAAAATGCTCGACGAGGAAAAGCAGCAAAGAGCTTTGGCCGAACAAAAGCGTAAAGAAAACAGCTGGGTGGGCAAACAGGCTCCTGAACTCACTATGCCCGACGTGAATGGAAAAAATGTTTCGCTAAGCGATTTCCGTGGCAAATATGTGCTGGTTGATTTCTGGGCCAGTTGGTGCGGACCCTGTATTAAGGAAAATCCGAACGTGGTAGAATCTTTCAAACGCTTCAAGAATAAAAATTTCACTGTGCTCGGCGTTTCCCTTGATAAGGAGAAAGAGCCCTGGCTGCGGGCTATTAAGGAGGGAGGTCTTACCTGGACACATATCAGCGACCTCGCCTACTGGAACAGCAAGGCTGTTGAAATTTTCAAATTCGACGGCATACCCTTTAACGTGCTGGTTGATCCGGAAGGAAAGATCATTGCAGAAAACCTGCGAGGTGAAAATTTACCCGCGACCCTGGAAGAAGTGTTGAATTAATTTTTTGCTGAATAAATTTTCCCAATAAAAAACTAACGGGCTACTCAAACGAGCAGCCCGTTCTTATTTACATACTGATTCCACACACGCGTGTTAATAGCCGGGGTTCTGTTCGTCGGCAAGATTAGGATTAGCCTGCATTTCTGCCTGCGGTATGGGTGCAATCCTTCTGCCGTCGGGATAAGGAATCACCAGGTTTACATTGCCCGGACCAGCCAGTATAGCGCCCGGGTGTTCAATGCGCTCGATCGGCAGCTTCAGGCGGTTGAGATCGTGCAGCCTGTCGCCTTCGAAAGCCAGCTCTTTTCTTCTTTCTGTAATGATATCTTCTATCAGCTGGGCGCCCGATGAAGCATATACCTTGCCTGGCTGACGCATCGCCATCAGGTCGTTGAGATAGCCCAATGCTTTGTCTTCATCATTCGTCCTGGCGGCAGCTTCCGCAGCAATCAGGTAGATTTCGGCATATCTCAACACTTTCAGGTTATCGCGGTCGTCATTGTTGGCATTGGGAAATTTGTGAACCACAATACCCGGCGAGCCGCTCTTGGTAGTGCCTTCTTCCAATATCAGCTTGCGCGCATCGCCATCTTCATACAAAGCATACAATGCATCAGAAGCATACAGATCGGTGTAACCGTTGAGATACATGGCTGCCAGGTCGTCAAAGGCGTTATTGCTGATTACGTCCGCATCAATTTCAAACATGGTCTCCACACCATCGGTCCTGGGCGCGGGGTTATTCCAATAATTAACATAAGAGCCCGGTGCCACCAGGGAAAATGTGTTGCTGTTGATCACATCTTCGGCAGCAGCCAACGCTTCTTCATATCTGCTCATGTGCAGGTACACTTTAGCCAGCAAACCGCCAATTGAGTATTTGCTGAGACGCGCCGACACTGAATAGGCCGGAGCATCGTCGTAGGCTGCGGTAAGATCGTTCACAATCTGCGTATATACTTCAGCGATAGTATTTCTTTTTTCGGGAAGATAATACGGGTCATATTTCAGGATGATCGGAACTCCCGGTCCGTTCGGGTCTTCATTGTAAGGCTGTGCAAACATTCTTACCAAGTGGAAATACATCAGCGCCCTGATGGCGCGTGCCTCGGCTTTGATCTCATTCACACGGTCGCTGCCCTGGGTCAGTTCAGCATCAATAACGCGGTTGGCACGCTGAATAGCCACATAAGCATTTCCCCACATGGCTGTGGCGCTGCCATCGTTTGATGAAACTGAATAGTTATACCACTGCAGGTAACGGCCGGAGTTTTTTGATTCAACATAAACATTGTCGGCATGCACGTCACCAATTACCGGAATATCGCGGCCAAACAGGCCAACGGCACGCATAGCGGAATATGCGCCATTTAAGGCTCCTTCCAGCGCATTTTCAGTGGTAAGGGCCTCGTCAACGGGCAGCGCATCGCTCGGCTTCCTTTCAAGGAAACCCTTTTTGCAGGCACCTAGTACAAAGATGGCCAGCAGACTTACTGTCAAAAGTTTATATATAGAACGTGTCATATACTGAATTTGTAGTTATAATAATCGATTTACTTCATTACAAGCCAATTCTGATTCCACCAGTAATTGTGCGTGGAATGAATACATCGAAATTGTTTTGCGAGTCAATACCAGCTTCGGGATCCGCCGAAAGACGATCGTCTGTGGCGAATGTCACCAGGTTGCTGCCACGCACAAACAATGAAAGATTGGCCACCTGCAGTTTCTGAGCCACGCTTCTTGGTATGGAATATGCTACCTGCAAATCGCGCAAACGGATGTAGTTGCCTTTGTAGAGGTAGCGGGTAGAGTGGTTCCAGGAGTTGGTGGAGTTGCCAATTTCAATTTTCGGAACATCTGTTACATCGCCAGGTTTCTTCCATGAGCGCAGCTGGCTGGTGCTTTGGTTGAAAAGACCGAGGTAAAGGCCTTCCGTATTCTGGTAGCGATCCCAGATGCTATATACATAATTGCCGAAGTTGTAAGCAAACAGGAAGTCAAGAGAAACACCCATGTATTTCAAAGTGCTTCCGAAACCACCATAGTATTTGGGTGAAGAACTTTTACCGGTCATGATCAGCGCGGCCTGTGAATAGTTCTGCGTGGTTTCTTTATGATCAGCATCTTTCCACCACATTGCGCGGCCATTGTCAGGATCTACGCCGGCATATTCGCGCATGTAGAAGGTGCCTACATCATATCCTACCTGTACTCTCTGGAAACCATTTACTACAGGGTTATCACGATATAGTTCTGTTACCCTGTTCTTGTTGTGCGCAAAGTTGAAACGGAGTTCCCAGCTGAAATCTCTTGTATCAATTACTTTGCCACTCAACATTACTTCCACACCCTTATTGGATACAGAGCCAATGTTTTGCAGAATGTTGGGAACACCTGCAGTGGGTGAGGGCACCACGGTAAACAACAGACCTGAAGTCTTTCGATCGTACAGTTCAACTGTACCATTCAGCCGGCCATTGAACAAGCCAAAATCCAAGCCCACGTTAAACACCTTGTTCTTTTCCCAAGTAAGATCTTCAAATCCTACGTTGGTGAGGCGGCTGGCCGAAAGGCCCAGGTAATTGATATCGTATCTATAAACGGGCAGGGCTGAGTAGAAGCCGAATCCGTTGGCATTACCATTTTCACCGTAAGATGCTCTCAACTTTAAGAGGCTGAGCACATCCACCGATTGCATAAATGCTTCTTCGGTAATATTCCAGGTAGCACCCAGGGAATAGAAATTACCCCAACGGTTGTTGGCGCCAAATACCGAAGAACCGTCGCGGCGGAAACTACCGGTTAACACGTAACGGTCTTTATAGTTGAGCGTGGCGTTGGAGAAAATGCTGTTGGTAGCAAAATCACTGGGTGCGGTAGATGCTGTATTCGGCGTGGCGGCTGAACTGAGATATTGCAATTCCAGGTTGCCGGGAAATCCTTGCGCACCAACCTGCAACAAGTACTGTTTATTTTCCTGCGCTTCAAAACCCACCTTTACATCAGCATACAAGTCCTGGTCGCGCAGAATATCAAAGTGATAGTCTGCAAAATTGCTCCAGGTGTAGTTAAATATCTTGCGGTAGACAGCAAAGCCATCACCGCCGGCTGCCTCACCGTCACCATAGAACGGGTTGCGGTATTGGTCTTCCTGAATGTTGAAGTACTCAGCTGAATAACGGCTGGTGAATTTCAGGTTTTTAAGAATCTTGTATTCACCCATTACATAGCCGCGCAGTGTGGTTTGCAATGCCGTATTCTTATTCCATGCAGCCTGCACCAAGGGGTTGAAAATGGCGCCATCAAGCGGAAACTGGCCTTCATCATCATTCCATTTAAAACTGCCATCCGCATTATAGGGAGAATACCAGGGCAGCAGGAAATGCGCCGCCAGCACGGGGTTGGCAAAAGCACCACCTGCGGCAGGCGTACTTTGTTTGCTTGTACCCAGGTTCAGGCTGGTGCTGAAAGTAATTTTGTCTGTAGCCTTGTGCGAAACAGAAAGTGCTCCATTATACCGCTTGAAATCGGTAGCGATGGTAGTACCTTCCTGCCTGAAAATACCGCCCGAAGCATAAAACGATGTTCTTTCATTGCCACCGCTGATGTTCAGGTTGTATTGATTTTGTGCGCCTTTCTGTGTCACCACATCTCTCCAATCGGTGCTTACGTCAGGATGCAATACGCCAAAACCGAGGGGATCTGTAATGATCTGATCCGCTTCGGCCTCGTCGGCCGCATAACCTTCCCTGATAAGCGCCTCGCGCATCACCTGCATGCTCTCCTGGGTGGTCATGGGACGATACTTGTCGTTTTTGTAAGCAATATCTATCTGGCCAATTTCACCAGAGAAGTTTAACCTGGTTTTGCCTGCTTTACCCTTTTTGGTTGTAACCAGTATTACACCATTGGCAGCGCGCGAACCATAGATAGAGGCAGCTGATGCATCCTTCAATACCGTGATGCTTTCAATATCGTCGGGATTAAGTGTGGCCAGCGCGTTGGCAGTTGTAGTGTTATTGGTAAGATCGCCCGTGGTGGCAATCACACCATCAATAACCCACAGCGGTTCCGAACTTGCATTGATGGAACCGGTACCGCGAATGCGAATACCGGTAGCTGCACCAGGCGCACCCGACTGAGATGAACTCAACAGGCCGGGCACATTACCCTGCAAGGTTTTGTCGACCGAAGTGAATGGCCTTCCTTCGATTTCTGTGGCCCTTACTGTTGCAATAGAACCGGTTACGTTTGGTTTTTGCTGCGTACCATACGCCACCACCACCACTTCCTGCATGGAATTGGCAGCGCCTTTCAGCACCACTGCATAAGAGTTGGATGTACCAATAGTAAGTTCCTGTTCGGCCATGCCAACCGAAGAAATTACCAGCACTGCTGATCCCTGGGGAACACCAATTGTGAATGTTCCGTCCGCTCGTGAAGTAGTTCCGGTGGTTGTGCCTTTAATAATAATAGAAGCATTGGGGACAGGATTGCCCTGTTCGTCTGTGACTGTGCCGGTAATAGTGCGATTCTGTGACCACGCGTTACTGAATAGCAACAGCATGGCCGCTACCAGCGGTAGAATTTTTCTCATTGTTATATGATTTTTGAATTTGTGAAAGCGATCAATGAAGTCCGGGTTAACGCTTTCGCCAATATGGACACACCAGGAATGTTAAAGGCTGCATATTCTTTTAGGGTCAAACGCGACTTTGCAAAGTCATAACTGTGACGCACAACTAATTTTTTGTTCCGCAACAACGTCAAAACTTGTCTTGATTGCGGGATGAAGAAAAATTTCTTGATTCTGATTTAACAAAACTCGAGTACAAGAGCTAAAAATTGAAAGACAATCACTTTCAAATTTTTTCAAGCAAATTTTGTGACAGGTTTGAAAATGAAACCTTAAACAAAAAATGAAGTCGCTATAAGAGGTTTTCGGGCTGGCAACAATTTTGCTATCGCCGAATTGGCGAAAAGATTTTTATCTGCAGAAGAAAAAAATTTTACACACAGATTACAAAACCGAATGCCTGCTTCGTCATTTTTTCAGACTTAACAGTAACACCGGCAACAACACCAGGTTAGTCAAAGTGGCTAATACCAGCGTTAAAGAAGTTAGCCAGCCCAACGCCTGCGTGCCGCCAAATCCAGAAAAACAAAAGATAACAAAGCCGGCTATCAGCACCAGCGAAGTATAAATGATGCTGATGCCTGTCTTGTGAATGGTTTCAATAACTGTTTCGCCCGCGCTTTTCTTACCCAGCGTCAGCTCCTGCTTATAGTTTACCAGGAAGCGGATGGTTACATCAATGGCAATTCCCAATGCCACGCTGAAAATCAAAACCGTGCTTGGTTTAATAGCCACGCCTGTCCACCCCATAACACCGGCCGTAATAATAAGTGGTATCACGTTTGGCACCAGCGAACAAATGAGTATTTTCAGTGACCGGAATAGGTAAAGCATACAAAGCGCGATAAGCAGGAAAGCCCAGAACAGACTTTCTTTAAGACCATTGATAATGAAAGCGCTTCCTTCCAAAAACGTAATGCTCGTGCCGGTAAACTCCACATGATAGCGCGCAGTATCGAAAAGCTGGTCGCTGCGCTGCGAAATATCATCAATCAGTTCGGGCATGCGTTTACTACCCACATCTGCCATATTTACGCTGATACGCGTCTTTTGGCTGTTGCTGTCCATGAACGAACGCACAATGCGCGTGAAATTATTCTGCTTAGCACCATCACTCCCATCACCGCGCATGTTAAGATACTGCTGCAGAAAACTGATATCAAAAGCATTAGGCAGTCCGTAAGTGGCGCTGTCGCCATTATAATAGGCCTGTCGCGCAAACTTCAAACCCTCTACGATCGACAGGGGCCGCGCAAACTCAGGTTTTGTAGTAATGTATTCCGAGAGCGAGTCTATTTTCGCAAAAGTCTGCAGGGGATTGATGCGCAATCCATATTTCCTTTTGGTATCCACCACAATTTCGAGTGGCATTACGCCCGTGAAATGTTTTTCAAAAAATTTCAGGTCGGTATAAATGCGGTCGGTCTTGGGCAGGTCGTCCACAATGTAACCTTCGCTGCGCAACCTGAACATGCCCGCTACGGCCACCAGTACCATCACAGTTGTCACGGTGTATATCAGCTTGCGATGGTGCAGCGACCATACCTCCAGTTGGTCGAGTACGGCCAGCATCCAGCGATTTTCCAGGTAGCGGGTATGACGCTCTTTGGGCGCGGGCAGCAGGCTGAGAACGGCGGGTATAAAGATCAGGGAGATAAAAAACAGCGCAATGATGCTGATACCGGCCACTACGCCAAATTCCTTTAACACCGCACTGCGGGTGAGACCAAACACGGCAAAACCGATGGCAGCGGTAATGTTGCAAAACAGCGTTACAATGCCCATACGGCTGATCATCTCCGTGAGTGCAGCAATTTTCCGGTTGCCTTCAAAACCGGGTTGTGCGCTTACAGAATTGAACGCCGTATGGTATTTATTCAAAAAGTAAATGCAGTTGGGTATGCCGATCACCACAATCAGTGGCGGTATCAAACCGTTCAATATGGTGATGCGGTAGCCAAACAGGTTCATGGTGCCCAGGCTCCATATCACGCCTATCAGCACCACAACAAGCGAAAGGGCGGTGGCGCCAAAGCTGCGGAAGAAAAGCCATAAGATCAGTGCAGATAACAGGAACGAGCCCAACAGGAACCATTCCATCTCTGCCGCAATCTTGGTAGCCATATTGGTACGGATCAGCGGCAGACCGCTGTAATGCATCTCGAGCGAATTTTTCTTACCAAACTCATCCCATACATCAAGTATTTCTTTCACCACGCGGTTACGCTCCTTCGAGTTCATCACATCTTTATTGATGCGCATACCCGCCAGCCAGGTCGAGGTTTCCGGATTGTATAGCAGTCCGCGGTAAAACGGCAGGCTGAAAAATACCTGCCTGCTGCTGTCGAGCTCTGCCTGCGTCAGCGGTCCTTCAGGAAACACGGGCACGGCCAGTAGTTTCTCTTCATTGGGTGCCCGCACCAGGTTGGTAGCTTCCGGGATGCTCAGTATATCTTCCACCCCCGCTATTTCTTTTACCTTCCTTATATGAGCGGCATATTCGTTGAATAATTCGGCCGTAAAGAGTTTATCTGTTTGTATACCCACCACCAGCAGGTTGCCGTCTTCGCCAAACTGTTTGCGAAAAGCCTGGTAACTCTGGTATTTGGGGTTATCGTCGGGTATGGCTTTGGTGAACTCATAGCTCATCTTTACGCCAGACGCCTGGTAAGCCATAAAAGCGGTGCTGGCCAATAAAACGAATAAGAGAATCCATTTGAAGCGTATAATAAACCGGGCAACACTTTCCCACATGGGTATCAGTAGATTAGTTGAAGTTAATAGGTTGACTAAAAGGGACAAAGATAAAGGTTGACGGGGTAACCTTTATCTTTGATGCCATGCATATCCGCATCATCGCTCTCCTGCTGGCCCCGCTCCTTTGCCGGGGACAAATACAGCCTGTAGGGCAATGGAGAGAACACCTGCCCTGGCATTCAGCCATACAGGTAACGTATACGGCCGGCCAGGTATGGGCAGCCACCCCCTATAGCATTTTTTCCGTTGACCCCGACGAGAACAGCGTGACCCGTTTCACCAAGATCAGCGGTCTTACCGAAACCGGCATCAGCGCCATGGCCGCCGACCAGGTAAGCGGGAAATTGGTAATTGCTTATTCCAACAGCAACGTAGATGTTTTCAATGACGGAAGCGTAGTGAACATTAACGCTGTCAAAAACTCCACCATCACAGGGGATAAAACCATCTACTCCATTTTCATACATAACGGCTCGGCTTATCTGTGCACCGGCCTCGGCATAGTGGTGATTGATTTGGAGAAACACCAGGTAAAAGATACTTATATCATCGGTACAGGCGGCGAAAAAGTAAGAGTGAACGCGATCACTCATAATGATGGCTTTTTTTATGCCGCCACCGAAGAGGGCGTGAAAAGGGCAACCGCCATCAACACCAATCTCGCCGATTTTCGCAACTGGCAGGCGGTAGCCGATGGACTAACGGAAGGGCCTGTACAATCCGTGGCAGCAGTTCAAAACACTGTGTTTGCTCTAAAAAACGATTCGCTGTTCAGGCTGAATCAAACCAACTGGGAATTTTTATACGAGGATGGATGGCATATAAAAAACATCACGGTTTCCGGCGACAGGCTGTTGCTGAGCGAAACGCAGAATGCTTCGGGTCGCGTTATTGTGCTGAGCACCTCGGGTGTAGTGAGCAATACATTGCAGCAGCCCGCTTATATCAAGGCACCTTCGCAGGCTATTTTTTTTGAAAATGAATACTGGATTGCCGATAGCCTGGCTGGACTTACAAAATTCACCGGCATTTCATACCAGAGTTATATCCCCAATTCTCCACCCTCCATTGCAGCCGGCACTATGGATGCTTATAACAAAAAAGTGTATGCAGCCGCCGGTGCCGTCAACAGCAATTGGGAACCCACGGGTAATAAAAATGGATTATACCTCTTTGCGGAAAATGAATGGGGTTTCTTGAATGCATTCACGCATCCGCCATTCGATTCCTTACCTGATATTGTCACCGTACTGGCCGACCCCGTGAATGAAAGTATATGGGCAGGTTCCTTCGGCGGGGGACTGATCAATATCCGCAATGGCAACGAGATCCTTATTTACAAACAAAACTCACCCCTGCAACCCGCGTATTTTGATGCAGGCAGTTATCGCGTAGGCGGTCTTGCCCGCGATGCGGAGCAACAGATTTGGGTGGCCAACTATGCGGCTAATACAGAATTGCATGTTATTAAGCAAGACGGCGCTTGGACTTCTTTCACCATTCCCTTTCCCCTGCCTGACCGAGCCGTATCGCAAATTGTGATTGATGATGTGAACCAGAAATGGATTGTGTCTCCCAAAGGCGGCGGACTGGTTTGCTTTAATCATGGCGAATCGGTTACCAACACCGCCGATGATCAGTGGAAATGGTACAGGGCGGGCGCGGGCGATGGCAATCTGCCCGATAATAACGTGTTGTGCATTGCCAAAGACAAAAGTAATTTCATTTGGGTAGGCACTGCGCGCGGCATCGGCATCATCTATTGCCCGCAGGATGCTTTTTCACCCAATGGTTGCGAAGCCGTATTGCCCGTGGTGCAGCAGGATAATTTTGCCGGCTATCTTTTCCGCGACGAGCAGGTGCAGGCCATAGCAGTGGATGGCGCCGACCGCAAATGGATTGGTACCAAAAACGGCGTATGGCTGATCAGCGCCGATGGCGAAAAAACCATTCTTCACTTCACCGCAGAAAACAGTCCGCTGCCCGATAATGATGTCAGGCAGATTGTGATCGAAGGGCAGAGCGGCGAAGTATTTTTTGCCACAGCAAAAGGAATCGTGTCTTACCGCAGCGATGCCACCGAAGGCAGCAGCACCAATAGCAATGTGCTTGTCTTTCCCAATCCCGTGCCACCAGGTTATAATGGCACCATCGCCATTCGGGGTGTGGCTAATAATGCCATTGTAAAGATCACCGAAATGGATGGCAGGCTTATTTACCAGACGCGCGCTTTGGGCGGACAAGCTACCTGGAATGGCAAAGATTATAAGGGCCGCACCATCAGCAGCGGTGTGTACCTGGTGCTGGTGAGTGATGATAGCAGGCGGGAAAACCTTGTCACCAAAATTGTGTTTATTAATAAATAACTGTGACGCTTCATAAGACAAAAGGCATTGTACTACGCACCGTAAAATATGGCGATACCAGCGTCATCGTTACCATATTTACCGAGCTCTTCGGTATCCAATCCTATATCGTCAACGGTGTAAGAAGCAGCTCGAAAAAAACTGCGGGCAAGTCCAACCTTTTTCAACCCGCAGCTTTACTGGAACTGGTCGTTTATCATAACGAGTTAAAAAACATCCAGCGCATCCGCGAATACAAATGGGCATTTCTCTACCGTCATATTTTTTTCGATATTATCAAAAATGCGGTGGCACTGTTTATGGTGGAGCTGTTACAAAAAACGCTGAAGCAGCCCGAGAACAATCCCGAACTCTTCTATTTCATCGAAGATGCTTTTATGCATCTCGACGAAGCCAGCGACCAGGTGCTTGCTAATTTTCCTTTATACTTCGCCCTTCACCTCGCGGGCTTCTACGGCTTTCAATTCAGCGACCGTTATTCAGAGAAAAACTCCTTTCTCGATCTGCAGGAAGGGCAATTTGTTGCCGAGCGGCCATTGCATAGTTTTTACCTGCAGGAACCCTACAGCCATATCACCTCCCAACTTTTAAAAGCGATGCAGCCCCACGAGTTAAACGAAATAAAACTGAATCACGAAACGAGAAGGATCTTGCTGCAGGCCTACCAGACCTTTTATGCCTTGCATATCCAGGACTTTGGAAATATGAAGACGCTGCCGGTGCTGCAGGAAGTGATAGGAGACTGAAGATGGAATATTGAATTTGAATTTGAACGAGGAATTCCGCTTACTTCATCATCTTACACCAGCCTCTTCACCGATTCCAGGTCATTACCTACTAACACAATGCCGGGCTGCCTTCCTTTTTCAAAACTGCCTAAGTAGTTGTCGATGTCTAATGCGCGCGCGCCGTTTACTGTGGCCCATTGTAATAATTCATAAATGGGGATGTGGGGGAAATGTTCGTGAAGAGTTTTTAGTTCAGCTACTATGCTAAGCTGGTGATTGCTCGCCAGGCTGTCAGTACCAATTACCAGTGGCAATTGCAGGCGGCGCAGCATGTCAACGTCAGGGAGTTTGTTGCCGATGTACAGGTTGGCATTGGGACAAAGGCAGAAAAAGAATTTCATTTTGCTATACCTTTCTTCCATCAGCAGCAGCACATCATCTTCGGCGGTATATGCATTGTGAACGAGAATTACGGATTGATTGGGTAAGAAGTGATTGACGCAATGCCGCAGGCTGCTGCCGCCGGGAGCTTTGAAAAATGAAATGTCGATCTGCAATGATTCGTATAGCCGCCTGAAGTCGCCCGTGCCTTTATCAAAAAACTCTTGCTCTGCCGTGCTTTCCTGGTTGTGCATAGTGAGCAGTTGGTTGCCGGGGAAATGCGTGATCAGTTCAAACAATTTGGGCGACACGGAATAGGGCGCATGCGGCACAATGGAGTTGTAGGCTATCGGCATGGAACTGAGCGAGGCAAAATATTCAAACACCTTCACGCTGTCTGCAAAGCGCTTTTCAGCTACAGCCTCCACAAACCCCATCGACTCAATGAAATTATGATAGTACATTCTGCCCTCTTGCTTCTTCTTTACAGTAAGCGGGGTATTGCAGATATCGCCAACGGCTACTATACCATTTTGCAGCATGGATTGTTCAGCATCGGCAATGGCCTGGAAAACCTCTTCGGGGGAAATGATTCGTTTGGTCATTACGCCCAGCAGAAAATCGATCATACCGGTTTTTTCGGGTATCAGTCCTTTGAGATGGCTTAGCTCAAGATGGCAATGGCAGTTAATGAATGCCGGGCTCAGAATTCCTTCCAACGACTGCACATCGTCGCCCGCTTCTGTAAGGGGCACAATATCTTCAATTTTGCCTTGCTTCGTGGCTATCAATACATGCTGGTCATCCAGCCATTGACTGCCCGTAAACAGATGATCGGCGCGAAACTTTCTATAACTCATGGAAGCATTGAAAGGATTAACTTTGCACTCCTTGTAAAAATACAGCAATCATGCTTGATAAATTAGAGGCGATACGGGCCCGTTTCCAGGACCTTGGTGTGGCGCTGACAAACCCCGAGATTGTCAACGACAATAAAAAGTTTACTACCATCAGCAAGGAATACCGCAACCTGGAGAAGATTGTAAAGGTGCACGACGTGTATAAAACCGTGCTTAACGATATTGACAGCTACCGCGAGGCCCTGAAAGGCGACGATGAGGAACTGCGTGAGCTGGCCAAGGAGGAACTGCCCGCTTTGGAAGAAAAGAAGGAAAAGCTGGAAGCCGAGATCAGGCAATTGCTGATACCCAAAGACCCGCAGGACGAAAAGAACGCCATACTGGAAATACGCGCCGGTACCGGTGGTGATGAAGCCAGCCTTTTTGCCGGCGACCTGCTGCGCATGTACCTGCGCTATTGCGAGCGCAAAGGATGGAAAACAACCATTCTCAGCGAAACCGAAGGCACCGTGGGCGGGTATAAGGAAGTGCAGGTAGAAGTGGTGGGCGACGATGTATATGGCACCCTCAAATTTGAAAGTGGTGTTCATCGCGTACAACGCGTGCCCGATACCGAGGCTTCGGGCCGCGTGCATACTTCCGCAGCTACCGTGGCCGTAATGCCCGAGGCCGACGAAGTGGACGTAGAAGTGAAGGACTCGGACGTGAAAATGGAAACCGCACGAAGCGGCGGCGCGGGCGGCCAGAACGTAAACAAGGTAGAAACAAAAGTGATTCTGACTCATATTCCAACCGGCACCGTGGTAATGTGCCAGACAGAACGCACCCAGCTGGCCAACCGTGAGAAGGCCATGCAGATGTTACGCACCAAACTATACGAAGAACAGGTGCGCAAACAGGAGGAAGAGATTGCCCGCCATCGCAAAAGCCTGGTTAGTACCGGCGACCGAAGCGCAAAAATCCGCACATACAACTATCCACAGGGTCGTATAACCGACCACCGTATCGGAATGACGGTCTACAATCTTGATGAGGTAATGAACGGCGATATCCAGCCCTTCATCGACGCGCTGCAGTTTGCGGAAAACGCCGAGAAACTCGCCAGGCAAAACTGACCCGCTCCGTATTTCGTGCAAGTCCCCTTAGTAAAATGCCCGTGTCTTAAGTCAAAATTTACGAGACGCGCAAATAATCGCTCGTTATTTAAAAAAAGAATGTTAACTTTTTGAGAAAATAAGAGGTGGGCGAGGAATTATCGGCCGTTCGATTGCAACTTTGCAATGCCCTTAGTTCTTGGCAGCGTGAGTAGCGAATTTGGGTAAGTCCTTTTAGGGCTTCTTTAACGGTACCTGTTATACTAATGGCATCGGATTTGCGTTATATATACAAAGTTCTTATTTAAAGACTCACACAAAGCAGTCAATTTTCTCATAAGCAGTTAGTTTTGGTTACGGCCCCGGTTTCTACCGGGGCTATTTTTTTGCCCCTTAATAAGCTGATATTCAACTTTCGCTTTTTCCTATACCCGGCCAAAGCAGGTGAAAAAGGCCGCTGGCCACGGAGCCACCCATATTTGCCCAGATATCTCCTATATCGAAACTTCGGTTGGGTATCGCATAACGTTGTAGAAATTCAAGCCCAATCCCCAATACCACACTCAACACGATCGTCCACAACACCAGCTTTCTCCATTGCCCGTCTCCACGAATGTTCTTATACCAGAAGCCCCAGAACAGCACAATACCTCCAAACAGGATCACGTGTGCCACTTTGTCGAGCCCTTTTATTGAAAAAAGTCCACCGCCCGGCAATTCCGATCCGGGCAATAGCAATAAAAAAATGGTGAATACCGTCCAGAACACGGGAAACACCATTCTCCTGTTCAGTTTTTGGAGAAAAGTCCACATAAGGGTGAAACTTTACTGGGCTACCAGGTTGCTGTAGGCGCTGGCATCCATCAGTTTATCCACATCTGACGGGTCGTTTACAGTCATTTTTATCATCCAGCCCTCGCCATAGGGGTCTGTGTTCACCAGTTCGGGACTCTTACTCAGTGCGGGATTCAATTCTGTGATAGTACCTGAAACGGGAAGATAGAGGTCCGATACAGTTTTTACAGCTTCTACAGTACCAAATACATCACCGGCAGCAAGGGATTTACCTACAGTCTCGATTTCCACATAAACGATATCACCCAGTTCACGCTGGGCAAAATCAGTAATACCGATCACGGCAGTATTGCCTTCAATACGGATCCACTCATGTTCTTTTGTGTAACGCAGATTGTCGGGAAAGTTCATCTCGGAAAATTTTAGGTGACAAAGATTGGGGAAATTTTTTAGAAAAAATCACGGATTTGATGGGGATTTCAGGATTGTGAGAATAAAGGATCACGAATTTTAGTGCAGATTAATTACTTCTCTTAATCAACCTCGCCCTTATAATCCTCACATCCGTGATCGGTCGGTCGCCGCGCTGGCGATTGGTGGGCACGGCGGCAATGCTGTCAATTACTTCTGTTCCGCGTACCACTTCGCCAAACACAGTATAGCTCAGATCAAGGTGCGGCGTGCCGCCAAGCGTTTTATATACTTCGCGATGTTCGGGCGGTATTTTGCGGCCATTCAGCCTGAACTGTTCTACCGAGTCTAATCCAGCATCGGTAAACACTTTTCCCTGCACCAGGTAAAACTGGCTGCCACTGCTGGCTCGCAACGGGTTCACGTTATCGCCGGTGCGTGCCGCCGCAATCACTCCTTTCTTGTGAAATAGTGTGGTGCGTATTTCTGCAGGCACTGTATATCCCGGCCCGCCACTGCCCAGCGATTGTTCTGCCGTAGCGCGCTTACTGTTGGGATCGCCGGCCTGCACCATAAACTGGTTGATGACGCGATGGAAAAGAATGCTATCGTAAAATTTCTGTTTTACCAGTCTTATGAAATTATCGCGATGCAGGGGCGTGCTGTCAGACAGGCGAATTACTATCGTGCCTTTGCTGGTTACCAGCTCAACATCTTTGTTGAGATCACTTACACGCAGTCCGTTCGATAACCTGGGACTACAGGCAGCGGTAAACAGCAGCAACGCAAGAGCAGTCAGTATCGGGCGCATATTAAAAACCTATTCGTTCGAAGTATAACAATATGTGGTCTTTGAGAAAATTTTCCTGCTCGGCCAGGCTTTGTACCGGCAAGCTCTTCAATTGCTTGAAATGCGGCCATCCGTCTTCATCAATTTCTTCCAGTTCATAATACCCGCTTTGCGACAGCAACGAGCACACAGCCACGTGCATCAGATCCTGCTTCTGCTCTTTGGAAAATTTCTTTCTTATTTCACCAAACTCCTGTATCCCGATCAGGAAGAGGATGGCTTCCATATCGGGCTTTTTACCAAAACGCTCCACCAGCTTCGCTTCCAGCGTCCACCAGCGTGTTTGTAAATCATCCTGTGCTTGCATAGGCAGCAAAGATAAGCGCTTTAACCCTTGATGAATTGTATGGAGATTGTTGCGTATTGAACCCTGCTATTTGTAAATTCATGCCTTGAAATCGGTAACATCACCATATAGCTATGAAATGGCAAAAAGACGAATACACGATCACCACCGATAAATCGGTGCTGGATATTAAGGTAATTCACCATTTTCTTTCGCAGTCATACTGGGCTGCCGGCATTCCCGTTGCCACGGTGCAAAGAGCCATTGAAGGCTCGCTCTGCTTCGGCGTTTTCCATGGGTCACAACAAATAGGTTTCGCGCGGGTGGTGACCGACAAAGCCACTTTCGCCTGGCTGGCCGATGTATTTATCGTGGAATCGCATCGCGGCAAAGGATTAAGCAAATGGCTGATGGAAGTGATTACAGGGCATTCCGACCTGCAGGGCCTGCGCCGCTTTATGCTGGCCACCCGCGACGCGCACGGATTGTACCGGCAATTCGGCTTTAAAGAACCCGAAACAACCGGCAACCTCATGCAGGTCCACAAACCCGACGTGTATAAGCAGAATCAATAAAATAATCGGCAAGGGCGGTTATCTTTGCCGCAAATTCACTGGAATGTTACAGGTAGCTTATATACGGCAAAATCCGGAGCAGGTTATCAACCGACTGAAAGTAAAAAACTTTTCCGAGGCAGAAAATATGGTGAACGCCATTCTCAGCGTTGACAAGGATTTGCGCGAAAATAAAAAGCAATTGGATGATGTGCTGGCCAAAAACAATGCGCTGTCGAAAGAGATCGGCCAATTGTTCAAAGCCAAAAAGACCGACGAAGCCAATGCAAAAAAGAAAGAAGTTGAGCAATTAAAAGAAGAAGAGGGCAAGCTAAAATCAAAGCTTTCTGACCTCGAGAAAACGATTGAAGAATATGTTTTGCGCCTGCCCAATCTTCCCTCTGAACAAGTGCCTGTTGGAAAAAGTGCAGACGATAATGTGAAAGTGCGCGAAGGCGGCAGCATACCCGGCTTGCCCAAAGGCGCCGTTCCGCATTGGGACCTGGCAAAAAAGTATAACCTCATCGATTTTGAATTAGGAAATAAAATCACCGGAAGCGGTTTTCCCGTATATATCGGTAAAGGCGCTAAGTTGCAGCGCTCACTTATACAGTATTTTCTCGATTATAATACCGCGGCAGGATATGCCGAATACCTCCCGCCTTTTATGGTGAATGAAGCCTCTGCCTTTGGCACCGGTCAGTTGCCCGATAAAGAAGGACAGATGTACTTCGTGACCGCCGATGAATTTTACCTGATACCCACAGCCGAAGTGCCGGTGACCAATATTTACCGCGACGTGCTGCTCAAAGAAAGTGAGCTGCCGGTAAAGATGACCGCTTATACTCCCTGCTTCCGCCGCGAGGCAGGCAGTTATGGTAAGGATGTGCGCGGACTGAATCGTCTTCACCAGTTCGATAAAGTAGAGATAGTGCAGATTGTTCATCCCGAAAAAAGTTACGAGGTATTGGAAGAAATGGTGAACCACGTTGAAAAACTGGTGCAGTCATTACAACTTCCTTACCGCATTATGAAACTCTGCGGCGGCGATATGGGATTTGCATCGGCGCTCACGTACGATTTTGAAGTTTTCTGCGCAGCCCAGGAAAAATGGCTCGAGGTGAGCTCAGTCTCCAATTTCGAGACTTACCAAAGCAACCGCATGAAGGTGCGCTTTAAAGATAAGGATGGCAAAAACCAGCTGGTACATACGCTCAACGGAAGTTCGCTGGCACTTCCCCGTATACTGGCGTGCTTACTCGAAAATAACCAGCACGAAGATGGCATTCATTTACCCGAGCCATTGCACCGCTACTTTGGTGAAAAAGTGATTCAGTAATTTTTCTGCAGTGTCAAGTCTTGCGCCGGGAGAATTTACCAGCCTTGTTTTGCTATGCCCGCCTGGATGGCTGCCAATGCTTTCTCCTCATTCAAGAGCGTAGTGAGTTTATTGCCTTTACCATCATGCCCCTGGGCCATATAGGCTCCTTTGGCGGTTTTGGTGATTACCGCGTCCTGGATAGCAACATTCTTTTCTTTGGTCTTAACATTATATGCTGTGAGCTTTACGTCTGCCATAAACAAATTCAGTTAAAAAGTGAAGTTTATGGCAATGACGCAAATTCAAAGCCAAGATTTCACCTTTGGTTATCAATTTATTAATGTGGGAAAATCTTCCGCAAATTGCCGTCTGTGGAACAGCCGGCGGTTTGGGGTTTGGAAATTGGGGTTTCGCGTTCCTGGGCTCGCGCTGCGATTATAAGGCGCGGCAGCAACCCGAATCTCCAAACCCGAAACCCGCTTCCTAAACATCCAGTTTAGCGTATTTCGCATGGCTCTCAATAAACTCCCTCCTCGGCGCCACTTCATCGCCCATCAGCATGCTAAAGATGCGATCGGCTTCGGCTGCACTTTCGATGGTTACCTGTTTCAGGGTGCGTGTTTCAGGATTCATAGTGGTCTCCCAAAGCTGGTCGGCGTTCATTTCACCCAAACCTTTGTAGCGTTGAATGGTCACGCTTTCTTCTTTGCCACCACCCAGTTTTTCCACCAGTTCCTTGCGCTGCTCTTCATTCCAGGCATAAGCCTGTTCCTTACCTTTTTTCACGAGGTATAGTGGCGGCTGGGCTATATACACGTAGCCTTGTTCCACCAACTCGGTCATATAGCGGTAAATGAAGGTCAGGATCAGTGTGGCAATATGGCTACCATCCACATCGGCATCGGTCATGATGATAAGCTTATGGTAGCGCAGCTTCGAGAGGTTCAGCGCTTTGGGATCGTCGGGGGTACCTACGGTCACGCCCAGCGCTGTGTACATATTGCGAATTTCTTCGTTTTCGTAGATCTTATGCTCCATGGCCTTCTCCACGTTCAGGATCTTACCACGCAGTGGCAGTATGGCCTGGAAGTTTCTGTCGCGGCCCTGCTTGGCTGTACCGCCGGCCGAGTCACCCTCCACCAGGAACAGCTCGCATTTTTCAGGATCACGTTCTGAGCAGTCGGCCAGTTTACCCGGTAATCCGCCGCCGCTGAGCACCGATTTACGTTGCACCAGCTCGCGCGCCTTGCGGGCTGCCGCCCGTGCCTGAGCCGCCAGGATTACCTTGGCAATGATATTCTTCGCTTCTCTCGGGTTTTCTTCCAGATAGGCCTCCAGTACTTTCGATACAGTAGAGTCAACCACACCGCTTACCTCGCTGTTGCCCAGCTTGGTCTTTGTCTGACCTTCAAACTGCGGCTCCGGCACTTTCACCGAAATCACCGCGCTAAGGCCTTCCCTGAAATCATCACCTTCTATCTCCACCTTGGCTTTCTCAAACAGGCTTTGTTTGTCGCCATAGGCTTTAAACACGCGGGTTAGTGCGCGCCTGAAACCGGCCACATGCGTACCGCCCTCGATGGTGTTGATATTGTTGACATACGAATAGATATGTTCACTATAGCTGTCGTTGTAAGTGAGCGCTACCTCTACGGCAACATTTGTGGCCTGGTCACGGCCTTCCACGTAGATCACTTTCGGTATCAGCGAATTTCTGCCGGCATTCTGGTCCAGCATTTCTACAAACTCGATAATGCCGCCTTCGCTGAAGAATGTTTTTGAATAGGAGGTGGGGTTACCATCATCGTCTTTTTCGCGCAGGTCGGTGAGGGTAATGCGCACGCCCTTATTGAGATAGGCCAGCTCGCGCAGGCGGCCTTCCAGTGTTTCTTTCTTATAAACAGTGCTGGTGAAGATGGTGGCATCGGGCCAGAAATGAGTGAACGTGCCCGTAGTATCGGTCACACCTATTTCCCGAACGGGATATTGCGGCACCCCGATATTGTATTCCTGCTCGAATATCTTTCCTTCACGTTTAACCACCACGCGCAGGTGCGAACTCAGCGCGTTTACGCAGCTTACACCCACACCGTGCAGACCGCCCGAAACCTTATAGGTGTTCTTGTCGAATTTACCACCTGCGTGCAGCACGGTCATTACCACTTCCAGCGCGCTGCGCTTTTCTTTGGCGTGCATGCCGGTGGGAATACCACGACCATCGTCCTCAACAGATATCGAGTTGTCTTCGTGAATGGTAACGACAATATTTTTACAATAACCGGCAAGGGCTTCGTCGATGGAGTTGTCAACCACTTCATAAACGAGGTGATGCAGGCCTTTTTCTCCAATGTCTCCGATATACATCGCGGGACGCTTACGAACCGCTTCCAAACCTTCTAAAACCTGGATACTATCGGCCCCGTACCCATTGTCCGCTGATGTAAGAATTTCGCTTGATTCTGTAGCCATAAATCGTCAGGAAAATGTTGCTGAAGCTTTAAAAATGTTAATCTGCAAATCTACAAAAAATAAGGCTTGTAAGCGGCGTTTGCGGGCCCTTTTTACCGAAACTTTTTATTCACCAAAATCATTAAAATTGAAGACTTTCTGAGGGCTGAAAAGCGAGGTTTTCCACATAATCCGGATAAGTTTTGAAAAGGCCCTCCGCCGGACACTTTTTGGGCATCGTATCTTTACTGCACGATATTTGATAGGTTACAGGTATTCAAATCCATCCCTCACTAATTCTACGGTATGAGTACAGATATGAGGAGCTATTCGCAGATCACTTTCGACTTTACGGAAGTACCGGTTGCCCAGGGCGTTGCCCCGGCAGTGGGAGCGCGTGTAAAAACGCTGAAAACCGCGGTGGAAAAATCGGAGCCTGTACAACCCGCCAGGGAAGAGGCGCCTGCAGCCATGCAGGAAAGCGCCCCGGTAAAAAAATCTACGCGTGGCCGTAAGTCGCTGAAAGCGCTGGACGCCGAGGCAGACCTGGTGTCTGTTCCACCCGACGAAATTTTATTCCAGCGTCAGTATTACTCTATTGGCGAAGTAGCAGAGATGTTCAGGGTAAACCAAAGCCTGCTGCGCTTCTGGGAAAATGAGTTCGACATTATACAACCCCGTAAGAACCGTAAAGGCGATCGCCATTTCCGCCCCATCGATATCAAAAACCTCGAACTCATCTACGATCTCTTGCGCCGCCGCAAACTCACCATCGAAGGCGCCAAGAACTTCCTGAAGAAAAACAAAAAAGCCAAAGAAAACTTCGAACTCATTCAATCGCTGCAAGCGATTAAGGCATACTTGCAGGAAATTAAAGCAGCCCTGTAGGAAGATTGAAGATTGAACAGGGAAGGTTGAAGGAGAAGGAAGAAGGAGTCAATCTTCACTTCAGCATCTCCGCTTCTTTGGCGGCCAGTCTCAGTCCCATATCATTCATCAGTTCAATCACGGCGAGGTTTACTTCCTGGCGAATGTTGTTGAATTCGGCGATGGGAATGGGAGCGCAGAAAAATTCGATGTGGACCACGAAGGCGTTCTTGATGATGTCGGCCAGGAAAATGGTGGAGTTTTCGATGTCTTTGCGTTGTGCCACTATACCGCGCACGCGTTGTACGAACTGATCGACGAGTTCCTTGGGCGTTTCACCGTGCAATTCAACTTGTACCAGTGCCCTGCGCTGCGTGCGCAGCGAGAGATTGTCCATGATGCTGTCAACCATCTGCTTGTTGGGCACAGTCACAAATGTTTTTTGCTCGGTGCGGATGCGCGTGCTGCGCAGACCGATCTTTTCCACGGTGCCGGTAACATCGTGCACTTTCACGATATCGCCCACTATGAAGGGTTTGTCGAAGAAGATCACGAACGAGGCAATCAGGTTTTCCAGGCTTTCCCTGAACGAAAGCGCAATGGCAGCGGAGCCGATACTGAGTGCTGTAATCAGGTTGCTGATCTTATAGTGGAAGGCCAGTTTGAGGATCATCAGTATACCCATGATCACAAACAACACCTTGAACAAATCTTTGAAGAATACTACCAGCTGGTTATCGCTTACGTCTGCGGGCATCTCTGCCTTCTGGTTCAGGATCATGGCTATAAAGTCGATCATACGCAACAGCAGCCAGATAAAGGTCACGATCAGCACAATCACCGACACCGCATCGATGAACTCATGAAGATGTATCCGGTAGATTCTTACATTCAATAGTTCCGGGAACCTGAGTTTGTCGATCGACACAATGGCTACTACCAGTAGCAGAAAAGTTTCCAGCGGACTCACCACCAGCCGCACAAATGAAGACTTATCGATGCCCTTGGCGACGCGTTTTACCAGTTTGAAGATTAGGCCCGCGATATAACGTGAAAGATATCTTTTGAAGAGAATGGTCAGCAAAATCACCCCCGCTACCACGAGGTATGACCGCACTGTATTATCCAGTATGACTTTATCTAAAAAATCATTCATGGTCGCAAATTTATTGCATATATCTCCAGCCTGTCATCGCGCAACAGGTAGAGATTGTCTCGCGAAAATTTTATTTTCCTGGCATTGCGCATCGCTGCAGGAATTTCATATTGCTGCAGGTTCAGCGTGCCGGGCTCATAGCGGTACAACATGCCCGCATCTCTGCCATACAGCACATTCGATATCACCGTAAATTCTGTCCATCCTCTCAGTTGTATCCTGTTCTTAAACGCTCCATAGTAGTCGAATATGTATACGCCCTTGGTAGAATCGTACAGGTATAGCTGTTTATTTTGATCAATGATATATTGCGGCGAAGGCGTGGAGTCGAACAGCAGGCGAAAGTCTGTTGACTGATCCAGAATACGGCCGTCTTCACCAATGCGTTTCAGCTTGCTCTCCAGTTCATCAAATACCCAGATATTGTTATCGTACGACTGACCGATGGCTTTTACCTGGAACATCTGCAACCGGCGCAGGTCAACCGTGGCGCGGGTATTCAGAAAACGGTCGAGAATGAGTATGGTACCAAAGTCTTTGAAGTATAGCAACAACTTCAGCGGGTTGGTTACATCCATCAGGTATATCTTGCCGTATTGCCGCACGTTATTGAATACGGCTACCGAATCGCCCGCAGCAGTTAGTTTTTTTACCTGCCCGTTTTGATTCACCAGGTAAATATTGCCCAGGTTGTCGATCGTAAAATCGGTGTACACACCCGGAATTGACTTGGTCCGGGTAAATACAGAATCTGCCGCCGGCTGTTGCGAAAAGCCACACATACCACTCAGCAGTAGCAAAACCGATATGGTGAAACGCAGGTACACTATCACTATTGCCTGTAAATCTTGTTTTCTGTTTCCGGGTAGCGGGCGCAAAGTTGCAGGTCCTGGCCGTCGAACACGGCATATGTGTAATAACGTATCCAGTCGCCCAGATTGATATATCGCGCGCCGCCTTTTAATGAAAAATCTATAGGCAAATGTCTATGGCCAAAGATGAGATAATCATAATGTCGGGTTGCCAGCACTTTTTTGCAATAAGCTATCAGCCATTCGTTTTCTTCGCCCAGGAAACGGTCGTCGGCGCTGCCCGTCATCACCCGGCTGCGACGGCTCATAAAGTTGGCGATGCCCATACCGATAGCCGGGGGTAGTATGCCGAATAACCACTGGCAAACCGGGTTGCGGAATATTTTCTTGAGCATCTTGTACCCATGATCGCCGGGACCAAGCCCGTCGCCATGCCCTACCAGGAATTGTTTATTGTTGAAAGTAAATTCATTCGGTTTGAAATAAACGGGAATATTCAGCTCTATCTGGAAATAATTGGTCATCCACATGTCGTGGTTGCCCACAAAAAAATGAACAGGAATGCCCGCGTCGGTAATTTCGGCCAGCTTGCCCAGCAGCCGCACAAATCCTTTGGGCACCACCTTACGGTATTCGTACCAGAAATCGAACATATCGCCCACAATGAAAATGCTGGCCGCATCATGGCGAATTTCTTCGAGAAATGAGACTATCTTTTTTTCGCGTGCGAGACTTTGCGCGTAATCGGGTGCGCCCAGATGAAAATCGGAAAGAAAATATACTTTTTTACCTGGTGGTAATTGCATTGTTTAAAAATCAGGTTGTAGAAAATCGCCGCTCTTTATCCATCTCATTCCCGTCACCGGCCGGTTGTACCAATATATCCAGGCCTTTACTATTTCATCATTCATCATCACATCTGCCATTGCTCTTCGGAACAACGAAGGTCCGTCGTAGCAACCTTCATACTCATCCAACACCCGCATGGCCCTATCAAAATCCTCCGCTTCTTTCAGTTTATACAACTCCCCCACAATCCTGCATTCCTCATTCGTCGGTACACCTGCGGGGTATTCAATCGCATCAAATAATTTTCCCTTTACACTTCCCTTCCCCACCCAGACAAAAAACCGTTCAATATATCCATGCGCCCTATGCCCCGCATCACGCCTCAACGTTCCATACACAAAAATATACGCCGGCTGCCTCATACAATTGAGAATTCCCCCTGACTTACTGATTGTTGATTATTCCTTTTACGATTTCAATCCCTCAATCATCAACCAAAAAAACATATACTTCCTTCGGTCCGTGTACACCCACCACCAGCGTCTTTTCGATATCCGCCGTGCGGCTGGGACCCGTAGCAAATGTGATCAGCGACGGCAGATTGCCTTTATATTTTTCTCTTGCCTGTAACAGCGCGTCTTTCACATCATACACCAGCTGGCTTCTGTAAGCAATGCAAATATGCACGGGGGCATACACGCTTACTGTCCGACCTCCGGCTCCCGCGGCCGTCATCACAATACTTCCGGTTCGCGCCACCAGCCATTCGCAGGTGGTGATGGCTGCTTCGCAGGTGGAGAGGTCTTCGTATGTAAACTGGGTGAAATTATTTTCTGCAAGAATTTTTTTCAAAGACTCATCACGGCAAAGGATTTTTGTCCAGCCCGTGTGCTTCACCAACGCATCCAGCTGCGCGCCCAACTCGGCATGGTCCAGGCAAAAAACAAATCGTCCCTGCAGGGTTTTGAACCGCTCTGCAAATTCAATTTCCAGTTCCTGTTTCGAGGGTTGATACACCGGGCTGTTTCCTTCACTTTGCGGAAAAGGAAGAGGCGTTGAGTGGGTCAACGCCTGCCTTATTCTTTTGAGAATATTTTCTTTCGAAGGAGAAACATTCATATTAAGTAGCCGGATGGTTCGTTACATTGCTGTCGTATGGTGGCACACCTTCGCTGATAGAACCCGTCTCGTGACCCTGTCCATCCACATCAATCGTTTTCTTTTCACCCCAGGGTCTTTTACCGATCAGTGCTTCCACATCGCTCTGGAACAATACTTCCTTATCGAGCAATGCTTCGGCCAGCTTCTCTACCTGCTCTTTCTTTTCAATCAGTAGCTTCTTGGTCTTTTCGTATGCTGTATCGATCAGTTTTCTTACCTCTTCATCAATCAGCTTGCTGGTCTCCTCAGAATATGGTTTGGTGAACGAATTTTCAGCAGCGGGATCGTAGAAACTTACGTTGCCCACCTTTTCATTCATACCATACACTGTGACCATCGAATAAGCGATGCGCGTGATCTGCTGCAAGTCGTTTTGCGCACCGGTAGAAATTTTTCCGAAGAAAATCTCCTCTGCAGCACGACCACCGAGCGTCATGCATATCTGGTCCATCAGCTGATCGGTGTTGTACAAATACTGCTCTTTGGGAGTGTACTGCGCATATCCCAAGGCGGCCACACCGCGCGGCACGATGGTCACTTTCAACAGCGGGTAGGCATGCTCAAGATACCATCCGCAGATTGCGTGACCCGATTCGTGGTAAGCGATGATCTTTTTCTCTTCGGGAGAAATGATCTTGTTTTTCTTCTCCAAACCACCAATTACGCGGTCAACGGCATCCTGGAAATCTTCCATTTCTACCGACTGCTTGCCTTTGCGGGCAGCAATCAGCGCGGCTTCGTTGCACACGTTGGCGATATCCGCGCCGGCAAAACCAGGCGTTTGTTCTGCCAGCTTATGTATATCAACTTTTTCAGAGATTTTGATAGGCTTCAGGTGAACTTTGAAAATACTTTCACGGCCCTTCAGGTCTGGTTTATCAATGGAAATCTGGCGGTCGAAACGGCCGGGGCGCAGCAAGGCGCTGTCCAGCACGTCGGGGCGGTTGGTGGCGGCCAGTACAATGATGCCGCTTTCGCCACTGAAGCCATCCATTTCTACCAGCAACTGGTTGAGGGTGCTTTCGCGCTCGTCGTTGCTCATAATGGCGTTCTTTCCGCGGGCACGACCGATGGCATCAATTTCATCGATGAAAATGATACAGGGTGCTTTTTCACGGGCTTGTTTAAACAGGTCGCGAACGCGGCTGGCGCCCACACCTACGAACAGCTCTACGAAGTCGGAACCACTCATCGAGAAGAAGGGTACCTGCGCTTCGCCTGCCATAGCTTTTGCCAGCAGGGTCTTACCGGTACCCGGAGGACCTACCAGCAATGCGCCTTTGGGAATCTTACCACCAAGAGAAGTATATTTTTTGGGATTTTTCAAAAAGTCAACGATCTCCATCACTTCCACCTTGGCCTCATCAAGACCGGCCACGTCGGCAAAGGTGATATTTACCTTGGTGCCTTTGTCGAACAGCGTGGCTCTCGACTTACCGATGTTGAAGATACCGCCGGGGCCGCTGCCGCCACCACCGCCGCCGCCCATTTTGCGCATCAGCATCACCCATATCAAAACGATCACGATAAGAGGCAGAAGGAATTGAATGATAGAGCCAAACCACTCGCCTTCCTGGCTGGGTGTATTGGGCACCGGTGTTATTTCAGGATGATCTTTGTAATAAGCTTTGAGTTCTTTGGAAAATTCTTCGGCCTTAACCACTTTGAATTCGAAATGCGGGCCTTTATCGCTGGCAGCGGGCCAGCCTTTCTGCAGCTTGCCGCGGTATTTTTCCAGCCGGTCTTGCCTGATGAAAACTCTTACAAGATTCTTGTTGGTAACTGTATTGAGCTTTTCTACATCGCCGGCATCCAGCATCTGGTAGAAGTCTATTTCATTGATGTCTTTGGCATCAGGGGTAAAGGAGCCGAATAATTGAAATCCGACCAGAATGGCAAATATGATGGCCCAAACCCAGTAAATGTTGAATTTAGGGCCCTTGCGATTGCCACCACCGTCCTCACGGGGTCGAAAGCGGGGAAAGTTGCGGTCGTTCTGTCTTGAATCGTCTTGTGACATATTTTGTTGGACTTGTCCTTTTTTTCTTGATTAAAGTTTAGGAACCTGAAATAATAATGATAATTTAAAGGAATTGTTCGGGTAAGGTACCCAACTAAAACGATTATTTTTCCTTTTGTTATATTTTATCTAAGATTTTTTGGGGGTTTAATATTCTTCAGAGGCGGCATCACTCCACATCTCTTCCAGCTTGTAGAATTTACGGGTTTCTGTCTGCATAACATGAACCACCACATTTACATAGTCGATCAGGATCCACTGGGCGTTCTGGAATCCTTCATGGTGGTACGGGGTTTCCTTCACGGTTTTCTTAATATGCTCTTCTACGAAATCAGCAATGGCTTTTACCTGTATAGTATTGCTGGCTTCGCAAATGATAAAGAAATCCGCAACAGCTTCGGGAATTTTTCGCAGATCAAGCGAAATTATGTTCTCTCCTTTTTTCTCCTGGATGGCGTGAATTATTGCTTTAATAATCTTCGAATTCTTTGTTAACCTTGCTACACTTTTTCGTTTGGGACGGGTAGCTAACACTGACAGTTGTTCCAAATAATCTTATTGTTTTTTTAATGATTAATTGTATCGGGTCTGTTCCCTAATTTCGCTCAGGCCAAAAATAGTAATCTTTTGTCACATCCCGGCAGCATCAATCCTATAGGCCAGCCCTTTACGATATTATCGTCGGTGGATAGCACCAACAACTATGCCATGGCCCGGGTGCAGGCCGGTTTGGCACGGCACGGCGAGGCCTGGTTTACCCTGGAACAGACCGCCGGCAAGGGACAACGTAACAAGCAGTGGATCACCAGTGCCGGGGAAAATATACTGCTGAGCGTTGTGTTACAACCGTTCAGGCTCACCGCTTCCCAACAGTTCCTTCTATCAGCGTCCATGGCCCTTGCGTGCTATGATTTTTATAAAAATTATGCCGGGGACGAAACCAGGATCAAATGGCCCAACGATCTTTACTGGCGTGACAGAAAGGCAGGGGGCATTCTCATCGAAAATAATTTTCATGGCGCGTCATGGGCCTACGCCGTGGTGGGTATCGGCATCAATATCAACCAGGGGCGTTTCGACCCTTCGCTTCCCAATCCAGTGTCGCTCAAACAGATCACCGGCCGCCACTTCGATGTGCCGCAAATGGCGAAAGAGCTGTGCAAATCGCTGGAAAAAAGGTTCCGGCAGTTGCAGGATGGAGCCGAAGAAACCATCCTCGAAGACTATAAAGCAGTGATGTATAAGCGCGGAAGCAAGGTAAGGTTCCGGAAAAACGGAAAAGAGTTCGTGGCCCAGGTAGATGGCGTGGCACCGTCGGGGCACCTGCTGGCGGGTGGAGAAAGGTATGATTTGAGCGAGGTGGAGTGGGTTTTGAGTTGGCGCAATAACAGCGGCTTATCTTCTTCTTGACAAAGTAAATACCCTGCTCAGGTTAAACCCGAATCGGATATCCCCCTTCCAGAAATCGTCGGTCGTGTTTGTGATAAATTCCTTCTCATTCATACCTGCACTATTACTGAAGTGCAACTGGAATACGTGACCGCCGGTTTCGATATCAAAACCTACCGATAAGGGATCTTTTGTATTAGGTGCGCGGCCCGCGAGTATGGGATGATAATCCACTACAAAGGCTATGCGCTTTGATAATTTCAAACGACCACCGATGCCGAGCGCGTAGGTATCATTATCATCATCTGCACCCGGCACCATGTTGCGGTGCACGAAGGTGGGGGCGAGTTGTAAGGAGAATTTGTCACTGAATTTTCTGCCGATAATCAATTCGTGGTAGAAACCCAGTCGTGAAGAGAAATAGTTCTTTCGTTCTTCATCCACCCAGTCCATCGTGTTCAACGTGATACCCGAGACCCATACCAGCGAGAAGGGCCAGCTGCCCTCGCCCGCCGACTGGCGCAGGGGGCGGAATTTTACAAAAGCATCGAATTCCTTGTTGACGCTGGTGCGGCCGATGCCGACAGTTAAATTTTCGGTGAGACCGTAGTCGAGACCCATACGCATGCTGGCGTGGTCGAGACCGAAAAATTCCTTTATGCCGCTGTTTACGGGACCAAAGCGGTGCAGGATGCGCACGTCGAGAACCCCCTTACCGATAAATTCCATACTATGTCCATTAATGACGCGCGAAGATTTAAAGGCAGCAGTCACGTACCGCTTCTGGTTAGCGGAGTCTTCTACCTGCTTCAGCAGGTCTTCTTCCTGCGCCAACAGCGCAACAGGAATAAACAGAGCCAGGCATACTATAAGTTTTCTCATACTGATATTTTGTAGCAAGGGTTATTCATGATTTTAACGGCTCCATCGGGCAATCGATGGTAATCGTAACCGTATTGTTGATATTATCGCGGTGAATGCCCGGGATGTTGATCTTATAATCCGACAGGCTTATCACCAGCGTGGAGGCAGCATGCGGCTTGCCTCCTTTTATCGTGATCTTTCCATCGTTTTCAATTTCTCTTGTCACGCCGTGAATGGTGAGTTTACCTTTCACTTTCACTTCGTACACACCATCCTTTGAATAATCTACCGCACTGTTGTTTACAATCTGTCCCCTGAATTCAGAACGCGGGTATTTGTCGCTCTCCACATAATTTTCATTAAAATGTTCCTGCATCAAAGCCTTCCGAAATTCAAAGCCGCGCATCAATACAGAAAACTGAATAACGCCCGTTTTACTATCGAGCACGCAGGTAACACTTTTATGATTCGCTGTGATGGTTTCGATATTTCCCTTCGATACAAAACTGATGCGTCCGTTTTTGGTAAAAAACTTGTCCTGCGCCGAAACAAAGGTTACGGATAAAACCAAAATGACCGTGACTACGAAATTTCTTTGCTGCATATCCTTTGCTTTTATTCTATAACGCATCTGTTCAGCTCAACGTCTGAACCCAGCAGACCGGTATCGTCTTTTTTGAAGCCGGTGATCGCGCCCTTGATGGCGATTACCTGTCCGCGGCGAATACCCGCTGCGGCGCTCACCAAATTGCTGTCCAATACACAACGCACGGATGACATATTGTTAGTATCTCCGAGGGCAATTGAAAAGGTATTTTCCAACTCATCAACGCTTTTCACCATACCATTTACCACAATTATTTTGTTGTGATATTTCTTATCGGCCTCCGTTTCGTTGGCCTCAAACTCTGCTATCAGCGCCACCGCATCGGTGGTAAAATCGGGCTCTACATCGGTTAATGGCCTCACCGTGCGGGTAAACTCGCTCCAGGCATAAATAGCGACTACTACAATTACCAACGCTATAGCGCCTATGATGATTTTTTTCCTGCTCATTGCATGCGATTAGTTTTCGGGAGCGCCGGCATCAACCCAGCAACTGATAGTTTTTATTTCAACGTCGGTAAGGGTTGAATTCTGCGGCATAAAGCGCGACACCACGGCCGCTTTTATTTGGGGTGCAGCATTCTTGATAAGCGTATAATTAGTCAGCGGTCCCACACCATTGGTACTTCCTGCCGCATGACAGTCAGTAATTGCGCACCGCGTTTGTATAATGGGAGCAACATTCGTGGCAAACTTTGACGGAACGGTGCCACAGTTGAGGCCATCGGGATACAATACTTCCTCTTTGTCGTAATAACAACTGCTGAAGAAGACCAGGCCAGTAATTACTAATAAAAGTTTCCTTTTCATGCAGGTAAGTTTACGCATAATTGTTCACAATGGTTGCCTTCACAAAAAACCCTGTCCTTGAAAGGACAGGGTAACCAAACCCTAAAACTAAAAAATAACCCATGAGAGAATAAACGCCTGGGGTCAGGCGTATGAATCAGGTACGGGGGAAACAGGGACATCGTTGCCTGGAGTTGCGAGTGCAGGACCCTTTACCCTACACCCGATACTCAATAAATTCTCGACGATTCAATTTTCACATCCGCCCATTTCCACGCTTTATCGAACCTCTTCTTCACCTCGGCGGCTTCGGCGGTTTTGGATTGACCCTTCAGGGCGTTGTAGAGACCGATGAGGGCCCAGCCGTTCTCGGGGTAAGTGGTGAGGTCTTCGCGGTAAATTTTTTCAGCCTCTTCGTAGCGGCCGGCCTGTACCAGCACGTGACCGAGTGTGTGACGCACTGAAAAGAACCAGTCTGGCGGCTCCTGGTACATGAGACCATCTTCGATAGCCACGGCCTTTTTCAGCAGTTCTGTGGCCTCGTCGTATTGCTTCCTGAAGGCCTTCAGTTCAGCTTCGAGTGTGAGCGCGGCAATACTGATAATTTCATGGGTGCTGTTCACATCCCATATACGGAACTCTTTCAGTGATTCATCTTCGAGATATTTTTTCACAGCGGCCAGTTCTTTGGCTGCGCTGGCTTCATCTTTCTTCGCAACATAGGCCATACCGCGCGCGTAGTGCCAGATGGCGCGGGGATATTTCAATGATTCGCCGGGAATGGGCAGTTTCAGAATATCATCCCATTTGGCCATATGCACCATCACGTAGTAAGGAATGATGTAGTAGTGCTGCACAGTAGCCACTTCGCCCAGGTATTTTCTATCGGCCTTACGGCTAACCATCCACGCAGCGTCGATGGCCTTTTTGCTATTACCTTCCAGGAAAGCACAGGCGGCGAGGAAATGTATATTGTGCGGATAGAGCAGCATGGGATAAAAACCCGCAGCCTTGCATTGTGCGATATAAGTGCTGTCAACTTTTACCGCATTTTCGTTGGTCACAACACCCTTGTGATAATAGCCGGTGCGGATATAGATATGCGATGGCATGTGCACCATATGACCGGCAGCGGGCAAAAGCGTCTGCAGCCTGTCGGCGCTGGGCAGGGCCTTACCGGGATTGGGCGATGCTTCAATAGCGTGAATATACAGGTGATTGGCACCCGCATGATTGGGTTCTTTGGCAAGAATTTTTTCCAGCAGATCAATGATGGCGGGTGTCCAGGGCCTGGCTGTTCCATTTTTCTCCCAAAGATCCCAGGGGTGTTCGTTCATGAGCGCGTCGGCGTATAAAGTGGCAATCTCCATATCGCCGGGAAACTGCTCATAGGCATCTTTCATCGCCTGTGCGTAGGCGGCGTTGTAAGGAGTCATATCGCTCACGTCTTCGCGCGGAAAGCGTTTGGCCAGCGCAAGGATGAGGGCTCTTTCTTTGGGTGAAACATTTCCCGCTAAGGCCACGGCCTTATCCATCGCCTCGTTGATATCCCTGAGGCTGGCGCCATTCAGCGGCATATTGTAGTTAGGTCCCAGCACCATACCCATACCCCAGTAAGCCATGGCGCAGGTACTGTCGAGGCGGATGGCTTCCATAAACGAGCGGCCTGCTTCGCCATGGTTGAATGAATACAACAGCGTGAGGCCCTGGTTGAAATATTTCTGGGCATCGGCCGATTTGGTGGTGATGGCATAGTGCAGGTTGTCAAGACCTTTGAACAGCGGCGCACCTTTCTCACTCAATTTGGTCGGATCAAATGAAGGGGAACAAAAAACGGCTATACTTTTCCCCGGCATCTTTTCTTGTTCAGCGGGCTTTCTGAAAGCCACTACTAAAATCAGGATAACGATTCCTGAAATGCTGATCGCATTCAATAGATTTCTTCCCATAACTTCTTGCATTTGGAATTAAACTCTGGTACCGGAAAACCCGCCAGCCAGGCGGCAAGCGGATTAAGTTTATATAGGAGATGAATAAACTTTTGTATCAAATGTTTCATGGCTGTGACTGTTGTGACGCCGCAAAATTCAGTTGATACCATTGGTTCTGCAATCCCCTAAACACGTGTTCATCATAACCGATTCAGGGGATGGAACAAGAAAAGAATAAAGTATTACACTATGCGTTGGTTGATAGCCTTGGCAACGGCCTCGGTGAGTGAAGCAACGTGCAGCTTTTCATAAATTTTCTTGATATGGCTGCGAACGGTTTCATAGCTGATCTTTAAGCGGTCGCCGATCATCTTATAGCTGAGACCTTCTACAATGCAGGCCAGCACTTCTTTTTCTCGGGGAGTAAGATGATAATCGGGCGCCTGCTCGGGTTTGATGTGTTGGGGAATCTGCTGCAGTTTGTTCAGCACTTTTCGCGCGATGGAGGGCGACATCGGCGAACCGCCGTATTGCAATTCCATAATGGATTCAACGAGGCGGGTATTGAGATGATTTTTGAGAATATATCCGGATGCGCCCGCGCAGATGGAATCGAACACACGGTCATCATCTTCAAACACGGTCTGCATCAGTATCTGCACGTGCGGTAATTCCTGCTTGATCAGTTTCACGGCCTCAATGCCTGTCATGCCCGGCATTTCAATATCCATCAACACAATATCAGGCTTGCATTCGCGAACATCCTCCAGGCAGTCGAGCACATGCGAGAAGGAGCCCACTACTTCCAACCCGGGCACAGTCTTCAACAACATCGTGATGCTTTCCCTGATATTCTTGTTGTCGTCGAATATGGCAACTCTGAGGCTCATACATTTTCACTATATATTCAAATTTCTTGTAAATTCCGTTCCAATACAATCCCCATATTAGGTGATGGGGAATTTCAGGTTCACCGTGGTTCCCTTACCCGGCTCACTTTCAAGCTTCCAGGTACCTTTCATTTCCGCAGCGCGCATTTCCATATTGCGCAATCCATTGCCCGACAGTGATTGCGAAGCGTGAATATGCACCTGCTTCAGGTCGAAGCCAACGCCATCGTCTTTAACCGTCAACACGACATGTTGTTGTTGTATGCCGATATGCACCCAGATGTTATTGCATCGTGAATATTTCATGGCATTGTTCACGGCCTCTTTGAAAATGAGGTAAAAATTCTTGCGGCGTGTCATCTCCAGGTTCATGTTCTTCAGGTTGGGGTCGGCAGTGAAATGAAATGCGATGTTCTGCGAAGCCAGCAATGGCCGCGCATAACTTTCCATTCTTTGCAGAATGGTATTCATGTTATCGTTGCGCGGGTTGATAGCCCACACAATATCGTTCATTTCAGAGATCATTTCGCCCGAAGTGATACCGATCTTCTCCAGCGTCTGCTGCAGTTCATCAAACCGCTTCTGCTCGTTGTAGATCTTCGCCACCTGGCTATACACCGAAATACTACTGAGCGTTGAGCCCACATTATCGTGCAAATCCTGCGCTATTTTATTTCGGATTGCCTGCCGCTTCAGCAGTTCATTGATGCGATAGCGGTAAATAGTGTATATGATCAGCGCAGTTACGGCGGCACAAATGGCATAGAACCACCAGGTGGTCCAGAACGGTGGTATAATCACAATGCGCACGCTGGTGATCTTGTTGTTCCAGGATCCCGCACTGGTAGTGGCACGCACTTTGAAAACGTATTCGCCACCGGGCAGGTTGCTGAATTGTTCGAAATTTTGCCGCCCAATCGGTATCCAGTTCCGGTCTCTTCCTTCCAGCATATACGAGTATTGAATGTCGCGGCCGGTAGAAAATTCAGGCGCAGCAAATTCAATACGGAAATAGTTCTGGTTATGTTTCAGCTCGATGAGATCGCGCATCAGCAGGTCGCTGTACGACTGGTTGAAAATTTTGAAATCGGTAAGATATACCTCGGGTTGGTTAGTGTCGGCACGCACAGTCAATGGATCAAACTCGATAAAATAACCGGTGCCCGCTGCCAGCATGTTTCCCTTGCTGTCTTTGAAAATATATCCCCGCACGCCGCCCGATTTATCGATATCTGGCAGGTCGAATGGTGTTTGCGAATTGCGCAACGGATGATAACGGTAGAGGTTACCATTGCTGATCATCCAGATATATCCGTGATTATCTACTTGTAAACCTTCCAGCAGGTTATTGGTGACAGATATATGCCAGAATTTTCGGGTGGCATAATCAAACCGGTTCAGTCCGCCGCCATAGGTGCTGATCCAAAGATTGCCCAGGTTGTCTTCGGCAATATCATACACGTTATTATTGCTGATCGTGTTTACGTCGGCAGGATTATTACCCAGGTGTTCCAGGTTGGGCAGCGGGTCGTGAGTCCAGGTGGCCAAACCCATTTTGGCGGTAGCCAGCCATATCAGGCCACGCTTGCAGCGATAAATTTTCCTGATAAGATTATCCACCACATTATACCGCTGCCGAAAACGCTGCGTGGTATCAATGCGCGATACCCATCGCTTCTCCACCAGGTCATAATAACTCAGAAAATGCCCGTAAGGCGAAACCAGCAATACAGGGTGATTATTGATGGTATCGCGGATAATAGACACTACGCGCGATTCGATGATCTTACGCATCACCGTGTCTTTATCGCTATTGGGTAGCGGCTGCAAAGTGTTGTTTTTTTCATCGTAGCGAAACAAAGTATAATCAGTACCGAAATAAATCGTTTCATCAACGTCTTTATAAATTTTCGTGATCGCCAGCTTATGACCCTTATATGTGAAAGTTTTCAGGGCAAATGATTTTGTCCTGGCGTCGCGCACATACAATCCCTCGCTCGTACCAATCCAGAGGTCGCCGTTGGCATTTTCATAAAAATCATAGATATTGATTTTGCGGTCGCGGTTACCCGGCAAGAAGTTTTGTACAAATTGTTGTTGCGAAGGTTGAAAAATACTGATGCCGCGATCGGTGCCAAGCCATATACGACCGCTGCCATCGTTATACACGCAGTTGACGTGGTTGTCGGCAACGGTGCCTTCTCGGGCAGGATCGTATCGATAATTGTAAAATTGTTTGGTGGCCCGGTCGTAGATATGCAATCCGAAATAACGCCCGCCCATCCATAAGCGCCCCTGGTCGTCTTCGGTAAAACACTCTATCTGGTCATTTTGGAACGAATAGGGGCTATTGTCTTTTTGAAAAACGATTGGCTGATCCTGGCCGGGCGGCTGCATATACAATACCTTATCCCAGGAGCCATACCACATATTGTTTTCCTTATCCGAATACAAAGCCGTCACCACCACATGCGGCAGCTTGGCATACAGGTTATCGTAGCGCGGATCGAGGTAGTAGGAGCAGTCGCGGGGATTGATTTTTAAAATGCCGCCGCCTTGTTTTCCTGCCCACAACATACCATCCTTATCAATGGCGAGGTCGAGAATAGTGCGCGTGCCCCTTTTTACGGGTTGAATAAATTGTTCTGTGCGCGGGTCGAAGCGCAGTACCCTGTACCCGCTGGTGCCCAGCCAGATGTAACCGGCCGAGTCAATTACCAGCGTGTTGAGCATATTAACTGGTATGCTGCTGCTGTCGTCGGGTAAATGTTTGTATTGCTTGAAAATCTGCGAGGGAGGCAAGCGGTAGTCGTAGCGGGTAAGACCGCCGTCTTCGGTAGCAATCCACAATCTTCCTTCCTTATCTTCCACCATATCTTTTATGATATTGCCCGAGATGGTGGAGGGTTTGCCGGGTTCGTGGCGAAACACCACGAAATTATTTCCGTCGTACCTGTTCAGTCCGTCGTTGGTGCCAATCCATATAAATCCGCGTTTATCGCGCAAGATGCAATTCACCTTGTCATTGCTAAGACCATTTTCGATGGTGAGTTTCTCGAAGTTCAATACAGGGGCCTGGGCCTCAACGCTGATCCTGGACAAAACCAGGCTAACCAGTAGAAGAACCAAGCGGCTCATAACGAGAAGGCGGTTTAAAGTGGTTAATGTCAATGGGTAAAATTACGTATTTGAAAGGGCTCCGAAGGAATTTGCGCGAGCGATGAAACGAGCTATAAAAAATACCGCCGGATGCTGATGCATACCGGCGGATCTGATAAAACCCCTACCTGAAAGCTTATTTATGAAAAACCGAATTGAAATCTGCGAACACAAATCTTCTCTTCGGATTTCGTTTTTCCATTCTTTTACTACTTAACCGGCTCGTACACCAGCTCATCAATTTCGGAAAGCAAATGTCAATAGTTTTACCATGTCACGATATCCCCAAAACCGGTGATTTTTTCCGAATCATGATAATCTTGATAAGTAAATAACGGTTAACAACGGGCGAAAACCTAAAACAAAAAAAGGCGCCTTTCGGCGCCTTCGAACCATACCTGCCTAACTACTCGCTACTTGTCTGTAGACATCACCGAGTAATATTTTTCACCGCTAATGAAGGTGCGGTTTTGCGGTGCGTTGAAGTGAATCTTGTCTGTGGCACGCAGAGCAACACGTCCTTCATCAAGTATATTTACGCGGAGGTTATCAAATTCAAGGATGCCGATTGAAACTGCGAAAGATTTTTCTTTTACAGTCAGCGTTTCCAGGTCGTCAGCCCACACATAAACCACTACGCGCTCGTCATCTGAGGAGTTGAGATACAGGTCACTGCCGGCAATACCAGCTTTCAGCCTTTCTTTATCTTTCCCGTCAATCTTAACGATGGTGCCGGGTTTTGTGTTCTGGCGAATTACCAAATCCACATTGCCACCAACCGTGATATGCCTGACGGCATCTTCTGCAACAACAATGGGCTTTTTGCCATTGTAAGACACATACTGAGCGAAACTGTCGCTTTGGGTAAACAGGAGAACGAATGCTGCTATCAATACCCGTGTTTGAATTTTCATGACTACTTAAAATTTGTAACTGATTAATGATTCTGAATTCGGGTGCAAATATGAGACAGCAGCAGCGCCCGCTCAATCACATAAAGAGGTTAATTTTCTCACCGTTTTAAGGGAGAAATACGGGAACGAGGTGAGAATTGTTAATGATTTGCAAACACTTTCATGATTTCTTCCGCATGTTGCGCAGTCTTTGGCCGAAGAATAATTTTCCGAATAGTTCCTTCTTCATCAATCACAAAAGTGTTGCGTTTAACACCCATGAACTTGTTGCCGAACATTTGCTTTTCTGCCCACACCCCATACTTGTTCATAATCTTATGGTCGGGGTCGGCAATAAGTGTGAAGGGGAGGTTGAATTTTTTTTCAAAATGACGATGGCTTTCTTCAGAATCAGGACTCACGCCGATTACTTCAATACCTTTTTTCTTCAGCTCCGAATAATGATCGCGCAGGTTGCAAACCTGCACGGTGCAGAGCGGCGAATCATCTTCGGGATAAAACACCAGTGCCACTTTCTTTCCCTTGAAATCGCTTAACGATACAGTTTTTCCATTGCTGTCTTTGCCAGAAAATAACGGGGCTTTATCGCCGGGTTGCAGGTTTGCCATAACAGAATCTCTTTCAACTTAGGTTTGAAATTAACGAACATTCATTCTTACCGTATAAACCTGAACACGCGTTCTGCTTTGTTACCCGCCTCGTCTTCGGCGGTAATCTTCAGTTCATGCTCGCCTTTGGGACAGTGTTCATCAAACTGGTATATGAATGATCGTCCTTTGTCGTTGGTAAACATCAGCCATTTGCCATCCAGCTCTGCGCGCACCTTTTTGTAGGCGCCCAGGTTGTCGGATACCCTGAATACTATGCGGCTGGCCTTCGACAGGTTGGCTCCGTCTGTAAAGCCCACCGGTATTATTTCGGGAGGCATGGTATCGATCACCAACCTGAAATTGCCAAACTCGCGGAAGCGCGCGCCAGCCCAATCCTGCTGCCACTGCGGTTTTTGCACGCTCTTTCGCGATCCATTCGTATGCACCATCACCGTGCGCCATTTCTCTGGTTCGGTCAGCGCCCGGTTGGGCTTTATCCTTACCAGGAAGGGTTCGTGCAAAGGAATATAGGGCTCGCCGATGATATGTATGCCCGAAACGGCGGCGGTATCGGTAACGGCAGAGAGGGCGTACTTTATATGCACGCTGTCGTAAAGACAACGTTCGCCGATGTAAAACTCGCAATCGCGGGTTTCAAAGCCATCCACCATATTGGGGTAAAACATTTTTCCCGACACCTGCTCTGTTGTCTTCAGTCCATAACCGCTGTATTGAACCCTGAAGCGCAAAATGGTGGTATTGCCGTCGGCATCGGTGGTTTCGATGCGCACATTATGCACCTTGCCATCACTCACGTCTGCTACTCCATCGCCACTGAGAGGGCGGTATATGGAATTGAGATGGCCGGGCAATTGAGAAAGGTGCTGCACCCACATGTTGTGTCTGGCCCTCAGCCGGTAGTCGATATGAGCATTCAGGTAGCGGGTATGATTATAACTTATGCGGTCCATGCGAAAGCTGATTACCGGCGACTCATCCACTATCAGTCGGCTCTCAAATACGCCGTTGCGATTCGATGACCCGGTTTGCGTATCATAAGCGCCCAGTGCAAAGCTGATCCTGGGCGATGCCACGGTGATGAGCGTTGGCGAAGTGACCCAGGTACCGGCGGCGCTGGGTTTCACCGGTATCAGCATCGGCGTTTGTTCAAACACGCTGCGCGTGCGGTCGTATATGGCCAGTCTTGTCAGTGCGGGGCGGGTATTGTCGGTAACGGGTAATCCAAACAGAGCCGGGTTCACATTGATATCGCCGGCTGTCTCGCGTATTTCAAAATGGAGATGCGGCGCCTGCGACCCGCCGGTGTTTCCGCTATACGCAAGCAGTTCACCTTTCTTTACGGGGAACAGATCGGGGGTCAGTTCCAGGTTTACTGCCCATGATTGCTTCTCGTACTGCTGCTCCTTTACCCATTTCTCCAGCCCGGGATTGAACTTATTCAAGTGAGCGTACAGGGTGGTATAGCCATTGGGATGTTGCACGTATATGGCCCGGCCATAGCCCAAAGGCTCAATTTTTATGCGGCTTACGAAACCATCGGCGGCTGCGTATACGGGGAGATTTTCCCTTGCCTGGGTCTTTATGTCAAACCCCATGTGATAGTGATTGGCCCGAAGCTCACCAAAATTGCCACTGAGCAATATGGGTATGTCCAGCGGGTTACGAAAATATCCCTTGGGAAATGCGGCCGGCACCTGGGTACGTGCAACCGAACAAAGGCCGAGTAACATCAATAGAAGTGTTCTTGCCAAACTACAATGAATTTATGGGTCTCAAATGCCGGATAATTTCACAGTTCGCAAAACTAAGCCGCATTTTTATTTGTATTATAAATTTTCGAAGGAGCGGGTTACCAGCGGCGCGAAAACTGAATAAACGAGTGTTGGTACCGGCAATTGATTGAACGGCTGTTAAATTTTCAAAAATACCCAGTTTATGGTACGATTTTTCGATTAATTGGAACAGCTTTTGGCATATAAAAATTGTCTTAACAAATAATGATGCAATAACTGTACAAAGTGATTTTATGAAAATGTTCAGGTACAAGATGATCTTAGTATTGGCGCTGACCATCGGCACAATAGTAGGCATCTTCAGGGGAAGCGAGGCCAAACAGAAATGGTTCTTCCGGGTAAAAAGCCGATTTGATGAAAAACGTCAACTCGCCGAGCAGCGAAAGCTGATGCGCGACGGAGGTGTGGCATTGGATGATATCGAGATTGCCGCTTTTCACAACAATTGATTTTTATATATTCCAGCCAGCAATTCTATAATCCTTGCCGGAAGGCAGGGATTTTTTTTACTTGTTCCTTGTTCAATATTCGCCTACTTTTGCGCGATTTATCCAGAGCAACCATAAAGCGACATGCCCAAAGACACATCTATCAAATCTGTTCTCATTATCGGATCCGGACCCATTATCATTGGACAAGCGTGCGAGTTTGACTACTCCGGGTCCCAGGCGGCGAGAAGCCTGCGCGAAGAAGGAATTAAGGTAATTCTCATCAACAGCAACCCCGCCACCATCATGACCGACCCCATGATGGCTGATAAAGTTTACCTTTTACCACTAACAGTTGATAGTCTTGAGCAGATACTGCAGGAAAACCAGATTGATGCCGTGCTGCCTACCATGGGCGGACAAACGGCGCTGAACCTGGCCAAGGAAGCGGCAGAACTGGGACTGTGGAAAGAGTACAATGTGCGGATGATTGGCGTGGACATCGAGGCCATCGAGACTGCCGAAGACCGTGAGAAGTTCAGGCAGCTGATGGTGAAGATCGACATGCCGGTAGCTCCCTCCAAGGTGGCCAACTCACTGCTCGAAGGAAAAGAATTTGCCCAGGAAATAGGCTTCCCCCTGGTGATCCGCCCCAGCTTTACGCTGGGAGGTACCGGCGGCGGCTTTGTGCACGATAAGTCGGAACTGGAATCGGCCCTCGACCGCGGCCTCAAAGCCTCGCCCATTCACGAGGTGCTGGTGGAAAAAGCTGTACTGGGCTGGAAAGAATACGAACTGGAACTGCTGCGCGATAAGAACGATAATGTCGCCATCATCTGTACCGTGGAGAACGTTGACCCTATGGGAGTTCATACGGGCGACTCCATTACCGTGGCCCCGGCCATGACGCTCAGCGATACTGCCTTCCAGGAAATGCGCGACAAAGCCATCAAAATGATGCGCAGCCTGGGCAACTTTGCCGGCGGCTGTAACGTGCAGTTTGCACTTAACCCCGACACCGAAGAGATCATTGCTGTGGAAATTAATCCACGCGTGAGTCGTTCCTCGGCACTGGCTTCCAAAGCCACCGGTTACCCCATCGCCAAGATTGCGGCCAAACTGGCCATCGGGTACAACCTGGATGAGCTCAAAAACCAGATCACCAAGACCACCTCGGCCTATTTTGAACCCGCGCTCGACTATGTGATCGTGAAAATGCCGCGCTGGAATTTCGATAAATTCAAAGGTTCAAACGACACACTCGGCCTGCAGATGAAAAGTGTGGGTGAAGTGATGGCGATTGGCAGAAGTTTTACCGAGGCCATCCAGAAAGCCTGCCAGAGCCTGGAGAATAATGCCGTGGGACTTGGCTACTATGGCAAGAGCCAGATGCACGCCGAAGAACTGATCGAATATATCAAGGTTCCCAAGTGGGATCGCATATTCCGCATAAAAGATGCGCTGATGCTGGGCGTGTCGGTAGGCACTATCGCCAAAGCCACCGGCATAGACAAGTGGTTTATCAACGAGATCAAGAAGATCGTTGATATGGAAAATGAGATCGCGAAGTACAAGCTCAGCACACTACCCGAAGAAATTTTGAGAGAAGCAAAAGACCTGGGCTTCAGCGATGCGCAAATCTCCCTGATCATGCGCGATGCTGATGATGAGCAGGTTTACGAAAAACGCAAATCCATCGGTCTTACGCGCGTATTCAAGATGGTGGATACCTGCAGCGCTGAGTTTGAAGCAAAGACCCCCTACTTCTACTCAACCTTCGAGCCCGGCAATCACAACGAGAGCAAGGTTTCAAACCGCAAGAAAGTAATTGTGTTAGGATCGGGGCCCAACCGCATCGGGCAGGGTATTGAATTCGACTACTGTTGTGTACATGGCTTGCTGGCGCTGAAAGAATGCGGCTACGAAGCCATTATGGTGAACTGCAACCCCGAGACTGTTTCCACCGATTTTGATATTGCTGATAAACTTTACTTCGAGCCCGTGTTCTGGGAGCACCTCTGGGAAATTATCGAGCTCGAAAAACCCGATGGCGTAATTGTGCAATTGGGCGGTCAAACCGCGCTGAAACTCGCCGAACGCCTGCATAAGAAGGGAGTGAAAATCATCGGCACTTCATTCGACAATATGGATATTGCCGAAGACCGCGGCCGATTCAGCGACATGCTGAAAGAATTGGAAATTCCTTATCCTAACTACGGTACCGCTTACAATGTGGACGAAGCACTGGAAGTGGCAAGACAGGTTGGTTACCCCGTGCTGGTGCGCCCGAGCTATGTGCTTGGTGGACAGCGCATGCGTATCGTGATTAACGATGAGGAACTGGAAAAAGCGGTGGTGAGCCTGCTGAAACATATCCCCGGCAATAAAATCCTGATCGACCACTTCCTCGATCGCTGCCAGGAAGCCGAAATCGACGCCATTTGCGATGGCGAAGATTTTCACGTAATGGGCGTGATGGAACACATCGAGCCCGCCGGTATTCACAGTGGAGATAGTAACGCCGTGCTGCCGCAGTTCAACCTGTCGCCGCTGATTGTGGAGACCATGGAAGAATACGCCCGCAAGATCGCATTCCGACTCAACATAAGAGGCCTTATCAACATACAGTTCGCTATCAAAGATGGCAAGGTATATGTGATAGAAGCCAACCCACGTGCATCGCGCACTACGCCGTTCATAGCAAAGGCATACCAGATTCCTTACCTGAACATCGCCACTAAAATAATGCTGGGCGTAAACAAGCTGCGCGACTTTAAATTTGTAAAACGTCTGAAAGGATATGCCATCAAGGAGCCGGTATTTAGTTTTGAAAAATTCCCGGGCGTAAGCAAAGAGCTGGGTCCGGAAATGAAGAGCACCGGCGAGGCGATCCGCTTTATCAAAGACCTGCGCGATCCGTACTTCAGGCAGCTTTATAAAGACAGAAGCATGTACCTGAGCAAGTAATTGGTCCAATGAACAAAGAAATTCAATACATCATTTCTTCATTGCAGCGCACGCTCGATGGAGAACCATGGTATGGCCGTCCTGTACTGACACTGCTGAAAGAAATTGATCCTGCCCTGGCTTTCAAAAAACCCGGCAATAATGCGCATTCGATGGCCGATCTCTTATGGCATATGAATGCGTGGGCAGAATTTGTGTTGAAAAGACTGGAAGGTGATCAAAAAGCCGACGATCAATATATGGATCAGATCGACTGGCGCCCGCTCGATCCCGCCGTGCATAGCTGGGAAGAAGGATTGCGCCGGTTTCAGCAACTGAACCAGCAGATCATTGCCATACTGCAGGGCAAGGATGATGATTTTTTGAAAGAGATTGTAGATTTCCGGCAATACAATTTCCGCTTTTTGTTGAACGGCTATATTCAACACAACATCTATCACATCGGCCAGGTGGCGTATTGTAAAAAATTACTCGAAGGTTCCTGAATGTTTTCTATATTCATGTCCCACATTAAATTCTATGCAGGAACAGGGGCCTGAAATATATTTTATTATAGTTATTGGGGCTGTATTGGCGTTGTTGTTGGTTGGCTTTATTGTTTCAATCCTTTTCTTATACCAACGCAGGCAGCACAAGCAGGAGCAGGAGCTCACGCGCATGCGCGAAGAGTACGAGCGCGAAGTGCTGCGTTCGCAACTGGAAATCCAGGAAGAATCGTTCAAGACAATCGGGCAGGAATTGCACGATAACATCGGGCAGATGTTGTCGGTGGTGAAATTATCGCTGGCGGTGTTGCCTGTATCGAAAGATCATGAAGCGTATGAGCCCATTCAAAACTCGCGGCAGATTTTGAATAAAGCCATGACCGACCTGGCCGATCTTACCAAGAGCCTGCATACCGATCGCATTGCGCAGATAGGGCTGGCAGATTCTATACAATTTGAACTGGAAAGCCTGAAACGCAGCGGGCTGGTGGAAATTGAATTTTCTATCACAGGTCCTGAGCAACACCTTGACGAGCAGAAATCGATATTTCTGTTTCGCATTTTCCAGGAGAACATGAATAATATTCTCAAACATGCAAAGGCCAAAAAGGTGAAGGTGTCTTTGCAATATTCAGACCACGAATTTATAATGCAGATTGCCGACGATGGCATTGGCTTTGATGTACAGGCTAAGAAAAATTCAGCTTCTTCAACAGCCGGTGTCGGATTAAAAAGTATATTCAACAGGGCGAAGCTGATTGGCGCGGAGTTGGATATGCAAAGTGAATTGGGCAAAGGAACAACGGTGACCATACGGTTACCTTTGCCGGAGGCAGATGCGAATGAACAAAATGATGGCAACAGGTAAAAAAATATTAGTAGCCGTGGCCGACGATCACACGTTATTGCGTAGCGCTTTAGCGCGCCTGATCAGTTCTTTTGAAAATTACCAGGTAATATTCGAGGCCGACAATGGAAAAGAAGTAAAGGATAAACTGAACAAGCATATTATTCCCGACATCATACTGCTTGACGTAAACATGCCCGAGTCTGACGGCTACGAGACTGCCCGCTGGATCTATAAGAATTTCCCGCAGGTGAAGGTGCTGGCACTCTCGATGTTCAGCGACGAAGGCACCATCATTCGCATGTTGCGTCTTGGCGCCAAAGGATACATCATGAAGAATGCAGATCCCGAAGAGTTGAAGCTGGCGCTCGATTCAGTATTGAAAAAAGATTTCTATCTCTCCGAATACATCTCCGGCAAAATCATCAGCGGTCTTCACAAAGACATAGACATGCCCGAAGAACCGGTGCATCTGAATGAAAAGGAAAAAGAATTTCTTCGCTGGGTTTGCACCGAGTTAACCTACAAAGACATCGCTGCGAAGATGTTTGTCAGTCCCCGCACCGTGGACGATTACCGCAATTCATTATTTGAAAAGCTGAAGGTAAAGACCAGGATCGGGCTGGTGTTGTATGCTATCAGGAACGGATTAGTGGAAGTGTAGCAACCGGATATATCAACACACAGCAATTTCCTTTCTTGAATGACTGCTGCGAATCGGAGTAGGCGCCTCCTGCAATGGTGGCCTCACTCAAGTTGAACATTCCCCTCATGCTTTCAAGAAAAATGCCCCCGGGCGCCGGCAGGTTTTCACTTGATACCCTTTTTGCCCGGGGGCAACAGAACTCACGTTCAAAACATAAACCCACATCATTTGAATGCGAGTCAAAGCTATCGCCGGCTTATGGAAGAAACAGGTGAAAAAACACTTATTTATATGTTTTTTCCCCATGGATCTATACATAAAAACTGGTATAAAGGCCCGGGAAATAGCGGGGAGTCCTACCGTTAAAATATCGTGGTGGCGAAGCAATTCGGGTGCCGGATTGAGCAGTTCAGGCGTGGTTTGAAGCAGTCAAAACAGGGAGGCTGCGGGTGAGGAGAAGGGCTGGCTGGCCTGGATTTGAGCCGTGTTTTACCCCCGGAAGTGAAGATTGAAGAGGGAACAGGGAAGGATGAAGGAGAAGGAAGGAGGTGGAGGTTATTTCAATATTCCTTGTTCGAACTTCCTGGATTCTTGTTCAATCTTCGCTGCCGTTGGGCGGCGGAAGTTGTATTGGCAGAGGAAGGCTATGGAGAAGAGCACGTATAACAATACGTTTAACACTGCGAGAATGTTCCGCAGGTTGTTTTTTAATACTAAGGGGGCATCATTCAGCAAATTGTTCAGCCCAAGGAATGGGAAACTGCAGCAGTAAAAAAATAACAAGCCTGAGACAATCCAGAATGCTGGCTCTTTGGTAAGGTGAGTTGATTTTGGCTTTCTGAAGAGCTCGAGGAAATAGTAAATACAGAATAGTACTATCAGCAGACAGCCGAGGCTATAACTCATCGAATTCCAAACATTCAAACCCTGGCCGTAAAAGATATTAACGAGCGTGCAAAGGGCGTACGCGATAATTGCATACAGACCGATTTTTTTAAACTTCTTGTCCGAAATAATTTCTCTTAAAATGTACAGAAAGAATGTAAAATTGAAAACTATATAAAAGTTGAACAGCGGAGTACTGGTGCCGGTACGATTGTACATCCAAAAACCAATATATTCTATTATAATAGTCATTAACAGGAAAACCGGAAGTAGTCTCAAGTACAGCGGTGCATTCTTGCGAAAATAGACGGTTATTCCCGCGAGGATACTGAAGATTAAGAAATAAATATAGATGGGTGTTGCCATTGCAGTTAAAAATAAACAAAGTTTATTACTGCAAAAGTAAAACCCCCGGAGTTAGCCGGGGGTTGAAAATACTGTTATAATCAGAGCTGGTTAGATTACAATCATTCCTTCATCGCCTTTATCAACCAGTGTAGTGCCAATGTCACCCCAGGTGTCGCCGTCCAAGCCACCTTTGCCTGGGCAGTAATTGGGACATACAGAACCAAAGTTGTAAGCGAGAATTGTCGTCCTGTTGCCATCATTTACATAAACATCTTTGCTGTCGCTATATCCTTGCTTGCTCTTAGTAGCAACCATTACGATTGTCTGCCTGTTGTCCATGTCGGCATCGGGATGATATCCTTCGGGGTATTCGGCGAAATACATGCGAACACCGTTGGCGCCATGATCTTTTGCTTTGGCCAGGAACATTTCGAGTTCTTCAATGCTGTACCATACGCTCAGTGAGTCATCTTTTCCAATACGACGAGAGTTCTCCAGCCACCTTTCCTGCTTGTACTGGCGGATAACTGTGTTTACATGTTGAGTGTCTACGAACCGTCCTACCTGTAAGGATTTTTTTTCAATTGTTAACATTGTTGGTGAGTTTTGAGATGAGTGATAGTGTTGTCGCTGTAAAATTAAACAGGGTAGGTACACGGGTTCGCCTACAAGCGAGTGTTAGTCAATTGATTATAAATTACTATTATTTGTAAAATAAAGCACCTCAACCACTCACGTGAAAAAAGCGGGGAAAAAACCGTTGAAAGCCGCGAAATAATACCGTGAAAAAACGGGCCATGCTTACCCGTAAAAAGACGGTATACCCTACCCGTGTTTTAATCGGATAAAAAACCGTCTGGATAATATGTTTGATTTCTACCACAGCAATTTTTTTTGTCGGATATTAGTCTTGGAGAGTTGCTATCATCCCGTTTTAAGAATCCAATATTCCTGTGAAAACCCGCCGACAGATTTCCTCAAGCCCTTTGTTTTCCACAAACACTTGAGGAAATTTTTTTTTCTGTAACCATCCAAGCTCTTTCCCCATTATTACCTGCTTTATCTTATTTGCCATTAGCCTTGTCCTTTGTAAGATAGAGTAGGTAGTTTTATTTTTGCCCTGCTTTATTTGTACCACACAACAGTCTGCCCGAAAAATTCCGGTTGATGCATAAGGGAGCGAAAAAATCCGTTCGCTTATGCAAACATTTTCAACGTCATTATTCATCTGGAAAGAAGCGCCATTCGTGCGCTTGCTCATACCATTCCTGGCGGGAATCATTATACAATGGCATGGGCATACCAACGCCATCATCGGCTGGGTCTTGCTGATGGGGTCGAGCATCTTTTTATCTGTTTTTTCCTTTTCTCTGTCGTCGAAATTCGCTTTCAAAGGGTGGATCGGATGTAGCATACACGTCTTGATAGCTTCGGTAGGAATGCTAATAACATTCCATGCCGATCTTCGCAATCATCCAAATCGGGCCAGTAAGTATTATTCTGTAGGAAATACGATCATAACATCTATCGAAGAGCCACCGAGCGAAAAATCCAATTCATTCAGAGCCCTTGCTTCCGTGCAAGCTTTAATAAGGAGTAATGGCGTAATGAAGGTATCGAAAGGGAATATACTGATCTACTTCGAAAAAGATATTCAGTCTTCAGCAGTTCAGTATGGCGATCAACTGATGTTTTTCAAATCACTGCAACCAATTAAGAACTCCGGGAACCCCGGCTCCTTCGACTTCCAGGCTTACTGCGCGCTTCGCGGCATCTATCACCAGGTGTACCTGAAACCGGGAGAGTATGTTACAATGAAAATAAAGAATGATAACGTTCTGAAAAAATTTCTTTTTCAAATCCGAGGGTTTGTCATTAGTATTTTAAAAAAATACATTCATGGCTCCAAAGAAGCCGGCCTCGCCGAAGCCATGCTCATAGGTTATAAAGACGATCTCGATAAGCACCTGGCACAGGCTTACGCAGCAACTGGTGTCGTTCATATCATCGCTATATCAGGACTTCATCTCGGACTTATCTACTGGCTGCTCAATCTGCTCACAAAGCCTCTCGACCAACTCAAACGTTTGCGTTACATAAAACCACTTATTATCATTACAGGATTATGGTTATTCAGCTTTGCCGCCGGCGCTTCTCCATCCGTGCTGCGCGCCGCGCTGATGTTTACCTGCATCGTGATTGGTAATAGTCTCTCCAAAAAAACTTCCATATACAATTCGCTCGCAGCTTCCGCTTTTCTGCTGCTGTGCATCAATCCCTTCTGGTTGTGGCATGCCGGCTTCCAACTCTCTTATGCCGCCGTGCTCAGCATCGTAATTTTCATGAAGCCTATCTACAACAGCCTGCTCTTCAATAATAAGTTGATCGATAAACTGTGGCAACTCATTGCTGTAACACTGGCTGCGCAAATTCTTACCACTCCCATCTGTCTATACCAGTTTCACCAGTTCCCTACCCTTTTCCTCTTCACCAATTTGCTGGCAGTGCCCTTGTCGAGTATCATACTATTCGTAGAAATACTATTATGCTCCTTCGCGTGGCTGCCACCCATCGCTGAAATCATTGGCTGGAGCCTGCTGCAAAGCATTCGGTTCCTCAATAATTTTGTCGAGCACACAGGCCAATTGCCCTTCGCCGTATGGCAGGGATTACAATTGAATTTTTCGCAGGTAGTTTTACTATACGCAGCTATCGCAGGTTTCACATCGTGGTGGCTGCAAAAAAATAAACGCGCGCTCATCGCCGCCCACTCCTTTCTGCTGATATTTTCCATAATAAGAGCCTATTCATTTTACCAGGCATCACAACAACAGGAAATCATCGTGTACAATATTCCCAAAACGCAGGCCATCGATTTCATTGCCGGCAGAAAATGTTCTTTTAAAGGGGATAGTGCTTTGCTCCAGGACGAGTCGCAGGTAAATTTTCATCTTCAACCTTCGCGCATACTCCATCGAATAAAGACCGTTGAACACCTGCAGGCATCACCCGGCGCAGCAAATTTTTTCCCGTTTGGAAAAATGTCGGTGCTGCTGATTGATTCAAATATGCGGCTGCAAAACCCTGCACGAAAGATTAAAGCGGATATTATCATTCTTTCAAAAAACGCGGCTGTTGGCATCAACGATATAGCCAACGCATTTGACTGCCAGCAGATAGTGATAGATGCGTCCAATTCGTTTGGCAGTATCAGCCGCTGGAAAAATGACTGTGAGCGGGCAGGAATTGCCTGTCACGTGGTAGGTGAACAAGGAGCTTTTGTTTTGAGCCCGCATTAAATTACCTTTGCGCCTCGCCGGCAAAATGCACGGCGGTCTTCAATTTTTTTACGCAGATGACCAAGAAAATACAATCAGCACTCATTTCCGTTTTTTATAAGGATGGCCTCGAACCCGTGGTGAATGCCCTGCACAAACTGGGCGTAACCATCTATAGCACCGGTGGCACACAGAGTTTTATAGAAAAACTCGGCATTCCCGTAGTGCCCGTTGAAAATCTGACCAGCTATCCCTCCATCTTAGGCGGCCGTGTAAAAACGCTGCACCCTTCCGTATTTGGCGGTATCCTGGGTCGCCGCGACAATGAAACGGATGTGCAGGAAATGAAACAATACAAAATTCCCGGGATAGATCTCGTGATCGTTGATCTCTATCCTTTCGAAGAGACCGTGGCCAGCACCAACGATGAAAAAGCAATTATCGAAAAAATCGATATCGGCGGACCTTCGATGATTCGCGGCGCCGCAAAAAATTATAAAGATGTGGTGGTAGTGGCTGCTAAAAGCGATTACGCATTACTCGAACAATTGCTCACCAGTCAAAACGGCGAAACCACATTGGAACAACGCCGCGCATTTGCCGCAAAAGCTTTTGAAGTGGTGGCTCATTACGATATAGCTATTTATAACTATTTCCACCCGCAACAGGAATGGACCATCATGAACCAGGGCGTGCAGCAGATTCTGCGCTATGGTGAAAACCCGCACCAGCGGGCCGGCTTCTATGGCGACCTCAGCAAAGTGTTCATGCAATTGCACGGAAAGGAAATTTCATATAACAACCTCGTTGATATAGATGCTGCTATCCAACTGATCGGCGAATTTTCTGAATGCACCTTCGCGATCATCAAGCATACCAACGTGTGCGGCATTTCTTCAAGACCAACGCCCGAGCAGGCCTGGAAAGATGCGTTGGCCGGCGACCCCGAAAGTGCATTCGGCGGCGTGCTGGTATGCAATCGCCCCATCAACGCGGCCACCGCCGAAGCCATCAACGAGATTTTCTTCGAAGTGCTGATAGCCCCCGGCTTCGATCCTGGTGCGCTGAAAGTGCTGCAATCGAAAAAGAACCGCATACTGCTGGTGTTGAACGAAGGCTGGAAGACCAGCAACAACATGTTCAAGAGCGTGCTGAACGGCACACTCACGCAAAGCGTTGACGAAGGCAACTATAAGAAATGGGAAGAAGTGGGCGGCCGCGAGACCACTCCCGAGGAAAAAGCCGACCTGGAATTTGCCAACCTGGTGTGCAAACATCTTAAATCGAACGCCATTGCACTGGTAAAAAACAAACAACTGATCGGCAAAGGCTGCGGACAAACCAGCCGCGTAGATGCATTGCGTCACGCCATAGAGAAAGCAAAACAATTTTCATTTGATCTGAAAAATGCCGTACTCGCCAGCGACGCATTCTTCCCCTTCAACGACTGCGTGAAGATTGGTCACGAAGCAGGTATCGTTGCATTTATCCAACCCGGCGGCTCAGTGAGAGACAAAGACTCGATTGAATATTGTCAGCAAAACAAGCTGGCCATGGTTATGACAGACATGCGTCACTTTAAACACTAGAACCGGTCAGCGCATATCGGTCTAAAACCGGTATGCGGCGCGGATTGTATGGCATGCCAGTGTGTATTCAGGGCAATCATGCTCTCAAACTTGCCCCGGATCACCTTCCCTGAATCGTATCGACCCGGGATTTCTTTTCCGGGGGCCGTATTCAAATATGGTCGCTTAATGTTTCACCATTGATTTTTTTCGATTGTTGCGGGATTTAATTCACACCTCTTCATCGTAGTAAGCATCCCAGTACACATTTTCCTTCATAAACAACTCAAACATATCTCGCCATCCGGCAAACTGGCGGTCGGTGCCCAGTATGAAATTGTGCCATACAGAAATGAAAACTCCTTTTAGTTTTTTCACCTGCTCGTAATACATCATCAATTCGTTGTACGCCTGCCCGGGGGTGAGTTTTTGTTCATAGTAAGCATTAGCATCCATAAAGCAGAATGGATATAAGAGCAGAGGGGTTTTCTTTTCCTGCTCCAAATCGTACCAGGCAAAGGACGAACATACTGATGCCCTGAAACCATTGATAGTGCCATAGCCCATGGAAAATTCTTTCTGTATGCCGGCATTGATCAGGTTCCGGAAAGTATAAGGCAGCGTGAACCGGATAAAATGCTGGCGGCTGCGAATGATTTTTTTGTCGGCTATCACTTCCAGCCATTCTCTTTCTTCGTGCAAGAGCCCTTCTTCATCCCCGCTTTGCCAGGAAGGATGCAGGCCTATCTTATACGACGACGCATAGTAACTGATGAGGTTTTGCAAAAGCTTCGAATCGGGATTAATGTTCTTATCGTATTTCGAAGTACTTCTTGCCACCAGGAAGAAAAAATAAGGCTTCAGCCTGCAATACAAATGCAGCGCGTCGAGCCATTCAAAACAATCGTAAGGATCTCTTTTCCTGCCACGCAACACCTGCCAGCGGTCGCGCACTTCGTACCATTTCCCCTGCAATATCGATCGTGCAAAACCACCAGCCGTGCGCACAAATCCTTTTTCGAGATAAGAATAAGCGATGTCGATATCATAACTCAGCGCGCATTTGAATTGACCACGGCGGAATTGTATGCCGGGGAATTTTTCTTTCAATGCTTTCTTAAAATCTTCCAGCCACACATTCACAAGTGGTATATGTAAAAAGCCTTCTCGGAAAGCGAGCGAATTGGTATGCGCATACCTTCCGTACATATCCTTTTCGTGGGGAAGATATTCTTCGTAACGGCTCAGCAGGTAAAATGAAGCGGCGAGTATGTCGAAGGGCCAGTCGCCCTGCGTCGGGAAAAAAGCTTTGTACTTATTTTTTTCAAAACAGCGGATGGTCTGTGGCTCTATATTGTTTTCAAAAAGAAGAGAGGTGTTTTTTATAAAAAACTCTTGATCGGTGAGCGGGCCGTCGGAATAATTGAGACGCGGCCCGTCATACTGCCTGAATTCGTTGGGATCGGTAGTGATGCGAACAGGCTCTTCAAACAATTCCTTGCTGAAAAATTCTACGATGTATTGCAGCCGGGGTGTAATGATATGACAATAAACGATCAGCATCAGCTATTTTGTTCCCGCCACATTTCATTGAATGTTTTTTGGGAAAAATTGAGGTCGCCTCGGTTGGCTGTCCACGCAGTAAATATCTTATTCACCACCCAGTTCTTCATTTTACCGCTGCCCATATTCATCATCTTGCGGCTGAGGCTTGCTTTTTTCCAGGCTTTCCAGGCCATTTTCTCGCTCCAGCTATAAGCGCCGGTTTCTACCGCCTCGTACCTGTTTTCAAGCAGCAACTCATGCAGGTTGATTTTCACTGCACACACTTCTGTACAGTTGCCGCAAAGCGATGAGGCATAGCTCAGGTGTTTCCACTCTTCCAGTTTTTTCAAATGGGGGGTTATCACCGAGCCTATAGGGCCGCTATAGGTAGTCTCGTATGCGTGACCGCCGATGTTTTTATACACCGGGCAGGCATTAAGGCAGGCGCCACAACGAATGCAGTACAAGCTCTCGCGTGCTTTTTCATTGGCCAGTATGTTGGTGCGGCCATTGTCGAGCAGTATCACATACATTTCATCAGGGCCATCGGGTTCGCCTTCCTGTCGCGGACCTGAAATAATAGTATTATAACTGGTTATCTGTTGGCCGGTGCCATAGGTGGCCAGTAGGGGCCAGAACAGCGCCAGGTCGTTCATACTCGGTATCACTTTCTCGATGCCGGTGATCACGATATGCGTTTTGGGAAATGCGTTGCTAAGGCGCGCATTGCCCTCATTTTCTGAAACAGCCACTCCGCCGATATCAGCAATGATAAAATTGGCGCCGGTAATACCGATCTCAGCTTTCACGTATTTTTCGCGCAGTACATCGCGTGCCACCAGTGTAAGTTGCTCGGGGGTAAGATTGGGTTTGGTATTCAGTTTTTCGGCAAACAGCCTCGCTATATCTTCTTTGCTTTTGTGCATGGCGGGCGTCACTATGTGATAAGGCGGCTCGCCGGCCAGCTGTTGTATGTATTCTCCCAGGTCGGTCTCCACGCTTTCGATGCCATGCTTTTCGAGAAATTCGTTCAGGTGAATTTCTTCAGTCACCATGCTTTTGCTCTTCACGATGGTCTTGCAGTTCTTCGCCTCGCAGATCTTCCTTATTTCTTCGAGGGCCTGCTTGCTATCTTCAGCCCATATCACTTTGCCGCCGCGACGGGTAAGGTTGGCTTCAAACTCTTCCAGTTGCTGGTCGAGCATTTCGAGGGCGCGCCATTTTATGTTCTTGGCTCTTTCGCGCGCCAGGTGCACATCGGTAAACTGCTGTTTACCCAATGGCACAGCCATATTGTATTTGCTGATGTTGAAGTTGACGGTGCGGCGATGCGTAAGATCCGCGGCCTTCACAGTGGCTTTTGCTATAAATGAAGCTGCATGATCACCCATTGAATACCCTTCTTGAATTGCCAATTTAGTATTATCCGGTCTGCCGGGCATCCCGCACATACCGGTTATCGCTTTCCCCTCTGCTTGCCCTCCATATACATCTTCGCGGCCTTGTCGAGCGCTTCGTAAAACGCTTCGCCATACTTTCTTATGATGGGTTCTTTCAGAAACTGGTACACCGGCACCTGCAGTTTTTTACCCAAAGCACAGGCAGGGCTGCAAAGACGTTCACGCGGTTCGTAGTTCAGGCGGTCAAAATCACCTTTCTTTTTCCCGCTTTTTTGAATAATGGGAAAAAAGTGACAGCTAATGGGTTTTTTCCAGGGTATAACACCATCGTTGTAGGCCTGCTCCCAGGCGCATTTGATGATGCCTTTTTCATCGCGGTTGCCATACACGCATATCTCGCGGTCATCGCCCAGGGTGGGCGTTACCCAGCCAAATTCGCGATGGTACACATATTTTCCCTTACGTTCTATTTCAGCAATGGAAGCCTCGGTGAGGTAAGGCTTTACTTTTTCGAATAACTCAACTATCAGGTCGAGCTCTTCGTCTTCGAGCGGGGCGCCGGCATCTCCTTCTTCGCAACAACCACCCTTGCATTTCACAAGGTCGCATACAAAGCGGGCTTCGGCAATTTCGTCGCTTATCAGCACATTATCTACTGCTATCACGAATGATCTTTTTAAAGTATAAAGGGCAAAATTACGTATTACTTAATGGAACACCGGCACCTTTCTTTTTAAACCATTTTCGTACAAAACTCCTTCCTTTTTCCTTCAGCAAATTTTGCGTGGTGAGATAGCTGATCAGTTTCTTCTCCAGGTAATGATGCAGCGGCAACAGCATAGCTATCAGCACAATCTTTATGGCCAGCACCTTCCACGGCTCGCCGTGCGTCCAGTGGTGTATCTGGTTATCGGCCAGTAGTATGATGAATTCGAATAAAAAGATAAATGCAAAAAATCCGAGCACGTGTATGGTGGTCTTCGACACGCTGAATACCCCGGCCATCACCAGCACCAGGAATATCGAAGCAATGGCTATTACAATCGCCATATACTGGATATTGTGTCTCCTGTTTTTTTCCTGCTCCAGGCGGACAGCCTCACGCTCTTTGCGGCGGTTTTCGTTTTCGATCTCCAGGCTCAGCAAATCCTTTTCCTTGGAGAGTTTTTGCAGGCTGTCTTTCAGCTTCGCTGCCTGCGAGTTGTAGAAATGCGCATTCTTATAATCGCCTTTCAACATATAGACCGAGTCGAGATTGATGAATACGTATTGCTGAAATTCGAGGCTGCCGAGATGATCGCCCGCTTCTTTTGCTTTCACCCAATACGCGATCGATTTATCATAGTCTTTGCGCAACTTATAGTACCAGGCATAGTTGGTATAAAAATAAAACCTGCCACCCAGTGAGGTCTTTGCTTCAAAACCTTTTTCGGCGCGCGCCATACGCGGTCCTGCCGAATCCAGGTTGCCCGTTAATGTATAAATGGCGCCATAAGCATTGTCGAGAACATAATCCATTCCATGTTTCAGCATATACTCGGCCACCTGGGGATGCGCGTTGAAATAGTCGAGGGCTTTCTGGTTTTCCTGCGCAGTGAGATACATGTTTACAATACGCAGGTAACTTCCGAGTTTAAACGCGGGAAACTGCAGCGAATCGGCCAATGCTATCACCGTCTCAAAATATTTTTTCGCCTGATCGTATTGTTTGGCGTTCACATACAGGTTTCCGATCGAGGTATATGCCTCCAGCATTTCAAAGCGCCTGTTTTTTTCGCGCAACGCTGCCAGTTTCTTAAATTCATAGTCCTTGGCCTTTTCATAGTCTTCCATGGACAAATAAAAACCGGCCAGTCTTCCATAAACGCCCAATAACAAATTGTAATTACCGCTTTCTTCGGCCACATTCAGCGCCTGCAGGTAGTTGCGAAAAGCCAGGAGCTTTTCATCTTTCTGGAGATATGTATTACCGAGAGAAGTATAGACATACACTTTCAGCGAGTCGTTATCGATATCGGTTGCCAGTGCAATGGCTTGTATGTTGGAGTTGACGGCTTTTTCAATTTCACCGTTCAACCGTTGTCCGCGGGCCAGCTGCACATAGGCCCAGGCCTGGTACTCGGGGAGATTATTGCTTCTTGCTATTTCCAGCGCTTTATGGGAGTATTCAATTCCGCGGGCAAGATATTCTTTGAAAGCAGCAAGGGCATAACAACGGTGGGCATTATATATCCAGGACTTTGCTATCAGCTCCCTGTTGCGGCTTGAATCGGCCATCTCTATCACTCCCAGCGCATACTCTTCGCTCTTCTGCCTGTCTGATTCTATGTAATGTACTGCCAGTTCAGCAGTCCAGTGCATGCGTTCTTCGAGAGACTTTGCCTTTGAAAGCAGGGTGCGCAGACTATCCTCCAGCCTGGGAGCCTGCGCAAAAGCGGCGCAATACGACAACACAATGCACACTACAAGCAGTATTTGCCTTTTCATAAGCAATATTTTGGTTGGAGAGAGTAAGAGACAAGTTAAATAATTATTTCTTCCAACGCAGCGTATTGATCAGGTGATTCATGTCTTCCTGCAGAAAATCATTTACCACACCCAGCGAGTCGGCATTGGGGGTGGCGTCGAAATAGAGAGCGCCCCGCAGGAAATGTTTAACCGAATCGGTCACAAAAAACTGGCGTGCAGTGGCTGCATTGCCGCCCACATGAAAAAACATGCCTGTGATACCATTGGGCGTCACCATCACCGAATCGTCTATGCCAGTGGCCTTGGTGGTATGCTTGAAGGTCATTTTGAAAGCATCGTTCACCAGCTTTTCGATATCAGTTTTTCCCACCTCTTTATAACTTACATATATTCTGCCATTGAATTGGGGAAAATCCACGTTGATCCAGTAAGGATTTTCGGCTGCTTCATCAAAAAAAGTGGTGTCCTTCACAATATTGGCGTACACCGGGTATTCGAAAGTGTAGGGATAGCCCGGCATATCGAACAGCTGGTATTCGTGTTGGGGGAAATTGATCTTGAAATATCCTTTCTTTCGGGGCGTATAATCGCTGTTGCAGGCGATAAGACCAAAAACAACGGCTGCCAGTAAACTAACAAATGCTTTCATGTTCATCATACCAATTGCGGCTTAATCGTAACTTTTACTTTCCTGATGCGGCTGTGATCCACTTCGAGTATGGTGAACTCAAAATCGCCGATGGTCACCACCGAATTTTCTTTGGGAATATCACCTTCAAATTCGAGAATAAGACCGGCCAGGGAATCACTGTCACCTCTTACCATATCAAACGTATCAGCAGGCAGGTTCATTGCCTTGGTGGCATCGTGTATCATGGTGCGGCCGTCAAACACATAGGTGGTTTCATCCACTTTTTTGATACCGCTGTCTTCTTCATCAAATTCGTCGCGAATATCGCCAATAACTTCTTCCAAAATATCTTCGAGCGTCACAATACCGCTGGTGCCGCCAAATTCGTCTACCACTACGGCAAAATGAACGCGTCTTTTCTGAAATTCTTTCAGCAGGTCTTCAATGAATTTGTGCTCATGCACAAAGTAGGGCGCGCGCAACAGGTGGTGCCAGTCGTAACTATCCGGTTCATTCAGGTAAGGCAGAAGGTCCTTGGTGTACACAATGCCCATGATATTGTCGAGGCTTCCTTTGTACACAGGTAGTCGCGAGTAATGCAGTTCTTCCACGCGCTTTTTCAGATCGCCAAAGCTGGTATCGTATTCCACGCCATGCACGTCCAGGCGCGTAATCATGATCTGCTTTACGGTAATATGCGCAAATTTGTAAATGCCGGCCAGTATGCGCTGTTCTTCTTCTTCGGGCACGGTTGATTTGATGGCCTGCTCCATCTGCTGCTGCGCATATATGCGCGATTTCTTTCCGCCAAATGCTTTCTCCACGCTGTCGCTCACGCGTATCATCCAGATACCCAGCCGCCGGAAGAGATAGTAGATCACTTCTACCAGGAAAGAGGTTTCATACGCCGCACGCAGGTTATTCTGCGTTGCTCTCACTTTGGGAAGTATCTGTCCGAACAATATGATCAGCGAAGCGATGATCACTATTTTGATGGCATAAGAAATGAGGCCGGTCCACGCGCTTTCTTTCAACACCAGCACCTGGTCTATGAGGTAATTGCCGAGAATGATGATGGCGATATTTACCAGCGTGTTGGCGATCATGAGCGTGGCGTACAGCATGCGTGCGTCTTCAAGCAGGTTGACAATGCGCTTCCAGGCGGTATCCTGCTTTGTCTTCAGCATGTTGATATCGCGGTAAGAAAGAGAAAAAAACGCCACCTTAGCGCCTGACACAAAGAATGAAAGAAGCAGAAGTATCAATACAACAGCCGCCAGCAGGGTGGTAGCCTGTACATTAGCCACGAGCAGTAATGGAGTAAAAATATGCCCTATAAAAAAATAGTCCGAAGGATAATCCAAAATCAAGGGTTTTCGTCAACAATTTTTTACAATCCAACCGGCTTACGAAACCGAAAGTTTCGCCAGCCAATCAACAACTCAATCCAGTCCATTTTATTGTCATCTCATCAGAAAGGCAGGTCTTACGGCCTGCCCTATCGAAAATAATTAAAGTTAAAAATAATGTTTAAACTGCTCAGAATGGTAAATCCTGGGCGGGTGATCCCGAATCAGTCATCGGGGGTATATCGGCGTTGAAGCCTTCTGCACCTTCGCCATGCGAGCCTGCGTGCGGGCCGTGACCGTCGGATCTTTTGTCGAGCATAATCAGGTTGTCGCCTACCACTTCTGTCGCAAACTTTTTATTTCCTTCCTTATCTTCCCAACTGCGTGTGCGCAGCCTGCCCTCGATATACACCAAACTTCCTTTATGTAAATACTTTTGCGCCAGTTCCGCCAATCCTCTCCATAAAACCACTGTATGCCACTCTGTTTGCGAAATCAGCTTTCCTGCCCGGTCCTTGAATGTTTCTGTTGTTGCCAACGGAAATTTTGCAACGGCTATATTACCTTCCAAGTACTGCACATCCGGGTCTCGTCCTAAATTACCAATTAGCATAACCCTGTTTACTCCTCTCATAATGGTAAGTTTGATGTTTAATAATCGCCTGCCGGTTTAATTCTCTTTAAAGTTAAATTTTTTAATAGAAATAAATAAATTTTTGGCCTCCTTAGTCATTGAGCAGCAATAGTTCGGAAACCATTAAAATAATTGTGCCGAAGAAGACTCATCGTTCAGGAAAGTATTGATGAGCCGGGGAAATGCGTAATGAGATAGTTCTTTCTTACTTACCAATTGATAATCCTGCAGGGCGGGCACCGGCCGGTCAACGTTTATTACAATAAACTGTCCTGTTATAGCCTGGTGTGTCAACTGTTGTTTATAAAGGCGGCTGATGCTGCTCACCTCGTATTGTTGATCCCCGAACAGCTCGCGCAGAAAAGGAGCTTCGGCGGGAGAAAATTCGGGTGCAGATTGCAGTTCATAAAACACGAACTCATGAAGATTTTCCCAAATATCTTTGTCCCTTCGCAACCTGATGTACACCTGGTCGTGCAAGCGGATGATATAGTAGCAAAACCACCTGTTTTTTCTTTGGATGGCTTTTTCTTTTACGGGTAATTGCTGCACCAGTCCGTGCGCATATGCCTCACATTCGGCACGTTGAATACATGTTTCGCAGAGGGGATTCTGTGGTTTGCATACCACCGCGCCAAAATCCATGATGGCCTGGTTGTAGATGCCGGGGTTTTCGTTATCGAGCAGTGCTTGCGCAAGACTATGATATAATTTTTTCCCGGCTGTTGTATCGATGGGTGTAGAAATGCCGAAATAGCGCGCGATCACTCTTTGAACATTTCCGTCTACCACTGCCTGCGGTTCGTTGAATGCAAAGGAAGAAATAGCCGCTGCGGTATAGGGTCCGATTCCGGGTAATGCTTTGATTGCTTCGTAGTTGTCGGGAAATTTCCCATTGTACTCGTTCACAATCTTACGCGCGGCTGCAATCAGGTTTTTGCAACGCCTGTAATAACCCAGTCCTTCCCACATTTTGAAAATTCTTTTGTCGTCGGCAGCTGCGAGATCTTGTATAGCAGGAAATGCAGTAATGAATTTTTCGTAGTAGGCCCATCCCTGTTCAACGCGGGTTTGCTGGAGAATTATTTCACTAAGCCATATTCGGTACGGATCTTTTTCGCCTTTCCAGGGCATTTGCCTGGTATTGGAATGCTGATTCCAATCCAACAATTTTTGGGTGAAATCCGGCCTCATACTAACTTACGCCCCAGTAACGTTCTGATAATGAGGTATATTGCGAGAATTTGGCAAAACAGGGTATGGAATAATTCATTTTCAATAGTTTATCATTTTCTTGCAAATATGAGAATTTACACTTAATTTCATTAATGAATTGATTATGTGCCAATTGCCCGAGTGCGTAATGAATCTGGTCAATAAAAAAAATTTTTCATAACCCGTTTAAAATTCATCGGCATGAGAAAGGCAGACCTCGTTAACCAAATATCGGAAAAAACAGGTATCCCGAAGGTTGATGTTCTGGTTACGCTTGAAACCATGTTCAAGGAAGTAAAAGACACCTTGGCCCAGGGTGAGAACATTTACATCCGTGGCTTTGGCAGCTTCATTACCAAGAAGAGAGCTGCGAAGATCGGACGTAATATCAAGAAGAATATTGCGGTGCATATTCCTGAGCATTATATTCCGGCGTTCAAACCTGCCAAAGAATTCGTGGCAGAAGTTAAAAAATTACAATCTGTAAAAGAAGATCAGCCAAACCCGGACGATGAGGTGTAAATTTGCTGCCTTAAACAATTAAGGTTTGAATAAGCAGCAGATTCTTGTTATCGGCGGTGGAGCTTTGCTCTTTTGCGTGATTTATTTTTTTGGCAGAACCATTCCCCCTAAGAAGAACGTTGACCGGGCCGTAGCGGCTACCGAGTCCAACGACATAACCATCAACGACATACTCGATGCTTCGCGTCAGCAGCTGACCGCTTCGCAGCAAACACATGTTAGTATGCTGGAGGCTGCGGTGGTTCGCGGCGATGTAAAAGACCAGCAGATCAAAGTCTATAACCAGCTGGCCGCCTTCTGGCGCGATTCGGCCCATATGCTGCTTCCCGCCGCCTGGTATACCGCAGAAGCGGCCAAATTGGAAAATTCTGAAAAAAATCTCACCTTTGCTGCCCATTTCTTTTTGGACGGCGTTCAGCGTCAGCAGAACCCTGCCCTGAAAAAATGGATGGCCAACCAGGCCAAGGAGTTGTTTGAAAAGGCTTTAGAACTAAATCCCTCCAACGATTCGTTGAAGGTTGGCCTGGGCAGTTGTTATATTTTCGGCGGCATCAGCGAAACCCCCATGCAGGGAATTCTGATGGTGCGCGAAGTTGCCGACCGTGACCCCGCCAATACCTATGCCCAATTTACGCTGGCTATGGGCAGCCGGTTGTCGGGACAATTAGACAAAGCCGTCGAGCGTTTACTGAAAGTGGTTCAGTATGAACCCCGTAACGTCGAAGCGGCATTGCTGCTGGCTGATACATACGAAATGCAGGGCGATAAGGTCAATGCCATCAAATGGTATGAAGAAAGCAAGAAGCTGATCGAAAACCCTGAATTTATAAAAGATATTGACGATCGTATCAACTCATTAAAGCAATAAACCTTTCCGAAAGGAAAATTTAAAAAACATTAAACAAATTAATTCATTCATCTAAACTCATTGGTGTTTATGCCTTGTGGTAGAAAAAGAAAGCGTCACAAAATAGCCACGCACAAGCGTAAAAAGAGACTCAGAAAGAACCGGCATAAGAAGAAGAACCGCTAAGTTTAATCTTCTTGCAGGCTGATTTACCAGGCCCCTTCCTTCTATTGCTGAACCTGTTATGTTGACATTTATTACAGATTGCTTGAAATTCTGATACCTGTCAACTAATACCTCTTCAGCACCTTTCCTTGTAGTGATGATGGTTAGATGGTAAAAGTTATTACGCTTGAATAAGGAACTTATTATAAACGCGGCTCCCCAGGGCGTTGAAATAGCCCTATTGGAGGATAAAAAGCTCGTGGAACTGCATCATGAAAAAGCGGATGCCAGTTTCGCCGTAGGCGATCTTTATTTGGGGAAAGTAAAAAAGCTGATTCCCGGTCTCAACGCCGCTTTCGTGGACGTTGGATTCGAGAAAGATGCCTTTCTGCATTACACCGATCTCAGTCCCTATGCCCGCTCGCTGTTGAAGTTTACCCAGATGGCGATCAACGATAACAGCGAAAAAGGCTTCGACTTCGGAAAATTTCAGGTAGAGCCGGAGATCGTCAAGACCGGTAAGATTAATGAAGTACTCAGCGGCAAACCCAACATACTGGTTCAGATTCTTAAGGAACCCATCGCCGCCAAAGGCCCCCGCCTCAGTTGTGAAATCTCTCTCCCCGGACGTTTTGTTGTCATAACCCCCTTCAACGATATTGTAGCCGTTTCACGCAAAATTCACTCTGCCGACGAAAGAAAGCGTTTGCAGAAGATCGTGGAGGCTATCAAACCCAAAAACTTCGGGGTAATTGTGCGCACAGCTGCGGAAGGAAAGAATACTGCTGAACTGCACGAAGACCTGCAGGAACTGACTGAAACCTGGAAAACCATCCAGAAGAACCTCAGGAATGCCGTGGCGCCCGCTAAAATCCTCAGCGAGCAAACCAAGACCACCAGCATGCTGAGGGATTTGCTCAACGAAGACTTCAACAAGATTGTGGTCAACGACCGCAATATTTACAACGATACACGCAACTATATTCAACGCATTGCTCCCGAAAAAGCCGAGATAGTGTCATACTATCACAACGGCCTGCCCATATTCGACCAGTTTGGCATTACCAAACAGGTGAAAGCAGCTTTCGGCAAGACGGTGAACCTGCCCAGCGGCGCTTATCTCATTATCGAGCATACGGAAGCGCTGCACGTTATAGACGTAAACAGCGGCTATAAGAGCGTAGGCAATAACCAGGAGCAGAATGCATTGGAGACGAATCTCGAGGCTGCTGCGGAAATTTCGCGGCAATTGCGCCTGCGCGATCTGGGTGGTATCATCGTATGCGATTTCATCGACATGAAGCTGCCCGAAAACAAGCGCAAACTGCTGGAGTCGATGGAAGAGTTCATGAAGACCGACCGCGCGAAGCATGCAGTACTGCCTATATCTAAATTCGGACTGATGCAGATTACGCGTCAGCGTATGAAGCCCGAAGTGAATATCAACACGCAGGAAGTTTGTCCCAGCTGCGCCGGCACCGGCAAAATCTCTTCGACCCTCTTACTGGAAGATGAAATAGAAAAGAATTTAACGTATCTCATCAACCACCAGCATAAAGACCTCACCCTGGTTGTACATCCCATTATGTACGCCTATCTCACTAAAGGCTGGTTCACATCCAAAAAATGGAAATGGCAGCGCAAGTTAGGCCGCAAATTCAAAATCAAGGAAAACTCCAACTACCATCTCACGGAGTTTCATTTCTTCGATAAACACGACGAGGAGATAAAGCTGTAGAAAAAAATTCGGGCAACAAGAATGTTGCCCGACCGAAATATAAAAACCAGAAAGGCGTAGGAAAAAAAGTGGCTTCAGATGCCGCTTAAAATTATCAGCTTTTTCCATTCAGAAAAGTGCAAATGAATAAGTGTGCAGGTTGGATGCATAACTGTGCAGTTTTGGCACGTAACTGTGCAGGCGGGTGTACTGTGAGGCCATTAAAAACTGTAAGGCCGCTAGTCAAAAAATTAACAAGCGGCCCTTTTATTAAGAGACTTGAGAGACTATTACCTCGCCATCATGGTTGTGTACCCGTTTGTGAAACATACGCCTCCACCATACGTAGGCATACAGACTCTATAATTAATAGTGATGGTGCCGTCGCAATACGAGTAAGTACCCATATCACCATTGGACGGAGGCGCTATCCACGCCTCGTGGCCAGCCACTATGGAGTTGAGATTGCCTGCGTCAAATCCTGTGGGTTGAGGATCGAAGCTGATTTTCGGATTGGAAGGATCAGACCAGTCGAGTACAAACTCCAGATCGTCCCAGCCCCAGTCGAAGATGTTTGAAATTACAACACGTGCAGAAGTCGCGTCGATGGGAGTTGCGCTTACCACGCTTGTAGTGTAGGGGCCATAGCCGCCATCGTATGTCTGCGCGTAATCACCCAGCATTTCATCCAACACGATATCCCCCTCAAAGCAGGGACCAGTGACGTTTACTGTAACCTTAGTGTTGAAGCTGGCAGCCTGCACACCGCCGGCAATTGACACTTCCAGCACATCTTTTCTACCAGAGATATACTGATCATATGCCGCAGAGATTACGAGTGTGTCAACAGCTTTTCCGGCAGGAATTACAACCGAAGAGGGTGCGGTGTAATGAGTGCCGGCCACAGCGCCCGTGGGTGAGCTGATATTTATATTTACAGTCCTGTCAACTTTCTGAACATCAGTAGCGCCAACAGGTATTTTGAATACCACACCAGGTCCGGTGATCTGGTAGTTGGCAGTAGCAGGTCCGAGCAGGAATGCTCTTGCCGGAGGAACTACCATATCCTCCTTTTTACAACTATATATACCCATGCAGGCAAATGCCAATAACAACGCCGCTATGGAAATTTTTACAGATTGTTTAGTCATATTTCTACAATTAAGGAGTTTAATTAATAGCCTGAGTTTTGCCTCATGTTCGGATTAGTATTGATCTCGATCTCAGGAATTGGCAATGTCCATTCCCTGTCATTGGGTCCCAGGGTGCAGGAACCAGCTACTGAAATATCAGGATTGCCGCACTCAGGTCCGCGGTTGATGGTCCTGGTGGTACGTTTCAGATCAAAGAAACGATGACCTTCACCTACCAGTTCCCTTCTTCTTTCATCGGCAATGGCGTTCAATAAGGCAGCGCCGGCGAGCAGAACCGGTGTGTATCCATTGATACGGGCAGCACGCAGTTCGTTCAGGTCGTCATTAGCCAGGTCTTCCTTACTGTTTCTTGCCCTTGCTTCAGCGCGGATCAGGTACATTTCACCAGACCTGAACGGAATGAAGTTGGCATTACCATCAGATACAGTTCCTTTTCCTTTGTACTTCGTGATGGCCAGTGCACCGCCAATGTTTTGGAAATATGCGTTGTAACGGATATCGTTGCTTTGAATAAGACCAGAATTACCATCCACGGTAGCAATTACAGCACTGGGTCTGAAATAGCTGCGCTGGTTAGTGGCAAAGTAAACCAGGAAAGTAGGTCCGCTTTGACCGGATTCGAACTGCACATTCCAGATTATTTCACCTACGTTGGTTTGGTTGTACATGCCTGCAAATGCAGCAGGATTAAGATTTACCAATGGTCTTCCAACCAGTGCATTGGTGGCGGCAGTTTCTGCTTCAGGCCACATTCCTGCATACAGGTACGCTCTTGCCTGTATAGCGTAGGCGCCACGCAGGTCAATAAACGGCCTTGTATTGTCTGCAGTGTTAATAGTCTGGTCAACATCGCTCAGCAGGGTAACAGCATTGCTGAGATCGCTAAACAACATGTCGTAAAATTCTTTGTTGTTTGGCCGCTCAGGCTTCACGTCTGTCGCCACTTTAAACTCTGTCACATAAGGAACTGCCAGCACATCGGTGCTGTTCCTGTCGTATGAAGAAGCAAAATAGCGGAACAGGTCAAAATGAGCCAGTGCGCGGATAGCATAGGCCTGGCCCTTGATCCTGTTGGCCCTTTTCTGGTTGTCGGGAGTTGTGAATTTATCAACGTCGCGCAACACAATATTCGCAACAGCAATCACATAGTAAGGTGCTGAGAAGAACGACGATACCTGGCTGGTAGCGCTGTTGTATAACCAGTCGGCCATAGTGCGTGAGTTGGCCAGCGACTCGATTGTTTCATAAAAGTTATCGCTCAGCACGTCAGGCATCATAGCCCAGCCACCGCCGGTACCGCTACCTGAACCATAATAGTTGGCATTACGAAATCCTGCATAGGCGCCCAGCAATACCTGTTCTACCTGGTCCATGCTGGAGGGGTTAGTCAACGCGTCAAGGCTAAACTCAGGAGTAAGGTCTATCACCTCCTTTTTAGAGCAACCCTGCAACGCCATGGCGACTATCGCAAATAAGAGAATTGTATTTCTATATAACTTAATCATGTTGTAGTAATTTTTCGGTTAGAAGCCAATTGATATACCAGCAGTTGTCTGAACCAGAGCCGGGTATTGTGCGCCTGTAAGTGAAGCGCCTGAGTATTCCGGATCAAAGCTCTTAAACTTGGTTTCTGTCCACCAGTTCTGACCCTGGAAGAACACACGGGCTGTTCTCAAACCAGTTTTTCTCAGCAATTCCGACGGTAAGGTATAGCCCAACGTAATGTTGCGCAGGCGCCAGAAGCTGCCGTCTTCCATGAAACGGGTAGTTCCAGACTGGAATGAGTTTCCGCCGCTGGTAGTCGGCCTCGGCACATCGGTTACATCACCCGGTTGTTTCCATTCTCTCAGCAGCTCAACACTCATATTGTCGAAAAAATAGCTGGGGTTGGTAACGTTTGAACGGTCGTTGTTAAACACCACCCTGTCGAGGAAGAAGTTGAGTTGTGCACTCAGGTCAAATCCCTTGAAGGAGATGGTAGTTGAAATACCGCCAAACCAGGGAGCCACAGAAGTACCCCAGATGCGGCGATAAGCAGCGCTGTAGGTCTGGGTAACATCGCCCCTGTTCTTATTTTCATCCAGTGTGTAGTACAGTGCATTACCGTTAGCAGCATTTACACCGGCATATTCAACCAGGTACAGGCTGCCGAGCGGTTTACCAATAGCCAGGATAGTTACGCCGCTAACCACTGAATCTGTGGGCAGGTAAACAATCTTGTTCTGGTTGTAGGTAACATTACCTTCTATGGTCCAGCGGAAGTCGCGGGTTCTGATCACATCACCACGCAATGCCACTTCAATACCACGGTTTCTCAGCGTACCGTCGTTACCGGCAATTGTTGCGAAACCAGTAGTCAAAGACACGTTCTGGTTGTAGAACAGGTTCTTGGTTTCGCGGTCATAAAAGTCGATTGTACCAGAAATCCTGTTGTTCAGGATGGCAAAATCAATACCTACGTCGAATGTTCTGTTAGTCTCCCACCTGTACAGCAGGTTACCAGGAGTAGAGGGTGCCCAGCCATTGCTACCAGCGTAGCTTGAGCGGGCAAATTGAGGAATGGCGCCGAAATCGCCGAGCGCTGTATTGTTGTTACCATTGGTACCGTACGAAGCGCGCAGGCGCAGATCGCTCAGCCACTCTACAGTCTGCAGGAAGCTTTCATCGCTCATCACCCAGGTTACACCCACAGAACCGAAGTTGGCAAAGCGGTTGTTAACCCCAAAACGTGAAGAACCGTCTCTGCGGCCAACCAGCGTGATGTAGTATTTGTCGTCGTAACCGTAGTTGGCGACAGCAAAGTAAGACAGGATACCACTTTGAGATCCGCTACCTGATACAGCGGGAATATAGTTAGGATTGGAGGCGCTACCGGGAGTAATACCAGCTTCGTTGGTGAAGCCATTGGTAAATCCATAACCGGTAAATCCGAATGCGCGGGAATTATTTTTTACTACTTCGGTGAACAGACCTACATCTATATCGTGTTTACCAAACACTTTTTTATAGTTAAGCGAGGTAGTACCGGTATAGCGGAGGTTGCGATTCATGCTGCGGGTGAGGATACCATCACGTGCCACACCAACCGAAGTACGCGGGCTTGTGAAACCAGCATTTTCATTTTGCACATAGTCAATACCCCAGTTTGTTTTTGCAGTCAAACCTTCGAGAAAGGGGAAGTGATATTCAATATAAGCAACACCAACACCTTTCAGCTGCAGGCTCCAGTTGTAGTTAAGGAACAGCTCCATGGCACCGTTGGGCTGACCCGAAGTAAGCTGACCAGTACCAGCTCCGCCTGTTTCCTGGTAATCGCCGGTGCGGGGATCAATATCTCTTTCATAAGGATTCGACCACCTGATCGCGTTCAGGGGAGAACTCAGGTAAGTATCGCCTTCGCTGGTGGCAACAATCTTGGAATAACCACCTTGCAGGTTCAGACCAAAACGCCAGTTCTTTACATTATTGTCCATGTTCAGGCGGGCGGTATATCTTTTCATACCAGTGGTTTTCAAAACGCCTTCCTGGTCCATGTACGACAACGAACCAAACACACGGGTAGCATTGGTACCACCGCTGGCGCTGATCATATGCTGATGAGTAACGCCGGTCTGGAACAAGGCATCTTTCCAGCTGAAGTTTACATTGCGCAGACTATCTGCTTCAGCATCAGTCCATCCGTAAGGATTACCGCGCTGCAATTCGTAGTCTATTTTCTGACGGCTGTTCATTACCACCAGCCTGTCTTCAGGCAGTTTGCTGAAACCAACCTGTCCGTCATAATTAAAGGTAAGTTGGCCAGCACGGCCCCTACGGGTGGTAATAACAATTACACCATTTGCACCACGTGAACCATACAGGGCGGTAGCAGTTGCATCTTTCAGGATCTCTACCCTTTCAAAATCGCCCTGGTTAAGGCTGGCAAAATCGGCGGCGGTAATCTCGATACCGTCCATAATATAGAGGGGAACGTTACCTCCATTGATTGAACCATTACCACGAATACGTACAATGGCGTTGGCGCCAGGCTGTCCTGAGTTGGCTACCACCGATACACCAGCCACATTACCCTGCAAAGCCTGGTCGAAAGAACCAAAGGGCTGTGTTCTTACATCTGCAATTGGTGCGGCGGCAGAGGCACCACTGAATTTTTTTCTCTGAATTGTAGTATAACCAGTCACCACAACTTCATTCAAAGTCCTGTCTGCGGGCAACATGGTTACATTCATCAAACTGCTAACGGGTTGCTCCACCTCACTGTAGCCAATGTATGTAAATACGAGCGCAGTTGCAGATTCCGGCACGGTAATTCTGAAAGTGCCATCCGGCAACGTAGTGGTGCTGGCAGTCCCGCCTTTTACTCTTACGGTAACTCCAGCAAGTGGGGAACCATCTTTTTCATCTGTGACCTTTCCGGTGACTTCTTTGGTTTGGGCCCATGCCGGTACAGCACAGCACAGAAGGGCCAGGCCCATTAATAAGCCATAGAGTTTTCTCATGACGCGAGTTTATAGTTAAGAATTAAGACAAGGTAAAATTAACAGAATCTTAGGATAGGCACTCAGGAGACAAAAAAGCTGTGCATGTTGCTGCACAGCTTGGTAATGATAGTGTCATAATACGCCATGAGAAATTGCCTGTAGAAGACAATTTTAGTCCCTGTTGCGGCCACCCATGAAGATCAGGATATACTGAACCAACATGGCAATGGAAGCAAAAGCAGCCACTACATAAGTGAGCGCAGCCCACTTCAGAGCGTCTTTTGCCTTCGGATATTCCATTGAATTTGTGACGTTTGTGTTCTGAAGCCAGGCCAATGCCCTGCGACTGGCATCGAACTCAACGGGAAGGGTAATCACCGAAAAAAGGGTGGTGATGGCAAACAGGATAATACCCGCCAGCAACAGCTGCGGAAAGGTGTTTACGGTGATCACACCGAGCAATAATACCCAGTTAAGTATGGAAGAACTGAACTGTACAACGGGCACCAGTTTGCTGCGAAGTGTCAGCCACTGGTACGACCTGGCGTGTTGCACCGCATGGCCACACTCGTGGGCAGCCACCGCTGCAGCGGCAATAGAACTACTGTTATACACCTCAGGACTTAAGTTCACGGTTTTTGTCACGGGATTGTAATGGTCACTGAGGAAGCCATTTACCGATACCACCTTCACATCATAAATGCCGTTTTCCTGCAGCATTTTAAGGGCTACCTCCCTGCCGGTGAGACCCGCGGATAGGGGGATCTTGCCATAGGTGTTGAACTTGCCCTTCAACACGCCGGAAACCAACATACTGATACCAAGAAAAATCAGCGAAACAATCAAAATTGATGGTGTCATTTTACGTACCTTATTTAATTATTGTAACAGTGAATCTGCAAATTAGTTACCAGACTCTTCCACGCGTTTTTTTGCGCAAAATCAGTCATTTTCCAGGGCCTTTTTGTCACTCGTCAAATGCATGAACCACAGCAGCTGACATTTTATCACAATATATTATAGTATGAGATTAAAATTATGTTAAAATAATGACTATCAGTTGATTATAAGGGGTTTACGAAGCCGGCAAAAAACGCGTTTTTATCGCTTAGAATTTATTCACAACCGCAAAAAATAATTTTGTTATGTGGCGCTTATTTGTAATTTAGTGCAAGAATTTAATGGGTTAGTAAGTAAAGGGTCAACAGCAATGTTGGCCCTTTTACTTTGTCAAAAAATCCGCTCATTTTCTGCATTTTTTCTGCCCTTTTTTGTTCTGCCCACACAAAGAATTTTTATACCGCTAACTTTATCGCATGAGTAAAGTGAAGACTGCATTTTTTTGTTCCAGTTGTGGTTACGAAAGCGCAAAATGGATCGGCAAATGTCCGTCCTGCGGCAACTGGAACACGTTTGTTGAAGAAGTGATACATAAAGAATCTTCACAAAAGAAAAACGGTTGGTCAGATTATCACGATGAAAAGAAAACATCGCGCGCGGTTGCATTGAATGATATTACCAGCGGCGAACAAAAAAGAATCATCACACCCGATGCTGAATTAAACAGAGTACTAGGTGGGGGCATCGTTCCTGGAAGCATCGTGCTGATCGCCGGTGAACCAGGAATTGGTAAATCAACACTGTTTCTGCAAAATGGTTTACTGCTGCACGATAAAACCATCCTTTATATCAGCGGCGAAGAAAGCGAGCAACAAATCAAGATGCGCGCCGACCGCCTGAAGTTAAAAAACGATCATTTCTATCTCTTTACTGAAACCAACACACAAACGATTTTCCAGGAAGTAAAAAAACTGAAACCCGACCTGGTAATAGTCGATTCCATTCAAACCATTTCTTCTCCTTATATAGATTCATCGCCGGGAAGTATTTCGCAGATACGCGAGTCGGCCGCCGAGTTTCAACGCTTCGCAAAAGACACAAACACACCTGTATTTCTCATAGGTCATATCACCAAAGACGGCACCATAGCCGGGCCGAAAATACTCGAGCACATGGTTGATACCGTGTTGCAGTTTGAAGGCGACCGTCATTATGCATACCGCATATTGCGCACTACCAAGAACCGCTTTGGCAGCACTTCTGAAATCGGCCTTTACGAAATGACCGGCGAAGGCATGCGCGCCGTTACCAACCCGGGCGAAATTCTGATGTCGCAAAAAGAAGAGCGGCTCAGCGGCATTGCCATCGCCGCCACTATTGAAGGATTGCGGCCACTACTGATCGAAGTGCAGGCACTGGTGACGCATTCGGTTTATGGTACACCACAACGCACCGTATCGGGTTTCGACCTGCGACGTCTTCAACTATTGCTCGCCGTATTAGAAAAGAAAGGCGGTTTCCATTTTGGAGTAAAAGATGTTTTCCTGAATATTGCCGGCGGATTGAAAGTAGAAGACCCTTCGATTGACCTGGCTGTATTGTGTGCATTACTGAGCTCGTATGAAGATATGCCGCTGCCAACTTCAATCTGTTTTGCCGGTGAAGTAGGATTGAGTGGCGAAATACGCGCGGTAAATCGCATTGAACAAAGAATTGCCGAGGCAGAAAAACTCGGTTTCGAAAAAATAGTTGTGTCGCGGTACAACCAGAAAGGTCTCGACAAACAAAAGTTCAATATCGAGATCGTGACGATGGGGCGTGTGGAAGAAGTGTACAAATACCTGTTTTGATCACGTAATATGAAAACTGCATTCAGGTCGCTGCTGCATTTGTTTTTCCCCCATACCTGTGCAGGCTGCGGCAGCGATATACTGGACCACGACCAGTTGCTTTGCCTGCAATGTGCCGACCGTCTTCCCCAAACGGGTTTTCACCGCTATGCGGGCAACCCGGTGGAGAAAATTTTCTGGGGCCGCCTGAAGATCAGTTGCGCCACTAGCTTCCTGTATTTTACCAAAAGCTCCTTACTGCAACACCTCGTTCACCAGTTTAAGTACAATGGCAAGAAAGAAATTGGTGAATTCATTGGCCGTCGCATGGGCGACGTGATGACAGAGGCTTCACGCTTCGGCACTATCGATGCATTGGTACCCTTGCCGCTGTACGCCGCTCGCGAGCGCAGGCGCGGCTATAACCAGGCCGGCGTGCTTTGCGATGCAATGGCTGAAGTGTTGAAGGTGCCCGTACTGAAAAATGTCATCATCCGGAAGACGGCCACCGAAACACAAACGCGCAAAGGCCGCACGGAGCGATGGACAAATATGGCCGGCCGCTTTGAACTGCTGCAGCCCCAAGCCGTGCGCGGCAAACATGTGGTGTTGGTGGATGATGTAATCACTACCGGCGCCACGCTGGAGGCCTGCGGGCACGAACTGATGAGCACAGGCGATACCCGCCTCAGCATTTTTACCATGGCATATAGTTCGCGGTCCTGAAACAATTAAATGAGGGCTTCACCGTTTTGGAGAAGTAAAACTTATTTTTGGGGCATTGCATGAAGGTTTTCCTGGTATCCATACTAATTGCCGGCATTGTTGTAGTATCCTGTAAAAAAGAATCGTTTATTACCGGTTCTGATGCTGCCCTGTCTGTTTCTGCCGACACATTGCACTTCGACACTGTATTTACCACCACCGGTTCTGTCACTCATTTTTTCCGCATTTACAACGAGAATAACCAGAAACTAAGACTCAGCAGAGTGCGCCTGAGTGGCGGCGCCTCCTCCTATTTCAAAATAAATGTGGATGGCAGTCCTGGCCCCGAGGTGCGAGATATCGAGATCAATGCCAATGACAGCATCTATGTTTTTGTGTCGGTGAAAATTGATCCCACAGCAGCCAATCTGCCCTTTATAGTACAGGACAGCATCAGCATTCAATACAATGGTAAAGAAAGATGGGTACAACTGGATGCCTGGGGACAAAACGCGAACTTCCTGCGCTCGGTGGTAATCAGCGGCAACGAAGTGTGGACCAACGAAAAACCTTACGTGATTCTTGGCGGGATACAGGTTGATACCAATGCCACGCTCACCATTGAAGAAGGTTGCCGCATATATATGCATGCCGACGCGCCCTTTATTGTTGATGGCACCCTGCTGGTGCAGGGCGATAAATACGACAGCACAAAAGTGATATTCCGTGCCGACCGGCTCGATGTTCCTTACCGCGATTTTCCCGCAGGATGGCCAGGTATTTATTTCCGCGGCGAAAGCAAAGACAATGTGCTGCGCTATGCTGTTATCAAAAATGCTTACCAGGGTATAGTGAGCATCGGCCCCTCGGTGAACGCTAACTGCAAAATTTTGCTCGAGCAATGCGAAGTAGATAACTGTTATGATGCCGGCATATTGGCTGTTGGCTCGGATATAAAAGCAGACAATTGCCTGGTGAGCAACAGCGGGAAAAATGTGTTGCTCGTGTACGGCGGCCAATACGATTTCACGCATTGCACCGTGGTGAGCTACGGCAATCTTTACCTGCAACACAAAGACCCGGTGTTGTTCCTGGCCGACTATATTGAAGAAGGTAATACGGTTTATACAGCCGACGTGAACGCCACTTTCACCAACTGCATATTCTGGGGCGAAAATGGCACACCCGATAATGAAGTAGTAACCGAAAAAGAAGGTAACACCAGTTTTAACGTACACTTCATTAATTGTCTTTGGAAAGTGAAAGACAATCCGCAAAACATTACTTCTGCCACTGATATCATTGTCAACCAGCCTCCGCTGTTCGACAGCGTGAACAACCAGCAGATGTTTTACAGTTTCCGTTTAAAGGCTGGTTCACCCGCATTAAACGCAGGCACCGCCACTTCTCTTACGGTAGACCTCGACGGCAACCCCCGCAATGTGGGTGGTCCTGATATAGGTGCATACGAAAAGCAGGATTAAAATTTTTCCGCAGCGGCAACTAATTTTGTCTAATATTTGTATAGGTATTTATCCTCCACTCATTCAAAAAACTTTTGTTATGATACGCCTGCTCATCCTATCCATTTTCTTTTCCGCCACTATGACCATATACGATTTTAAGGTGCCTGGTCTTGATGGAAAAGAAATTGACCTGGCTGCCATGAAGGGTAAGAAAGTACTAATCGTGAATACTGCTTCCAAATGTGGTTATACCCCACAATATGCCGACCTGGAAGTTTTGCATAAAACCTATAAAGACAAACTGGTGGTGATTGGTTTCCCGGCCAACAATTTTGGCCAGCAGGAACCCGGCACTAATGAAGAGATCGGTGAGTTTTGCAAAAAGAATTATGGCGTCACCTTCCTGATGGCTGAGAAGGTATCAGTAAAAGGCGACGATATTCATCCCCTCTTTAAATATCTTACCGAGGAAGCCCATAAAATGGGCATCGAAGATCCCATCAAATGGAACTTCACCAAATTCCTGATCGATGAAAAAGGAAAGCTGTTGGCGGTGTTCCCCAGCAAGGTGAAGCCCATGAGCGAGGAAATAACCAAGTACCTCAACTAAAACTAAGCTCAATTTTCCGCTAACTTCGCCGCATGCTTTTCCAGGAAGTTATCGGACAATCGGACATTAAGGGACATTTACGGGAAATGGTGCAGCATAACCGCATCAGCCATGCATTATTATTTCTTGGAAAAGAAGGTTGTGGCGCCCTTCCCCTGGCTATAGCTTTTGCCCAATATATTGTTTGCCAGCAGGTGAAAGAAAATCCCGGTGCCACCGACGCCTGCGGCACCTGTGCTCCCTGCCAGAAGGCAAAGCAACTGATGCACCCGGATATTCATTTTTCTTACCCCGTTATTCCCCGCAAATCGGGCGACAAGCCGGTAAGTACGGATTATATCAGTGAGTGGCGCGAGTTTATTTCGCAATACCCTTATGGTAATGTGTATGACTGGCTGCAGTTCATAGGTGCGGAAAACAAACAGGGAAATATCACCGCGCAGGAATGCAATGATATATTGCGCCGCCTCACGCTCAAGAGTTTTGAAAGCGAGTTTAAAGTGCTGATTCTCTGGATGCCCGAATACCTGGGCAACGAGGGCAACAAGCTGCTGAAGATAATTGAAGAACCGCCGGCCAATACCTTATTTATATTGGTGGCGGAAAACGATACGCTGATACTGCCTACCATCTTATCGAGAACCCAGTTGGTAAAGATTCCGCCGATCACCCATTCCGAACTGGCTGAGGCGCTGGTAAGCCGGGCAAAGCTTTCCCCCGAACAGGCCGCCCAGTTGGCGCCACTGGCGGAAGGCAATTACCGCGAGGCTTTGCAAATGATTCGTCATGCCGACGAGGACTGGAACTCGCTGCTGCGCGAATGGCTCAATTCCATACTCAAGACCGGACCCATTGCCCAGGTAAAATGGGTGGAAGAGATCAGCAAGCTGGGCCGGGAAAAGCAAAAGCAGTTTTTGCGCTATTTCAACCACCTGCTGGAGCAGGCCATCCGCACCAGGGTGCTGGGAGACAACCAGTTACCGCTGCCCGCGCAGGAACAGGATTTTGCCGTAAGGCTTAATAAGATCGCCGGCATTGAACAGCAACAGGCTATTATTGAGGAACTTGACCGCGCCAGTTACTATATTGAACGCAATGCCAACGCCAAGATGCTTTTCCACGCTCTTACCATAAAGCTCTACCATATAATCGCCGACAGGCAGACCGTCTATATCACATAGACAGGCTTTTGACGTTAATCACTTATATTTGTAAAAGGCCCGTGAGGAATGAACAGAAGAAGATCGGTAGAGCGTGATTTTGAGTGTAGGGTTGCCATGAATTGAGTCATCTAGTTTCTTCGCAATAATTGATTCTCTAAAAGTTAACACCACTGCCCGTCCAGGCAGGGTGGATGATTCATCAACTACCCGGACTTCCTTCTGCGCGCATACGGCCATAATACTATTCTATAATTTGTTAATTGGAAATACTGAATGGGATGTAGTTCATGCGGAACAGCAGCGGGCGGAAAAGTGGCGGGCTGTAAGAGTAATGGCGGTTGCAGCACGGGAAGCTGCAACAGGATGAATGTCCACGACTGGCTGGCCAATCTGCCATTTGCCGATCCGGCCGGCACCTGCAAAGCGGTAGAAGTAAGCTTCAATAACGGAAGCCGCAAAGATTTCTTCAGGAATACCACAGTCCATTTATTCGAAAAGGGTGACCTGGTAGTGGTAGAGGGCGTGAGCGGGTTTGATGTTGGGGAAATTACCCTTACCGGCGAGATCGTGCGCCTGCAGATGAAAAAAAGAGGCGTGAGCGAAAACGACGACCTGAAAAAAGTACTGCGCCGCGCTACCGATAAAGACCTGGAAATCTGGAGACAAAATAAAGCCCGTGAGAAGGAAGCCCTTGTGCGATCCCGCGCTATCGCCCGGCAGATGAACCTCGATATGAAACTGTCGGAAGTGGAGATCCAGGCCGATGGACGAAAAGCAACATTTTTTTATATCGCGGACGATCGTGTCGACTTCCGTGAACTGATCAAGGTATATGCCCGCGAGTTTAAAGTGAAAGTGGAAATGCGCCAGATCGGCGCCAGGCAGGAAGCCGCCAAAGTGGGAGGCATCGGCAGTTGCGGCCGTGAACTCTGCTGCTCTACCTGGCTCACCGATTTCAAGTCGGTGAATACCACAGCCGCCCGGTACCAGAACCTGAGCATCAACCAAAGCAAACTCAGCGGCCAGTGCGGCAGGCTGAAATGCTGCCTCAATTATGAGCTGGACATATACCTGGACGCGCTGCAGCATTTTCCCGACAATGCCGACATACTGCAGGTGAAAAAAGGCACTGCCACCCTCATCAAGAAAGATATTTTCAAAAACCTGATGTGGTATGTGCTGCCCGACTCGACGCGGCAGTACCCCCTGACCATTGAAAGGGTAAGAAAAATAAAACAGCTGAACGAACAGGGCATTGTGCCCGAAGAGCTGGAAGCTGTGGAAGTAACCAGCACCAAACCCAAAGAGGTGGAACCCGAATTTGTGGATGTGGTGGGACAAATCAGCCTTCGTAGCCTGGAAAGAGCCGAAAAGAAAAAACGCCACCACCGCGATCACCGGCCACAGCAGAAGCATCATCAGCGCGATCACCGCCCGCAACAACAGGGCCGCAACGATCGCAAAAACCAGCCGAAAAAATAAATTATCAGCCCGCTGGCACCCGATATTAAAACCGTTCCGTAAATTTTGTACGGAACGGTTTTGTTTATGCGACGCTTTCTTATGAGATCTGCTATGGTTTTTGTCCTGGTAATAGTGATTTGGGTGATCATCGCTCCCGGGTGCATGACATTCCGGAAGGCAGACCGCGTTATGATCAATCGTTTCAAAGAAAACGGCGTTGCGCTCAGTACTGCCTATGAAAAAGTGGAGGGCATTAATATCCATTATGCCATGACCGGGCAGGATAGCTTCCCCACTATAGTTTTCATCCACGGCACCCCCGGCAGTTGGGATGCATTCGCTGACTATATGCGTGATGCTGAACTGCTGGCGCATTTCCGGATGATCTCCATCGACCGTCCGGGTTTTGGTTACAGCGATTTTGGCAAAGCATATCCGCTCAAAAAGCAGGCAGAGTTAATAGAACCTGTTGTTGAAAAATTACAAAATGGTCAGCCTGTGTACCTCGCCGGTCATTCATTGGGCGCGCCATTGATTGTGCAACTAGCGGCAGACAGGCCCGAGCTCTGCCAGGGATTGATCATGATTTCCGGCTCGGTAGATCCTTTGATGGAAAAACCTGAGAAATGGAGACCCTGGTTGTTCAAAACGCCACTTAATTTTCTGGTACCCGGAGCGTTCAGACCATCCAATGAAGAGTTATGGTATTTGAAAAAAGATCTGATTGACCTGAAAGATGAGTTCGCGCGCGTAACCTGTCCCGTTTACTTTATTCACGGCGATGCAGACACCTGGGTGCCGGTCGCAAACATCGAATATGCGAAAAGGTTGTTGGTAAATACCAATACAATCGGTGAATTGATAATACCGGGTGGAAATCATTTTATACCATGGACGAAATACGGGGAAATAAAGAAGGCATTCTTAGCGCTTTGTAACAAAAATGAATTACAAACGACAGGTACTCAGTGAGATTCCGGTTTTCACCATTAATTTGTATCTTGATCACGTTAAACACATATAACTATGGCACTTTTCAAATCCGGTAATCCTGCTCTTAACGAGAAAATGTTCACAGGCACAGTCACTTTACCGCAAGAGGGCACCATGACCGAAAAAGGTACTTTGTACAAATTCGGCATTATGACCCTGTTACTCCTGGCCGCTGCTTCATTTACCTGGAAAGCTGCTGCAGAAGGAAAGAATGTTGTTCCCTGGATGTTTGGCGGGCTGATCGTTGGATTTATACTGGCCATGGTAACTGTGTTCAAAAAACAATGGTCGCCGTTCCTGGCTCCTGTATATGCTTTGGCTGAAGGTGTTTTTCTTGGCGCCATATCGTCTTACTATAACAACGCGTTTGCAGAAGTGGCCCCCGGCCTCGTGATGCAGGCAGTGGGATTAACCTTCGCTGTAGTAATCGGAATATTCTTGCTGTATCAGTTTGGAATCATAAAAGCAACGCAGCAATTCAGAGCTATTATAGTCACCGCCACTGCAGGTGTTGCACTATTTTACCTGCTCGCAATAGTTTTGCGGATGTTTGGCATCCAGATGCCGCTGATTCATGAAAGCAGCACATTGGGCATCATTTTTTCTTTGGTAGTGGTAGGCATTGCTGCCTTGAACCTGATTCTCGATTTCGACTTAATTGAAAAAGGCGCGCAAAACGGCGCACCGAAGTATATGGAATGGTATGCGGCGTTTGGTTTGATGGTGACAATTGTGTGGTTGTATATTGAAATACTGAGGTTGTTGTCGAAGATTGCAGGAAGGAAATAAGATTTTTTCCCATAAAACAAAAAACCCGGATCAGTTGATCCGGGTTTTAATTTTCTAACTCATTACCATCCATCTCCATCCATCACATTGCCTAACCCGCCAAGAATGCTGCCTTCTTCCTTACGCTTGTAAGTTCCGTAAGAAAGTATGCGTCCGGCAAGACGGCTGATCGGCAAAGTCTGAATCCATGCCTTACCGGGACCGCGCAGTGTGGCAAAGAACAAACCTTCGCCGCCGAACAAAGTATTTTTAATACCGCCTACAAACTGAATATCGTAATCGACGGTTTGCGTGTACGCAACAATACAACCTGTATCGACGCGCAGCAACTCTCCCGGCTCCAGGGTTCTTTCAAACACATGACCGCCGGCATGAACAAAGGCCATGCCATCGCCTTCGAGCTTTTGCATGATGAAACCTTCACCCCCAAAAAGACCGGTGCCGAGGCGGCGTTGAAATTCGATACCCACCGAAACACCTTTTGCTGCTGCGAGGAAGGAATCCTTCTGGCAGATGAGCTTATTGCCCAGCAAAGAAAGATCCATAGGAATAATCTTGCCGGGATAGGGCGAAGCAAAACTCACGCGCTTTTTTCCCTGGCCCATATTGGTGAATGCGGTCATGAACAAACTTTCGCCGGTGAGGAGACGTTTGCCCGCCGACATCAGTTTTCCGAAAAATCCCTGGTTAGCTTTCGAGCCGTCGCCAAAGATGGTCTGCATCTGGATGCCATCATCCATCATCATAAAGGCGCCCGCTTCCGCAATGGCTGTTTCCTGCGGGTCCAATTCAATTTCTACATACTGCATTTCTTCGCCGTAGATGTGGTAGTCTATTTCATGATTCGTTCTCATTCCTTTAATTTATTTAATCATTTAACCATTTTGTTCTCTGCCAGGTAGATTCATCAGCGATATTTTTCATCGTTTATTTTGACAACCAACCCAATACTTAAGTTGGTCTCATAAGGGATTCGTTTGTTACATGGTTTGTCATGGCATCAGAGAATTAACAACTTATGAATGCCGGGCGGTGTAAAATACTTGAAAAAAAGCGAATTCAGACCGATTTGTACACAGCGCCAGGCCGATCGACGATAAGCGGTTTGGCGTCAATTGAATATTCATTTAACTTGTACGTCCTCACTTTTTAAAAGCTACCGATTATGAAATACCCATTATTACTGCTAGCCGGCCTGGCGGCTGCCATACCTGCTTCAGTGTGTGCCCAGACGAGACTGGTTGAAAAAGTGACCCGCAAGGGAAACGAACTGGTGATTCCTTATGAGAAGTACGTTTTACCCAATGGTCTTACCCTCATTGTGCATGAAGACCACAGTGATCCCGTAGTGCATGTTGATGTCACCTATCATGTTGGCTCTGCCCGCGAAGAGATCGGCAAATCCGGCTTTGCGCATTTCTTCGAGCATATGATGTTCCAGGGCAGTGATAACGTGAAAGACGAAGAACACTTTAAGATTGTGAGCGACGCCGGAGGCACTTTGAATGGCTCTACTAACCGCGATCGCACCAATTATTACCAGACGGTGCCCAGCAATCAGCTGGAGAAAATTCTCTGGCTGGAAGCCGACCGCATGGGCTTTTTGCTGGATGCCGTAACACAGGAAAAATTTGAGATACAACGCGCCACTGTGAAAAATGAAAGGGGCCAGAATTATGACAACCGTCCTTATGGACTGGCCAGCGAAGTGGCCGCGCGCAACCTGTATCCTTATGGTCATCCCTATTCATGGCTTACCATCGGTTATGTGGAAGACCTGAACCGCGTGGACGTGAATGACCTGAAGAATTTCTTCCTGCGCTGGTATGGGCCTAATAATGCCACACTTACCATTGGCGGCGACGTCAACACAGCAGAAGTAGTGAAGCTGGTGGAAAAATACTTTGGGCCTATCCCCCGCGGCCCCGAAGTAGAGAAAGTGAAAGCAGATCCTGTTTCGGTTGATAAAGACCGTTATGTTTCGTATGTTGATAACTATGCCCGCCTGCCGATGTTGGTAATGGTATTTCCCACCGTTCCCAATTATCATAAGGATATGGCGGCGCTGGCTTGCCTGGCGCAGATATTGGGACAGGGCAACAACTCACTCTTGTACCAAAACATCGTAAAACCGCAACACGGCTTGCAGGCAATGGCCAGCAGCCAGCTTTCTGAACTGGCAGGTGAGTTCACTTTCCGCATCACTCCTTATGCCGGCAAGAGCCTGGCAGAGATGGAAAAACTGGTACGCGCCACGCTCGACAGTTTTGAAAAACGCGGCGTCACCGACGATGATATTGCGAAGTTCAAAGGCGGTATGCAGGCGCAATTGATCAACGGCCTGCAAAGCGTGTCGGGTAAAGTGGTGCAACTGGCCGCATTCCAAACCTTCACCGGCAATCCTAACATGATCGGCGAGTTGCTGAAAATGTACACATCGCTGACGAAAGAAGATGTGATGCGTGCCTACAACACCTATATCAAAGGCAAACACTGCGTGGTGCTCAGCGTGCTCACCAAGGGCAACGAGACCGCCATGGCTGCACCCGATAATTACACAATTGACAGCAGTAATTATAAAGCGCCCGACTATGGCTATGCCGGGTTGAAGTATATAAAACCAAAAGACACATTCGACCGCTCAAAAATTCCACCAAGTGGCAAGAACCCAGTAGTGAAGGTGCCCGACTTCTGGAGAAAAGACTGGCCGAATGGTATAAGAATGATCGGCACTGAAAATACAGAAGTGCCCACCGTCACTATCACCATCTCTATACCCGGCGGTCATTTGTTACAGGCAAAAGATACCTCAAAGATTGGCCTGGCTTCACTGTTTGCTGCTATGATGAACGACGACACGAAAAAGAGAACGGCCGAACAGATGTCGCTCGAGTTGCAGAAACTGGGCAGCAACATCAATGTGAGCAGTGGCATTGACAATATCACCTTCACAGTGCAAAGCCTGAAATCGAACCTGGACAAAACGCTCGCGCTGCTCGAAGAAAGACTTTTTGAGCCGGCGTTCAAAGAATCAACTTTCAAGCGCCTGCAACGTCAGCGCCTCGAAAGCCTGAAGCAGGCAAAGAGTCAGCCCGCTTCGGTGGCCAGCGATCTGATCAACAAAATCAACTATGGTCACGATCATATCCTGGGAATGAATCCTTCCGGCACCGAAAGCACCATCAGGAATATCACCCTGGGCGATATCGAAAATTACTACGCGCAGTATATGACCTCGCAAAAAACCAAGGTGGTGATTGTGGGTGATATCAAAGAAAAAGAAATACTGCCGAAGTTGGCTTTCCTCAACAAACTGCCAAACAAAAAGATCGAACTGCCTGCAGTACCTGCAAAACCCAAAGAGGTGGATAAATCGCGCGTGTACCTGGTGGATATTCCGCGTGCGGCGCAAACAGAGTTTCGTGTTGGTTATGCCACTGGTTTGAAGTACGATGCCACCGGCGAATTTTATAAAGCCACATTGATGAACTACGCATTGGGTGGCAGTTTCAATGGCCGCGTCAACATTAACCTGCGCGAAGACAAAGGCTGGACCTATGGCGCACGCACCAACTTTGACGGCGATGAATATACCGGCAATTTCATTTTCAGTTCCGGCATCAAGGCCGATGTTACCGACAGCGCATTATCGGAAGTGGTAAGAGAACTGCGCGAATATGCCACAGATGGCATTAAAGAAGAAGAACTGGTGTTTATGAAAAACGCTATCGGTCAGCGCGATGCATTGCGATATGAAACTGGTCCGCAGAAAGCCGGATTTATTTCACGCATACTCGATTATAATCTTCCTGCCAATTATGTAGAACAGCAAAACAAGATCCTGAGAGATATTACCAAGAAGGAAATAGATGAGCTGGCTAAGAAATGGATCAATCCTGATAAGCTGAATATACTACTGGTGGGAGATAAGAATAAAATACTTCCGGGCGTGCAGAAACTGGGATATGAGATTGTAGAACTGGATGTAAATGGCCGACCCGCTTCCGCCAAACTAGGTTTCTAAAAAAAATGAAAGGCATCGGACTGTCAAGAAACATCCGATGCCTTTTTTCCCCTAAAAAACCCTAAGCCTTTCTGTATTTCTTAAATCCGAGATAACGGGGTATCAATGGCCTGCCTTGAATAGCTCTCCAAATCCACATTATTAAGACTAATAAGAAGAAGAATGGTCCGGTAAAGCCCAGCAGCGCTACCCACTTGGTGCCGTAGAACTTGCTCATTGGCCTGCGCAGTCTTTCTGCGATAAGGTACATGGATGGTACCAGCAGCAGTGTCATAAAGAATGCGAATACCAAACCAAAGATCAGCGTCCACGACAGCGGTCCCCAGAACACCACGCTATCACCTCCGAAGAAGATATGGGGATTGAAACTCTCGAACAGCGTTACCCAGTTGATATTAAGACCCACTGCCAGGGGCAACAGACCTAATATTGTGGCTACCGCTGTAAGCAATACGGGTATGATACGAATCTTACCACCCTGTATGATGGCTTCCTTGGTGCGCATACCACGACCTCGCAGCTCATCGGTAAATTCAATCAGGAGGATCGCGTTTTTCACCACTATACCCGCCAATCCCACTATACCAAGCGCCACCATGATGGTTGGCATCTTCATACCTGTGAGCGTGAAGCCGAAGAGCACACCGATTACGCTGAAGAATATTTCGTTCAGTACGATGAACGGTTTGCTCAGCGAGTTAAACTGCAGCACCAGTATGCCGAAGATCATACCCAAGGCAATGATCAGCGCGGTACCGAGGAAACTGAGTGATTCCTCCTGCTCTTCCTGCTGACCGGTCTGGCGAATAATGATATTGCTGGGTTTGCCTTTGAACCTGTTGATGGCTTGTGCCACTTTCAGGTTTACCTGGTTGGGATCGTATCCATCTATCAGGTTTGAGTAGATGGTGATCATCCTTTTCAGGTTTTTACGTTTCACACCACCCAGCGTATTGTTATAATCGATCTTCACCAGGCTGCTGATGGGCACCTGCCTTATTTCGCCGGTGGCGGCGCGATAAGTGATGGTCATATTGCGCAGGTCGGCGATGTTGTTGCGCAGTTTTTCATCGTACCTGATCTGTATCTTGTATTCATCTTCGCCTTCTTTTAGTTTGCTGGCCTCCCTTCCAAACAATGCCGTACGCAATTCAAAACCGATCTGCCTGGTGCTTAAGCCTTCGCGGTTGGCGCGCTCGCGGTCTATGGTGAGCGCCAGCTCGGGCTTGGTAACGTCCACGTCGAACTTCAAACCATCGATTCCTTCAATGTTTTGTTCGTCGAGGTAGTTCTTCAGATTCACCGCGGTATTGATGATGTCGTCAAAATCTTCACCCACTACTTCAATATTCACGGGCGCTCCGGCAGCAGGACCGTTTTGTTCACTGGCAATACTGATCTCTGCACCGGGAATCTGCGTAATTGCCTTGCGCAGGCTGTCGCCGATGGCCGCCGTGCTCACACCATTTCTTTTTTCATACTCCACAAATGAGATCTGGATGCGGCCCAGGTGCGGCTGCGTACCCTGTTCGCCACTGAAAGGATCGGTAGCACCCACCGCTACGTTGGAAATTACGGACTCCACCACGGGGTTGTTTTCACCCAAAACCTGGAACACTTTATTTTCCAGCTGACGGGTAAGACTATCCGTATATTCAGTTCTTGTACCAACCGGCAGTTTCAGGTATACATATATAATGCCCGGGTCGCCGGTGGGGAAGAATTCAGTCTTGGTTCTTCCGGTAACTGCAGATACATATAAGCCAGCCGATACCAGTATAAACAATCCAAACACGGAAGCTACCAGCCAGCCGGGGCGGTTTTTGGCGAGCGCCCAGCGCAATGCTTTTTCATAACTATGCATCAGCTTCGGCAATACTTTACGCTGGAATCCATGTATCACATCGGTCAGCACATAGCGGTTGAACACGATCAGCGCCGCCAGCACCAGCATGAAGTTGCCAAAACCACGCGCCTGGAAGAGGTGAAACAACAGGCCAAAACCCACAATTATCCAGAAATATCGCTTCCTGAAAATGGCACTCTTCTTTTCGGGCGACGGGTAGTACTCCGGCTTCATGAACGATACCGCAAATACCGGGTTGATGAGGAAGGCTACCACCAGCGAAGCCGACAGTGTAAGTATCAGCACGATCGGCAGGTAAATCATGAACTTACCGATGATACCCGGCCAGAACAATAAGGGGAAGAATGGCGCCAGCGTAGTGACCGTACCCGAAAGCACGGGCACAAACACTTCACCCGCCGCCTCTTTGGCCGCCCGCACCACAGGCACACGACCATTAGCAAATATGCGGTGCGTGTTTTCAATCACCACTATGGCATCATCAACGATGATACCGAGACCAAACAACAAGCCAAACAGCACAATGAAGTTGAGCGTGATATTAGTCCCCGAGAATGCTTCTGCCCATGGTATAAACAGAAAGGCAATGAACACACTTAGCGGCACACTCAGCGCCACGAAGAAGGCATTGTTCACACCCATAAAGAACATCAGTACGATCAATACCAGCAAAAAGCCGATAACAATGGTATTGATCAGTTCTCTGAAAGATGTTTCGGTGGGTATGCTCTGGTCGCCGGTAAAGGTAATGTTCAGTTTGTCGGGCGGAGGCAATTCACCGCTTTCCTGCATTTCGGCTACAATGGCTTTTACCTTTTGTGAAGTCTCAATCAGGTTTTCACCGGCCCGTTTAATGATCTGGAGCGTGATCACGTCCTTACCATTAATGCGACTATAGCTCTCTTTCTCTTTGATTGTATCAACAACGCGGGCGATATCTTTCAGGTAAATAGACTGTCCGTGAATGTTTTTCACCACTATCTGCTCAATTTCCTTGGCTGCAGTGAACTGACCTTTTACCTGCAAAGTAGGCTGTGTGATCGCCAGTTTCACATTGCCCGCACTTAAGTCGACGTTCTCGCTTTCAATGGCCTGGGCAATATCGTTAAAGGTGACACCCGCCGCTTCCATTTTGAATTTGTCCACGTTCACCTGTATCTCCCTCTCGGGGGCACCGGCAATCTGCGCTTTGTTCACTTCCGGCAGTTCTTCAAAGCGATCCTGCAGGTCTTCCGCATATTTCTTCAACGTAAGATCGTCGTAGTTACCGCTTACGTTTACGAACATGATAGGGAAGTCGGAAAAAGCCACCTCGGTGATGGTGGGCTCTTCCGTGAGATCAGTAGGCAGGTCCGACCGCGCTCTGTCTACCGCGTCTTTTACCTTTTGCTTTGCCACCTCTACTTCCACGTCTGTCTCAAACTCTACCAGGATGCTGCTGAAATCCTGTATGGAAGTACTCTTGATATTGCGGATACGTGCCCCGGTAATGGCTTTTATTTCTTTTTCTATTGGGCGCGTCACCAGGTTCTCCATGTCTTTGGGAGAAGTACCGGCGTATATCGTGTTCACAAACACCTGCGGCATCACGATATCAGGAAACGACTCCTTCGGCAGCGATATAAATATGCTCATACCCCACAGCGTAATGGCAATGGTTGCCACATAGGCCACCGTAATGTGATCGATGACCCAGCTGGTGGGTTTGAACTCTTTGAATTTTTCAACAATCTTATTTTTGATACTCATGACTACTTCTTTAGTTCTTATTTAGCAGCTGTAGTTACTATCTGTCCTTCGTATAAACCCTGGTATCCCTGTGTGATCAGTTGGTCACCGGCGGCCAGACCTGATTTTATTTCAATCTGCTCGCCATACACTTGTCCCACTTCCACCTGCTTTTTCACTGCCACATTTCTGCCCCTTTCCTGTCCGAGTACGTACACATATTTTCCATTCTGGTCTGTCTGCACAGTACGCATCGGCACCACAATGGTATTGTTGGTCTGGTAATCGAGCAGTTTTACAATTGCTACCAGGTTGGGCTTAATATTTGGCGCAACCGGAATTTTTGCCTCTGCTTCAAACACACGCGAAGTGGGATTGATGGTCTGGCTGATGTAAGAAATTGTTGAATTGAAAGTCTTACCCACATCGGGCACTTCCACTACCACAGGCGTACCGCGGTTAATATGGGGCAGGTAATTTTCGGGGACGCCTACCCGCACTTTCAGGTCGCTGGGGTTTACGATCTTAATACCAGCTACTGTAGCGGTGGCCGAGCTGAAAGCCTCACCCACCCTGATATTTACCTGGTCTACTACTCCTGATACTTCTGCGGTGACATTGGTATAACTAATCTGTTCATTCAGCAGGTCAATCTGTTTCTGCTGGTTGTCAACAGCATTTTTGGCGGCAATCAATTCCACCTCTGTTCCAATCTTCTGATCCCAAAGATTTTTTCTTCGCTGATAGATATCCTTCAAATAATCCAGTTGAATTTTTGCCTGTTCCAGTTGCTGTTTCAGGGTACCTGCATCGAGCTTCATGAGCAGCTGGCCTTTTTTCACCGCCTGTCCTTCCTTCACATAAATGGCTCTCACCTGGCCGCCCATGCCCCGGGGAGTTACCCAGTACTCATTATCTGTAATAACCCTTCCCTGCAGGTCTATATAATGTTTGAAACTTTGCGGTTGCAATGTTTCTACTGTCACCAGCTTTTCGCGAACGCGGGCAGTAGAGTCAACAGCGCTGATTTCCTCTTCCAGCTTTGCAATCTTCTTAGAGAGTTCTTCCTGCTCTGCCTTCAGTTTGGCCAGCTCTGCTTTCTTGTCGGCAGCCGGTCCCTTTTTCTCTACTGTAGCATTACCGCACGATGCTACGAGGAAAAGGACTACGAGGGCAGTGCTTATACTATAAAAGGTTCTCATACAAATATGCTTTTGCTATTAGTTTTTTATATCATTAAAGTTTTCCGATGGCTTTCAGGTAATCAATGCGTGCAATCACCGCATCGTACAGCGCGCTGTAATAATTATTCTGCGCTGTTCTCAGGTCGGTTTCCGCATTGGTGATCTCAAGTGTTGAACCAAGACCATTGTCGTATTTCAGCTTTGCCTGGTTATACACCTGCGCAGCTAAATCCATATTTCTTTTCTGCGCATCCAGCGTTACCAGCGCGTCGCGTATGTTGGTGCTGGCTTTGTCCACCTCCTGCTCAATCTGGTTTTTCAAATCCTCTACCTGGTTCTCCGTTTGCTGCAGCGCCAGTTTGGCTGCTTTTATGCGACTGTCTTTCGCAAAACCATCAAAGATGGGGATGTTGATATTGAGTCCAACATAGGTGATGGTAAACCAGTCGCGGCCTTTTTTGAAAAAGTCGAAACTGTTACGTTGCGCGTTCCGGCTATAGTTGCCGGTAAGACTCACCGTAGGAATATAGGTAAACCGGTGGCGCTTGATATCGTACTTGTTCAGTTTGATCTGGGTCTGCAGCAACTGAAACTCCTTACGGTCTTCGAAACGAACGCTGTCCGTAAGTATTTCCTCCTTAATCGCTTCATCACTCAAAGTATCTTTCAGCACCAGCTCAGCTTTTACCGGCATACCCATCAGGTATTTTAACCCTATGTAACCTGTCTTGATAGTGTTCTCCAGCTTGATCTTTTCAGTACGCAGGTTAGCCAGGTTCACGGTTGCCCTGTCAACGTCCAGCTTTTCAACAAAGCCGTTTTCATACAAGGCGCGGGTATCGTTCAGCAATTTCTCCGCACGGGCAATATTGGCATCGATGGTTGAAATCTGTTTTTCACCCACCACCAGCTGGTAATAAATCTTCAGCACATTGGCCTTTATCTGTTCTTCGGTCAGCTGTGCCTGGGTGGTATAAAAATCGATAGATGCACGACGTGCCTGCAATCCCACAAACACCTGTCCGTCGAACAAAAGCTGGTCAATAGTGAGCCCATAAGTGCCGTTGTACTCAGTACCAAACTGCACCGGAATGAAGGTACCCGGTGTACCGCCAAAAAATTCGGCGGGTATAAGGCTTGTCGGCAGGTCAACATACTTGGTCACGTTCAGCGAACCGTTTACCTGCGGAAAAGCAGCCGCTGTGATTTCGCGGTTGCCCTGTTGACGAATCTGAATTTGCAATAATGCGTTGCGCACCTGTGTGCTGTTTTTCATGGCATACTCTACCGCCTCGGCAGCCGTCATTTCGTGCCGCTGCTGGGCGGGCGGGGTTTGCTGTGCGCTGATTTGCTGCACAAGCAATATTGCGAAAGCTACGATCAGGGTCTTCTTACTTAGCCTTGCCTGATGTGTTCTCATACTGCTGTATATTTTTAAATCTTTTCTGTTGATGTTTCAAAATCAGTTTATATCCCTTCAAAGAAGCCACGCCAAAGACAAAATGCTCAATTGTTTCTCTCGACACATCCGCCAGTTGGTATTTCGAAGGCGGATACAGGTCCATGTTAAAGGGTATCATCATCGACTCGAGCCGGAATTTTGCCAATACGTCTATATTGATCTCCGGGCGGTATAACCCTTCCCTCACGCCCCATTCCAGGTTGCGCCGAATGATCTGCAACAGGAATTTGTTTTTGTATTCCATGAAACGCTGGTAGGCGCGCACATGAAATTTTTCCAGGTCGTAGATGATGACAGGATTCATATTGCGAAACTGCTCCACAATCCTGTCTACCGTAATAAAGATCTCCTCGATGGCATCATTGGCCTTGCGACTGTCTTCCAGGCACTCCACCTGCATATTGTTCACTTCGTCGTTCACCACTTCATCTACCAGCTCATTCTTGTCGGCGAAATACTGGTATATGGTTTTCTTCGACATGGCCAGGCTGGTCGCGATATCGTCCATCGATACTGAACGAACGCCGTACCGCAGAAACAATTCTCTTGCTTTATCGCGTATGCGCACTTTTACATTAGCTTCCATAAAAACGCGGGCAAAACTAGGGAAACTTTTAGCGTTACAAAAGTTTCCACTTAGTTTTTTTTACAGATATTTGATGGATAGCCGATATGGCATTACAAACTGCCGTATTCGTTGGACAGACTGCATACAGCACACGATGAAAGCGGTAACCATGCGCATATGCGAAATGCGAACGTTAGTTAGTCATAGAGAATCATTTTTTGAGTTTCCTGCCGGGGAATCAGGAAGTAAACAAATTACAGACCAAAAAACCTGCATGCCGCCGGCTGCTTATTTTTGCCGTTTGCCGGCCTGAAAAGTTTTCTTTGATATAATAACCAGACAACTATGAAGCATTTTCTCCGAAAAATATTCCGGAATTTTTTGCAGGGTCTGATCATCCTGGCGCCCATTGCCATTACGATCTACGCCGTAACAGTGTTGTTCAATTTTATCGACAGCATTCTGCCCGATATGATTGCCAATATCTTTCCGCAGTTGCTGCAGACCGATAAAGACGGGAAAGTTCGCACCATACCCGGGGTAGGCTTTGTAGTGGTGGTGCTGATCGTGATCGGCGTGGGTTATATTTCTTCCTCGTGGATGGTGAGCCGTTTAGTAGAGTTATTTGACAAAATTTTGGAAAGAACCCCGGGCATCAAACTGGTTTACACCACGGTAAAAGACTTCTTTGAAGCCTTTGCCGGCGAAAAGCGCAAATTCGACAAACCGGTGCTGGTGGCTATTGAAAGTCCTGATATATGGCAGATTGCCTTTATCACGCAGGAAGAAGCCAACGATTTTGGCCTGCATGAATACGTGACGGTGTATATTCCGCACTCGTACGCCTTCAGCGGGCGATTGTATTTCGTAAAAAGCGAGCGTGTCAGAATTCTACCCGATTTGAGTTCTGCCGACGTCATGAAGTTTGCCATTTCGGGCGGCGTCACAAAAATTGAAGAGCATGAGGTAAGGAAAGCAGAATAAGCCGTATTTTCGTGTAATCTGTACCGTTGCTATGAAAACAATCTTGCTTGTTCCGCTTTTGCTCGCTCTTTCGTGGCGCCAGCCGCGCTGGGGATTTTACGGCCACCAGCTGATCAATTATCATGCAGTGTTCCTGCTGCCCCCGGAGATGCTGGTGTTGTACAAAGCGCATATCAACTTCTTAACCGAACATGCCGTTGACCCCGACAAACGCCGCTATGCCGTTGCCGCCGAAGGCCCGCGCCACTATATCGATATCGATCATTACGGGAGATACCCTTACGATTCATTGCCACGCACCTGGAATGCTGCCGTTGCGAAATATTCTGAGGACAGTGTAACAAAATACGGCATCGTGCCCTGGTGGATCCAAACCATGCTGCACCGCCTCACCAAAGCATTTTCAGAAAAAGACCAGTCGCGCATTCTGAAGCTCTCCGCCGAATTAGGTCATTACATTGCAGATGCGCACGTGCCCCTCCACGCCTGCAGCAATCATAATGGTCAATACACCAACCAGCGCGGCATTCATGGCTTTTGGGAATCGCGCGTACCCGAGTTATTGGCGGAAAAGCAGTGGGATTTTTTCATTGGTAAAGCGGTGTATATCGACAAGCCGCTCCCATTTACCTGGCAGCGCGTACTCGAAAGTGCTGCTGCAGCCGACAGTGTGCTGCACCTCGAACGCGAGCTCAGCAAAAAATTTCCACCCGATAAAAAATATGCTTTCGAAGAACGCAATGGCACACTCGTAAAACAATACTCCTTCGCGTACACACTCGAATACGATAAAATGCTCAACAACATGGCCGGGCGCCGCATGCGCGCTTCCATATTTGCAGTGGCATCCTTCTGGTACACGGCCTGGGTGAATGCAGGACAACCCGATCTGAAAGAACTCACCAACCAAGAATTCAGCGAGAAGGATATGAAGGAATTTGAAAAACTGAACAAAGACTGGTTAAATAGCAACGGTAAGGCTCCTGGAAAAGACTGCGACTAGGCCGGCGGATTTAACGCGGATTATCCGCAAATTCACGCTACTTTTGCACTCCATTTAATAACCGATGATTCACAATTTCAACGCGGGGCCCAGCATTTTACCGAAGGAAGTATTCCAGCAAGCCAGCCAGGCAATAGTAAACTTCAACAATACCGGTTTATCCATTCTTGAGTTGGGTCACCGTACCGAGACCTTCCAGGCCGTTATGGATGAGGCCATTGCATTGACCAAAGAACTGATGCAACTGGACGACGAGCACTCCGTGTTATTCCTGCATGGCGGTGCCAGCACTCAATTTTTCCAGGTGCCCATGAACCTGCTCAGCGAACAGGATGTGGCCGCCTATACCGATACCGGCGTGTGGGCCACCAAGGCCATTAAAGAAGCAAAGATTTTCGGCCACGTAGAAGTGGTATGCAGTTCAAAGGATAAGAATTATACCTACCTGCCTAAACAATTTTCGGTTCCTAAGACCGCTAAATTTCTTCATCTTACCACCAACAATACCATTTACGGCACGCAGTGGCATGACCTCAATATTTTCTACGAAACGGGTGTGCCACTGGTGGCAGACATGAGCAGCGACATACTGAGCCGCACCATCGACTTCAACAAATTTGACCTGATATATGCGGGCGCACAAAAGAATGTGGGCGCCGCCGGCGTGAACCTGGTGGTCGTGAACAAGAGAATTCTGGGTAAAGTAAACCGACAGATACCTACCATGATGGACTACCGGGTACATATCGAAAATGGCTCCATGCTGAATACGCCCCCGGTGTTTGCAGTATATGTGTGTATGCTCACCCTTCGCTGGCTGAAGGCCCAGGGCGGTGTAGGCGCTATTGAAAAAGTGAATGAACAAAAAGCCAGGCTGCTGTACGATACCATCGACAGCCTGCCGATTTTCCGCGCCACCGTAGCGCCCGAAGACCGCAGTCGGATGAATGCCTGCTTTGTGATGGAAGATCCGCAACTGGAAAAAGAATTCCTGGCGGTGTGCAAAGAAAATGGCATGGTGGGCGTGAAGGGACACCGCTCGGTAGGCGGTTTCCGCGTATCGATGTACAATGCCCTGTCGCTGGCAAGCGTGCAGGCGCTGACCGAACTGATGAAAGAATTTGCTAAACGAAAAGGATAACCGAAACTATTATGGCGAAAATTTCCCCTTTCAAAGCACTGCGTCCAAAACCCGAGCTGGCCAAACAAGTGGCCTCACGCCCTTATGATGTATTGAACTCCGAAGAGGCAAGGGCCGAAGCCGCAGGCAATTCATTCTCATTCCTCCATATTACTAAATCAGAAATCGATTTGCCAGCCACTGTTGATATTCACAGTCAACAGGTATATGAAACCGCCAAAGAAAACCTGGAAAACTTCAGGCAGCAAGGCGTTTTATTCCGCGAGCAAAAGCCTTGCTATTATATTTACCAGCTGGTGATGAATGGTCGCGCGCAGACAGGTTTGGTTTGCGGCAGTTCAGTGGACGACTATGAAAACGACATTATCAAGAAACACGAATTTACGCGCCCAGAAAAAGAGCAGGACCGCATCAACCATATAAAGACTACCGGCGCGCAAACGGGCAATGTTTTTCTCGCCTATAGAAATGTAGCCGAAATAGATTTGATCATAGAGAAATGGCAATCGGAGAACCAACCGGAATATGATTTTGTGGCTGATGATGGCATTAGTCATACTATCTGGGTGATCAATGACGATGCCGTGATTAATTCCATCACCGAACTATTTTCCCGGAAAGTTCCGCATACCTATATCGCCGATGGTCATCATCGCGCTGCCTCTGCTGCCAAGGTGCGGAAGTCGCTTACCAATAAAACGCCGGATGCTGATTATTTCCTTACTACCCTGTTTCCCTCCAATCAACTTTATATAATGGACTACAACCGGGTAGTGAAAGATCTGAACGGTTTGGATAAGGAAAGTTTTCTGAAAAAACTGGAACACCATTTCGCCGTAGAAAAAGTGTCGCAGGCTTTTTCGCCCGGCCAGCTTCACCAGTTTGGTATGTACCTCGACGGTCAGTGGTATGCATTGACCGCGCGCGAAGGCAGCTACACCAGCGACCCCATCGGCGTGCTGGACGTAACCATATTAAGCGAAAAAATACTGGATCCGGTATTGGGCATTAAAGACCAACGCACCGATAAGCGTATAGATTTTGTAGGTGGCATCAGGGGACTGGGTGAATTGGAGAAAAGGGTAAACAGCGGCGAAATGGCAGTAGCATTTAGTCTGCATCCTGTTACTATTCAGCAGTTATTTGATATTGCCGACAGCGGAAATGTGATGCCCCCCAAAAGCACCTGGTTTGAGCCCAAATTGAGGGATGGGTTATTGACACATCTTATTTATTAAAGCAGGCAAGTTGCGCGGGTGGCCCTGCGCTCAGCCATAGCCATTTAAACTCCCGCTCGTTGAGGCTGGGCCGCCCTTCCACGCCTTCACCTATTATTACTTGGCGTCTTTGCGCGACACTCACTCCCGCATCTACACATTTATAACTCTGCACCTTTGCGCGATACCCCTCTTTGCCCCGCCCTGCCAACCAAACTTTAACACCTGCCGTCTTTTTAACATTTACCAAAAACCTATCTTTGACGGGTATGAAAAAATCTCTATTGTTCGCCGCTTTATTTTCAATTGCATATACTGTTACCGCACAGGATTCAGCCATTTTTAAAGCCCGTGAAACTGCCAGGAATTTCCAGATGCAGGGAGATTTTACCAACGCCATCCTGGTATTGAACCAGGCGCTGCAGAAAGATGAAGACAATCTTGACCTGCAAAAAGATCTCGCTTTCAACTACTACCTGAACAGGAACTACGCAAAGGCGCTGGAAGTGGCCAAACCCTTTGCAGATCGCAAAGACGCCGATGTGCAGGCCTACCAGATTCTCGGCATGGTGTATAAAGCCCTTGAAGAAAGAAAGGAATGCGAGAAAATGTACAAAGCCGCATTGAAAAAATATCCCAACAGCGGCGTGCTGTACAACGAGTACGGCGAAATGTTGTGGAGCAAAGAAAACTGGAGCGAGTCGCTCAAGCTTTGGGAAAAAGGCATTGAAGTAGATCCCAACTATTCAGGCAATTATTATAATGCAGCCCGCTATTATTTCTTTTCGCAGGATAAAGTGTGGGGACTTATTTACGGCGAAATATTCGTAAACCTCGAAAGCTATTCAAAGCGCACGCCCGAGATCAAGAAAATGCTGCTGGAAGGTTATAAGAAATTATTTACAGAAGGCAATATGACGAAGAACCAGGATACGAAGAATGAATTTGTAAAAGCCTTCCTGGACATCATGAAAACGCAGGCACCCTTTGTTGCCGAAAACGGCATCACTCCCGAAACACTGTCGGCCGTGCGCACCAAGTTTATTATCGACTGGTTTGAAAAATACGCCACTAAATTTCCTTTCCGCTTATTTGATCACCATCGCCAGTTGCTGAGAGAAGGTATGTTCGATGCCTACAACCAATGGATCTTCGGCACCGTAGCCAACCTCACTGAATATGAAAACTGGACGAAGGCTCACCCCGACGAGTTCCAGAAATTTGATTATTTCCAGCACAACAGGGTGTTTAAAATGCCGGGTGGACAGTATTACAAATAATTTAAATGGCCCGTTTCACCTTGCTTTGTTTATTGCCCCGATTTTGGTAATTTGTTGTCAATCATCTGGAATTAAACTCAAACAACGATTGTCATGACCGAACCCAGACGGCTCTTCGATTGCCTGGCCTATCATTTGGAACGTACCCCCATCGCAGATATGCTGGTGGCCAAAGAAAATGGCCAGTGGAGAGCCTATAGCACGACGGAGGTGAAAGACATCGTAGACAAACTCAGCGCCGGCCTGTTGCAACTCGGCATCAGCTGCGGCGATATGACCGCCGAAAAGCGCGACAAGGTTTCCATACTTTGTAAGAACCGCCCTGAATGGGTAATGCTCGACCTGGCGGTGCAACAAATTGGCGCTGTTCTCACTCCCATATATCCCACCATCAGCGTAAACGACCTCGAGTTTGTGTTGAATGATGCGCAGGTGAAAGTGTGTTTTGTCAATGATGAAGAGCTCTATCACAAAGTAATGAGCGTGAAAGACCGCGTGCCTTGCCTGAAACATATTTTCACCTTCGACAAAGTGGCCAATGCGCGTCACTGGAAAGAACTGCTGGAGACCGCCGATAAAGATACTATCGCTCAAATTCCCTCAATTGCGGAAAAAATAAAGAATGATGACCTGGTGACCATCATCTACACCTCGGGTACCACGGGCACTCCCAAAGGCGTGATGCTCTCGCACAACAATATTCTCAGCAATGTGCAGGCCGCGCAAAATTGCCTGCCGCCATTTGAGAATATGCGCGCACTGAGCTTTCTTCCGCTCAATCATATTTTCGAGCGCATGATCACCTTCTTCTATTTGTTTCGCGGTATCGGCATTTATTATGCAGAAAGCCTCGAGACCATAGGCGATAACCTAAAAGAAGTGAAGCCGCACCTGTTCACCACCGTGCCGCGACTACTTGAAAAAGTATATGACCGCATTATGGCCAAAGGCGCCGAACTGACCGGCATCAAAAAGAAATTATTCTTCTGGGCGCACGGATTAGCCACACGATACGAGATTAATCAAAACCAGGGGTTGGGTTATAATCTTCAACTCGCCCTCGCCAATAAACTCATCTTCAGCAAATGGCGCGAAGCGCTGGGCAATAATATCAAGTGTATAGTGAGTGGTGGTGCTGCCTGCCAGGTGAGACTGATACGAATTTTCACTGCAGCAAAAATCCCGATTCTTGAAGGATATGGATTGACAGAAACTTCGCCGGTGATCAGCGTAAATCGTTTTGAAGTAAAGGACCGCTGCTTCGGCACCGTGGGTCCGCTGCTCGATGGCGTGGAAGTGAAGATTGCCGACGACGGTGAAATACTCTGCAAAGGCCCCAACATTATGATGGGCTATTACAAACGTCCTGACCTCACAGCAGAAGTGATGAGCGGCGAATGGTTTCATACCGGCGATATCGGCATGATGGTGGAAGGCCGTTTCCTGAAGATCACTGACCGCAAGAAAGAAATGTTTAAAACCAGCGGCGGTAAGTATGTAGCGCCGTTGCCAATTGAAAACAAGCTGAAAGAATCTCCCTTCGTAGAGCAGATTATGGTAGTGGGCTCAGAAAGAAAATTTGTGGGCGCACTCATCGTGCCTTCCTTCCCCAACCTGCGCGACTGGGCGCGCCAGCAGGGATTAGATAATCTCAGCAACGAAGAACTGATAAGTCACCCGAAAACTATTGAGATGTACCGCGAGCTGGTTGACTCCTTCAACAAATTCTTCAACCACGTGGAGCAGATCAAGAAATTTGAACTGCTGCCCAATGAATGGAGCATTGAGACAGGTGAAATGACGCCGAAGCTGAGCCTGAAGAGAAAAGTGGTGATGGAGAAGTATAAGGATGTGGTTGAAAAGATTTATAAGTGAAGATTGAAGAAGGAACAGGCAGCACGAAAGCGAATTTCGAGTTAATCATATTTGCGGGCTTTGGTGAGGAAGAAGTCGCGGTATGAGAGTCCGATGGTGAACTGGAAATAATTTTCTTTGATGAGGCCGTGGCGGGTGGTGCCACGCTGGCCAATTTCGAGACCGATATTATATAACACATTCCGATAGTTGCTGGCGAAACCGAAGGTGGCTCCGAATTCCCTGATGGGGTTGCTGCGAACGCTCAGATAAGAGTTGTTGAAAAATCCCCCGAATTGAAAAAACTGGTAAGTGGTACGACGATCCCAGCGTTCAACCTTCCGGCCAATTTCTACTCCTCCTGACAGGCGCTGGCTGTTGACCATGCTCCAGCCGCTTCCTTTTATGTTGAGTGGTTCCCATTTTTCTTCGCTATAATCGGCAGCGATGGTAAACATATTATTTTTCCTGATTGCGATGCCGGCGCCAAAAGAGAGCGGCAGTTTGAATGGGTCGGTTTCAATGAGCGCCTCGTCAATCATTATGTTGTCATTTTCTTTAACCGTAACAGTGCGCTCGGGTGAAATATCCATTTTAGCGGCGAAACGGCCTCCCGCAGAAAGCGTCCATTGCAAATTGAGCGGAATTGTATAAAGCAAGCCGTACTCGAGACGGGCATTAGAATAAAAATCCTGCACCCTGGTTTCAATCAAATGGTCCTCATTTCCGCCGGTCATAAATTCTGCGCGGTTAATGGAGCCGCTGATAACGTTAATCCTGAGCCCAAGCAGCAGATTCTTTTTGATGGAGATCGCATTTGTCCAGTAAAAACTATTCAGCCCGCCATCTCCTTCGTACTGCACCGGGAATTTTTCGGCAGATCCTTCTACCGATAAATTGCCGAGATATTTGTAGTTGATCGTGCTGTATTGACTAAAGCCCGCGCTGCTGGCCCAGTTGTTGGTGATCTTTACCGCGAAGGAAGCGCGTCGCACCCCAAAATCGCGACCGGGTCGGGCACTAGCATCAATGGGATCACCAATATACTTCACAGACTTTCCTGCAAGCTGGAGATCAAAATTGTAAAAGCCCTTCTGCATTCCGGCGATGGAAGCGGGATTATGGCTGATGACCCAGGCATCGGCAGGCAGTGCAAGACCCGTGTAACCCATACCGCCCGTACGGTTGAATTCACGGTGTTCTATGTTGCCGATTCCATATACGGTGTACGGACTCGTCATATCCTGCGCGCAAACTGAAGCAGAGAAAAGTAATGCAAGGCCGCCCAGGCGGTATTTGTATTTGGTAAGATTTTTCATGGCTTACTCGAGATTTACAGTTACAATAGAAATACTTAATTGCGATGCATTCTTCCCAATAGCGGCATCTCCAAATACGGCGCGATTAAGTTGAGTGGATTGCTCCGGAGTCGATTGCGTCACAAAAAATCCAACGCCCGCGCTGGCCGGCGTTTGCAAAAGATGTCTGATAAAATTGGTAATGTTGAAGCGGTAATAATTATTCGTTCCATAAATATGATCGAGCACGGGCGTGGCAGTCAATATAGAAAAACCGGTAGAATCTGCCAGCGGCGAGCCAACAATATTGGATTCGTCAGTTTGCATCAGCATTAACGAGGGCGGCAATGAATAAATATCAAAAGACTGCGACAGCGGCCTCAATAATATTTCAGCGCGCAGCAGGTTTACCGGCTTATCAGTATTGAGAATATTCTGCAGTCCCGGAAAAATAATTTTCATGAGCACGCCGGTGGTGGGTTGTGTGTAACCAATATGATTTGTCTCGGCAGAAGACAGCTCATGTTTTCCAGCCATTGCCGGATCGGGCAGACTGCCATTACGGTTTACCAGCGTTTGCCTGAAAGCCCGGTCATTTGCCAGTGAAGTAAAATCCACATACTCTTCTTTCGGAAAAGGAGCGGTGAGATGATAATGCAAGCGCATCACCATACTGCCGCCTTCGCCTTTCAACCCATACACCACGCCTTCCGAATCGTGGGTGGTGGAAACCCGAATGCCCTTGAAGTAAAGCAGGAAATTATCTTGTGAATTCAGCTCGTCCGCTTTCGATCTTATCTTGGAAAATATTTCCTGCCCTTTTGCCTGATCCAAACGAATAATCACCGAATCAGTGAGGTGGGGATAAATGCGTACCTGCTTGCTGCCCAGTGGCGAAGGTTTTATGGAAAAATTGCTTGTATTGTACAACTGGTCATTATAACCCAGCTCAATGCTTTCATCCAGTTCATGCACTTCAAGCGTTATCGCTTTTGTAGTATCGCCATAGTAGTATTTATCAAGCCGAATGATGAGCACCAGTGAGTCAAACACTGCATTATCCGCAATATCCTCTGTGGTACCGGGCATACCGATTTGCAGAAATGCCCGCGAAGTGATTTCCCCGAAATGCGGATCATTATACCTGCCAACAAGAAAAGAATTCGTGTTGCCCGTTGCAAAAGAATCAACTATAACCGTTGAAATAAAAGGAGTGATAGTATCAATTTTAACGACGCGGGTATAACTGTCCGGGGGATCGCCTTCAAACTGAATCGGATCCCTGTAGCAGGAGGAGATCATGAAAACTACGCACACAAGAAACAGTTGTCGCATGAAGCCATTGTTTCGCGCAATTTATTTCTGCTCGCGGTAGAGAAGTTGTTATAGTATATCAATGCCGCAGAATAATCGGCGAATCTGCGTTGCAGGTATATGATTGCTTACGTCGGATGCGGATCCTCGCAATGCAGTACCAAACTGCACTGATAGATTTAAACTCCCCAACCGTCGTTGCCAACCACTGCTCCATCTATTTTAAGATACCCTTCTCAGCCTTTAAAAATATTTTTAGCGAAAAATAACCTCTATGAGAAATGGGATTGCATATTGCATAGGCCTCTCTATTGTAGCGACTTCTTTTGTTCTTTCGCAAGCCTGTACCAAGACTACCGATACCAGCAGTGAACTGATCGGCAACTGGACGCGCAGCTCCGATTTTGATGGTAATGCCCGCAGCGAAGCCGTCACTTTCGTTATAGGCGATTATATCTATCTCACCACCGGCACCACCGACCGCGAACGCTTTCGCGATCTGTGGGAGTATAATCTAGATCGTCGTTACTGGACACAAAAAGCTGATCTTCCTGCAGCAGCGCGCAGCTCAGCCGTAGCATTTGTGATTGGCGACAAAGGATATGTAGGCACAGGCTACGATGGCGCCAACCGGCTGAAAGATTTCTGGTGTTATGATCCCGCCAAAAACGAATGGAACCAGATAGCCGATTTCGGCGGCACCGCCCGCTACGATGCCGTTGCATTTGCCGTAAATGGAAGAGCATTTGTCGGCTCGGGTTTCGATGGCAATTATCTGAAAGATCTCTGGGAGTATATTCCCGCCGAGGATGCCTGGCAGCAACGCGCCAGCATAGGTGATTTTAAACGCTCGGCCGCAGTAGCTTTTGTGGTGAACAATAAGGCGTATGTATGTTCGGGCAACAACAATGGCTCGGCCCTCAACGACCTGTGGATGTATGACGATGCCAATGATACATGGATAGAAAAACGAAAACTCACCAACGTAAGCGCAGAAACTTACGACGATGAATACACCAGCATTGCGCGATACAATACCGTGGCAATGGTGATCGGTGATAAAGTTTACATCAGCACCGGCGAAAGCGGCTCTCTCAACAGCGATACCTGGGAGTATGATCCCGGGAATGATCTATGGACAAAGAAAACAGCCTTTGAAGGAACGGCACGTACGGGCTGTGTCGCGTTCAGCCTATCAGGACGCGCTTTTGTTCTTACCGGTCGCAGTGGTGCACAATCCTTTGACAACGCTTATGAATGGCATCCTAACGATGAGCAGGTTGACAACGATTAAACTCCACAACATTTTCATAGTCGGAGTGTCGCTGCTGATCGCGGCCAGCTTCTGGGTTTTTCCTGTTGGAAAAAATCGCGAAACTGTTTTTAACTATCAGTTATTTCAAACGAACGATGGCTGGGGCTATGACATATTGGTGAACGACAGTATATGTATTCACCAGGATTGTATGCCGGGAAATTTTAACAAGAAAGCTTTTCCTGAAAAGCAGCAGGCAGCCAAGGCGGCGGGTCTGGTAGTAAGAAAACTGCGCGAAGGGAAAAGTCCGGCCATCAGCAGGGAAGAACTGCAAACGATTATTGCCGCAAATGAATGAACATGGCAGCGAAAGACAGCATCAATAGTTTTTTGTTTACGTTGTTTGGGTTTCGCAAGGCCAAAAGCCGCGCGCATATAGTGCTGGTAGTATTGATTCATATTGCGGGCTGGTGCTTATTGTTTCTGTTGCCGCTTTTCTTTTATCCCGTCCGGATCGGAAGTAATCGCTTTATTGTTCGCGAGCTGATAGATAAAGCTTTCCTGGTGGGATTTTTCTACCTGAACTATTATTTCCTGATACCAAGGTTCTTTGAAAAAAAGAAAAGCCTTATATATTTTGCTTTGGTGATTGCCTGCTTCCTGGTGTATTTCGGACAAAGTGTGTTGGTAAGACAGCAGTACGGCGTTTTAACCAGGGGAGCACCGATTGCGATTAGTTTTCGCAGCCCGCCCCCGCCGCATCCCGCGCCGGAAGAGGGTGTGCCCTTGCACAGGCGTGTATTTCAACCGCCCAACAGCCAGGCCATCATCAGCATTGATTCCGGCAATGTAATGTTACCGGCCATGGGCATACGTGAGAACATAGTGTTCGGTATTCCGCGCGCTGTGTGGTTATTATCGCTAAACAATACCCTTTCATCGTTTTCATTGCTGTTGCTGATGGGTGGTTTTATTCGCCTGTCATTTTCGTTCATCAGGAACCAGGATGAAAAGAAAGCGTTGGAAAATGCCAACCTGAATGCAGAAGTCAGTTTTCTGAAGTCGCAAATTAACCCGCATTTCCTGTTCAATACATTAAATGGCATTTATTCACTGGCAAATGCGCGGTCGCCGCATACCGAAGAAGCAATACTCAAATTATCACAAATGCTTCGTTATGTGCTGTACGATAGCAGCACCGAACGCATCGAGTTGGGAAGAGACATAGCATATATCACCAATTTCATTCACCTGCAAAGACTTCGGCTGGCGCAGAAAGTGAAGATCAATTATGAAGTGCAGGGCAGGACGGAAGGACTTTTCATCGCGCCGCTGCTATTGATAAGTTTTATAGAAAATGCGTTTAAGCATGGCGTTAGTTATATACATCCATCCACCATTTCTGTGGAGATATTGGTTTTTGATGAAACATTAACACTGGTGGTCTCCAACACGGTGTTCGAAAACAATAAATTTGATACCGGCGGTATAGGAATGAAAAATGCAAGGAGAAGACTGGACTTATTGTACCCGGGAAAATATCTCCTGGATATTGTGAAGAATGATCGTCTGTACGTTGTGAACCTCAAAATTAACCTGCAAAGTGATTAACTGCTTAATAATTGACGACGAGCCATTGGCGCTCGATCTTCTTGAAAACTTTATCAGTAAGGTGCCATACCTGAAATTAGCGGGCCGTTTTGAAGAACCCCTGATGGCACTTCCGCATATTGAGAATGGCAGTGTGGATCTGCTTTTTCTGGACATTAAAATGCCTGATATTACGGGCATCGATTTCTTCAAATCACTGCATCATAAACCCGAAGTAATTTTCACCAGCGCCTATACTGAATTTGCAATAAATGGTTTTGATCTGAAGGCGGTGGACTATCTCGTTAAACCTATTTCGTTTGAATTGTTCGTTCGCGCAATAAACCGCGTGAAAGATTATCTTGAGTACAAAGCTAACCGCAACGGCAAGAACAGGGATTATTTTTTCATCAATGCATCGCACAAGGTGCACAAGATTTTTTACAACGATATCCAGTACCTGGAAGGATTTAAAGACTACACGAAAATTTTCCTGGCGGGTAGCTCGTCGCCACTGGTGGTGTTGCACAACCTGAAATACTTTGAAGATTTGCTGCAGGAAAATGATTTCGTGCGTATTCACCGTTCGTATATCGTTCCCATCCGTATGATCACGACAATTTCACGCAAGGCGGTGACGATTGGCAACCTGACTCTGCCGGTGAGTGATAACTACAGGGAGAAGTTGTTTGCTATAATTGGGTAGAAGCCTCACGCAAAGGCGCCAGGCCTGGTTCAAACTTTGCGCCCTGGCGCGCTTTGCGCGCACCATTTCTCTTTCATTTCGGCCTTTGCGGGCGCCATACTCTGCGGCTGCTAAAACTTACACTTCATTCCCACCTTTTGACAATTCAAACAACCTCGCCTTGATCGGGGACTAAGGTCGGCTCAAATTTGTAGCCGCAAAACACCTTAAAATACAGATCACAGTGAAAAAACTCATCTACATACTCCTTCTCATGGGCTCCATGGGCTTCACCTCGGGGGCCGCCAATACCTCGCTTTCAAAGGGCGAAAAGAAAAGAAAAATTGACCGCCGCTATACCAATTCAGGCTACCTTGAAGTAACTACTCCCACTTCCTATTCGCTAACAGTTGGTAGTTAAACCAAATCTGATATAGCTGGATTTTCAAAAACTGAATCTGTTTTATTTCTGCAGACCTTTTCAATTTTGTGGCTAAATAAGTAGCTGCTCCCGCTCAATTCGGGTTGCGCGTGCAGTTGCCCTTTATCACCTTTGGACAAAAATATAGCCATGCAAAAGGAACAGGTACTGATGAAAGAAGAAACGCTCGATCCGGCCGACTGGAGTTCGGTGCGGCAATTAGGTCATCGCATGCTCGATGATATGATCGATTATTTACAGTCGGTGGGCGAGCGCCCGGTCTGGAAAAAGCCGCCACGCTCCGCCATCGAAAGCATGAAGCAGCCATTGCCGCGCCAGGGTCGGGATCTGTCGGAAGTGTACGATGAATTTTTCACGCAGGTACTTCCCTACAACACCAACAATATTCACCCGCGATTCTGGTCGTGGGTGCAGGGTGGCGGTACCGTAGGCGGCATGCTGGCCGATATGCTGGCATCGGGTATGAATGCCAACGTAGCCAATGGCGATCATATGGCCATGTATGTTGACCGAGCCGTGATTGAATGGTCGAAAGAAATGATGAGCTTTCCCCAATCAGCCAGCGGTATGCTGGTGAGCGGAGCCTCCATGGCCAATATCACCGCGCTGATTGTAGCGCGCAATAGTTTTAACCGCAATATCAAATTGCATGGACTGCGCGCCGCGCCTGCACAACTGGTGGTATATGGATCGGCCGAAACACACAACTGCGTGCTGAAAGGCGTGGAAGTAATCGGCATCGGCAGCGAGAATTTCCGCAAGATTCCCGTTGATGAAAATTTCCGCATACGCACAGATATACTACGGCGCAGTATTCGGGAAGACCGCCAGGCGGGTCTGCTGCCCTTCTGCATTGTGGGCAATGCAGGCACGGTAAATACCGGCGCCATTGATCCGCTGGACGAATTGGTTGAAATTGCCCGCGAAGAAAGATTGTGGTTGCATGTTGACGGAGCTTTCGGCGCTATTCCGAAAATTCTTCCTGAATTTGAACCGCAACTGAAAGCACTGGAACAGGCCGATAGCCTGTCATTCGACTATCACAAATGGTTACACGTAAACTATGAAGTAGCCTGTGTGCTGGTGCGCGATGCCATTGCTCACCGCGAAGCTTTTGCCACCGCAGTAAGCTATCTTACCGTGCACGAACGCGGTCTGGCCGGCGGCCCTGAAATCCTTACCAACTACGGTATGGAACTCTCGCGCGGATTCAAGGCACTCAAGGTCTGGATGTCGCTGAAAGAACATGGTATTGAAAAATACGCCGCCATGGTGCGCCAGAATATTCGCCAGGCCCAATACCTGGCCAAACTGGTGCGCAATGAAAAAGAACTGGAATTGCTGGCCGATGTATCGCTGAATATTGTGTGCTTCCGCTACAATCCCGGCAATCGCACCGAAGAAGAGCTGAACGAGCTGAACAAGGAACTACTGATGCGCCTGCAGGAACAAGGTGTTGCCGCGCCATCCTATACCGTGCTGCACAACAAATACGCCATCCGCGCCGCCATCACCAATCACCGCAGCAAGCGCGAAGATTTTGAGGAGTTTGTGAAAGGGGTGGTGGAAATTGGGCGCTCACTGTAGCGGTGAGGCGCTGAAGCACAGTTTCGGGTTTGGGGTTTGGCGTTTCGGGTTCTACATTCGGGCAGCAATTATAAAGCGCGGCAGCAACCCGGAAGCCGAAACCGGCGACTGCACCCGCCACTATTTACTATCTTTACAGTCCATAACATTTAAAATTATCCGCCATGGAACTCACCGATGAGATAATAGTAAAAAGAACAACCAATTCGAGGTTGAAGGAAGTCGATTTTGATAAGCTGGGATTTGGAACCTATATCTCCGATCACATGCTGATCAGTAATTACAAAAACGGACAGTGGGAAACGCCGCAGATTGTGCCGTTTGGAGATCTTTCCTTAAGTCCTACTACGCTGGCGCTGCATTATGGCCAGTCGGTATTTGAAGGCATGAAGGCCTTTAAGCTGGATGATGGACGCATCAACCTGTTTCGCATACATAAACACTACGAGCGCTTCACCAAGTCGCTGCATCGTATGTGCATGACCCCGGTGCCGGAAGAAACTTTTATTGAAGGCCTCCGCAAGTTGGTAGAAGTGGACAGCGCCTGGATTCCAACTACTGAAGGTTCCTCTCTGTATATCCGTCCGCTCCAATTTGCCAGCGAAGCCAAGTTTGGCGTGAAAGTTTCCGATGAATATATTTTCCTCGTATTCACCGGACCCGTAGCGCCTGCCTTTGGTCAGCCTATCAAACTGAAAGTGGAAACTCACTACATACGTGCAGCACGCGGTGGCACCGGCTTTGCAAAATGCGCGGGCAACTATGGTGGCGCTTTCTATCCTACGCAACTCGCCAAAGAAGCCGGGTACGACCAGGTATTGTGGACCGATGCGCGTGAAAACAAATACATCGAAGAATCGGGTATGATGAATGCCATGTTTGTGATTGATGGCGTGCTGGTAACTCCGCCGCTCAGCGACTCCATTTTAGATGGCATTACCCGCGATTCACTGCTCACACTGGCCGGCGACCTGGGCATTCCCTATGAGACCCGGCCGGTAAGTATTGCCGAACTGGAAAATGCATTCCGCCACAACACCATATCCGAAGCATTCGGTGCCGGCACGGCCGCAGTTTGCGCACCTGTTGCCACCATTTATATCAATGGCATCGATCATCATTTGCCCGCCATACCTGCCGATTCTGTGATGAACAAACTGAAGAGCAAGCTGGAAGCCATTCGCACCGGCAAGGATGAGGACAAACATGGTTGGAACTACATCGTATAAATTGTTATATAGAATAAACCGGGAGGCTGGCTGCTTATGCCAAAAAACATCATCATCTCCGGCGCCAATGGCGGCCTGGGAACTGTCGTTGTAAAAAAATTTTTGGACGCTGGATATACTGTTATCGCCATTGACCGTTCGGGTAAACGTCCGGGTTATATCGGCAGTGATGCACCCTATGAAGCATATTCCGTAAACCTGGCGAATGAGCAGGAAATTTCCGACTTCGTACAGGAAGCGATAAGAAAATACAAGAAAATTGACGGCGCCCTGATGCTGGCAGGTGGTTTTGCCATGGGTGATATTGCTGCCACCGACAGCGACGCTTTGAAAAAAATGATGACGCTTAATTTCGACACCGCTTATTTCCTGGCCCGCCCGCTATTCCAACATATGATGCAAAACGGATACGGCCGCCTCGTCTTCATAGGCTCGCGCCCTGCCTTGCAACCCGGCGATGGAAAATCCAAACTGGCATATTCTTTAAGCAAATCCCTTTTGTTCACCCTCTCCGACATGCTCAACGCAGAAGCCAAAGGCAAAAACGTAGTCAGCTCCGTCGTGGTACCCAGCACTATCGACACGCCCGGTAACCGCGCCGCCATGCCCAAAGCCGACTTTGAAAAATGGGTGAAGCCCGAGGCTATTGCTGACGTGCTGGAATTTATTTGCTCGGAGAAAGGCGATGCTGTGAGAGAAGCTGTATATAAGCTGTATCATTTTGCATAAGACCGGCTTCCAGATAATATTTTTTCACTGTATTACCGCCCTTATTCAAATTCAATTTCAACTTCAAATTCCTTCATTCATATCATTCTCACACCGTCAAAATACTATTCCACCCCACCACGCCATCGGGCTCGCGAAGCGGATTCTCGATGTCTTCCGCCCACATACGGTCGTCGATGAAGAATTTGTAATGGTAGGTGCCGCGGGGCAACATGGGAATTTCAATTTTCCAGTAACCATCATTGGCGGGTTTCAGCCTTAGTTGATCATGCGCCCAGTTGTTGAATGTTCCTGCGAGAGAGATATGATCTGCGCAGCTGCATCGAATGTGAAATTCGATTGTCTTCTTACGTTTGTTGACGTAAGGTGATTGATGATGGTGTCTCATACTACCCTCCTTGTTTTTTACACTCTAAATCAGGCGAGCTTGCAAGGGGAATTACTGTCATTCACGCTTTGCGCGTGACCTACGTATGATCCATGAAAATTGTCCGGGCTGTGATTTAAAAGTTACGATGATTTTTGCATAAACCGATGAATTTTTGACCGGAATATTTTTGCGCGTTTCAACAATAATTGTGGGGAAATTAATCAGCGGTATTGATGGTCATCACCGGTATGGGCGACTGGTTGAAGAGAAAGCGGGCAAACAGTTTATTCACCACACCCGAGAGCAAGAGTTCTTTACCCGGGTTCACCACGATGAGGTCGGCCCCGATGTTTTGAGCATATTCCAGTGTCTTGTCAGCAATGTTCTCCCCGGGTAAAATGTGGTATTCTACATCCAGGTTGGTATTGTCGCGCAACAGCTGAAACGTTTTATACAGGTATAACGCATCATTGGCAGAAGTAAGCGGGTTTCTTTTAGTGAGGCCAATGAGATGAATCTTTGCCTTGAATTTCCGGGCGATATATGCGGTCAGCATCACCTTACGCATGGGCAGGTTGGCCACCACGGGCAGCACGATATTCTGCACGTTTTCAAGCGCCAGGCCTTCAGTAATGGTCAGCACCGCCGCCTTACTTCTGCGCGCCAGCCCGTTGATGCTGAACGATCCAAATAAGCTTCCGGGTAAATAATTGGGTGAGCCCCCAACCACTATGATATCTATAAAATTCCTGATGGCATACTCGCTGATCTTTCTTTGCAGGTCGCCCTTGCAATGGGTAACAAAAAAAGGCAAGCCCGGCTCGAGGAGGTTACCAACGCACTCTTCGAGAACTGACAGTTTTCTGCTGGCATTGCCTTTAAAATTTTCCCCTGATACGCTTAAGAAAGGTACAACTGCTGCAGGCTCAGCGTACATTAAGTGAAGGCTGCTTTGGAAGTGATTGGCTAACCGGGCGGCCCGCTCAGCGACAAGGTCGGATAGCTTGCCTGAACTCACGGGTGCCAGGATATGGTTAATGAGCTTTTGCATGCAGCACGGCACCAAAGTACAATAACGCTATTAAATATTGATTAAGTGTGAATTAAAAGCGAATTAAATCAATTACGGGTGACTAAAACTGCGCAGCGATGGCAGCTCAATGCTGAAGATGGTGCCCTTGGTGATGTCGGATGTAACGCTGATATCTCCTTTGTGCAAGTGGATAATGCGGCGGGCCAGCGCCAGTCCCAACCCGAAGCCCTTCACATCGGGTGAGGTGCTGCCGCGGTAAAATGGCTGGAAAATATTCTTGATCTCCTCTTCCGCAATTACATCACCCTTATTTTTTACATCGATAATTATTTTCCCCGACTCAATTTTCAGGTCGATCCAGGTGGTGTGATCGGGAGAGTATTTGCAACCGTTTTCCACGATATTCTGCAGGGAGCTGTACAAGAGATCGCTGTTACCAAAGACCAGGAAACCTTTCTCATCGTCGGGAAAACTGTTGAAATTGAGTTCCACCTGGTAGTCGGGGCTGATTTTTCGTACGGCGCCCACCACTTTGAACAACACTTCATCAATGCGCACTTCGCTCAGTTCGATACTTCCCTCAGAACCCGTACGCGCAATCTCCAGCAGGCTGCGCGTTAACTGCCGCATCTGCTGTACGTCTTCCCGTATCGATAACATCACGCGGCGGTATTCTTCGGGACTCCGGTCTTTTTGCAGGGTTACTTCCAGTTGGCTCAGCATGGACGTAAGCGGGGTAGACAATTCATGCGAAGCGTTGGATATAAATCGACGCTGAATGATAAATGACTCCTGCAAGCGGCTGAGCAGATCATTGAAGGTGCTTGCCAGCTGGCTCAGTTCATCATGGCCCGTGCCCGCCTTTATCTGGTGCGAAAGATTGTATGAGGAAATATCTTTAACCTCGTGAATAATCTGCGTGATGGGTTTAACCAGTTGCAATGAAAAAACATATCCCACCACCAGTGTCGAACCTATCCCGATCACCAGGCTGATGATCAGAATCTTTTTGAATTTCGATAATCGTTCCCAACCGTCCTGGTCGTAGGCAACCACCAATACAACAATACTTTGCGCGCCATCACTTTGATATATGCCTACGCCATCGCGGGCGCCATCGGTGAAAAAATATTCGCGCTGGCGGCGAACATCTTTCAGCATTTCGCGTGTAGGAGCAATAGAGTCTTTGGGATCTTCGGCGTAGCGATACACCAATTCGTCGCGGTGGTTGTAGATCATCACCGTCTTATGTGGCAGGGCAAAGGCCAGTGCAGAATCAAACTGGTTGAGCAGTACGCGCGTGCTGTCGCTGTCGCCAAACAAAGTATAGAACTGGCTGCTGCCGGTAGCGCGGCCCAGCAAGCGCTTGTGAAAAGCCTCGCGTCTTTCGAGCGAGGCAAAATAATATACTGAAATACTCAGCAACAGCAGAATGGCTGTTACCATCAGGGCAAAGAGGGCTGTTATTTTGAATTTGATCTTCATTGACTCTCCTTCAAAATATACCCCATGCCCACCTGCGTATGAATTAGCTTGGTATCGAAGTCTTTGTCCACTTTCTTACGCAGGAAATTTACGTAAACATCAATCACATTTGTCTTGGTGTCGAAATCAATATCCCACACGTTCAGCGCTATATCCGCGCGGGAAACCACTTTGTTCTTATTGCGCACCAGGTATTCGAGCAACTGGAATTCCTTGGTGGTAAGTGAAATGGGCACATCAGCGCGGGTCACTTCCTTACTGTCGAGGTTCATCACCAGGTCAGCTACTTTCAGCAGGTTGCCGGTAGGAACCTGGTATATGCGTTTGAGCAATGCGCGTATGCGCACCAGCAGTTCTTTAAAGTCGAATGGTTTTACAATATAATCATCGGCGCCGGCATCAAACCCTTCAATCTTATCATCAGTAGAACTCAATGCTGTAAGCATGATCACAGGAATCTGCTCGCTTTTTCTGCGAATTTCGCGGCAGAGTTCATAACCGTTCATGCCGGGCAGGTTGATATCAAGAATAATGAGATCAAACGGGTAGGTCTCGAACAATTTTTTTCCAATATTACCATCATACGCCACTTCCACATGGTAGTGTTGTTCAGAAAGACCTTTCTTCAGGCTTTCAGCAATCTTTTTTTCGTCTTCAACCAGCAGGATTCTTATTTCTTCCATAATGGCAAAAATAACGCGGATTCACATGGTTTACATGAATTGCGTGGATTTTTGACCCCGTCGGGGCCTGCCTATTCCGCAACCATCTTTTTCTCCCACAATTGCAACAAATCGATCATACGGGTGGTAAATCCATATTCGTTGTCAAACCAGGCAAACAATTTTACATGTTTATTAACAACTGAAGTCAGTTGTCCGTCTATAATGCAGCTGTGCGTGTTGCCGCGGATATCGGTCGACACCAACGGGTCTTCCGTATAAGAGATGATGCCTTTGTAGTCGCCCTCGGCAGATTTTCGGAATAACCGGTTGATTTCTTCGACGGAAGTCTCCTGCTTCAGCACAACGGTAAAATCGGCTAGCGCGCCATTTGCCACGGGCACACGCGTAGACACAGTAGCCATTTTGCCCTGCAGTGCGGGCAACAATCTTTCGAGCGATTGCACCAGGTCAATTTCTACGGGAATGATCGACTCTGCTGCCGCTCTTCCCCGTCGCAAATGACGATGCGGCGCGTCTACCAGCTCCTGGCGGCTGGTATAACTGTGCAGCACGTTAATATGCGCCGATTCAATACCGATTGCATTGAGTATATACAAAATATGCGTGGAGCAATTGGTCATGCAGCCGCCGGGCGATATCACCAGTTCATTTTTCGCGAGAGCATGCTGGTTAAATCCATATATCAGCAGCGGCGTGTCGGCCGAGCCGGTAGTGGACAGCAAAACCCTGCGCGCGCCTGCTTCAATATGCGCCAGGGCAGCGCTGCGCGCGGTAAAGCGGCCCGTACATTCAAGCACCACGTCCACATCCAATTGCTTCCACGGAAGTTTAAGAGGGTCCTGTTCGCTGAACGCCATCACCTGTTTACCATCGGTCACCAGTTCATTGTCTTCCAGCACCGGTGCTCCGGGCCAGGCGCCATATACCGAATCGTATTTCAGGAGGTAGGCAAGATTGGCGGTATCCATCACATCATTTACCGCTACCACCTTAATCGTCTCATGATTGATCAATCTTCTGAATAAAAGCCGGCCTATACGGCCCATGCCGTTAATCGCTAGTCTCATACGCTGAAGGATTTCCCGTTTGGAGTTTCGGGTTTTGTGTTCCGCATTTCGGGTGCTGTAAGTTCCCTTTGCTTTCCAGATCTGAAGAACGCGAAACTCCAAACCCGAAACCCGAAACTATGCAAAATAAGCATCCAAATCCCTTAGCGAGATTGGTTTTTCCCAAATCCTTGTTACGTGGATGGATTCCTTGATGCGCGGCGGATTGTAGGCGCTTATCAGGTGAAGTTGTATCTGCGGATGCTGGGCAAGAATTTTCTCTGCTGTCTCCCAGCCAAGCCCGTCAGGGAGGTTGTTGTCAAGAAAAAGAATATCCGGAACCCAATCATTCAGTTTTTTCAGTCCTTCACCCAGGCTGTTGGCAGTATGCACTTCACAGTTCTTCCGGCTGAGATACGTCTTGATCAAAAGGCATAGGTCCTCTTCATCATCAACTATTAAAACCTTAAGTCTTGGGTTGCTCATAAACCAATAACGGGTAAATTGATATTATCTGATGTAGAAATCTTTACCCACCGCTTTAAAAGGTAAAGAAAGTGTTTTTATTGTTTGAATGGTATACTTTTTTAGTAATTGTCTGAAAACCTTTGTGTATGAGTTCTACAACAAAAATCGTTCTCGGTATGATGGCAGCCGCTGCGGCAGGTGCCGCATTCGGCGTATTGTTTGCTCCTGAAAAAGGCAGCGATCTTCGCAAACGCATCAAAGACAATTTCGATGAGTGGATCGACGAGTTAAGCACCCTGTTAGCCCGCATCGCCGAAACCGAAGAGGCGAAAGCAGAAGCCGAATCAAAAGTTTAACAGGTATATACCCTGTTCATTATCAATGCAGCAATATGGAAGAATTAAAAACCAAGGTGAGTGATCTGACCGATCATGCCGGTGAGTTATTCGACACCTGGTACCGGCTCGCCGTTATCAGGGCTACCAAAAAGGGAGCAAAGATTGCCACGGCGGCCATCACCCTTTGTGTCGTGTCAGCTTTCGCTCTCTGCGTATTTGTATTCATCGGTGTAGGCCTCGCCGTTTGGCTCGGCACGCTCATGAACCCCGCACTGGCCTGGTTTGTCGTGGCAGCGTTTTACCTGTTACTGATCGCCTGCTTTTGGGGATTGCGCAAAAAACTGGTATTTCCAATCATCAGAGATTTCTTAGTAAGAAAGGTATATGACTAAAAAAATAACTACATATAAGGAAATGCTCGAAGAAGAAGAGCGTTTGCAGCAATTGCTGAAAGCACAAAAACTGCAGTTGCAGTCTGACCTGCAAGGCATCAAACACGAGTTAAAGCCCTTCACTAACCTGGCCGGAACCGTCAAAAAGTTTCTGACCCGCAAGAGCGGGCAGGCAATCACCTCATTCAGCATCAGGTTGCTGGTAGATGGACTGGTGAAAAACCTGGTGTTGGCGCGCGCAGGATGGCTCACAAGAATGGCAGTGCCATTTTTCCTGAAAAACTATGCATCGCATTTTGCGAATGAGCCCGGAAGTTTCATGGACAAACTAAAACATATGTTTGGGAGAAACGGAAAGGTCAGGCAGGAATAGAAGCGGTAGCAAACCAGTAACTGCGAATATTTTCCACCACCATCAGCAACTCATCAAAAGTGAGCGGCTTTACTACGTAGCTGTTTGCACCCAGCTCATAGCATCTTTTTATTTCTATTTCATTCTTGGTAGTGGTAAAAACAATCACGGGAATTTTCTTGAACACCGGATGTTGTTTTAATTCTTTCAACACCTCGCGACCGTCTTTCTTCGGCATGTTGAGGTCGAGCAGTATTACGCAGGGAAAAATTTTCTCATCGCCCATCGAAGTGGAGTTCACATGGTCGAGATAATGCAGCAGTTCTACGCCGTTCTCTACAAATTCAATCGTTTCTTTGTAGCCCTTCTCTGCAAAGGCAGTTCCGATCAGGTACCTGTCATCGGCATCATCTTCTGCGATCAGGATCTGCTTAGTGTTCATAAACGTGGAATTCGCTGTTCAAAAGTAGGGGAATATAAAGTGGCAATGCAGATTATTTTTCTGAAAAGAAAAATAAAAAGAGGTTACACAAAAATTGATAACCTCTTTTGTTTCTGCCTGCGCAGCCTGTTATACATTTTTCCTGTTGAAACCGCCGGCAATCAGCGAAATCAGGAACAAGACAATGAATATCCAGAATAATACTTTAGCGATTGCTGCTGCTCCTGCCGCTATCCCTGTGAATCCCAGTATGGCTGCTATTACCGCCACCACCAGGAATATTAGAGTCCATCGTAGCATAATTGTGTATTTTTGAGTTTATAATTGCTTTGTATCGCGTGTTTTTCCAGTTCTTGTTATCTCTTCCTCTTTGTCCTAATGCCAGTTTACGTAACATCGGTTTTCTCCATACCGTAAAAATTCCATACCGCACCTGCTTCACAGGCTGAGTCAATCTTCCAGGCAATTTTCATGTAGAAAGCATTCTACAAAGCCATTTCCGTTATCCGGCGGCTTGCCGGTACAATCTTTACAGGTACTAATAAATCACACACACCATGTGAATCTGAAACTCTCCGTATCCGTGAAATCCCGCATTCTGTACCAGGTCCATGATTAAAATGTTAACAGCAATGAAAAAGAGCTTACTGATACATATGGATACTCGAACGCGCCAGGAAATTCCCAACGACGAGATCATGATGCTGAGCCTGTTGAAAATTAACCCGCTCAGCAACCTGGGCGACGATGTGCTGATTACCGAAGTGATGTTGCTCGACAGCGACCCGCAGAATATTACAGCAGTGGTGAGAATTCAAACAAATATGGAAGAGTATTCGGGGTATAGCCGACACACTCATTGGGAGTCGGCATTGTCGCAGGCGTTTGATAGTATAGCACAACAAGTACGCTTGTCTGATTTTCCGGCCAGGGAAAATTCAAATTAGATTCAGTATTCTGCCCACACCTGTATCACTGTCTTCTTGTTACTTTTCTTGTTCACAAGCGCTTCTGTCGCCTCATTCAGCAGTTCATCCGCATTGACATCGTCAGGAGTCTAACCGTTGTGTTTACGTATGTGAAAAATTCAACACGCAGAGATGCGGCCGCTGAAAAACGCTACGCGCAATTGCATGTTTCCCGCACCCCGGCCCCCGCTTCTTTAATATATAACCGCATTTATGTAGAAATCCCTTCTTCCCGGATCCCCACATTTTCAATTTGGGGAATAATTTCCCCAGACCTGCCTGCCTTCTAAATGAGCCCCCGCCCAAGCGCAAAAAGAGCCTGGAACAAAGGTCTAAGAATCAGCGTCTTAAAAAAATTACCCACAATCCGATAATTGGAGAGCATCTTGTCTTATTATAGGAAAACCAAGTGTTATGTTGAAACAGAACCTTGCACAGAAGCAGGAAACGAAAATACTCCCTCAGCAAATCCAACTGCTAAACTTATTTCATCTTAACACGCTTGAGCTGGAACATCGCATTGACCAGGAGTTGGAGGACAATCCATTTTTAGAGAAAAAGGATGAAGACGAAGAAACCAATTCCGAGAAATTTGATAAGGAAAGTACTGTGCAGGATTTCCAGGACTACGACGAACATTGTTACGACGATATTCCCGATTATAAGATAGAGTACGCCAACTACCTGCCCGACGAAGACCGGCGCTTTGCGCCCATCAAAGCGACCGTTGATTTTCGCGAGGAGCTGAAGAGGGTGTATCAACTGTCATGCACAGACGAAGAAGAAATGCAGCTGGCAGCTTTCCTTATCGATTCGCTGAGCGATAATGGCCTGCTGGAACTTTCACTCGACAAAGTGGCCGAGGAATATTCATTTGTGAAAAAGACCTGGATTGAAGGCGATGTGTTTGAGGACATTTTAAAAAAAGTACAAAGCATGGATCCGGTGGGCGTGGGTGCGCGCAGCATATGCGAATGCCTGCTGCTGCAGCTGAAGTCGATGAACACCAAACGTCCCGACGTGAAGAAGGCCATCATGCTGCTGGAAAATCACTACCAGGATCTGCGTAATCGTAATATGGACAAGATCATGGATTGCCTTGGCCTGGACGAAGAAGAATTAAAAATAGTTCTGAAACTGATTGGCTCACTCAAAATGAAACCCGTAATGGAAGCAGAAGAAGGCAGCAAGGTAAACCATCATATTATTCCCGATTTCCTGATTACCCAGGAAGGCGACTACCTGGAAGTGTCGCTGTATAATCAACGTTCTTCCAGCATATTTATCAGCCGGGAGTGGAGAGAAATGGTAGCCGACAGCCAGAAAAACAAACAAAAAGACGCGGCCGCGGCACAATATTTAAAGAACAAGTACCAGTCGGCTCAATGGTTTGTGAACGCGATCCGCCAACGCGAGTCAACCATGCTGCGCATCATGAAAGCCATAGTGAATATGCAGTACGATTACTTCCGCGAAGGAGACGTGAAGTTGCTGAAGCCGATGATCCTGAAAAATATAGCCGATGTGGCCGGCGTGGATATCTCAACCGTTAGCCGCATCACCTGTAATAAGTACGTGGAAACACCTTTTGGAATGATATTGCTGAAAGATCTTTTCACCGAAGGTATTTTGAATGAGAAAGGCGAAGCCATCAGCAACCGCGTCATCCAGGTTGCCATTGAAGACGCTATTGAGAAAGAAGACAAAAAACATCCGTACACCGATCAGCAACTAGTGGCCATACTGGCAGAAAGGGGTTTCCAGATAGCCAGGAGAACGGTGGCCAAGTACCGCGAAATACTACAGATACCCGTCGCCCAAATGAGAGCTATCTGGGCATAACCATTTGACTGGAACAATGTTATCTACGACGAATCAAAGCCTAAACTTAACGTTATATACTCACTGTAAAAAAGTAAATTTGAACATGTCTAAAATACTCGTAATTGATGATGACAGGGATATCTGCCTGTTGCTGAAGCGCTTTCTGAGCAAGCATAACTATGATGTGGCAGAAGTGTACGCGGGCAAAAAAGCCCTTGATATGCTCCATTCCTTTAATCCCGACCTGGTAATGTGCGATTTCAGGCTGGAGGATATGGATGGTGCAACACTCCTCATCAAAATCAAGGAGCAGCTGCCCGATGTGCCCGTGATCATCATGACGGGCTACAGTGATATCAAAACTGCTGTGGAAGTGATGAAATTAGGCGCATACGATTATGTTGGCAAGCCCTTGTTCCCCGACGAAATTTTACTGACCATCAAGAAAGCCTTGCAGAAAAAAGAAACTGCAGCGCCATCGCAGAATGGTCACCAGCATAGCGCCGCTTCGCAACCGACAACGGCCGCCAGCACTGCCGAGCAGGAAGCTGAAGAAGAAAGAAACCGTCAGCAGCAACGCCTGATTGTTTCCGGCGATTATATTTTCGGCGACAGCGAAGCATTCAGAAAAATCCTGAAACAGATTGACCTGGTGGCCCCCACCAACTACAGCATCATCATTTATGGTGAAAGCGGTAGCGGTAAAGAAGCCATTGCCCAGGAAATTCATAAACGCAGCCGCCGCCGCGACAAGCCATTTATCGCGATCGACTGCGGCGCCATGTCGAAAGAGCTGGCGGGCAGCGAACTGTTTGGTCATGAAAAAGGCTCTTTCACCGGTGCGCTCAATCAAAAAATCGGCAGCCTGGAGCTGGCCAATGGCGGCACCGTTTTCCTCGACGAAATCGGCAACCTGAGCTATGATATCCAGGTATCGCTGCTGCGCGTAGTGCAGGAAAGAAAGATGAGAAGAGTAGGCGGTACGAAAGATATCGACCTCGACATACGTATTATCGTGGCCAGCAACGAAAAGCTGTGGGATATTGCGCGCAAGGGCAAATTCCGCGAAGATTTGTTCCACCGCTTCAACGAGTTCAGCATAGTGGTGCCGCCACTACGCGAACGCAAAGACGATATTCTTGTTTTTGCCCGTCACTTCTTAAGCATTACGAATAAAGAACTGGGTAAAAATGTAAAAGGCTTTACGCGCGAGGTGGAAGAGATATTCAGGAACTATGTATGGTATGGCAACCTGCGCGAGCTGAAAAACGTGATCAAACGCGCCACGCTGCTGGCAGAAGGACAATATATAGAAGCGCATACGCTGCCTTTCGAAATCTCCAATTTCAGCAAGCTTCAGTTTGAAGAACTTTTCGAAATGCCATCGGCTGTGCCCGAGAACAGGCCCGTGGAAATGAACACGCCATCTACACCGGCCACGTACAACGAGGCACCGGTTACGCGCCCTTCATCTTCCAGCGGCGAGTTGTCGCTCAAGAACGCCAGCATAGACGCAGAATACGAAACTATCATAGAAGCTTTGAAGAAATCGAATTTCAACAAAAGTAAGGCAGCCAAATTATTGAACATCGACCGTAAAACCTTATACAATAAGATGAAGCAGTACCAGGAGTTCAATAACCACTAATACGCAGCGACACAAGCATCGTAGTAAGCGCATGGCTTATAATGAAGACTTAAATCCTCTAAAACTGCTATTGGATCCGGCGAATAACAATGGCGAGTTTTCGCAGAAAATAGCAGATCTATTCCCTGCCATCATTTATATCTACGACGTAGATAGCCGGAAGTTAAGGTTCATCAACCAGAAAGTGACTGATTTTCTCGGCTACACGTTCGAAGATGTTGAAAGCTGGGACAATGAATTCATGCGCCTCGTGTTTAAAGACGATGTGGATCTTGTACAAAAAGAATTGCGGCACCTGCTTACGCTTGAAGACAACGAATCATACAGCTACGATTCACGCCTCAACCAGAAGGAGGGCAACTGGAAATACTTTCGCACCTGCGGCACCGTGCTGCGCCGCGACGATAACAATAAGGCCAGCTCTATCCTATTCATAGCGCAGGACATAAGCCAGGAAGTGGAAGACGGAAGAAAATTCCGCCGGCTCGAAGAGATTTTCAACGACGCAAAATCTGCCCAGCAATCTGCAGGCGACAGCATAAAAGATATTGCCGAACAAATGCAGTTGTACCGCGACCTGGCGGAGTATAAAAGACTGAAACAGGAAAACGAAGAATACCTCGGCTATGGCACCTGGGAATTTGATGTGGCCTCCAAACGCTTTCGCTGGTCCGACGGCATGTACCGTCTCTTTGGCTACGATCCCGGCACCGACCGGTTCTCGATGGAGGTGACCGAAGACTTATATAAAAAACACATCGACGAAGAAGAATTTGAAATGTTGATCACGATGCGCAACGCTATGCTGGATGGGAAGGAAGAAAAATATTCCTGGCAGTTTTGCATCACAGACGCGCATGGTAATATCAAGAAGCTGGAAACTTCGGGCAAGCTGGTGTACAACAACGAAGGCAAATGGATAAAAACCGTAGGCACCAGCCGAGACATTACGCAGCTGAGCGACTACCAGCATTCGCTGGAAGAAAAGATCCGTGACCTGAACCGTAGCAACAAAGAGCTGGAAGAATTTGCCTATGTGGCATCTCACGACCTGAACGAGCCGCTGCGCAAGATCACCACCTTCATTGAACGGCTCAACAATAAATACAAAAGCGAGCTGGGTGACGATGGCGTGTTGTATCTCAACCGCATCATAGCCGCGGTAGACAATATGCGCAAGCTGATCGATACATTGCTCGAGTTTTCACGCACGGCGCGCCGGGCGCAACCTATGGAAATGGTTGATCTTAATATCATTCTCACCGAAGTGCGCAGCGACCTGGAGCTGAAGATTGAAGAGACGGGCACCACCATTGTTGCCGACAAATTGCCGGTGATAGAAGCGGTGCCTTCACAAATGAAACAGGTTTTTGATAACTTACTCAATAATAGTATTAAATTCAGGCAGCCGCAGTCCAGTCCCCACGTAACTGTTACCTGCCAGAAGCTAAACAAGAAAGAGTTAACTACCTGGAACCTGGACGCAGCCAGGACCTGGTATAAAATCGATTTCACAGACAACGGCATCGGTTTCGAGCCCGAGTACAGTGAGAAAATTTTCCAGATATTCCAGCGGCTTCATGGCAAGTCAGAATACCCGGGGTCGGGCATCGGGCTGGCCATCTGCAAAAAAATTACCGATCACATGAACGGTATCATCTATGCGCAGGGCATACCTGGCAAGGGTGCTACCTTTACAATCATATTACCTGAACGCCAATAAAAGCAGAGCGCATGCCATTCAGCAACCTACATGCACGAATACTGATCGTGGATGATGATGAAGACGACTATTTCCTGACCAGTGAATTGATCAGGAATATCCCTTCATCGGGGTTCACACTCAATTGGTGTTTCAGCTATAAAGAGGCGCTGGAACAAATGGTTGCCAAGCGCCACGACCTGTACTTTATCGATTACCTGCTGGGTGGTAAGACGGGCCTCGAACTGCTGAAAGAGGCAATTGCCGCAGGCGTGGAAGAACCCATCATACTGCTCACGGGCAAAGGCAACCAGAAAGTGGATATCGAAGCCATGCAGGTGGGCGCCATGGACTACCTGGTAAAAGGCGAGCTGACCGTGGAAAAACTCGAACGCTCAATCCGCTACGCGCTGGAACGCGGCGCCACTATGAAAGCCCTTCGCGTAAACGAACGCAAATACCGCAGTATGTTTGAGCGCTCGAAAGATATGGTGTTCATCGCCGACCAGGCAGGTCATTTCCGCGACGTAAACAGCGCCACCTCCGACCTCCTGGGTTATTCCCGCGAAGAACTGATGCAGTTAAGCGTATATAACCTATTTACCCAGAAGAAAGACCTCGACCGTTTCCGCACGCTTTTTATCAACACGCGACAAGTAAATGACCTGGAAGTGGAAATGAAAACCAGGAACAGCGAGACAAAGATTTGCATCATTTCTGCCTCACTGGAAACCGACAATAACAATGAGGAATATATGCAGGGCATTGTGCACGACATCACTAACCTGAAGAAAGCAGAAAAAGCCACCTTGCAGGTGGAAAAGCTGGCTGCCGCCGGCCGCCTCGTGCGCACGCTGGCACATGAAGTGCGCAACCCGCTCAATAATATCAACCTCTCCGTGGAGCACCTGCGCGACGAAATAAAAGACAACGAAAACTGCGATCTGTATCTCGGCATCATCCAGCGCAACAGCACGCGTATTGGCGGACTGATTACCGAATTGCTCAACAGCTCGCGCCAACAGGAAATGAAACTGGAGCCAGCTATTCTGCAAAGCGTTATTGACGAAAGCATCACCGAAACCATCGACCGCCTCACGCTGCAGGGCATCAATATGCAGATAAAATATCCCGACGAACCCGTGATGGTACAGGTGGACCGTGAAAAACTAAAACTCGCTTTCTCCAATATCATCATCAACGCTACCGAAGCCATCACCGGCCCGGGCGGAAAAATCTCTATCAAAGTAGAAAGCAACGACAAATACCACTCTGTCACCATCAGCGACAACGGGTGCGGCATTTCCGAAGAAAACATTTCCCGCCTCTTCGAACCCTACTTCACCAGCAAACGCAACGGCATGGGACTCGGCCTCGCCAGCACCCTCAACATCATTCAAAGCAATAAAGCCACCATTGACGTAAAAAGCGAACTGAACGTAGGAACCGCTTTTACCATTACTTTCGAAAGAAACGCGGTGGAATATTGAATTTGAATTTGAACAAGGAATTTGAACGCTGAATATAGCTTAAAAAAATGGCTGCCGAGAGTATCTTACACACCCCCGACAGCCTCCGCAATCCTCAAACTCCACTTCTTTCCAATAATCTCTTAAAATCCGAGAGCGATATAGAGGGAAATAGCGCTGTTCCGTGAATTTTTGGTCAGCTCGCCGGAAAGGCTACCAGATTTCCCGATTTCGCGCAGACCGTAGTTGTAGCGCGCTCCGAAACCGAAATTGCCTACATCAACACCAATGCCGCCAGAAAGACCGTAGTCGATGCGGTTGAAGTTTTCTGCATTCAAATCGGCAATCTTGTCTATGGTACCATCGTCATTCAGATCTTTAATACTCACTGAGGCCAGGTACGCGATATACGGACCTGCATGGATATTAAAGTTTTCACCAAGATTGAATACGGCCAGCACAGGCAGTTCCACATAGTTCAGGTTGAAACGATATTCGCCTTCGCCCTGGATAAAGTTGTTGTAATTCTGTTTTGCTCCTTTACTGCTGTAATTCAATTCGGGCTGAATAGAAAAACCTCTCGTTAAGGGAAGTTTGGCAAAAACACCGACATTTACTCCCAGTTTCATATTCTCATCACTTACATCGTCAACGAACATGTTTGAGAGATTAATACCGCCGCGCACGCCGATTTTGGGACTTAAAGCGCTGCCGCCAATTGACTCCTGCTCTTGCGCCATTACAGATACGGATGTAAAAAGCATAACTGCCACTAATACCACTCCGCACTTTGAACATAGTTGTTTCATAAAGTAACGTTTTGTTATAGTCTCTTATAAATTCCCGTGCCCGCGGAGTTGAAGAAAGCCATAACGGTGGCTAACCGGGTTACGTAGAAATATATCCTCATTTGTCGAGGGAGATATTCGTTTTGTAGGGCAATTTTCTACGGTGCGTGGTATAAAAATTTTGATAGGTTGTGTATGAAAAAAATCCTCATTCTCGCAGCCGTAGTGGTAGTAATACTGGTGGCAGGAGCCATCGTATATTTTAACTGGAGGCATAATTTCCTGCGAAAGGAATTGCCTGACCTGGTCTTTTTAAAATCAGACAGCGTTTACCAGATTTCGTATGGAGACGTATATATAGACGAAGTGGGCGGAGAAGTGATTATTGAAAAATTGTTGCTCAAGCCCGATTCCATCCATCGCTCCGATAAAAGCTCATTACCCGGTTCATTACTGGAAGTGTATATACCCCGATTACATCTCTCGGGTGTGCAAACCGACCGGGCTGTACTGAATGAGCAACTTATCGCCCGAAAACTACAATTGACAGAGCCCATTGTTACCCTATACCGGAATGGCAAGAACGATAAAGGCGATGAAACGAAGAAAGATGATACCGATAACTCGCAACGCATCTACAAAGCCATACTCCGCAACCTGATGCGCATCAAGATCGACAGCATACTGATAGACAGCGCGCGCTACCATATGGTGGGCTGGAAATCAGGTGACACTACACTTACCTGCGCGCCCGTCACTGTTTCACTGTTCGATCTCGACATCAGCGACAGCACCGCCAATGATTCCTCCCGCGTGTTGTTTGCCAAAAGAGCTCAGCTCACTGTTGACAAACTGAAAATTTTCAATGATGCCGGTCTCTACAATTTTCGTTTTTCATCCCTGGACCTCGATTCGGAGCACAAGACGCTCACCGCAAAGAAGCTGGAAGTCGACCCCATTCATAGCGAAGCAGTATTTGCGCGCCTAAAAGGTGAACAGGCCGACCGCTTTGATGTAAAATTTTCAGGTGCTCATTTTACCAATATAGATGTGACACAAGTGCTCAATGGTAACCTGGTAGCAGATGCGCTTACAGTCAAGGAAGGAATTATAAAAATATTCAGGGATAAAAATTATCCGAACAAGAATATCAGTAAAATCGGGAGGTTTCCGCACCAGTTGTTGATGCGCGCAGGCACTGATATTTCATTACGCAAAGTTGATATTCAAAGCGGACTGATCGAATACAAAGAAAAAAGCGATCTCACCGGTATGGCAGGAAAAATTCTGTTCGACAAAAGCACCATCAGCATTGCCAACCTGAGCAACCGCCCGGAAGATTTGCGCGCCAATCCCACCTGTCTTATCAATATGAAAGCAAAATTCCTGGGCGTGGTGCCGGTGAATGTGAATCTCCGGCTTTATACCGGTAGTAAAAATGGGAGATTCACTGCCAGTGGCAACCTGGGCGCAACAGATGCTACGGTGTTGAATCAAATCGTCAACCCGCTGGGTCTCGCCAATATTGAATCAGGCCAATTGAATGGATGCCAGTTTCACATAGATGGAAACGACTATGGTGGAAATGGCACCGTGAAACTGCTGTATAATAACCTGAAGGTTAAATTGCTGAAGCAAGACGAAGACAATGGTGAATTGAAATCAAAAAAGCTGGCTTCGCTGCTGGCCAATGCCGCTATCAAAGATGAAAACCCGAAAAAGAACAAGCCTCCAAGAATAGCGCAGGTTAACTACAAGAGAAATCCTTACAAAGGGTTCTTTAACCTGGTATGGAAATCGATCTTCGCGGGCATCCAGGAAACGGTTGGCGTGCAGGTGAAAGACGAAGCCGTGGCTAAAAAGGATAACCAATAGCGATATTAAACACTATGTTTTCGCGCCGCCAGTTGGGATTCCTGAAATTGATATCTTTCAGCACCCAGCGCGGGTCGTGCTCCCAGGGCTTTCGCAAGGGTATCGCTACATCAAGGCGCAGCACCAGGAAGTTGAAATCGAAACGCAAACCAACACCGGCGCCCACGGCAAGGTCTTTCAGGAAATCTTTATCAAATTCTCCACCGGGTTTGTTTACCGTGTCTTTATTGTATAGCCAGATATTTCCCACATCCACAAACACAGCGCCGTTAAGGATGCCTGCAATCGGAAAACGAAATTCGCTGTTTAATTCAAGCCTTATATCACCCGACTGATCATAAAAGGTGGCGGTGCTGGTAGTATCCAAAAAACTACCAGGGCCGAGTGAACGGCTCCTGAAAGCGCGCACACTGTTATTGCCACCTGAAAAGAATTGCTTGATATAGGGCAACACAGTAGAATTGCCATAAGGAATACCAAAACCAGTGATCAGCCGGTTGGCCCACACACTTTTTCTGCCGATGCGGCGGTAGAGTCGAAAATCGAGATCTACCTTGGCGTATTGGCTGAACGGCGCGCCTGCAATTTTTGCGGTATCGCCTTTTTTTACGTTCGCGCCGGTAATTAAACCGGCTATATTGCCGGAAAGATCGAGCACGCCATTAAAATAGAAACCATTGGCCACCGCAGTTCCTATCAGATCGTTATAGGTGAATGAATAGGTGGCGCCAAGGATAAACTGCTTTTCCACTGCGCGAAGCAATGTCACATTTCCCTTTGCCGAATCAATATATTCCTGCGTCACATTGATAGGGTTCACGTAGGTAATGGTAAGCGGCGTCATCTCATGCTCCTTGCGCGCTGTTTCCTTCCAGTTGTAGCCAAAACTGAAGGTGAAAGAGTTCATAGAAAACAACTTGGTGCGGTTCAGGATATCGTACGACAGCGAAGCGCGCGTGCGCGGCATATAACCTCCGCGTGTATTGAAATTGAAGAACGGCACCAGGAAACGTGGAAAGACAAGATTGGTCTCTATACCATAGCGCATGGTGTTGAAACCGCGGAATTGCCCGCTGTATTGCACTTCAAAACCATAATTGGCATTGACGGTCCATATTTCCCCGGCACGAAATGTATTTCGGTTTTTCCATCCTACCGTAATATTCGAACCGGTCAGGTTGTTCGATTTGGTGCTTCCTCTCAACTCAATGCGCAACGATTTTTTCGGCAATCGCGTGAGATAATAGTAGGCATTCAGCAGCGATGAATCGGGATGCGGCACCACTTCAAAGCGGTTCTTCACAAACTTGAAAAGGTCGAGGTTGATCAGGCGGTTGATGGTGGCGTTCTGTTCAGTGCGGCTATATATATCGCCGGGCAAAAAAGGCATGGCCCGCTGAAACAATTTCGGCTTATAAAATTTCTGGCGATCCACCACGTAATAGCCATCATAAAATACCGCGTTGCGCTTGGTGGTATCGGCCACTGATGTTTCGCGCAGGTTGAACGCAGTATAAATGTAAATATCGTTGATGTGATACACTTTGCGTGCATCTTCAGGGGTGGAAGGTTTGAGGGTGACGTAGAGATTTACTTTTTTATTTCCTACCGTGCTGTCAACTTTTACCAACAAGTGATCGGAGTTAAAAAAGTAAAAACCATGTTCCTTCAGGTAATCGTCTATGCGCAGCCGCTCCGCCTTGATTACGTCCAGGTCGAATGGCTGGCCGGTTTTCAACAAGGTGTTGGGCATCGATTCGCGTATCTTACTTACCAGCACGGCGCTGGTATCATCTTCGGGAAAATGAACTTCGGCAATATGATACTGGTCGCCCGTAACAGCTTTGTACCGGGCCGACGCCTTTTTCCCCTTCACGGTAGTATCGGCGGTAACCTTTGCCTGGAAATAGCCTTTGTTTTCGAGCCAGCTCTTCTGCACTTCGGTGTTGTGATCCAGGTTCACTGCGCTGAGCAGCACAGGTGGCTCACCCACTTTATTTTTGAGCCAGCCGCGTAATCCACGTCCGGTTGGTTTATTGCCCGCCAGGTTGTACATCCAAAGTTTGAAGGGCATGCCCAGGAATTTGCGGTTGGGTCGCGGACGCGTGAGACCTTCCAGTTGTTTGGCCAGGCTCTTGTTCTTTTTGTTGCTAACAGTATCTTTTACCGCCCTCACGCTGGCGCCGGTGTACAGCGCATCGCCCTGCGGCACCGATTTGGTGGTGGAGCAAGAAGCGGCTGCCATGGTCACCAGCAGGAAAAACCAATGATATTTTTTCAAAATCCTATTCACCCTTTTTTGTTTCTGGTACTGTTGTCGTTTGTTGTTGGTTATCTTGTACTTTTTTTTGCTGCTCATCCTCGGCCTGCCGCGCCTGGCGGCGCAACTCGCGTCTTCGCTCCCGCTCTTTTTTACTGAGGAAAAGATTTCTGAAACGATTGTAGTCGAGCGTGATCACAAAACCAACGCCCGTTTCAATTACATACCCGTCAATAATGCCCTGGTATTCGTTTTTGCGATAGGCGCGCAACATGTAGCGCCCATCCTTGCTCAACCTGTACTCAGCGCTCAGGTTGCCGATCAGGTTGCTGGCCTGTTCATTAGCCTGCGTACCTCCCTCCAGTTCAAAATTACTGCCAACTGTCACCTGCAGCCTGTCATTCAGCAATCGCTTCGAAAGGTTTACGTTCAGGTCGGTGCGCGTGAGCGCATTGCCGCTGGAGTAGTCGTCATAAGAGTTCACATCAAAACTGATATCAACGCCTTCAATTAAGCCCGCTGCCAGGTTATTCAGCTGCTCAGCCAGTAATTTACTCGCACTCTGCCTGGCAAAACCTTCCGCGGTAATGCCCGGGCCGCTGCTCTGGAAAGGATTTTCTGTAACAAATCGGTTCAGCAGCAACAGTGCAAATACCTGCTTGTTCATTTCATTAGGCTCCTGTCTAATCTGTGCCAGCCTGGTGGTGACCACTGATATTACGTCGTTGGGCACCCGAAAATTTCTGTCTTCGGGCAGCACGATATCAAAACCAATTTCGGGTTTCATCAGTTCCCCCGTGAGTTTCAGCTGCACCTCAAAAGGCATTCTTTGCAGGTACATATTGCGTTCGCCCGCGGTGCCATCAGCGCCAAGCTGGTTGGCCACCAGGTCGAGCGGGGTGGTATTGGCTATGTACACGGCGGTCACATTTAAGTCGGCCTTGGTAGGCTCGCCTGTCCATACAATCTTGCTGCCTTCCTGTATCTTAAACTGTCGCTGCAGAAAATTAAAAGTGATTTCGTAAGTCCCTTCCTGTATTTCGTACGAACCCGCCAGCGTTACATGCCCGCTCTTATCGATGCCGCCGGTGAGCAGGCCTTCTCCGCGCATACGAATAAAGTCGCCGTTGCTTTGGTCGATGATAAGACTAAACATCGCCTCTTTTTTAATCTCCACGTTGGCAGATATATCAAGACCGCGCAGCGGGGTAAAGTTGAGTGAGTCATAAAGCGCCAATGTATTCAGGAAAAGCGTGTCGTTTTCCGGCGCGTCCATATCCACAAACTGCACAATGCCTTCTCGCTCTACCACGCCGGGATTTTGTTGTGGAAGCAGTACGCTCAAGTCCGTATTTTCTTCTATNGTCACCGTTCCATCTACTACNGGCAGTTCGGCCGTGCCTTTTATACCCATATCACTGCTNAATACCAGTTTGCCATAGTACAAATCGTTCGGGTCGCGNCTCTTTGGTTTATNCATCGCCTGGAAATTCCTCGCGCGAATTTTCAAATCGAATCGGGCATTGGGAAATGCCTCAGTATAGATCATGCCATCGATAGTGGCCGCATTTTTCAATGAATCTTCGATGCGGAAACTATCGAAGCGAATGCCTTCTGTGTTCACCACAATCGACTCATCGGCCACCCTGAAATAATTGTTCAGCATGGTGAGGTTAAAGGAGGTTTCGCGCAGTCGCAGCTTTCCATCCAAAACGGGTTTGGCCATTGTGCCACGCAGGTTAAACTGCCCTGTCACATCCCCGCTGGCGTTGCGGATGGCGCCGGCAGTAGCACCCTCGATAGTGGCGAGATTGAGTTTTTTTATTGCTACATCAAAATTAAATTCATCACCATTCACCGGCTGCATATAGTAGTTACCCGCAATGTTGATAGCGTTTCCCTTACCAGTTACTTCCACATCCGCGCGTATATTCCCGCCCGATGAGTTATTGGCTTCAATCTTCACATTGCCGATGGTATCATTGCTGAAACGGAAATCGGTAATATTGAGATTGCCTACAAAGGCAGGTTTATTCATGAGATCGCTGAACACGATTTGTCCATCCATAGTACCATCCATCGCCAGCGAATCGAGAATGGCAATGGAAGCAAGAGTGCCTAAATGAAAGCTGGTGAAATAAGCTTCAATCGGGCTGTTCAGCGTCTCGCCTCTTGTCTTCAGGCTAAACTGCTGGAAGTTGCGTGTGAGCATGAAATTTCGAGCGGTGAGCGAATTCTCTGTGAAGCGAATCATATTGTCCGGCGCCACGGCCCAGGATTCATAGTTGAGCAATACTTCGGGACCCAGGTTTAGTTCATACTCGCGAAACCTGGGTTGTTTCAAAACACCGGCAAGGTGATATTTTTCCTTACCTGCCACATCATTAAAATGTGCGACAAAGTCGAGTTGATTGTTGGCCGCCCCCGCCTGCAGTGAAAATCCATGCAATGCATTGCCGCCCATCTGCAATTGACCGGTGGAAATATCAGCCACCAGCGAATCATTTTTCACGCCCGCCTGCATATTCAGTTGCTCTATCTGCATAGTGCCCAATTGTATCAAAGGCGTGCGGGCAGTGGCGCTCCATCCGCTGTCGCTGGCAAAACGCGCGCGTACCGTTACATCGGCAATTTTTTTTATTCCGGGTAAAAATGTTTGCAGAGCGGGATTATCAACCACGTCCGCGAAAATGCTAAACGCATACGGCGATACAACAGTATCAGACTGCCCCGGCGGCATCACGGCAAAATAAGGTTGCACCGTTTGCATGAAAATGGCAGCCAACTCAGTCAGCTTATATTTCCCGCTGATGCCCACATTGCCGAGATCACTTTGCAATATTATGGAACTGGTATCACCACTTCGGTCTGCTCTTATACGCACAGTGTCGAGTTGTAGCCTGTCTGTACCAATCACCAGTAAAGAATGAATAATATCCGCTCTCCCCTGCAGACTGTCGGGATCGAGGCTGGTGAATTCAGCATCCAGTTTGCCCCGGTAAATCATAGCCTGCGGTGTTAGGTTAAGCGGGCCGGTTTTGATGCTATCAATCTCCAGGTTCGCGCTCAATGCTCCCATTCCCGTTAAGCCCATTGCCACATCACCCTTTGCATGCAGGTTGGGATCGAATAGAGAAAAATTGGCTTGCAGCCGCTCGTCTTTGATACTTGCTTTTACAGGCACATCCTGGTAAGTGTAGTCCTTAAAACGAAGCGATTGAACCGTGCCATTCAATACGGCATCCATAGATGCCATAGTAAGACCTTTTCCCAGCACATGAAAATTGCCGGATATGTTTTGCAGTTCGGGATTTTTTATCAGTTTCCCGAGTTTGATATCATCGGCGCCCAGTTGCACATCATAAGCAGCCGCCTCCATATCTCCCATATTACTGATACTTCCGTTGATGGTGGCATTGCCATCGGTAGTTTGCAAGTTGAGCATTGCCACCATATTGCGCGGGTTGCCATTTACATTTCCTTTCAACACGAAGGTCTCGGGCAACTGAATTTGCTGCAGTGCGGCTGCCGGCAAAAATCCTGACAGGTCGCGGCCGGTGGTGCGGATCATATTTACACGCACATTGGCCTGCAACTTATCCATATCGGGCCAACCAGTCACAGTGCCGCGCAGATCCACTTTTGTATTGCGCCAGCCGCTGATCTGCAGTTCTTCCGCCACTATGCGGTTCATATTGCCTGATATCTTCGCGTTTATTTTGAATACAGCATTCGGATTTTCAAACAATGGCTGACCGCGCAGTGCGGGCGCAAAAAGCAGCAGGTCCCTGGTCTGCACATAACTGTCGGGGAGATCGGCGCTCACACGCAGCGAGGCCATGTTTTTCTGCAACGCCTCCAGCGAAGGATATTCCGCATGAACAGTATGACCGATGCGCGTGCCGGGTGTTTGCACCAGGAAATCGTCGGCACTTATGCCGGTGGGAGTATATAAAAAATTTCCGCGCAGTTGCTGCAGTTGCAAACCACTTCCCTCATTCAGCTTTGCCTCCTTCACATTTATACCTATGCTATCGCCGGTAAAAAAGATCTGCGTTGCTTTGAAATTGATGTTGCTGGCATTTAAATGTCCATAATCAATGGAATTGGCTTGTCGCGCTTGGTTATCGTCATCATACTGCACAAAGCTTGCGTCAAGCTCAAGCGCGTTTACTAGTATGCGCCAGTTATTTTGCGCAATATCTTTAACTTCTTCCTCTGCTTTCGCCGCTACCAGTTTTGCTTTCTCACTTTTACCCAACCTGATCTTTGTGTCGAGATTCGCGAGCTTTACATGATCGAGCACGATCGACTGTCCGGCTAAATCAAACGCTTTGGCGCGCGTGTCAAATTGTTTGAATTTTACCTGGACAAAAAATTGCGAGACGCTGTTGCTATAGTCAACATCTATATTTTTCAGGTCGACATCCTTTATCATCAAAACCGGCATTGGCGCAGCCGATGCGTCATCAGCCACTACATCTTCCGGTTCCACCAGCGGCTTGTATTGCTTCATGCGCGCCACCAATCCATCGGCGGAGACAGAGGGGATTTCAAAAATGAATTTCTCGGTATCAAATGTATTGATGCGTGTTTCAAATTCGCTGAGATCAACGCTCCAGTCATTTCCAGTGAGCGTATCATAATATTTGAAATGAATATCGCGCAGGTTTACCTGCCTGATGTCGATTTTCATTGCGGCAGCGGCGGTGTCTGCCGGTTGGTCGGCAGGTGTGGCAAAGGCATCGATGATGAACTGGAAGTTAAAAACTGTATCGGGCAGACTGCGATCTATATGGGCCGTAATTCCTTCGAGCGTAAGCTGGCCGATCCGCACTTCGTTGCTCAGCAAAGCAAACATGTTGATGCTCGCCTTAATGCGGCCGCCGTACAGTAAGGTGTCTTTTTGTTTGTCTTCAAGATATACGCGGTCAATCTGCACGGTGGAAGGGAGGCGGATATATATCTTACCGATCTCTACGCGGGTATCGAGTTTCTCCTGGAGAAATGCCTGCACTTTTTTGCGCGCAAAATTCTGCACCGGCGGCGTGTGGATCAGTAATACGATAAACAGCAGGGAGACAATGATCCACAGCAGCGTCTTGAGGAATATTTTTGCGGCTTTCTTCAACACAGACATATTTTGAGCAATGCCCGTCAAAAGGTAAAATACCTATGCCATAATAAAGGTCAAACCGGTACACGGTCAAGATAATACGAAGGTCGGATAGTGTGGAGAAAATTCCTCAAACTTTTTCACAGCCTGTCTTTGCTCTCAACCTCTTTAACTTCTTGTTTTACAATAAATACAGCCGTCTTGCGCGGCCTGATGCCGGCGCCGTTTTGAATTGCATACACTTTAGTGAACTCTGCCCCGAAGTATAAGATGATGGAAGAATAGTAAACCCATAACAGCAAAATGATCAATGAAGCTGCAGTGCCATAAGTGCTGCGCACATGGCTGTTGCCGAGATAAAATCCGATCAGGAATTTACCGATCATGAAAAGTAACGCTGTGAAAGCCGCACCGAAAAAAATATCTTTCCAGCGAATGCTGGCGTCGGGCAATACTTTGAAAATAACGGCAAACAACAAACCCGTCACCAGGAACAACAACACATAGTTGAAAATTTTCACCAACACTACCGTGGCGTTGGGAAAATAAAGCAGTAAGCGGTCGCTCAACACATCCATCAGCGCGCTGATGACCCGTGATACCAACAATATGAATCCACAGCTGATTACCAGGGAAAATGAGATCAGCCTGTTCCTGAGTAATTTCAGCCATCCCTTATTAGGCTTGGCACGTATGGACCAGATAAAGTTGATGGAACTTTGTATTTCGTTAAACACGCCCGTGGCGCCCAACATTAATATGGCAATGCCTACGATAGCACCCATCACACCGCCATCGGTCTGCTGCACATTGGCGATGATATTCTGCACCTGCACGGCGGCATCATGCCCAACCATTCCCTGTAATTGCCTGTACAGGCTGCCACGCACCGCATCTTGTCCGAAAAAGATGCCGGCAAAAGAAATAATAATTATCAGGAACGGACCAATTGAAAACAGCGTGTAATAAGAAAGTGATGCACTGAGCTTCATGCCATTGTCTGACAAAAACTCTTTTGCCGCCCTGCGTAGTACGCTAAACAATTTCCTGGGATACTTCATACCAATTACTACTAAAACTCTATTCCGAGGATTTAATTCTACAGGTTGGGTGGTAAATCGCGTACAATCACTAATAATGAGTACTTCTTAATGCTGGCAGCATATTTTAACGTCTAAGGGCGACATTATATTCAGAAGCTAAAATTTTTAAAACTATGAGGAGCATATTATATCTTATCGCAGTAATACTGGTAATAGGATGGTTACTTGGATTCTTCGTGTACAGTGCATCGGGTTTGATACACATTCTGATTGTGCTTGCAGTAATTGCCTTGATCCTGGGCTTAATCAGGAGAGTGTGACAATAAAAAAAACTTGAACATTGATTACAGGAATCAGTGTTCAAGTTTGTCTCCAGACTGCACTTTCAGGAAGAAATTATATACCAAAGGATCTGCATAAGCGCCATACGCGTCTACGAGCGTTCCCTTCAATCCATCATTTGTTTCCAGGAGATATAGTACCGCATTGTCGTCGGGGTTGGAGAATCCTTCAAACCGAAATGAGTTAATAACACGCACCTGGTCGGGTGCATACACTTTATCACTAGATGTCGATCGCAGCCCTCCTGACGTGGCCTTGAAGTCCTCTTTAAATCCGTCACTCACCACCTTCGAGAGGCATGTCACCATACTCTTCAAAAAAGGTCTTTTGGCGTTTAAATTCGTGGGCATAGTAAGCTTTACCTCAATACATAAAATTTATTGCCAACTACAGGTAAGCGGTGCAATCGTTGTCATTTACAAGTGTTAGCGTATATTTTTCTACAATTTGCTTTTCAGCATCATCAACTGGTCGCGGTTCATCCTGATTACGGGCAGTTCAGCCTGTATGATCACCTTGAGCGCGGGATCACCGGCATTGGCCATATAGTCTTCCAGCCGGGAGAGCATCTTCTTTTCTTTGTCAAGCATATCATCTACCCAGGATTTCAATTTTGCCGAATCCTGATCCTGCGCTGAAAATTCATCCACTTCATTTTTTACACTGCTCACGCTGCTGTCGGGCAGCACGATATTGTTATTCTCTGCATATTCCTTCCATTGATCGATCATTCGCAGGTGTTCGCGCTGAAGCTGGTAGGCCAGGTCACGCAACTCGCGTTGTTCTTTCACTTTCACCACGGGCTTTGTCCAGTCAACCATGGCGTAGTGCGCCGACACCTGGTTTACCACAAACTGAGCGTCTCTTTCTGCGGTGCGGGTGTCGAGCGATTTTTGATTTTCTTTTTCCGCTATTTCTTTACTGTCTGGTTTGTCCCGGCACGATGCCCAGGCACCTGCCAGGAACAAAACCAGGATCAGTCGCGTATTACTGTTCATTGCTCTTATTTAGCAATTGCGTGCATGTCCCTGTATTTCTTGATCAGGTCGTGCGAAGTTTTGAGCGCTTCTTTTTGTGTGGCGATCAGTTGTCGTACACCCGCCGGCATTGCTGCATCGGAAGCCAGTGCTTCTTCATAAGCGCGTTGTGCAGCGTCTTCACCAAATTCGCAGGCGGCCAATACCGACTTGCGGTCTTTTCCGCTGAAGGTGGCTTTCACGTCCATCCATGCCCTGTAGATTTTTCCGGAGGCTGTGGTGCCGGCAACGGGTTCGCCACCTTGGGCCACCACTTCTTCGGCGAGTTGTTGTGCATACTCACGGCTTTCATTACCGAGACGATTGAAGATGGCGCGGAGATCCACATCTATGTCGCGCGCATTTTCACCGGCCTTTGCATAACCTTCGATGCGGTCATGATTAATCCTGATAAGGTCGTTCAGCACTTCCACGAGTTCTTTATTACGTTCCATATAAAAGTTTTTAGTTGTGAATAATGTAGAGGATAGAGCTAAAATTGTTCCGTCTGAAACGCATGTGTTAGCAAGGTCATTGCTTCATAGCGTGGAAGTATTTCCTCATCTCATTCCATAGCAGGCACAAATTTTCCTGCTTAATGAAAAACAGTTTCATATGGCCAAATACTCAAAAAAAGCTAGCAAGACAGTTGCCAGCGCCATGCGTCGCCGTAAAAAAGGAACACTCAAGAGCGGCGGCAGCGGTCGAACAGTCAAGAGCCGCAAGCAAGCTATCGCCATCGGGTTATCCGAAGCCCGCGCCAAAGGGGCCAAGGTGCCGAAAAAGAAGAAGGCGGCTACCAAAAAGAAAGCGGCAAGCAAATCTGCGACTAAGAAAAGAGCAACGAAAAAGAAAAGTACAGCCAGGAAAAGTACCGGTAGAAAGAAAAGTACGGGAAGAAGGACTACGAAAAAGAGTTCGCGCAGCCGGGGCACCGCGAAAAAATCATCGGGACGTAGCAGATGAAAATCAATCTGAGATTCCTATAGCCTCCGTGAAATACCACCATCTTCCGCATCCGTGATCAAAAAAATAAACCCGATGTTGAAACATCGGGAGTCCTTGGTTAAGGCCTGATTTGTAGCGTAAGTTTATAATGATTTTGATCGCTCGTTGTTGTATTCCGGCATTTTCATTACCTGCCGGATGCACTATTACATATATAAAAACTATGCCGATTGTTATTAAAGCGGGTGAAGAAAGGGTGTGGGGAAAAAAAATCTCAACTTTTGTCGAATTTTTACGGTCAGGTGTGGAAAGTTTGTAGAATTTCCATCAGCAACTCCTCTTCAGCCGTCAGTTCATTCTTGCCGGGTTTCGTTTCGGCCTTCTCCAGTCGTGCAAAATATTTTTGCAGGTTGTTTTCTTCGTAAAGATTGATCAGCCCGGGGTGCACATAGTATTTTCTGCAAACGGTGCGGGTGTTGCCGAGTTTGAGGCTTACCTCGTCCAGCGCTTTCACCAGGTTTTGTTTCAGCTGGTTTTCCGACGCCGCTTCACCAATTGCGCGAAGCGCCACCAGCATGTGCAGGGTGCCCGCCCAGGTTCGGAAATCGCGCGAGGTAAAATCTTTTCCCGTCACTTCCTTTATATAATTATTGATCATGCCAGAATCAATCGGGTGGCGCCTGCCTTCTTCATCAATATATTGAAACAACTCCTTGCCCGGAATATCGCGGCAATGCTGCACAATGCGCGCAAGGCGCTTATTTCTGAGCGTTATACTATGTGCTTTTCCTTTTTTACCAATAAATGAAAAATGGATATTGTCGCCGTTTATCTCTACATGCTTATCTTTCATAGTGGTCAGTCCATGCGAGCCATACAGTTTTTCGTATTCATCATTGCCCACGCGTATACAGGTTCGTTCCATAAGCGAGATGACGGTAGCAATTACTTTCTTGTCTGTAAGTTCCTTGGATGCTAAGTCTTTCTCCAGCCGGTCGCGCAAAAGAGGCAATTCCTTTCCGAACTCGTACAGCCTGTGAAATTTTGTTTGGTTGCGCAACAGCGACCACATGGCGTGATAGCGATATTGTTTACGCTGACGCAGATCATAACCGGTTGCCTGCAGGTGACCATTGTCGAGCGGACAAATCCACACACCCGTCCAAGCCGGCGGAATCACCAGTCTGCGAATGCGGTCGAAAATCTCTTTTTTTCTTACCGGTTTTTCCTGGTACAGGTACACAAAGCCGCGGCCTTTCTTCAATCGCACAATGCCTGGCTGACTGTCTGAGACATATACGAGGTCGGCCACCTGGGCGCTGCGCTCATAGTTCCTGTCGAGCTGCAGCATTTTCTTATGCGACAATCTCGGCAGGGCGGGTTCACTTGCCTGTCTTTGTTTTTGCTTTATAGCTCTTTTTGCTTTCATGTAAGTGCATTGCTTCTTCCAGCGTATGCGAAGTAGTGAGGTTCGCCTCCTTCTCGGCAAGCCTGGAAAGTTTGATATAGAATTTTTTGAGTTGCACCAGTTCGTCCTCCGTCAGGTCTTCGATATCGATCAGGCGGTTGCTCGCCTTTTCGTGACTGGCGATCAGCTCATTCAATTTCAACTGCAATGCCATGGTATCCTTATTCTGGGAATGCTGTATGACAAACACCATCAGGAATGTGATAATGGTAGTGCTGGTATTTATGATCAGCTGCCAGGTATCGGAATAACCAAATAGCGGTCCCGACACCAGCCATATAATAATTAGCGCAGCTGCTACTATAAAAGCCAAAGGCGAACCGGTGCCGCGCGTTATTTTAGCCGCTATCTTCTCGAAGAGCGCGCGTGCACCCTTCTTTTTCTTTGTACGACTCATAAAATTGATTTGATTGTAACCTAAAGGTGAGAAATAAGCACAGTAATCCGGCTGACGTCCATCAGTGCGATCAGCTGAATTTAGTAGTCCGCGCGATCCGCGCAATTCCCATAATCCGGGTAAAAAAAAGTCAGGCCAAGAATGGCCTGACACCAATAGACCTTAAAAACCCCTAAATCTATAACCAGAAGTTTGTGTTCATTTCTTTTTGTTTGCAGGCTCTTCTGTACTTGCTTCCTCGTTGATGTTGTTTTCGGCGAGCCCGCTCAACAGTTCATCCATCTCTTTCTCTTCAGACATTGTATACTTCAAAATTTCTGCCACGTCGTCCTGGCCAATGGTGCGTGCCAGGGTAATAAGGCCGCCGTAAGTGGCAATCTCATAATGTTCGGCCTTCTGAATGGCCATAATGAGCGCTACATCGCGGGTGGCGCTTTCGGCGTTGGTTTCTTTCAGCACCGACTCGGCTTCGCGGATAAGGCCGTCCATAGCCTCGCATTTCTTGGCGCGGGCTGTCTCGCCCATCATTTCAAACACCACCTGTAATCTTTGTATATGTGCTTCAGTATGAGCAATATGCTCATCGATGGCGCCGATCAGTTCCTGCGAGCCGGTCGCGGTTTTCCACGAAGGCATGGCACTGCGCAACTGTTGTTCGGCCCCCAGCAGATCCCGCAGTTCGTACATGAAGTATTCTTCCAGCAATGATTTTTTCGATTTGATTTTAATCGGTCCGGTATCAGGGCTACTATCATGTTCCATAAAATATGTTTTGAAAAAAAATACTGGAAACCTTGTTCCAACATAAAAATGGGCGCGCCGAAACAAAATAAGGGGTAAATGTTGTGGAAATAATTCTACTCACCACAAAATTGTATTGACAGCGTGGGGTGGTGGGTGATGGTATTCGTTTTGAGATTTAGTTAACAAACGATCAATATGAAATCGATGCATAATATCAAATTTGTCCAGAACAGGATACAGGAAATTGGCAGCGCATTATTTTATAGCCTCAGCGATGCCGTACTGAAGTTCCCGACCACAATCGTGAACACACTCAAGGTGGATGAGTTTGGAAACATCTGGTTCTTTGTGCACCGGCCGGAACAGCAGCTTACAGAGTTTGACTGGGAATTTCCCGCGCAAATGCAGTTTTACCGCAAGGGGAAAAGTTATTTCTTACAGATTGCCGGCAAGGCCTGCATAGTGAATGATCCCGAAGAGGTAAACAGTCTGCAAGGGCTACCCGAAGACACGCGGCAGAAAGCCATCAGTGATATGGTGCTGATTAAACTTAAGATTGGCGTGGTGCAATATCATGAGTATTGCGAGTCGCAAAGCAAACTCAACTTGTGGCAAAAAATATACAATTGGTTATTCGCCGCCGCACCCTCCGGCTCATTTACCCTGCAACCCTCTCATGCCTAAATCCGGGGTGCTGGCTGTAATCGCCCGCTTTTAAAATATTTCGCCTTATTGAGTGATTAGGATGGCAGGTCGCGTCAAATGCGGCCTGTTGCTTTATCGGGGGATTTGGGGATCGCGGATTGGATAGATATCGTGGATGACGATGTACGAAGGGAAAAAATAAAAAAGTGAATTTATGGAGAATGGATGGACATACCTGCAGCGGTTTACTACAGGAGTGCTGGAGGCAGCGGGTAGAAAGAGCCGGCTAAAGCATGTGCTGGTGACTTTGCAACCTGATGTAGTGAAAAATATTCTGCAATGTTTTATTGATGGCAGCGTAGAAGCTGATGATATGAAAGATATTCCTGTGCGCAGTGAATTTATGGTGCGGATTAAGTGCGTTGACAAAGATGCAGGAATATATCTCACGGCAAAAGGCAAAGCCTGTATCAAACAAATTGGCCACGGCAAAAAGGGTTTGCAGGTTAAGATGGATGTAAAAATATTCAGCGTGGCCGCCTATAAAAAGGTGGTTGATGAGAATGGAATTGATTCCCTCGAACCACTTTACAATGATTTAAGTCCGCGTGAAGAAAAGCGCGCGAAGATTATTACGGCTTATTAGATATCGTTTAAGCCTGCATTCAAACTCTTACCACTTTAATTCGCCGGTTACTTTTCGCCGTTTCTTTTCCCCAGTCTGAAATGGCTTTGAGCACTGGAATCAATGTTTTTCCAAATGCTGTGAGTTCATACTCCACTTTCAGAGGCGGCTTGCTGGTGTAAACGGTTCGCTTGATTAAACCATCCTCTTCCAATTCTTTCAACTGCAAACTGATGGTGCGTTCCGTTACCATTGGAAGTTCCTTTCGCAATTCATTGTAACGTTTTTTTTCAATTAAATGCATCAGAATTACTGCCTTCCATTTTCCACCTATGTAATTCATTGTCAGGCTGGTAGTGCAAGGAAACTGTTTGTCATCTATACAATACATCTGGTACTATCATTTTTATCCGTTATTGCAAAGATAATATACTATACTTAGTTTTGCTACTATAAATTTTATAGTATCACTAAAATTTGTAAAAGATGAGCTTTTTAGAACTAGCAAGGAGCAGATACACTGCGAAAAAGTACCTGGCAGACAGGAAAGTTTCCGAAGAAACCATAGCGGAACTAAAAGAAATTTTAAGGCTGAGTCCTTCATCTATTAACAGCCAACCATGGAAATTCGTTTTCGTTTCGGACGAGAAAAAGAGGGAACTGGCCAAAGTTTCCTATTTCAACGAGCAGAAAATCAATGAAGTCGGCCATTTGGTGGTGTTTAGCGTTATTGACAGCGTTGAAAAGTTTGAAGAGGAAATTCTCCAAACCCTGCCCGAAGGCGCGGCTTATTACTACAACAATTTTGTAAAACCATTACCCGAAGCTGAAATCAAAGCGTGGTTTCGGCACCAGGTTTATTTATCGCTTGGCTTTTTCTTGTCGGCCTGTGCACATCTGAAAATTGACAGTACGCCCATGGAAGGAATTCAACGCGAAGAGTACAACAGAATTCTGCAACTAGACGGTTATCATACATTATTTGCTGTCGCCATCGGTTACAGAAACCCCGACGACAACAATCATCCGTCGGTAAGACCCAAATCAAGATTACCATTAGAACAGATCATTCACTCAATTTAAGAACATGAAAAAGTACATGATCATAATAGCTATGTTAGTGAACTTAAATGCCATGACACAAAGTGTAAAACACGAAGTCTTCGCAACAGTGGAGCAATCCGTAGGCAATATTGCTTTTACCAGTCAAGGCGATTTGGTTTATAGTCATTACCCGTTTTTCAATCCGAAATTCCGGGTAGTGAAATACAATGCCCAGACCAAAACCACAATGCCCTTTCCCAATGAAGAATGGAACACTCCCAGGCAAACAGACGACCACTATTTGAGCAACGTGCTGGGCATCAGAAACGATGAAGACGGCATTGTTTGGATGTTGGATATGGGACAGCGAAATCCTGTTACGCCAAAGATTGTAGGTTGGAATACCGTTACCAATCAATTGGAGCGCATCTATTATTTGCCCGAGACTGCGGTGGTTCCGACCTCGCAACCCAACGACATGGTGGTTGACACCAGGCACAAAGTGTTTGTGATCGCAGACGAAGGAATCGGAAATGGCGGCGACGGAAGCACAGCAGCGTTGATTGTAGTGGATATGAAAACAGGCAAAACAAGACGTTTGCTGGAAGGAACAAGAACCACTTTACCCGAAAATCTGCCCACCATGATCAACGGAAAGCCATTAGCGGTAAACGGCAAGAACCTGCTGGTAGGTGCTGATGGCATTACGGCAGACAGGAATTTTGAGTGGTTGTATTACGCCCCGCTTAATGGGAGCAAAATATATCGTGTGAAGCTGGATGATTTGCTAAATGAAAATCTTTCAGAAAGCGAGTTGGACAAACGCATAGAAACCTATTCCGACAAACCCAACAATGGCGGATTAAGCATTGACCATGATGGAAATTTATACTTAACAGCAATGGAAAGCAATAGTGTTGCGGTGATCCTGGCCAAAGACAAAAGCGTACACAATATTGTAACGGACGAAAATCTGCTTTGGCCGGATGGCGTAAGCTACAACCAGGTGGACGGATATATGTATGTTTCGGCTGCCCAGGTACATTTGGGCGCTGTGTTTAATAATGGTAAAAACCTGGCAACAGCGCCGTTCTACATTTTCAGGTTTAAACCCATTGCCAAAGGTGTTCCGTTCAGGTAAGCCGTCAGATGCCTGATTCCACCTTCCCTGCCATCCATTTCTTCTTTACCGTACCCGGTGAAAATCCATGATGTTTTTTGAAGATGTCAATGAAATTGCTCACCTTCTCATAACCCATCAGGTCAGCAATTTCATTCACCGTCAGCATTTTTTCGATCATCATCCCTTTCGCGAAATGCATTTTCTTTTGCAGGTAATAATCATATACGCTCGTGCCGAAAAATATTTTGAAATAGCGCTTTAATGTGGATTCGCTCAGCTGCACCTGTCGGGCCAACGAGGCGAGTGGCGGCAAAGTTTTTTGCAGATGCTCGCGCAATATCGCTTCTACCTCCACTATCTTTTCAAAGTATATTTCTTTATAGATCGGCATTTTTTTGGTGCGACCAGCGAGCGTGCTGGCTATAAGGTCGGTGAGCATATTGGCAGATAATGCCTTCAAAGGTTCGCACTCAAATTCTTCGTGCGTGGCCAATTGAAACAGCTTATTCGTCACCAGCACATCGCGCGATGAGCAGGGATCAATTTTTATGATGGGGAAATTCCATTCCTGTACTCCGGGAGTGTTTTTCTTTGCCGGATCACTGACCCTGGTTTGTCGCCCGTACCACTCGGTACTGATGCTGAAGTCTATAAAATGTATAAGCCCGCCGCTTTCGGCTTGCCACACAAGCTGCACGTCGTCCGACGCCAGCAGCACCTCCCGCGACCAGGCGCGGGAGAAATGCTGGTGAAGACCTACACGCTTCAAGGTTACCTGTTCAGGGGTTAGCAGGTAAAAGGCGTTAAAGGTAAAATCCTGTCGCGGCATGAATCCGGGTTCAGTCGCGTAGATATGCTGCGCTACGGGAGCACCTTCCTTACAAAGCATCACCGGCTGCCTGAATTCCACGGCCCACACGCTCATTGCGAGACCGGGTGCCAGATGGATTTTCCGGATTTGCCCCTTCGCGATTTTTCCCGAGAGCCAGATATTGCCATGGGGATCGGTTTCGCCATCAATTTGGTCCAGGAAACGGCGCAACGCTTCCTGGCGGCCAGCTGCGGCCAACTGGATGCTGTAAAATTCCATGTCTTATCAGGGTTGATTTGTACGGGATCCTTTCTTCAGCCGGGCCCCGGTGTGCGGCTCCCCTTCACCCATATAAAACCCTGAATTGCCGCAAAAAGACTAATCGCCGGTGCCACTTTATTTTTGCACCCCCTGCTTATAGGATGGCTCACCCTTAAGGTTGACCCGCCCCTGCACCCGGCACATTACACCCGCCACGCGATTTATCCTATTTTTGCCGCCGACATGACCAACCAACTCAAGCAATTGGCGCAGGAACTGGCCGGTGAACTGCATTACGATAAGGCCATGCGCATTCTGTACGCTACTGATGCCTCGGCCTACAGGGAACTGCCCCTGGCCGTGGCTATACCGAAGAATACCGATGATATCAAAAAGTTAATCGCATTTGCCAGGAAACATAAGACCGGGTTGATACCCCGTACCGCAGGCACCTCGCTGGCCGGACAGGTGGTGGGGAATGGCATTGTAGTGGATGTGTCGCGGCATTTCACGCAGATACTGGAGCTGAACAAAGAAGAACGCTGGGTGCGCGTGCAGCCGGGCGTAATTCGCGACGAGCTGAATATGTTCCTGAAACCGCATGGTTTGTTCTTTGGTCCCGAAACCTCCACGGCCAACCGCGCCATGATCGGTGGTATGGTGGGCAATAACAGTTGCGGCTCCAACTCAGTAGTATATCGCAGCACGCGCGAGCACCTGCTGGAGGTGAAGGCAATTTTGAGCGATGGTTCTGATGCCACGTTCAAATCGCTGTCGCTGGATGAGTTTCACGCCAAATGCGAAGGCGATACGCTCGAAGCCAATATATACAGAACCGTCCGCAGCCTGCTGAGCAATTATGAAACGCAGCAGGAGATACGCAGGGAGTTTCCCTCCAAAAATGTTGAGAGAAGAAATACCGGCTACGCGGTTGATCTGCTGGTAGAGATGGCGCCGTTTACCGCGGGTGGTGAGGATTTTAATTTCTGCAAACTGATTGCCGGTTCTGAAGGCACACTGGCTTTTATTACCGAGATAAAACTAAACGTGGTGCCGCTGCCGCCTAAGGAAAAAGGTCTGCTCTGCGTTCATTTCAATACCATCGATGAATCGCTGCGCGCCAACCTGATTGCACTGAAGTATAAACCTTCGGCCAGCGAATTGATTGACCATTATATACTCGAGTGCACGCGCGACAATATCGAGCAAAGAAAAAACCGTTTCTTTGTTCAGGGTGACCCGGGCGCCATACTGGTGGTAGAATATGCGCGCGAAACGCGCGAAGAGATCATCGAAGTTGCCAAACAGGTAGAAGCCGAAATGCGCGCCGCTGGTCTCGGTTATCATTTCCCGTTACTGTTTGGCGAAGACACAAAGAAAATATGGAACCTGCGCAAAGCCGGTCTTGGCCTGCTGGGCAATATGCCGGGCGATGATAAGGCAGTGCCCGTGATTGAAGACACCGCAGTGGATGTGAAAGATCTCCCGGCTTATATCCGCGAGTTTAATGAGATTTTGAAAAAATACAACCTGTACAGCGTACACTACGCGCATGCAGGTTCAGGAGAATTGCACCTTCGCCCCATCCTCAATCTAAAAACCGCCGAAGGCAACCAGCTTTTCCGCACCATTGCCGAAGAAATTGCGGCGCTGGTGAAAAAATATAATGGCTCTCTCAGTGGCGAACACGGCGATGGCCGCCTGCGCGGAGAGTTTATCCGCCGCATGGTGGGAGAAAAAAATTATGAGCTGCTGCGGAAAATAAAATACACCTGGGACCCCGACAATATTTTCAATCCCAACAAAATTGTTGACACGCCCAGCATGAACAGTATGCTGCGCTACGAGCCGGGACAAAAGACACCTGCTTTCAACACCGTCTTCCGTTTTTATAAACAGGATATACTGCAGCACGCCGAGCAATGTAATGGTTCAGGCGATTGCCGCAAGACGCATCTTTCGGGTGGCACCATGTGCCCCTCGTATATGGCCACCCGCAATGAAAAAGACACCACGCGCGCCCGTGCCAACGTGTTGCGCGAATTCCTGACCCGCAGCGAGAAGGTGAATCGCTTCGACCATAAAGAGATATATGAAGTGATGGATCTCTGCCTGAGTTGTAAGGGCTGCAAATCCGAATGTCCCTCCAATGTGGATATGGCCAAACTAAAAGCAGAGTTCCTGCAGCATTACTATGATGCACACGGTGTTCCCTTCCGCAGCAGGCTGATCGCGAATTTCAGCCGCTCGTCCAGGCTGGGATCCATTTTCCCCGGCCTTTACAACTTTATGGTGCAGGGCGCCCCGGGCACATTGGTAAAAAAGATTTCGGGCTTTGCGGTTAAACGTTCCATGCCCACGCTGTACAAAACCACTTTGCGCAGTTGGTATAAGAAACACAAGAAAGCAACAGGCAAAAAAAAGGTATATCTCTTTTGCGACGAGTTCACCAACTACAACGATACCGAGATCGGCATCAAAGCCATTTTACTGCTGGAAAAATTAGGCTATGAGGTGCTGATGCCCGAGCACGAAGAGAGTGGCCGCGCCTGGTTGTCGAAAGGCCTGCTGCGCCACGCGCAGAAAATTGCGAACAGGAATATTGAAATCTTCAGCAAGCTGGTAAGTGCCGATACGCCGCTCATCGGCATCGAACCTTCGGCCATTCTGACTTTCCGCGATGAATACGTTGATTTGGCAAGCGATGAACTTTACCCCGCGGCGGAGCAACTGGCCAAACATGTGTTTACCATCGATGAGTTCCTGGCAATGGAAACAGACCAGGGCTTTATTAATAAAGAAAGTTTTATCACTGAAAAAAGAGTGGTAAAGCTGCACGGACACTGCCAGCAGAAAGCGCTTTCTTCTGTTGCGCATACCGTTAAGATATTATCGCTGCCACAAAACTATAAAGTAGAAGTCATACCTTCGGGTTGTTGCGGCATGGCCGGCTCTTTCGGTTACGAAAAGGAGCATTATGAAATTTCGATGAAAATTGGTGAACTGGTGCTGTTTCCCGCTGTACGCAATGCCAGTGAGGATATGATCATAGTCGCGCCCGGCACCAGTTGCCGCCACCAGGTGAAAGACGGTACGGGCAAGAAGGCCCTGCACCCGGTAGAGGTGTTGTGGGAGGCGCTGGTGAAGTGAGGTCCAGGGTTTTTCACGAATAGAGCAGTCACTCAAAGACCTGCTCAACCGATGGTATCCGCAATGATATTACAATTCCGCCTGTTTTCGCCGCGGCACTTTTTCCCTCGTCTGGTCTGCCTTTAAGGCAAAAGGAAAAATGATGGACGCAAATGATCCTGCCGCAAAATTGCCAATTACGGCTGTGGCAAACACCATAAAGCTTAACCCGCGCGTCTTATCATCGGTAATATTGGCCGGCTCGCCGGTGAGCACTTTACCCGTTTCACCACCCGACAAATAACCGGGCACCATAAACAGCAACAGCAGAAACGCTATGACACAAGCTATAATAACTCCACCGAGCGTGGCGATATGTCCTGCCGCAAGCATGGTGATGGTGGCCGCGTTTTCACTTCTCTTTTTATTAAACGCGTATAAGAAAGCTATGATGGGGAAAAGAAATAACAGGTTTCCGAGATACAGCAACCATCCCTGCGAATAGTCGGGGTTGCTTAAAAAGATAACTACAGGCACACAGTACACCAGGGCAGCTACCAACCCATAAATCAAATATGGCTTTGGTTCAAAAGGTTTGTTCATGGTAAAAAATTTTAGTTCGCATCACAACCAAATGGCTGATAAAATCGTGCCGCTGGTCGTCGGTGAACCATTAAATCGCACTGCAAAACTGTGACAAGAAGTAAAGGACGATGAGAAACTGTTGAAAATATTCCCCACTCAATGCATTGATTGTTAAAGTTTTTTAAAGCGCTTCCACAGCTGAACCAGTCATATTCCCCATTGTTATAAAATGGTCAACACGCTATTGATAAACTTTGAAAAACCAGAAGCGAATGCAATTTGTGCGTAGAGGTAAAGCAATCCTATCCATCCTTCTCTTAACAACCGGCAGCCTTCTTTTTATGTATGCCGTGCCTGCTGCATCTCCCAGGGAAAGAAACCTGGAGCCCAGCATGCCTATGACAGTTCCCGACAGCCCGGGTATTCATGTTTTTGACAGCTTGTACGCTCAACTCAATCTCGACTCGCTCGAATTGAGTCATGCGGCCTATCAATACGGCCTGCAGGGATTGTATCAGCTGCAGCAATCGGGCGAGTTGCCAAACGACAGCATACTCACCGTAATCGATTTTAGCTTGCCTTCTCACAAGAAGAGATTGTTTGTGATCAATCTTAACAGCGGCGAGTTGTTGTTCAACACTTATGTTTCGCATGGACGCAACTCGGGTACCGATATGGCGAAATATTTCTCTAACAGCCTCAATAGCTATAAGAGCAGTCCTGGCTTCTATATCACAGGCAATACCTACTATGGTGAGCATGGCTATTCATTGCGGCTCGAAGGCAAGGAAAAAGGCATTAATGACAACGCCTACATGCGCGCAATCGTGATGCACCCTGCCGACTATGTAAGCAATTATTCTATCCAGAAGAAAGGATACCTGGGACGCAGCCTGGGATGTCCTGCCATTCCCGTTTCAATACACAAACCATTAATCAACACCATTAAAGACGGAAGTTGCTTGTTTATATACAGTCCCGACACAAATTATATTTCACAATCAGGACTGATTGGGCAACAATTCCAGATATAATTATTTTTTCTTCGCCAGTTGATCCTGGCTAAACTCTACCAGGCGATGGTCGGTAAATAGTTTGCCGGCCATTCTTTTATCCCTGTCATAGATGTCTTCACGAAACTGCAGGCGACCCTCAGTGTCCACCCAGGTTGTATAGTAATAGATCAGCACCGGCACGGGATCTTTCACCCGCACAAACTTTTCGGTGCCGCTGTTCATGGCTTCTGCAATTTTTTCGCGTGTCCACTCCGGCTGATCGCGCAAGAGATATTCGGCCAGCTTCACCGGATCGGCCAGGCGTATGCAGCCATGACTATAAGCACGTTTATCTTTTTCAAACAATCCTTTATAGGGCGTGTCGTGGAAATAGATATTGTAACTATTGGGAAAAAGGAATTTTATCTTACCTAACTGGTTTTTGTCGCCCGGCTTTTGCCGAATTACGGGCAATCCATCTCTCTCGCCAGTGATTTCCATATCATGTTTTTCAAGATAGTCGGAGTCTTCATCTATCTGGGGCAAAATTTCATTCTGAACAATGCTTTCGGGCAGGTTCCAGTATGGACTGAATACTACCTGGTTCAGTTGCCCGGCGAACAATACAGTGTTAGTACCTTCCTTGCCCACCACAATCGGCATATTAAACACATCCTTCTTCGCTTCTTTTACGTGTAACACAAATTCAGGGATGTTCACCACTATCAGTTTACCCTCGGGCGCTGTGGGAATCCAGTGCATGCGCTGCATATTGATAAGTATCTGTTGCAGGCGTGCGGCTGCGGAAACGTTCAGTTCCTTAATTAACTGAGATGAAATAACGCCGTCGGGTTTATACCCATATGAAATCTGAACAGACTTCACTGCGCTGTCGAGCGCTTTGTTAAAAACGGCGAGTGTATCATTAGCGGGTATATGACCAGTGATGGCCAGTCTCTTTTTGATGATCGCAATACTGGTATCCTTACTGCCCAGTTTCCATTTCTTCTTCGGGCGAGGTATTTCGGGCCAGCCACCATTTTTTACATAACCTATATATTTTTCCAGTTCGTCTTTCAACGCGTTATACATCTCATTGTTAATGCCGCGGCGGTCCTTTTCATTCACCAGGTTTTCGGCCATGTTCAGCGATTCCATTTTCATGGCGGGCAAAAAATGATCGCGGGCCAGCGCCGTCATGCGCGGATCGCCATACACGTCGGAAGTATAGTTGATGAAGCGCCAGGTGAGCATCATTTCCGTTTTGGCAATTTCAGCATTTCGCTCCGATATAGAGAGTGATTCTTTGGCAGCAAGACGATCGAGCGTGTGGTCGAGATTTTTTCTTTCACCGGCGCTGTCTTTATTGAAATCGTATAAATTTCTGAACGCCAGCGCCTGCTCATTCAGGCCGCGACTGTCGAACCAGGCAAATTCAAAATTCCGCGCGTAGTAAAATTCGCGGAGCTGTGGGCCCACGGTATCATTCAGTTGTTGTTCGGCAATAAAATTTTCGAGGCGGGCGCTGTCGAGAAAAAGATCATTGTAAGCGTTGGTTTTATTGATCTCTGTATTTCTCTTCAGTTTCTTCCCATTCACATTCACTGTAGTACTATTGTCAGAATCGTCACTACAGGCGGCAAGCACCAGGGCGGCCACTATTGCTATATAAATTGTTTTCATCAAGGTAATGTTTCAAAACTTATGCCCTCATAGTTCAATTAAAAAGAAAGGCAATGTATATCCTGCTTTCTGCAATACGGGTTTGGCCACGTTAAAAACTTTAACACCGCCGGGTGCTTCAGCCTGCAAATGGCCTGCGTGCGCATGACCATGGAAGGCCGCAATCACTTTGCGCCGGCTGAGCGGTTCTGCCAGTCGTGAACAACCCAGGAATGGATACAGCACTTCCGGCTCGCCCTGCACGGTTTCTTTGATGGGTGCATAATGCATTAAGGCAATTTTCCTGATGTTTTCATTTTCTTTCTCCAGCCTTGCCAGCGCGCGATCGAGGCGAAGCGCTTCATTCAATGCTTCCTGCACAAAATTTTTCATACCCTCCTCCCCAAACATCGAGAGCATGTAATTGTCGAAGCCGCCTCCAAATCCTTTTATACCCGCCACGCCAACGCCGTCAATAATCACCGATTCGCCGTCGAGCACGTGCACGCGTTCACTTTGCACAATCTGCCGGATCATTTTCTGGCGGCCTTTTTCATAATCGTGATTGCCCAGTACGGCTACCACCGGTATACTGCAGGTTTTTAGTTCATCGGCCAGCACCTGCGCCTCCTCTTCATCTCCGGTATCGGTCAGATCGCCGCCGATGAGCAGCACATCTGCCTTTGCCGAAATTTCCTTGAAGCAATCCACCCAGTGACCTTTATCGGCCACGCGCGTGTGCAGATCGGCGATGGCGGCAATGCGCGTTTTCTTTTCTTCCAGCATTATCAAATGGTTTTAATGGTCATTGCCTTGTAGTCCCACTCCTTAACATCAATGCTGTATTGCGTTTGATCGATCAGGGGACCACGGCAGACTTTCTCCACCTGGCAGGGCAGGGTATATTGCGTGTGTGCACGCTGCATCAGTTCATCGAAAAGCCATTTGGGAACACAGCGCTGATAATCGGCGGGATACACAAACTGGAAGTTGATGATCTGCGCCAGCAATAAATGCCAGTGATGATCGAGGCGCATCAGCACATGTTTCCAGTCCATATGTTCACCCCATTTCAATATGAGGTGATTCACGTCGGCGCCATCATATCTTTCCCGGTTTTGCACATACACTTTGCACCACAACAATTCTTCGGCGGGTATCAGCAAGGTATCAACGCCTTCGAGCGCCGATTGAGTGGCTCGCTGGTACCAGGTGTCATCAATCAGGCAGATTGCGTTAGGCGAATGAAAAATGATGTCGATATAATATTCTCCGTGAAAAATCTTGGCCAGCCAGCGGGCATCGGTCAGTTCGGTGCGGTAACCACGATCCTGGAAAAAACTGATGATCTTCGAAAACTCCGAGTATTTACAAAACACGTCCAGGTCTTTGGTATCGCGGCAGATGCCGGTATAGTGAAACATGGCAAAGGCCCCGCCCAGCATGTATTCGGCTCCGCTCTCGTTCAAGAGTGTGAGTGCTTCTTTATAAAAAGCATGCGCTTCTTTTTTTTGTTCAATGGTGCTTATCATACTTTATCACAAGCATATAAGCACATGCCACCATATGTTTCAACGCAATAAGCGAGATATGGTGATGAAATTTTTCTACAATTCCGTCCCCGATCAAGATAGCCGAGCCAGGAATCGCGGATCAGTAGCAGATTTTAGGATGACGCGGAAAGCTCTAAGGCAATTGCCACGCCAAACATCCGCATAATCTGCGAAATCAAATAATTCCATGATCTTACTTGCTATCGCATAATTGAATATTGTTCGTGTTCTTCGTGCTGATCTGGATCTTATTCACCTTGTTGGCGGCATCGAAATAGAGAATGATGATGCCATAGGCGGTGGCGTATGCCTCCCAGTTATCAGACTTCATGCGGGGATTACCCAAGTGTTTGAAAAGGGTGTTACGCGGCATGCCGATAAGCGGAATGCTCAGTTTGCCTTTAAACTTGGGACCGATTTCTATATAATCGCGCTGGGTATAGAAGTAGAGGTCGCGGTCTTTGAAAAAAACATTGGTGCCGCATTTGGCGCTGTCTTTCTCCGACGCGGCCGAAGTGTAGCAGGGAAACCTGGACTTGATCTGGTCGTCGGGTACATCGGCCTTCAGTCCATTTACTTTACCATCAAGGATATCGACTTCAAAAACGGGGCAATCTGCTTTAGTGGTAAGTTGAGCTGCAGCCACCAGGGCCGGAGCAGCCAACAGAAGGGTCAGGACATATTTCTTCATGGTGAAAAGGATTGCACCGGAAAAGCAGCAAAAACTTTGCTAAAAAACAGGTTTAGCGGCCTTTAAGCCGGCAAACTTTCAAAACGTCTTTAATTACAATCATTTAGATTTTTGTACAACACGCGTTTTTTTCACGTAGTACCTGTGGATCACCAGCGCCATAGGCAATCCCACGCAAAAAAGATGGATAACCATTTGCGGCAGCGCTCGTTTGAAACTGAAGGGTGGCAATGGAGGCACGTTGCTGAGCGGCACCACAACAAATTGCATTACCGCCCAAACAACGATACCCCACAACATCCCCGTAACAACAATGTGCGGGGCATAAGGCCTTATCCAGGGATAAAGGAAGAAGAATGTGACTGTAAACGCGAATGCTATTATGAAATGAAAGAGTAAACCCATCACTACTATGCCCGCACCGCCAATAAAGGCCGGCCTGCCGAGGGCGCCGCTGGCAACATATTTCCACACACGATCGGGTGTCACATCATTCCAGAAATATGCCTGCACCATGGCGGCGGTGGCATCGAGCAGGCCGGTTAATAACCCTGCCAGCAATATGGCCTTTATTGCCGGCGCGAGCTGGTTCCTGCCAGTTGCTGTCAAAGAATGATTGGTCATTACTCAATTTTTAGAGTAATGAAAATATCAATCTGCTGCAGCAGGCATACCGGTATTCAACAGGCAGACGTATTCGTGGTGCAATGGTGCATTATCTGCCGCGTTATGGCTTTAATCGGCGCATGCGTGTAGTTGGTGGGTTGTAAACAGCGACTGGCATCAGGCCTGGTTCTCCAGCACTGATATCACCAGCTCTTTATAGCTGCGACCGATGGGAATTTGTTTCCCTGAAACCTCCACGTCGGTGGCAGTGAATGCATCCACTTTATCTTTCGCCACAATGTAAGAGCGGTGTATGCGCAGGAAATTATTCTTCGCAAGCATTTCTTCAATTTCGCTTAACTGAAATTTGGTAAGAATGCTCTTATTTTTAGTAGTAATGCGTACGTATTCGCGCAGACTTTCAATAAACAGAATTTCATCCAGGTAAATCTTCACTCGCTTTTTACCTACGTTGAAAAAAATGTATAGTCGCTCGCCGGGATGGTGTGCGCTCGAAGGCAGGCCAATGTCATTTTGCTGCTTCAGTTTATTCACCGCTTTCAGGAAACGATTGAACCGGATGGGTTTTATCAGGTAATCCACCACGTTCAGATCAAATGCCTGCAAGGCATAATTATTATAAGCCGATGTAATAATGACGGCCGGTGGATTCCTGAGCGAGTCCAAAAAATCGAGACCCTTCAGTTTCGGCAAATGAATATCCAGGAAAATGAGGTCTATCTTTTCACGTTGCAACACCTCCATGGCGTAGATGGCATCGCTGCACACCCCTTTCAATTCCAGGAATGGCACCTGGTTGATATAGTCTGTCAGCACTTCTGCCGCCAGCGGCTCGTCTTCTACTATGATACAGCTATATTTCAACATGGCTGTTTAGATTTAATGAAAGATGTACCTTAAAGCTGTTGCCCTGGTCTTTTACATCCAGGTTAAAATCTTTATACATCAGTTCCAATTGTCGCCGCACATTGTACAACCCGATATTCTTCGTGCCGTTTGGTATTGGTACTACCTCACGACTGTTCTCAACCGTAAAGTTAAGATAGCTTTTCTCCACCTGCATATCAATATGCACAAACGACTGAAAGCGTGTTTCACTCACTCCATGTTTAAACGCGTTTTCTACAAAGGGCAACAATAACAAAGGCGTTATCTGGTAAACATTGCTATCGATATTTTTTGTAAAACTCACTTCCAGCCTGTTGTTGTACCGCATTCTTTCCAGCTCCAGGTAATCTTCCAGCACTTTTATTTCATCGGTCAATGCAATGCGTTCCTGCCCTGATTCATACAGCATAAAGCGCAACAGTTCGGAGAGTTTCATCACCACTTCAGCTGTATCATCCGATTTTTTGCGCGCCAGCGCATAAATATTGTTCAGCGTATTCATCAGGAAGTGCGGGTTGGTCTGGTTGCGGAGAAATTTCAGTTCTGTCTCCATTTTTTCCTTCAACAAATTTTTCTCCCTGTCCTTGGTCCTCAACTGCATGCGCGCAAATTTCAGAGCCGCCGCCATACCTGCCACAAAACCGATTTCCATCAATCCTGAAAGCACTGCTCTTACCGTAAACAATTTGGCATGCGGCCAGCGGTCTTCGTAGATCAGCGTGTCGATCACGTATCGCATATTCAATCGCAGCAGCACGATACTCACGGCTGTTACCAGCACCACTTCCGCCCCGATGCGCCACACATTTTTTCTGCCCGTTTGTATATCTTTTATTGAGACATACAGTATGAAATAGGTAAGCAAAATTTTTGGCGGCAGGCTCGAGAGCACGGCCAGCAAGGCCTTCCACATTTGTTCGTTCTCCGACAAACCGTCGGTCATCATTGGCTGTATCCACACAAACATCAGCACGGAATCCTGCAGGGTATAGGCCAGCCAAAAGGCTATATGCAACATCAATCGCTTCATGCAGCGTAAAAGTCGTAAAAAACCTGATCACAGAGGAGGATGGCTACAGGCGGCGGGTTTTGTATGACGAAGGAGGGTTTGATAAGGATGAAATGCGGAGCAAGGAAGGAACCGAACTTAGAAAATTAAAAGCGCCTAAAAAAAAACAATCTGCGTCTTTCTGCTGGTGAGGCGGTTATATGTTTGAACTAATTTTACGCCTTTCCTTCAAACTCCCTGCTATGTTTACCAAGTTGTTGCGTCCAGGTTTGTACGCGTTTTTTTCAATAATATTTTTTTCTTGTGCCGGCACCCGGCAGGCTACAGAATCTGTGGTGCCCGGCCAACCGAAGGCGGCCCGCGAATTTCGTGCGGTCTGGGTGGCTACGGTGGCGAATATTAACTGGCCCAGTAAACCGGGACTATCCACGGCAGAGCAACAAAAAGAAGCCATTGCCCTCCTCGATTTTCTGAAAGATCATCACTTCAATGCCGTTATATTCCAGGTACGGCCCCAAGCCGATGCCTTATACCAGAGCAGGTATGAGCCCTGGTCGTATTACCTTACCGGTCAGCAGGGCAAAGCGCCCGAGCCATTTTACGACCCGCTCAGCTTCTGGATTGAAGAAGCGCACAAGCGCGGGCTGGAACTGCATGTATGGCTCAATCCATATCGCGCGCATCACGTAAGTGGGGGACCAGTGAGCGAACATTCCATGGTAAAGAAAATGCCCAACGATGTGGTGCATTTAAAAGAAGGCTACTGGTGGTTTGACCCGTCGAAAAAATCAGTGCAGGATCATGGGGTGAATGTGGTGATGGACCTGGTAAAAAGATATGATATAGACGGCGTGCATTTCGACGACTATTTTTATCCGTACCCTTCCTATAATGGTAATGTTGATTTTCCCGACAGCGCAAGCTATGCGCAATATCTGTTGAGTGGCGGTAAATTATCGAAAGGCGACTGGCGCCGCGAGAGCGTAAATAAATTCATTGAACGATTATACAAAAACATCAAGGCTGAAAAGAAGCACGTGAAATTCGGATTGAGCCCTTTCGGTTTCTGGCGCCCCGGCTATCCTGAATCGGTGACTGGTGGTTTCGACCAGTATGATCAGTTGTATGCCGACGCCAGACTCTGGCTCAACAAAGGATGGATCGATTATTTTTCTCCGCAATTATACTGGCCTATCAGCCGCATTCCTTATAGTTTTCCCGTATTACTTGGCTGGTGGGCCGGCGAAAACACGAAGCAACGTCACCTATGGCCGGGCATCAGCGTTGGCCGCGATACCGGCGTAAAGACGGTGATGGAAACCATTCACCAGGTGATGACCGCGCGCGGCATGTTGCCCTCCAGCGCAGGCGTAGTGCATTGGAGCATTTCTTCCGTTACCAATAATCCCAACCTCGCCAAAGCACTGCTGGAAGGTCCCTATGCCAATGATGCACTGGTGCCTGCCAGTAAATGGCTCGATAGCAAAGCGCCCGTCGCTCCATTAGTAAGAACCAATCAGCAGGATTCGCTTATCAACATCAGCTGGACGCACAACAATGCAAAAGATGTTTTTCGCTGGGTGGTGTATTATCAATACGGCAACCACTGGAGCTATCGTATTGTAAACCGCGACGACCGCAGTATGCAGCTGAGCGTCTTGCAAGGAAAAAATAAACTCAATGTCGTGGCAGTTACCGCCGTTGACCGTGCGGGAAATGAAAGTGTGCGCACTGAAGTGAATCTGAACGTGACGGCGAACCTGCCGCGGCGATAAGAAACCCGCGAACACGTAAAATGTTAGGACGGCCAGGTGACAGGTAGGCCACTTGTGACTTGGCCGTCCCTTTTTTGGGGCCCCGTTAAAAGCGGGCTAATCGTGATCAGTGAGCTCAACCCGATAAAGGCCACCTGCCAGGTTTTTTCCTATGCCCTCGCGCGTTGCAGGTTGCTATGAATTTCTTTCAATTGAAAAATATGCCGGTGCGTGTGAGCAACCAGGAAATGTACGTATTCGAACCTTGTCCATTCACCCACAACGGAACATAACAGCGGATCGGTACAGGTAACCGAGAGATCCAGGGCGCGAATGGCTTTGTTGATCAGTTCGCGATAGCTTTTCAGTGCTACAATCAAAGTGTATTTGTCGTGGCACACATCTTCAGTGGGCAAAATAAAATCGCGGGCCTGCACCTCGGTACTGAAATCGAGCAGCATGGCTCTGATATCTTCTACGTACACATCGGGTTCGCGCCATGTTTTTTTCACCGGGCCATAAAGTGCATTCAGAATGGCTGTATCAGATTTGAATAAATGTTCACCCACCTGGCCGGCTGTCCACCCGCCATTAACAGGCACGCTGTTGATCTCACTTTCATCAAATGCCATCAGCACATCCACCAGTTCCTGCGTTACCTGTTTGAACTCGCGCAACAACTCTCCATTCTTTATGGAAACCTGGTTCGCCATAGTGCTTGTTTTCCCGTATGACGACCGGTTGGCTTCCGGGTGGACATTCTCCGGTACATTTTTCCCGGCGACAGGTATATAAAATTTGTTTTCCATGGCTATACTATTTTTTGTTTTTCGGCTATAATGCTGACACAAATTTGCGATAGAAAAAATCAAAACAGGGTGGGTATATCAGACTAATTGCAGGTGTGATTGCGACAATGACGAAAAAGTCGCAAACCACCTCCTGAATTGTCGTTTTCGCCCCTCGTGTGAAGTGGCAGGCAGGAATATTTTTATCTGAAAGAATTTCAAAACGTAAAATGATCTACTATGCTTGCAGAACCCAAAGTTGAACATTGGCAGGAGAAACCCTATGCCGCCATTCGCACGCGGGTAGCCATGATGGCTGTTCCTAAAGACTTGCCCCCGCTGATCTTTGAAGTATTGAATTGGGTGAAAAAAAATAACCTCGGGCAAACGGGTCCTCCATTCTTTCGGTATCTGCGTATGGACAATGGTGTGCTTGATGTAGAAGTAGGCATACCGCTTAGCAAGTTGCCCACAGGTGATGGGCGAATAATTGCCGGTTCATTTCCCGAGGGGAAATATCTCACTGCCAGGCATACTGGTCCTTACACAACATTGCCCCAATCGCACCAGGCCGTGGAAAAATATGCCAGGGAAAATGGCTTAAAACCCGGAACCATAAAAGATGCTGACGGACAAGTCTGGGGTACGCGCGCGGAATTTTATGTTTCTGATCCTATGGTGGAAAAAGATCCGTCGAAGTGGATTACTGATATTGCGTTGCTGCTGGAAGGTTAGTGCGATTGCCGGCAATCAAGGTCACCCGATCAGCTTACGAAAACCTTTTGCATATATAATCCAAAAAAATTAAAGCACCGGGAAATTATACCAGTGCTTTTTTTATCAGTTGTTTTAAGTGTTCGAGGTTTTGGCTTCTTTTTACTGCGCCTTCGATTTTTCGCGTATGGCTTTAAACTCCGACCCCTCCTTCCATTTCGGCCACTCCGATCCATAAGCCAGGCGATGGCCCACTTCATACATCACTTGTATGTCCTGCAGTGCACCACGAATATCCCAGCGTGAAGGATCGTATTCATCGCCCGGCTGGTGATAATATTTTTCATTCCACTCTTTATCTTTTTCTTCGGCATAAGCGCGGCCTTTTTCAACATGCTCCGTGCCTTTGTCTGTAGTAAGCGCGGGCACGCCAATCTTCGCGAAATTGAAATGGTCGCTGCGGAAATAATATCCTGCCTCTGGTCTCGACTCCGGCGCAATATACCTGCCTTGCTTTTTGATTATTTCGGCGAAAATATCTTCCAGTTCCGATTGCCCTTCCCCGCTTATCGAAATATCCTTCATCGGGCCGGTTGCGTTGATCACGTCGAGGTTGATATCGGCCACTGTTTTTTCGGGCGGAAATACCGGGTGTGTCGCATACCAGGCCGAGCCCAGTAAACCCTGCTCTTCGGCAGTCACCCACAGGAAAAGAATCGTGCGTTCGGGCTTTTCTTTTTGCCTGGTAAATGCGCGCGCCACTTCCAGCACAGCAGCAGTACCGCTGGCATTATCCAATGCGCCATTATAAATTGAGTCTCCATTTGCATCGGGCTTGCCCACGCCCAGGTGATCCCAGTGCGCGGTATATACGATACATTCATCAGGTCTTTTGCTGCCGGTAATTTTCGCCAGCACATTATTCGATGTATTAAACACCACGCTGGTCTGCAACCTGGCCGACACTTTCATACCCAGATCGATGGGTTTAAATCCTCGTTGATTGGCTTTGATAAAAACGGTGCTGTCCAATCCTGCTGCCTGCAAAATTTTCATGGCTGCCGGTTCGCTTATCCATCCTTCAACAGGCAATTGGTAATCGTTGCTGCCGCGCTTGTCGAGGTGCAACTTAGCGCCGCCATTACTGCTTTGCACTACCGAGAAGGGATAGCTGGCCGCCGCGGTATTGTGAATGATCAGGCATCCTTTGGCGCCCTGCCGCGCAGCCTCTTCAAACTTGTATGTCCAGCGACCGTAGTAGGTCATCCTTTTTCCTTTAAACAAACTGGTATCGCCGGTAGCGAATCCCGGATCGTTCACCATTACCAGTACCACCTTATTTTTCAGGTCGAGACCTTCAAAATCGTTCCATTCATATTCCGGCGCCACCACGCCAAAGCCACAGAATACAAGATCAGCGGCATCCACCGATATAGAAGTATCGGTTCTTTCGGTCCAGATCACGAAATCGTCCATGTTTTTAAAATCAATCTTTCCTTTTTTAGTCTGTACCGAGAGTTGCGGCGTGCCTTTGGGTTTTATCTCCACCAGCGGCACCTGTTGCAAATAGCTATCTCCATTTCCGGGCTCGAGTCCCAGCGCTTTGCACTGCGCTTCCAGGTAAGCAATGGTTTTAGTCTCGCCTTCGGTAAACGGCCTGCGGCCGAGGTAGTCGTCGGCGGACAATGTGGAGATGTGCGCGAGGAGGGAGTCTGGATTGATAAGGGATGATGCGTCTCCGCCACTCTTATCATCATTGCAGCCGATGATGGTGAAACATAAGAACACGAACAAGATAAGTTGTCGCATATTGAAAAGTTGATTGAGAAAATAAAGTAACTTTTCTCTCTAAACGGGCAATTCCGTGTAAAGATAAAGTGTTCTTCGGTAAGGTCTCTTTTAGTGAATGTCTTATTTTCTTTCCCTCAGCTTGCCTTGGTTCAATTATTTTTTCACCACCGATAGCCTGCTGCGCAAATTCGGCACCCAGGTCAGAAACACTTCGGCCACGATCAGCGGAAAGAAGGAAAAGAAAAATTCATTTACCACGCGCCTGAAAGTCGGGTCCTTTATTTCACCAAACAAAAACTGCAGCGAAAACAACCCATCGATCCTTACCAGCACAAAGGCCAGTATCAGCACATAACTGCGTACCATAAACTGGCGGTGTGCTTTGAAGTTTCGCTGACGCACAGTAAACCAGGCGGCGCCGGTGGCAAATAGCAATAACACAGCGGTGATCAACAATGAAATGCGGCAGGGTCCGCAGTGGCTGACCAATGACAGACGCAATGAAGACAGTGCCACCAGGAAACAGCCGAGCATATACACCTTTCCGAGGAAACGGTGCAGGTAGACATAACGATTCCGGAACCATTTCCAGAATTGCACGGGGCCAACAAACAGCGCCATGGTGCCGCCCACCAAATGAACCACAAACCACAGCTTGTTGTTGAATAAACTGTTGCCGAAGGTGTCGCTTCGGTAGCCATATAAAAAAGCCCACACGTTGTTGAAGAAGAAATAAACAGAAAAGACCAGTAGCACAACCCAAAACAGGAACCCGGTAATGTTTTTGACGAGCTGCATAGCAGGCAGATTTTGAGGGCGGTTAAATATTGAAATTAGTGAAATAACACTGCACCAAATATAGCAGTGAAGCGGTATTGTACGCCGCTGGCATAGATTTTAAGGCCTTATCGTTATGAGCGAAACCGATTTAATAAAGCATGTATCGGATACCTCCTTGTGGATTGCGGCCTACCGCGCGCAGGAATCGGCGCGGCCCGACGCCATATTCAACGATCCGCTGGCTGCCCGGCTGGCTGGCGAACGCGGACTGCAAATGGCGGCTGCCACTCCCCACAGCGAGTCCATGAGTTTTGCCATGGCTATGCGCACTTCGGCCATCGACCGGCTGATACTGCTCGCCATCTCTAAAGGCATCGACACCGTGATCAACCTGGGCGCCGGTCTTGATACCAGGCCCTACCGCATGCAACTGCCACCACAACTGAAATGGATTGAAGTGGATTTTCAACATATCATTGATTACAAATCGGAGATACTGAAGCATGAAACACCTGTCTGCTCTTTGCAACGCATTGCCTGCGATCTTTCTTTGCAGATGAAACGACTGGAATTATTTACCCAGCTGGACGCGCAAACCAGCAAAGCCCTTATCATTACCGAAGGCGTGATCGCTTATCTCTCCAACGACCAGGCCGCACAGTTGTCGAAAGACCTGTTGGCGATGCCCCATTTTTATTACTGGATCCAGGATTTCCGCTACGCAAAATTTCGCCGGACTAAACAAGCCAAGCAGATGCAGCAGATTGTGAAGAACACGCCATTTCGTTTTAATGCCGAAGACCCCGTAACCTTCTTCACGCAGCATGGATGGAAAATGGTGAAAAATATTTTCCTGCTCGATGAAGCCGATGCGGTAGGACGAAAAATGCCGATGAACCTGACTTATAAGATCTGGATGAAATTGTTCCCAACCAAATTCAGGAAGATACTCAACCAATCATACGGCTTTGTGCTACTTGCCCGCGAGTGACACTGGCTTCCCAGGTTTCCACTATAGCGATAAAATCTTTTTCTGTCGCCTTTTCAATCATACTTTGTGCTGATTTACGGGTTTAANGTCTTAACCGCTCATGATGTAAATACGTTANCTTTANCGCCAACATATACTACATATTATGAAGAGAANATTACTCGCTTTCGCAGGGTTTTGTGTTGCGATTGNCAGCCATGCACAAGACATTTCAAAAGAACTGGACTCGATAGTGAATACTTATGTTCAATTAGGAAAATTCAATGGCAGCGTGCTCGTCGCCCAAAAAGGAACCATATTGCTGAATAAGGGTTATGGACTAAGTGATGCGGCGAGCAAAAAGCCAAATACCGAAAACAGCATTTTCCAGCTTGGCTCCATCACCAAACAATTTACTGCCACGATAATCCTGAAACTGCAGGAGCAGAAGAAACTGAGCGTGAGCGATAAGCTCAGCAAGTATTTTTCCGACTTTCCCAAGGGCGACAGCATTACCATAGAGCAGCTGATGACGCATACTGCGGGCATTTACAACTATACCGATGACCGCGATTTTATGAACACGCAGGTTACAAAGCCGCATACCCGCGAGCAGATGCTGGCGCTGTTTAAAGACAAGCCCCTCGATTTTTCTCCTGGCACCAACTGGAGTTATAGCAACAGCGGCTATATGTTGCTCGGTTATATTATTGAAGACGTTACCAAAAAGCCTTTTGAAGCAGTGGTGCGTGATTATATTTTCAACCCTCTGCAAATGAACAGCAGCGGTTTTGACTTTGCCGCGCTGCAACACCCGCTCAAAACGACCGGCTATTTTATGATGAATGAACAGGATACCCTGCAAGCTGTGGTGGTAGACTCGTCCGTGTCTTATGCGGCCGGCTCCATTTACAGCACTATCGGCGACTTGTACAAATGGCACAAAGCTTTGCAGAATAATACCATTTTATCAAAAGCACAACAGGACAAAGCTTATACACCTGTTAAAAACAAATATGGCTATGGCTGGATGATTGATACTATTGTTGGTAAAAGAAGAATTCACCACGGTGGCGGCATTCATGGCTATGTTACCAACTTCGCACGTATACCCGAAGACGATCTGGTGGTGGTGGCGCTTAGCAATACCAGCTCGCCCGCCGTTTATGATATCACCAATATGGTGCTGCATGCTATTTACAAAAAACCTTATGAGCTGCCCAAAAGGAGAAATGCCATTACGCTGCCCGAATCAAAAATGCAGGAATATATGGGTGAATATGAAATTACTCCCCAGCTTCACTTAGTGATCACCATACAAGATGGTAAACTACAAGGCAAGCCTACCGGCCAGCGGCAGATAGAACTACTTGTTGAGAAAGAAGACTATCTGTATGTGAATACGCCCGAGATCAGGATGCACTTTAAGCGCAATGAAAAGAACGAAATAACAGGCTTTACGCTATTCCAGTCCGGGATGGAAATAGAGTGTAAAAAAATAAAATAGCTAAGAGGAGAAAGAGAACTTATCGTTGTTCGTCGCAATTAACCTCGCAGTTTGTCCCGAACACACCCGTTTTGAGCCATAAAAGCTTTTCATCTTTGCTTCAACAAACAATTAAAACTTTGTTTTATGCAAAAGATCACACCGTTTTTATGGTTCGACAACCAGGCGGAAGAAGCCATGAATTTCTACTGTTCCGTTTTCAAAGATTCGAAAAAGGGACGTATTGCCCGCTACGGCGATGCAGGCCCGGCGCCCAAAGGCACAGTTATGACCTGCGAGTTCACGCTCAACGGCCAGGACTTCATAGCCCTGAACGCGGGACCCCTGTTTAAGTTTAACGAAGCCATCAGCTTTGTCATCGACTGCAAAAACCAGGAAGAAGTGGATTATTACTGGGAAAAACTCACGGCCGATGGCGGACAGGAGTCGATGTGCGGCTGGCTGAAAGACAAATTTGGCCTGTCGTGGCAGGTAGTGCCTTCGCGACTTACTGAACTGTTGCTCGATAAAAATCCCGCGAAAGCGAAGAAAGTGACAGAAGCCATGATGACAATGAAAAAAATTGATATCAAGCAACTCGAAGATGCGTATGCTTCGGCGTAAGCAACTATAGCTTGCCAATCTTTTTTTGAATCACTTGTTTGTCATTTTGCGTTTTGGCCAGCGACAGCGCAGTATCAAAATGAATCTTTGCTTTTTGATTATCGATACCAGTATAGAGTTCACCGAGCAGAGTAAAGTAAAATTGATTATCATTCAGCCGGAGCTTTTCAGCTTCGGCTATTGCTTTTTGTTTACCATTGGCCTTCGCCAGCGCATACGTCCTGTTAAGCGCCGCCACCGGCGAATACTGAATTTGTAGCAGGCGATTATAAAGCTGCAAAATATTTTCCGCCCTGTACAGCCGCTTGTTGATGGTTTCTTTATTGGTGAGAAAAGCATCGGCAATTTCCTCAATACCAAAACCGCATAATATGCGCAGCGCCAGTCCCACCTGCGCCTCCACCGGTATGGAAGGATGACAAATGGCAAACATCATCTGCAACTGGCTGTCGATAATGTTTTGCGGAGAAAGATCCAGTTCGGGAGTATTTATTTCTTCTTCACTTAGTTCTTTTACCACTTTATTTTCAAAAACCTGGTGTCGCTTCAAATAATTGATCGCTTTATTATTAATCACATGATACAGCCAGGCCACCGGATTGGCGGGCATACCCTTCAGTCCCCAGCTCTGCGCCGCGGCCAGAAAGGTATCGCTCGCAATATCCTCGGCAATCTTAATCTGTGCAAAACCAAATCGTTTGCAAAGCACCGAAATGATTTTGCGGTACTCGGTTCGGAAAAGATGCTGAATGGGCTGCATGATTATTAGTCAGAACCATTATTCATCCATGAATAATCCTTCTCACCTCCACACTATTGCCCTCGCCCTGCAACACAGGGCTGCCTTTGGCAAATTCAACGGCTTCTTCAGGCGATTCGGCGCGCACTACGATGAATCCGCCGAGTGTTTCTTTTACCTCGCCAAAGGGCCCGTCGGTTACCACATTATTGTGCCAAACCACGCGCGCATCGTCGAAGTCGAGGCCCTGGCCTGTTACGTATTTGTTTTGCGCCGCAATGCCGCCAATCCAATCCATGGTTTGTTTCATCCATGCCTCCAATTGTTCAGGCGAGGCTACTTCCTTGCCGTTCCTATGCCTGAAGATCAACATGTACTCCTGCATAATTATACGTTTTGAGTGTTACTGAATGTTGTTATACCAGTATAACAAAGCGGTGGGAGCGGATTGGACAGAATTTCGGGAAAAAATTTCATTGCGCCTGGCTTTTAGTGCCCTGCTTGGATGTTTTTTGAGAGTGATGTTTGCCCAGGTATGCAAAACGGCCAGTTAAATGCGGCGGCGCATCAGGATCACATGCTTTGAAAAACCTGATTTTTCATAGGCCTTTATCGCCGGATGGTTGTCGTAATACACTTCTAGTATTGACTCGTCAATCCCCTGCCCGCTGGCCCATTTCAATAACACATCGATCAATTTGTAATTAACGCCCTGCCCGCGAAACGCAGGTTCTACATACATAAATCCCAGGTAAGCATGCCGGGGATGATCGAGGTAATGCTTCGCTTCCTCAATGCGCGCATAACCCGACCCGATGACCTGGCCATCTTTTTCCGCTACGGCCAGGAGAACTTCGGGAGCGGTCAGCAAATATTCGATATCGTAATAATGCACCTTACCCTTTTTCAAGCGTTCGATAAAAGGCCTTTCGGCATCAATGACTCCCTGTTCAAAACGATATAAAACGGGCATGTCGGCCCCGGTAGCCCTTCGAATAATTATTTCATCCATTTCTTATACCCCTATTTTTCAAAGTTCGCTTTCCTTTCGCATGAATTTAAGCAAGAATTTTGCTCTGCTGATGGTCTTCAATAACTTGTCGCAAAAATCCCGTTTTTTGAGCCTTTTAAAAAACTCACCCAAAGACGGGATTTTTCTATATTCTTATGCCTATATAGAAAATAATTCAAATCTTTACGTAGCAAAACTCCGACACGACAAGCAAAATCCTGTTCAGTTTCAATCCCTGTCATGTATTTTTTAAAAAAAATAGCTGTCCTTGCGACCGCTTTATTGTGTGGACATCCTTCGTATGTCAATGCCCAGCCGGGCAACTGGGAGGCGTTTGAGCGCAGGAAAAACCAGGCCGTGGCGGAGTTGCAATATTACCCGCATCCCGACACAGCGCGCGTGAATGCCTTAATACGGGTGGTGCATACGGCAGTATTCCTGAAAGAAAGGGAGGCTGTGATGCCTTACCGCGTGGAGGCGCTGGAGTTGAGCCGCCAACTGAACTATACGGAGGGACTGGCAGCGGCTTACCTGAGTTTTGGGTTTTATTATAAGAGCAAATCGCAGCCAGACATGTCGCTCAAATACCTGGACTCTGCACTGCTGGTGGCGGGCAACAGTACAGATGAAAAACTGGTTGATATTAAGAGCGCCGCTTACGAACGCAAAGGACTTATTTATTATGAACAGGATAACTTTTACCAGGCGCTGGACTATTTTTTTGAATCGCTGAAATACCTGGGCAACAAAAATGTGAACAGGCGGGTAAACCTGTACGCGCATATTACACAGGTGTACCTGCGGCTGAACAATCTCGATAAGGCAGAGGAATATGCTAAACTTAATGCCGCCACGCTCGGCAGCGACACCAGCAGCATAGCGGCTTCGGTTTATTTCTCGGTGATTGAAATATACCTGGCGAAAAACAATTTTTCGCAGGCGGCCTACTACCTGGGAAAAATTGCGCCGGTGATTCCGCATCCCTATGAAGTGCAGGTAAACTTTGGCTACTACATGAAGCGCGGCGAGCTCAACTACAGGCAGGAAAAGTACAGGGAGGCATTTGAAGATTATCGTGAAGGGTATGCCTATGCCTTGAAAGGCGGGCATACCATCAGCATCAGTCATGCGTTGAGCTCTCTGGCCAATGTGGCACTGAAACTTGATAACGTAGAAGCGGCTAAGAGTTATGCCCTGCAAAACCTGGCGATAGCAGAAAGCCTGAATACCAAGACAGCGAGGATGGAAGCTTTGAGAACGCTGGCTAATTACTACAGCAAGATCGGCAATGCCCAGAAAGCTTATGCCACGCTGGAGCAGGTGATGGCCATCAAAGACAGCATAGTGTCGGAAAGCAACATTAAACAGGTGAATGTACTGGCCGCCATTTATGAAACAGAAAAACAACAGAAAGAGATATTAATGCTGCAAAACGAAAAGGAAAGGCAACAGGAGGCGGTGAGGCAAAAGAACAGGCTGAATATGATATTCATCGCCTCCATTATTGTGCTGTTGTTTATCGGCTACCTGGGCTATACCAATTTTAAAAGAGGCCAACAAATAGCGCGCGACCAGCAGGAGTTGCAGCAAAAACGAATTGCAGAACTGGAAAAAGATAAACAACTGATCACCATCGATGCCATGCTGAAGGGGCAGGAGGAAGAGCGCAGCCGCATTGCAAAAGATCTGCACGATGGATTGGGCAGTCTGCTCTCGGGTACCAAGTTGTCGTTTATGAATGTGCGGGAAAATATTCCGCTCACCCCCGAGACCAATGCCATGTTCGACAAATCGCTGAGCATGCTCGACAATACCATCGGCGATCTCCGAAAAGTGGCGCAAAACCTGATGCCCGAAGCACTGGTGAAATTCGGATTGCAAGAAGCGCTGCGCGATTTCTGCAACTCCATTCAATCAAGCGCCGATATAAAAGTGGTGTACCAGCAGTTTGGTGAAAAAAGAAAGCTGAACAATACGGCCGAAGTGTTTATTTACCGCATGGTGCAGGAACTGGTAGCGAATATTTTAAAACACGCGAAGGCTACGGAAATTATGGTGCAACTGATGATGGATGAAAACAGCACAAGCCTGACTGTGGAAGACAATGGAAAAGGCTTTGACCTGAATACGCTGCAGCACAAGAACGGCGCGGGCATCCGCAACATCAACTACAGAGTGCAATATCTTAATGGAACCCTTGATATAGATACTACTCCCGGCAGCGGGACATCTGTGAACATTCAATTACCAATATAGTTGAACAAATGATACGGGTTTACATCGTAGACGATCATGCAGTGGTGGTGGAAGGCATTTATAGCCTCCTGCAAACAGAGCCCGGTATTTCCATTGCCGGGTACGCGCACACTGCTGATAACTGTCTGCAGTTTTTTATGCACAATACCGCCGACGTCATCCTGATGGATATCAGCCTGCCCGAAATGAACGGCGTTGATCTTTGCAAACTCATCAAAAGAAAATACCCGGGTATTATGGTGCTGGCACTGAGCACATTCAACCAGGGCACTTATATCCGTAAAATGATGGAAAGCGGTGCAAGTGGTTATTTATTGAAAAATGCCGCCAAGAGCGAAATCATCGAAGCCATCAAAATTGTAACAAAGGGAAAAACCTATTTGAGTTTTGATGCCGGCCAAACGCTCAAATACGATACACAACAACAAAGCGCCATTCCGCCGCTCACCAAAAGAGAGAAGGAAGTACTAACCAATATCGCTGAAGGTTTAACCAACACCGAAATAGCGAAAAAGCTTTTCATCAGCGTAGAAACGGTAGACAGTCACAGAAAAAACTTACACAGCAAGCTGAATGTAAAAAACACCGCGATGCTGGTGAGGTTTGCATTGGAGAACAATCTGATATGAATGTTGAATTTGAATTTGAACAAGGAATATGAATGTGAACAAAGCTAAATTCCGTGACGTGAAATGAATTTCCGGCCCTATTCACATTCATATTCCTTGTTCAAATTCAAGTTCAATATTCATTGAAATTTTTCAAAATCAAAATGCTGGCCACCCACTGAGGCTTCGTACATGAGACCGCCTTTTTCCTGGGTGAATATCAGCACGCCGTCACGGTATTTTACATTGGCAGAAGCACCTTTGGTGACGGCCACGGCTGAAGCCTGTGCACTTAACTCAAAATTGCTTGTTTTGAAGCGGTCGATGGCAGCCTGGTCTTCAAAGAAAATTACTTCGCGGTAAGCTTGTCCGCCGAATTGAAAACCGACAGTCACCTGTTTCATTTTTGCGCGTCCAACGGCCTGGCCATTTTCGTATAAAATACCGTTGCCGGCCGCGCCGCCTACTCCTATCGCGCCTTTCCCCACATTGGGGAAGATTACATAGCCTGCAGCATTATCGAATAAGCCTTGCATTAATTCATCACTCTTAATGAATTCGGCTTTCGCGTTTTCAGCATCGGCCTTCAGTTTGGCGTGATCATCATCTTGCGCTTTCAGCGTTGCAGGTAATAATGCTGTGAACAACAGCGAGAAAATGGATATTTTCAATGCATTCATCTTTTTCATACAGATTATTTTTTTGATTCTAGCTAATGAATCGTTTAAATAACCTGATGAATACAAAGATTCTGCCACCTAGCTTGCGTATTTATATTCGCTCGTCGCGGCCATATACTCCAATTCTTTCAACAACGCCAATCCTTCGTCCCAATTTCCCAGCCCCGAATCGCTGTTGATATGTCCCTTATTGCCCACACTTACAAAACGGGCGCCCCAATATGCGGCCCATTTGGCGGCGCGGTTGATAGCGCAGTAGGGATCGTTCATGCTGGCCACCACCATGGCAGGAATACCCAATTTATTAAGTGGCACAGGTGTGAAAGTTTTGAAACATTCCTTTGAAGAAGTCTCCACGTCGGCGGGAGCTACCAGCAACATGCCGCTTACAAAAGGACTATAATGTTCGGCGGCCCAGTGTACCGCGGTGATGCACCCAAGGCTATGTGCCACCAATATGGTCGGAGTCTCCAGTTGCCTGATCTCTTCATTAAGTCTATCCACCCATTCATTTTTGACGGGCCATACCCAGTCACGCTGCAGCACCCGCGCCGATGTTTGCGGGTACAGTTGCTCCCATTTTGTCTGCCAATGTAGATCGCCTGAATTGTACAGGCCAGGAATGTTCAAAAAGTTCATATGAATAATGAATTAGTCCTTTTAGAAAAAGTTCAATTAATAAATATCAAGCAAACAGGAGGGATAAAAGCTGCAGGTAAGATAGCTTGTCTATTAGTCTACTAAAAACATAGACAAATATAAAAATATTGTCCTCGCGGCCAAAAATTATTTTTAAAGTCTATTAATTTTGTGGACTAATAAAATCCCCCTACTTTTGGAGCCTCATTTTAAACTAATACAACTATGTCCTTCTTTTACCCGCAATCTCCACGATGTTGTTGCTGCACAATGCAGGTGTAGCTGAAAAGCCATTTTCTTATTTTTTTGCCTTATTAGTCCACTAGAATACTAGACTATTTATTACTGACTGTCAAAAACACAACATGAAACGGATATTTTTATTTGTAGCCATTCTTATCCCCTACTTATCCTTAGCACAGTTTACCGGCCGCGTAGTTGACGATAATGGCGACGGTATTCCCTTTGCCAGCATTAGCCTGAAAAACTCAAACCTGGGCACCACTTCCGATTCAACAGGACGCTTCTCGCTGGTGATTGACCGCCCATATCCTTTCACGCTCGTGATTTCCTATGTGGGGTATGTGCCGCAGGAACTGGTGGTAAGAAGTGCTAACGTAAATAATGTGCTGGTGCAACTGCAGGCTTTGTACCAGCGCGACACCGTAGTGATCACCAGCCGCCGCCGCCGCGAAATATTGCAGGACGTGCCCATTCCGGTTACGGTAGTAACGGGCGGACTGGTGAGCGATGCGGGTGCCTTCAACGTCAACAGGCTGAAAGAGCTGATCCCTTCTGTACAATTGTATTCTTCCAACCCGCGCAATACTACCTTGAATGTGCGGGGACAGGGAAGCGCTTTTGGTCTTACCAACGACGGTATAGATCCGGGTGTCGGCTTCTACGTGGATGGCGTTTACTACGCCCGTCCTGCTGCAACCATGTTCGACTTCATAGACGTAGAACGCGTGGAGGTGCTGCGCGGTCCGCAAGGCACCTTGTACGGCAAAAACACCACAGCGGGTTCATTTAACATTACCACCAAAAAACCCAGCTTCAGGCCTGGCGGCAATTTTGAATTGAGCTATGGCAATCTTGGTTATATACAATCAAAAGCATCCATCACCGGTGCGTTGACCAAAAGACTGGCCGGACGCATTTCATTTGCCGGCACGCAGCGCAATGGCCAGCTTGAACATGTGATAACCGGTAAGAAAGTAAACGACCTGAACAACCTTGGCTTCCGTGGTCAGTTGTTGTACAAACCGAGCGAAAGCGTTGACGTACTCATTATAGGCGATGCTACCACCCAACGCCCCGACGGTTATGCACAGGTTGTGGCTGGCGTGGTTACTACACAACGCCCGGCTTACCGCCAGTTTGAGCAGATCATTGCCGACCTGGGCTACGATTTACCCAGCCGCAATCCGTTCGACAGGAAAATAGACCACAACACACCCTGGCAATCGAACAACGATATGGGTGGCGTTTCTGTGAATGTGGACTGGAAACTAGGTGGCGGCACGCTCACCTCTACCAGTGCCTGGCGCTATTGGAAATGGGGTCCGTCTAACGACCGCGACTTTACCGGACTGGCGGTATTGAGTTTGTCGCAGGCTCCGTCAAAACACCAGCAATGGTCGCAGGAACTTCGTTATGCCGGCAATATTTCATCGCGCATTACCGGTGTGGTGGGTTTATACGCAATTGGCCAAGAGCTGAAGACCAACCCCTATCACACCGAAGAATCAGGTGATGCACAGTGGCGTTTTTCAAAAAGCAATACCAGCGACAAATGGGCAACCCCCGGACTGTTTGATGGTTATGGTATAAGAACGCGCTCATTGCTCGAGACATTCAGCGGCGCCGCTTTTGGACAAATTGACTGGGAAATTTTTGACGGCTTTCATGTGCTCGGCGGTTTACGCTATAATTACGATCAAAAGAAAGTTGATTTCAACCGTCAAACCTATGGCGGTCTCGAAACCACCGATCCCGACCTGATTGCGTTGAAAAGAGCCGTTTATACCGACCAGGCATTCAAAACCAACACCGACAACACCAATCTTTCCGGTCTCATAACCATCTCTTATAAAGTAACGCGCCAGGTGAATGCCTACGCCACCTACAGCACCAACTACAAATCAGTGGGTCTTAACCTCGGCGGTCTGCCCACCAACGCGGGAGAAGTAATGCTTGAACTCGCGTCCATCAAACCGGAATATGTTCGCCATTTTGAAGCAGGTGTAAAGACAACCCCCTTCCCGGGCACTACTTTAAACATTACTGCATATACCACCAGCATCGACGATTACCAGACACAGGTGCAGACAGCAGAGGTAGGCGTGAACCGCGGTTACCTGGCCAATGCTGAAGAAGTGCGCGTGCGCGGCATTGAGTTTGATGGCAACAGCCGCATCGGCAAGAACTTCACCATATATGGCGCCCTGGCATTTACCGAAGGAAAATACATTTCATTCAAGAATGCGCCCGTACCGCTGGAAGAAACCGGTGGTCCCGCAGCTTTCAAAGACGTTTCCGGCGGCGACCTGCCCGGCATTTCAAAATGGAGCGGCTCGCTGAGCACAGAGTACTCCAAAGCTGCCACTGTATTCAATAAGGTGGGACAATTCTTCATCGCGGCAGATGGTTTCTATCGCTCCGATTTTTCTTCAAGTCCGTCCCCTTCAAAATACCTGAATGTTGATGGTTATTTCCTGCTCAACGGAAGAATAGGCTTCAAGACAAATATTGGTCTCTCTGCCTTCATCTGGGGTCGCAATATTTTGAATAAAGACTATTTTGAACAATTACTTCCCGCAGCCGGCAATGCAGGTCATTATGCAGCGGTGTTGGGTGATGTAAGGACGTATGGAATTACGTTGCGGTATGCATATTGATTTTGTGATGGAGTTCACGGATTTAATATGGATTTGAGGATGGCACGGATGAGACGACGGATTTGAAATAGATTACGTTGATTACGCGGATGTTCATTGAACGCAGATTGCGTGATGTGAGCATCCGCGTAATCTTTTAAGGCCTGCCAGGTGACAAGAGGCTCACTCCACAGGTGGGCCATCCCGTTACCTGGCCGTTCCTTCGGCAGTGGAGAGTAGTGGGATAGTTCTCCCATAGGTTGGGCCACCCTAATATCGTTTAGAGATAACTGTTGGCTATTTTTCTGAACATTCTGTATCTTTCTAGTCCCTAACCTTTTCCGTATGAACAAAGCCATTTTACTTATCCTTGGCGTTTCATTGCTGTTCTCTCATTGCCGGCATAAACCCGCCCGGCAGGTTGATATCAAAGAATGTGTGGGAAAATATGAGGCCAATGGAATTATTGTGCAATTCACCATCGTAAATGATAAGCTGACCTTGATAGTGCCCGGCGCGCCGCTGCAGGAATTAACGCCGCAAGAAGTTAATCGGTACGAGTCGCCTGGTCTCGAAGACCAACTATTTGAATTCATCGAGAATGATGGAAAAGTAACAGGCGTGAAAATAAGCAGCTCCGGCAGCACACCCATCAGGCTTGATAAGATGGCCGACACTGCGGATGACTTTAATAAGCATGATGCAGGGCTTACGTTAAAAAAAACTGCAGACCATTTTGTATTCCTGTATAGTGAGGCAGATTCAGGGAAAATTGATCGTATAACAGAACACCTGGAACAGTATTACAAAAAACTTCTTGCCGACTTCAGGCTGGATCCGCTGCCTGTGGTTACCGTGAGAGTTTTCCCAGACCTGGCATCATTTCACGAAGCCGTCAGCTTTCCGCACGCCCCGAAAGAAGTGATGGCAACCGCTTTTGGCAAAGATGACCTGAGAATGGTTTCGCCTGCGGCAAATGAGGTTGACAGCCTTGTGCTGATGAAAGGTATAGCGCACGAGTTTGCACACATTGTGCATCTTAATGTTGATTATTCGCCCAACAACCCGCGCTGGCTGTGGGAAGGCCTGGCGATGTACGAATCCGATTGGCGTTTTGATCCCACGCAGCTGCCGGAAATAACGCAGAGAAAATTTCCTCCGTTTGGCGCATTGGCCGGCTGGCTGGAAATGGTTTTGGGTTATGTCATCATCGAAGCTATTGCAGATACTTATGGATTCGACGCGGTAATAGATTTGGTCAAAAGCCGCGGCGATGTGAAGCAGGTGCTGAAAATTGACCAGGAAAGATTCGAAGAGATTATCTACAACAAGATCTATGATAAGTATGTCCTGAAGAAATAGCTTATCGCGACGCGCGCTTTGCCACAAACAAACCCGCCAGTGCCGCAATAAGCGAAGCGGCAAGAATACTCATCTTCGAAGCCGTAATTACCTCGGCATCACTAAATGCCAGGTTGGTAATGAAAATACTCATCGTAAACCCGATACCACCGAGCAGTCCCACACTGGCAATATGCGACCAGCGCAAATCTCCCGGTAATTTACCCAGTTTCATGCGCACCGCCAGCCAGGTGAAAAGAAAAATGCCTGCAAATTTTCCCAATACCAGTCCAAACATGATGCCCAGTGAGTTTTTCGTGACAAAGGCTTCCTGTAAATTTTCCGGAAACACAATGGCCGTATTGGCCAGCGCAAAAATGGGCAAAATGCCGTACGCTACTGGAAAGTGCAACTGGTGCTGCAGGTGATAAGACGGATTTTTTTCATCCACTTTGTGAAACGGAATGGCAAACGCAAGCAACACACCCGCAATAGATGCGTGCACGCCGGATTGCAGCATGCAATACCACATCACAATACCAGCAGGAATGTATAGCCAAAGCGTATAGATTTTTCTTTTCCCCGCAATAAAAAGAAACAGAAAAATGCCAATGGCCAGGAAGAAATAGGTGGCAGAAAAACCGGTTGAATAAAACAACGCAATCACTGTAATTGCTCCCAGGTCATCAATAATGGCCAGTGCAGTAAGGAAAACTTTCAGGGTTATAGGCACGCGTCTGCCGGCAAGCGATAACACTCCCAAGGCAAAAGCAATGTCAGTGGCCATGGGAATGCCGAAACCAGATACCGTCTCCTCACCGGCATTGAAGGCAAAATGAACCAGTGCAGGCAACATCATACCGCCTACCGCCGCTACTATGGGAAGAATGGCATTCCTGATACTCGACAACTCGCCCACATACAATTCGCGCTCTATTTCTAGTCCAACCAGCAAAAAGAAGATAGCCATCAGGCCATCATTGATCCAATGCTCAATGGAATGACTACCTAATTCGGTATGCCAGAAATGAATATAACCCTCGCCCCAGGGACTGTTGGCAATGATCAGTGAAACCAGGGTAGCGCCGATCAGCACAAAACCGCCCCCTTTTTCACTGAGTACAAACTCTTTAAACAGGTCGATCCTCGATTTTACCATCGGCGCAAAGATAAAGGCCACTTCCCGCGATCGGGCATTATTTTTCCTATAAAAATGTAAATTGTGTTGTATGAGCCAGGCATTTGTAAAAGAGGAAGATGGCCAATGGCTGCACGATCTGCCGCCCACCATGGCCGCGCTGATCAATTACCTCACGCGCGAGAATAATGGCGTGCGCGTGTACGAAGTGAAAACCAGCATCCGCAAAGACGGGAAAGAATTGCACCATATGAGCAATGGCCTCCGCTATTTTGTGAATGATAGCAGCCAGTGGGAAATTGACTGGTAAGCCAAAGCCTTTTTCACCAGGGCAAAACCTTCAATGCGTACCAGTGCTTCTTTCTTCCTCGGTATATTTTCCCTGGTCGCGGATGGCGTTCAACAAAGCGTTTTATAAATTTCGCCAAATGTCTTTGGCAAATTGTTCGAGAGAGGGATCTCGCGCGCCCATTAATAATAACACACAATTATCAGTTAAATGCGAACGCGCCGCATCGAGGAATTGATTACGGTCTTCAATAAAATAGGCGGGTTTATTCAGTGCTTTTAAATCGTTAATCAAATCATTCGCTGAAATATCTTTCACGGCCGTGCCACCGGCGTAAAATATTTCACTCATCCATATTTCATCTTCGGGACGAAGCGCGGCGGCGATTTCCTGCACAAAATCATTTCTCAAAAATCTTGTCGGTCCATAACCATGCGGTTGAAACCAGGCCACTACTTTCGGCGCAATGGGTTGACAAGCCCTGATGGCAGCAGCGCATTTTACGGGGTTGTGCGCAAAGTCATCAATCACCCACACCCCATTTTTCTTTCCTAATACCTGCGCGCGGCGATAAATACCTTCGTAGCTTTTTAAACAATCTGATGCGGTTGTCAGATCCACGCCTATCTGCGCTGCAATGGCAGAGGCTGCCACCGCATTTTCCATATTATGTTGGCCAAGCACCTGCAAATGAAAAGGCACGCCATTTATCCTGAAAGAAATATCAAGACCTTCCTGCGAAAAATCGCTGGCCATATAGCCCGCTTCTTCACCATTCCATGAAAAATCTTGTTTCTTATTCTGTGAGAACTTCGCCGCCAGCGGGTGTGACTGGTTCACGACAAATAACTTCGAGTTTTCTTTGAAAGTTTTGAAAATATCAAGCAACGCGTCAATTTCTTTGTGATCCTTATCAATATTCAGCAGCAAACCAATCTCTGGTTTGTACTGCACAATGGAGCCATCGCTTTCATCGGCTTCTATCACCAGCCATTCGCCCGCGCCCACTTTGGCATTGCCGATCTTACCTTTTTTGATAAGGCTCACTAATCCTGCTCCGCTGATGATGCTCGGCTGAAGTCCCGCGTGTTCAAGTATATCAAACAACATCGCTGTAGTTGTACTCTTACCACTGGTGCCGCCGATGGCAATTGTTTTTTTGCTGGCCGCTATCAGGGCAAGCAATTCACTGCGTTTGATGATGGGAATATTGAGTTGTTTCGCCTTTTGCACCTCTACAACCGTATCTTCAACAGCAGCGGAAATGACTACCAGGTCGTTTTTTTCGGTTATTCCCTCTCCATTTTGCAGGAAGCAGGAGATGCCTTCGGCTTCCAGTTTCGCTTTGGTGTCGTTGTATTCGTTAGGTTTGAAAAAACGGTCGCTGCCGGAAACATGCTTACCAATGCCTTTCAGGTATTGTGCCAGCGCGCTCATGCCACTGCCGGCAATTCCAACAAAGAAGGGGTTACTAAAATCGTTGATCGAAGCAATCATGGCTGCAAATAAGGCAATTTAAGGCAATGTCTGCATGATTTTGCGAAGCTGGCCAGGTGGCAAAAACGATATACCATTTATTTTCATTAAATTTACTTCAGGCCAAAACTAAATTGCCATATAGTAAAGTTTGATGCCTATGGGTTCATTTTCCCTCATCATCCTCGCGATTGCCGCCATATTGTTTTCCGCAGGCGGAATACTGGCAGCAAAATTATTTGTAAAAGGATCGGTGAACCCCCAGAAAGGACAAGCTTACGAGTGCGGCATCCCCACGCAAGGCTCACCCTGGAACCAGTTTAATATCGGCTATTATCTGTTTGCCTTGCTGTTTCTGATCTTCGACGTAGAACTGATCTTTCTCTATCCCTGGGCCGTGGTGGTGAAAAAAATCGGTGTAATTGCGCTCATCGAGATCGCCATATTCCTGTTTATCCTCTTCCTCGGATTTTTATATGCGCACAAAAAAGGAGCATTGAAATGGGTGTAAGAGAAGAAATCATAGAAAAAAACAAGGATTTTCCCGGGCATATACAACCCGTACCGGGTGGTGGCATCATTGTGAGCAAATTCAACGAAATCATCAACTGGGCTCGGGCCAACTCACTCTGGCCACTCACCTTCGCCACCAGCTGTTGTGGTATAGAAATGATGTCGGTCGCTTCTGCCAAATACGACTTCTCGCGTTTCGGTTTTGAAGTGGCGCGCGCCACACCGCGACAGGCAGACGTGATCATCATTGCCGGCACCATCGTCAACAAAATGGCGCCCGTGCTCAAAAGACTATACGACCAGATGGCCGACCCCAAGTACGTGATTGCCATGGGGGCCTGCGCTATCAGCGGCGGCCCTTTTTTCTATAATACCTATTCGGTAGTAAAAGGCGCCGACCACGTGATTCCTGTCGACGTGTACATTCCCGGCTGCCCGCCACGTCCTGAAGCATTGCTGCACGCGCTGATAGCCTTGCAGGAAAAAATAAAAAACGGCTGGACCCGCGAACAGATCAGGGAGGAAAATAAAAAGCAATGACCAACGAGGATATCAAACAATATATCAGCGGTATTGTGCCCGACACCGTGTACGACGAAACGGGTGAATGGCTCAACGCCAATATACCGCCGCAAAGCTGGAAGCAACTGGCCCAGGCGCTGCGCAACTCACCTTTCAGCTTCGATTATTTGTTTTGCCTTACCTGCGTTGACTGGAAGACGCACCTTACAATGGTGTACCATCTTTCATCCACTGCCAACCGGCAATTAACTGTAGTGGTGAAGGCAAAACTCGACAGAAATAATCCCGAAATAGATACCGTGTCGGATATATGGAGAACGGCAGAGTTTCACGAGCGCGAAGTGTTTGAAATGTTTGGTGTGCAGTTTAAAGGTCATCCCGATCTGCGCAAACTGATTCTGCCCGACGATTTTGAAGGTTACCCGATGCGAAAAGATTTCGAAGACCCGGTCAATATGATCAGGCTGTAACATGTATTCGGAAACGCAAATATTAAAAGAGGCCAGTGCCGGCGACATCGACGGCGGTGAACTGGTGATCAACGTAGGGCCGCAACATCCTGCCACGCATGGCGTGCTGCACCTGGTGATCACCTTGCAGGGAGAGACTATCAAAAAAATCGAGCCCCACCTCGGCTATATACATCGCTCCATCGAAAAAATGTGCGAGAGCCTGAGCTACCGCCAGTTTATATATGTCACCAGCCGCATGGATTATTTGTCGGCACACATTAATAACCATGCCTGCGCACTTTGCGTTGAAAAAGGTTTGCAGGTAGAAGTGCCGCCACGTGCCAAAGTGATCAGGGTGTTGATGGATGAACTCACGCGCATTGCTTCGCACGAGTTGTGGCTCGGTGCAATGGCCATGGACCTCGGCGCGTTCACGCCCTTCTTCTACGCTTTTCGCGAACGCGAGGCCATCAACGAAATTATGGAAGAAACCTGCGGCGCGCGGCTTACCATGAATTATATGGTGCCCGGCGGCGTGATGTTTGACCTTCATCCCAATTTTCAAAAGAAAGTAAAAGCCTTCATCACCCAGTTCAAGAAAAAAGTGGTGGAGTTCGACGACCTCGTCACCAATAATATCATTTTCCAGAACCGTATGAAGGGCATTGGTGTGTTGTCGAAAGAAGATGCTATTTCATACGGATGCACCGGCCCTGTGGCCAGGGCGAGCGGCGTGCATTGCGATATCAGGAAAATTTATCCCTACGAAATATACGATCAGCTGGAGTTTGATGAAATCACGGAATCGGCCGGCGATTCCTTTGCACGCTATATGGTGCGCGTGCGCGAAATGCACCAGTCGGCAAAGATCATCGAGCAGCTGATTGACAATATTCCCGAAGGCGATTACCAGGCCAAAACCAAAGCAGTACTGAAGTTGCCGAAGGGAGAATTTTATTCAAGAGTAGAAACAGCCCGCGGCGAGTTGGGCGTGTACATCGTGAGCGAAGGCGGCACCACTCCGTACCGTATTAAATTCAGGAGCCCGGGTTTCAGCAATCTTTCTGCACTCGATCATATTGCTCGAGGCGGTAAGATCGGCGACCTGATGGCAACCATGGGAACACTCGATTTAGTGATACCAGATATAGACCGTTAAAAACAGGCTGGCATGTTTAGCTTAGAAAGCATCACCAATGCTGTGCAGGATTGGCTCAACGCCAATTTCAGTCCAATGTGGGCCCTGATCATTCAATGCGCCATCGTGATATTACTGGCCATGGGACTGTTCGCCACCCTGGGCTTGGTATTGGTGCTGATGGAAAGAAAAGTGGCCGCGCACATGCAAATACGTCTTGGCCCCAACCGCGTGGGACCCAAAGGCATGTTCCAGACCGCTGCCGACACGCTGAAGCTGATTATGAAAGAAGGCCTCACGCCAGAAGGTGCGGATAAACTACTCTTTAACCTCGCGCCGTTTGTGGTAATGATTGTGTCAATGCTGCTGCTGGCACCGCTTGCTTTTTCAAATGGATTTCAGTTATGGGATTTGAATATCGGCGTGTTGTTCATATCTGCGGTGTCATCTGTATCAGTGATTGGTATATTAATGGCCGGATGGGCGAGCAATAACAAATACTCTCTGCTCGGCGCCATGCGCAGCGGCGCGCAGATCGTGAGTTATGAATTGTCTGCAGGACTTTCAATCATTTCTATTGTTGTACTAGCCGGCAGCCTGCAGATTTCAGACATCATCAACTCGCAACAAGATGGCTGGTGGATCTTCAAAGGACATATACCCGCCATCATCTCATTTGTGATTTTCATCATTGCTGTCACCGCCGAGACCAACCGCGCCCCATTTGACCTGGCCGAAGCAGAATCGGAACTGACCGCGGGTTTTCATACTGAGTATTCGGGCATGAAGTTCGCGCTGTTTTTCCTGGCAGAATACATCAACATATTTATTGCGTGCGCCATCGGCGCTACCCTGTTTTTAGGCGGATGGATGCCGCTGCATATAGGCCACTGGCAGGCATTCAATCATGTGATGGATTATATTCCGGGTGTAGTATGGTTTTTCGGGAAGACCTTCTTCCTGATCTTCGTGATTATGTGGTTCCGGTGGACCTTCCCACGCCTGCGCATAGATCAGTTGCTGAACCTGGAATGGAAATACCTTTTACCCATAAGTCTTTTTAATCTTTTGCTGGTCACGCTGATCGCGATTATGGGATGGCATTTTTAAAAAATGAAAATGGCGTTCATTAAACAATATATATCGGAAGTATTTGGCGCCGTACGTTCGCTGTGGAAAGGCATGCGCACGACGGGAAGGTACTTCGTGCGTCCCAAAGAGATCATCACCCAGCAATATCCCGACAACCGCGATACACTGGTTTTACCCGAACGCTTTCGCGGCGAAGTGGTGATGCCGCACGACGAAAACAATGAACATGCCTGCACCGGCTGTACAGCCTGCGAGCTGGCTTGTCCGAACGGCACCATCAAGATCATCACCAAATTCGATATAACACCCGAGGGTAAAAAGAAAAAAGCGCTCGACACTTTCATATACCATCTTGAACTGTGCACCATGTGCAACTTGTGCATCGAGGCTTGTCCGACCGATGCCATCAAGATGGCAAAAAACTTCGAGCATAGTGTGTACGACCGCAGCAAGCTGACCAAACGTTTGAACAAACCGGGTTCAAAAATCAGGGAGGGCATTGAATGAGTGCTTCATCCGTCATATTCTATATTATATCGGCCTGCACGTTGGTGACGGCCCTGCTGGCCGTGACCACACCACGCATTTTCCGTTCGGCCATCTGGCTGTTGTTTTCCCTGATAGGCGTGGCCTCGTTGTATTTCTGGATGGAAGTTGAATTTATTGCGGCAGTGCAGATTATTGTTTATGTCGGCGGCATCGTGGTGCTCATCATTTTCTCCATTTTCCTCACCCAGGAGTCGGGCGCCAAAATGCCGAAGCCCGCGCTGAAGCGCGCATTGTTTTCGGCGCTGGCGGTGTTGTTCGGATTTGCGTTTACCTACAATCTTATCAGCAAGCATGCATTTACCGCAACAAGCACGCAGCCCTTTGCGGTCAATGTTTCCGATATCGGTGAACAAATGCTTAATCCAACCGAATATGGTTACCTGCTTCCTTTTGAAGTGGTGAGCATATTGCTGCTGGCAGCCATGATCGGCTGTATCGTGATTGCAATGAAATCGCCGGTAAAGAAAGTGATCAGTGAAAATGGCAAGGGAGTCCTGGCGCCGCGGAATGAACATAAGGAGGAAGTTGACGAGGTGACGAGTTAATAGCTGATACACGTGTCAATGTCAGCCACTCAACCATCAAACTAACTATTATGCAACAAATACCTATAGAGCACATTCTTTTCGTAAGCACTGCCTTATTCTTCATTGGCATGTACGGCCTGTTTACGCGCCGCAATATGATCACCATGCTGATGTCGATAGAGCTGATCCTGAACAGCGTCAACATCAATTTTGTCGCGTTCAATAAATATTTGTTCCCCGGAAAACTTGACGGCATTTTCTTTACCATATTTATTATTACCGTCGCTGCTGCCGAGGCGGCGATTACGATTGCGATTATCATTAACCTGTATCGTACGCACAAATCAATTGATGTGGAAGATGCCACTGAATTGAAATACTAGTCTATGGCGGATTATTCTTACATAGCGCTTGTTCCGTTGCTGCCACTGGCCACCTTCGTGCTGCTGGGACTGGCGGGGAAAAATCGTTTGGTAAAATGGAGTGGCTATATTGGTTCGGCGACCATGCTGGGTTCGGCGGTCATTTCTTTATATGCCGCTTACCAATATTTTTTTGTAAATGGGAAAACAGGCGATGCTTACGCAGAAATAACCGCATTGCGTTATACCTGGCTTGAATTTGCGCCCGGGCTGTCAATCGATATGGGCATAATACTCGACTCTATATCGGTGATGATGCTGGTGGTAGTAAGTTTTATCTCGCTGATGGTGCATATTTACAGCGTGGGTTATATGAAGGGCGAAGAAAGGGTTACTACTTATTTCTCCTTTCTTTCACTGTTCACCTTCTCGATGCTGGCGCTGGTGGTTTCTTCCAACATTTTTCAAATCTATATTTTCTGGGAGCTGGTGGGCGTGTCGTCGTATCTGCTGATTGGTTTTTATTATCAGAAACCATCTGCAGTTGCCGCTTCGAAGAAGGCATTCATCGTTACACGTTTTGCTGACCTCGGATTTTTAGTAGGCATATTAATACTCGCATTTTACAGCGGCAGTTTTGATATCGGCACCATCATCAACCGGGCTACCGATAGTCAGTCGGAGGCCTTTACCGGCTTAGTCTCTGCTGGTTTCCTGGGCATGTCGGCGCTTACCTGGTCGCTGGTGTTGGTGTTCGCTGGTGGCGCTGGCAAATCGGCGATGTTTCCGCTCCATATCTGGCTGCCCGACGCTATGGAAGGCCCCACGCCGGTGTCGGCATTGATACATGCCGCAACCATGGTGGTGGCGGGTGTGTACCTGGTAGCGCGACTGTTCCCGGTATTCTACATAGATGAAATAGCCATGCAGGTAGTGACCTATGTGGGTGCTATATCTGCACTGGTTGCCGCCATTATTGCGTGTACGCAGACAGATATTAAACGCATACTGGCCTATAGTACCATGTCGCAGATAGGTTATATGATGTTTGCGCTGGGTGTATCGGGATATGGCGGTGAAGAAGGATTGGGTTACACTGCTTCCATGTTTCATTTGTTTACGCATGCCTTCTTCAAATCGCTGCTCTTCCTGGGCGCTGGTGCCATCATTCATTTTGTGCACAGCAATGAAATGAAGGATATGGGTGGTTTGAGGAAATGGATGCCGGTGACACATATCACTTTTTTGATTGCCTGTCTTGCTATTGCAGGTGTACCGCCATTCGCAGGGTTTTTCAGTAAGGAAGAAATTTTACTGGCTGCTTATCAATCTGACAAAATAGTATATGGTATAGGTTTATTTGTTGCCGCACTGACGGCCTTTTATATGTTCCGCCTGTATTTTTCTGTGTTTTGGAAAAAGGAAGCGGCTGACGCATCACATCACGGCGAAGGAACCTGGAGTATGAAGTTGCCGCTTATCGTGCTTGCGGGGTGTACTGTAGTGGTGGGATTTATTCATTTCGGCAATTATATCAGCAGCGATGGCGCCCCGCTGCCCACGCATTTTGATATCAGGTTTTCGATTGCGCCGGTGGTGAGTGCGGTTGCCGGTATATTGCTGGCGGCTTATTTGTACAAAAAAGAAAGTGATCGCCCCGCAAAATTCGCAACAGCATTGGGAAGGTTGTACCGTGCAGCATATAAGAAGTTTTATATCGATGAGATATATCTCTTTATCACGAAGAAAATAATATTCAATCTCATAGGTGCGCCGGCAGCGTGGTTCGACAGGAATATAGTTGATGGCATTATGAACTTATTGGCCAGCGGCACAGCGCGCACGGCCGCACTGATAAAAGGAATGCAATCAGGAAGAGTACAGAGCTATGCGCTGTACTTTTTTGGAGGAGTGGTTGCGTTGGCGATATTGTTAATTTATATATGGATTTAGAGATTACGGATACGATCGCGGAAGTAACGCGGATTACAAAACGAATCAAACCATGTTTCTACCAACGCTCATATTTGTTCCATCGCTCACTGCTCTCGCTGTTTTAGTTTGCAAAGGACTGAAGCAGGTGAGAGTCGTTGCGCTCGCGGGCTCGCTGGTGCAACTGGTGCTCTCGTTGCTGCTCTTTGTACAGTATCGCCAGGAGCGCAATGCGGGTAACGATGCACAATGGCTTTGGGAGTGGGACTACACCTGGTTTGAACCGCTGCATATCAATTTCCGTGTGGGAGTGGATGGCATATCCATCGCCATGATCTTGCTGACGGCTTTTGTAGTGGCCGCCGGTGTGCTGGTAAGCTGGACGATGGAGAAGCTAAGCAAAGAATTTTTCTTCCTGCTCATCTTTCTCGGCATGGGGGCGTATGGGTTCTTTATATCGCTTGATTTGTTTACACTTTTTTTCTTCCTGGAAGTGGCGGTTATACCTAAGTTCCTGTTGATTGGCATATGGGGCAGCGGCAAAAAAGAATACAGCGCTATGAAACTGGCGCTGATGCTGATGGGTGGTTCAGCGCTGGTGCTGGTAGGTGTGTTGGGAATCTATTTCAATTCAGATATTGGTAATGGTCAACATTCATTCGATTTAGTGGCCATTGCTCAAACGGGCATTTCGCCGCAGGCGCAGAATATTTTCTTTCCTTTTGCTTTTGCAGGCTTTGGTATTTTCACCGCGCTGTTTCCTTTTCATACCTGGGTGCCCGATGGTCACTCGTCGGCGCCTACCGCAGCCAGTATGTTCCTGGCTGGCATTTCGATGAAGCTGGGAGGCTATGGCTGTCTGCGCGTCGCCACCTACCTCATGCCTGAAGGCGCACAAACATATGCATGGATCATCATTCTGCTGGCTACCATCGCCATATTATATGGAGCATTCGCTACTATGATGCAAACCGACCTCAAATACATCAACGCTTATTCGTCGGTGAGTCACTGCGGATTTGTGTTGCTGGGCATCGGTATGCTTACGCAAATATCCATCACGGGCGCTGTGCTGCAAATGGTATCACACGGTTTGATGACAGCCCTTTTCTTCGCCGCCATCGGCATGATATACGAGCGCACGCACACGCGCATGGTGGCGCAATTGGGAGGCTTGCTGAAAGTGATGCCGTTTATTTCAACCGTGTTTGTAATTGCGGGCCTTTGTTCATTGGGATTGCCCGGCCTCAGCGGTTTCGTGGCCGAGATGACCGTGTTTGTCGGCTCGTGGCAAAACGCTGATACCTGGTATCGTGTGGCAACGATATTAGCGTGTGCCTCCATTGTGGTGACAGCCGTATATATTCTGCGTGCTACCGGCAAAGCCATTATGGGACCGATGAGCAATGCTTACGATAACCTGGCTGATGCGCGCTGGAATGAAAAGTTAGCTGCAGGAATATTGGTGATCGGGATCCTGGCGATGGGCATTGCGCCATTCTGGATACAGGACCTGGTGAAGCCGGGAACGGAGAGTATCGTGCAAAGATTATTGGGATTTTGAACGATATGAAGAGACATAACCCGCGTTAATCCGTGATCCTTATCATCACAATAACATGTCATCAAATATGCTAAGCAATTTTTTTCTCCTTATGAAACATGAGCTGATCATTGCGGTGATCCTCTTTTTGCTGGTTATCATTAAGCTGGGCAAAGAGAGAGACCAGGCAGGCTTACTGAGTTTGGTGAATGTATTGTTGCTGATCAATCTTGTTGCCGGGCTTTTATTCAACAAAGAAGGATCGCTGTTTAATGATATGTTCAGGAATAGCTCGCTGGCGGCGCTTCAGAAAAACATGCTTAATCTTGGCACGCTCATCATATCATTACAGTCTTACGGGTGGCTGAAAAGACATGCACACGCGCTGGAGTTTTATATGCTGCTGTTATCTACGCTGCTCGGCATGTTCTTTATGATTTCTTCGGGGAACCTGATGATGTTTTATCTCGGTCTTGAACTTTCCACCATACCGCTGGCAGCCATGGCGAATTTTGATCTGGAGAAAAGAAGAAGTTCTGAGGCGGCCATGAAGTTCATAATTTCATCAGCCTTCTCTTCGGGATTATTATTGTTTGGAATATCGCTGGTATATGGTACTACGGGCACATTGAATTTTGCTGAAATGTCGCCGCTGCTCAATGGCAGCCCGCTGCAGATATTCGCGTTTATATTGCTGGTATCGGGATTTGCATTTAAGATTTCCGTTGTGCCCTTCCACTTATGGACGGCCGATGTGTATGAAGGCGCGCCGGTAGCGGTTACTTCTTATTTGTCGGTGATTTCGAAAGGCGCGGTGTTGTTCGTGTTTGTTTCGGTATTGTACACGGTGTTCAAACCACTGGCGGGCAGTTGGTACAACATGTTGTACCTGCTCTCGGTACTCACCATCATCATCGGCAATTTATTTGCCATCAGGCAAAATAATATCAAACGATTCCTGGCATTTTCTTCCATTGCGCAGGTAGGTTTTATATTGGTGGGTATCACTGGCAGTTCGCTGGAGGGCAGCAGTTCGGTGATCTATTTCATACTGATCTATATTTTCTCCAACCTCGCCGCATTTGGCGTGGTGTCGGTGGTGAGCGATGTCACTGGTCGCGAAGCCATCAGCGATTATAAAGGTTTTTACAAAACCAACCCGGTATTGACCTGGATACTCACCATTGCTTTATTCTCACTGGCTGGTGTGCCGCCTACGGCGGGATTTTTTGGAAAATTATTTTTGCTGATGTCGGGCGCTGGTACGGGCAATTATGTACTGGTAACCATTGCTGCGCTGAACATGGTGATTTCGTTGTATTATTACCTCCGCATCGTGAAGATCATGTTTATGGATGAAAACGAAAATCCCATGGCGCGCGTGCCGATTCCGGTATTGCCTCAGCTGGCCATGGGCATTTGTATTCTTGGTATTATATCAACGGGTTTTATCAGGCCCCTGTATGACTATATCTATTCGTTGGGAATTGGTTTTTAACTATGGCTATCAACAAAAATCATGAATTTGAAGATCTGAACGGCGTCAAATGCGCCATTGTGGAGCGCAACGCTACGCAGGAGCGCGTGGACTTTCTGAAGCCGTTGCTGGAGTTTAATAAATATACCGTGATTGTGGTTCCGGCGCCGGTGGCACCGGCCAGGCCTGCCGCTGCGGCAAAACCGGCGGCGGCCACTGCGGCTACTGCTCCCGCAGCGCCCGGTGCAGCAGGCGCAGGCAATCAACCAGCTACTGCGGCGGCGAGTGCTGGTGCTGCAACTTCAGCCGGAGCAGCTACAACAAGTGGAGCGGCGCCCGGCACATCTTCTGCTGGAGTTGCGGCAACGGCTTCCAGTGGCGAAACTCCAACGCCAGCTCCCGAAGCACCACCCGCGCCAACAACGTTTACCATTGGCGTTACAGATGTATCGTTTAATTGGGTGAATGCGATTTTCGGAAGACTATTGAAAACCCCGGAAGGTCATGTGGTTACGTTGCAGTACTGGCAACAGAAGGAAGCAGTACCGGATGATGAGAAGCCGTATTTTGAGAAGAAATGAAAAAAGCTCTTACTCCCACCTTCCGTTTTCCAACTTCGACAAAAACACCTTCCTTTGAAATTTCTCTTTGTACCCCGGGCCAACGCGCGCGCCGAGGGCTTTGCATCCGTCGGGCCATTCTACTTCGCCACTTACTAACAACTCCATGGCTTTGCCGCCAAACATGGTCTTGGTTTCTTTTTGCTCTAATATTTCCAGGTTGTTCACCTTCGCGGTCTGCCGGCACACGTAATTAAGCAGAATTTTCTTCTTGATTTCATCGGCAGAAGGGCCGCTTGAGCAGGAAGTAAATACCATTGATGCGATCAGGATGGTTGCAAACACTCTAAGCATATTATAACAGTTTTGATTTCATTTGCTGATATTCCTCTTCGGTGATATGACCCGCGTCTTTGAGTTGCGCCAGTCTTTCTATTTCTTCAATCTTGCTGAGCCCGGAACTTTCTGAAGAGTCGGCGTTGCCCGACTGGGGAATTTTTATTGAAGAGATTTTTTCCTTCAGCATCTCAAGACTTTCCTTTAGATTCTGGCCAGAGCCTTTGAGCAGCCATGCAGCAGCAGCAATTGCGATAGTTGCAACCAGGGCGATGTAACAACCCAACCCGATGCTGAGCTCCATGAAGCCGAGATCATCATTTGACAATGTCTGGACAATGAAAATCATGATGCCATTGAAAGCCACCACCGCACAAGCCAACACACCCAGCCAGCTTTTCCTGGCGAGATGGCTGGCCTGGTCGCCGGAAAATGCGAGCACGGCCGTCACCACGAAGCAGATAACCGCCAGTACACCAGGACCCTGGAAACCGTTGGCTCCATTGCTGATCGTAAAACCGAAGGCTCCTGCCGACACCGTCTGCCAGGGAAGAAATACAGCAATGACGCCGGCAATGGCGGCAATAAGAACGAAGAGTCGCTGCTTGTGCATGGTGTGATAGTTTTGGTAACAGAACAGACGTAAAACTAAGTATCACACCTACAGCCAATTTTTTCATTTATTCTCCGCGGGAGATTTTTGATTAACTGCAGCCATTCAGGGGATTTTTGCGCGAATAATTATTATCTTTTGCATCAGAACCCCACCCGATGACCAGGATTTTGATTTTTGTCTTATTGGCCAGTTGCGGTCATGCCTGCTTTTCTCAACAGCGCGAGCTGGATTCCCTGCTTCAGGTGTTGCATGGATATACCCAATTGGATACCACGCGCATCAACTTACTGAATGATATTGCCTATTACTACAGCAGAGCGGAGCCCAAAAAAGGTTTGCAAATGGCGGACGAAGCCATCGAACTCGCCAACCAACTTCATCTTGATGGCAAACTTGCTTCGGCTTATACTTACAAAGCCATGAACCATGCGGGTCTCGGTGAAGATTCGATGGCACTGCAATACTACGAGCGCGCACTCGCCATTCATGAGCAGATGGGCAACGAACTGCGAATGGCCACCACTTACAACAATATCGCCATCACACTGGTGAATCTTTCCGCCTATGCCGATGCATTGAGCTATCACCAGAAAGCTTATGCCGTTTTTGAAAAACTGAGCGACAGCGTGCGCATGGGCAATTCTCTTAACAACAGGGGCGTCATTTACCTCTACCTGGCCGACTACCGACAGGCGCTGGAAATGTACCAGCAGGCATTGCGCATTTTTGAACGATTGCAAAACAAAGCCGTTACGGCAAACGCATTGAGCAATATCGGGCTGGTATATAATCATTTATCAGAGTCCGTAAAATCGCTGCAATACCAGCAGCAGGCTTATGAGTTGTACAAAGAAGCAGGCGACAAGCAGGGCATGATCAATGCACTGGGCAATATGGGCAATGTATATCATGATATGGATAGCAATGCCACGGCGCTGGAGTATTATCAACGCGCACTTGACCTCAGCCACGAGACCGGCAACAAGCGAACCATATCAAGCAATCTCAGTAATATGGGCATCGTGCATAGCGGTCTGGGCAACTATGCGGAAGCGCTCGCCTATTTCGATACCTCGCTTAAGTTGAATACCGAGGCGGGAGATAAGAAACGAATTGCCGGTGATTTGCATGAAATCGGCAAGATTTATTTTCTTGCCAGCGATGCTTTCCTTCGCAGAAAAGGCGTAAAAAACCGTTTTGCCTCTGTACGCGACTACCAACTCAGAAGCCTGGAACTATCTGAAGAAATCGGCAGTCTTGATACGCAACGCGAAGCATGGGATATACTCAGTCGCGCCTATGAGGCGGAAGGACAGCATGCCAAGGCGCTTAACGCCTATAAAAATTACATTCAGTTGCGCGACAGCATCATCAACAACGAGGTGAAGAATGATATAGTGAGAAAAGAAATGGCCCACGAGTTTGAACGGCGCGAAATGGAACTGAAAGCCGAACAGGCGCAGCGCGATGCCGACGCGGCTGCCGCTTTGTCGCGGCAGCGTATTTTGAAAAACAGCGTGATCGCAATTGCCATAGTAGTGCTGGTTGCCGGCGTGGTTACGTTTCTTTTTTACAAAAGAAAAAGGGATGCCGACGAAAAACATAAACTCGCTGAGTTCAGGTTGCACCAGGCGGAAAATGAAATGGATGTGCTGTTGCTGCAAATGAACCCACATTTTATTTTCAACTCACTAAATTCAATCAACTACTTTATTGATCAGAACGAAAAAGATAAATCCACCTGGTACACCACCAAGTTCGCGCGGTTGATGCGACTAACGCTGGAGAATTCGCGGAAGAAGGAAATTAGTCTGGCCAGCGACCTGGAACTATTGCAACTATATCTCGACTTGGAAGCGTTAAGACTTCGCAACACATTTTCCTACGAAATAAAAGTGGACGAGCATATCGATCCTGAACACTGCCTGGTGCCGCCTATGTTGTTGCAGCCTTTTGTAGAAAACAGCATCTGGCACGGAATAACGGGCAAGGCCGACGGAAAAATTTGTGTTGAAGTAAAAAGGGAGAACGGCATGCTGCACTATGCTGTTGAGGACAATGGCGTGGGGCGGCAGGCTGCAAAAACGCAGACACAGTCTCCGAAAAAATCGATGGGTATACAAATCACCTCGAAGCGAATTGAGCTTTTGAACGAACTGAGAGACAAAAAAGCCAGCCTGCGAATTACTGACCTCGCGCAGGGCACCAGGGTAGAATTAAGCTTGCAATACGAAACTGAATAAGCGATGATAGATGCTATTATTATAGATGATGAAGAACATTGCATTCAACGGCTCGACAAACTGCTGAGCCAGCAATGCGCTGACCTCATTTCAGTGCGCGCACGCTGCAACACCGTACAGGAGGGATTGCGGCAGATCAACGAACGAAGACCATCGCTGGTGTTCCTTGATGTGATGCTGAACAATGAAACAGGCTTTGACCTGCTGAAACAACTGCCGGAAATAAATTTCGACGTGATTTTTATTACTGCGCATGATAAATATGCAATCGAAGCATTTCGCTTTTCAGCGCTCGACTATTTGCTGAAGCCGGTTGATCCGGACGAATTGCTTACGGCCGTTAATAAGCTTCGCAAGAAATTATCGGTAAATGATACCGCGCAAAAGCTGGAAACACTGTTCAAAAATCTTGCGGTGCAGCGAAACATGCAGAAGCGCATCGCGGTGCCGGGCATTAACGGAACAGATTTCATTCAAATCGGCGATATTATGCGCTGCCAGTCGGAAGGAAATTATACCATCATTTTTCTAAAAGACAACCGGAAAATAACTGTGGCTAAAACACTGAAAGAATTTGAGGACTTGTTGTGCAACTATGATTTTTTCCGCGTACATAATTCACATATCGTGAACCTTGCTTTTGTAAAAACTTATAGCAAGGGCAAATCGGGTTATTTGACAATGACCGATGATACTGAAATAGAAGTGGCGACAAGAAGAAGAGAAGAGTTCATGAAGAAAATGCTGACATGAACGCTTCTCTTCGTTTTTGAATTTCAACTATTGTTTTGATTGTCTCACGACCCTTGTTTGTTTTGTTGCCGGCACCTTATTTGTTGGCAGTTTTTCATTAAGCGTAATGATATCTGCACCCGGAATGGAGAAGCGCAGCGCCTGCCCGGGTTCTTTCACCTGATCAGTAATAGCATCGGCAAAAGGAGCTTTAAATTCTTTCTTCCATATGACATTTCCCTGCTTATCGAGCAACTCGAGCAGTATTGGTACCTGCTTTTTGTTTTTGGTATAAACTTTCAGCAGAAAATATTTTTCATCGGGTTTTATTTCAAAACTGATCGACTCAATGCCCTTCTCTACCAGGTCGTCGCTTAACAACAACAGACCTTGTGGAGGTTTTTCAAGGGTAGACATCGTGAAGCGGAAGCCTTGTTTATCCGGCAGCGGCACTTTTATTGATGAGCTTCTTTCAGCGGCGTATTTCCAAACATCTTTCCCTTTACTGTCCAAAGCCCGCAAATCAAAACCCGGCACGGGACAAGGCGGTCTTGGACAAGGCTTAATATCCCAGTCGATTATAATTTCATTCCAGCACCAGCCCCGTTCTTTGCTGCCTATATAAAAATTGAATTTTTCGAGGGCCCGGAAATGTTCGGGAACTATTGTTAAATCCGGGGGAGGAAGTGGTTCTGAAGGCGGGGGACAACCTTTGGATTCTCTCAGCAGTGCGGTATTGGGTCTGCCCTCTTCATTATAGTAATAGGAAACCCAGTAATGGTAACAGTTGGTGCTACCTACATACTCATATAACACGTGACCCTCTGGCGCTCTTAGCGCAATTAAGGAGTCGCCATCATACTCATAAGCGATTCGCGAGTATGGCTGCAGTTCCTGAATCACTACTTTGCCCTCTCTTGAAATCAATTCACACTTTGTCATTTCGGGAGGCAATCTCAAAAATTCCGAAAACGAAGTACCATCGTATCGCAAAATCCTGTTGTCGCCGCGAGCATAGCTCACTGGTATTAATAGACTGCCTTCATTCACTACTGGTATCATATTGCGTTTGGTACCCGTGGGCAATGAAGCGGTGGATATCAGACCGCGACGAATACAATGAAATGAATCAACGTCCCGAAATACACACAGACTATCAAAGCAATCAAAAGCATAAAAATTATATACATCGGGGGCCGGCTCCATTAGATAAGGAAGTTCAGTGCCGTTATAATAACTGATGTCTCCCCGTCGTGATATAAAATAACTTTCGCCAGCAATTGAAAATGTCTTTTCAATTGAATTATGATAATCATGAAATCGCGGCAGCGCTGCATAATTTGTTCCGTCGTATCGGAAAATGTTCAGCGGAACATCCCCCCCATATAAAGTCCCGAAATACAGGTAATCTTCATCAGCCTTGAGAAGATAATCTGTTGAGTAGCTAATTGGAAACAAATCGGTGAAAATGCCTCCGCCGTCATATCTTGAAAGTTGAGGCGGACCAGGGGAAGCGTTCCTGATAATATACAGCTTTGACTTATATACTACGGGGATAGTCAGCGCGCGGTTCGAGTTCGCCACAAAAACCACCCTGGATCCATCTATCGTGGCTAACCAGTTTGTAGATATATCACCCCCCGTCAATATAAAGTAAGGCTTGCCTTCGTGAGCAACTATGTGTTCACGACCAGGCGCGCTACCAATCGGAAAAAAGAAATATCGGTATCGATCTGTCTCAGGATATGGATAAGTTCTAACACCGAGCCTGTCATGAAGCTCAAGAAGTTCTCTGCGATAAAATCCCGCCAGGTAGGCTGTTGCACCAACTGTCACCATCTTATAGGAACTTTTATTTAGTGCGGTACCGGGCCACTCGGCGACCACTTCAAGATCTCTCTGCGCTGCAGCAACAATAGAAATAAATAGCGTAGTAGCAAACAGGATAGGTTTGATTAACATAATTCACAGTTTAAGGTTATAGAATCGATAATAAATTTAATGATACATTCTGTCCGCTACTTCCATTTTGCCCAATAAAAAATAAAAACTCCCGTCTATGCGTAGACGGGAGTATGCAAAATTTTATTTTTCAGTTCAGATTTTTTCTCTACAGTTCAAAAATTTTCTAACCGGCTCATTAATCAAATCCGCCTCTTCGTATTGCTTTCGTTTGCTGCGGCCAGTTCATTCTTTGACCAGTTCTGGGATTGATAGGCAATTTTGATTTTTCGGTTGATGCACGTTCGGGATCTTCGCTGGCCATGTAAGCAAGTATCGCTACCAGTATAACGTTGTTGCGCAGATCGTCGAACACCAGTTTATCATAAGTGTCGCGGTTGGTGTGCCAGGTGTAGTTGAAGTATGACCAGCTAAGTGCACCCAATGAAAAACCGGGAGCGCCTACTGCAACAAACGATGCATAGTCGGAGCCACCGCCTCCGGGTGTGCCGGGGAAAGTGGTTTTGATAGAGTCGCGGATATGTGAAGGCACTTTGCTGAGCCAGCGATTGAGGTATTCGTATGAATGCAGGTAGCCTTGTCCTGACAAACTCACGATACGCCCGGTACCATTGTCCTGGTTGAAAAGCGCCTGCAGTTTGCTCACCGTATCAGGATGATCTTCTACAAATGCGCGGGAACCATTCAGTCCCTGCTCTTCGCTGCCCCAGTGGCCAACCAAAATGGTGCGTTTGGGGTTGGGATAAACTTTTTTCAAAATGCGCATGGCCTCCATCATCATTAGTGTGCCGGAGCCGTTGTCGGTAGCACCGGTGCCCCCATCCCAGCTGTCGAAGTGCGCGCTGAGCATTACATACTCATCAGGTTTTTCAGTGCCTTTGATGCCCGCAATCACGTTGAAAGTGGGTACTTCGCCACGCTCCTTTGATTGGGTGAATACCGTGATCTTAGGATCGGTGCCGTTTTCTACGAGGCGATACAACATGCCATAGTCTTCGAGCATGACATCAACATGTGGTATCTTCCTGGTGTTGGCGCCAAATATTTTATCTACGCCAAAACCGGCAGACCAGTTGTTACTGATGATACCCACAGCGCCTGCTTTTTCCAGTGCCTGCGCCAGTGTGCGTGCATTATAGCCTGTCTTGCGAATGCGCTCGTTCCAGTTCTGCGTAGCTTTTGCACGCTGCTCTCTCATTTTCTCGATAGATTCTTTGGTGCCATACTGCGCCCAGTTATCGTCGGGGCGGCCGGTGGGTTGCATCATCGAGATCATCACGAATTTTCCTTTTACCGACGGCATCCAGGCAGCATAGGCTGCTGAGTCGGCCAGGTCGGGGAGAATAACGAGACCCGCAGTTACTGGCTTACTCATCGACGGGCACCAGGCCAGCTGTGTAGCTTCCAGTGTGCGCACGCGCGGCGATACCATATCTACGTGCGTGATGCCGCGCTCCCATCCGCGCCAGGTGCCATAGTTCTGCGCCTCGGCATGGATGCCCCAGCTCTTGTATTTGTTGATAGCCCAGTCGCGGGCCCATTCCATCTGCGGTGTGCCCACCAGCCTGGGACCAATACTGTCGAGCAGCTGGTGCGCCAGTTTTTCTAATTGCGAATTGTTTGTTTCCTCCTGGATGATTGCTTCTACAATGGGGTCTTTGGGCTGTGACGAAGGCCCTCCTCCCTGGCGGAACTGAGCAGTAGCTCCATGAATTGCCAGGACAATTAAAGCTGTAGTAATGGTTAATTTTCTCATAGCCGAATATAATGAATCAGGGTTTCACGAAACAAAAAATGTCCTTTTAACTGCAAAACATCGGAAAAAATCCGATAATTCATGCAAAAAAAGGACAATTATTTGTAGCAACCGCATGCCGTTAATAAGCTGGTGCGTTAAGCAGAGAATCAATTCATGACTCCTGCAAAATGCACCTGAGCGTGTTTGCAGGTCACGGTTGCAGAAAAGTGTTTCAAGACAGCAAAGGACGCTATTTTGCTATGGCACCATCGCGCAATCCCGGCTGCATTTATCTTCTCAATTCCTGCAGCAACTCCTCCCTGCGTCTATGCTGCGTTTTTTCCAAAGCTGCTTTTGCTTTTTCCTTATCGCCTTGCTGCAACCATGCCAAAGCCAGGTACCAGCCGGCATCTTGAACAAACGAGCTATTGGTGTTAGCAGCTACTTTTTCCAGGTAGGTAATAGCCTTTGCAGGTTGCTTGTTGGCCAGCCAGGCAGAACCGAGATAATAACTGAGTGTGTCATTAGCGGGTTGTTGCTGCAGCAATGCATCCCATGCCGCAATGGCCTTTTCGTACTCGCCGGATTTGTAGTCTACCATCGCCTGGTAAAATTCATAATTATCTGCACTGCTCATTAAAGTGGGCAAACCCGGGTCGGGCTGATAATAGGAAGTAAATAATTTCTCTTCACGGCCTCCATTTAATAATAACCAAAACGCCAGGGCCGATGCAACAATGATGACTGCGGCCGCAGCGACCCGGCGTGTTGAAAAAACATTTCTTTTCGCAGGGCGAAGCGCGGGCATTTCCTTATGAAACTGATCCAGATTTCTCTGAAGCGCGGCTTCCTGTATGCCGATGGATAACAACTGCATTTCCTCCACAACTTGCTGTAACTCGCCATCGGTAGCCAGACGGTCCAAAAATGCCTCCCGTTCTTCAGGCGGCATTTCCTTGCGGAGAAAACGCTCCACCTGCTCTATATCGGCGGGGATATGATCGTGATTATTCAATGGTTTGGCTTTTTATTTTTTAAGATATCACGCAGATGTTGCAGGCACCTGTACTTATTGTTCTTTGCCGTTGCCTCGGTCCATTTTTTGGCGGCTGCAATGGTGCGCATGGATTGTTTTAAATAATAAAATCTTTCTAATAACTCCCGGCATGACTCACCTAATTGACTAAATGAAGATTTGATAGCTTCGATGCGACCGTGTTTCTCCGCCGGCAATTCTTCAATTTCTTCATCGCCCGACAAAGGCACCAGGTTGTTTCGCTTTGTGGCACGCAGGTGATCCAGCCACTTGTATTTGGCAACCTTGAAGAGATAGGCTTGTGGTGAGCTATCGGCACGCAATTGAAACCGACCGAGCTGAATATTCCGCCATACCGCTATAAATGCCTCCTGGTATATATCACGCGCTTCGTCGATAGTACCGCTATTATCCAGCACAAATTTCTCCACCATGGGATAGTTTTGTTGGTAAAACTGCTTCAACACTTTCTCCTCATTTGCCCTGATAGCGCCAACGAATTCTTCCAGATCGTCGTTTATGTTTCCGGTTGCGGATGGCATTGTATAAAAATGCCAAAATATACAAATAAATTCCGTTGGCGAGGTGCCACAAAGCTGATTCCGGGTATATATCGCCCGAGCTAAAAAAAGGTCATCAAATACTGATGACCTTTCCTGTATCCGTACGATACCTATACGATAACAACTCTCTTTTCACCCTAAACTATGCACATGGGAAAAATTGTGAACCAGGCTGCACTGCTGATAGCACTGGTATTGTTTGGATTATCCTGTAAAAAAGATTTCAACACTGACGAAGGCCTGGAATTTCCGACCGACCAGGAGCTGGCAGATGCGCAGGTGGTGCTTCCTGCCGGCAGCAACTATCATTTGAATAATCACGAAATTTTCCATCGTGCTCATAGTCTGCCTGTAGGCCAGAGCGGCAAGACGAAGGTGATTAAGCCCAAACAAAACATCAGCATTGCTTACCTGTTGAATGCCGATCAGAAACCGGTGCTGGCGGGCTTCATTACCGATAGCACTACTACCATCTCAGTAGAGTCAACGGCAAAAGTGCTTCTCTATCTTGCTATTGGTGTTCCGTTTATGGAAGATACCCTGGCGCATGTGTTTGTGAATCGCGTGCATGAAGTGCCGGGGCTGGCCGATTGGATAAATGATTTCACCCAGGCCTGGAAGGCTGATCCGCTCGCTTTCAGCAGCGGAAGCTATCGCGAAAAACTGCACGCATGGCTGGAAGAAAAAAATCAAGTGCCTTCAACAGCTGGCAATCGCGTGGGCAGTGTGAATGTAAACTCCAATGACGTACGCAGCGGGCTACGACTGAGTGCTGAAAACCTGGGCATTTCTTTTACCAACAGTTACCGTAGAAGGTCGTCTGCATTTTTTTATAAGATGGGCTACAAAGAGACAGGTAATAATAATTACGTATCGCTGATCGCGTCTGTAAACGATAACTCGAAGTTCGAAACCGTGAAAAAGTTAGATCCCGTTTCAGGCGTTACTTCCGTATCGGGAGAAGTATGGAAACAAATTACAGACAAGGGCACTCAATCGTTTGCGGTAACAACCGGCCCATTTGTTTTTGAATTGAAGGATAACGAGTCTGAAGGATATTTCCGCGCCCGCGTAGTTGGTTTGGGTAGCGTGGATCCCGGCATGTTAACCGTAACAGAAACCACAGAATTGTTCGAAATATATGGATGGTCAGCTTTTGAAGCGGGATGTTCGGTTATTGGTGCCGCTATGGGAGCATCAAGAACCGATCACCAGGACGACGATTTCATCAATGCCTTGATTGTCGATATTCCCAAAGTGATGCCCGGATTTTTTGAATTGCTGATGTGGGGAGAGTTCAAAAAAGCATTCCTGGGTTTGATCAATGCACTATGCTCCGAACATGGCTACGATTTGCTGGTGGCCATTGCAAAGGCCGGCTTTGACCCAAAAGATATTCCGGTCAGCTTTGAAAAGCAGGTGCAAAAGGGGGCTTTTATTCTCCAGGCAATTGACCTGGCATTACTCGGCGGAGATTTTGTGAGGTTGGTGGCAGACGCGTATTCTTCACGCGGACTGGAAGAATGGGACTTCACCATACGCGCCGGCAAAGTTACCCTTACTCCCAACGAATCAGTCGTATCCATTTATTCACCGGCCAACAAGCAGGAAATTGAAGCGAAAGTGCAAAACCTTTCCGATGCCGACATCGGCAAAGTGATGTACCAATGGAATGTGCTCACCAGTTTCGGAACCATTGCCGACGGGCTGGGGAATTCGGGTACCAGTTTTCAATCGCCTTCAAAGAAAGTATCATTTACCTCCAGGAATGATCCAGGTCTTACGGATGGCGATAACTGGGCAGCCGTGTATGTTGTAGCAACGCTCAATGGTAGTGAAATAGGCAGTGATACCGTAAAAATCAACGTAAAAAAAACGCGTTACCAGCTGCAACCCGATGGCGTGACCATTTCAGGCCGGGAAGGGCAGACGAACCGGGTGCAACTAAGATTACTGGCCGTGAGCAATGGTCAGCAGATTGTGCCCAACGACGATGTTGATTTCAAAGTGGTTTGGGAAACCACCGGTGCGTATGGCGGATTGACTGCCGGTTTTACCGCCAATGCCAAAACCATTACTATGTACGACGAAAATTCGCTCGTGTACGAATGCAACAATGACCAGGTGAAGAACGGCACTGAAACTATTACCGCGCGCATTTTTGCCAAACAGAAAAATCAGCCCGGGATGCAGTACCGGTTGGTTGATATTGTGACGGGTAAAATTTTCATTAATAACGATGAAAAGAAAAAGATTGTCCACGTGCCCATTGTCTGCGCACATGGCGACAGCATCTATGGCCCCGCGCCCTCCATCACCTGTATGCGCATCAGCTACGCTTCCGTTTCGGCGGAAAAAGACGCCCAATCGTACAGCGTGCGGTTTTACAATGTAAGCCGTCCGTCTACCTATAGCTGGAATGCCTCCGGTCCTGGACCCACTTTACCTCATTATGTAGTACCGCCGTCAGATGGCGTGTTCAATGTAGAATATGTCGCCGGCTGGACTGTGGGTGCCCTGTCGCTGGTAACGCATGGTAGTTGCGACCGAATGCCGACGGGCATGGCGGAGGTGATCATTACATTGAAGTAGTTGGTCGTACACATAAGGGTGAGTTCGCCGCAGGTTGTTTGCCTGCGGCTTTTTTGTGCAGCGATTGGTCTTATACCAACTTATCGAATTTAAAATATACCACATTTGGGGTATCTTGTGTTGTTACGCAGCATATATCTTCGCTTCACCAGGGTATTGCTTTTTACCACTTTTGTGGTATTGTGGAGTAAGAAAATGAAAAGTACTTTTATCGAACAATCACACGTGCTTCACGTTCGCTTTGATTTTTGTAGCCCCTGTAATCCTTCTGTATAATTACTAAGGTTGGTCCTATTATTTCACCGAAATAATCATTCATGATTTATCCGGCTGTAGATATTATTCGCAAGGAATTGGTGACTAATGGCGTTAATGCTGCCCTGGGCAATATCAGCGAAATCATTAACGATAACGCCGGTAACGATATAAATGCCGATGTAATTATTTCATTAATTAATATAGAAGAGAACCGTATATCACGCGATCCCAGCAATTTCATCAGGAAACAAGACGGTGGCATCATCATGAAAAATCCCGCTGTGCATCTTTATCTCACACTATTATTTACCTCTGTGAGACGCACGGCGGGAGCTTATGGTCAGTCGCTGCAGGATCTGCAAAATGTGATGGGTGTGTTTCAGAAAAAATATGTCTTCGACCATATCAATACACCTGGCCTCAATGCAGGCATTGAAAAGCTGATACTCGATATGGTGAGCCTTAACCTGCAACAGCTGCACGAAATATGGTCGGTGTTGGGAGGCCGATATTTTCCGTCTGTAGCCTACCGCGTGCGTATGGTAACCATCGATGACATACCCGATGTCAGCGGTTCGCTGGTGAAAGAGGTTGAATTGAATTTTTAAAACAATTGTATGGCCGTATTCACAATACAGCAAACCGGTGAAAAGGTAAGTACGACCTGGCGCGAATTATTTACCATACAATTTAAGCATGCGTGGTTTGAAACAACCACGGAAAATTTTCTGTCAAAAGGAATCAGAATCGTTCCCGATGAAGACACGCAGCAATTGTTCACCGGCCACAAAATCCTGTACCGCTTTTTCGGGAGTTCCCTGGTTTGTTTTATGCAATGCATTCCCTTCAATCCACCCGATGATGAACCCAAAATACCCTTTGTGACGGTGGGCAGCGATCTGACCATTCGCTTCCTGGTATTTAGCAGCAGCGATTTTGCTGATAAAACTTTTGTGGTGCCTACGGGAAGCAAACAGGTTTACCTGTTTACCAACAAAGTAAATAATCAAAGTGGTGGACAGTTAATGCTTACATCGCCGTTTGAAAATTATAGTCCGGCCACCGATTATCCCGTAGGCTCTGTAGTGCAGAGCGGCAGCCAGCTGTATGGCGCTATTATGTCGTCAGCCGGCGCAGACAATATCCCGCTTTCCGATACCGACTATTGGAAATTACTACCAACCGCGCCCGTGGTAAACAATGCAGATTTGCAAGACAGGGCGACGGTGAAAAATGACATCGCCTGTTTTGCCGTCATTGACCTATATAAAAACGGCACTACCAACAACAGCTATCGCCTGTTCGATACCAACGATCAGATATTTAATCCCGCACCTGTGTTTACGATTCAGTTTGCCAGCAGGCCATAAAAAATTGTTCAATTAAAATATAACTACCATGAACGAGTCCTCGATCGCGACCCCGGGTGTATATGTCAGAGAAGTCTCTACCTTACCTCCTACTATTGCCCAGGTTTCTACGGCCATCCCCGCATTTATCGGATATACACAAATAGCGAAAGACGAAAACGGCAATGACCTCGCCGCCAATACGCCGGTTAAAATATTCAACTTTAAAGAGTATGAACAAAGATTCGGCGAGCCCGAAAAGGAAGACATAACGGTGAACGTCACCTATAATGATGAAAGTCCTATTCCCACTGCCACTGCCAGTATTGCAACGCCCAGTCCGAACAACATGTACTATGCACTGCGGCTTTATTTCGACAATGGTGGCGGGCCGTGTTATATTGTTTCAGTAGGCACTACTTCAGGATCTGTATCTGATACCGACCTGGAAGCAGGCATCGAGGCATTGGAAGCATACGATGAACCTACACTCATTGTCGTACCAGAAGGCACAAAGCTGGGTTCGGCCAATACTTATTACAGCCTGATGCAAAAAGCCATTGATCAGTGTGCTAATCTCCAGGACAGGTTTACGCTGATAGACCTGCATGATCACAGTGGAAACACCACTTCCAACATCAATAATTTCCGGAATACTCCAGGACTCACAGAAAATCTCAGTTATGCTGCTGCCTATTATCCCAACCTGAAAACCAATTATGATTTTCCGTACGACGAGGCAACTCTTACAGTAAATCTTGACAAAGGCGGTTCGGTTACTACTCCCACCCTGGAAAGTTTACAAACCGACGATAGTCCCGCCTACTATGCCGCCAAAGAGGCTATCAAAAAAATGCTGAGTCCCACATTACCTCCATCGCCAGCCATAGCAGGTATAATTGCAAAAACCGATGCAGACCGCGGTGTGTGGAAAGCTCCCGCCAACGTGGCAGTAGCAGGCGTGTACGATGTCACGGATTTTGTGACTGATGCAGAGCAGGCTTCCATGAATATTGATCCGGGTGCAGGCAAGTCGGTGAATGCCATACGTCCATTTCATGGCAAAGGCATACTTGTCTGGGGCGCGCGCACGCTCGACGGCAACAGCAGCGAATGGAAATATGTATCAGTGCGCCGCTTCTTCATCATGGTAGAAGAATCAGCGAAGAAAGCCACCGAAAAATTTGTTTTCGAACCCAACGATGCCAATACCTGGACCAAGGTGAGGGCAATGACTGAAAATTACCTCACCCTATTATGGCGCGAAGGTGCGCTGGCAGGCGCCAAACCCGAGCACGCCTTCTTTGTGAAATGCGGCCTGGGACAAACTATGACAGCGCAGGATATACTGGATGGCAAACTGATTGTTGAGATCGGTATGGCTGCCGTTCGTCCTGCGGAATTCATCATACTCCGCTTCATGCACAAGCTGCAGGAATCATAATCTCTTCAACATAAAAACCAGATCAACATGGCACAATATCCACTTCCCAAATTTCATTTCCAGGTGGAATGGGGCGGCGCGAAAATTGGTTTCACAGAAGTGTCGGGCTTAGACATCAGCACCGACGTGATCGAATACCGCGAAGGGTCCAGCCCTGAGTATCATAAAATAAAAATGCCGGGCATGCAGAAGTTCTCCAACATCAACCTGAAGCGCGGCACCTTCAAGGGCGATAATGATTTTTATAAATGGTATAACACCATTGCACTAAACACGGTGGAAAGAAGAGATCTCGTAATATCCTTGTTGAATGAAAACCATGAACCGGTAGTGGTATGGAAAATAAAAAACGCCTTCCCGGTCAAGATCACTTCCACCGATCTCAAATCTGATGGCAATGAAGTAGCCATCGAGTCGCTCGAAATAGCGCACGAAGGTTTAACCATTCAAAACGAACCGTGATGGCCGTCTATCCACCAGTGGGGTTTCATTTCCTGGTAAGGTTCGAACTGCCCAGGCAGGTTGTGGGCGACACGCGTTTCCAGGAAGTGAGTGGCCTGGAGGCAGAAATGGAAATGGAAAGTTTCAATGAAGGCGGTGAAAACCGTTTTACTTACCAGTTGCCCAAACGCACGCGTTACGCAGACATTACTTTAAAACGCGGTCTCTTCATACAATCGCCGTTGATTGTTTGGTGCCGCGAAGCTTTGGAAAATTTCCAGTTTGCCCCGGCCAACCTCACTATTTCCCTGCTCAATGAGCAACACGAGCCCATCATGTCGTGGTATGTGGTAAATGCTATCCCGAAAAAATGGACAGTGTCAAGTTTCAACGCAGAACAAAATGCCATAGTGGTGGAATCGATCACGCTGAGCTATCGCTATTTCAACATCATCAACTAAAGAATATGCCCATTGAAATAAAAGAACTGCACATAAAAGCTGTGGTAGGGGGAAATAATCAACCGGCCAATGCCACTCTGCCACCACAGGAGGTCAGCAAACTGAAAAAAGAGATCACACGCGAAGTAACAGACAAAGTGATGCGGTTGCTTCGACAAAAAAATGAACGCTGATGGCACTAGAACTTGCAAAACTCGAAAAGTTGTACATCGTTCCCTACAGCGACCCGGAATATACATCCACGGCCGGCGAGCCATTCTATACGCTCATGAATCCCGAGACTTATACCTACAGGTATAAGATCGAGTTCTGCGAAAACCAGGCACCCGGCACTTCGGGAGTGTGCCTGAAGTTTAACAAGATGCCGCCGCAGGAATTCAATTTCGATTTTCTCTTCGACGGCACGGGAGTGGTGGACAGTTCACCAGTGCCCGTTGCGGAGCAACTCGATACGTTCCGCAACCGCATTTTAAAATACCAGGGAAATATTCACCGTCCCTATTACCTTAAAATTCACTGGGGCACGCTGCTCTTTAAAGGTGTGCTCACCAGCATGGATATCGAGTTTAAAGTGTTCAGGCCCGATGGTTCGCCCGTACGCGCCATCGCCAAATGCGCTTTCAAAGGTACAGTGGAAGAAAACCTGCGCGTGGCACTCGAAAACCCCATGAGCCCCGACATTTCTCATGAACGTAAAGTGAATGCCAACGACCGGCTGCCGCTGATGACAAAGAAAATCTATAATGACAATAAGTACTACATAGACGTGGCCATGCACAACCGGCTGGATGGCTTCAGGAATATTGCGCCGGGCACCAAAATATTATTTCCCCCTACCGCAGAATCGAATTAAGATATGGATGTAGCTACAAGGATAATACCCACTGTTCAAAACCCCGACCTGGTAACGCACAAGGTGCTGGTAGATGGGCAGGAGATTCCCAAAACCTATCATATCACCAATATTACCGTAACTACTGAAATCAATAAAATACCCACTGCTACACTCACCATTGTAGATGGCGAGCCCAACGAAGAAAAATTTGAGATCAGTGATAAGGGAGATTTTTTACCCGGCAAGAAGATAGAGATACAGTTAGGCTATCACAACGAAAACAAAACCATTTTCAAAGGCATCATCATCACCAACACGCATAAAGTGAATGAAACCTGCGCAGAAATGCAGGTGGAATGTAAGGATGAAACGGTTAAAATGACGGTGAACAGGGGGAACCGTCATTTTAACGACGTTACCGACAGCGATATCATTACCCGCATACTCGATGAAAACCAGGTAAACGAGGTGAATGTAGAAACGCTCTCCGCTAAACACGAACAGCTGGTGCAGGCCAACGTGAGCGATTGGGACTATATGATCAGCCGCATTGATACCAATGCCATGATCTGCGTGATCAGCAATGGTCAGCTCGCGGTAAAGAAACCCAATATGCAGGACGAACCAATACTGGAACTAATTTATGGCGCAAACATACTGGAATTTAATGCCGATATGGATGCACGCACGCAAACGTCTTCGGTGAAAACACTCAGCTGGGATTTTGCTAACCAGCAAGTGGTGACTACTGAAAGTGAAGACAGCGGCGCGCCCGAACCAGGTGAGATAACAAGAGAAAACCTGGCCGCCATCACCGGCAAACCACTGGAGATGCGCACGCCGGCAATGCTGAGCCAGCACGATGCGCAGGCAATTGCCAATGCGAAGAAACTGCGACAGGATCTTTCAAAAATAAAAGCGCGGGTAAAATACCAGGGAGTTACCAATGCCATGCCCGGCGATTTTGTGACGATAAAAGGTGCGGGCAAAAATTTCAACGGTAAAGCATTTGTCTCGGCCATTCAACACGAATATGCCGAGGGCGACTGGATTACGGAAGCCACGCTGGGATGGAACGAACAATTCTTTGCCGAGCAAACCAGCCCGCACCAGGGCGCGGCCGTTACTGCACAAACCTCCACTATGCAGGGACTGCAGATAGGCATCGTGACCGACCTGGAAGATAGCAACGGTCAATACCGTGTGAGGGTTCGTCTTCCGATGGTAAACGACCAGGACGATGGCGTCTGGGCGCGCATTGCTACGCTCGACGCGGGCAATAACCGCGGCACTTTCTTTCGGCCCGAAATCGACGATGAAGTGGTGGTTGGTTTTATGAATGACGATCCGAGTCACCCTGTCATACTCGGCATGCTCCACAGCAGCGCCAAACCGGCACCGTTAGAGCCGGAGAATGCAAACCGCGAGAAAGGCTATGTATCGCGCTCGCAGATAAAACTCATTTTCAACGATGACAAAAAATCGGTGATCATTGAAACGCCCGGCTCGCGCGTAATTGAAATGGATGATGATGCCGGCACCATTACCATCAAAGACGGTAACAGCAACAAGATAGTAATGGATCAGAGTGGCGTGACGATTGAATCAGCCACGGAAATGACCATAAAAGCAGGCACCAGCCTTTCCATCTCTGCTCCGCAGATTTCGCTAAAAGCCGATGCCAGCATGAGCGTGGAAGGAAGCGGCAGCGCCAGCATCAGCAGCAGTGGTATTACGGAGATAAAAGGATCGCTGGTAAAAATCAATTAAACTATTAACCATGTCCTTAGCAGCAAGAATGAGTGATATGCATGTGTGCCCGATGGTGTCGGGAACGGTGCCCCATGTGGGCGGACCCGTGTTACCCCCCGGAGAGCCCACCGTGTTGATTGGCGGACTGCCCGCGGCGCGAGTAGGCGATATGTGCTTTTGCACCGGTCCGCCCGACAGCATTATCAAAGGATCGGCTACCGTACTGATCGGCGGTATGCCTGCAGCACGCATGGGCGATTCTACGGCGCACGGCGGCTTGATCGTCTCGGGATATCCAACAGTAATCATAGGCGGATAAGTTATGAGTACCAATAAATCATTTTTAGGCAGAGGCTGGGGATTTCCTCCCGCATTCAACAAAGAGCTCGGCACAGTGAGTATGCTGGAGAATGAAGACGATATCCAAAGCAGTCTTGAAATTCTCCTCACCACGCGCCAGGGCGAAAGAGTGATGCGTCCCGATTATGGATGCAATTTGGATGAAATGGTCTATGAGCCTCTTACGACTACCTTCAAAACATATATCAAAGACCTGGTGTCAACGGCCATTTTGTATTACGAACCACGCATTGAGGTAAATAAAATTGAGCTGGATGATACCGGTGAACTGGATGGAAAAATTCTCGTATCCCTTGATTATACGGTACGGGCCACGAACTCGCGATTCAATTTCGTGTTCCCTTTTTACAAAACTGAAACCAATTTATAGCCAGACCTTATGCCTTGCGCAGACAAAAATCCGCTTATACGAGAAGGCACCAGTCTTCTGAACAGGGTCCTCGCCGCCTTATCCGTCGACTATGCTAAAGTTGACGAGCGTGATGCCGCGGATATCATCCTGTTTGCGAAAAGATATGCCACCTGTCTCAACTATTACAACAACAATAATATAGTTGATGGCAACTGGCAGGCGCTGATGCGCATGGATGTGAGCGTGACCCTGGCTACGCTGGCCCGCATCGACACAAGAGAAATATCCGACTATAAGAAAAGACTGTTTAAGCGGATAAGAATGGCGGGCGACGATCCGACTGCCCGGGAAAACCTGAGATTTTTGTTTGACGTAATGTTTTCGCTGGTGACGCTGATCGATGAGCAATTTAAATTGCTGCCGGCAGAATTTGAATATAAAGCTATTTTCAATGACCTGATCAGCAGCAAGCTGCAGTACCCGCTGGCCAATCTCGAAAATTGGTTCGAACAGTTTAAGTCAGAAGGATTACTCGATTATACCGCTAATGAACCCGATAATGACTCGCCCATTGATGTAATTTCAAACGAGAATTTTACAAGAGCCGATCTTTCCACGCCCTGGCACGACGCGGCAGCAGATATAGCCATTACGCTTCCTTCCACAGGCACTGTAAAGGACAAAGTGGTTTACGTCACCAATCACAACTTATTTGCCGCACAAATTGATAGTTTGTTGACTGGAATAGCCACTATCGTAAGCCGGGCAAACACCCTGTTCGTTGATACGCTTGAAAACTTCCCGAAGCACTCGCCGCACTACGCATTGTTCTTAGCTTTTGTGAAATTGTTTGCGCAGGAGCAGGAAGCGCTGAACGCCTACACCAAAAAGCATCTTGATTTTTACTATAAAGAAGTGCTGCGGCTTACCAATAAGGCTCCCATTGCAGACGAAGCGCATTTGTTGTTCGAATTGCAGAAGCCGGTGAAGGAACATCGTTTAACAAAAAATACCTTATTCAAAGGTGGTAAAGATGTTACAGGAAAAGAGATCAGCTACACGCTGCTGGAAGATATTGTTCTGAATAAAGCTGTTGTTTCAAAATTATACTCCACTCAAATCATACACGGCGCGAAAGATCTGCTGAAAGCGTCTCCCATCGCCAACTCTGACGATGGGCAGGGAGCTCAACTATCTTCCGCAGATAAGAGCTGGTTTACGTTTGGCGATGTTAAAAAGATAAAGAACGCGCAGGCGGGTTTTGCCATCGTCTCGAACGTTTTGCTCATGAACGAAGGCCGCCGCACCATCACCATCACGGCCAGTTTTGCCAGCCCAATCCCCGCGCTCGTATTTTGCAATCTCAATTGCTTTACCGCCCAATATACCGGCGCGAAGAAATGGATTGATGCACCCAACCCTTCGGTAACAACCAACCCGGCCACCAACCAACTGACTTTTTCTATAACCCTTTCTCCCGATGATCCGGCATTGGTGGCCTACGATGAAAGTATTCATGCATCGGGATTGGGCATAAGCATGCCGGTATTGAAGTTATACCTCAACCAGGATATTGCTAACGGCATACCTTATACTTTGCTATGCCGGGCTGCGGTCTCAAAACTATCCGTATCAGTAGATGTGTCCGGCGTAAAAGACCTGATGCTGAGCAATGATAATGGTTCCATTGATGCATCGCGTCCGTTCAAGCCATTCGGTGATTTTCCGGAGAACGGGGCGGGTTTTTATATCGGCAGCAAAGAAGTATTTCAAAAAAATCTGACGGTTCTTGAAATAAACACCAGTTGGAAAACACCGGCGAGCGGGCCATCTGTCAGCGGTACTGCAAAATACCTGAGGCAATCGGCCTGGCACAACCTCAGCATGTCGAGTACGTCGACGAAGAAGACTATTAATTTTTCAGGAGGAAATACATTTACGCCCACTGCCATTGATTTTGGTAAAAATGAGCAATTGTTGCCCACCACTGTGGAAGGCTTTTTGCGCCTGCAGTTAGTTGAATCGCAATACTCGCTCAGCAATCATCTCATTCGGGTCAGCACAGCGCTGAGCAATGGCACCTCCATCGTGCCCGACGGCAGCGGCTCATTCAATATAAAAGTGGCTGCCACACCCACGCCAAACGAGGTGGTATTGGAAACTCTTTCATTAAATTATAAGGCTGCCATCGATATCCCGCTAAATACGATAGCTGCCAACGGCAACCACCAGTTACTACACCTGGCACCATTTGGCTTTTCGCCGGTGAATAACTCGCTCACCGATACCAGCGGCGAAGCAGAAAATATCACCGCGGTAAGTTTGTTGCGCGATGTACGCAACGAAGGCGAACTATTCATAGGCGTTGAAAATGCCGAACCCAAACAGGTGCTCAATATTCTGTTCCAGGTGGCGGAAGGAAGTTCGAATCCACTTCGTAATATCGCCGACCTCCGGTGGTTCTATCTTTCCACCAACAACAACTGGAAGCGCCTTAAAGAAGAAACACTGGTTGATCGTACAAAGAACTTCACGCAGTCGGGTATTGTCACTTTTACCTTGCCGGCAGATGCCATCAACAATGGCACGCTACTCAACCCGGGTTTTCATTGGATAAAAGTGAGCGTGCGTCCTTATACCGATGCCGTGTGTAAAATGATTCAGATCCGGGCGCAGGCAGCGCGCGTACAGCTGGTGCAGCATGAAGAAAAGCAAATTGAATACCGGCAATTGCTTCCCGCCAATACCATTTCAAAACCCGTGATCAGCGACGGCGCAATCAAGAAGATCGAGCAACCCTTCGATTCCTTTAATGGCCGCACCCGCGAAACAGACGATCATTTTTATATACGCGTAAGCGAGCGGCTGCGGCATAAGCAACGTGCCATCAGCATCTGGGACTATGAACATATCGCACTGGAAAAGTTCCCGGAACTATTTAAGGTAAAATGCATCAACCATGCAGGATTTTACCCGAAAGGCAATGAAGAAGTCTTTTGTGAAAATTATCCCGGTCATGTCACCGTCATCACTATTCCGAAACTGAACAACGCTACCACTATTAATCCCCTGCGGCCCTATACCTCGCTGGGATTGCTGACAAATATTTATGATTATTTAAAAACCATCGTTTCACCTTTTGTAAGACTGCACGTAAAGAATCCGCAGTTTGAGGAGATACAACTCGATTTCAAAGTGAAGTTTCACGATAATCTCAGCGAATCATTTTACCTGCAACTCCTGAACACCGAAATCGAACAATTCCTTTGTCCATGGGCATTCAATAATCAACAGGAAATAAGTTTTGGCGGAAAAATATACAAGAGTGCGATCTTGAATTTCGTGGAAGAGCGGCCTTACGTAGACTTCGTCACCTGCTTTAAGATGAATCATATCATCAACCGCAATACTGCCGGTACGAAAGTGCTGCTGGATGTGGATGAAGCCGTTGCCAGCACCGCGCGCTCCATACTGGTTTCGTACTACGATGAAGACACCAATACCAGGCACCTTATTCAATCACCCGCAAGCTGTACCTGCTAATGAACGAACAAACTACTATATCGAAATACAGGCAGTTGCCTCCCGCGCAGGATTATGAATGGCTGCGACAAGAAGGTCTCCGGCATATTGAACAACTGGCGCACGCCAACTGGACCGACTACAATGCCCATGACCCCGGCATCACCATTCTGGAAGCGCTTTGTTATGCACTGACAGAGCTCGGCTACCGCACCGGCTTCGACATGAAAGATTTGCTTACAACAGCCGAGGGGAAACTGGTGGATAACCAGGTTTTATTTACTGCAAAAAATATTCTCACCAACAACCCGCTTACCATTAATGACTACCGCAAGCTGCTGATTGATATCCCCGGCGTGCACAATGCATTTCTTTTTGCCGAAACAAGTCAAAAAGACGAAGCGGGTCGCGAAGTGCCGATCAATGAAGTGCCCATCTATGCCAACTGCGAAAAAGATATTCTCCAATATGAGCCCACCGATAAGCCGCTTTTCCTCTCCGGCCTGTATCTCGTATTGCTCGACCTGGACAATGATATTTCGTACGGCGATCTGAACACCGGCGATATCATTGTAGAAAATCCCGAGCTCGCCGGTAAATTTTTCAAAGCCGATTTCTGGTTTGCGGTTCAACTGGATGCCTGGAAGAATGCTGACTTTGAATTTGCCGAACTCGCCAGCGACGTCAATAATATTGACTCAATTTCCGTAACCGGCACCGAACGCTGGACCATCACTGTCACTCTAACTGATGGCAGCTCGAAGAGCTTTGACATCATCCTCTCCAAGAAACCGGCTTCAGGTAAAGTAACCACCACTGACGTAGAGGCAATGACAGATGCCGCGTTTGTGGCCAAAATCTTTAAAACTTATTTTGATAAAATAAAGAAGGCAAGAGATATCGTCCGGGAAGCAGTCAAAAGACTACACGAACACCGCAATCTCTGCGAAGATTTCCCTTATGTGACTACAGTTGATACCGAGGAAATTGCTTTTTGCTTTGACGTGGATGTAAAGCCTTCGGCTGATATAGAGAAAGTGCAGGCGGAAATATTTTATGCCATCGAAAACTATCTCAACCCTTCCGTTGATTTTTACTCGCTCAAGGAATTGCTGGACAAAAAAATTCCGGTAGATGAAATTTTCGAAGGCGTGGTGCTGGAGCATGGGTTTATTGACACGGAGCAGTTAGAAAAGACGAGCCTCCGCTCCGTCATCTATACCTCCGACATCATCAACCTGCTGATGGATATTGAGGGCGTATTGTCAATCCGCAATTTCGTGATGACGAAATACGGCGATGACGGCAAGCCCGTGCCGGGCTTTGTAGGGCAAAAATGGTGCATGCATATTTCACCTTATCATAAACCCATACTGGCAACCGACAAGTCGAAGATCTTATTATTCAAAGATCAGCTTCCCTTCCTGGCACGCTACAGCGAAGTGTATGATACTGTGTCATTGCTGCACGCACAACGCAGCCGCCATAAACTCAGCAACCTGCAGGATGATCTGCCCGTGCCGCTCAGTGCCAGTCGCGATACAGAAAGTTATTACCCGGTGCAGTACGATTTTCCGCTTACCTATGGCATCGGTCCTGCTGGTCTGCCCGCGCATGCTTCGCCACAACGCAGAGCACAGCAACGGCAACTGAAGGCTTATCTCATGTTTTTTGAGCAATTGCTGGCCGACTTCTTATCTCAACTTACTAACGCGCATCGTTTACTTTCTACCGATTTCATCAAGCATACCTATTTCGCGCAATTCCTGAGCGATATTAAAGATATGGGTGAAGTATATGCCAAAGACGGCAGCACAGTGTTGATTGAAGAGGCGATTGCCACTGCCGACAGCATGAAGCAACCCAAAAACCGCTGGCAGCAATTGTACGAACTTAAAGATGTGTTTGAAGACAGGCGCAGCCGCTTTCTCGATCACCTGCTGGCGCGTTTTGCAGAATCATTTAATGATTATGCACTGCTGATGTACAAGATCAACTATGAGGAAAGAACCGAAGAGAAAATAGATTTTACTGAAATAACCAAAGCCAAAATCCGCACGCTGAATGACTATGTTGATATCAGCAGCAATCGCGGCAGGGCATTTAATTATTTTCCGCAAAATGATGATTTCACTGTTGATACTGCCCGTCTCTGGGATACAAATAATGTCTCTGGCCTCGAAAAACGCATCAGCTTATTAACCGGCATTGAAAAATACACGCGGCGTTTTCTGTATTGTATTAAAAATATTGAAATCATTTGCAATGAAAAAAAAGTGGAAGTAGAGGGTGAAGAAAAACTGCAGTGCTTTCATTCCTTCACTATCACTTCGCTGAACGGTGTGAAGCTGGTATCGCAGGAATATGAAAAGAAAAGCGATGCCGAAGAGGCGGCTAAAAAAGTAATTGAAACCGGCGCCGATCCGGCATCTTATACCATCGAAGATACTGGCATCCATTTTATCATCAGGCTCGGCGATATACTCACCAGCCAAACCACCTTTGATAGTGAAGAAGACGCGCAGCAGGCCATCAATGACATTGCCGATGAAATGACAGGCAAATGCAATGATCCGGTTGGATTGCATTTAATTGAACATATCCTCTTACGTCCGCGCGAAGTGGTGGAAGCTCCGGGCAAAATGTTCGACCTGATGCAGGTTTGCCTGCAGGACTGCGACTGCCCCTGCGAGCTCGATCCTTACAGCTTCCGCGTATCGGTGGTGCTACCCTACTGGCCACAGCATTTTGATAATATGTCTTTCCGCCAATATTTCGAAAACAAAATTCGTGAAGAAGCGCCGGCGCAAATCATGGTGAAAGTGTGCTGGCTGAACAATGACCTGATGCGCGAGTTTGAAGTGCGATATAAGAAGTGGATCGAAACGATGGCGGATTACTACTTCGACAAAGCCGCCAACCTGGAGCCTTTCAGGGAGGCCAATGATAAAATGATTGAAATACTCACCCAACTGCACAGCGAATATCCGCAGGCCACCTTGCACAACTGCGAAGAGAGCAAGGAAGGCAGCAACACAGTGGTGCTGGGTAAAACCGTTTTGGGAACTTTTAAAAATCAATGATCATGAGTATCGCGAATACTTATCCCGTGTTTGAAGCCGACCAGGTGCTGACCAATAATCACCTGAACGAACTGTTTAACTACCTCGATCAGCAGGACCGGCTTACGCGAACAAAATTGCTCGGCAGTGGCATCGTGTGTGGACTGGAGATTTCGCATACTCCGGGTACTATTAATATCACGAAGGGAGTGGGCGTTACCTCGCAAGGCTTTCTCATACTCTTCTGCGATCATATCGGAGAAAATGGGTTCAAATATATGGTGCCCTATAACAGGCGGCCTTTTCCCAATCACCTGCAACTGATTCGCCAATGCGGTCCCGACCCCGACACCACCAATATTCCTTTTTATGCCAGCAACACCACTGCCACGCGACTGGCAGCCGCGGCAGACAACACTATTTTCTTACTGCTTACCCAGGCTGAAGCAGATGAACTGGATAGCCAGAATGGGGTGATCCCCTTATCACAAGCCCCCGGGCTGGATCAGTATGCCGTTGTGCTGTTTTTGGAAGCAGAAGGTATGAACCTGAAAAACTGCGACACGAATGATTGTAATGATAAAGGCAGCAAGATTGATTTTGAAGTAAAGCCTTTGCTTGTTCACAAGAAACTGCTGCGTGGCGGCGGACGTACTGGCCAGGGCGCGCAACTTGATCTTACTCCTGTTGGGCTGCGCCGGTATAACGTGCCCGTAAAAAACCTGAACAGCGCCGATGATGTGCTGAATGCATTTGCAGAATTGCTGGACGACGGCATGTTACAGCGCCTCGTGAATGACCTCTCGCAAAGTTTCGAGACCTACAAACATTTACTGAATGGCATTAATACCAATCCCTTTGGTACACTTGCAGAATTGAAAAATAATATTCAGTTCATTCTCCAGTTCCGTCCATTCCTCATTCAATACTATTACGATTTCATATACGATTTATTATTGGCGCTACATGAATTCCGTCGCCGCCTGCACGAGATTACTACCGAATGTTGTGGCGATGAAATGGTATTTCCCTTTCACCTCACACTCGGCGAAGCTACGGTAAACACGAGCTCGCAATTGCAGATGGCTTATCGCCAGTATTTCATTTACTCGCCATTGTTTGACCGTGATAGCGAAAGATCGGGCGAGGTCAGGAGCCTGTTGATGCGTATGATACTGATGTATCAAAACTTTATGCTCACCGAGAAAGCATTTCGCGAAAGCAGGGTGGGATTGCCGCAGGAAATAAAAATTACGCCGAGCAATTATGGCAAAAGTCCGCTCAGCAACCGCTGCATACCTTATTACTACAAGGTGGTGCACGATCAGCAGAGCGGCATTCCCGAAGACCTTTACCACTACTGGAGCTTCGATAAGACGAGAAGAGGCCTGGCGCATTATAATTTAAGTTATCATTCTTATGCCTACAGCCAGGCCGATATGGTATTGCATCCGCTGGCTTATGATATTGAATGGTACAATTTCTTCCGAATAGAAGGTCATATTGGCCGCGAGATCAATTCGGCACTGGCGGCGGTAAAATCCATTCAACAAAATTTCAATCTTCCCTTCGATGTACAGGCGCTGAGTGCTGATTATATTGGCGCACTGGTGCGTGGCGAAGATCCATATTGCATTATCCAGGACCTGGAGTCGGATTACCGCGTGCTGATCGCGGAATTTATATGCAGGCTGCATAATGCGTTTTGTTATGTAGGTAAGCTGGCGTTCTCTGCCCAGCGATTGGCCAGCTCAGCCGACAGTTTCTTCAGAAGCGCAGCTTCCACCGGTGCAGCCACTGAAGCAGAGCGCGCCGCTGCCACCGAGGCCGAAAGAGCCGCCGCTGCAGAAGCAGAAAGAGCGACAGCAGGAACCAATATTTTCTCAAACCTTACCACACCCGTAAATATTGCCGCCGACCACCCGTTTATCGCTAACCTGGTGGGTGAGTTTCATGCCACAGCCATTTACCGCAAAGGCGATACGCTCTCCCGCTTGTGTGCCCCCGGCGAAAATACCTTTGGTCGTTTTTATATCGATACCGTGGCGCGCAATAATGGCGTGTTTGTCAATCCTATTCCTGCCAGCAGTAATACGCCCACGCTGGTATTGCAGCGTCATCTCTTTGAATTTTTAGACAGCGTGGAAAGCATGCTGCAGATGCTGCTTACTACCGAGCTCGCCGACCTGAACACGAATGCTTTCAAACCGCTGTACCAGCGCTTCGAAGCCGAAGTAAATTTTGTGAACCGCGCTGTGCTGGATGCCCTGCGCGCGTTGTGGGGAAGAGGAAATGAAACACTCGAATTTACTTATGATTATTTACTCGATGTATTTGTCACCAATGTGCAGATGGTGCTGAATACCTGCATCGTGGAGCAACTGGAAGCATTGCGCTCCGAATATCTTCGCCGGCTGGCGCAATACCGTCTTGCAAAAAACTTCAATTATTATTTCAAAAAGCATGGGGGCCTCGAACACAAGGCCGGCGTGCCTCGTGGCGGCACGTTCATACTGGCTTATCATGAAGAACGAAGAGACCGCCGCGTGGATGTACGATCTCTCTTCGTAAACCGCGAGCTGAGCAACCTGCTGCTCACTCAATTCCGCGAGTTGCTGCAACCAGATGTAAGCACCGAAACGCTTGAAGCAAAAGCAAAGTTGCTCTCGGTTGCCACCCTGCACCGCGATCCCGCCTTATACCTTCGCTTCAATGAAGTGCTGAAACAATACGTTGACGATTGCCGCGACCTGCCCGATGACAAACGCGAAGTGCTGACAAAAATCATTAACCAGGCACCGGCAGACCGCCGGTTCGAAATACCGAACGGTGCGGTGATTGCCGACTTTTATATTCCCTATATCTGTTGCAGCGATTGTCCGCCGATAGCCTATGTCATTTCCGAACCGGTTACCATTTCTATCGAGCCCAAAGAATTTTGCATCAACGATAAGCAGAAATACCCGGTGAGCGTGAGTCCGCAGGGAGGAATATTCAAAATTGATGGCACTGAAATACTGGCTTCCGAATTTTTCATTCAGCCGGCCGCGCTGGGTGTGGGCAAACACACGCTTAGTTATACCGTTAACAACAGAACTGCCACTACCGTAATCGAAGTATTTGCCTCACCGCAGGTTGAATTTCAGCCACGCTTCCCGCAGGAGCGTTACGATAATACGCCTGATGTCATCTTCCGGTTAAAAGCCACTGCCAGCCCAGGCGCCATTTTCGACTGGGACTTTGGCGATAATACAAAGAAAGCGAATGGCGGCACCGAGCAAGCGCATCACTATGATCTTCCGCCGGGGGAACATAATATTACCGTTTCAGTGACCGTGAGCGACGGGCCTTGTAAAGTAACGATTTCGAAAAGCTTCTTTCTTATTATTCGGGTGATTTTATAAACCATGAGCAGACCCAACCATATCATCCAAAAGCAATTTCTCGACATAAATTTTGGCAGGAGCGAGAATGGTTTGGCCCTGCGAAACGAGGTGGCGGAAGTTTTTTATGAAAAACTCCTCCCCCGTATGGAGGATTTATTTGATGAGCTGGGCAGTAATGACTATAGCATTTCTTTCGAAAGCCTGGAATTGAACTGTGGCATGTTGCCGGAGAATAACTGGCAGGAAGTGTTGGTGGAAAAAACGCTTATTGCGCTGCGAAGCGAATTGTTGGCAGCCAATAAGAAGAAGATTACCGAAGAATCGAAAACTGAAAACGCCGAAGAAGCTTTGATATTTTTTCTGCAGCATGGTCATCTTCCCTGGAACAGCTCTTTTATTTCAATCAACGAACTGGAAGTTGAAGCGGGAATAAAATTGCTGAATAAACTGCAAGAGTTATTTCAATCCCATCCTTCCGCCATCGACAGATTGACAAACAATTTCTCCTTTGAATTCATTCATGCCATTATCGAGAAACTGGCTGCTGCATCTCATGTAGATTCCAGCGCAATGTCATCGATTTTTTTGAATAGCAGACTATCGGCGGCGAAAAAAGGAAAGGCCCAGGCCCAATTACTGAAAAAGATCTGCAGTGAGAAGGTTACCTTGGCAACGAAACGCAAAACCGGTACTCAACCCATTTTTGCTGAAACTGAAACTGGGAAAGAAGAAGGTTTATACATTAATAACGCAGGCATTGTAATCCTCCACCCTTTCTTACCCGAACTTTTCAATACACTGAATCTATATGTCGAAAACAACTGGGTGAGTGAGCTCAGTCAGCACACGGCCGTACATATTCTCCAATATCTTGCCACGGGCTCTGATGAATTTCCTGAATTTAATCTTTCACTCAATAAAATTATTTGTGGTATGGAACCTGGAGAAGTCTTAAAAGCGGTCGATCCAATATCCGAAGAAACAAAAAACGAATGCGATAAGTTGTTGCAATTCGTTATTCACCACTGGTCGGCTTTGAAAAATACCGGCATAGAAGCGTTGCGTGAAGCTTTTCTGCAACGTTTCGGTAAGCTCACCAAAGTTGATCATGGGTGGTGCCTGCAGGTAGAGCCCAAAGCGATGGATGTATTGCTCGGCCGCCTGCCCTGGGGCATCAGCACGGCGCGATTGCCTTGGATGAAGGGATTGTTGTTTACGGATTGGTGACTCCGGGGGCGAGTGCACCGGCAATAAAGATGCAAAATGGCTGGTAATATAAACTATGCAGAGTTTAGAACCCAAAAATAACGTCACGCATTCCGTCGCACAGCGAAAAAGCTTCTTCGGTGGCGGAGCGCAGCCTGCCTTTTTCGGCGGGCCGGTGCTGCCTTTTCAGCCATTTGGCAACCGGGCGCGTTTCAAGACAAATCAATTTGTAAATGGCAATTTTCCCAATTTCAACGCGCAGTATGATGTGAATGGCCCCGCGCCACGGGTGGGCACTTTGTTCATTACACATGGTGTGCACATGAAATACCCGCCTGCCATGGATAAATCGGAGCGCAGCACTTTTGAAACCGATTTCAAAAAGAGCGTGCATGATATATGGAGCAAACAGCACCCGCTGGGTTTGATTGAGCCGGGCTTCGCACCCTATGTCTGCGAAGTGGATGTCAATACAACGGTGGAAGACGATCCCAAAAATGCGCATACGGTAATCCAGGTGGTGAAACCTAAGGGAGAAAAACGTCACCGCTCAGTAGTCACCACTATTGACAAGGTAAAAGATTCGAAGACCACGCATACTGCCAAACTGGATTACCGCGATCCCACTGTAGAAGAGACAAAGGCTATAGATGAGGCTGATATGATAAAACAGGTGGGCCCATTCGACTTCGACAGCGACCAAATCAATGCAGAATGCCAGGAAGATATTGATGAGATCAGGGCTTTTATCTCCACTATTCCCGGAGCCAATGATGAAGGCGCCGATGCATTTAACCTGCAACTGGTGGGAAGGGCAAGCTCGGAGGGAAGTGTGGCCTATAACAAAAAATTAAGCCAGCGAAGAATAGACTCGGTACAACAAGCTTTGCAATTTCCCGGTCTTGGCATTTCTACCACTGAAGATGCAGGGGAAGACGAAGCTACTGAAGACGCAGCATTTCGTCGCGTAAACGTGGGCGTGTTTATAGAAAAGCCAAAAGAAAAAAGCACCTCGCAGAATGTAGCAGCACACGAATTTGGTCATATGATCGGGCTCGGCGACGAATATGTGGATACAACTAACAAAGACCCCAACATCAGAAAAAAATACTTCGGCGACAATCCCACACACTACGGCGCTATTAAAGAGATGATGGATGAAGAAACCGCCGACCAGCACCTGATCCAGGATTCCAAAAGCATTATGTCGGCCGGCAATAATGTGCAAAGAGGCCATTACGTAATATTCGCAGCCGCCATCAGCAGGATGACAGCTCCGGAAGTAGAAGCAGCCACCGGTAAAAAAGACGCGAAATGGATAGTGTTCTGACAAGATCGGTAATATCAACTCACCATAACAGAACTGACGGGCAGGCGGCCCGGCCCTTTTTTGCTCCCGTTATTCAACCCAAACTCACCATTAACCAGCCTAATGATGTGTTCGAACAGGAAGCCGACACCATAGCCGAAAAAGTAATGCGCATGAGCGACCACGATGCGGCGCCCGCGAAGGTGGCACCGGTGGTGGTTCAGAAAAAATGTTCGGCTTGCGAAGAAGAGGAAAAACTGCAAAAGAAAGAGGAAGAAGAAAGCGAAGAGGGGTTGATACATCGCAAATGCGCAGCCTGCGAACAAGAAGATAAACTCGTACAAAGAACTCCATATACCGTTCAAAGAAAATGCGCGGCCTGCGAGGAAGAAGAAAAGCTACAACGCAAATGTGCGGCTTGTGAAGAGGAACTTCAGTTGAAAGCTTCCGGCGCGCCGGCAGTGGCCGCACGCCCCGCAGCTCCATCGTCTGTTTATCAAGTGTTGCAATCCGGCGGCTCGCCCTTGGATGAAGGCACGCGACATTTCATGGAGTCGCGCTTTAAACAGGACTTTGGTCATGTACAAATTCATAACGATCCACTCGCACATCAGTCTGCAAAAGAAATAAATGCAAAAGCCTACACGCACGGCAAGCATATCGTGTTTGCACCGGGAGAGTATCAGCCGCATACACCTTCGGGTAAACAATTGCTGGCGCATGAACTGGTACACGTGATGCAACAAGGACATGGCGTGGTAAGAAGAGAACCAAAAGATATTCATGTTCCTGACACCGAGCAAACCGAAGAATGGAAACCTGTTCTGGGCAGAGAGTTTTTGTGGAAAAATCCCGACCTGCGCAAGATCATCTACCCGCAACGAGAAGATAGTTTGAGAGCTTTCCTTGAAATAGTAAAAAGCCTGGAACTGAGCAATCTTATCGAGGGAAGTAAGGATTTACCCGATGAGGAAATTCAAAAAATGATTGAAAAGGATAAAATAGCATTGGAGGTACAAATAAAAGAACTGGAAGATGATAAACGATCCCTGCAGGATTACATAAAAGATGAAAAGGCGGAGATTGCCGGGGCTGAAATGCTCAAACAGGAAACGGAGAAAGGGTTGCGTGCGCTGCTAAAGCCTGGCGCCGAAGCCACTAAAACCCGCGCGGCCAAAATAAAAATAGAGGCAACCATCAAGACGCTATCGCAAAAAATAGAAAACGCGCAGAACAATCTCGACTGGGTGATCCGTAAAGAAAAGCGCGCGGGTAAAGATTTGCCAAAAGAAAAGGAACTGTGGGAAAAAAGAAAGTCTGATGCTATCCAGTCCAGGGACAAACTTTTGTCGGAACTGGAAACCGTTAAAGGACAATACGACAAATTAATTGGTCCCCTGGAAACCACCAAAGAGGCGCTTGTGGATGAAATATCCGGCAAGAAGGCAGAAATCAAAAATGCTGAGGCCAGGATAAAAAAAATTACTACGCTCGTATCAAAATCCAAAACGGAACTGGCAAAAATCACAAAGCTCGCCGGGTCTATACAAAAACGAAAGGATAAACCAGGTAAGGATATACCAGCCAACGAGAAATCTCTTTTGCAGCAATGGCGGCTGAAACGTTATCGTGATCTGCTGATCAGTATGGATCACACCGCACTGCTGGTGGAAGTGAAGAAAGTCTTCGAAAATCAAGCCGCCAGAGGTTTCTTCCCCGACTGGATGCAATATGCCATCATCCATTTCTCGGGAATGCGGTATGCCAGCGCCCACGGCACCTGGGAAGAAAATCCGCAGGAACTGCTGTTCATTCTGAAAGACATAGAAATTGACCACGCTGTAGATGAAAACGCCAACAAAGTGAGAGGTGAAGCGCTGCTGGAAATGAGTTCGAAAGAAGCACAAAAAATCTTCTCATTTGAAGCAGTAAAAAAACAACTGCGAGGTAAGGACCTGGCTGCACTTGAAAAACTAATTCCCATAGCGGCCTCGCTGAAAGAACAATACATTGAATTGGCAAGAGCCCAGGACGAAGCGCGCGTTAAAGAGGCGTCCGAAAAAATAACTACCCTGGAAGAAGAGGCGGAAACACTACTCGGCGAATTTTCACCAGCAGTTCGAAAAAAAATTATTGCACTCAGAGAAAAAGACAAGCAGGCACTTATAACCAGGTTCAGAGAAAAATCAAAAGCAAAACTGAAAGCCCTGAGCACGGCGCAGGTGTTGACTATTCTAAAAAAAATGCGCGACGATGGACAAATACCCGATTATGCCTGGGATGAAATCACCAGTTTTACCGAATTAAGAATTGAAATGCCCGCCGACAGGCTGGTGCCAAAGAAAAACAAAGGATTGAAGGATATGTCCATCACACCCAAGGTCGATCCGGCGGAATTTACCCGTTGGAAAAACATTCTCAAACTTTGGTACAAAAAATCCGACAGCACAGCGTGGAGAAAAGGCCATGCCAAAACACTCAACGTATCTATTGTAACCTCACTGGTATGCGACCAGATAGGCAGCATGGTGCAACATGCGCGCGGCCTGGAGCCCGCCGGCGGCCTGCGCAAGAATGCATTGTTTTATTACGACCTTGCAAAAGATGCCAAAACCGGGCCTGCGGCAGACTGGAACAAAGACACGGTATGTCCGCCTGAACCGCCCGGACCGGTATTTAAAAAGCCATCCAAGCTGGAAGATTTTCCCTGTGGCGCCAGCATCTTCTGGATGGATTGGTCAGAACTTGAGATCACCAGTCAATACAAAACATTTTATGAAAGGAAAGAAGCGCCGCTCTTGAAAGATATTCAACGACTGGTGGATAAACGCAAAAGCTTATTAAAATCCGATCCAAAAAATGAATTGCCGAAAGTGGAGAAAGACCTGGCAGAATTGAATCATAAAAGAAAAAAAATGCTGGAAGAACGATCGAAGATAGATTTGTTCAAAACACCTAAGGAAAAAAGCTTTGTGCCCGATTTCTCTAACCTAGTCTCTCCCTTCCCCGAAGCAGACCTGAAAATTTTTGACACACAAAAAGTATATAAAGAAACTCAGGCGGGCAACCAGGCAATTGTGGATGTGGAAGAATCTGGCTTTGAAATAAAGAATGGCATTACCCGCAATGGCTGGACTTATTCCATTAACGAAGACCGCGTAGAACTGAAATCAAAAAAAGGTACCACCAAAGTGAGCAGTGTAATGCGCGTACAACCCAACCCATTTGTATGCTCACAACCGGGATCAAAATGCGACCTTGAATTTTCCAACAAACCCAATCCTAATCTCGTGAAACAATGGCTGATATGGCGGCACCAGGCTACTGTGTTGTTTGTGAAGCCGCCATCCACCATTTACACATTTGACACCTCCGGCCGGTTCAACGACACTAAAATAAGCGGCCTCACCGTAATGGAACGGCACCTCTCGAGCATGACTGGCACCAAAAATGTATTTGTAGGGTTTACGCCCGGCAAGAATAAAGACCTGACACCGTTCCTGGAAGACGCAAAAATTTTCAGTGCCGACACCAACGTTCCGGCAAGCGAACCGGCAAAGGATAATTCAACCATCGAAGAATAAATGGAAACACAACTCAACAACCTCATCCGCTCCCTCGAATTCCTGCGCGAAATTACCGACAAGCGCCTCGCCCTGCATTTCAGTAACGATCGCCAGGCAGAGTTCTCGTACCCGCAGCTCGCTATCGAAGGTGATGATACCCCATTGAATCAATTCATCATTCAACATCAACTAAACATCGAAGAATACATCATTCTGCTGCTGGCTTTACTCCCCCATATTCAACCCAATTTCATTGACACCATCGTGCAGAAATACCTCCCCAACGGCGGCGACTTTGCCGAAATCGGCGGCGTAAAAGGCAGCAACCACCGCGGCATGCTGCCTACGGGCGAAACGGCCTTATTCATTTTAGGAGGCACCGATGTGCGCCGGCGCATGATGGCCGCAAAATATTTTGCCCCCGACCATTTCTTCGCCAAAGAAAACATCCTTACCCTCGAGCCCATACGCGACGGCGAGCCCCGCATGAGCGGGAGAATTATAATGCAACCCGAGTACGTTGACCTGTTCACCACCGGCAGCAACTTCAAATACAACTTCAGCCCCGATTTCCCCGCCAAATACATTACCACCAAAATGGACTGGAGCGACCTGGTGTTGAACCCCAAAACCGCACAGCAGATCAATGATATCAAAACCTGGCTCGATCATAATGCGCGCTTCCTGCAGGAATGGGAAATGGACAAAAAAGTTAAACCTGGTTTTCGCGCGCTGTTTTATGGTCCCTCCGGCACGGGGAAGACCTTAACCGCCACGCTGCTGGGTAAACAGTTCCGAAAAGATGTGTACCGCATCGATCTTTCGCAGGTAGTGTCTAAATACATCGGCGAGACAGAGAAGAATCTCGAAAAAATATTTCAGAAAGCCGAGCACCGTGACTGGATACTCTTTTTTGATGAGGCCGATGCATTGTTTGGTAAGCGCTCGAATGTATCGAACGCTCATGACAAGTATGCCAACCAGGAAGTGTCGTACCTCCTGCAGCGCGTGGAAGATTTTCCCGGCCTGATCATTCTGGCTTCCAACTTCAAAAGCAATATAGACGGCGCCTTCATCCGCCGCTTCAATGCCGTGGTACCCTTCTTTGCGCCCAGTGCGGCAGAGCGATTACAGTTGTGGAAAAGCACCATCCCTCCCCGGGCGCAACTGGCCGAGGATGTGGACCTGTCGCTGCTCGCCAATAAATATGAACTTACCGGCTCGTCCATTGTTAGTATTATTCATTTTGCATCATTGCAAGCCATTGCGCGTGGCAGTGAAGTAATTATGAAAAAGGATCTGGTAGAGGGTATTCAGCGGGAGTATGAAAAAGAAGAAAGGGTGTTTACGGAGTAGAGCAATCGCGCTTGCTTAAATTTGTATGACGCCGGGATTTTTTTCGCCAATGAATTTATCAACATTTCAACCGGGACCATCATTAGCGCCTTTCATTAAATGCTACAACATTATTGAAAGCCGCAGCGGCATTACCAATACCGTACTGCCCGGCACTTCATTGGCCATGGCGTTCCGGTATAGTGGCGAGACATCATTCGTGGTGAATCATCACGCCACTCATCTTCCCGCTGCCGTGGTTTCGGGATTGCAGAAATCGGCGCGACAAATTCATTACGCCCAAGACACGTCTAATTTTGTTGTACTGTTTAAGGAAACCGGCTTAGCAGCATTTTTCAAACAACCGCTTCATGAACTATTTACCCAAAGCGTATCGCTGGAAAATTTTTTCAAAGCATCGGAGATAGAAAATATCCAGGAGCAATTAGCGGAGAGTAAAAATCATGAAGAACGAGTAGCTGTAGTGGAATCATTTTTGCTATCAAAACTAAATTCCCACCGCCGCGACACTTTAATAGAAACAGCTATCCATAAAATTTACGCTGCCCAGGGAAATATCAAAATCAGCGATCTGTTGCAGGAGTTATATATCAGCAAAGACGCTTTTGAAAAACGTTTCCGCAAAACAGCCGGCGCCACGCCCAAGCAATTTGCGCATATTGTAAAAATGAACGCTGTGATCCGAAAAATCCGGAACGATCACTCTTTCCTGGGCGCTGCTTTTGATAACGGCTTTTACGACCAGCCGCATTTTAATAAAGACTTCAAAATGTTTACCGGGCAAACGCCCACCCATTTCCTCCAGTCAGCACGATTCTGGTAAATCAATGCTTTTTTACAAGGATGGAGTTTTTCCGAGGCTGAAATTTGCCTTGTAAAAAAAGTATAGCCATGAAGCTTTTCAAAACAGTGCTTTTCTGCGGACTATCCTTGCTGCTTACGCAATCATCATTTTCTCCCAACACAAAAAACGTTACAACTATGCCGGATATGAAACATTTCAGTTTATTGGTACGCGTGCCCGTTACCTACAACAAAGAAATGGCCGAACAGGTTTTTCCCCAATGGATGCAATTGTTTGACGAGTGGAAGTCGTCGGGGGTATATGTTTTCAGTTTTGCCTTTCCCGGCGATAGCTATACGGTAAACGGGCCGGACAAGACGGTGAAAAAAGAATCTGTACTATCAGGCAACCTGCGCGTGGTGAGCAATGTGGTGATCAAGGCGGAGAGTCTTGAAGCCGCGGTAAAGCTGGCCGGCCGCTGTCCCATATTGCAGCATGGGGGAAGTGTGGAGGTGAGGGAGATTGTGAACTTCCAGCTTCCCTCACCTTAGTGTATGTAACGGTAAACTTTGCGGGTTGTCTATTTTGCTGTTCTTCAGCCCGATCAGGTTTTCATCAGCCTCCACCACGCCCAGCCTGGCATTGGGTGCATTGGTACCGATACCAATATTTCCACCCGGGTTCAGCGTTAAGCGATAGTTGCCCACACTGGTTTCCATAAAATTGAGTTTTTAAGAACACAGGACATCAGATACAATCCGTTTTCTGAATCAAACGCTACAAAACAAATATATGTTGAAGGTGCAGCGACACAAGTGACCCAGACACGATACGAGAGAAATATTTATGCAAGAAAGATATGCCTGAATCATTATGGCTATTCGTGTTCTGTTTGTGGCTTCAACTTTGAAAAATTTTACGGCAGAATAGGCTACAAATTCATTCACGTTCATCATTTAATACAAGTGGCGACAAGGAAACAGGAATACAAAGTTGACCCGATTCAGGACTTACGACCTGTTTGTCCAAACTGCCATTCTATGCTACATAAAAAAAATCCACCGTTGACAATTGAGGAACTAAAAGAGATGTTGAGAAAATGAGGACTGTCAAAAACACGGTTACCTGGGCGCGCAGGACACTTACTATGTTGGCACCATCAAAGGAGATTATTTTCAGAAAGAAAATCTACAACACACTTGATGAATTGCAAGGCGACCTTGACTTGTGGTTAGATGAGTACAACAACCAACGAACGCACTCAGGCAAATACTGATTTGGCAGAACGCCAATGCAAACATTTTTAGAATCCCTACCTATAGCAAAACAAAAAATGCCGCAGAATCTAACTCCCGCAGCCTAAAAAATATCTTGACCCTATAAAACTAAAAAATAAAATCCTCGATTGTCAGATTAAGTAATGACTAATACACCTAAACTATTTCACCTAAACTCAGTTGGTTTGCAAAACTTTCAATTCTTTTATTACGGGCATTTACGAAATCCATTACTTTTTTCTTATAAATCAAATAGTCGTCAACGCTTGTAAATGTTGGTTTTGTTGTAAAGTTGTCAAATGGTAAATAAAATCGAATATTTTCATTTTCGTCAACAAGGTCATTGAGTAGAAAGAAGTCAACGTAACCTTTAAAGTGATCAAACAAGTCGAAAAAGTTTCTATACCTCAAAAGTGTATCGTAAAGTGGGCTTTTTTCTCCTTTATAAAAGCGCCTGATACATTCTAATGTAAGGTCAAACCTATCGTCAATTAATCTATTTACCCCTCGTGCCTGATTAATTGTAAGCTGGTTGTCTATTTTATTTTTAGGAAAAATTGTGTAAGCGCCAATTGTTGAACCAATATCATAGAGTTCGTTTACTTCGTCTGGAATCTGCCGTATCAACAATTGTTTTCTTTTCTGGTTTCTGTAGGAATGAGCGATAGCATCACTTCCCAAATTGAATTCCCCAAGTTCCGATTTGTGATATAAATATGCACCACTTTTATTAATCTCCAGCTGAAAAAGCTTTCCGTTAGGGAGTGGTTTACTCCCATAGTATTTTATGGTACAATCGAAGTGTTGGACTTGCACAATCTGGGTCACCTCCATTTGCGTCTGAGTGAACAATAAATGTGATATCGATTTTCAATTTTTGTGTTTTTCTGATATGTAGGCTCCCCCATTTTCGCCCATTTTAAAGTTAACAAAAAAGTTTAACTTTTGATGAGTCATATGGAGGCATCGATTTTATGGCTGATAGTCTCTGGAATGGCCGTACGTTCCGATTGCTGATTATTGTGGATAATTTTAACCGGGAAGTATTGCATATCGAGTCGGATACGCCGCTACCAACAACCCGGCTAATCTGTCGCCTGGAGATGTTGCGAGATATGCAGGGATTACTTTAAATGATCCGCGTGGATGATAGCCCCGACAATCCGGTATCCATTGGCTATCGAATTTCTAATTTAACGGTAAAATACAAACGTATATTATGGATGTTGTTCCTATATTCAATTCCCTTCTCGGCTTCCCACCCCCCCCCCCCCTCACCCATTTTCGCGATTGCCTATCCCACCTCCTCCCGCTATTTTTAGCCGGCAAAATTTTAACCATGCAAAAGTCGTTACTCACCCTCATCTTACTGACCACCCTGTTCACCACCCGCGCCCAAAGCGTGGGCATTGGCACCAATACCCCTAACAACAGCGCTATTTTAGACCTGAACAGCACCAGCAAGGGGTTTTTGCTGCCCAGGCTCAACAATACGCAAATGTTCGCCATCCCGAACCCCGCGGCGGGGCTGGTGGTGTTCAATACCAACTACAACCAATTGTACCATTACGATGGCACCACCTGGCGCTCGGTTAATAACAGTAGTTTCTGGATAAAGCCGTTGGCCAACCGCGATCTTTTGAGCAATGCTACCGATAGCGTGGGCATTGGCGTAAGCGTGCCTACCAGGCGGCTGGATGTAAATGGTACCATGCGCGTGCGCGGCACCCTGTTTGCTGATGGGGCTATCGATATGTCGTCGGCCATCATCAGCGGCTCGTTCCTGGCAGGGTCTGGCGTGGTGCAGGGCAGCCTGCAGACTAACAATCAACTGGTGGTGAATAATTCATCCGGCATTCTTCAGTTCAGGGACGGTAGCAGCAACATAGGCTTTGTGCAGTTGAGTGGTAAAGACCTGCGGCTTGGCACCAATGCCTCCAATAGCGATGGCAAATTCGTAGTACGCACCGCCGGCACAGACCGCATGAGCGTGGACAATGAAGGCGTGGTGAATATTACCAATAAAATTACCAGCACCACCACGGGCGATGCATCGCTAACGCCGCTTTGCTGGGGGTTGACGGCTACTGCCGCCAACGGGGGCCTTAAGAGAGGCACAGCCAACATCGCCTCCGTCCTCAGGCTGGAAAGAGGCCATTACCGCATTTACTGCCCCGGAATTACTCCCGAAAGTTGCGCCATATTCTCAAATTTAGCTACCGACATCAGTATTGGCCATATATGCTACAATGGTTTCGTAGACGTGTTTGTTGTGTTGTCGTATAGCGGTGAGTATTACGACCAGGCATTTTCTTTTATTATCTATTAATACCGCTTTATGAAATTTGCAAATTCATCATGGCTGCTGCTGCCGGCCATGATGCTCTCCATACATTCCCATGCACAAAACGTGTTTAAAATAGAGAACAACACCACGGTTCACCTGAACGGGGGAGTAGTAGTGACGCTGCACGACATGTCGCTCGATAACGACGGCACGCTGAACCCCGCCATCGGCTCGGGACGCATCATTTTCAGCGGATCAACCAACAACCTGGTAAGAGGTAATGGCATTACCAACTTCGATCAGCTGGAAATTGCCAAAACAGCCAACAGCATACTTACCCTGCAAACCAATACCGATATCAGTTCGGGCATTTGGTTCAACGGCGGTTTTATCAACCTCGAAAACAGTATCGTGAACCTGCCCGGCAATGCTTCACTCCATGGCGAGTCAGAAAGCAGTCGCGCCATGGCAAGCGGCACCGGCTACCTGCAGGTAAACACTACATTGAACGCCCCGCAAGACGTGAACCCCGGCAACCTGGGTGCCATCATTTCTTCCAAGCAAAACCTCGGTCCTACGCTCATCAGGCGCGGTCACCAGCAACTAACGGTGGAAGGAGACCGCACATCCATACTGCGTTATTATGAGATAGTACCGCAAAACAATACCGGGCTCGATGCCATCCTATGGATGCATTATGCCGATGGCGAAGTGGATAAACAAGCCGAAAACGCGCTCGATTTTCATTTTTCGGAAGCGCCTGGCAAATGGCTAAAAATTTCCCCCGACAGTCGCAATACTACTGCCAATTATGTGCAACTGCAGGGCCTCAGCAGTTTTGGCCTCATTACCCTGGCCGAGGGCGGCACCGGACTGCCTGTAATTTTCTCCACATTCAGCGTTACCTGCGGCAACAATGAAACACGCATCCACTGGGCCACCAGTTTCGAGCAAAATGCCAGCCATTTTGATGTGCAACGAAGCGCCGATGGCACTACGTGGACCACCATCGCCACCATACCAGCCGCGGGCAACAGCACTATCGAAAAACGCTATGCTTATACCGACCGGCAACCACAAGGCAAATACTATCGCATCAAAGAAGTGGATCTCGATGGCAAAGAGCAATACAGCATCGTGGGCGTTGCCGATTGTGAAATCAGCACAGATTTCAAAGCATGGCCCAATCCTGCACAAGACCAATTGTTCGTAAACCTGAAAGCCAACAGAACGGGTAGTGCCGCCATTCAAATTTTCAACAGCGCGGGCAAACTGGTAAGACTGCAGCATAATGGCCTGACAGCAGGCAATAACAAATTACATGTGGATATGAAAGGATTACCCAAAGGCTATTATCATATTGAAGTGATATGGGATGAAGGAGTAAGAAAGTCAGTATCGGTGCTTAAGAATTGATGAGCTCACCGTCGCAATAAAGTGAGGTATTTCCTTTGTAAAAACGTCATTTTAACATTTATTCGTAAGCATTTTGTATCTTGAATGGCTGATTTGCTGCTATATGAGAATAACCAACCAGCCATTTGCTTATACTGCATTCGTAGGGATGGTGTTTGTATCCACCCTCTTGAATTCCTGCTCGGATGAAAAAGCAACCAACGATAATCCACCACGGGTTTCGGTTTTGTTAGTGGATACCGACAGGAAAACAAGAAAGATTGAAGAAAATATCTACGGACAATTCCTCGAACACATCAACCATTCTGTACAGGATGGCTTATATGCCGAGCAGATCCGCGGCCAGGGTTTTGAAGGCAATGATTTTGAAACTTACTGGACAACGGTGGAAAACAACGGTTCCGCCACTGTAATAAACACACCATTCGAAAAAGGAGAAAAGAGTATTCAACTCGAAGCCAACAACGGCAGTGCGGGTATCAGGCAGGGACGCATTTACTTACAAAAAGACATGGAGTACCAGGGCTCAGCCTGGATAAAACCTCAATCCGGTTCGCTGCAAACTGTTTTGCGTTTTCTTGATTCAGCAGGTAATAACATTGCAGAGCTACCCCTGCCAACTTCCGGCACCGATTGGCAGGAGGTTCGTTTTTCTTTTGTGAGTTCAAAAACCGACACGCAGGCATCTCTCGAAATCATTGCGTCCGGCACGGGATCCATTTTGCTTGATTTTATCTCGCTGATGAGCACAGAGAACTTCAAAAACGGGCGGCTTCGTTCCGATCTCTTTAAGGCGCTCAGCGATCTCAAGCCTCCCTTTATTCGCTGGCCGGGAGGTTCGTTTGCTTCCATCTACCGATGGAAAGATGGTATTGGCCCTCATGTTTCGCGCGTGTATCATCCCAACGAGATATGGGGCGGATATTCCGACTATTACGGTTTCGGTACCGATGAATTCCTGGAAATGTGCCGCCAACTGGGCAGTCAGCCCATGATAGTACTCAATGCCACCACTACCGACCCGGCAGCTATACAATACGCCATGGATTGGGTGCATTACCTGCTCGATCCGCCCACAACTTATTGGGGAAAAATAAGGGCCGCCAACGGACATCCCGAACCTTATACCATTCCCTACTTCCAGATCGACAATGAACCCATGAATCATGGATTGACCGCCGTTCAATATGCAGAAATTGTAAATGCATACGGCAGCCAATTGAGAAAAATAGCACCCAATTCAAAGATCGTAGCCTGCGGACAAAAAAGGTCGAACGACATGGCCTGGAGTCAGACAGTGATTGAACTGGCCGGTAAGAATTTCGATATACTGGGATGTCACAATTATGAATACGAAAACGATAATTTTCAAAGCGGGTTACAACGGATAAACAATTACCTGGTTGACCTCCGCGACTATATCCAGGCTTCTGACTATCCCCATATCAAACTGGCCATACTGGAATGGAATCTTTGTCGCACCTACGACTGGCGGGCAGGATTGCACACCGCCGGCAGCCTGATCATGTACGAAAGGCTGAGCCCTCAGATTGATATGACCTGCCCGGCGCTCTTGATGCGGAATACTACAGACGATCCCACCTGGACAGCCTTCATATATCATGATCATAAGTCATGGTTCCCCGGCTCCGGTTACCTGGTTGAAAAACTGTTCCGCGATCATTATGCAGAAAAATACCTGGCCTCCACTTCCGGCTCCTTTACCGACATGCCCGACCGCAATCAATTCTTTGATTCTGTCTCGCAAATGAAACCGCTGAACTGGAAGCCCGGCACGGTTGACGCCATAGCCACCGCCAGTGAAGATGGAAAACGCATCATCGTAAAAGCAGTTAACTATACCGGTGATTCCAGCGTGTTGCTGGTACGATTGCAGGGATCGCAGTTGCCAGCCAATGCTTCGGTAAAAATGTATTCGCTGAGCGCGGAATTGACAGCAGCAGCTTCTATAGAAGAGCCCGATAAGATTAAGGTTACAGAGAGTGTATTACCCTATTCGCGCGATCTGGCGATAACACTGGCGCCATATGCTGTAGTGGTGGTTGAGATCAAGGATTCAGATAAGCAATAGTTTCATTAAATGCGGGACCATATCCTGCATTTATTACATACCATAAACACATCCACTGATGAAACTGCCTTACCTGCTCTTGCAGCTTGTCTTTATACTGCTGTGTCTTACCACCACCGCACAACAGCTTGCCGATCCAATACTGTTATGGCCCGAAGGCGCGCCGGGCGCTACCGGCAACAGCGACGAAGACAAACCGGCGGTCATACCTTTTATTCCCGAACCCTCCAAACGCAATGGCGCTGCTGTATTGGTGATACCCGGCGGAGGCTTTACCATTCGCGCCGTGGATCATGAGGGCGTATTGGTGGCGCAATGGTTGAAAGAACAGGGCATCACTGTCTTTTTTATTACGTTACAGGTTAAGTCCGCTATATACCCGCAACGACTGGATTAAGGACGGGCAAAAGGGAATGCAATTTATCCGTTCACACGCCAATGAATATCACATCTCTCCCGACCGCGTGGGCGCTGTTGGATTTTCTGCCGGCGCCGCCCTCATTGTAGATATGGTCTTAAGTGAAAAACCAGCTCCATCCACTGCCGCCAACCCGGCCAATCCTTCATCAAGGCCTGATTTTATCATCCTGGCTTATGGCGGATCACGCATCCCCAATAACACTGATTCGGCCACGTTAGCCAATTTTCCACCCACCTTCCTCTATGGCACTACAGAAGACAGAAGCAGTGCCGGCCTCGGTGCAGGAAATATTCACCCGCCTGTATCGTGCAGGTGCCCGCGTGGAAGCACATTTGTTTCAAAACGGCATCCACGGCACCGGGTTTGCCCTGGGCGATCCCGTACTGGGCCAATGGCCAAAACTCGTACACAACTGGCTGGCCGTAGGTGGATTTCTTACCAAAAGTCCGCAGGTTGCGTTGAGCGGAGTAGTAAAACTAGATGCCGCACCCCTGGTAAAAGGCATGGTGATATTGACTCCCCTGGATGATAAAGGAGCGCCTCCCGTAACCATCTACATCAACAACACCGGCACCGGCGAACTCGGAAGATTCTTCGTACCCAAACACCAGGGCCCCATAGAAGGCAGATACAAAGTAGAAGTAAGACAAGACGCCACCCGCTGGATCAGCAATTCCCGCGACCCCTTCATGATCAAAATGATGACCAGGCAAAGGAACGGCACACTTACAGAGGCCGATAAGCAAGAATGGGGAGAATATCTTCGAAAACGGGATTTGTCGCCGAGTATTTATAACCAGGTAGTTTATTCGCGGAAACGCCCGAATGATACGGCAGATTATATTGTTGATATTAAAGAGGGGAAAGAGGTGTTGATTGAGGTGTTTAGTAAATGAATCAACAGCAAGGTAGAAATTGATTGTAGTCCCGACAGGAATCGAACCTGTATCAAAAGTTTAGGAAACTTCTATTCTATCCATTGAACTACGGGACCGGAACAGGGGCTTGTTACACCCCGTTCAGAGCCGGCAAATTTAATCATTTCCCCTTTCCGCAGGAAACTCTTTCTGCCGGCAAATTGAATTACCTTTCACGCCGTCAAAATTCACACTATGAGATTACTCTTAGCCATTTTGCTCGTCACCGCCATACAAGCCTGCAATACCAGCGCACAGAAAACCACTGAAGAAAATCAACCCTCCCCCAATGCTACCCTCAACCACATCGCCCTTTACGTCGTCGACCTCAATACCGCCACCCAATTCTACCAAAACATTATCGGTCTCGACACCATTCCCGAACCCTTCCACGATGGCCGCCACACCTGGTTCAGCATTGGCAAACAAGGCCACCTCCACATCATCTCCGGCGCCGCTGCCCCCACCGAGCACGATAAGAACGCCCACCTCTGCTTCAGCGTTCCTTCCGTCACCGAATTCATCAAAACCCTCGAAGCAAACAATATCCCTTACGAAGACTGGGCAGGCAACCCCTCCTCCGTCACCAACCGCGTTGACGGCGTACAACAAATCTATTTCAAAGACCCGGACGGGTACTGGATCGAGGTGAATGACGCGAAAGAGTGAGGCTTCACCGGTTTGGGGGTTCGGGCGGGCGGTGATGGCGCCCGTTTCGGGTTTGGGGGTTCGGGTTCTTTAGTGCGGGCAGCGATCATAAGGCGCGGCAGCCACCTGAAACACGAAACCCTTTAGTCACCCGACACCCAACCCCAAACACGAAACGGGAAATCCGCTCCCGCGGATTCCCTATCTTTGCCCTCCTTTTCAAAACAAACTCAATCATGAAGTTTTATACCTGGCTTATCCGATATCGCTTGTACCTGGGGATCGTGCTCGTGCTGGGCGGCGTGGTTGCCAACTATTTCTCGGGCTTTTGGCCGGCTTTTCCGGCTTATTTTATAGGATTGATACTTATTGCCGGTCACTTCTTTATAGGTCCGCTGCGACTGCTGCAGGATTATATGGAGGCAGGCGACCTGGAAGGGGCTGAGAAAGTGCTGAATTCTATTAAGTTTCCCGGACTTTTATATAAACCCATCCGTTCGGCGTACTATACCTTTAAGGGCCAACTTGCTATGATGAAGCAGGATTTTGAGGGAGCAGAAAAAATGATGAAGAAAGGCCTGGACATCGGTACACCTTTAAAAGAAGTGAAAGGCGCCAGCCTGCTGCAGATGGGTATGATTGCGCTGCAGAAAAATAATTTTAAACAGGCCGAAAGCTATATCCGCCAGGCTATACGCGAGGGCTTACCCGATAAAGAAAACGAAGCCGCTGCCTACCTGCAGATGTGCAACATCATGATGAACAAACGCGAGTTTCGCGCAGCAAAAGAATTTTTCCGGAAGACAAAAGCGCTGAAGCCTACGAATCCTGAGATTGTAAAGCAGATCAAAGAGATAGAAAAATACATTTCGCGCATCCCGGGTTAAGACCCGAAGTCGCGGCGCAACTGTTCCAGGCAAGCTTCCAGCACTACATTCACCTTGCGAACCAGCGAGGGAAGATTTTCAAGATCTGTCTTGTTTTTGCCATTGGCTTCAATGGTGCGAATCACTTCGCGCAATGGCTGAATGCCCATACTGTCGATGGTGCTCTTCATTTTATGCGCCAGCTTGCTGAGCGATTCCCAGTCTTTTTTTTCGAGCGCCTGGTTCAGTTGAATTACTGAGGGGGGCATGGTGTCAAGGAATATCTGCACCATCTTTTTTACAAAACCGGTATCGCCACCGGCAATGCTTTCCACCATGGTAAGATCGTACAATTTTTCGCGGGTCGCGGGTTGGGCCTCCGAAGCTTTCACTTTCGGGGCGTTCAGGGGTTCAGCCGACATGCTGCCGTTTTTCAGGTTCAGTGTGATAATATTGAATAATCTCTGATCATCGAATGGTTTGCATACATATCCATTCATACCAGCCTCCATATAACGCTCATCATCGCCGTTCAGTATATTGGCGCTGAGCGCGATGATGGGTACGCAGGCTTTGCTGGCGTCGGGGATACTACGGATATGCCTGGTGGCTTCAAACCCATCCATCACGGGCATCTGTATGTCCATCAGCACCAGGTCGTAATGGCCTTTTTGCACCATCTCCACCGCCATCTTCCCGTTGTGCGCAATGTCAACTTTTACGCCCCAGGATTCTATTTTCCTGCTGGCCAGAAACTGGTTCATCTCCACGTCTTCCACCAGCAATATTCTCCTGTTGCCGGGAATAGTAAATTTGCACTCATTCATGACGGTTGTCGATTAGGTTAGGGCCTGGCTTATTTGTGCCGCAGTTCACCTGCCTGGATCATGCGGTAGATAGTGCTCTTACCAACATCCAGCTTTTTAGCCACCAGCAACACATCCCCATCATATTTGTCCAGGAAATGCTGTATGATCTGCAGCTCATATTCCCTCAACGTACGCTCCTTGCTCATCAAATCGTTAATGGAGGTGGTATTGTTGATGGTGATATGTTCGGGTAAAATGGTATCGCCATCGGCCATTACACAAGCCAGCTCTATCACCGATTTCAACTCGCGCACATTACCAGGAAAGCTGCAGTTGAGCAGTTTTTGCTGGGCCTCCTGCGACAGTTGCTTTTTCTCCACATTATTCTCTTTGCAGAAATTGTCCATGAAATGTTTTGCCAGCAGAATAATATCATTGCCTCTTTCGCGCAGCGGGGGTAAGGCTATGGGTAAACCAATTAGGCGGTAGTATAAGTCTTCGCGGAAAGTGCGGTTCTGCACTTCTTCCTGCAGGTTTTTGTGCGTAGCCACAATAATGCGCACGTTCACCGGTATCACTTCGTTGCCGCCAATGCGGGTTATCTCCCGCTCCTGCAACACGCGCAGCAATTTGGCCTGCAGGTTGATGTCCAGTTCTCCTATTTCATCGAGAAACAACGTGCCGTTATGCGCTTCTTCAAACTTGCCTATACGGCGGGTAACAGCGCCGGTAAAAGCGCCCTTTTCGTGACCAAACAACTCACTTTCGATCAGATCCTTCGGAATGGCAGCCACGTTTACGGGCACGAAGGACTTCTTGCATTTATCGGAGTTGTAGTGAATAGCCTTGGCCACCATTTCCTTTCCGGTGCCGGTCTCGCCGGTAATAGATACGGTAATATTGGTGCGACTAGCCTTCTCAATCAGGCTGTATACCTTTTCCATAGCCGGGCTCTTGCCGGTCAGGAATCTGGAGTAGTCGTACTTACGGCCTACCTGGTCTTTCAGCTGCTCCACTTCCTGCTTCAATCCATTGATCTCTTTCAGGTGCATGACACTGTTCCAGAGCCTGTCTTTGGTATCATCGTCCTTCACGATGTAGTCGAAGGCGCCATTCTTCAGCAGGCTGATGGCCGTACCCACGTCTTCCTGTCCCGAAATGATGATCACCTGTATATCAGGATGCACCTCTTTTATTTTTTTCAGCACCTCGCTGCCGTCCATGTCGGGCATGGAATAGTCAAGCGTCACCACATCGGGCCGCTCATGCAGGTGTGCAAAAAAATCACGGGAACTTTCAAATCGCTTTACTTCATAATCCGGGTTCAGACTCAGGTAATGCTGTAGCATGGAGCCATACCAGGTATCGTCTTCCAGGATAAAAATCTTTAGGGAATTCTGGTTTTTCATTGTACGGTTGGGATGGTGATACCATAATAAAACGATATATATTGAATTTTATTCCCAAATAAAGACTATTTAGAAACAATTTTATAAACTATTTAGTATCAGCCGCTAGTAGTTTCCACTTAGGGGAAAAGGCCATAGGTGNCCCACCTATCACTTGGACTATCCCGAGGGCGGGCCNGGTAACGGGTGGCTCACCTGCCACTTGACCTTCCCTGCACCTACACCCGAAACCCCAAACCCCCGATGCGGAACCCGGTACCNGCGCCAGCAGCCTCAATCCCGAATCCTGAAGCCGGCGAGCGAAGCGAAACCGGCGCCAGCACCTTAAATTTGAACCATGTCCATTACGCGAGAAGCATTACGGAAAAAGTTCCGGGAGGAATACGAAAAACTGAATGAACAGCAGAAACTGGCAGTCGATACCATCGAGGGGCCGGTAATGGTGATAGCGGGGCCGGGTACGGGAAAGACCCAGATACTGGCCAGTCGAATAGGTAAAATTCTGCTGGAGACGGATACCCAGCCCGAGAACATCCTTTGTCTTACCTATACCGATGCAGGCGTGGTGGCCATGCGGCGGCGGTTGCTCAACTTCATAGGTCCTGATGCGTACAAGGTGCATATCTATACCTTTCACGCCTTTTGCCATGATGTAATACAGGAGAATCTGTCGCTGTTTGAAAAAACGGCGCTGGATCCTATTTCAGACATCGAACGAATTGAGTTATTCAAAAAACTGATCGACGGTTTTCCCAAAAACCATCCGCTGAAAAGATACCGCGGTGATGTGTATTTCGAGATACACAACCTGCAGTCGCTTTTCAGCACCATGAAAAGAGAAGGATGGACGCCCGCTTTTATCAACCAGAAAGTTGATGAGTACATCGCCGATTTGCCCAACCGCGATGAGTTTGTTTATAAGAGAAAATACAAGCAATTCAACCCCGGCGACCTGAAGCAGGATAAGATTGATGAGGAGAAAGAAAGAATGAACAAGCTGCGCGCGGCGGTAAACGAGTTCGACCGCTTTCAGCAAATGATGAAAGAGCGCAACCGCTACGATTTCGACGACATGATTAACTGGGTGATCAAAGCTTTTGAAGAAAATAAAAACCTGCTGCGCGAATACCAGGAACGTTTTCTTTATATACTGGTTGACGAATACCAGGATACCAGCGGCACGCAAAACCGGCTGGTGGAATTGCTGATCAGCTATTGGGATAGGCCCAACGTATTCGTAGTGGGCGACGACGACCAGAGCATCTACCGCTTCCAGGGCGCGAACGTGGAGAACATGTTGCAGTTTGCCAATTCGTATCGCGACAGCCTGCTTACTGTTGTTCTGACTAACAACTACCGCTCCACACAACCTATACTCAACATTTCCAAATCGCTGATAGACCGCAACGCCGAAAGACTGGTAAACCAGATTGAAGGTCTCAGCAAAGAGCTGATCTCCTCCCACCCCGAGGCGCGCGCGCTCACGCATACGCCCATCATCAAGGAATATGAATCGCAGCGCCACGAAATGATCGATATCACGCTGCAGGTGCAGCAACTGATTGCGCAGGGCGTGATGCCCGGAAGAATAGCCGTTATTTACAAGGAAAATAAATACGGCGAAGACCTGACCGGTTATTTCAAACTGCGCGGCATACCGGTATACAGCAAGCGGCAGATGAATATCCTGGAAATTCCGCTGGCGCAAAAAATCATTTTACTTCTCAAATACCTCGCCGCCGAGCACGATATCCCCTACAGTGGCGATGAGATGTTGTTTGAAATTCTGCATTTCGACTGGTTCAATATTCCGCCTATCGAAATTGCGAAGCTTAGCGTGGAAGTGGCGGATAAACAATTTACCGAACACAAGACCTCGCTGCGCAAACTCATTTATGATAAAGTGAATGCGCCGGCAGTTGATTTGTTTACCCCGAAAATCAATGACAACCTGGCAAAAGCGGGCGGCATTATCGAAAAACTGATTCACATAGTGCCCAACGTTACGCTGCAGGTGTTGATGGAAAACATTATTCGTGAAGCTGGCGTACTGAACCAGGTGATGCAGAGCGCCGACAAAAGCTGGCAGATGCAGGTGGTGACTGGCCTCTTCGAATTTGTGCGCGATGAAACGCATCGCAATCCATTTCTCACACTCAAAGAACTGGTTAATACCATCGAGCTGATGGAGCGCGAAGGGCTCACACTTCCGCTGGTACAAATAAGCGGTCATGATAAAGGTGTGAACCTGCTCACGGCCCATGGCAGCAAGGGATTGGAGTTTGAGTACGTTTTCTTCGCAGGTTGCAATGCCTCTTTCTGGGAAAGCAAGCGCGTGCCGGGCAGGGGTTATAAATTTCCCGACAACGTATTTATCTCCAGTACCAGCAGCGCCGAGCGCGCCGAAGAATTGCGCCGTCTTTTCTTCGTAGCCCTCACCCGCGCCGAGCGGCACCTCTACATTTCTTACAGCCGCTTCAGAAATGATGGCAAAGAAATGGAACCATCCATGTTTATCGCCGAAATACGCGACCAGCATGATATACCCGTGGAGAAAGTATTTCTCGATGAAAATGTGATCACCGAATTCCAGGCTTTGCAATTTAGCCAGACCGAAGCGCCCGAAATTGAAAAGCTGGAAGAAGAATTCGTGACACGACTGCTGGAACGTTTTGTGATGAACGTTACCGCGCTCAATAATTATCTGAAATGCCCGCTCGAGTTTTACTTCCGCAACCTTTTGCGCATACCTTCCCCACGCAACGAGGCCACCGAATTTGGCTCGGCTATACACTATGCCTTGCAAAATCTGTTTGAGAAAATGAAGGAAAACAATGATCGTTTTCCGGAAAAAGAAGTCTTCATCGCCGATTTTGCCTGGTATATGCACCGCCACCGTGAAAGTTTTACCCGCGAGCAGTTTGAAAGAAGAATGGAATACGGCATCGAGGTATTAGGCAATTATTACGATAAATATGTAACCACCTGGAGCCGCGTGGTAGCTGTTGAAAGAAATATCCGCAACGTAGTAGTGAGCGGCGTGCCGCTGAAAGGCAAGCTCGATAAACTGGAATTTGATGGCAAAATGGTAAACGTGGTGGATTACAAAACCGGCGATATCGAAAAAGCCCGGCAAAAACTTCAACCACCCAACGATAAAGAACCCAACGGCGGCGATTACTGGCGCCAGGCCGTGTTTTACAAAATTCTTGTTGACAACTACGAATCGCGCGGCTGGCAGGCGGTCAGCACCGAATTTGATTTTGTAGAGCCTGATAAAAAGAAAAACTATCACAAGGTAAAACTCACCATCACCCCCGCCGATATCGCTACCGTCACCCAGCAGATCGTAACCGTATGGCAGCGCATCCGCGAGCGGGATTTTTATACCGGCTGCGGCAAGGAGGATTGCCATTGGTGCAAATTTGTTAAGACAAATAAGATGGCGGTGGCCCTGCATGAGTTGACTGAGGAAGAGGAAGATGTAGAATAAATCGGCATCCCCATCCGTGAAATCCTGTATGTTTGCGGCCTGAATATGAAGCAACGATCACTATTGAAAATACTCGTTCCGTTTTTGGGGCTGCTGGTACTGCTATCGCAACTCATCACCCCCGTTGGTTGCGCCAATATTATGCCGCCCAGCGGTGGTCCCAGGGATTCGCTTCCCCCCGTGCTGCTTGCTATCAACCCGCCCGATAGCAGCAAAAACTTTGGCGCCAAAAAGATCGTGTTTCAGTTTGATGAGTTTGTGAAAGTGGAAAACCCCCAGCAATACGTGCTGGTTTCTCCATTACCAAAAATTCCCCCGACAGTAGAAGCAAAACTGCGCACGGTAACAGTCACCATAAAAGACACACTCGAGCCCAACACCACTTATACCATCGATTTTGGAAATGCTATCAGGGATATTAATGAGGGCAATCCATTTACAGACTTCAGGTATATTTTCACCACCGACACTGACTTCGATTCCCTGGAAGTAGAGGGCAATGTAATTGTAGCAGAAACAGGCGGTGTTGATTCCACTTTGATCGTGATGCTGCATACTTCGCTGGAAGACTCAGCGGTCATCAAACAAAGTCCGCGATATATAGCACGGCTGCGCCCCGATGGCACATTCAGGTTTCGCAATCTTCCTCCCGGCACGTTCGCCATATATGCGTTGAAAGATGAAGGCGGTCAGCGCAGGTATCTCAACAAAGGACAATTGTTTGCTTTTTACGATTCTGCGGTAAACACAGCGGCATCGCCGGGGCCAATTACGCTTTACGCTTATATAGAAGAGCAACCGGAGTCCACCACCGGGCAGTTGCCCCCGCAGCCGGCCCGCAAAGGAGCGCAGGATGCAGAAAACCTGACATTTAATGCCAACCTGCAAAATGGCGAGCTGGATCTGTTGAAGCAACTCGAACTTTTCTTCAGCGACAGGATCAAAGATTTCGACAGCACCAAACTGCGACTCACCAACGAGCAGTTTCAAAATCTCAGCGGCTATCATTTTATCCGCGATACCGGCGATCAGAAAATAACGCTCGTATATAACTGGGCCGAAAACACCCAGTATCATCTCTTTTTCGAAAAAGACTTTGTAACTGATACGGCCGGCAGGCAACTGGCCAGCTCCGACACTTTATCGTTCCGCACCAAACCGGCCCGCGCCTATGGCGAAATACGCATGCGCCTGCTGAACCTGGATCTCTCACGCAATCCCGTGCTGCAATTCGTGCAGGGCAACGAGGTGCGATATTCGTATCCTCTCACTACCAACATCTTTAATGCCAGGCTGTTCCAACCTGGCGACTACGACCTGCGCATCCTCTTCGATGAAAACAAAAACGGCAAATGGGACGCCGGCCAGTTCTTCGAAAACCGCCGCCAGCCCGAAAAAGTACTCCCCATACCCAGGAAGCTGAATGTGAAGGCGAACTGGACTAACGAACTGGACATTACGCTGTAGGGTTTCGGGTAGCTGCCGCGCTTTATAATCGCTGCTCAATTTGAAAAACCTGAAACGCGAAGCCCGAAACCGGCGACAGCAACCCGAAACCGGCAAAGTGCTAACTTTGCCCCATGCAACTTTCATCATCCTTATTGGAGAACGCAGTGAACGAATTCGCGAAACTGCCGGGTATTGGAAAAAAGACGGCTTTGAGGCTGGTTTTGCATTTGCTGAAACAGGAGCCTGAAAAAGTGGAGGTGTTTGGCGAGACTATTGTGAAGATGCGTAAGGAGATAAAGTTTTGCCAGCGCTGCTTTAATGTGGCCGACGCAGATATATGTGCTATATGCTCCAACAGCATGCGCAAGCAGGAACTGATATGCGTGGTGGAAAACATCCGCGATGTAATTGCTATTGAAAGCACCCAGCAATACAACGGCACTTATCACGTGCTGGGCGGCATCATCTCGCCGCTGGATGGTGTAGGTCCCGATCAACTGAACATTGAATCGCTGGTGCACCGGGTGCAGAAAGAGAAAACCGAAGAGATCATTTTTGCGCTTAACCCCAACATACAGGGCGATACAACCATCTACTATATCCAAAAGAAACTGCAGCAGTTGCCCGTTAGAATCACTACCATCGCGCGCGGCATTGCCTTTGGCGGCGAGCTGGAATATGCCGATGAACTTACGCTGGCAAGAAGCATCAGCAACCGTATGCCGGTGGAGAGTTATGTGTCGAACCGCTGAGATGCAGGCAGCAACTGAATTTCGCCATCTTGCGCCCGTTTTGATATTACAAGTAGTTGACGTAAATTCGCGCTTGTTTACAGGCGGATTTGTTTATTGTTCGGCCTGTCAACTCCGTAAAGGACACCAAAAACTGAACTAATAAACGCCAGGAAGACTCCCTCCGACGATTTCCCAACGTTTATAAGTTTGGTTTGTCCATAAGCCTGGGCACACACTGTGTTCAGGCACGATAACCTTTTAATTGTTTTGTATGAAGACGATCCAGGAATGCCTGCAGGAACGTATACTAATTATCGACGGCGCAATGGGCACCATGATACAACGGCATAAGCTGAGCGAAGCCGATTACCGTGGCGAACGTTTCAAAGACTGGCCGCACGATCTGAAAGGCAATAACGACCTGCTGGTGATAACGCAACCCGATATCGTCAAAGGCATTCATAAAGAATATTTGTACGCCGGTGCCGATATTATCGAGACAGATACCTTCAACGCGCAGCGCATTTCGCTGAGCGATTATCATATGCAGGAACTGGCTTACGAAATAAACCTGGCAGCCGCCAAAGTAGCGCGACAAGCAGTGAAAGAATACCAGGAAGAAACCGGCAACAAGGAGCCCAAATTCGTAGCAGGCGCAATCGGACCTTTAAACAAAACCTTATCGCTTTCTCCCGACGTAAACAATCCCGGCTACCGGGCACTTACGTTCGACGAAGCGATGGAAGCTTACTATGAACAGATAAAAGGACTGGTAGATGGCGGTGTAGATGTGTTGCTGATCGAGACTATTTTCGACACGCTCAATGCCAAGGCTGCTATTTACGCTGCGAAAAAATATTTCCGCGATACCAATAAAAAGGAATTGCCCATCATGATCAGCGGCACCATTACTGATGCTTCGGGCCGCACACTGAGCGGGCAAACGCTGGAAGCATTTTACGTGTCGGTGATGCACGCCAGGCCACTGAGCATTGGCCTTAACTGCGCGCTCGGCGCCAAAGAAATGCGCAGTCATATCGAAGAGCTGTCGCATATGGCATCCTGCTATGTGTCGGCTTACCCCAACGCAGGCCTGCCCAATGCAATGGGAGAATACGACGAACCCCCCACCGATACCGCCCACTACCTGGAAGAATGGGCTAAAGAAGGCTGGGTAAACATTCTCGGCGGATGCTGCGGCACCACACCCGACCATATTCGTCATATAGCAGAACACGTAAAAAACATTCCGCCCAGACCCTTACCCGTGCTAAGCAAAGAGTTCGCATAGCCGAATTTTACCAAAAAACCCAGGAGCACCCGACACCCGACACTTAAAAAAACAACCCGAAACTCCAAACCCGAAACCAATTAAGCAACTCGAAACGAAACCATGACCACCATAAAACCATATTTACGACTCGCCGGACTGGAACCCCTCATTGTCAGACCAGAAAGCAATTTTCTGAACGTAGGTGAAAGAACCAACGTGACCGGCTCCAAGAAATTCGCGCGATTGATTCGTGAAGGCAAGTATGAAGAAGCGCTGAGCGTGGCTCGTCAGCAAGTGGAAAACGGCGCGCAGGTGCTCGACGTAAATATGGACGATGCATTGCTGGATGGCGTAAAAGCCATGACCACCTTCCTGAACCTGCTGCAAAGCGAACCAGATATCGCCAGGATCCCGATCATGATCGACAGCTCCAAGTTCGAGATCATTGAAGCTGGACTGAAATGCGTGCAGGGAAAATGTATCGTCAACTCCATTTCACTGAAAGAAGGTGAAGAGAAATTCATTCACCAGGCCAATATTTGCAAACTCTTCGGCGCCTCGGTGGTGGTGATGGCTTTCGACGAACAGGGGCAAGCCGATACCTTGCAACGCCGCATCGATATATGCGAGCGCGCTTATAAGATTCTCACCGAACAAGTGGGTTACGATCCGCAGGACATCATTTTCGACCCGAATATTTTCGCGATAGCCACGGGTATTGAAGAACATAACAATTACGCGGTTGATTTTATTGAAGCCACCCGCATCATCAAACAGAAATTCCCGCTCACCAAGGTGAGTGGCGGCGTAAGTAATATTTCCTTCTCTTTCCGCGGCAACGAGCCCGTGCGCGAAGCTATGCACGCCGTGTTTCTCTATCACGCTATCAAGGCGGGTATGGACATGGGCATCGTGAACGCCGGACAATTGGCGGTATACGATGAAATAGAGCCGCAATTGCGCGAGCTGTGCGAAGACGTGATCCTTAACCGCCGTCCCGATGCCACCGACAGGCTGGTGGCTTTTGCCGAAACCGTAAAGGCCAAAGAAAAATCTGAAGTGAAAGACGAAGCCTGGCGCCAGGGCACGGTGGAAGAAAGACTGAAACACGCATTGGTAAACGGCATCACCGACTATATAGACCAGGACACCGAAGAAGCGCGCCTGAAATATCCCAAGCCACTCGATGTAATCGAAGGTCCTTTGATGGCCGGAATGGATGTGGTGGGCGATTTGTTTGGCAGCGGAAAAATGTTTTTACCCCAGGTGGTAAAAAGCGCGCGCGTTATGAAGAAAGCTGTAGCCATTCTTACCCCCTACATTGAAGAAGAAAAGAAAAACAATCCGCTCGCGCAGCAAGGAGGCGCCGCAAAAATTTTGCTGGCTACCGTTAAAGGTGACGTACACGATATTGGTAAAAACATCGTGGGCGTTGTGCTCGGTTGTAATGGTTATGATGTGATTGACCTGGGCGTGATGGTGCCGGCAGATAAAATTCTCGATACGGCGCAAAAAGAAAATGTTGACATCATTGGTCTCAGCGGTCTTATCACCCCCTCGCTCGACGAAATGGTGCACGTGGCGCACGAAATGAAACGCCGCGGTATGAAGCAGCCGCTGCTTATTGGTGGCGCTACTACCAGTCGCATGCACACTGCCATCAAAATTGCCCCGCAATACGACAATGGCGTGGTGCATGTGCTCGACGCCAGCCGCAGCGTGACGGTAGCCGGATCGTTGTTGAGTAAAGACCAGAAAGAAGCTTTTCTTAGTTCCATCAATGCCGAATACACCAAACTGCGTGATGATTTTGGCAGCAAGAAAACAACAAAGCAGTATTTATCTTATGCTGACGCGCAGAAGAACGGTGTGAAAATAGATTGGTCGAATTTCAAGCCAGTTGCCCCGCAATTCACCGGCACTAAGGTTTTTGATAAATACGATCTCGCCGAAATTTCGAATTATATCGACTGGACACCCTTCTTCATCGCCTGGGAAATGCATGGCAAATACCCCGGCATTCTCGAAGATGAAAAGATCGGCAAGGAAGCCAAAAAGCTCTTCGACGATGCTAACGCACTTTTGAAGAAGATCATTGATGAAAAATGGCTTACCGCCAAAGGCGTGGTTGGTTTCTGGCCGGCCACCAGCGTTGGCGCTGATACGGTGGCGGTGAAGAATGGTAAGAGAGAAATTCATCTCGAATTCCTGCGCCAGCAAAACAAGAAGGTGGAGGGTCAGCCTAATTTCAGCCTGGCTGATTTTATCAAGCCGCAGGGCGAAGATTATATCGGTGCCTTCACTGTGACCGTGCAGGGCATTGAGCCGCACATTCAGCGGTTTATCGACAACCACGACGATTACAACAAGATTATGCTGCAGGTGCTGGCCGACCGGCTGGCCGAAGCATTTGCTGAGCTGCTGCACGAACGCGTGCGTAAGGAATTCTGGGGATATGCACCCGATGAAAATTTCTCCAACGAAGAACTGATAAAAGAAGCGTACTCAGGCATCCGTCCGGCGCCAGGCTATCCCGCTTGTCCTGATCATACTGAGAAATTCAAGTTGTTCCAACTGCTCGGCGGGCAGGAAGCTACCGGCATCACGCTCACCGAGTCACTGGCTATGTACCCCGCTTCTTCCATCTGCGGATGGTATTTTGCGCACCCGCAAAGCCAGTATTTTGGCGTGGGCAAAATACAGAAAGACCAGGTAGAAGATTATGCGCGCCGCAAGGGTATGCCGGTGGAAGAAGTGGAAAAATGGCTTCGCCCCGTGCTGGAGTACGAAGCCTGATCAATACATTGACCTATCTTTTCTCCAGCAACCACCAATAGCGTTTGCGTGGTTTCACCACATAGTTTTGGCGAATGTAGGTTTCGATATGTTGCATCGCTTCATCCACGCTGTCGGTAAGAAGCACCAGGCTGAGGTCTTCTTTTGAAATGGTATTCTTCTCGGCCATATGTTCAAACATATCCCACAGCTCGCTGTAGTATTCTTTTCCAAACAATACAATGGGGAAAAGCGAAACGGTCTTGGTTTGCACCAGCGTCAGCGTTTCAAACAGCTCGTCCATGGTGCCAAAACCACCCGGCAGGATGATGAATGCGTACGAATATTTTACCAGCAGCACCTTTCTCACAAAAAAATGTTCGAAGGTGATATGGCGGTCCATATATGGGTTGGGCTGCTGTTCAAAGGGTAGTTGGATATTACAACCTACCGATTTTCCGCCTTTTTCTTTGGCGCCGCGGTTGGCCGCTTCCATCACGCCGGGGCCGCCACCTGTCATGGTAGTAAAACCCATTTCCGCGATACGTTGTCCAAACTCGCGTGCTTTCTGGTAATAGGGATGATCTTCTTTGAACCGTGCCGAGCCAAAAACAGTGATACAGGGACCAACGAAATGCAATGTGCGAAATCCTTTGATGAACTGTCTGAATACCCGCCAGGCAAATTCTAACTCATAGCCGCGGCTTTTGGGTCCTTCGAGAAACACGTGCTCTCGTGGTGGAATAATCGGTTCGCTCTTGGGTTTTACGGGTGGTGCTTCCATATCTTATGTAAATTGCTGGCCCAAATTAATCCATATATGCGTATCATCAGCTATAACGTGAATGGCATTCGCGCGGCATTGAATAAAGGCTTCCTCGACTGGCTGAAAACCGACCCCGCAGATATCATTTGCCTGCAGGAAACCAAGGCGGCGGAAGACAATGTGGACCGCCAGCAGTTTGCAGCGCTCGGCTATGCCGACTTTTGGTTTTCGGCGCAGAAAAAGGGATACAGCGGCGTGGCAGTGCTTACGAAGATCAAGCCCGACAATGTACAGTTGGGCAATGGCCATAGCGTGAGCGATGATGAAGGACGCGTTATACAACTCGATTTCGGCGATATACGCCTCATCAATGCCTATTTTCCTTCGGGCACCACGGGCGATGTGCGACAAACTTTCAAATACCAATGGTTGGATGAATTCTACAACTACCTCGAAGGTCTTCGCCAGCTATACCCCCGGCTCATTCTCTGCGGCGACTATAACATCGCTCATAAGGAAATAGACATTCACGATCCCAGGGGCAATAAAAACTCTTCGGGCTTTCTCCCCGAAGAGCGCGCCTGGCTGGATAAGCTGTTTGCCAGCGGATGGATAGATACCTTCCGCGTTTTTCACCCCGAGCCGCACCGCTACAGCTGGTGGAGCCAGCGCTTCCCAACGGTGCGCGCGCAGAATAAGGGATGGCGTATTGACTATATCAACGTAACGGAGCCACTTCGCGACCGGTTAGTGGATGCGGAGATATATCCTGATGTGAAGCACAGTGATCATTGCCCGGTGTATCTGGAGATTAAGAGCGAATACGCTGGTGGCGCCGGGAAAAAATTGCAGAAAGCTCAAAAACCAGTTGCAAAGAACCAGGTAAGTTCCAAAAAGAATAATTCAAAGAAATAATTCCGGCGCAACAAATACTCAACTCACGCTTCAAAAATGATCGTCTACAACATCACCATCAAAATCGCGCCCGTCATTCACCACGACTGGCTGCGCTGGCAGCGCGAAGAGCATATTCGCGACATAATGGCAACGGGATTGTTTCGCGATTGGAAAATGTTCCGTTTACTGGAGCAGGATGAGAGTGATGGTATCACTTATGTGGTACAGTTTTTTGCCGACAGTGCAGCAGCGTATGAAAAATACCTGGCCGATCATGCGCTGCTGCTGAGAGAAAAATCGTTTGAACGCTGGGGCGATCAGTTCATTGCATTTCGTTCTGTGATGGAGCTTGTGAAATGAGTGTGGATAATAATTTCACTTTTTTTCTTCAAGTGCAAATACGCCATTTCGATGAAATGCAGTGCTGGCAAGCGTTTCAGCCGATCGCATGAAACATAGGCCTGTATTGATTTTCAGCGTGTAACATGAATTCACATTTTCAAAAACAAAAAACTGTAATGCCGTAAAATCCGCATCAGTAGCGGGTTTTAGCGGGTTTTGCGAAATTAAAATTTGATGATAAAAATTTTGCCAGATTCAAAAAGCGGTTAATTTTGTCGTCGCTTAATTTTCCAAAACATTACACTATGAACAAAGCTGAATTAATTTCGAAACTTGCCGATGATGCAGGCATCACCAAGACACAGGCAAACGCTGCGTTGGATTCTTTTGTAGAAGCTGTTACTAAAACTTTGAAAGGCGGAGGAAAAGTTACCTTAGTAGGCTTTGGAACATTTTCTGTTTCTAAGAGATCTGCCCGCAATGGCCGCAATCCCCAAACAGGCGCCCCGATTAAGATCAAGGCTAAAAAAGTTGCCAAGTTCAAAGCTGGAAAAGAACTCCAGGCCAAATTATAATCTTGCGCCCAACCGCATTGAAAGCTCCGCACTCCGGGGCTTTTTTTATTACTTTTGCAATCATCTAAAACTTCAAATAAAACATCCGTTATGGGTAGAGGAGACAAAAAAACCAAAAAAGGAAAAATATTTAAAGGCTCTTTCGGCAAATCACGCCCCGCCCGCGTGAAAAAGAAGACTGCTAAGAAAGAGAAGTGAGAGAATATTGAAATTGAATTTGAACAAGGAATTTGAATTTGAATGAGAGTTTCGTTCTAACCCATATTCCTTGTTCACATTCAAGTTCAATTTCAAATTCAATCTTCCCCCGCCTTCACGGCGCCAGCCTCTCAATCATCCACCCCTGATCCTGCAAAGAATACTGCAGTCTGTCATGAAGCCTATCCGCTCGTCCTTGCCAGAACTCGATGGTGACGGGTTTTACGCGGTAACCACCCCAGTGTGGAGGGCGGAAGAGGGGTTTTGTTGAAAATTCCTGGACATATAGTTCCTGCTGCTGTTCCAGCCACTGGCGGTTGGCAATCACGCTGCTTTGGGGCGAGGCCCAGGCGCCGATGCGGCTGCCCTCGGGGCGGGAATGAAAATAGGCATCGCTTTCCTGCGCGCTCACTTTCTCCACCAGGCCAGTAATGCGCACCTGGCGCTCTAATTCTTTCCAGAAAAGCACGAGGCAGGCGCGGGGGTTTTCTTCCAGTTGCTTGCCTTTATAGCTATTGTAGTTGGTGAAAAATACAAAACCTCTCTCATCATAGCTTTTTAGCAACACAATTCTTGCAGAGGGTATGCCGTCGGCAGAGGCGGTGGCCAGTGTCATAGCATTTACTTCGTCAATTTCGCTGTTCACGGCCTCCTGCCACCAGGTATCGAACTGGCGGAAAGGATTGGGGTCAACATCGCTTTCAGAAAGTGAATGCTGGCGGTAGTCTTTGCGGATGTCGGCTATACTCGATGCCATAGATGAGTTTTAAAAGGCACAAAGTTAATAGTCTGCGGCGGATGTCAACTGATTATGGTCATATGCCCGCGTGCATGTCAGCGGCTTACCTGGTAACCGGATTGAAACCGGATCAATACACAATTACCCGCCGTGATGCTCTTCGCCTTCATCAAATTTTTTGGATGATACGCGCGAGAGCAGCAATTCAATCTCGCTCATGCGCTTCAGCTGGTTTTCGAGCTTCTTGTTCTGCTCGTTGATCTGCTGCATATCGGTGTTCAGCTCTTCCAGGAAGCTGTTTTTCTTTTGCAACTGCTGGCGCTGGAAATTAGCTTCGCGCAGTTTCTCTTCTGTATCGGCCAGCAGGCGGTTGAGGCGCTGGTTTTCTTCCAGCAGGGAAATATGGCGGAGTTTCAGCTCGTCGTATTCTTTGGTGAGGCGGAAATGATTTTGCTGCAGCTCTTCGAATTCAAAGGTGCGGCCGTTCTGACCAACGCGCGATTCAAGCTGTACCAATTTTTCGCGCAGCGCGTTAAAGTCGTTGTAGGCATTGTCGAGACGATCTTTCATTTCATTCAGCAGCATCTCCTGCTCCTGCACCAGTTTCTGTTCGCTTTCTTTAGCAAGCAGTTGCTGTTGCAGTTCATTCACCCTGGCCTGCAATAATTCATTGGCCTTGATAGTATCGATGGTCTTTTGTTCGCTGCGTTTCAGTTGTTCTATCTGTTCCAGCAGGCTGGCGATTTCGCGGTTGTGCTCTTTCAGCGCGTCCTGGGCAGCTTTCAGCTTCGACATATAATCTTCCACCTGTTCTTCAATGGCGGGATACGCTGGTTCTTCCGGGCGTTCATACTTCTCGATCTCTTTGCGCAACTCTTCAATTTCCATTTCAAACAATTCGGCATTGCTTTTTGCTTCTTCGAGATCATTTTTCAGTTGCGCGTGTTGTTCCAGCAGTTCGTAATATTTCGACTGCCAGTCTTCACCATCCACGATAGCGCTTTCTGCCAGCACGGGAGGTTCCATTGACGGGGGTGGTATAATGGTGGAGCGGCTGCTGATGAAGAAATGAGTGAAGAATCCCAGCACGACTGCGCCCAGCAGGAAGATCACAATCTCAATTACGCCGACCGTAATCTGAAGCATCAGAAATAAAAACGTTTCGCTCATAGAAGTTGGGATTAACCCATGGTTAAGCCAGTTAAAAACAAAATCTCAGCTATTTTTCAAGGGATCTGAACGATGGAATTCACTGATTATCGGGGAGATCAGTTAGCCTGCCCTTTCGGGGATTGGTTGCAACTGAAAAATAACGCTATAATTTCACATATACAAGCCCGATGGGGCAGAATATCCTGAAACTGGTTTTCAACCCTTTACCAGCGTGCCTACTCGTTCGCCGCAGGCCACTTTACGAAGGTTGCCGGGAATGTTCATATTGAATACAATGATGGGCAGGTTGTTCTCCATACAGAGCGTAAAGGCGGTCATATCCATTACCCGCAGGTTTTTGGAAATGCACTCCTGGAAAGTGATGGTATCGTATTTTTTCGCTGAAGGATCCTTCTCGGGGTCGGCCGTGTATATGCCGTCAACGCGGGTGCCTTTGAGGATTACATCGGCCTGTATTTCGATGGCTCTCAGGGAGCCCGCGGTATCGGTAGTAAAATAGGGATTGCCCGTGCCGGCGCCAAAAATTACGACCCTGCCCTTTTCCACGTGACGAATAGCACGGCGGCGGATATACGGCTCGGCTATCTGCTCCATCTTGATAGCGCTTTGCAGGCGGGTAAATACGCCGTTTTTTTCCAGCATGGCCTGCATAGCCATACCGTTGATCACCGTAGCCAGCATGCCCATATAATCGCCATGCGCGCGTTCAATGCCGGTCTCCGCCTCGTTCATGCCGCGGTAAATATTGCCGCCGCCAATAACGATGGCTACCTGTACACCTAATTCAACAATGGATTTTATATCGAGAGCATATTGTTCCAGTATGGCGGTATCAAAACCATAACTTTTATCTCCCATTAAAGACTCACCGGAAAGTTTTAGCAAAACGCGTTTGTACTTGGGCAGCATCTAACTATGGCGGATTTTAAATTTTGTGTTGCTGTTTAGCCGTGCGAAGATAGGGTAAAATAGTCAGGGTTAGGATTCAGTATAAAACAAAAGGCCTGCTTCGTGTGGAAAGCAGGCCTGGTATATTGAAATGCGTTCATTATCCTAAAGCTACGCGCTTGAAGTCGGTAACTTTCAGTTCGGCGTCAACCGATTTCAGGTAGTCGCCAACGCTTTTTGAGTTGTCTTTTACGAAGGCCTGGTTGATCAGGGTGCTTTCTTTGAAGAAAGCTTTCAGTTTGCCTTCGGCAATTTTAGCGATCATGTCTTCAGGCTTGCCGGCCATTTTGGGATCGTTCTTGATCTGCTCGGTAACGATAGCTCTTTCGCGCTCGAGGGTTGCTGCGGGCACTGAGGCTTCGTCGATGGCAACGGGGTTCATGGCAGCGATCTGCATGGCCACGTCTTTTCCGGCTTCGGGAGCGGGTTTGGTAAGACCCACCAGCACACCGATGCGGTTAGCGCCGTGGATGTAAGATGCTACATAAGGAGCGTCAACACGTTCAAACTTGGTGATGCCGATCTTTTCGCCGATGCTGGCCAGTTTATCATTTACCAGGTCAGATACTTTTGATCCGTTGATGGTAACGTTGTTCAGTTCTTCGATGCTTTTTACATTATTGGCCACTGCAGCTTCGGCAATGCTGGTAGCGAAGGCTACGAAGTCGGCATTCTTGCTCACGAAGTCAGTTTCGCAGCTAACGCAAACGGTAATACCGGTCTTGTTATCGGCGGTAGTCTTTGCGATCACCACGCCTTCTTTTGCTTCTCGGTCGCCGCGGAGCGCTGCTACTTTTGCGCCTTTCTTACGAAGCCAGTCGATGGCAGCTTCAAAGTCACCATTGGTTTCTGTCAAAGCTTTACGACAGTCCATCATTCCGGCGCCGGTCATCTGGCGCAGTTTATTTATCTCAGCGGCTGTAATAGCAACAGTTGACATAATAATATTTTGAAGTTTAATTTAAAATCTGGTTTACCAAACGCTACACCCTACGCGCTGCACACGTAACTACCTACCTCCCGGTCTGCGGCCACCACTCGGTGTTCTCCTTCTCTGGCCGCCAGCCGGTGCACGACGTCCACCTGCACCACGACCGCTTTCAGCTTCCGCTTCGGCCAGCAGGCGTTGTGCTCTTTTTTCTTTTTCGTCGTCGCTCACTTCAGTTTCTGCCTCTTCATCTTTTGCAGCTTGTCTTTCAGCCAGACCTTCTGCAATAGCGGCGGTGATGTATTGAGTGATGATGGCGATCGACTTGGTAGCGTCGTCGTTGGAAGGAATAGCGAAGTCCACTTTGTTGGGATCGCAGTTGGTATCTACCATGCCGAAGGTGGTAATACCCAGGCGTTTTGCTTCGGCCAGGGCGATATGTTCATGACCGATGTCCACGATGAAAAGAGCAGCGGGTACACGTCCCAGCTGGGCGATACCACCGAGTACCTTCTCCATTTTATCGCGGTCGCGGCCCAGTGTGAGGCGCTCTTTTTTCGTGAGACTTTCTGCCAGGCCATCGCTCAGCATCTTGTCGATGCTCTGCATCTTCTTTACGCTCTTGCGAACGGTGTTGAAGTTGGTGAGCATACCTCCCAGCCAGCGCTCGGTAACATAAGGCATGTTTACCTTCTTGGCGCATTCGGTAACGATTTCTTTCGCCTGCTTTTTTGTGCCGACGAACATGATCTTTTTACCGCTGCGGGCGATTGACTTAAGGGCAGCTGCTGCTTCCTGCAGGGCCTCGGTAGTCTTGTTGAGATCTATGATATGAATGCCTTTCTTCTCGGCAAAGATGTAAGGCAACATTTTAGGATTCCACTTCTTACGCAGGTGGCCAAAGTGAACACCGGCTTCGAGTAACTGCTGTTGCAATGAAGTGTTTGCTTCCATTTTATTGTTATTACTGATATTATAATGTTTGGCCGGCCGTAGCCAGGAGCTGCGGCAGACTGAGAATTAACGTTTTGAGAACTGGTAGCTGCGACGAGCCTTTTTGTGACCGAACTTCTTACGTTCAACAGAACGCGGGTCGCGCTGCAGGCAACCGGCTGCTTTGAGGGCAGGACGGAATTCTGCGCTCATTTCCAGCAGTGCGCGGGCGATGCCCAGTTTGGCAGCTTCTGCCTGGCCTTTCAGACCACCGCCGTCAGCGTTGATCTTCACGTCATATTTATCCAGCGATTGTACTGCTTTTAAGGGCTGTTCTACCTGGTTTTGCAGGTACACCAGCGGAAAATATTCTTTGTAGTCGCGGTCATTCACAGTGATCTTACCAGAACCCTTTGTCAGGAAAACCCTGGTAACAGCTTCTTTACGACGGCCTACTGCATTTTTTTGCTTTTCCATTTATACAGTGTTACTGATTTTAAAATTTAAGTTCTTTAGGTTGTTGTGCGGCATGCTCATGCTTGTCGCCGGCATACACAAACAACTTTTTAAACATTTTGCGACCGAGGCGGTTCTTAGGCAGCATGCCTTTCACCGCGCGCTCAACGATCTGTTCGGGGCGGCGCCTGAGCAGGTCTTTCGCAATCTCGATTCTTTGGCCGCCGGGATATCCGGAGAAGTTCTGATATTCTTTTTCTTCCAGTTTGTTGCCGGTAAACTTTACTTTATCGGCATTGATTACGATCACGTAATCTCCGCAGTCAACATGTGGCGTATAATAGGGCTTGTTCTTACCACGAAGAACTGCGGCTATTTTACTACACATGCGTCCAACGGTTTGATTGGTACCGTCCACAACGTACCAGTTACGCTGCACGGTAGCCGCATTGGCATGTTTTGTTGTGAAATGAAGTTTGCTCATTTTGATCTGTTTGTTTGTTTACTCACCGCCATCCCGGTGAAAAAAAAGAAATGGGTCGCAAAGGTAGGCTTTTTGGAAGCGTGTTTCCAAAGATTTACAAAGGTATTTTTTACCAGGGATTTGTAATGGGTTGATTTTCAATAAAAATTTTGACGGAATTTTTTAGAGGTGCGGCAGTGGGTTTCGGGTTCCGGGGTCGGGGCTTGGGGGGGTCGGGAGTTGAGAGTAGGTGGTGTGAAACGGACCTTTGGCGTGGCGGGTTGGTAGATACTTTCTTACCTTTGGCCCCTCAACAGGAAAAATCTCCAACCATGGAATTCATCAACACACCATATCGCGACCTGATGGCGGTAGCTAAACAATACAAGCAGACTTATATCACCAATCCGCCCTTCCCTAACATTGCTTTCGAGAGTTTTTTTAACCCGGAAATGCTCGAAGAAGTGCTGGCCGAATTTCCCGACCTGAGCAAAGGCCCGGGACGGAAAATGGATAACCAGGGACAGGTAAAACTGGCAACCAAGGGCACCGAGCGCTTTGGTCCGGCGACTATGCGGTTTGTGAATTACCTGAACAGCGAGGAGTTTATCAACTTCCTGCAGGAATTGACCAGCATCGAGGAAAAACTGATTCCCGACCCCGAATTCCTGGGCGGAGGTCTGCACGAAATAAAAAGAGGCGGCTACCTGAAACTGCACGCCGATTTCAATAAGAATTCGAAGAACCAGGACAGGCGACTGAACATTCTGATCTATCTCAATAAAGATTGGAAAGATGAATATGGCGGACATTTTGAATTGTGGAACCGCGATCTCACCGAGTGCGTGAAGAAAATTCGTCCCGATTTTAATACGCTGGCCATGTTCAGCACCACCGACTTCTCTTATCATGGCCACCCCGACCCGCTTAATTGCCCCGAGCATATGAGCCGCAAATCGCTGGCGCTGTATTATTATTCCAACGGGCGCCCCGATGTGGATATTGACCATAGCCTGGGTAAGCACTCTACCTTGTGGGTGGGTCGCAAAGGACGTCCCGACGAACAGAATATTACTGAAAAGAAACAAACAGCCATTGGGAAGTTTTTCAAAAAACTGTTCTCATAAGCAAACATGGCGCATCAACTCAACCGAAGCACATTCGGCGACCCGAAAAATGCAGGCAACCTAATGTCTATTGAAGAGGCACACCAGTTACTCAACGAATGGGTGCCCAACGAACGGCTGCGCCTGCACATGAAGCAAGTGGCCGCCGTCATGAAAGCCTGGGCGCTTCAACGTGAAGGCGCCGACGAACTCACCGCCCGCAAATGGGAACTGGCCGGACTGCTGCACGATGCCGACTGGGAAAAATATCCCGACGATCATTGCCGCATCATTATTGAGGAACTGGAGCGGCGCAATATAGATCCCGAAGTCATCCACTGCATCGCCTCGCACGGACCCCGCTATTTTGGTGTGGAGCCGCAAAACAAAATGGATAAGATGATCTATGCCTTCGACGAACTCTCGGGCTTTGTACACGCTTCGGCGCTCATTCGCCCCACCCGCTATGAAGGTATGGACGTAAAAAGCGTTTTGAAAAAATTAAAAACACCATCATTTGCCGCGCAGGTTAGCCGCGATGATATCAGCGATGCCATCGCACGCATCGACCATTCCCTGGAAGAGATCATTCAATTTGTGATAGATAACCAGAAAGATGTTCAGTAGAAAGTATGAAAAAATTACTACTTGCCATTCTTTTCATCGCTTTACTTTTCTTTGCTGGCGTCTATATCTTCATTCCTTCCAAAAAAGCGGTGGCAGCAACGTTGCGTTTCGCCTGCACCATCAACGGTAGCAACCGGGTAATTACCGACAGTGCCGCCTGGAAAGCGTGGCTGTTGCAAGCGGCATCAAACAACAACGATGGCTCTTATATAATAAATGACTTCTCCTTCACCCCACGTAAAAAAGGCTTTAATAGCATACAGGTGGAAATCAGTGGAGAAGACCTTTCTATCGATAGCCGCATCACACTATTACCCATCAAAAAAGACTCGGTCTTTCTGGAGTGGCGCGGCATTCACCAGGCAGGCGACGGACCCTTTGCCCGCATCAAAGCTTACAACCAGCGCGGAGATATCGAGAAGAGTATGAAAATGGTGCTGGAACAGATGCGCAGTTTCGCTGAACAGAACAAAAACATTTACGGAAGCGAAATTCAACGCACCAAAGTGAAAGACACTATTCTGATAGCAACGCGGGTTCTTACTCCTGATACACCTTCTACCAAAGAAATTTACGAAATGATCCAACTGCTGAAGGATTATGCCAGGAAAGAAGGCGCGCAGGAAGTTTCATACCCCATGTTGCACACCCGCCCCGAAGGCAAATTGCTGGAAACAATGGTGGCGCTGCCTATCGACAAAGTATTGAAGGAAACGGGAAAAATTTTCCAGAGAAGATTGATAGACGGGGGCAACCTGCTGGTGACCGAAGTAACCGGCGGACCGCAGACAATCCGCAGAGCTTACCGCGAGCTGGAAAACTACATATTGGACTACCGTATGGAAACGCCGGCAAAACCATTTCAATCCCTCATCACTGACCGCCTGGTGGAGCCTGATACGGCAAAATGGGTCACTAAAATTTATCACCCGGTATTTTAAGGCTTCGCGTGGTTAAAGCGCATCACGATGGTGCTGTCATTGTTGCGCGCCAATATACAGGCTTTCGTCTTGCCGATGGTGATCTCGCGAATATGACGCACCTGGCCCTTCACCTGCAAACCATTGAAAGGCGACACTTCAAAATTTCCGTTGCCCTTATTGATCAATATGCTGCCATATTCCTGGTCATTGCGGCCCATTTCAATATGATTGCTGTAAAAATTACCGGCGAGCATTATATCGGGTAAGTCATCGTTGTTGGCATCCACAATTAATGCGTCGCGGTAGGGCGTCAGTTGCGCCTGCCAGGGCAGAGCATGCAGGGTAAAATTTCCCTTACCATCATTAATGAGTATAGAGTTGGCGAAATAGTCCGCCGTCAGTTTTTCGGCTTCGCGAAGCTTTTGCTGGGTAAACAGATCAGAAAGCTGCGCTTTTGCAAAATTCTCAGCATATTGATAACGCTTGCGCAAAACGGGCATCTGTTTTTCCAAATCCATCTTAGCGGAAAATGGTATCTCTTTGTTTTGAAGGAAATAAGTAACTATCTGGTCGCGCTTGCCGTTATCGTCAAAGTCGTTGTAATACATTCTTACCGGTTGCTCTTCGGAAGCTTTCAGGCGACTGTTCAAGCCAAGATTTCCCGCTACTAAGTCTATATCGCCATCGTTATCGAGATCAACGGGTAGCAGGAAATTCCACCAGCCTTTTTTCTCAGTCACCATTTTCTTAATAAAAGTTCCCTGGTTGTTGATGAAAGCGGCAATGCCATTCCATTGCAGCGAGAGCACCAGGTCTTTATCGCCATCACCATCTATATCAAACCATTCCGCATCGGTCACAAAACCTGCCAGCGAAAGTTCGGGCGCAATTTGCTGGGTCACATCCTTGAAACGTCCGGTGCCATCATTTTGCAGCAGGTAGCTATGCGGCGTCTGTCCATAAGCCCAGGGTACTGCCCTTCCGCCAATAAATAAATCCATAAAGCCATCGCCATTAAAGTCGTGAGCCTGCACACAAGAGGCCGTCATGTATATATCCTGGAAAGCATCGGCCAGGCGGGACAGTTTGCCGGTACCATCATTCAGGTACACACGCGGGTGCAGGTGAATGTCTTTGCCGTAATATTCATTACCTCCGCTGGCCACCACCAGGTCGGGATGCTTGTCGTTGTTAACATCCACCCAAATGGCATCCACGTCTTCATAAGTACTATCCAACTGCAGGGCGGGCTGGGACAATTTTTCAAACCTGCCATTGCGCTGCTGAACAAACACCGCACCTACCGCGCGCTTGCTGGAGCCGATAAAGATATCATCCAGCCCATCACCATTGATATCGGCTATGGCCAGCGCAGGACCTTCTGTTGAAATCATCTGCGGCATCAACGGCTCGCGGTCAAATTCAACAAAATTGTTCTCTACATGGCGGTGGGCAATGCCCACTTCACTGGTAATATCTTTTAACGGTGTAGTGCTATTGGTATACCGGGTTGTGATTAAGTCGTAGTTGAATACCGGCAATCCGCTGGAGTAAGTCAATGCAGTTTGCTTACCAATAGCAGCATTCACATCCAGCATAGTGTAAGTATTATCGGGCCATACCAAAAATGCCGAATCAATACTGGCGTCTTTTATGCCCACATGCAGCGGCACTTCCATGCTCGACAAGAAGCCATGCACCGCAGTTTTTTCATAAAGCCTTGTACCGTCTTTGGTAAATAACACGAGCTTGGAGCCAGCAGCATTTACATTGTTTGCGGGTCCTTTAAGTTTTACCTCGATAAAAGAACTGTCTTTCTGCTTTGTAGTCTCGTTTCTGTACAGGATGGCCGGTTCATTGATATTGCTCACTACCACATCCAGGTCGCCATCGCCATCGAAGTCCGCATATACCGATCCGTTGGAATACGTGGAGGGATTATTAGCTATCACCTGTCCCAGGTCGGAGAAACTGAGGTTGCCGTTATTTTTAAAAAATTTATTCGGAATCTTAATCTGCGGGAATTTTTCAATCAGCGCCATATCGGTCTCATCCATTTTCTTATCGCGGATCTTCAGTTGTATTTCGCTGCTCGATACATAGTTGATATAATCAATATCATTCATCCGCTTGGGAATACCGTTGCTCACAAAAAGATCTTTCAGGCCATCATTATCAAAGTCGAACCACAAGGGGGCCCAGCTCCAGTCGGTGGCAAAAACGCCCGCATATAATCCCACTTCGCTAAACAATCCATTGCGGCGGTTCCATTGCAGGTTGTTGCGCGCATACTGGTAATTGTAGCCATTGCGAAGTTTTTCATGAAAAATATCATAAGCATCTTCACCAAGCGAACGTTTCAGAATATATGGGTCTTCAGGAAGCATATCTGCCGAAAAAATTTCAGGGAAGCCGTCATTATCCGCATCGGCAATATCAACACCCATCGAAAACTGGCTGGTATGCATCAGGCGCGTAGTGGTTTCGTCTGCAAAAGTGCCGTTGCGCTGGTTGATGTAGAGGTAATCATTCTCATGAAAATCGTTGCCGATGTAAATGTCAGGATAGCCATCGAGGTTGATATCGGCCACACAAATTCCTAAACCATAACCAATGGCGCTGCTGTGAATACCGCTCTCGCGGGTAACGTCGGTGAAACGGCGCTCTGATTGCTGGCTGCCCGCCTGGATCATTTCATTACGGTAAAGGCGGTCGCCCGATAATTCGTGATAGGTGCCCAAAAATTCCTTGCGTGGGCGGAAGGTACCGTTCTGGTGCACAGCATGATTCAGGAGAAACATGTCGAGGTCACCGTCGAGATCATAGTCCAGGAAAGCGGCTTGTGTGCTAAGCCCGGAAAAATCCAGTCCATAAGCCTCCGCGCTGTCTACATAAGTGGGAATACCGTTTTCATCAATGCCGGTGCAGATCAGCAATTGATTGCGACCTTTCAATACTTCATACTGCGCCACGCGGCAGACATATATATCCAGCAATCCGTCGTTGTTTATATCTACTACTGACACACCGGTTGACCAGCCGCCATCATCCGGAATTTTCGCCTTTTCAGTTACATCTTCAAAACGGCAATCGCCTTTGTTGATGTACAGGCGGTCCTGCGCCTGGTTGGCTGCAAAAAACAAGTCGATAAGGCCGTCATTATTGAAATCGCCCGCGCCTACACCCGCACCATTGTAGAAATACATGTAGCGAAACAGGTTGAAATCGCGGCTTGCTTGCAGGTTATTGGCAAATTGCAAACCAGTCTGGTCCGCAGTCAGCGCCGTAAATGCAGCAGGAGGAGTATTATTTTCCGATTTGCACGCGGCAAAAAACAAAGGCAGTGCCAGCATGCAATGAATGATACTGAGCTTTTTTCCGTATGGCTTTTTGCGGTTCAACATTATTTCGTCTCCGGTAACTTTTATTTTTTGTTTGAAAGCGCCACCGCTTCTGCCGGTGCCAGGGCATATTTAAACAGGGCTGGCGCGTTATCGTTTTGCAATACCAACAGTTGTATTTCGTCTTTTCCTTGTATTACGGCAATATCTCTTACCACACCTCGTACATCCAGCCCCGATTTCAGCGGACTTTCTGCGGTAAAGCCACCCTTGCCATCGTTGATCAGCAGGTTTAGTCCCCCAGCATCCAGCCGCCCGAATTGTGGTAAGAAGCCGAAATTATTTCCACCAATCAGAATATCAACTTTCTGATCTTTATTGAAGTCTCTGCACAGAATGGTATTCGCGCAAGTAAGTTGTACAGCCGCAGGCAATGGGCGAATTGAAAATTTACCTCCGCCTTCATTCACCGCAATAATAGAGGACATGAAATTTACCTGCCTGGTAGTGATCTTGCTGGCATCATAATCCGGGAAAAGACCCTGGAAGGTCTTATCGGCAAACTCACGGTGTTTCAGGCTTCTCTTTTTAAGACCCGGCAACTGGTCGGTCATTTCACGTTTCAGAAACACCGGCATATCCTTGCCGTTAATGGTGCGGGTAATGATCTTGTCGATGGATCCGTTCTGATCAAAATCGCTGATCCATATTTTCAGCGGTTGCTGATCGCTGGCGCGCAGGTAGGCGTTTTCGCCCATATTGCCGATCACCAGGTCAAGATCATTGTCGCCATCTACATCCACGGCGGCCACCGATTGCCAGAAGCCGGAATAGTTGCTCAAATCGGTTTTTACTTCTTCAAAACGATTGCCATTCCATGAGAAAATGCGCGGACTCATCCACTCGCCCACGATGATCAGTTCTTTTTCAGGTCCGCCGGTCACGTCGGCCCACATAGCGTCTGTAACCATACCAGGCGAAGCAAGCGCATTACCCGAATTTTTAGCGATGTCGGTAAAATGGCCATTGCCATCGTTCAGGTAAACATAACTGGTGGCGGCAAGGCCATAGTTCATCGGCACGCTTCTGCCACCAACAAAGAGATCGAGGTCGCCATCGCCATCAAAGTCGTGAGCGACGGCCACGCTGATATTTACGCCGTTATTATCGTTGAAGGCGCTGGCATCGAGACTGAAATTGCCTTTGCCATCATTTTTATAAAGGCGGTGCCTTAGCTGAAATGCGTTTTCAGAAACATGATTTCCTCCCGCCCCGATAAACAAATCGGCATCACCGTCTTTATCGGCATCGAAAAATAAAACAGCCACATCTTCAAACTCTGCATAGCGGTTGAAAATATCCTGCTCTTTTTTTACAAAGCCTTTTTCTGTCTGAATATAGAGCTGTCCAGGCTGCCCGGCCGCGCCGCCGATATACACATCCTCCAGGCCATCCCCATTTACATCGGCCACCGCTGCCGCTGGTCCCTCACGGGAAAGCATAAACGGGATATTGCGTTCGTAGTAAAAGTCGATATGGTTGTTCTCGCGATGTTTTTCAAAATTGTGAGCAATTGCAGCGAAAAGAGGTGTTATTTCTGCCGGGGTTGGTAAATATTCTTCTGCATTGCCTGGCTGTTCAATAGTGTAAAGACTATCTACTGCTGGATTCTTTATCCTGCTCACCGATCTGTCGGGCCAGTAAATGATCATGGAGTCAATGGTGGTCGTGCTGCCCAAACCAATCGTGGTTTTGTAATCTACCGAAGACTGGAAACCGCGACTGGGCACCACTTCGCGGCACCAGGTACGATCGCCGCTGAAGAGTTGAATTTTACTGCCAATGGCAAATGTGTTTTTCCCTTTTCCTTTTAGGAAAATACTGAGGTAATGATTTTTACCCGGTGGACAGTTATTGCGATAGACAAAGGCCGGCTGGTTCACGTTACTGATTATCAAATCCAGGTCGCCGTCATTATCAAGATCGCCATAAGCAGCGCCGTTGGAGAAGGAAGTCTGCACCAATCCCCATTCTTTAGCAGATTCCTGGAATTTCAGGCCGTCTATATTGCGATAAGCTTTATTGAGAATGGGATGCGAAGGCATTTTATTTAAGATTTCCTCCACCTCTTCTTTCTTGCCCGTCATTACCATTCGCTGAATGATTTCATTGGCAAAAAAGTCGATGAAATCCTGGTCGGTCACATCGAGGTAAATACCGTTGCAAACGAAGAGATCAACCAGTCCATCATTATCCGCATCAAACATCAACGGACCCCAGCTCCAGTCAGAAGCTGCCACACCGCTGTACCAGGCCACGTCGTTGAAGGTGCCATCTCCCTTGTTCAGCTGCAGTGTATTCTGCATGTACTGGTAATAGAAATCGGAATTTTCCCTGAGGCGAAACTGGTCGATATTATCGAACGAAGAAGTGGTCTTCAAACGATAATCATCATCGGGCAGCATATCGGTGGTGAAAATTTCCGGGTGACCATCGTTGTTGATATCGGCCATATCGGCGCCCATGGAGGCAAGACTGATATGCTGCATGCGCTGTTCCAGTTCATCGCGGAAGGTACCGTTGCGCTGGTTGATATAGAGATAGTCTTTTTCAAAAAAATCGTTCGACACGTAGATGTCGGGATAGCCATCGCCATTTACGTCGCCCACAGTGGCGCCAAGACCCAGGCTGATAAGGCTGCCGTGAATGCCGGCTTCTTTGGTTACTTCCACGAACTTGCCATCATCGTTGCGGAACAGGTGATCGCCGCCGCCCTTCAGGAAGCCTGCCACCGGCCATTCCGACGCGGGCAGGCTGCGTTTATTGGCGTAATTAAGCGTGTTAACGGGAATGGGACTGTTATTGACCAGGAAGCAATCGAGGTCGCCATCCAGGTCGTAATCGAAAAATGTGGCCTGCGTAGTGTACCCGTCGTCGTCCAGCCCGTAATCGGCGGCAGATTCGGTGAAGGTAAGGTCTTTGTTGTTGATGAAAAGCTGGTTGCGGCGTAATAAGCTGTCGGTCATATTACCCGAGTTGGCCACGAAAATATCCAGCCATCCGTCGTGGTTGATATCCACCATCACCGCACCGGTGCTCCAGCGGTCTTTATCGGTAAAACCTGCTTTTTCGGAAATATCTTCAAACTGCCAGTTACCCTTGTTCAGGTAGAGTTTGTTGGGGCCCATATTAGCCGTAAAGAATACATCGGCCAGTCCGTCGTTGTTGATATCGCCGATAGCAACGCCTCCGCCATTATAGAAATTCCGGAATGTGAGCACGTTCACATCCTTGTTATGCTGCACATCGTTTTTGAAGTTAATGCCGGTGTTTTCCATCAGCTCAAAAAGAGCGGGTGTCTTGTTGTCTTGCTGGCAAGACAGTTGCGCGAGGAGTGCAACGCTACAAAGACTATAGGCAAGAATCCTGTTCAAATTCATCGCTTTTTGTTTGAATGTCGTAGGGCGCGGAGTACTGGCAAATTAAGTGATTTGAGGATATATGAGCACGTTAATTCTAACGGTTCTTCATAAAAAAACAAAAGGCCATTACTAAGAATGGGCCTTTTGTTTTTTTGGTATGAAAATTTTTAATCGGCGTATCCGGGGTTTTGTTCCAGGTTCGGATTCACAGCCAATTGTTCGGTCGGTATCGGGAACAGGAGGTATTTCGGATCGTCGGTTGGTTTTTCCTGCCAGGGGGTCAGGTATTTACCAAAACGGATCAGGTCTTGTCTTCTCCATCCTTCCCAATACAATTCTCTTCCACGTTCGTCGAGCAATGTTTGCTCATCGAGTGTGGTCAGCGCGGAAGCGCCACGAGCTGCGCGAAGTTCGTTTACGATAGTACGGGCTTCGGCTTCCTGATTGGTACGCAACAGTGCTTCAGCTTTCATCAGCAGCACGTCGGCATACCTGAATATTACGTAGTCATTATCGGCTTGTTCACCGCCGGTATAGTCTGGCGGATATTTCATAACACGGATACCGGTGATCTCGAGGTCGTTACCGGTTTCTTTCAGTTGTACTTCGGGTTTGAAGGCAAGCTTATTTCCTCTACGGTCATCCAGCGCAATACCATTTTCATCGTATTGCTGACCTACGAGGAAGCCAACTTTCAGACCGCTCACGTCGGTAACACCGGGATAGTCGCCACCTATGCGCTTGTCGGTGGGTTCAAACTTGGCATAGAAATCAGACAGTGTGGTAAATCCATTCCAGCCGTTGGGCTTCTGGTTGTAGTGCAGGCCCAGGAACCATCTTGAGCGCACGTTACCTCCACGGTCACCATCTTTATTGTACAGGGTAAAGATGTTTTCGGATGATTTCTCGTCGTTATCCCACGCAAAGTTTTCGAAGTAGTTATCATTAAGCGTATAACCGGTAATCTGGTCGGCGAGTGTAATTACCTGCTGCATGTCGGCGGCGTCGAAGGTGGGGTTCTGGCGGTTGGCAAATGCACCTTTGTTAAGGTAACATTTCATCAACAGGGTGCGGGCCGCATCTTTATTAGCCACATGCGCCGGGCCATTGGGCAGGTTAGGCAGAATTTCGTTCAACTCCTGGATCACAAAATTGATTGCATCCACGCCTTTCAGCGTAACGGGCAGTTTGGTCAGGTCCTTCAGGTCTTCACGATAGGGAACCTGGTCCCAGCCATCGGCCACGCAGAAGATAGTGAGTGCACGCAGGAAGCGGGCTTCTGCAGCCTGCTGAGGCGAAGGATTAAACTCAAGCACGTTGGAGGCAGCAAACTGCGCCTGCAACAATTCGCGATAAGTATCTCTTAAGAAGCCGTGATCGGGAGTCCACTGGTGGGTGTGCAATACACGCCATACACCATTATCGTCCCAGTCAGGACCGCGAGTCGGGCCTATTGTTTCATCGGTAGTGTGTTGTTGTGCAGCCCAGAAACGCGATTGGTCCTGGAAGGGGTTGTTGAGTGAATTGTAAGCATTACGCAGCAAGTCTTCTACTGCAATGGTGCCTGAGCTCGATTCCTCAAGTTCTGACCTGAATGTTTCATGCAGCTTGGTACAAGCGCTGAATACCAGCATCAGTAAGAGAACAAAATATATTGATATATTTTTCATAACCGGAGTTTTTGAAGATTATAAGGTAAAGTTTACGCCAAACAAGAATGTTCTCGCTGTAGGGTAAGGCGTATACTCTATACCCAGCGAAGGAATACCACCTACCTGTTTATCTGTGTTCACTTCAGGATCAAACCCGGTGAAGTCTGTAATCACGAACAAGTTTTGCCCGGTGAGTGTCAGCGTTACGCTTTTGAAAGTGTTGCCGAGTGTACCGAGGTTGTATGCCAGTGATACGTTGGCCATCTTAATAAAGTTGCCTTTTTCAAGATAGCGGGTAGACGGTGTAATGGGGTTGGAAGGATCTTCCTTCACATCGCCGGTGAGAAGCGCCTTCGCGATGTTTCTTGAACCCAGGTTACCAATTGGCAGTACTGTGTTAGCTGTGTTGTTGTAGATGTAGTGGCCAAAGTTGCCATACATGTTCACAACAGCATAGAATTTTTTGTAGCTGAATTCGGTATTGAAACCAAGCAATGTCTTGGGGTTGGGGCTGCCCACGTAGAATTTATTAACTGAGGGGTCGCCACCTTCATATAAGCCCTGGCCGGTAGCTTTGTCGATGCCCAGGTATTTAGCCAGGTAGAACACGTTCAGGGGCTGGCCGCTAACCAGGCGTTGTGAAGTGGCGCCCGATATACCCTGGCCGTGCAATGCACCGGTTTCATAGAAGCCAACTATACCTTCCACTTTGTTCTCTAGGAATGAAGCGTTCACTGTCACATTCCAGTTCATATCCCTCTTGTTGAGCACGTTGGCAGTCAATGAAACTTCAAAACCTTTGTTGGTGATATTTCCCGGAAGGTTGATCCAGTATTTGATACCGCTGGGACCAGGCTGAGCTACGATTTGTTCAAACAATACGTCAGTGGTCTTTTTGTGGAAGTAATCGAGTGAACCGCTCAGGAAGGTAAACAGGCTGAAATCAAGACCAATGTTGGTAGTGGTTGATGTTTCCCATTTCAGGTTCGGGTTGGGCTGGTTCAGCTGAGTTATGCTCTGCTGGCCGAAAGAATACCTTTCGAGCGAAGCACCCGAGGGGAATTCCTGGTTACCTGTCTGACCCCAACCTAAACGCAATTTCAGGTTCCTGATAGCATCTGTGTTCTGCAGGAAACTTTCATTCGACATATTCCAGGCAAATGCTACAGAGGGGAAGTAACCATATTTATTGTTTGCACCAAACCTGGTAGAACCATCAGCACGCAGGGTGGCTGTCAACAAGTATTTGTCGTTGTAGTTCATGATAGCCCTGCCGAAGAATGATTGCAATTCGGTGTTGGGGCGAGTATATGACCAGATGTTTCTTGAACCTTGCGAAGAATAGGTCATAATGTCGTAGTAGTGCAGGTCGCCGGCGTCGGTGAAGTCCTGGCCAGACAATCCATTATTTCTTCCTTCAAACTTCATGTATTCATAACCTACTACGGCGTTGATGCGGAAAGCATCGCTCAGCTGTTTGTCATACGACAAAGTATGAGTCAATTGCTGGGTAGTTTCCTGCGCATCTTCAATTACAGCGGCACCGCGGTTCTCAACTGCTTCCTGGTTCAGCCAGCGTTTTACTTCACCGCGCGATTTACCCTGGCGGTGAGCAATGCTGTACAGGAATTTGTATTCGAGATCTTTGGTGAGTTTGTAAGAAGGCGTCACGCTGGCGAGCACCACGTTTTCGTTCAGCCTTGCATCATAAGCTTCCAGCATGGCGAGCGGATTGATGGTGGTAGCACCTACAGCCGGGTCAATCCACGGGCGGCCGGTGCCGGGCTCGATCAGCGGGTGAGTGGGGTTCCACTGCAAGGCCTGGCCTATAAGGCTACCTGAAAAGCCCGCATCGTTAGAAATAGGAGCAATCTGTTCGTTGGTACCAGAAACTGATACGTTGAAATCGATATTCAGATTGCGGTTCTTCAGCAGTTTAAACCCGCCGTTTACATTGGCCGTATATTTTTTGAATTCAGATTCTTTTACGATACCCTGCTGATCGAGGTAGCTGGTAGATATTCTGTACTTGCTGTTGGCAGTACCGCCACCTACTGCAGCAGTGTATGAATGTGTAAGACCAGTGCGGGTGATGGCATCCATGGCATCTACATTGCCACCGAAATCTCCACCGGTCATACCATAATCTGAAAGCGCTTTGCGGTATTCGTTACCATCCAACACTTCCAGTTTCTTCATGATCTTGCTGAAACCAACCGAAGCACCTGCATCAATGTAAGGCTCGCCGGTCTGAGCACGCTTGGTTGTGATCAGGATTACACCATTTGCACCTCTTGAACCATAGATAGCTGTAGCCGAGGCGTCTTTCAATATTTCGATAGAAGCAATATCGTTAGGGTTCATGAAGTTCAGGGGGTTGGTGCCGGGAGTAGAGCCTATACCTGCACCTGTTGCACCGGGCCTGGCTGAGTTACCCGACAAGGGCACACCATCCACTACATATAATGGTTGCTGACCCGAACGGATAGTGGCCGTACCCCTGATCCTTACCGTGGTAGCACCACCGGGCTGACCACTGTTGCTGATGATCATTACACCAGCGGCCTTACCTTGAATGGCCTGGTCGGGTGATACGATAACACCTTTGTTGAAATCTTTTGCTTTTACAGATTGTACTGAACCGGTCACGTCGCGCCTGCGGGCAGTACCGTAACCAACCACAATTACTTCGTTAAGGTCCACAGTAGTTTCTTCCATTACTACATCGATTGTGCCACCAGAGATGGGAACATCGATGGTAGTATAACCAACTGCAGAAACAGTGAGCGTGGTAGCTGATTCGGGAGCAGCAAATGAGAATGCACCAGTGGCATCGGTTGTGCCTCCGGTTTGTGTTCCCTTCACCACCACAGAAGCGCCGATTACAGCGTTTCCTCTGGAATCTCTGACCTTACCACTTACAACCTTCGTTTGAGCTAATACCGTTTGAGAAATTAACAGGAGTAAGACAGGAATGAATGCCCATGGGAGCAATCGCTTTGAGTTCATAATCAGATAGATTATTGGTTAATCAATATGGCAACAGGTGTGTGTAATCAGTACACAATTATAATCATTTTTTAATTCCTGTTAATAAAATCCTAACATTTTTTAAAAAAGTATCAATCCGTCGGAATTATCACCTGCAAATCAAGGTCTTACGCTACAGAACAGCCGGGGCGCTTCGTGTTGTCGTTAGGGAGAGTCTGCGTTTTTCTGCGCCCGTTCAACACTCACTAGACAGCGCAAAATATAAAATGCTGCTTATCAAAGATAATTGCACAAGAAAAATATACATTAATCAATAAGAAGAAAGGACTTTCAACCCGCCATGGCCTGCCGCTTCTTTTTGCCACTGGAGAATTTGGAAGCATTAAACCGGTACAATTTACCCGGGCGGTGAGGTACATCCTGCTCCAGCTCGTTCATGTCGACCAGCCAGTCCATCAGGAAAAATTTCTTGCGGAAATTCCTGCGGTCCATCTTCGTGCCCAGGATAGCTTCGTACAGGTTTTGCAGTTCCCGCAGCGAGAATTTCTCCGGCAGCAGGTTAAACACAATCGGGTGCTCCTCCACTTTTGAACGCAGTCTTTCAAGACAGGTATCCAATATGGTTTTATGGTCAAACGCCAATGTGGTGATCTCGTTAACCGGGTGCCAGTGAAGTTCATTATCGTTCAGCTTCAGCTGGTGGTCTTTGATATTAATGAGAGAATAATACGCAGTGGTAATTACCCGGCCTGCGGGGTGACGTCCTACATCGCCGAAAGTGTATACCTGCTCCAGGTACACATCATCCAGCCCGGTTCTTTCTTTCAGCACGCGGTAAGAAGCATCGTCCAGATTTTCATCGGGCCTTACGAGGTCGCCTAACAGAGACCATTGATCGCTGAAATTCTCAAGGTCGGATTTTATCAGTAATACTTTGAGCTCATTCTGATCAAAACCAAAAATTACGCAGTCCACAGAAATCGCAATCTGGAAAAATTCGCTGTTTTCAGACCGCAGTTGTTGCACGGTTTTTTGCAGTGCTGTACCCATTACTTGCAATAATTAATTTTTCAACAATCATTAATCAGTTCACAAGAATTTTCCAAGCAGGTTGTTTTGGTTCCGATGAAAATGTACGAAATAAATTTCCTTAACCAAACAGGCCGCGGAAACCAGCAACCGGTGAGTGCCCCTGGTTTTGAAGCCGGGAAATAGTTGCTGCGGCCGCTGGCCATGCATGCCCGGTAAAGATATAGTGATCGGCGCATTTACCAGCCACCCGAATTACAGGATTCCGCGGCACCCGTGACCCGAAACCGCACAACGTGCTATCTTAGAGCGCTCAAACCATCCCTCATGTACACACCAGACCAGACAAAAGCGTTGCAGAAAAAGACGGCTGAGCTGTTGGATAAGAATGGTAAAAAGAAAATCACCATCAAAGATGTTGAGGAGCTGAGGCAGGTACTGCGCTTTCATGAATACCGCTATTATATATTGAATGACCCGCTGATTGCGGATGCGGAATATGATCAGTTGTTTAAAGCGCTGGAAAAACTCGAGCAGGAAGATCCTTCTGTTATTACACCCGACTCGCCCACACAACGCGTGGCGAGGGAGCTCACGAAAGATTTTCCCAAGGTGGCGCACCTTGTGCCCATGCTCTCGCTTGATAACTCGTACAACGCGGAAGACCTGGTGGATTTCGACCGGCGCACGAGAGAAATTCTGAAAACGGATGTTGTTGAATACTGTGTAGAACCCAAGTTTGACGGGGCCAGCATTTCTCTTATTTATGAAAATGACCTGCTGGTGCGCGGCGCCACTCGCGGTGATGGTTCTATTGGCGATGATATCACCACCAATATCAAACAGGTAAGATCGGTGCCGTTGTCGGCAGCGTTTTCGAAGTACGGCATCCAGAAGATCGAGATCAGGGGTGAGGTGTTGATGAATAAACAAAATTTTAAAAAATTCAATGAAAAGCAGGTTGAGCAGAACCTGCCGCCGCTCGCCAACCCGCGCAACGCCGCTGCCGGTTCACTGCGCGCCAAAGACCCGAAGATTGTGCGCGACCGCAACCTCGAAGCCTTTATATATAATATCGGCCACGTAACCCCGGTACCCGGTAAGCGCGAAATTCCCGAACTGCAAACACATGCCGGCAGCCTGAAAATGTTATGGGACCTCGGCTTCCGCAGCCCTGAAAAAGAGAAAAAGGTGTTGAAAGGAATCGATGCCGTGGTAAAATTTTGCACCGATTTTGAGAAAGACCGCGACAACCTGGGTTATGAAATAGATGGCATGGTGATAAAAGTAAATGATACCCGCCTGTACGAAAAGCTGGGCAATACCAGTCACCACCCGCGCTGGGCCATCGCTTATAAATTCGAGGCAAGACAAGGCACCAGCAAATTAAGAGATGTGGAATTCCAGGTTGGCAGAACAGGCTCCATTACGCCGGTGGCGAAAATAGACCCTGTTCATATAGGTGGGGTTACCATCACGTCTATTTCTCTTTTTAACGAAGATGTGATCAGGGAAAAAGACCTGAAACTCGGCGATACCGTATTAGTGGAGCGGGCCGGTGATGTTATACCCTATATTGTAAAACCCCTGACCGAACTGCGTACGGGGTCCGAAAAGGAAATTGTGTTTCCTACACATTGTCCGGTGTGCGGCGACCCATTAGTAAAACCCATCGATGAAGCGGTCTGGCGCTGCAATAATATCAACTGCGAGGCCCAGGTAGTGGAGCGCATCATACATTTTACCAGCAAAGATGCTATGGATATACGCGGTTTTGGGGAAGCCAATGTCAGAAAATTCTTTGCGCTGGGCTTTTTGAAAGATATTCCCGGTATATACCGACTGCCTTACGACAAGATCCAGCAACTGGAGGGGTTTGGGGAGAAAAGTATTGGAAAGCTCAAAGAAGCGATAGAAGCTTCCAAACAACAACCCTTGCATCGTCTGATCTTTGCATTGGGTATACGCTATGTAGGAGTTACAACGGCCAAGACTTTGGCCCATGCGGTAAAACATTTGTACGAATTCAAAGATTTCTCAATAGAAGACCTGCAAAATCTCGAAGATATAGGCCCGAAGGTAGCGGGTTCGGTGTACCAGTTTTTCCACAATTGGGACAATCTCAAAATGCTGCAAGAGCTGGAATTGCTCGGTCTTCATCTACACAGCACCGGTAAGGATGCGCCATCGGGGGGTAAACTGGCCGGACAAACGTTTTTATTTACAGGAACCCTACCTACCCTGAAGCGCAGCGAGGCCGAGGCCATGGTAGAGGCCAATGGTGGTACTCTATTGAGCGGCGTTAGCAAGAACCTGAACTATCTTGTGGCCGGTGAAGAGGCCGGAAGCAAGCTCGACAAGGCCAAAAAATTGGGAACTGTGAAAATTATAAGCGAAGAAGAGTTCCTTTCGCTTATCAGGGAATGATATGATTCTTGTCAATATTTGATAATCACATTTGTTTTTTTGTAACTTTAGCCAAAAGGAAAAGGCGATGATAAAAAAACTCCCCAACGAGGTGTGGAAACCTCTGCAGTTTCCGGGCTGGAAACACCTCAGAAAAAAGTATGCGTTATCTTCTCAAGGACGCATTGCCAGCTACACCAATGATGTTATTGAAGATGGCAAATTGTTGCAGGGTTCGTTAACTACCGGTTATCGCACTCTCAACTTGCACCGTCCAGGTAACAACGGAACCCTCTACATTCACCGCGAGATTGCGCGCTTATTTCTCAAGAAAGCTTCTCCTAAACACAAGTATGTGATTCACCTGAATCATAACAAACTTGATAATAGCGTGAAGAATCTGAAATGGGCAACTCTCGAAGAAATGATTGAGCACCAGCAACACTCTCCGGCAAAGATTGCCTACAAAAAAGTGCAGGCAAACCGCTCCGAAGGTCTCAAGCTGAATGCCAACCAGGTGAAGAGCATTAAGAAAATCCTGAACGACAAGAACCGGAAAATCACTATCAAGAGATTGGCGGAAAAATATGGCGTCTCCGAGATGACCATGTACCGCATCAAAAGTGGTGAGAACTGGGGCAGGATCAGATAATGCCCGTAGTTAATCCTATTAAAAGATGAGTGGTGTGTCAACTCTCCAAAGATCACACCACTTCTTTTTTTGAACGATACTTTAACCTATGATAGAAGCAGCGACCATTAAATTTCTGAAAGACCTCAAAAAGAATAACAACAAACCCTGGTTCGATGCGCACCGCAAACACTATGATGCGGCAAGAAAAAATTTTGAAGAGTTTCTGCAACAGCTCATCGACAAACATGCTTTGAAAGATCCGACCATAAAAGAGCAGGTGGCAAAGCAGTGCATGTTTCGCATCAACCGCGATATTCGCTTTTCAAAAGATAAAACGCCTTACAAGACGCATTTCGCTGCCAGCATTAATATGGGTGGCAAAAAATCTGTTTTCGGCGGATATTATGTGCATGTTGAACCAGGAGGCAGTTTCGTGGGAGGCGGCGTTTGGATGCCCCAGCCACCGGAATTAAAGAAGATCCGGCAGGAAATTGATTACTGTTATGATGAATTTAAAAAAATCCATGGCAGTAAAAAGTTTAAATCACTTTTCGGCGGACTGTACCGGGGAGATGATATCAGTCTCACCCGCGTGCCGCAAGGTTTTGAACAAGATAACCCGGCTGCGGACGATCTGAAACTGAAAAGCTGGATTGCAATGCATGATATTAAGGATGCTGAGCTGCAGTCGAAACAATTATTGAAGATTTGCCTCAATGCCTTCGAGACCATTCAGCCGCTGGTACATTTCATTAACCGCACCATGATGGATTAGCGGGAAAAATGAAAAGGGGAAAATTCCCCTTTTCACCATTTTTGCTTCTCACAACAATCCCTTCTCCCTAAGGTATTCGGCTATCTGAACTGCGTTGGTGGCAGCGCCCTTGCGCAGGTTGTCGCTCACAATCCACATGTTCAATGTATTGGGTTGTGACTCGTCGCGGCGGAGACGGCCCACAAACACCTCATCTTTTTCGTGCGCATCCATAGGCATGGGGTATTGGTGGTTGGCGGGATCATCCACCACTACCACGCCCGGCGTTCTGGCCAATATATTTCTCACATCACTCAGCTCATAGTCTTTCGCAAATTCCACGTTCACGCTCTCGCTATGACCGCCCATTACCGGTATGCGTACGGTGGTGGAAGTAACGCGGATGGAATCGTCGCCAATAATTTTCTTGGTCTCGTTCACCATCTTCATCTCTTCCTTGGTATAGCCGTTGTCGAGAAACACATCAATCTGCGGAATCACGTTCAGGTCGATGGGGTATTTATAAGCCATGGGATACTCGCCATTCAAGCCCTTCACCGACCTGGCACGTTCGCCCAGTAATTGGTCGACGGCTTTTTTGCCGGTGCCTGTCACGCTCTGGTACGTAGACACAACAACCCTTTTAATCTTGTATTGCTTATGAAGCGGATTCAGCGCCACTACCATCTGGATGGTGGAGCAGTTGGGGTTGGCGATGATCTTGTCGTCTTTGGTGAGCACGTCTGCGTTCACTTCGGGCACCACGAGTTTTTTGGTGGGGTCCATACGCCATGCCGATGAATTATCGATCACGGTGATGCCTGCTTCGGCAAATTTGGGCGCCCACTCCAGCGAGGTGCTGCCACCGGCAGAAAAAAGGGCCACAGCAGGTTTGGCAGCGATGGCATCGGTCATGCTAACCACCTTGTATTGCTTGCCCTTGAAGGTTACTTCCTTGCCTACTGATTTTTCCGAAGCTACTGGTATAAGTTCCGTTACAGGAAAATTCCTTTCAGCCAGTACCTGCAACATTTTGGTGCCTACCAGGCCGGTAGCACCGACGACGGCCACTTTCATTTTGGTGTCTGTTTTTTTGGTTATGAATATGCTTAAAACAATTGAGCCTCCCTGTTGGGGAGGCTCACGATATTTTGATTATACAAAAATTCCTTAACCTTCCCCTTGGATGGAAAATGTCTTGGTAATCTTTGTATACTTCTTGTTCATCATAATGGTCGCAAAAATAGAGTGCAAAACAATTGTCGCCAAATTTCTTTTAAAAGTCCACCAATTTTGTTGAGTTAAAACTCAGCACTGCTAATTGGAAATCAAAATTTCATGAAAAACTTTGTTACGCTTGTTTGCCGGCAAAAAATTTTTATAGCTTTGCGCCGTTTGCTTCGAATCTGCCCGGCTATTTTTCAATTGTTAAACTTTTTCTGCCGAAAATCAACACCTGGTATACGATCCCGACAAGCAAAAACCTGACTGATTCCCCATTTTCTTAACCACAAAATTCCTGACCGGTGCTTATCCTGAATCACCTGCTGATAGCAGCATGCCTGTTATTGCTGTACCCGTTGGCAAGCCTTGCCCAGCCTGCCAATCGGTTCGATATCGTTATTGATGAAATTTTCCCCGATCCATCACCTGCCATCGGGTTACCCAATAGCGAATTCATTGAGTTGAGAAATAATTCTTCTAACCCAATTTCCCTTCGCCATTGGAAAATCAGCGATGGCAGTAGCACGGCAACGATCAATAGCGACTTTGTCCTGGAGCCGGGAGCGTACGTTATTATATGCCCTAACGCTGCCGCCGTTGCGTACAATCAATTCGGAAACGCCATTGGCGTTTCAAATTTCCCCTCACTCAACAATGATCGCGACCTCATTGTGCTTTATTCTCCCGAGGGGAAAATCATTCACGCCATAGAATACGCTGTGGATTGGTATCAAAATGACGTAAAGCGCGATGGAGGCTGGACGCTGGAAATGATCGATGTCTATAATCCCTGCGGAGGAAGTAATAACTGGAAAGCGAGTAATGATCCGAATGGCGGTACGCCCGGAAAAATAAACTCCGTGAATGGCTCCAATGCAGATGACCTGGCTCCTGCACTGCTGAGAACTTATACCATTGATAGTACAACCATAGTAGCAGTATTTGATGAATCGCTTGACAGCACTAGTGCAGCCTATGCCTCCCATTATAAGCTCGAAAAACTTGGAACGCCTTTCACCGCCAGCCCTGTGCCGCCACTTTTTTCAGAGGTGATTTTGCAATTCGGAAGCACCCTTTCGATAAACACTTCCTATCAGCTTACAGTCGCCAACATTGCAGATTGCGCCGGCAATCTAATTGGAATTCGTAATACCGCACTCGCCGCAATACCAGTACAGGAAAAACACTTCGATATCGCTATTAACGAAATTCTATTCAATCCGCCACCCGATGGATATGATTATATCGAATTGTATAACCGCAGCAACAAAACAATCGACCTCCAAAAATTATATATAGCAAACAAAAACGCCGCTGGAAATCTGACTAACAGCAAACAAATTTCAGATAAACCGTTACTGCTGTTCCCAAATACATATTGTGTAATATCGACAAATATTGACTGGTTGCGCAGTCATTATCCGCTAAAAGGTCACCCTCTATATATACAACTAACCGCCTTGCCTTCAATGCCGGATGATAAAGGTCATATTGTGCTTATCAATTTCCAGGGAGAAGTAATCGATCAACTGCAGTATGATAGCAAATGGCATTTCGCGCTGCTCGAAAACGAAGAAGGCGTGGCGCTCGAACGCATTAGTTATAATGACAGCACGCAAAACCGCAACAACTGGACATCCGCTGCGGCCACGGCCGGATATGGTACGCCGGGTTATCAGAATTCTCAATTCAGGGCAGATTTGCAGGCGCAGGGCGTGGTAACGGTTTCACCCAAAATATTTGCAGCTATCAACAATGAGTTTGCCACCATTCATTGTCAACTTGAGGAACCGGGCTATGTAATAAACATTCAAATTTTTGACGATAAGGGCCGGCCGGTGAGAAGACTAACCAGCAACACCACTATGGGAGAATCCGCCACATTCCACTGGGACGGTCTCGATGACCAGCGAAAACCTTTACCAATCGGGCACTACATAATATTAACAGAGGTGTTCAACCTGCAGGGGAAAACGAAAAAATATAAGAACGTTGTAACGCTGGCGGGCAAATTATGATGGTATTTTCAGGGCATTTACTCGCTCCGTGGCTCCCGGACAGGCGCTTCTGGAAAAGTTACAACGAGATTATAATGACACTGATGCTGGGAAGAAAATAGCATTGCAACTACTTCGCTGCTACACCAGCTCAATATCAAAGTTCACCAGATCAATAAACTGCTGAATGCGGTTATCGATGTCCTGTTTGCTGATTTCCTTCAGTCGCTGCGGGCCAAATTTTTCCACGCAATAAGAAGCCATGGCAGAGCCAACGATAATGCCGGTTTTCATATTGCCGAAAGAAATGTCTTTGGTGCGGGCAAGATGACCGATAAATCCGCCTGCAAAAGTGTCGCCAGCGCCGGTGGGATCAAACACTTCTTCCAAAGGCAGGGCGGGAGCAAAGAACACCTGGTCTTCGTGGAAGAGCAATGCGCCGTGCTCACCTTTCTTTATAACGAGGTATTTGGGACCCATTTTCAGAATTTCCCTGGCGGCTTTTACCAGCGAATATTGAGCGCTCAGTTGTCTTGCTTCGCTGTCATTGATCAGCAACACATCCACCATCTTCAACACCTGCTCTAGTTCGGGCATCGCAGTTTCCATCCAGAAGTTCATCGTGTCCATGGCAATCAGTCGCGGCCTTCTTTTCATCTGGTGAATCACCTTCATCTGTATCTTGGGATCGAGGTTGCCCAACATCAGGAATTCTGCTTCCTGGCTGGCCTCCGGCAATTTGGGATCAAAATCGAGCAGCACGTTCAGGTCGGTCACCAGGGTATCGCGGCTGTTCATATCCAGGTGATACTTGCCGCTCCAGAAAAATGATTTTTTATCAGGAACCACCTTCACTCCTTCCAGTTGCACGCCACGCTTTTGCAGTTCACTCAACTCTTCTTTGGGAAAATCGAAGCCCACAATCGATACCTGGTGAATCGGCTGCACAAAATTGCTGGCGGCATAAGCCACGTACGTGGCCGATCCTCCCACTACCTGCTCTGTCTTGGCAAAAGGCGTTTGAATGGCATCAAAAGCCATGGTTCCTACAACGATCAATGACATATTTGAGTTTTTCAGCCCGCAAACGTAAGAGAATATTGAAGAATGAACAAGGAAATTTGAACAGGGAAGTTTGAAGTTTATTATTTAGCATTCAACCTTCCCTGTTCCTTCTTCAGTCTTCCACCCGATTCGCGTTAGTAAGAATTTGAAAATATCCGCTAACATGCGTTAGCTTTGCATTATATTTGTTCTCCTTGAATTCACTATGGCAAAAATTAAAAGAAACCGGAACGGCACACGCAAAGATGTAATCATTGCCAAGGCGGCCAAACTATTTAGAGAAAAAGGATTCAGCGCCACCTCTATGCGCGACCTGGCTGAACACGTAGGAGTGGAAGCAGCCAGCCTGTACAACCATATCAGTTCGAAGGCAGAAATATTGCAGGAGATCTGCTTTAAGGTGGCCAACAACTTCCTGCAGCATATCGAAGAAGTGGATGCGGCTCACGACAGCGCCATCGCCAAGGTGGAGGCTATACTGCGCTTCCATATCCAGCAGATGATCGACAACTACGAAGAAGTGTATGTGAGCGACCGCGAGTGGAAACATCTTACCGATCCCTACCTGAGCAATATGCAGGGACAGCGCCGCGCCTACAGGCAGCGCATTGCTTCCATCATTGAGCAGGGTATACAACGCGGGGAGATCAAAAAGATCGATGCGCCTACCGTGGTACTGATCATGCTGCACGCTGTGAGTGGTATCGAAAGCTGGCACCGCAGTAAGAAAAAGATCGAGCCGAAAATGCTCGAAGACAATATGGTGCAGATACTGATCGAAGGTTTGCGCAACAAATAACCGTTCACCCTAAACATTGCTTGTCGTGGCTACTCATTTTCATAAACTACAAGTGGCTGACCTTCGCCGGGAAACCCCTGAATGTGTATCCATCGCTTTTGAGGTACCCGAAGAGCTGAAAAATAAATTTGCCTACAAGCAGGGGCAAAACATTACACTGCGCGCCTTCCTCGACGGGGAAGAACTGCGCCGCTCGTATTCCATTTGCACCAGTCCTTTCGAGAATGAGTTGCGCGTGGCAGTAAAACTGGCACCCTTCGGCCGTTTTTCTACCTGGGTAAATACTACTTTAAAGAAAGGCGACTATGTAGATGTGCTGGCACCGACGGGAAAATTTTATACTGAGCTCAACCCATCGCATAAGAAAAATTATCTCGCCTTTGCGGCCGGCAGCGGCATCACGCCCCTCATGTCCATTATAAAAACTACGCTGGCCACCGAGCCGCAAAGTAGTTTCACACTGGTATATGGCAACCGCAACCGCAGCAACATTATTTTCAAGGAAGAACTCGAAGCGCTGAAGAACCGCTATATCGACCGGCTCGCGATCCACTACATCCTCAGCCGCGAAAAGACCGAAGCGGAAGTTTATTACGGGCGAATCAATGCCGATAAACTGAATCAACTCAGCGAAAAACTGATCAACGTCGCAAAGGCCGATGACATCTTCATCTGCGGTCCCGAAGAAATGATTTTCAGTATCAAAAACTGGCTGATTGAAAAAGGTATTGACCAGCGCAAAATTCATTTTGAGTTATTCACCACGCCCGGCCAGTCTTCGGCCATGCGTAAAGAACAACTGACCTCGCCCACTGAAGTGGCGGGCAAGACCAGCAAGGTAACCGTTAAGCTCGACGGCATTTCATTTTCCTTCGATCTTCCCTTCGATGGCGATACCATTCTTGAAGCCGCACTCAAACAAGGCGCCGACCTGCCTTACTCCTGCAAAGGCGGCGTGTGTGCTACCTGCAAAGCGCGACTGCTTGAAGGAAAAGTTGATATGGACGTTCACTATGCGCTGGAACAGGAAGAAATTGATGAGGGATATATACTCACCTGCCAGAGTCACCCGCGCAGTGAAGAAGTGAAGGTGGATTTTGATATAAAATAAATCTCCAACCGGTGACGAGTAAGCGCTCAGGGATTCACATCAAACTTTTATTGCTAACAGTTGTTAGCTAAATAGTAAAAAGTTATCTTTACCACTTAAAGCCGCTGAATATGTCCATTAAGGATTTGGAAAAGATTTTCCTCGATAAAATCGAGAAGGAAATCAAGATTGAGCCGAAGGACTGGATGCCGGAGCAGTATCGCAAGACGCTGATCAGGCAGATTTCGCAGCACGCGCACAGCGAAGTGGTAGGCATGTTGCCCGAAGGCAACTGGATAACGCGTGCCCCGACACTGAAGCGCAAAGCCATTTTATTGGCGAAAGTACAGGACGAGGCAGGACATGGGCTTTATCTTTATTCAGCAACGGAAACACTGGGCGTAAGCCGCGAGCAGACCATCAACGACCTGCACAGCGGAAAAGCAAAATATTCATCCATTTTCAACTACCCCACGCTTACCTGGGCCGATATCGGCGCTATTGGCTGGCTGGTGGATGGCGCAGCCATACTAAACCAGGTAATGTTGTGCCGAACATCGTACGGTCCTTATGCACGCGCTATGGTAAGGATTTGTAAAGAAGAAAGTTTTCACCAGCGCCAGGGCTTTGAAATTCTGCTCACGCTTAGTCGCGGTACCGATGTGCAAAAAGCGATGTGCCAGGACGCAGTGAACCGCTGGTGGTGGCCCTCGCTGATGATGTTTGGTCCGCACGACAGCGAATCAACCCACAGCGAACAAAGCACGCAGTGGAAGATCAAGCGCATGAGCAACGACGAACTGCGCCAGAAATTCGTGGACATGATTGCCGAGCAGGCAAAAATTCTCAACGTTACCCTGCCCGATCCTGAACTGAAATGGAATCCCGAAAGAAATCATTATGATTTTGGTGAAATTAACTGGGAAGAATTCTGGAATGTGGTGAAAGGGAATGGCCCCTGCAACAAACAGCGCCTCGATGCCCGACGCAAAGCCTGGCAGGAAGGCGAATGGGTGCGGCAGGCCGCTGCCGTGCATGCAGAAAAAAGAAAGGCGAGAGAAACACAACAGGTTGCCTGATACTCAAGTGGAATTCTTCGCGTGGGATTTCTACGAAAAACATGGAGTTGTAAGTGGGATATTCAAGTTGTACACACAGTAAACGGTTAGAAAAATGAAAAACTTCATCCTCAAATACTACTACGGCGATATCCCGGAAGACAAATCCGGCGGCGCAGCCGACGCCCGGCAAACCGCCACACAAAGCGACTGGCCGCTGTGGGAAGTATTCATCCGCAGCAAACAAGGCCTCGATCATAAACACGTGGGCAGCCTGCATGCCGCCGATGCGCAGATGGCCATCGAAAATGCCCGCGATGTGTATACGCGCCGCATGGAAGGCGTGAGCATCTGGGTGGTGGAAAGCAAATACATTCATGCTTCCAACCCCGAAGAAGCGGAATCATTTTACGAACCCGCCAGCGANAAAGTATATCGCCACCCCACCTTTTACAATNTGCCCGATGAAGTAAAACACATGTAAACTATGAGCAATAACCGCCAGATACTATCCGATTATGTGCTGCACCTGGCCGATAACGCCCTGATACTTGGTCAGCGCAACAGCGAATGGTGCGGCCATGGACCGGTATTGGAACAGGATATTGCCATCACCAATATTTCACTCGACCTCATAGGACAGGCGAGAAGTCTTTACCAATACGCCGCGCAATTGATCGGCAACGGCGCCACCGAAGATAGGTTGGCCTACCTGCGCGACGCGCGGGAATTCAGGAACTGCCTGCTCGTGGAATTGCCCAGGGGCGACTGGGCGGTGACCACTTTGCGCCAGTTTTTCTTCAGCGCTTATCAAATGCTTTTGTTTCAGCAAATGCTGCACTCGAGCGATACAACGCTTGCCGCCATCGCAGAAAAATCGCTGAAGGAAGTAACTTACCATGTGCGCTGGAGCAGCGAGTGGGTGATTCGTCTCGGCGATGGCACGGAAGAAAGTCATAACCGCATGGAAAATGCCCTGGCCGATCTTTGGGCATTCACCGGCGAGTTGTTTGTGCCTTCGGATTATGAAAAATCTGTTGCCGATAATGGCATTGGTGTAGATGTAAGCAGTCTGAAAGATAACTGGCTGCAGAAAGTGCAGGATGTTTTCAACGAAGCAACACTAACCATACCCACCACCACCTGGTTTCAAAGCGGTGGTAAAGAAGGCATTCATACCGAACATCTCGGCTATTTACTGGCCGACCTGCAATTTTTACAAAGAGCTTACCCCGGTATGGAGTGGTAAAACAAATTTGATTTGGCAACAAACACCAACATATCAACCCAGCAAATCTGGTCATTACTTGAAAAAGTAACCGACCCGGAAATTCCTGTGCTTTCTATCATTGACCTTGGAATAGTGAGGGCTGTCAACCACAGTGAGGAAAGCGGCGAGACCGAGATTGTGATCACGCCCACCTATTCAGGTTGCCCTGCTATGGATGTGATCAGGATGAACATCCGTATGACGCTGCTGGAGCATGGAATAGAGCAGGTGAAGATCACCACCGTACTCTCGCCAGCATGGACCACAGACTGGATGAGCGAGGCGGGTAAAGAAAAATTGCGGGCCTATGGTATTGCTCCCCCCAATCCCAGTCAGCAGGTTTGCGATATGAAATTGTTTGCCGAAGAATCGGTGCAGTGCCCGCGTTGCGGCTCATACAGCACGCGGCGCGTAAGCGAGTTTGGTTCCACCGCCTGCAAATCGCTTTACCAGTGCAATGCCTGCCACGAGCCTTTTGATTATTTCAAATGCCATTAACATAATCATGTCATCAATTCTGTTTGCGATCGAAGAAGGTGTGGGCATCATCACGCTCAACCGTCCCGACAAATTAAATGCCTTCAACCGCGACATGTCGCTGCTGCTGCAACAAAAGCTCGACGAATGCGCGGCGGACCAATCGGTGCGCTGTGTTTATATCACGGGCGCGGGTAAGGGATTTTCGGCGGGGCAGGATCTGCAGGAAGTAACCGATCCCAACGGTCCGGGTATGAAACCGATACTGAGCGAACACTATAATCCCATCATCACGCGCATACGCAAAATTGCCAAGCCCATGCTGGCCGCGGTCAATGGTGTGGCTGCGGGCGCAGGCGCCAATATTGCGCTGGCCTGCGATGTGGTGGTGGCCGCGCAGTCGGCTTCGTTTATACAGGCATTTTCCAAACTGGGACTTATACCCGACAGTGGCGGTACCTTTATTTTACCCAGGCTAATAGGCTGGCAAAAGGCAAGCGCGCTGATGATGCTGGGCGACAAAGTGCCCGCTGCCGCGGCAGAACAGATGGGTATGCTCTATAAAGTTTTTCCCGACGAAACCTTTGCCGCCGAAAGCAGAAAACTCGCCCTTACCCTGGCGCAAATGCCCACTAAAGGACTGGCTTATACCAAAGAAGTGTTGAACCAATCCATGAGCAATAACCTGGACCAACAACTGGCGCTGGAAGATACTTACCAGCAGAAAGCCGCTGTGACCAGCGATTTTAAAGAGGGATTGAATGCATTTCTCGAAAAAAGACCCGCTATCTTTAAGGGCGAATAATTGAAAAATATGGCTCAACCCACTACTCCCGCATCTGTTGTGGATGCAATGATGGAAAAAGACCGCTTCAGCCAATGGCTGGGTATCAAAGTGCTGGAAGTGCAGGAAGGCTACAGCAAGGTGCAAATGACTGTGCGCCCCGAAATGGTCAATGGTTTTGGCATTGTGCACGGTGGCATTCCATTTTCGCTGGCCGACAGCGCCTTTGCTTTTGCCTGCAATAACCGGAATAATATTTCAGTGGCGCTCGACGTGACCATCACCTTTATGAAGGCAGTGAATGCCGGCGACGTGCTCACAGCCGAAGCCAAAGAAATACACAATGGCCGCACCACCGGCGTGTACATCATCGCCATTCATAACCAGAAAAATGAGCAGGTCGGGTTTTTCAAAGGCACCTGTTTCCGCACCGGCAAGCCCATGATCAACGCGCAAGGCTTATGATTTACGCATTCAAAGGTTTCATACCAGTTGTGCATCCCTCTTCCTTCGTTCACCCGCTGGCAGCGGTTACCGGTAATGTTATTATCGGGAAAAATGTGTACGTAGGTCCGGGGGCAGCCATCCGAGGCGACTGGGGCGGCATCATTATCGAAGACGGCTGCAATGTGCAGGAAAACTGTACCATTCATATGTTTCCCGGCGTGACGGTGGTGCTGAAAGAAGCCGCGCATATTGGTCACGGTGCTATTATTCACGGAGCAGTTATAGGGAAAAATTGCCTGGTGGGTATGAACAGCGTGATCATGGATGAAGTAGAACTCGGCGATGAGTGCATCGTAGGCGCGTTAAGTTTTGTAAAAGCAGGAGAAAAAATTCCAAAGCGCAGTTTGCTCGCCGGCAATCCGGCGAAGATCATCAAAGAAGTGAGCGATGAGATGATAAAATGGAAATCCGACGGCACGGCGCTATACCAGGCTTTGCCAAAGGAAATGCAGGAATACTGTCAGCCCTGCGAACCACTCAAAGAAATGCCGGCCAACCGGCCCAAACAGGATGAGCTGTATAAAACCTGGAAATCCATCAGAAATGGTTAAACGTTTCAAAGCATAAAAAGCACCTTTATATGCGACAATTATTCCTTTTCCTTCTGGTGACATTATCATTAAACTGTTTTTCGCAAACCCTGGTAAGAAAAGATTTCATCGTTAAAGTGGTCAGCACCTTCCCTAAACGCGAAGATGTGCTGACTAAAGAGTATGCCAAATTCGAAAACTTCTTTCCCCTGGCCATTTTGGAATTGAGCAGCGAAGACACTACCCTGCAAATTCCCATTATCTATACATTTTTACAGTATAGGCAGGAAACAACGAAATATTTCCTGGAAGATGAGCATTGCAGTAAGTACAGCATGAAATGGCAAGACGGGCGCTGGCAACCTGCCTTTACGTCGCAAGCGTTGACATTGACGGGGCAGTATCCAAAGTTTCTTGAGAAAGCCAAAGAAAAATACAAACTTGCCTCCGGCAAGACTCTTCCTCTTATCCTGACCAGCTATCCCGAATGGTGGCAAGGCGATGAAACGCCCAAATCTAAATCAGGTCTGCCCATGACCTTCATCTGCCAGATCGATACCTACGATTTGGTAGATGATGACGCGCGACTCTATGTCTTTTACGACCCCGCCAGCCAAACCATAAAATTCATTTACCAACGCGATTAAATTCCAATCCACCAAATCCTTGCCATCTGCGTAGTCCATTCTAGTCCGAGATCCCAAAGATCCCCTCAAATCCGTCCCATCCCCATTATCTTTGCCACTCCATGGAGAAATCAAATTTTGTTGACCAGATCAGGATCTACTGCAAAAGCGGGCATGGCGGCGCGGGGAGTAAGCATTTTATGCGCACCAAGTTTAACCCCACCGCAGGTCCTGATGGCGGTAATGGCGGTCGTGGCGGTCATATCATTTTACGGGGCAACAAAAACCTCTGGACGCTTCTTCACCTTCGCTACTATAAAAATGTGATCGCGGAAAACGGGCAGCCGGGCAGCAAAAACAGGCGCACCGGCCGCGATGGCAAAGACATTATCATTGAAGTGCCGCTGGGCACTATCGCGCGCGATGAAGAGACTGGAAAAAAAGAAGCAGAAATACTCGAACATGGCCAGGAAATAATCTGGATTCGCGGAGGCCGCGGCGGCCTGGGCAATGCCGCATTCGCCACTCCCACTAACCAGGCGCCCGAGCACGCGCAACCCGGCGAGCCAGGAGAAGAAAGCTGGAAAGTGCTGGAGCTGAAAGTGCTGGCCGATGTGGGTTTGGTTGGATTTCCTAATGCAGGTAAATCCACTTTGTTATCGGTGATGACCGCGGCCAAACCCAAGATCGCCGACTATGCCTTTACCACTATCACGCCGCAACTGGGGATGGTGGAATACCGCGATGGCAGAAGTTTTTGCATGGCCGATCTTCCCGGTATCATCGAAGGCGCGGCCGAAGGAAAAGGATTGGGTCACCGGTTTCTGCGTCATATCGAACGCAACCCCGTATTGTTATTCCTGATTCCTGCCGACAGTCCCGATCACAAAAGGGAGTTTGATATACTGGTACATGAACTGGAGAAATACAATCCCGAGTTGCTGCACAAACAATTTATCATTGCCATCAGCAAGAGCGATCTGCTCGATGACGAGCTGAAAGCAGCTATTGCAAAAGAATTCCCCGAACACCTGAAACCTGTTTTTATCTCCTCCATCACGCAGCAAGGACTAAGCGAACTGAAAGACCTGTTATGGGAAACCTTGAATAAATAGTAACTTGGTAGCCTGATCGACCTTAAAATATAACCATTAACCTTCTTATGACAAACATGTACTCGCCGCGCAGGGAGCGGCTGCTTACGTTTTTCCGCAACATCTTTCGTTCGCTTTTCGTTTTCTTCCCTGGTGTTATCTTCCTTGTTTTAACCATCGTGGCCTTCTGGGATCTTTCGCAGGGCGAAGATCTGATGGTGCTGGCCACCGAGCAAACATGGTTTTTCATTTTCTTTGAAATACTACTCACCTTCCTGGTGCTCGTGAGCTGGTACTCCGCGCGCATCGTGGCCAATGCCAAAAAGAACAGTCCTAATACACCACCAGGCTACCTCGACGATAAATATTACACCCACGTGCCACGCTTCATCGGGTTTTCTTTTTTCACTATCATATTGCTGGCATTTGCGCAAACGCCGTTTTTTACGCAGGCCAGTGTGCCCAAATGGGTTTTTTACGTGTTGCTGGCCTTGTCGCTTCCTTATTACAGGATGCTGACCAGGTTTTTCACGCGGCGCTTCCGGGTTATAAAACCCAACACGCTCTTTTGGGCAACCATTGCACTGATAGCTGTCAGCACCATCATCTTAACTGTAAGCGTGGGCAGGTATACCTGGCCGGTACTGGTGCTGATGGTGATATTGTTGCTGGTGTTGCAGGCATGTTTCCTGATACTGGTAATTACCCGAAGACAGGTGCTGGACCAGGAAGCGATTAAAGGAGCGCCCCAACCCAAACCTTTCAACAAATGGGCAAAAAAGTCTGCCGATTTTGCGCAACTGCCGAGCGCGGAAGTGAATTTTCATTTTGGTTTTTTGATAATCTGCCTCATCGCTTTGGTGATATACCTGCTCAGCATGTTCAATATCCGTTTCGCGGTCATGCTCGGTAGTTTTCCTTTTGTACTATTGGCCTTTGGCGTGCTGCTGGGTGTGGGATTTCTGCTTACTTCTATTTCCATACGCATCGGGCTGAACGTGCATTTCATCATCATCTTCTTTGTATTTCTGTTCGGCACCTGGGTAGAGCGGCATCGCGTGGATTTACTGGAAAGAGAACCGGCTGCGGAACGTCCGTTCATAAACCGGGCGGGGTTAAAGGAATATTTTCTGAAATGGATAGAAGAAAGAGATTTGCTGATTGACCGGTCCAGCGAGTTCCCGGTTTATTTTGTTTTATCAGATGGTGGCGCTTCGCGCTCAGGTTATTGGGTGGCGTCGGTGCTGGGAAAGCTGGAAGACACTACGCAACGGAAATTCTCCAAACACCTGTTTTGTCTTTCGGGTGCCTCGGGCGGAAGCGTGGGCAATGCGGCTTTCTTTTCTTTACTGAAAGAGGCCGGTGATCGTCCGCGCCCTGCTGACGACAAAACATTTTACCAGGCGGGGCGCGAATACCTGCGCAGCGATTTTCTCACCTATACACTCAGCCGCATGCTCGGCTACGATTTCTTCATACAATTGTGGCCTTTCGAAACTTCCCGGGACCGCGCCAAAGCCTTGACCGAAGCACTGGAAGAGGCGCCGCCGGAAGGCGTGCTGCTGAAATCAAAATTGGCCCTGCCGCTCTCTTCAGTGGCTGTGTATAAAGACAGCATACGTACCGATCTGCCCATCATTTGCATCAATGCCACGCGCATGCAGGATGGTCAGCCCTCGGTGATCAGCACCATTGATATTGATCCCGCCATTTTCAGTAACCGTGTGGATGTGCTCGACAAACTGCAGCCCGGAAAAGATATGAAGCTGAGCACGGCCGTGGTATTGGGTGCCAGCTTCCCTTATGTGAGTCCGGCAGGCCGCATTGACGAAACACGTGTATTGCGAAATGGAGAACTGGTGACCAGGCCGAATTACTTTGTGGATGGCGGATACGTTGACAATTCCGGCGCAGGTGTTGTGTTTGAAATGATCAACAAACTTGGCTCCTGGCGCGACTCCATTGCTACGCAACCGGAGAATAGTGTTTTATCCGATCGTGTAAAAAAACTCTCATTTTACGTTTTGCATATCAGCAATGGCCGCAGCGGAGAGTTATTGTTAAGAAAAGTAAACCCGTTCGTAAACGACCTCGCCGCGCCATTGAAAACGCTGGTGGGTTCGTATAACGTGCAAACCAGTTTCAACGACAGCCGGCTGAAAAACTACCTGCGTACCGAATACCGCAACGATGATCATTATAAATCTATCAACCTGTACCGGCAAATGGAACCACTTACCTATTCCATGAACTGGGTGATATCGGGACGTACGCTGGATAGTATGGATGTAAGACTTCACTCCGAAGAAGTAAATAAATATTTCGGCAACATTATTAAGGAGCTGAACTCTCCCTAAAAACTTGCGCGAAAACCTATTTCACCGGCGCATTATCCTTCCACCGCCACAAATACATACAAGCATAAGTTCTGTATGGACTCCATTTTTTCGAAATCTGCAGCATCTTTTCCCTGAAAGCTTTCTTATCCTCTCTGTCCAGCTTATACAACGCTATCATCGCATTCTGTATCCCCAAATCATCTATCGCAAACACATCTTCGCGGCCGAGTGCAAACATCAGCAGCATCTCAACCGTCCATCTGCCCACGCCTTTTATCTGCGTGAGATAGGCAATCACTTCCTCATCACTCATCTTGTTTATTTTCTTCAGTTCCATACCCTGCTCAATAGCGAAGCGGGCTACGTTTTGAACGTAATTTACTTTTGCGTTGGAAAGACCAATGTCACGCAACGTGGCCGGAGGGGTGTCCACAATCTGTTGCGGCGTAGGTTCTTTGCCGCCATATAAATCGAGAAAACGCTGGTAAATAACGGCCGCCACTTTCGTGGAAAGCTGCTGGCTCATGATGGAAGCGCAAAGATAAGTGCAGAGGTTTTTTCGCTTCTTCAATACCAGCTCGCCGTTTTGCCCGATCAGTTTTTTGAATCGTTTGTCTTTGCTTAAATGAATAATATGTGACATTTCATGGCTATTTTTCTAATTCCTAACTTGAATTTATAAACTTTCAATGAACAGGGAAATAATTTTAACCGCGGATGGCTCGGCGTCTATACAAATCGCTTCTCAAAACGTAACGTATCATTCACGGCATGGCGCCCTTACCGAATCGATGCACGTGTTTATCGAAGCAGGCTATTTGTATTGGCAGCAGCAGGTGAAAGAGAAAAATGACTGCGCAGTTTTCGAAATGGGGTTTGGAACAGGCCTTAACGCATTGCTCACACTTACTGAAGCAGAAGAATTTCAGTGCCGCACAAAATATACCACCGTTGAGTTATTTCCTTTAGAAAAAGAAATTACTGGCCGGTTAAATTATCCTGATCCTACAAATGCATTAGATAAATTGCACGCATGTGATTGGGAAAAAGAAATTGCCATCACTTCCTTCTTTTCTCTTAAAAAAATAAATACATCGCTGCAGGATTTTACGACAGGCGAAGAATTCGATATCATCTACTACGATGCCTTTGCGCCCAATGCGCAGCCGGAACTCTGGACAAAAGAAATGTTTGAAAAACTATATGCAATGCTGCATCCGGGCGGACTGCTGGTAACATACTGCAGCAAAGGCGAGGTGCAACGCGCCATGAAAGCAGCAGGTTTTGCCATTGAAAAATTACCCGGACCTCCGGGCAAGCGGGAAATGATACGCGCACAAAAGGCTTATTCAAAGGTATAACTTACACTGCCGTCTTTCTCATCCTTCAATTGAATACCCAGGGCCTGCAATTGCTGCCTTATTTTATCTGATGTGGCATAGTCTTTACGCGCCTTCGCCTCTTTACGGATTTCGATCAGCAGGTTGATGACGCCAGACAGTTTGCCGTCGTCTTTTTCTTTTTCCTGCTTCAGGCCGAGAATATCTTCGAGATATAAGCGGAAATAATTTTTAAACAATTCCACAGTTCCCCGCCCGATGGCATTCGCGGGAATATGTTTGTCTTTGATGCCATTGATAATGGGCACCAGTTCAAACATATTGGCCAGTACCTTGGCCGTGTTGAAGTCGTCGTTCATGAATTCATCAAACTCCAGCAACAGCTTTTTCACTTTTTCTTCGTGGGCCTTATCACTGCCGGTTTCGGGAAAACTATCCAAAGGCATTTTCAGCAAAATCTCGTATGCTTCCCACAAGCGCTTCAATCCTTTTTCTGCCGCCTTCAATGCTTCGTTGCTGAAGTCGAGCGTGCTGCGGTAATGCGTTTGCAAAATGAAGAAGCGGATGGTCATGGGCGAGTACGCCTTCTCCAGCAAGGGGTGATCGCCGCTGAACATTTCGGTAAGCTTGATCACGTTGTTGTAGCTCTTACCCATCTTGCGCCCGTTGATGGTGATCATATTGTTGTGCATCCAGTAACGCACGGGCGGCACATGGTTGCAGATGCTGCTTTGCGCAATCTCGCTCTCGTGGTGGGGAAACTGCAGGTCCATACCACCACCATGTATATCGAATTGTTTGCCGAGATATTTCGTGCTCATGGCCGAGCATTCAATATGCCAGCCGGGATAACCAACACCCCATGGGCTTGGCCAGCGCATGATGTGTTCGGGTGCTGCTTTTTTCCAGAGTGCGAAATCGGCTTTATCTCTTTTTTCTTCCTGTCCTTCCAGTTGACGGGTAGTTTCCAACAAATCTTCCATCACGCGGCCGCTCAGTTTGCCATAGTCGTGAGAAGCCGCATATTTTTTCACATCAAAGTATACCGAGCCATTTACCTCGTAGGCATATCCTTCTGCAATCAGCTGCCTGATCATTTCAATCTGTTCTACGATATGTCCGGTAGCAGTGGGTTCAATGCTGGGGGGAATGGTGTTGAACTGCTCCATTGCCCAATGAAACAGGTTGGTATATTTCTGCACCAGTTCCATAGGCTCCAGTTTTTCGAGCACGGCTTTCTTAGCAATCTTGTCTTCTGCCTCGCGTCCTTCTTCTTCAAAATGGCCGGCATCGGTGATGTTTCTCACATAACGCACTTTATAACCCAGGTGCGTGAGGTAGCGATACACCACATCGAAAGTGATATATGGACGGGCATGCCCCAAATGACTTTCGCCGCTTACGGTTGGTCCGCACACATACATGCCTACATGACCTGGCGTAATGGGTTTAAATACTTCCTTTTGCCTTGAATAAGAGTTGTATATCTTCAGTTCGCTCATAAAACCGCCCGAATTTAGGGAAAAGTTGGGTGGCGAAGTTAAGTCAATTAGTCCTCTGCCGGTAACCGCACATCAGCCACAATGGGGTAATGATCAGAATATGGCAAGCGGACGCGCTTACACTGTACAATTTCGAAGGCCTTGTCGGCAATGATGTAGTCGATACGCAGGGTCGGCGACAGCCGGGCAAAAGTGCGACCCAGTCCGCTACTGCTGCGGATAAATGCGTCTTTGCGGTCGCCTTTTATGCGGAAATAGGTGTAGGAATTGGGCACGTCGTTAAAGTCGCCGCACACGATCTCGGGGTAAGGGCTGGCATCGAGGTGTTCCCTCACCAGGTCGGCCTGGTAGCCGCGCAGGGTATAACCCTGTTTCAGCTTGCGGATGATGGATTTGGACGCTTCTATCAGGCTGTCGTCAACCGACTTAATGATCTCCAGGTTGCGGTAATCATTGCTTTGGAAAAGCACCGATTGCAGATGGGTGGTAAAAATGCGTATTTTCCTGCCATTCACGTCAATATCCGTGGCGATCAGGCTTTCCGAAGCACGTTTGCTGTCGGGACCGGGATAGCGCATGCGCATGGTATCGGTGATGGGAAACCGCGAAAATATAGCTACTCCCACTTCATAAGGTCCATTTTTTCGCCCATAGTCAATTACGCGGTAAGAGTAGGGGTAATTGAGGTCTTTGATGGCCCGCTCATTGCTGAGTCCCTTATTGCGGCCCGGCTCCAGGAATTCCTGGAAACAAAGTATGTCGGCATTCTGCTGGCGGATATAGTCCAGCATTTTCTGTCGGTTTTCCTTATTGTTCTTTTCGTGCGCGCCAAACCATTCCACGTTCCAGCTGAGAATGCGTATATCACCTTCCCGTTTTTCTTCGTGGAAACGATCGTTGAAATGAAATCCGAATACTACGAGAATATTTGAAAATCCCAGTATTAAGGCGGTTAAAGGCAATAAAGCCCATTTGCTGCGCAGCAGCACCCACAGCAGCATGAACAGAAATACGATGACCGACAGGAAAGGGAAGAAAAGACCGAGTATAGATAAAAACCACCAGGCTGAGGGATGGAGATAACCATTGATGCAAGACAATAAGAATAGTACGACCGCCCCGATATTGACTATAATGAGGATGCGCTTACCAAGTTTACGTACAAAAGGGGCCATAGGTAAAATTACTGGTCATCGTCTTCAGCCGCGCGCTTTAAAATTTCACGTTCTTCATCGGTCAGGAAGCGATAGCCTTGTTGATTGATTTTATCCAGAATTTCGTCAATCCTTTTTTGAGTGATGTTGGGAATTTTTTTATACGGTTGCGCATGAGTGGATTTATAGTGCAGTTCGTATTTAGCTGTTTTTTTCCAGTTGGCTTTATCCGGATTAAACAGGTTGCTGATCCATTTGAAGAAATTGTTCATAGGTACACTCCAGTCTTTTCCGCGCCGCAGGCGCATCACAAATAAAAATCCCGTTGCTCCGCCAGCAACATGACTGATGAAATGGGCGCTGTTGCCGCCAGCCAGTCCGGCCATATCGATAATGATAAAAATAACAGACAATACCCATAGCGGAATGCCGCCGTTGAGCATGGGAAAGATCCTGTAATCGGGCGCCAGTGCTGTGGTGGCGATGGCCAGTGCCATAACGCCTGCCGATGCTCCCTGCAGCGGTGCTGCGGTAGCTGCTACGGCCGCCAGTTTGGGAAAAATATTGTTGGCGAGCAAAAAGAAGAATCCGCCCACCAATCCGCCATAGATGAAGACGGGTATCATCTTGCTGTTGCCTGAAAGGTCCTGCAGTATATAGCCAAATGCCGCGATCCATAGCAGGTTGCCGAGCATGTGCAGCACGCCATCGTGCACAAACATATGAGTAAGGATGGTCCACGGGCGGGTCATCATGTTGTCGAAATCGGCGGGCAGCAGAAACCAATTAAGGATGTTTTTGTAGTAGGCTTGAATATCGAGGCCGGTAAGGCGGTAAACCAGGGCAATGAATTGGAAAATGCAAAAGATAATCGCCAGCATGCCAATCAGCACTATCAGGGAATTGCCATCTTGTCCCAGTCCCATTTTTTTCCTGTAGCGGTCTTCTTGCAGCACGGAGCGAATTTTTTATGAATTTACAAAACAGTTCCAAACATAGCCGGTAGTGTGGAAGCCCGACGTTTATTTAACAGATCAAACGCCAGTAAGGTTGCTAATAAAAGCGCCGGCGGTTGGTTTTATTCCAGTACATCACCAATAAAATGCCTATTCCGGCACCTCCGAGGTGAGCCCAGTGAGCTACGTTGTCGCCGGCGGAGTTGCGAATACCTGCAAAAAGCTCCACGGCAGCATATATGATCACAAACCATTTGGCCTTTATGGGGAAAAGAAAATAAATATAAATGAGGCTATTGGGGAACAGGTATCCAAATGCCGCAAGGACGCCAAAGACTGATCCTGACGCGCCTACGGTGACACCATTGATGCGAAACCTGTCGGAATACAGAAGCAATTGCTGCTGTTCATAGGGCAAAGTCTTAAACGCCTCCCAAACCGGTTGCATTTCGAAATACAAAACCAGTAAATGCAGTGCACCGGCGCCAATGCCGCATACCGTATAAAATATGAGAAAACGTTTGGCACCCCACAGGTTTTCCAAAGTGGCGCCGAACATCCATAAAACGAACATGTTGACAAACAGGTGACCGAAACCACCATGCATGAACATGTACGTGACAAGCTGATGAGGCCTGAAGTATACTGAATGCACATCATGCAGGGCAAACAGGTGGGTGAAAGGAAAAGATGGACTATTTTCAAAAGTCATCTGTGCAAAAAACACCAGCACATTTGCTATCAGCAAATTTTTGATCACCGGTGGCATCATTTGAAACCCGCCTGGTCTGAATTCTGTCATGCCTGATTATTTATCAAAGTTCATTTTAATCGGTTACTGCAATTCCTCACCTTTTTAATTTCAGCTGCACTACATTTTCGATATGATGCGTATGGGGAAACATATCTACCGGCTGCACCTTTGTCACGTTATATTTTTCACCAAGCAGGTTAAGATCTCTTGCTTGTGTGGCCGGGTTACAACTGACATAAACCACCACGGGCGCTTCCATATCCAGTATTTTCTTCACCAGTTTTTCATGCATGCCCGCGCGCGGCGGATCGGTAATGATCACATCGGGACGGCCATGTGCCGCAAAGAATTGATCATTGCAAATATCAATAACATCGCCCGAATAAAAATGCGCATCGCCGATATTATTGAGTTTTGCATTTTCTTTTGCATCCTCGACCGCCTCGGCCACTGTCTCCACGCCTATGATCTTCGCTGCGCCATCGCTCACAAACAGCCCGATGCTGCCGGTACCGCAATACAGGTCATAAACAACTTCTTTGCCTGTTAGTTCGGCAAAATCGCTTGTTACCTGGTACAGTCGCTCCGCCTGGCGGGTATTGGTCTGGAAAAATGATTTGGGACCAATTTTGAAATACAACTCCTTGCCATTCGCAGTCGTCAGTTTCTCCGTGATATACCCTTTACCCATATACACCTGCGGCTGCAGATCGTAAATGGTATCGTTCCATTTTGGATTGATGGTGTATAATAAAGTGGTGATACCCGGAACGGCCTGAAGCAAATGATCAAAGAGCTGGCGACGATCATTTTCTTCGTCATGACCAAAACAAACATTCACCATCACTTCGCCGGTGGTAGTGATGCGAATGATGAGATTGCGCAGCCAGCCGCTATGCGCCCTAATGTCGTAAAACGAATAACCTTGTTGCAGCGCAAACGCGCGAATAGTATTCTTGATGGCGTTAACGGGTTCAGGCATCAGGTGACAGGTATATATATCAATCACCTTATCGAAGAGCCGCGGCACATGAAAACCCAATGCATTTTCCTGCGGAATTATTTCCTTATTGCTGATCTCAGAAGGCAGCAGGTAGCGCTTATTACTGAAAGTAAATTCCAGTTTATTACGGTAATGTGTATGGCCTGTGCAACCCATGATGGGTTGAAAGGGCGGCAACTCTATTTTCCCGATGCGCCGAAGATTTTGTTCCACTTCATGCTGCTTATACTGCAGTTGCTTTTCATAAGGCAGCATCTGCCATTTGCAGCCGCCGCAGATGCCAAAATGCCGGCAAAACGGGTCCACGCGGTCATTGCTATAAGTGTGAAAACGGATAGCCCTGCCCTCGCTCCATTCCTTTTTGTTTTTCGATAACTGCACGTCCACCACATCGCCAGGCACGGCGCCTTCTATAAACACCACTTTGCCATCAATGCGACTGATGGCCTTCCCTTCCGCCGCATAGTCCGACACCAGCACCTGTTGCAATACCACGTTCTTTTTTCTCATGGCGCAAAGATAAGTTTCCGGACTTACCTTAGCCTATGCTTTCAACCTTAACATCACCCAAATACCGGGGCATCATGTATATGCTGGTGGCGGCCCTGGGATTTTCGCTGATGGGCGGTTTTGCCAAAGTGCTGCGCGGCTCCTTCAACGCCACGCAACTGGTGTTTTACCGAAACCTGACCGGGCTCATCTTTTTATCGTACAGCTTTTTCGCATATCCTATTCAACAAAAGGGCGGCAGGCTGAAACTGCTGATTGCGCGCGGACTCATGGGCACCGTGGCGCTCTATACGCTGCTGTATAATATTCTGCATATCCCTCTCGGCTCCGCGCTTACGTATAACACAACAAACACGCTGTTTATCGCGCTGTTGTCTTTTTATTTATTAAAAGAAAAACTGAATGCCGTTGCATGGTTTTGCATACTCGTGGGTTTTTCGGGCGTGTTGCTGATTTATAATCCGAGGCTTGATTTCGGTTTGAAATATCATATTGTAGGATTGATATGCGGCTTTACCTCTGCGATGGCGTACTTGTCGGTAAGCTCGCTGAATAAATATTACGACACAAGAATTATCGTGTTATCCTTCTTGCTGAGCGGCATCATCTTGCCGGGTATCGGTATGTTACTGCACAGCATTGGCGGTGTGCCCACCGATGAATTTTTTGTGAGCGAATTGCTCCTGCCCCGGGGTATTGAATGGTTTTACGTGTTGGGCATGGGCGGCACTGCCCTGTTGGGGCAATATTTCGTGACGAAAGCCTACGCTAATGACAAGGCGGGCATTGTCTCCGCGATTGGATATAGCAATATCGTGTTTGGCCTCCTGATCGGAGTGATTTTAGGAGACGATCTCCCGGGTTTGCGAAGCCTGGCAGGTATTGCGTTGGTGGTTGGCAGCGGTGTGATGATATCGTTAACGAAAAAATGAGGGTGGAAATTAACCCTTCTTTTCCTCATACTTCCTTTCCGCCTCTTTCGCCTTCTCGAAATCCAATACCACCCCATTAATACAATATCTCAGACCTGTGGGCGGTGGGCCATCTTCAAACACGTGACCGAGGTGCGATTTGCAGCGGCCGCACATCACTTCGGTTCTCACCATGCCGTGCGAATGATCGGGCGCGTATATGATGCTGCTCTTACTGATAGGTTGATAGAAGCTGGGCCAGCCGCAGCCGCTTTCAAATTTCGTATCGCTCTTGAAAAGCGGGTTGCCGCAGGCGGCACAGTAGTAGGTGCCTACTTCTTTGCTGTGTTCATAAGGACTGCTGCCCGGAGGCTCGGTGCCTTTGAGCCGGGCGATATAATACACTTCGGCAGGCAACACTTTCTTCCATTCCTCTTCGCTGAGGTTTACCTTGGAGGTGTCGGTGCGCGAGTAAGCGGTGTGTTTTGTTTTATTATCGGTACTCATAGTCTCTTTTTTGGGTGGTGTCGTTTGGCTATAGCTGCATTGCTGAAAGACAATGCCCAACAGCAGCAGCGATATGAAGAAGATGGTTCGGTTCATTTTCATTGGCATTTATTCAAAGGTACGATGGATGCGCGGTAAGGGATGTCTGTTGAGCGACAGGCCTGTAGAACCTTGCAATTAGTTAGCTTTAAACAAAATCAGTGAATCCTTAATCTTTTTTTAATGAGATAGGGGGAATTGTAAACGGATTTTTAATGGTGTTGGTTTATATTTGTTGCTTCCTAAAGTGCTATAATTAACATGTTTAACCTGATTTTGTTCGGACCTCCCGGCAGCGGAAAGGGTACCCAATCGGAGAAATTGATTGAGAAATATGGATGGATCCATCTTTCTACCGGCAACCTGTTGCGCAAGGAAATTGAAGACGGCACCCGCCTGGGCCTTGAAGCAAAAAGCTTTATGGACAAGGGCCAACTGGTTCCTGATGAGGTGGTTATAGGGATGATCAGCTCAGCGCTGGACGCTAATGCCGGCGCCAATGGCTTTTTGTTCGACGGCTTTCCGCGCACCGTAGCACAGGCCGAAGCACTGGATGAGCTGCTGGCTCAAAAGGGCACAGAAATCAGCCTGGTGCTGGCGCTGGAGGTAAACGAAGAAGAACTGGTTAAACGCCTGCTGAACCGCGGCAAGACCAGCGGCCGCAGCGACGACACCAACGAGGGAGTGATCAGGGCCCGCATCAAAGAATACGAAAACAAGACCGCACAGGTGGCGGACTACTACGCCAAATTCGGCAAAGTAGCCCGCATCAAGGGTGAAGGTAATATCGACGAGATCTTCAACTCCATCAGCGAGCAGGTAGAGGCGCGGCAGACTGTTTAGATTGGCTATTTCGCCAGCAACGAATCCGCGCGCTTCAAACCTTCCAGAATCTTGTCCCTCACCTTCGTTACCTTTTCTTTCTCAGCTTCCAGGTATTGTACCCGGCGCTCAAGATCGTCTTTTATAGTGTCTTTGAACTCCTGCATCCAGGTATCCATGGAGCATTCGGCATAATTCAGATCTTCCTGCAAGTCGATCAACGCCTGCTGGTAATCCTCATCAATCTTGTTTTTGGGCAATTTCACCAGGCTGTCCAGTTTATTCTGTACCTGCCCGAGTGCCAGTTTCAGCTTGCCATATTTCGACATGCCTTCAATATGCAGATCGTCTACTTCTTTGTACAGGCTGTCTGCTTTCGATTTGGGCGCATTGGCTGCGGCTTCGCGCGAGTTATGAGATTCGGCCGAATCGTTGCAGGCAAAAGCGAATAACGCTACAAACAGGATCAATAGTCTTAAGGTCATAATTCGAAGAAATTTTTGCAAAACTAAAGTTTAAATGAGAAGAAAGGGTATAAAAGAGATGACTAGGAAAAGGCTGGTTGCATCACTCTTTTAACCACTTTCTTCTCTCTTGCCCTCCTGGTTAAGAATCTTGTCATCATGGCAAGACCAGTTGCCACCGTCAAAAAGTTGATGAATGCCAGCAACATCAAAAGCCAAAACCGAAAATCCTTGCTCACCGCATTCGTAAACCTGAACATATGCAGGTGATTGAAAATTTGCTTATGCCAGGGCTCGCCGGTTTTGTCGACTGGCAAAATATCAACCAGCGCGTGCAAGGCGCCGGAAAATGAAAACAGCAACATACTGAGAGAGGCGATGATGCCAAGCCAGCGATGATAATTTCTGCGGCGTTGCAGACTGTTTTTTGCGAGTTTCTCTTTGCTGATGGCTGGTAATAAAAGGTATAAATAAATTCCTGCCACGGCGGCGATAAATGCAATCAACGAATAAGCGGTGAGCGCGATCGCTTTGGTGTACGGATACCCGTTGAGAAATTTCCAGCTATGCAAATAACCAAACCATTTATGAAACGCATGTCGCTGTTTGTTGTCGGCAAACGTCACTTTACGATTCCAGGTATCGATGAAAATGCTGGTGTGGTTCTCATCTTTTAACATAATGCAATACACAGGTAGCACTTTGGCGCTGGCGCGGTATTTTTCAGAAAATTGCGTGATGAATTCACGGTGAGTGATCTGCGCATTGGCATCGCCGAGCATTTCAAAAGCTAGCTTCACGGCATATCTTTCTTCACCCTTCTCTAATTCGCGACCATCGGTAGCGCTGAGATAAATGTGAGGAGCGTCTTTTTTCACTCTTACCTGGTAGTATAATTCTCCCGCGTACGCCACCACCTGGAAGTCTTCCATTTTTTCAATACGATTTCTTTCCAGCGCTTCGGGTAAGGAAATTGCCAGGTCGGATTCCGAAAATTTTGCGGGAGCCACCGATTCTTTCGCCAGTTTGGGTTTTGCCCAGGCGCCGGCCTGGTGCAGCATGCCGCTCACGCTCCACATAATCATTGGCACAGCAGCGACCAGGCTCAGCACGCGGTGCCATTTATATATTTTTCTCCTAAGCATAAATAGCAGTTTTAAAATTGAAACTGAATGCCCATATTCAGCAAGCGCGGAGCTGCAGGGGTGTAAGTAGTACCAAATGCGCCGCGACTGGCATTGTGAGCATAGAGTTCGTTGGTAACATTCATCAGGTTAGCAAATACTTCCACCCATTTGTACTGGTAGCCCGCGCGCAGGTTCAGCACACTTACACCGCGCATACCAAACAACGATTTATCGTTGTACTCGTATTGATTTTCGTTGTCGATGAAATAGCTGCCGATCCGCTGCCATTCGGCATGAATGCGAAAACCCTTTAACCAAACCGGACGATAACCAACTTCCACATTCGCAATGAATGAAGGCGCAGAAGGCATTTTATTACCATCATAGTTTACTCCTTCTTTCACTTCATACCTTACAAATTCATGCGTGGCGTTGGTGCCACCTGCGCGGATGGTGAGTTGTTTGTTGGGGCGGAATGTAATGCCGTATTCAATACCCCGATGTAATGTTCTTCCCGAGTTACGGTACTCAGTACTGTTGTCGGGAAAACGGAATGAAACGATTTCATTAAATCCATCCATCTGGTACAGCGCCCAGTCGATAGAAACTGTATTTTTCCCCAAAACCATCCATCCACCTACTTCATAGTTGTTGAAGAAAGCGGGTTTCAGCACCGGCACCTTCACACCGCTATACATTTGATTGATGGTGGGCGGAGAAAATCCGCGGCTATAGTTTACATACACGCCCGCATGGCGGTTAATTTCGTAGGTAGCGCCAAGTTTCGGTGAAAAATTGTTGAACCCATTCTTCTCATCGGGCGCGCCGCTGTATGCCGAAGGTGGCAGATGATTGTCATAGTTGAAATCGATGCGATCATATCGAGCGCCGAGTACGATATTTAGTTTATCAACCGGTGAAAACTGAAACTGCGCGTAAGCCGCTGTGTTCAGCAATTTGGCATCATAGTCTGTCAGCATACTGTCCGCACGGTTTTCATAGCTGTCCATAAAACCGGTCGCGGGATCACGGTTGATCTTTGCGTAGTTCGCCCAGTACTTGTTGGGAGAATAATCAATTGTCAATCCCGCAATCAGCTTCGCCTTCAGCCAGGGAAATTTCTGCGTCTGCTGAACTACGGCTCCGTAACTGTTAAGGCTGTTTTCATTGATTTGCCCGTGCGCAATAGCCGCATTGCTGTTATCTTTCTTGATAGCGTACGCGGGAAATTGTCCAATCGAATTATCTCGGAAAAATACGGTGGCACTTAGGGAACTATTGCCGTTCCATTTATGATCCACAGTAGCGCGCGCCCGCAACGCATTTATATCACGAAAAGTAAAAGTATTGTTGCTCACGTATTTTCTCTCATAGAATTGAAGACTGTCAACCGACCCCGCCGTCTGTGTATTGTATTTAATATATGCACCGGAAACCGTGAACAATGTCTTTTCAGAAAGCTGCCAGTCGTGCCGCAGGTTCAACGCAGTCTTATCATAATCGCTGTAGGTTTGCCAGGCATCGCGCTGGCGGGCCACAAAACCGGAGACATACAATCCTGCTTTTTTGCTATAGTAACCACCGCCGCTGAATTGCGCGCGTTGGTAACCATAATTATCCCATTGCGCACCCACCCTGGCGGTAAATTGCGCGGTAGGCTTATGCGTTATAAAGTTGATGGCGCCACCAATAGCTTCGCTGCCATATAGTGAGGACGACGGACCTTTCACCACTTCAATAGCACTCACCGCCATGATATCGGTTTCAATCAGCGCATTGTGGTTGAAAATGCCTGCCGGACGAACGGGTATGCCGTCTTCCAGGTATAAGAAATACGGCGCGGTGGTCATGGGCTGGCGAATACTCATGCTGTGCTGCTCATTATTCAGATTGGTCATGAGCACACCCGGCACTTTGTTGATCAGTTCGGGCAGCACCATGGGTTTGGTTTCGTAGATGGTTTTGGAAGAAATGGGTTGAATGGAAACGGGCGCATCTTTGCGCAACTGCACTCCGCGGCTGGCGGTCACGATCAGTTCATTCATCACCTGCGCATTCTTTTCAAGAAGAATGGTCATTTCTTCACCCTTCACCAGGTGGCAGTTTTGCATGTGATAACCCACGCAGCTGATGCAAATGCAATCCGGCTTTTTATCAATGGTTAAACTGAATGATCCGGTATGATCGGTAATGGTATTGATGTTGGTATTGGGTATGGAGATGCTGGCGCCGGCAACTGGCTCGCGGGTATCCTTATCGATCACTTTTCCCTTTATCACCACCTGCGCTTGTAGCGCTGCTGTGCTGAGCAGCAGGGCCAACAGCATCGCAATTTGTTTTTTCATTGCTTCATGTTTTTACAGTCAACCCGTACTGCAGGCGCATACGATGCCTGTTAAGGCAGATGGCCTTTTCCGGGTGAAATCAGGTCCAGGTCACAGGGCGCCATATGGGGAACAAATGTTGGCAAACCTGCGACGGTTTACAAGGTCATGCGAAATGAACTGGTGTAATGGGAGGATGAAATATGGCAAAGCTCCGGTGAACAGGTTTGCCACTATCAGCAGGGGTTTGCGTATTGGAAGCCCCTGCATTCATTGCTATTGATAACGAAGAATAGAAAGAGCGGGAAGAAAGGTCTTCGGGTTTATTCTCCATTTTGCGCTCAGGATTTTGCTGATCGGCTTTTTGCTCGCTTTTGAGCTTTTTGGAAAGCTGGCATTTACCGGCGCATTTCAAGACAGGTTTGTCTTTGTTTTCACAAAGTGTAGCTGCGATCTGCTCCTGGTTGGCATAAAACCCGACAACGATCATCACACGGCTAAACGTGTGAGTTGCAAATGCAACGAGCAAAAGCAATGTGATGATCTTTTTAATCATGGCCACAAAAATAGCGTCGCAAAGTTAAGGGAAATATGAGTAGAATCATATCCCCAAAATGATTGAAACCTTTCACCTATTTTCGTATAACTAATCACCGTTAACAATGACCAGGCGCTATCTCTTTGCTATCATGGCGCTATGCTTATCCTTTGGAACTGTAAACGCGCAGCATAGCGGTAAAGCACGGTTTCGCGTAGGCGCCACCATCTCGTTTGCTATGAGCAATATTGCCGACAACGAAGTAGGCGTGGGTGGCCTTGCCGGCGCAGAAAAACCGTTCAGCCGTCTTTTTTCCGGCGAATTAGAAGCATCTTATTCTTATTTTACAGGCGATAAGGCCGTATATCCCAATGGCGACAACAAGGCCTGGGCCATACCTATACTGGCTGGTGCCAGGTTGTACGCGACCGATTGGTTATACGGTTCGGCGCGGGCAGGAGCAATCTGTTTTCTATTCAACCACGAGACTTCAACCCATATCAGACCGGCCTATGGACTGGCCGCAGGCATGAACTTCCCGCGCAGAAATAACCTGCTGAATCTTCAGTTGGGGTATACCGGTTTCCGCTTTGGCGGCAAAAGCCGGGGATATGCTACTTTAGCAGCAGCAATCATTATAAACTAAGATTATTATGACTAAACTCGGTAATTACGTTACCGGCAAGTGGATTGCCGGCGACGGTGAGGGGCAGGCTTTGTACGATGCAGTGAATGGCGAGCTGATAGCGCATGCATCCACCCAGGGGCTCGATTTCAAATCAATACTCGAATATGCTCGCAAGACGGGCAACCCTGCTTTGCGCAAAATGACCTTTCATGAGCGCGGCCGCATGTTGCGCGCACTGGCCATGCACCTGCGCAACCATCTCGATAAATTTTATGCGATCAGTTATAAAACCGGCGCCACCAAAGCCGATAGCTGGGTAGATATTGAAGGCGGAATAGGTAACCTGTTTTCGTATGCCTCGCTGCGCCGCAAATTTCCCAACGAAACCTATTGCACCGACGGCGATCCTGTTGCACTTGGTAAGGGCGGCACTTTTATGGGGCATCATTTATTAGTACCTAAAGAAGGTGTGGCCATTCATATCAACGCCTTCAACTTCCCGGTATGGGGTATGTTAGAAAAAATTGCGGTGAACCTGCTGGCCGGCGTGCCCGCCGTGGTGAAGCCTGCCACCATCACCTCCTACCTCACCGAAGCGGTGGTCAGAGAGATCATCGCCTCAGGCATCTTGCCCGAAGGCGCGCTGCAATTGATTTGCGGCTCTGCCGGCGATCTGCTCGATCACGTGGAATCGCAGGATGTGGTGACGTTTACGGGTTCTGCTTCCACGGGCCTGAAATTAAAAGCGCACCCGCGCATTCTCTCCGAAAATGTCCCCTTCAATATGGAAGCCGACTCGCTCAACTGCATCGTGCTGGGCGAGGATGTACATCCCGGCATGCCCGAATGGGATATTTTTATAAAAGAGGTGCGCCGCGAAATGACATCGAAAGCCGGACAAAAATGCACCGCCATCCGCCGCATTTTTGTTCCCCACAATAAAATGGAAGATGTGTGGAAAGTCCTCAGCAAAGCGCTTAGTCAAACCACCATCGGCAACCCGCTGAATGAGAAAGTGCGCATGGGCGCACTCGCCGGTCAAAGCCAGCGCGATGAAGTAAGAGCACAGGTTCAGAAATTACTCGCCTCTTCACAGATCATCTATGGTTCGCTCGATGGCGTAGAGGTGATTGATGCCGACGCAAAGAAAGGCGCCTTCATGAGTCCCTTGTTATTGAAAAACGAAAGACCCTTCCAGAGCGAAGAAGTGCATTCAGTAGAGGCTTTTGGCCCGGTAAGTACCATCATGCCATACAAGACTTTGGAGGAAGCCATTCAGCTCGCCAAAATGGGCAAGGGCTCACTCGTATGCAGTATGGTGACAACTGACCACGCAAAGGCCCGCACGTTCACTATTGGCGCGGCTACACATCATGGGCGCATTCTGATCTTGAACGAGGCTTGCGCCAAAGAAAATACCGGTCATGGTTCACCGCTTCCCAACCTGGTGCATGGTGGTCCGGGCCGTGCGGGCGGCGGCGAAGAAATGGGCGGTGTGCGTGGCGTGCGTCATTATATGCAGCGGGTAGCCATACAGGGATCGCCCACCACCATTACGGCCATCACCAATATTTACCAGGCCGGCGGCGCCACCCGCGAAGAGGAGAAACATCCTTTCAGGAAATATTTCGAAGAACTGCAGATCGGCGACAGCCTCGTCACCCACAAACGCACCATCACCGAAGCCGACATAGTGAACTTCGCCAATGTAAGCTGGGATCATTTCTATGCGCATACCGACCACACTTCGCTGGAAGGAACGCTGTTTGAAAAACCTGTGGCACACGGATATTTTATACTGAGTGCCGCCGCAGGCTTGTTTGTAGACGCGAAGAAGGGGCCGGTGCTGTTGAATTACGGATTGGAAGAATGCCGCTTTTTGAAACCCGTGTATGCCGGGGCAACTATCGGTGTAAGACTCACGTGTAAGGAAAAGATAGAGCAGGAGAAAAAAGATGAGAACGATATTCCGAAGGGGATCGTGAAGTGGTTGGTGGAAGTGACGGACGAAGTGAATGAACCCGTTGCGGTGGCTACTATTTTGACAATGGTTCGTAAAAAAAATTGAATGCGCGAACTTTAAAAAAACCTGATATGGAAGGCTACGTAAAAACCGAAACCCATAACGGCATCACCACCATCGAATTCTTCCACCCGCAAAGCAACTCGTTGCCAGGAAGATTGCTGGAAGAGCTGGCGCAGACAATTCACGGCGAGGGCAACGAGCCCGATACCAAAGTGATTGTGCTGCGCTCCGCGGGCGAGAAAGCCTTTTGCGCCGGCGCCTCGTTCGATGAACTGGTATCCATTCAAACGCAGGAGCAGGGCATTGCCTTCTTCAGCGGCTTTGCACACGTGATCAACGCTATGCGCAAGTGCCCGCAATTTATTGTGGCCCGCATTCATGGTAAGTGCGTGGGTGGAGGTGTGGGTATTGCCGCCGCGGCAGATTATGCCATTGCGGTGGAAGGCGCCGATGTAAAACTCAGTGAGCTCGCCGTGGGTATCGGTCCTTTTGTGGTAGGGCCCGCAGTGGAAAGAAGAATCGGCACGGCAGCCTTCAGTCACCTGGCCATCGATGCCACCATGTGGCGCAGCGCCGAGTGGGCCAAACGAAAAGGACTCTACGCCGAACTGCATAGTTCGGTTGAAGATATGGATGAAAGCATCCGCCGCCTCACGCATAATCTTTCACACAGTAATCCCGAAGCGATGCACGAAATGAAGAAAATATTCTGGAAGGGAACAGAACATTGGGATCAGTTGCTGGCCGAACGGGCAGCCATAAGCGGAAGACTGGTGCTGAGTAAATTTACGAGAGAAGCGATCGGGAAATTTAAGGCTAAGAGCTCTAAGTCATGACCTTTCACGAGCAAAACTTCCGGCAGCTCTGCGATGCCCTGGCAGAGCGCGACAAGGTATTCACCAATATTATAGAACAACACAGCTACCCGCCGATGTGGACGCGGCCGGCGAGTTTTGCTACGCTTATCCATATCATTCTCGAGCAACAGGTGTCGCTGGCTTCGGCGCTGGCAGCGCTTAATAAGCTGAAGGAAAAACTTGGCACCATCACACCCGAAAAAATATTGAAGCTGACTGACGAAGAAATGAAAGCCTGCTATTTCAGCAGGCAGAAAATGGTATATGCACGTCATCTCGCGGAAATGATTGTTTCGAAAAAAATTCAATTGAAAAAATTAGCGGTGGCCAGTGATGACGAGGTAAGAGATACGTTGAAGCAGGTAAAAGGAATCGGCGACTGGACGGCCGATGTATTCCTGTTGTTTGCCTTGCAGCGCGCCGATGTATTTCCGGTGGGTGACCTGGCGATGGTGAATGCGTTGAAAGAAGTGAAGCAATTACCGGGAGATACTCCGAAAGAAAAATTGCTGCAGCTGGCCGAGCCCTGGCGGCCATACCGCAGTATAGCCGCCATGTCGCTTTGGCATCATTATATCAAAACGAGAAATATCAGGCTTTAAATATTTAAACCACCGCAGGCGCTTAATACCTGGCCGGTGATATAGGAGCTCATATCGCTGGCAAGGAACAAAGTGGTGTCGGCAATTTCCTCGGCCCTGCCGAATCTTCCCAATGGAATTTTTTCGAGAAATGCTTTCGACGCATCGCCGTCTTTCAGATAGTGCGTCATATCGGTTTCGATAAAACCGGGAGCAATGGCATTGCAGCGAATATTGCGGCTGCCCAGCTCGTGCGCTACTGATTTGGTAAAACCGATAATACCCGCCTTACTGGCAGCATAGCTGGCTTGTCCGGCATTGCCGCGCACACCTACAATGGAACTCATGTTGATGATGCTGCCTTTCTTTGCTTTCATCATCGGGCGAATCACCTGTTTGGTCATGTTGTACACGCTGCTGAGGTTGATCTGCAGCACCTCTTCCCACTGGTCGGGACTGAGGCGAAGGAGCAGATTGTCTTTCGATATGCCGGCATTATTCACGCACACATCCACGGTGCCCCATTCTTTCACCACATCATTTACAAAACTTTCGCACTCGGCATAGTTGCCGGCATTGCTTTTATATGCTTTGGCTTTTACGCCGAGGCCTTGCAATTTTTTTTCGAGGGCAGCGGCTTTTTCAGCGCTGCTGTCGCTTACATAGGTAAAGGCCACATGCGCGCCGTGCTCGGCCATTTTTATAGCAATAGCTTCGCCAATGCCGCGCGCAGCTCCTGTAACAATAACCACTTTGTTTTCGAGTAATTTCATTGTAGTCGTTTTATATTAAAAGCATTACGATGCAAAAAAGAATAAGGCGGTAAATGAGAAATATGATCACAAAAAAGCCGGCCAAAAATAGGAATGATTTAAGAAATGCCTGCCAGGTCTTTATCGCATAAAAACGCTTAAGCGCCGCGGTGACATAAGTGACTATCACCAGCGCCACAAAAAGTATAAAACCCAGTTCCTCGCCAAACTTCACGTGGCTGCAACCAGTCCAGGATACCAGCTTCGTAACAAATGCTACGGCCAGTGGCGTCAGCATGAAATTGAAGTACAAATTGAATGTATTGATTTCAGCTGCTAAAGTGAAATGATCAAAATAATATTTATCCTTTCTTGAAAAAAGCAGCCTTAACCACAGGCCGGTTAGCGGGATAATGATGAACAGTAAAATCTTAGAGACCTTTTCAGATTTTTTATCAAACAACTCCGCCAGCTGCGCCTGTGAAATATTCCTGGAGGCCATTTTCGCCTCCACCCAATTTCCCGGAAAATGGATGCCGAGCGCTTCATATTGACCCAGGTGCCCGTTGAAATAAATGTTCATGCCCTGCGCCAGGGGAAACAGCAGGTAAATGATAACGCCAATGAGAAAAAGTGAAACAGGTTTGAAATATTTCTTTCTGACACCATTGCTCACCTCCTGCGACACAAAGCCAGGTTTGAAGAAAACCAGTTTGACCGTTTTAAAAAACTTGCTGTCAAAATGCGTGATGAAATGAAACGCTTCTTCAAAAAAATGTTTGAGCTTTTTGTCTTCGTCGGTGTAAAGTTTCTCCCCACATTGGTTGCAGAATTTTCCTATGAATTGGTTGCCGCAGTTTTTGCAAGTAATGTCGGGGGTCATGGATAAAAGGTTAAATATTCAGCGACCAGATTTCTTCTATAAATTTCCGGTCATTACTCAGTCTTGGTACTTTGTGCTGTCCGCCCAGCTTGCCCTTACTCTTCAGCCAGTGGGCAAACACTCCTTTCTTCAGCGGGCGCAGTATGGGCTTGCCGAGCGCTATATCTTTATGGCGTTTAGCTTCGTAATCGCTGTTGATGCTTTTGAGCGTGGCGTCGAGTACAGTTACAAACTGTTCAAGATCGCTGGGTTCTTTTTCAAATTCCACCAGCCACTCGTGACTACCATTTCTGCCTTCGGCAAAATACACGGGCGCGGCGGTATAATCGTTCACGATGGCGCCGGTTTGTTCGCAGGCAGCAGCAATGGCCTTATCAGTATTTTCCACAATCACTTCTTCGCCAAAAGCGTTGATGAAATGCTTTACACGGCCGCTCACTTTTATCTTATATGGCTTTAGTGATACGAATTGAATGGTGTCGCCTAAAAGATAGCGCCAGAGTCCTCCATTAGTGCTTATAACGAGCGCATAGTTTTTACCAACTTCCACTTCCTGCAATCCGATGGTTTCGGGATTGGGTTTGCCATATTCTTCCACCGGCATAAATTCCATAAATACGCCATGATCGGTGAAGAGCAGCATGCCTTCCTCACCCGGTTTTTCCTGTGCTGCAAAAAATCCTTCACTGGCATTGTACATTTCGAGGTAATGGATGGGCTTGCCGATCAGCTGTTGAAATTGCTCTTTATAGGGAGTGAACGACACTCCGCCGTGCATATACAATTCCAGGGCGGGCCAAACCTCGCTGATATTTCTCTTGCCGGTAATTTCCAGTATGCGGCGAAATAATACCAGTGTCCAGGTGGGCACGCCGGATATGCTGGTCACATTTTCCCTGATAGTGCTTTGCGCCAGCATTTCAATCTTGCTTTCCCATTCGTCCATCAGCGCAATGCTGAGGTCGGGTGTGCGCAGCCAGTTGCCCCAGAAGGGAGAGTTTTGCAGAAGCACCGCGCTCAGGTCGCCGTACTGGGCTTCCTGGTTCAGCGGGTTGATATTATGACTGCCTCCCAGCACCAGCCCCTTACCTGTAAGCAGGTCGCTGTCGGGGTTGAAGGCGTAGTACATGGTGAGCACGTCTTTGGCGGCTTTATAGTGACAATCTTCGAGGCTTTCGTCGCTCACGGGTATAAACTTGCTCTTATCGCTGGTGGTGCCACTGCTTTTGGCGAACCAGTAAACGGGTGTGTTCCAGAGCACGTTTTGCTCGCCATTCATAATACGATGTATATAGGGCTTCAGATCGTCGTACTCGTGAATAGGCACTGTTTTCTTGAAGGCCTTCAGGTTGAAGAGGCGGTTGAAACTATATTTTCTGCCAAATTCTGTATACTGCGCCGATGTCACCAGGTCTTGCAACACTTCGCGCTGGGCATCGACTGGGTTGTTTTTCCAACCTTCGATGCGCCACAAACGCATGCGGGCCAGGGATGATATGGCTGGCGATAGCAATTTCATCGGCGGCAAAATAAAGAATATAGGGGAATTATTGCGATACGGTGCTTACCGATTCAGGATTGTCTATTAAGGTCTTGCATTGTTGCAGTATGTCTTTGGCAAGCGTGAGCGACTCCTGCAGGTGCGCGGCGGTATAACCTTCTTCAACGGGGTAAGGCTCATTGGTTTCGAAGTTGTCAACCGGCACTTCAATATGTATTTCCCTTAGTTCTGAAGTGTATTCGCGTAGTTTTTCTACTTTCTTTTCCCCGGCAAAATCGTCTATCGAGTCTATCACTTTTATCCAGGAGTTATGAAATTCCCTGAACAATTGCGGATCGCGCAGTTTGTGCAGGGTCATCTTATCAGGAGCAGGTCCATCGGTCAAGATGTTGTCGATATTATCTATCATCCATTGCACATAACCTATCAATCGCTGATGCGCTACCGACAAATCGCTTTGGCCCTGGTCGAGCAGCCAGTCTTTTCTCTTCAATTCAAAATTGCGGCCCAGGTACAAGCGGCGCACCTGTTCGTTGGCGGCCAGCTCTTCGGCGGTGCCATGCTGAAATATCTTTCCGTCTATCAGCAGGTAAGCGCGATCGCATATAGAGAGCGTTTCGTTTACGTTGTGGTCAGTGATGAGTATGCCGATGTTCTTAAACTTCAGGCGCGCCACCACGGCCTGGATATCTTCCACCGCAATGGGGTCAACACCTGCAAAGGGCTCATCGAGCAAAATGAATTTGGGGTCAACGGCCAGCGCGCGGGCTATTTCTGTTCTGCGCCTTTCACCGCCACTCAGCGAGTCGCCATTGTTCTTGCGCACATGATGCAGCCTGAATTCATCGAGCAGGGCTTCCAGCTTATTGCGTTGTTCGGCGCGGGTGAGTTTGGTCATTTCCAGCACCGATTTGATATTTTCCTCTACCGTAAGCTTACGAAATACCGAAGCTTCCTGGGGCAGGTAACCGATACCCATGCGGGCACGCTTATACATGGGTAGTTTGGTGATTTCCTGGTCGTCCAGAAATACCCTCCCCTCATCGGGCTTAATGAGCCCTACCACCATATAGAAAGTAGTGGTCTTGCCGGCGCCATTAGGCCCCAGCAACCCTACAATTTCACCCTGCTTTACATTTACCGAAACATGATTTACCACAGTACGGTTCCGGTATATCTTAACCAGGTCCTGGGTATTAATAGTGCTGATCAATGTGTACGACGATTTCAGGCAAAAATACCGGAACTAATTCAAATAGCTTTTGAGCCATAGGCTAATTTAACAGCCTGTTTGTCATACCGATTTCCTGCATTAAGTTTGCACGCTATTTTGCAGGTGTGTCCGCTGTTTCGGTTCACCATTGAAAAGACGCATAATTCCAGATGAAAGTAATAGATCATATCAAGCAGGCCACAAAAACCCTGATTTCTTTTGAAATTCTTCCACCTCTCAAAGGAAAGACGATCAATTCCATATACGATCACCTGGATCCGCTGATGGAGTTCAAGCCATCATTTATAAACGTGACCTATCACCGCAGCGAGCATGTGTTTAAGAAGAAGGCCGACGGCACTTTCGAAAAAGTAGAAGTGCGCAAGCGCCCGGGCACTGTAGGTATATGCGCGGCTATTATGAACCATTATAAGGTAGATGCCGTGCCTCACCTGATCTGCGGCGGTTTTAACAGGCGGGAGACAGAAGACGCTTTGATAGATCTCAACTTCATTGGCGTTGACAATGTGCTGGTGCTCCGGGGCGATGCCGCCAAAAATGAAACAGTATTTGAACCGGAACCCGATGGCAATGTTTACGCCCTTGACCTGCTGAAGCAGGTGGTGAACCTCAACAATGGCATTTACCTCGAAGAAGATATACGCGATGGCTTCCGCACCAATTTCTGCATTGGCGTGGCCGGCTATCCCGAAAAACATTTTGAAGCGCCCAACTTACAAACCGATCTCGCTTACCTGAAAGCAAAGGTGACCGCGGGCGCCGACTATATCGTAACTCAAATGTTTTTCGATAACCAGAAATATTTCGATTTTGTAAAACGTTGCCGCGAAGCCGATATCAATGTGCCAATCATTCCCGGCCTGAAACCGATATCGAGCAAAAAACAATTGTCCATCATTCCGCGCACTTTCCACGTTGATATTCCCACCGAATTATCCAACGAAATTCTGGCGGCCAAAACCGATGCCGATGTTGAAAAAGTAGGCACCGAATGGTTGCTGGCGCAAAGCCGCGAGTTGAAGAAAGCTGGTGTGCCCGTGTTGCATTATTACACACTGGGCAAGCCTAAGATCATTTATAACGTGGTGAAAGAATTGGTGTAAGCTATAGCAGTTTATATCCCAGTACAACCGAAAATACACGGTGCCTTGCATCCCATTCTCCCGGGGCAAAATCCTTTTGAATATTTCTTATACCCCAGCTGTAGTTCAGCGCCATAAAAGCACGTTTGTAGCGAATACCGCCCACTACATTGTAGCCATAGTCAACGTTTTGCAACACACCCATGCCGGCGTATTCTTCAAAATCGTACAACTTGATAGCGCTTGAATATTTGATGGGGCTTTTGTCGTAAAATTCTGTACCGCCTGCTTCTCCTTCAATCTCTCTTTTACCCGATACGCCGAAAGCTATATAAGGCCCCGCGCCCAGGAAGAAATTATAAGACTTGGGCGGAAAAGGATATTTCGCAACAAAGTTGATGGGTATTTCAATGTAGTAAGGACGCGCAGTAGCAGTAAACGCAGGACTTTTGCTGGCGTTATACTTCGCGCCCTTGCCGCTGAAAAGCACCGAAGGTTGCAATGAAAAGATTTTGTTGATCACCACATCGCCCATCAGACCTGCCTGGAAATTCACCAGCGATTTACTGATGTCGGGCATGTTTCTTTCTTTTTGCCGTGGCTATGTTCATGCCTGCCCTGGCATACAAACCGCTTTTTTGTGCGCTGGAAACAAAGCCAATTCCTAAGGCCACACAACAAAAGATCAGCCTTTTCATTTAGGAAGATTTTTTACAACGTCCTCATTCACTTTTACCGGGTATTTCTTTTTCAACTCGGCAATCCATTTTTCTTCCAGTTCGGTCTGGTAGTCGTTGATCACGAAGCCGCGCGCATCATCAAAATTGCGGGGCTCCCGGTTCGGGTATACTTTAATGATATAGGCAAAGGTGTAGCTGTTGTCGGCATCGTTTTTCACGCTGGCGGTTATAAGGCCATCGGTAAAATTGGTGCGTTCCAGCACAGGTATCTGTCCCAGTTCGAAGCGGCCTGAATCACCCTGCAGCACACCGTTGCTGTTATCGATATACTGTCTCCAGTCTTTGTAATCCTGGCGCAGTTGTTTCCTGGTGTCTTCAGCGGCTTTTTCATTGCCGGCGGTAAAGAGAATTACATCGGCGCTGGGTTCCCACCAGTAATTGTTCTTATGTTCTTCAAAGTATTTTTTCAATCCTGCGCTGTCGGCAGCGGCGGCATCCCAAATCTTACGCTGCATGATTTCGAAGAGCAGGTTGCCTTCGCGGAATTCGTTAAGTTGGTAGGCAAAATCTTTGTTGTATTCTTCAAGATGTTCGCGGTAGTAGTCGAACAAGGTGGTTTCAATCCAGCTTTCAAACAATTCAGCATTGGTTTTGCCGGCCCGCAGGTCTTCATAATCGCGAATGTTTTGCAGGTAATTTTGCCAGTCTTTTACGCGCGCAGTTTGTTTGGCATAAGTAAACAGCGGCGTTTCGGGTTTCAGATCATTAAAGCTCGGCGGATTTTTACCCTGCAGCAGGCTGTCGGTAAATATGGATAAGCGCTGCTGGTTCACGTTCGATTTTTTCAATCCCAACTGTGTCGTGATTTTTTTCAGCAAAGCTTTGCGCGCTACTTCGGTGCGGTTATCAAACTGGATCAGCTGCTTCATCTCTTCGCGCAGCGCCCAGTCTTTTTTATCGGTTTTCACCGGGGTGCGTTCGAGACGTTTTACGATATGATAGCCGAAAGATGTTTCTATCGGTTTGCTGATCTCATCGTCTTTCGCGATGGCGAACACAGCGTTTTCAAAAGCTGGCTCATACCTGCCTACACCAAATGCGGGCAGTTCGCCGCCGGTCTGCCACGACAGATTATCCTGGCTGAATTTTTCAGCTAATTCTCTGAAATCGGCGCCGTTTGTCAATGCGGTATAAATAGAATCGGCTTGTTGCTTTGCGGCTTTCTTTTGTTCGTCGGTAGCATCGGGCGGGAATGCGACCAGAATCTGAGCGATTCTTATTTTGCCCAATGCATTTCTCTCAGCTATTTTTTTGAAAATATGAAAGCCTTTTTTGGTGCGGAAAGGAGAAGAATATTTTCCGGGCGCCAGGTTCCAGGCCACAGTCTCCATATCATAAGGCAGCGAAAAAACGGTGACGTACCCGATATCGCCTTTGTTGATTTTTACAGCCGGGTCATCTGAATATTGGAGAGCCACCTGCCCGAAGTCGGCGCCGCTTTTCAACATGGCGAAAGCGGAATTTATTTTGGTTTCTGCTTTTTTGATATCATCGTCGGAGGGCACTTCTGGCAGCTCCACAAAAATGTGCGCCAGGTGCATGTCCTTGCCACTGCGCTCGATGGCTTCATCAATCAGCGCATTCATGCTTTCTTCATCTTTCAGGTAGCTTTCTACCACCTGGCTGCGAAACGCGCGCAGTTCGGCCTGTTGCGATGGCAGCGTATCGAGCTTCATGTCGAGCGCGGCCTGCACTTTTATTTTGAAACGGATATAAAGATCGAGATACTCGCGGTAGGCCTGGTCGGTGGGTTTTTCTTCGGTGTTGTTTTTGTTGTACGCTTTCAGAAATTCTTCCCTGGTGACCGATTTCGGCCCGTAAGTAAAAATCACCTGGGCCTGAGCGCTACCAATCAGCAAAGACAATAACAGGAAAAAGGTCCATTTTTGGGGATTCATGATCGTCAATTGGATTTAGCGGTTTTTAGTTTCAGGTTGATGATTTCGTCTAACTGCAGGTACGTGAGTTTCTTCGCCACTATACGCTTATTCTCATCCAGCAAATATAGTAAGGGAGTACTGTACACATCGTATAGCTGCCTGTAGCTGGCTCGCTTTGCCTGCTCATCTTCCTTGGCCTGCTGCTCCGTTTGATACACATGCAGCCAGCCTGAGAGATTGTGATCACGAATAAATTTTTTCCATTCTTCATCCTTGCCGTCTACCTTCACCGCGTAGATCGTAACTCCTTCATTTTTCCATTTGGCCTTGTATATCGAATCGAGTTTGGGTACAATTTCCTTGCAGTGACTGCAGGTAGGATCCCAGAAACAGATAACGGTAAACCTGCTGTTGACATCATACAACTCGCGCACTTTCCCGAGCGAGTCCACCATTTTCATATTCGCCGCGGGCGAGCCCACCAGGTTGGCCATCAGGCTGTAGGCGCGCTTGAACATGAATTCCTTATACTGTTCGGTGAAAAAGTCGGTCTGACCAGTGTTGATGTATTTCTCCCATATATGCACAAACACTGCATCCTGTCCCATGTATTCGGGGTTGATGTATTTCTGCACGAAATGCACCATCAGGTATTTCCACATTTCAGGATTGGAGCGGGCATAGAGCAACATATGGTCCACTTCCTTTTTGATGGAGTCGGGATCGGGAGCCACCAGGTCGCGGTAATATCTTTCAAGCCGCGGTTCAAAGAAAGGAGTTCTTACCAGTCTTCCATCGCTGAAAGAAACCCCATCCCAATAATGCTCTTTAAAATATCGGAATGCGTAGAGGCTGTCGTATTTACCGCCGGGATGTTGGGAGGCGGGTGGTATCACGGGTTCGCGCATGCCCCGCAGCAAGGCGGCGAGTAAAGATTCAGGATATTTTTCGGTGATGCTGTCGCGATAGCGCTGCATTTTATCGCCCCATTGCCTGATGCGTGCTTGCAAGGCGGCAGAGTCTTTGGAGTTTTTAGCCTCTTTCAGCTCTTGGTTGGCACGTGCTATAGCGCCACCGGTTTCATTGGCAAAGCGCCCATAATCCAGGAACAATTGATTATCGGCAGAACCTTCCACCACTACGCCGTTGGGCAATTGTGATGAATCGGCCTTCACCGTGAAATGCTGATCCTTATCGAGCAGCAGTTCAAAAAGAATTTCTTTTTTGGGAGAAACGATAAAGTAAATGCCCCCGGGCAGGGCCTTGTCGCCTTTGAATACGCCGTGACTATTCTCATCCACCATCACCGAATCGGCCAAAGCCTTCATCTTCCCGTAGTGATACCCGAGGTAAACCCAGGTACTTTTGTAAGGCTTCACAGTAATCGCGATCTCATAGCCGCTCTGGCCAAACGAAACCAACGCACAGAAACTCAGGGCAAACAGCAGAATTCTTTTCATGGTTTAATATCGGTAATAACGGCAAGTTAGGGTGAATATTGAATTTGAAACAGAACAAGGAACGCTGAATATGAAATATTATTCTAATTCAACATTCCTTGTTCAAATTCGGTGTTCAATATTCTTACTGCGCTGAGTTCAGCTGCGCATTCACCGTAATACCAACTTCCTTGCCTACCACCAGGCCGCCGGTTTCGGTGGCGCGGTCCCATTTCAGGCCGAAGTCGAAACGGTTGATTTTACCAGTTGCTTTGAAGCCGGCCTTGGAGCCGCGGCCGGTATTGATGGTGCCGCCATAAGTAACGTCGAAAGTCACAGGCTTGGTAACATCACGGATAGTGAGGTTGCCTTCGAGCTTGTACTTGTTGTCGCCCAGCGGGGTGAATTTAGTGCTTTCAAACTTCATGGTGGGGAACTGAGCAGCATTGAAGAAGTCGTCGCCTTTCAGATGCCTGTCGCGGTTTTCGTTGTCGGTGTTGATCGAGTTCACGTCAACAGTAAAAGTGATCTTGGCATCGGAATAATCAGGCTTGGTGTGTTCCATAGAGCCGTCAAAAATTTTGAAAGTGCCTTCCACTTCAGAAACCACCATGTGGGTAACGGTGAATTTTACATTGGAGTGGCCCTTGTCCAAATTCCATTTTGCAAAGCGCGGAGCAGCCGCTTCTGCAGCCGGTTTTGCTTCATTGTTGATCGCAACTGATTCGTTTACAGTACGAAACGCAGTGATGGTGAGGGTAACAGCCCCTAAAACAGCTGAGGCAAGTAGTAACTTCTTCATAAAACTGGGTTGTTTATTGTTTAAACATTATTAAACTGTAAATTCTGATTTTTAGCCCATCCGGCCAAAAATTATAATGTTAAAGACTTATGTTTTGACGCCCTGGTTGCCTCACACGCAAAATACTGCAAGGGTACTACTTTCAGGTAGATTTTGTCTTTTATATACTTAATCTGCAATTATTTGTATTAATTCGCGTTTCTATTCGTACAAAATTCGGGTTTTCAACTTCTTGACCATGTCGAACTTTACTAAACTGTCTATTGTCATACCCGCCTATAATGAAGGACGTACTATTCACCTGATTCTCGACCGTATTCGTGCCGTAGAGTTGATCAATAATATCCAGAAAGAGGTGATTATTGTCAACGACTGCTCAAAAGACAACACCGAAGAAGCCATCCTGAAATACAAGGCCGAGCACCCTGAAATGGATATCGCCTACTTCAAACACGAGGTGAACCAGGGCAAGGGTGCCGCGCTGCATACCGGTATTTCAAAGGCTACGGGCGAATACACCGTGATACAGGACGCCGACCTGGAATATGATCCTGAAGAGTTTAACATCATGATCAAGACCATTTTGCGCAGTGAGGCCGACGTAGTATACGGGTCACGCTTCCTGGGCGGCAATGCTCACCGCATCCTCTTTTTCTGGCACTCTATCGGAAACAAGATGCTCACCATGCTGTCGAACATGTTCACCAACCTGAACCTCACCGATATGGAGACCTGCTATAAAATGTTCCGCACCTCCATCATCCAAAATATCAGGTTAAAAGAAAAACGCTTCGGATTTGAACCCGAAGTGACAGCAAAAATTGCGCGGGTGCCCAATATTCGTATTTATGAAGTGGGTATTTCTTACTATGGCCGTACCTATGCAGAGGGTAAAAAGATTGGCTGGAGGGACGGTTTCCGCGCCCTCTGGTGTATCTTAAAGTACAACATATTCAGCCGATGACGGCTCCCGGTCATTTTCACCAAACAGATCCCAGCGGTTTACAGACACTTGAACGATTTGCGCAGGCTACGCGGTTTAACCGATGGATGTTCGATACCATACGACCCTTTTGCAAAGGGCATGTACTGGAAGTGGGCAGTGGCATCGGCAATCTCAGCCGCCATTTCCTCGAGGAAAATTTCACCCTCACCGCCAGCGATCTGCGCGATGAGTATATAAACATATTGCATGGGGAGTTTGGCAAGCATCCGCGGTTGAAAGGCATTCGCTCCATAGACCTGGCCTTGCCCGATTTCGAACAACGCTATGCCGGCTTGCTGGAAAGTTTTGATACGGTGGTAGCGCTCAATGTTATTGAGCATATTAAAGAACACGAGCGGGCCATTGCCAATTGTAAAAAATTGCTGAAGCCCGGTGGTCACCTGGTGGTGCTGGTACCGGCCTTTCAGAGCCTGTACAATTCTTTTGATGAAGAACTGGGACACTGGCTGCGCTACAACGCCAAAAGCCTGAACCGCCTGCTGCAGTCGCAGAATATGGAAGTACTGCATACACAGTATTTCAATGCCGTGGGAATAGTAGGATGGGCACTCAATGGCAGCGTGCTGCGCAAACGCCTGATACCACGCAGGCAGCTAATGATGTATGATAAGCTGGTGCCATTGTTTAAAATGATCGACGCAATAAGTTTTCGCAAAATAGGTTTATCTGTTTTATCAGTTGCACGCAAACCCGAAAGAAATAGCTGACACTATGCAACCAAACCATTCTGCTCCGAATATCCTGTTGACCAATACGCTCAGGCTGTTGATACTGGGCATGGGCGCCATTTTGCTGGCCAGTTGTTTTACGCCCCTGCATGTTCACTTCGACAGCATACGTTATTTCAATATCAAAGACTGTATTGAATTTGGCTGCGATCCCGATTCGGAAGTGGCAAAAGATTACCTGCCCTATGGATATACGGGTTTGCTGATCACCCTGTCGAAGCTGGGCATCCTGAATGCATTTACCATCGTATTTATAAACTGCCTCTATCTTTTTGCCGCGCTGTATTTTATTAAAAAAATATTCGAAGGACTGGTACACCCCGTCTATTTCCTGGCCCTGGCATTGTTTAACTGGACCATCATCAAATTTGCCATGCATCCCTTATCGGAGATGCAATATCTTTTCTTCTCATCGGCCAGCCTGTATTGCTTTTATCTCTATACGCAGAAGAAAAGTTATGGTGCGCTGGCGCTTTCGTTTGTTTTTGCTGTAGGCACTGTGCTCACGCGCACGGTGGGCATATCGCTTTTTCCTGCGCTCATTCTCGGCATATTGTGGCAATACAGGAAAGAACTGAGGGCTATCATCATAAAAAACAAAATACTCGTTGTGGTTTTGCTGCTGGCTGCCGTTGGTTTGATACTATTTGCCAAACAGCTAAAAATTGTTGATTATACCAGCCTGCTGAAAGAGCCGCTCGAAAAAGGATTGGGCAGTTTTATCGGTGAAAACCTGAAAAACCATTTCACCGAACTGGCAGAAGTATTTGTAAACCTGCCGGCCAACAAAGTAGAAGGTTATGTGCCGGGGGGTATGGGCAAAGCTTTGTTTATTGCAATGGGTGTGGTGTGCCTCGCATGGATCCTGATGAGCCTGTTCTCTTCCAAAAGCCGCATACCATTTTTCATTCGCGTTTATCTCGCGTTTTATATTTTCATCATCTTCAACTGGCCTTATTACGACCCGCGCTTCTGGGTGCCAGTGCTGCCATTGCTGGTGATTCTTGTTTTGCGCACACCTATCAACTGGTCTTCTGTCTGGAAGTTAATTGGCAAATTATATCTCGCAGTATACCTGGTATTAGGGCTGGCTGCTGCCGCCTATGCATTGTACATCGGTTTTGATAAGGAGCGCTTTGCCCGCAACCAGGCCGCCGGTGATTATCGCAATGAGTACGAGATGCATTTCTTCGGCAAAACGCTTTCTGACACGGCTACCAGGGTAGATCAGAATGTAGTGGAGATATTGAAGAAATATGATTAGCTGGCTTTTTCACAGTGCCCGAAGGTTTTCTTTGCGCGTTATCGTCTTTACGCGATATTTATAGCTACAAAAACTACTGCGCATGAAATCTACCCTCCTGGCAGGACTACTGCTGGTTTGTACTGCTGTATTTTCCCAACAAGTAAAACTCGATCAACATTTCAAAAACTGGAAACCCCGTAGCATCGGTCCCGCAGGTATGAGCGGCCGCATCACGGCCATCGATGGCGTGGCTGATGATCCCAACATCATTTATGTGGGCGCGGCCTCGGGTGGGGTCTGGAAAACTGAAAACGGCGGCACTTCATGGACGCCTGTATTCGATGACCAGCCAAATATCAATATCGGCTCTATCGCCATTCAGCAATCCAATCCGTCTGTGGTATGGGTGGGCACCGGCGAAGGCAACCCGCGCAACTCGGTGAATCTCGGCGAAGGCATTTATAAAACGCTCGATGGCGGCAAGACATGGAAGAGAATGGGCCTTGAAAAAACGCGCAATATTCATCGCATCCTCATCGATCCCACAAATCCTAATACTGTTTATGCCGGCGTAATCGGTAATCCGTTTGCGGCGCACCCTGAACGCGGCGTTTTCAAAACAACCGATGGCGGCGCTACCTGGGAGAAAATTTTATATACCAACGATTCTTCCGGCATCGGCGATATGATCATGGATCCTTCCAACCCCAACAAAATTTTTGCTGCTATGTGGCAACATCACCGCACACCCTGGAGCTTCTGGAGCGGTGGCCGCGGCAGCGGTTTGTATATGACACTCGACGGCGGCAAAACGTGGACAAAGCTTGGCAAAGAACACGGTTTGCCAGAAGGAGATTATGGAAGAATTGGTTTGGCTATTTCCCGCAACAATCCCAACAGGGTATATGCATTGGTTGAATCAGCCAGGAACGCATTGTATAAAAGTGATGACGGAGGTTTTAAATGGGAAATGGTAAACAGCGATCCGCGCTGGGTGACCAACCGTCCTTTCTACTTCCAGGAAATTGCCTGCGACCCGGAAAATGAAAACCGTGTGTGGCTGATCTACCAGATGATCGCGAAGAGTGAAGATGGCGGAAAAAATTTTGACGTAGTGATTCCTTACAATGGCATTCACCCCGACCACCACGCTTTTTGGATCAATCCAAAAGATGGCCGTTTCATCGTGGAAGGTAATGATGGTGGTATTGGAATTTCGCGCGACCGCGGTAAAACATGGACTTTCGATGAGAAACTGCCCGTAGGTCAGTTCTATCATGTGAATGTGGACAATGAAATGCCTTATAACGTAATGGGAGGCATGCAGGACAACGGCAGCTGGCGCGGTCCTGCTTATACCTGGACCAGCGGTCCCATCAGAAACTATTACTGGGAGAGCCTCTGGGGCGGCGATGGGTTTGACGTAGTGCCCGACCCCGATGATGCCGACTGGGTGTACGCCATGAGCCAGGGCGGTAACGTAGGAAGGTATAATGTGAAGACCGGTGAAAGATGGAGATCCATACGACCCGTTCATCACGATCTGAAAGTGGCGCTGCGCTTCAACTGGAATGCAGCCATCGCGCAAGATCCGCTTGATAACAACACCATTTATTTCGGTAGCCAGTTCCTGCACCGCAGCACCAACAAAGGTGTGAGCTGGGAAACCATTTCACCCGATCTTACTACCAACGACAGCGCGAAGATTGACCAGAGCAATAACGGCGGCATATCGGTTGATATTACCAGTGCCGAAAACCACTGTACTATCCTTGCCATCGCACCATCATACAAAGAGAAAGGTGTGATATGGGTGGGAACTGATGACGGCAATGTGCAGCTGACTCGTGATGGTGGCAAGTCATGGACCAATTTCCGCGGAAAGATTCCTGGCATGCCGGTGGGTTGCTGGATTCCGGTGGTAAGAGCATCGAGGCATAATGCAGGAGAAGTATTTGTGGTGGCCAACGACTACCGCCGCGGAGATTTCAAACCCTATATTTTCCGCAGCACCGATTATGGCAAAACCTGGACAAGACTGGTAGATGAAAAGAAAGTAAACGGTTATGCCTTAACGATATTACAGGACCCCGTGGAGCCCAACCTGATCTTTGTAGGCACTGAGCACGGACTTTGGGTTAGCCTGGACAACGGAGCTAGTTTCCAGCAATGGAAAAACGGCTTCCCTTCTGTGTCCACTTTCGACCTGGCCATACAGGAACGCGAAGCCGACCTGGTGATCGCAACATTTGGAAGGGCTATTTATGTATTGGATGATATTCGCCCCCTGCGCAAGCTGGCCGCCAGTAAAGGTGTGGTGCAAAAGAACCTCACCGTGTTTGCTGCACCGGAAGCCATCCAGGCCCAGTACCGCAATGCACCCGGTTATGAGTACAGCACCTGGGGATTGTGGGAAGGCGAAAACAGGCGCCGCGGTGCAGCCATTTCATTCTTTGTAAATCCTGGCAAGACAAAAGATACCAGCAGCAGAAGAGGTGCAGACAGCGCCCTCGTGAAAATCTATAACGATAAGAATGAATTAATCCGCAACCTGCGCTGGAAAGCCGATTCCGGGTTTAACCGCGGTTACTGGAATATGGATGAAAGAGGTTTTCGCAATCCCGGATCACCACGGCCAAGGGCCGGCCAGGAATTCGGCGGCTGGGAAGTATTGCCCGGCAATTATAAAGTGGTGATTACGTTGGGCAAAGATGCCGACTCGACCACTGTGACCGTAAAAGACGATCCGCGAATCGGCAACCGCAACGATATCAAGCTGGCGCAACGAGCGTTGCAACTTCGTTTGCGCAAGAGTGTTGACAAGCTGGTGGAAGGCATGGACCGGTTGACGGAAGCCGAAGAGGTGTTGCGCAAAATTGAAACTCAATACCGTGGCGTTGCCGGCAAGGAAGCCGACTCGCTGAGAAAGACAACCAAAAAAATGCAGGACGAGATCAAGGCGATCCGCGAATATATCAGTGGCAAGCCGCAAACCCGCCAGGGCTATGGCCAGGTGCCGCAGGTAACGGTGCTGAACCAGCTACAGCAGGCTAACGGTATCATCACTGCCAAACCAGTAAAACCGGGCGAGCAGGAAGAGAGAGTAGTAGCTCATGCGGAAGGAATGATCAGCGAAGCAGTAAAGAAGATCAATGCGTTCTTCAATGACAGCTGGAAAAAATATCGTGAGCAGGCTGAAAATACACCGCTCAAACTTTTCAAGGAATACAAGGAAATTGAGTAACGCGGCCTGCACCAAATAGAAAAAATCTGTGATAACTTTTTAGAAAAAAATTGCCGGGAAGAATTTTCCCGGCAATTAATTTTTGATTAAGACCCAAAAAACCGTAGCTCTACTGTATTTTAAAATGAAAAAATACGCTTACTTCGTATATCCATTGTAATCAGTCGGCGAAACAAAGGTCTGTAGGTTTCCCAATCTTCGAAGTGCGCAGGCAGTTATACTGACTACAATACGCCCTTCCAAAATTCTATGATAATAGAATCCTGCCTTCTCAACCTCTAATTTCAGTAATCCGTCCGCAATTCCAAATCGTAAAGTATCCGTTTCGCTGGTAATCATACCCGCGAGGATAAGCACGTACCAGGTTGGATTTAGTAGGGTCCGCTACCCGCAAGCCGATGTGTGCAATTACATGTCAGGACTTATAATGCCATGCCCTGGACTATCGCAACCTTTTACTTTAACCTAAACTGTAGTACCATGAAACAGCTATGTCTGCTGCTGACGGGCATTATGACGTTCCTCTGCGGCTCGGCGCAAAACCTCGCTATCAATTCCACCGGTGCTTCTCCTGATGCCAATGCCATTCTCGATGTTCAATCCAATAACAAAGGCATTTTAATTCCCCGCATGACGACTGCGGAGCGAATGAGCATTCCCGCTACACGGGGATTGCTGGTGTACGACATCACCACTAATTCATTTTGGTACAACACCGGTGTTGAATGGAAGTCTATTGCCACCGGTATTGCTTTATCCACCACTGGCGCGTGGTTGCTGAATGGCAATGCGGGTACCGATACATCGAATTTCCTGGGCACTACCGATGATATGCCGTTGCGGTTTAGGGTTAACAATATTCCCTCTGGCCTTATTGACCATAATCTCGGCAACTCCTTTTTCGGTTATAGTGCCGGTTTAGTCACAACAGGGAGGGAGAATACAGCTGTGGGCCAGCAAGCATTGTTGCAAAATACTACTGGCCAATTCAACACGGCACTCGGGTACCAGGCACTGAACAGCAATACCACCGGCGCGAACAATACCGCTACCGGTCATCGCGCATTGTATAAGAACACCGGCGGCAAGTTCAATACCGCCAGCGGACACTGGGCCATGTATTACAACACCACGGGCAGCAGCAATACGGCGATAGGTCAGTACGCAATGTATTCGAATACCACGGGGCAAAACAATACAGCAGTGGGATTGGAGGCAATGTATTCCGGCAAAACCGGGCACGACAACACGGCTGTCGGCTATCGATCGCTTTATAACGATGTGAATGGCTGGAACAATGTAGCAATAGGGAAGGAAGCATTGTTATCAAACACAAGCGGATATAATAACACCGCTGTCGGTGCCGGAGCACTGATGCAGAATACCACAGGAGATGCCAACACGGCAGTGGGCACTGGTGCATTGGGAAGCAACGAAACCGGCTATAACAATACTGCCGTTGGCATTGGGGCACTTAACAACAATATTTCAGGAATTGTAAATGTTGCCGTTGGTCTTGAGGCGGGAACAGGTATAAAAGATGGTTGGTTCAATACCGTTATTGGCACGGGTTCATTGATTGGCGGCGATGGCTACTACAACACTGTGGTAGGTTTCAACAACCTGGTAACCACCAGCAATACCTATGCGAACACGGTTGTTGGCTCTGAAAGTTATCAAGGGAGCCGGGGGAGTTATAACATAGTCATGGGTCACCAGGCAATGAAATCCAGCGATAGCGTCAACTTCAATATTGCGCTGGGATACCAATCGATGTATTATAGTAGCGGATCTTCGAATATCGCTCTTGGCACGGGTAGCCTCATGGACAACCAGGGCGATGCTAATGTTGCAGTAGGCAATTTCGCTATGGCCTTCCCCGCAAAAAGCAAATACAATACAGCGATCGGTACAGCTGCGATGGGATGGTCTTCCGGTGGCAATTACAACGCAGCCCTGGGGCACTATACCCTGCATGGTAACATGGGCAGCTACAACACCGCTGTGGGCGATTCCGCATTGTGGAGAAACGGCGAAGGCGAATACAACACCGCTGTCGGCGCTGGCGCCAACATTGCCCGCTTTGATCTCACCAACATCACCGCCATCGGCGCGAGAGCCATAGTAGATGCATCCAACAAAGTGCGCATCGGCAACAGCGCCGTCACTGTTATCGAAGGTCAGGTTCCTTTCACCACACCATCAGACGGCCGTTTCAAATTCAATATACATGATGATGTAAAAGGTCTCGACTTCATTTTACAATTAAGGCCTGTGACTTACCAGTTTGATGTAAAACGATTCGACCAGGCTCTTGGCAGCACAGCCGATCAAAAGCTTTATGACGATGCACTTCAAATGCGCCGCAGCGGGTTCATTGCGCAGGAAGTAGAAAAAGCAGCGATGGCATCGGGGTACAATTTCAGCGGCATCATCAAACCCAAATCCCCTGAAGGTCATTACAGCCTGAGCTATGATGCCTTTGTGGTACCACTGGTGAAAGCCGTGCAGGAGCAACAGGAAATTATCCAATCGCTCGAAAACAGAATGAGTGAACAGGAAAAAATTAATAAAGAATTGCAAAGACAGCTCGACGAACTAAGGCAACTGATTCAGCACACGCATCACAAACCCGGGAAATGATAATCTCTCATAACCATTAACACCTTAAACATTATCACAATGAAAAAGTTTCACTTACTTGTCCTGATGCTGGCAGGTTTTAGTGCAACCCAGGCACAAAACCTGGCCATCAACACCGATGGATCAAAACCTCATCCCAATGCCATCCTCGACATTCAATCAAACACGAAAGGCATCCTGATTCCGCGCATGACCACGGAGGAACGCCTGAAGATTCCTAACACCAATGGTTTGCTGGTGTATGATCTTACCACCAATTCTTTCTGGTACAACACCGGCGCCGAATGGAAAACGATTGCAACCAGCACAGCGCTTGCAACCGCCAACGCCTGGCTGCTGAATGGCAATGCAGGCACGGATTCTACCAATTTCCTGGGAACAACTGATGATGCACCTTTACGGTTTAGAGTAAATGATACCGCTTCAGGCATCATCGATCACAATCTCGGCAGCACTTTCTTAGGCTACCGCGCCGGATGGATCACCACCGGCAAAGAAAACTCCGCCTTCGGTTTTGAAGCGCTGCGCGATAATACCACCGGCACCTTCAATACAGCACTCGGTTACCAGGCACTGGTATCAAACACCACTGGCCGCGAAAATGTGGGCGCTGGTCACAGGGCATTGTTCAGAAACAGAACCGGCCGCTTCAATACCGCTACCGGTTATTGGTCGCTGTTTGCCAATAATTCAGGCGAGTCCAACACAGCCACCGGCAACCACGCACTATTCTCCAATACTGATGGCAACAGAAATACCGCAAGTGGTAAGGATGCTATGTACAACAACGCGTCGGGCAGCGATAATGTGGCTGTGGGATTTGACGCATTGAGAAGCAACACCAACGGCAGCGAAAATGTTGCTATCGGTACGCAGGCACTAAGCCAGGTTGACAACGTAAATGGCATAGTAGCGATTGGCTTCCAGGCTATGCAATCATCCTTCGACGATCCTATCGTGACTCCCCAAATGGCTACTGCTGTAGGTTACCAGGCGCTGCTGGACGGACGGGGCAGGAATGTAACGGCCGTTGGTTACCGGGCGCTGGCTGGTGGCAAAGGAGATCATAACGTGGCCATTGGCAGCAATACCATGATTGACAATTTTGGCGGCTCCGATAATGTGGCTGTCGGCTCCCATGCATTGCAATACAGCGGAGGCGGAGGTTATAATGTGGCGGTAGGTTCGCATGCCATGTTTAGCGGCAGCGGTCATACCAACACCGCAGTTGGTTTCCGCTCATTGTACAGTAATACCATCGGCATATCCAATACCGCCATTGGTGCACTGAGCCTGAACAGCAACACAGAGGGTATGCACAATACTGCCGTGGGTATGATCAGCCTTTTCTCGAATACTACCGGAATCCAGAACGTGGCCGTGGGCTCCAGCGCGTTGGATCGTAATACTACAGGCGAAGGCAACACAGCGGTGGGCTTCTGGGCAGGTACCAATTCCACTACTGGTTCTACCAACACAGCTATAGGCCATTATTCTTTTCAAGGAAACATATCCGGCAGCAACAACACGGTGTTAGGAGCTAATGCAGACGTGAGCGCACCTGACCTGGTTAACGCTACCGCCATCGGCGCCGGAGCAGTGGTTGACGCCAGCAATAAAGTGCGCATCGGCAATGGCGCCGTTACCGTTATCGAAGGACAAGTGCCCTTTACCACTCCTTCCGACGGCCGCTTCAAGTTCAACGTGCAGGAAGATGTAAAAGGTCTCGATTTCATCATGCAACTCAGACCCGTGACCTATCAGTTCGATGTAAAAGGTTTTGATGGAAAAACCGGTGACGACGAAGCCACTCAGGCAGCCTACAACGAAGCGCAGCAACTTCGCCGCACAGGATTTATCGCCCAGGAGGTGGAAGAAGCTGCTATCAAAGCTGGTTTCAATTTCAGCGGCATCATCAAACCAAAAAAGGAGAGTGACCACTACAGCCTCAGCTATGATGCCTTTGTAGTGCCGCTGGTGAAAGCCATGCAGGAGCAACAACAGGTGATCAATAATCAGAATAAGAAAATTGCGGAATTGGAAAAGCAGATCGAAGAGATCAAAAAATTGTTGCAAGAGAAAAAATAATCCGCATGAACCTAAAAAATTCTTTTATGAAAAAAGAAAAAATAACCGGCTTGCTGTTAGCTTGTTTAGCGGTGATTTCGCCAAACATACTGGCGCAGGTGGAAAGCGGCCCGGGATTGCAACTCGTTGCCACCGATGAACTGAAGCTGGTGTTTAACGATGCCGACTTCATCCATCACGGGCAATTCATTCCCGGCAACAGCACCGTAGTATTCAAAGGCGAAAGGCCCGCGAAAATCAGCGGCAGCAGCCCCGTGAAATTTCACAACCTGGTGATCAGTACAACCGGCAAGGAAATTTCCCTGGAAAATGACCTGGATGTATCAGGTATATTAAAACTCGAAGAGGGCAACCTGCAGCTCAATCGCCGCACCCTCAACCTGGGATATACAGGCCGCATTGAAGGCGAAAGAAATGAGGCGCGCATCACCGGGAGTCCCGGCGGCATCATTAAAGCCTATGCTATCCTCAATGCACCCAGGGGCGTGAACCCCGGCAACCTGGGGGCAGAAATCAGCACCGACGCTTCAATGGGCGAAACCGTGATCATTCGCGGTCACTCAGCACAAATTGCAGCGGACGGCCGCCCGGTAGTGGCCCGGTATTACGACATACAGCCCCAGTTTAACCTGAACCTGCGGGCCACCTTGAAGTTGCATTACCTGGACGCTGAACTCAGCGGCGACCAGGAAGACGCACTTACGGTGTACAGCAGCAGGCGTGGCCAGGCCAACTGGATTGAAACAGGCAGAGACCTTGGGGACGCGCATACCAACTGGGTGGTAAAAACTGAAGTGAACCAGTTGCACCGCTTCACACTGGCAGGAGCTACCAACAGGGCACTGGCCGAACAAAACAGCAAGACCAAAGTGCAGCTTTTCCCCAATCCTACTCCTGGTCAGTTTACCGTGATGTTGCATAGCGAAGCCGATAAAGATGCTGCCATCAATCTCTATGATCAGCTCGGCCGCTTGCTTGAAAGCAGGAAGCTGCATTTTCGCGCAGGTACCAACAATATTAACTGGGATATATCAAAGTATGCCAACGGCACATACTATCTGTCGTTTGGAAACACAGACCTGAAAACTGTAAAGATTGTGAAAGAATAGCGATACGCGATGTTAGCAAATGGCAAGGTTCACATGGCCTTGCCATTTTTTTTGCAAAATGTTAAAAGCTTTATAACAGTTATTGTTAAACAACTCACAATAGATTTATCCATTGAACCCTGCACTAAACCCAGCCCATTTTCCCCATTCCTATAACTGAGTTTTATTGTTAACCTAAATGAAACCGGTTATGAAATCAATTATACGCATATCGCTGGTACTGCTGGCAGCCTTCACTTTCAACAGCTGTACCAAAATCATATTCGAAGACGATGAACCCCTTGCCGGCAGCTGGATATTGACCGATGCCGCACACAAAGATGTGTATGGCTGGTATCCGGTAACCACCGGTGTTGAACGCGGCGTATTTACTTTCTACCGCAGTGGCTCGGCCACCTACACCGAAGGCCGCGTAACACTCCGCGGCACCTGGCGGATCTACTACACCAGCGGCGGCTACTACGACGAATATGGAAACTACTATTATGATAGCCACCCATCACTGGAGGTAAATCTCTCCGATGGCTATGGCGACAACATCAATATGTATTTCGACAACGTCAGAATATACGCCAACCGATTCGTAGCTACCAACTACAACAGTCACTACATAGAGCGCTACCGCTTCAGCCGCTACTAAAACGCAAAACAAACCCAGGGGAAGACTTAGTTCACATATAAATCTTCCCCTTTTTTTACCCCATTCAAATTCAAATTCCTTGTTCAATTTCATGTTTTCCACATTCTCCTCCTCCCCGTTTTNGGTGTACGCCCCCTCACATTTTGGGGATTACCCAATCACGAAACGATAACCAGTTTTACAGCAAAAAAATGCCATGAAATCAATTTCATGTTTGCTGCTGGGTCTCACAGCACTTGTTGCTATGAATGCATCAGCACAAGCCAATCCCCAGGAACCATTTCCTGTTAAACGAATCAGTCTTTCTACCGGCGTCACGCTGGAGTATGTAGAGCAGGGTGATAAAGACGGTGTGCCCGTGATCTTACTGCATGGTTTTCCCGACTCGTGGAGGAGCTATGAACACGTGATACCGCATTTTCCCAAAACTTTTCATGTGTTCGCCATCAGCCAGCGTGGTCATGGTAATTCAGACAAGCCGGCAACCGGCTATTTTCCCAAAGATTTTGCGGCAGATATTGCAGCATTCATCAGGGCTTTGAAACTGCCACCCGCCGTACTGGTAGGTCACTCCATGGGCGCCACCATCACTATGCAGTTTGCCATTTCTTATCCCATGCTTACCAGGAACATCGTGCTGGAAGGAACAATGATCAGTTTTGATGATAAACCCGACCTGGTGGAGTATAAGAAATTCGTTGACGAGCTGAAAGATCCGATCGACACATCGGTGATCCGCGAGTTTCAGTCGGGCACGGTGGCCCATCCCATCAGTGAAAATTTCTTCAACACCATCGTGAGTGAAAGCATGAAAGCGAAAGCACATGTGTGGAAAGGCGTATGGCAAGGTTTGATGACTGCCAATTACCGCGCAGCATTGTACTCATTAAAAACGCCGGCCCTGGTGCTTTGGGGTGAAAAAGATGCTTTTGGTCCTTTGTCTGACCAGGAACATATTCTTGACGCTGTACCCGGCTCTGTGATCCTGAAGTATAAAGACACGGGGCATAGCCTGCATTGGGAGCAGCCGGAACGTTTTGCGAAGGATATCACCTTCTTTGTGGAATCATTGAAAGAAAAGAAATAAAAAAAGGGTCTGGATAGAAATCCGACCCCGCTTAAAATCCAATATCCTATGAAAAACCACGATTAGTAAATTACAATCCGAGTGCCAGTTTTTTCTGAATGTTCATTCGCGATGTTTTTACGCAGAAAGAAACTTATTCTTTAATGTATATTGATGGCTCTTTCATAATAGTTACCAATCACTATTGAATAATTTTTACGGCAGACTTGTTCCCGGTTAATACTTTTTGCTCGTAACTATTTGGCAGTCTGACAGTACCATAACCGGAAATTTTTTCTCAATTGGGGACAACCTGCCCCATTGCAGTTCGTAAAATGTCCCCAATCCTTTCGTCAACCCTCCTTTTGGCGATAACGTGTTACTTTTGTGGCAAACAATAACAACGGATGAAACTTAGCCATCTTTCAGAAACATTGATTGGATCGGAAATAGTGAACCTGGGTGGGGAAATTCGCGAAAAAATCAGGCAGGGACATAAGATTTACAATTTCACAGTAGGTGATTTTGACCCTTCGATATTTCCCATTCCCAGGGAACTGGAAGATGGTATTGTGGAGGCATACCGCCAGCATTTCACCAATTACCCCGCCGGCGAGGGCAACCTGGACCTGCGCGAAGCCATTATGCATTTCCTGAAAGAGCATGAGCAACTGCATTATTCGCTCCCTGAAATCCTGGTGGCATCGGGCGGCCGACCGCTGATCTATTCGCTGTACCGCGCTATTTGCGATAAGGATGATAAGGTGATATATGCCGTTCCGTCGTGGAATAACAATCACTACGCGCATTTTGTGGGCGCCCGGCATGTGGTGATCGAAGCTAAGGCCGCCAACAACTTTATGCCGGTGGCCGAAGATATTCGCCCGCATATCAGGAATGCCAGCCTGATTGCACTTTGTTCGCCGCAAAACCCCACCGGTACCACCCATACCAAAGAAGACCTGGAAGCTATCTGCGACCTGGTGCTGGAAGAAAATGCACGCCGCGGCGAATCGGCGAAGAAACTGTACGTGATGTACGACCAGATGTACTGGCAACTCACCTATGGCGATATAAAACACTACAACCCGGTATCGCTGCGGCCAGCCATGCAGCAATACACCATTTTCATAGATGCCATCAGTAAGGCCTTTGCCGCCACCGGGGTGCGCGTAGGCTGGGCCTGCGGACCCAAGAGAGTGATGGATAAAATGAAAGCCATCTTAAGTCATGTGGGCGCCTGGGCGCCGATGGCCGAACAAAAAGCGGTGGCCAAATTCCTGCACAACAAGAAAGCCATCGAAAATTACCTGCAACATTTTAAATCAGAACTGGAAATACGTCTCCGCGAAATTTATAACGGATTTCAGCAATTAAAATCCGAAGGCTTCAATGTAGATGCCGTTGCTCCCCAGGCTGCCATTTACCTCACCATCAAAATTGACCTGGTGGGTAAGAAAACTGCATCGGGCAAATTGCTCGAAACGCAAAATGATGTCACGGCCTATCTCTTAAACGAAGCCCGCCTTGCTATTGTTCCCTTCTATGCCTTCGGAGCTCCCCGCACTTCACCCTGGTACCGCCTGAGTGTAGGCACCTGCAAAAAAGAAGAGATCCCCGAAATGCTCGGATCATTGAGGAGCGCGCTGTCGAAATTGAGATGAAGATGGAAAGGTAACGTGCTGGCGCAGCCGCATTATCCATATCAAATCCGCGATAAAAAAAAGGATGATCTCCCGACCATCCATTAATCCTTATAGCAGTAAGATTTAGTTCTTATTACAAATAAATATGAAAGGTCTGATATCTTTTGCCTCGATATGTTTCTCCACCTGGTGTGGCTGTTGGAGAATACGGTATCGATTCATATCGAATACCTCATGCGCCACGCAAATGTTCTCGATGGTTTCGAAATGGATGAGCAGCCGGTTCAGTTGTTCCAGCTCATTTTCGATGAAAGTCTTGTCATAACTTTCGTCTTTCACCAGGACAAGCAAATCGCGATTGGGTGTTTTCATTTCTTATTAGGATTTTAATAGCCCACGTATCCCCTGTTAAGTCCGCAACCACACTTCTTCGATGATCCACCATACATGCGGTTACCAGCGCTGCAACTGTACAATACAAAAGCTAAGAAAAGTATTAACAATATTGTTACTGGATTTCTATTGGTCTTCATACGCTTGGTTCTTACTAAATTAAACTATTTTGCGATCAAATTAGTATTTCAGTGTGGCAGGAACGGCCAAATTTAACAAGGATAGGGAAAAACCCTTAGTGTTATTGTCACCGCTCGAATGGGGGTTGGGACATACCACCCGGTGTATCCCCCTTATACGTGAGCTGATCTTACTACAGTGTGATGTGGTAGTAGTTTGCAGTCCCTCCCAGAGAAAACTATTAGAAAAAGAATTTCAATCACTTACCTATTTCGAAGCGCCGACCCATCCTCCACTGTACGGAAAGACCAAAATAGCCACAATAATCAGGCTGCTTTTGCAGGTTCCAAAAATTTTGACCCTGATCAAGCACGAAAACCGTTGGTTACGAGGGTTTTTGAGACGGTTTCCCGTAGATGCCATCATTTCCGACAACAGGTTTGGGTTTTATACCAACGGCATCCCCTGCATATTCATCACACACCAGTTGCAGGTGAAAACCGGTTTGGGCGCGGCTTTTGACGCTCTGGCCCGCCGCATCAATTACCGCTTTATCAAAAAGTTCAGCGCATGCTGGGTTCCGGATTTTGGTGGAGACCATGCACTGGCCGGCATGCTGTCTAACCCTGCACAACAACCGACAATACCTGTTGCGCATATCGGTGCTTTGTCGAGATTTGAATTATGCAACAGCGCTTCGTCCGATTTTCTCCTGATCATTCTCTCCGGCCCCGAACCGCAGCGTGGTTTATTTGAGCAAAAAATTATTGATGGGCTGAAAGAATACAGCGGGCCTGCCGTATTAGTGCGCGGCATTCCTGATGGTGAACGCATCAGCGGCTTACCTGCCAACATAGAATCATACGATCATGTACCTGCGGCAAAGCTGAATGAGTTAGTATGCCGCGCATCAATGGTAATATGCCGCAGCGGTTATACATCAGTGATGGATTTATTGAAGCTGCAGAAAAAATGCATCATGGTGCCCACGCCCGGTCAGGCAGAACAGGAATACCTGGCAAAGCACCTTCACCAAAAGGAATGGGCTTTCACCATATCACAAAATGATTTTTCCCTCGGCAAGGCCTTACAGCAGGCGCAGTCATTTGCTTACAAATTACCGGCGATGCCGATGGATCAATACAAGACCCACCTCCGCAATTTTGTGCAGGAGCTGAAGCAAAAAATGCCCGTTACTGCTTAACTACTCTTTGTACTTCGGAGAAGAATTGTCCTTCAATTTTCAAAGTGTAAATACCGCGCGGTAATTTTTTACCATCAAAAACCACTTCGGCAGTGCCTTCATTGTAGGTGCCATTAATGGCTTGCACCGTGCGTCCGCTCGCGTCGAGCAGGGTGAAATTTACGCGCTGTATTTTGTCAACATTGATATATACCGTCAACTGTTCACCGAACGGATTGGGCGAAGCCACTACGTGACGGTCCCATTTGTTGCGGTTGAGAATCTTCTTTACCGTAAAAACCTGTTTTTTACCATCCAGGTCTGTCTGGGTAAGGCGGTAGTAGTTGACATCAGGAAGCGGACCTTCATCGACCCATTCGTAAGTCTTCACGGTAGTGGAACTGCCGGCTGCAGGCACGGTGCCGATGGCGGTGAATGCCTGGTTTTGCCCCGCGCGCTCGATGGTAAACTGGTGACTGTTCTGTTCCGCAGATGTTGCCCAGCGTACATACACTTTACCATTCGAGAGTTGCACACTGTAGTTTTCCAAAGCCACTGGCAGCGGGCCGCTGGAAACGGTGGAGTATTGCAGCATCCATTCATACACATTCATATTGCGGCCGTTGATATTGGGGCGAAATGCGCTGTCGTAAGCTATGCCCCAGGCGTCGTGCTCGGTGGGCAGGCAATCTCTTCCCGCTGTTGGCAAAGCTGCATAAGCGCCCAGGTTCAGCGAGGGGTTGATGCGGTTGATAGCATCTGCAATTTGTTTGGCCTGGTCTGACCCGCCGCCGCAATGGTCGTAGCTACAATTGATGGCCAGCACATGCAGTCGTGCCTCGGAAATATTGCGGGCTGCCCAATCCTGCAACCCGCCCCAGCAGGGAGATATGGGCAACAGGCCGGCGAGCCTTCGGCCATTATCAGGACTTTGGGAAACATAATCCAGGATGAAATGCGTGCCCGCGCTGATACCTGTCAGGTAAATGCGGGTGGGATCCACGCGGTAAGTGCGAATAAGGTGATCGAGAAAGGCGTTGATGGTGCTGGTTGACTGGCTGTAGTATTCCACGCGTGGACTGATGACAATGAACTTTTGCGCATTGCCCCTCGGGTCTTTGGTGGAATAGGGAAATTGGTTGCGCTCGATGATCACGGGCGGTGTCCACCACCATTCGCTTTCGAGCAGGCGGCAGGGCGTACCATTGCCGCCTTCGTTCACGCCGTGAAAGAAGACGAGCAATGGATATTTCTTATTGGTGCTGTTATAATCGTCTGGCAAAAACTCAAGCCAGTTTCTGATCAGTGTAGTGCCCGGCACATTCTGGTTGGTCACGATCCTTTGCCGGGTAGGATTCCATTTTACTGTGGCTCCGTTGGTACCCACATAGTCTTCACAAGTGTACTGCGAATAGGAGATGAGAGAACTGAGAGCAAAAACCATCACCAAAACGGCGGCATGCACGGTTGTGCGGATTAAAGGAGTACTCATAGCGGCAGTAAATTTTGGGTTACTCCGCTACGTAGCAAACATCTTGCCGAAGGATGCGATTACTGCTTTATTATTTTGTGCGTCTCGCTGATGTTTGCTCCCTTCACTTTAATGAAGTATACGCCGCGCGGCAAGCTGTTGGCAGGCAGGCTCAACTCGGTGGTACCTTCTTCAAAAGTTCCATTTACGGTCGACAACACTCTGCCGCTCATATCGGTGAGCCAGATGGAAACTCGCTGTTTCTTGTCAACATTGATGAATGCCGACGGATCGCTGCTGAATGGATTAGGCGTTACGATCACCATGTTTTTGAATCGGCCCTTGTTCATGATCTTCCGCGCATCATAATAGCGCTCGCGCCCGTTCACATCAGTTTGTTTGATGCGATAGAAGCTGAGATTGGTCAGAGGATTTTCATCAACATAATCATAGATCCTTTCGCTGCTGGTGGTTCCGCTTCCCGGCAGGGTTCCAATGGCTGTCCATGCGCCGTTGCCGTTTGACCTTTCGATGGTGAAGCTGGCATTGTCTTGCTCTGCGGTGGTTACCCAGCGCAGGTATACTTTACCATCGGAGAAGCGGGCGGTGAAACTTTTGAGCACGATGGGGAGGGCTGATTCTTTTTGGTACTGAAGCAGCCATTCGTACAAGTTGGGACCAGGCCCGGAAGTTGGTACGAAGTCTTGTGCATGCGCTGCTCTCCACGCATCATGACCATAGCTTTGACACCAGTTATATCTTTCAGGATACTCAACATTATAAGGATGAGGCAAATTAGCAAGTATAGTTAATCGAGGAGCGGTAGTCGGGTTGTGACTGTTGATGGCAGAATCCCAGTTGGTGGCTGTTTGCAATACACAAACTGGATTAACAAATGGGTTTATCTCAGGTACTTCATCTGCACACTGGATGAACCAGGTCGCAACGTCGCCAGCAGCAACATTGGCCGGGCCTTGAGGTGAAACATAGTCAAGTGGTAAACAAAGCGCCGGCATTGATGCAGCCGCTATACGGCTAGCATGTTCTTGGCTGCTTGCGAGGTAATCAATAACCATGTTTGAACCTGTACTCATGCCAGTCAGGTAGATCCTACTTTCATCCACCCGGTAGGTGTTAACTATATAATCAATCAATGCATCCGTTTGATTTGGATAGTTAAAACCAGTGTTTCCATATCTATTGTATTGCACCGCAATAACTAAGAATGAAGTTGAACCAACGGTGGGAACAATATTGGCACCCCAGGTACCTCGTTCAATTCGATCAATAAGATGACTTGGAGGAGCACCAGATTGAGAATGCTGATCTATGATAATATTGCAAAGGTCACCCATCGAACCCGTCCCCTGCGCACCATAACCCGCAAAATAGATAATTACAGGATACTTCTTGGTTGGATTAGCATCGTAATCGACGGGTTTATATGCAATGTGACCAGTATAGAAATTATTAGTTCCGGGTATCGGTCCCGGTACGCGAGTCCCTTTGGGATTTGGATACAGACCGGAACAATTTTGCGCATGTATTCCTGAATAGGTCATCAATAGTGCAGAGACTGCAATAACTATTTTTCCAAAACGATATTTATCAATACGTAGAGTTCTGAGCATTTCAATCCATTTTATATTTGAAATATTACGGGAGGATAAAAAAAACGGATTCTCAAGAAGATATAGGAAAGGGGGATTTCAGTGAGAGATTTCGCTTCAACCGAAAATACGGTATATAACACGATGTATCAAAAAATTCTATCATGCTTATTCCGTCAAACGACCGTTATTTATGCAAATATTATTCCGACTTCCGAATTATAATACCACCGAAACAGGGGATTTTTTGCGCTAGTGGTTCTTGGGATAATCAAAAAACCAGAATTCTTTCTCGGCATTCCTGAACTCTGACCATTCCTTGATCGGGCATCTCACGGCGAACACGGCGCAGGTAGGCATATCGTCCACGCGGGTATTTGTAAGCGAATTTGCAAATTCTGTGATGCCCGGGTTATGCGAAAAGATAGCGATGGTACGGGCCCTGGCGGGCGCCTGTTCGATGGCGTTGTAGAATTCTTCGGAGCCCGCATGATATAGGGCATCCACCATAATCAGGTCGTCTTTGTGCTGGCCATATTCTTTGGCAAACAGCACGGCCGTCTTCCTGGCCCGCCTGGCGGTGCTGGTAATAAAGGCGTCGATTTCCACCTTCTTGTCGAGCAGGCGCTTCGCCATGATGGGCGCATCGTGCTTGCCGCGCTCATTCAGCGGCCGCTCAAAATCGGGAAGAGACGCATCGTCCCAACTGCTCTTGGCATGTCTTACCAGTATAACCCTCTTCATTAAGAATTCTAAATCACTTTAAAAAGACCCGGCCAGCTGGCCGCCCGGCCCGCCTTCATTGGCAAAAAAATAGGGGGAAGAATTCCCCCTAAAGTAATTAATAAGTTCGATCAAAGGAATCAGAAATTTAACAGGCCTGTTACTTGGTGGTTCCCCATAGGAAGCTAAACGGTCGGCTGCATTTTTGCAGCAAATTCCAAGCCAGTTTCGGGTGATCAGGTAGAATGACTCGTGTTTTTCCAAAAAAATTCTGCTTCTCAATTCCGAACACCCCAAAACCCTACACGCTGCATCCTACACCCGACACCCTCTTCCTACAGCCCACTCGCATTGATGTAATTAATCAGGCTTGCTGTATTCTTTACCTTCAGTTTCTTCAGAATATTATGCCTGTGCACCTCCACGGTCTTGATGGAAATGCCCAGCTTATCGGCGATCTCCTTCGAAGAAAGACCATCGCGTATGAAGTTGATCACTTCTATTTCGCGCTCCGACAACAGGTTCAGGCCGGTAGTGCCTTCTTCTTCGCCCAGCATCTGGTCGCTAAGAATATTCTTCACCTCCTGGCAGATGTATATGTTGCCTTCCTGCACGGTGGTGATGGCATCCAGCATTTCCTGGCGCGGTGAATTCTTGGTAACATAGCCGCGGGCCCCCAGGCGCAGCATCTTCTTGGCATAGGCGGGTTGTGAGTGCATTGATACGGCAATCACTTTGGAACCGGGCGATAGTTTGCGGATCATTTTCAGAATGTCAAAACCATTCAGGGGAGACATGTTGATATCAAGGAGTACGATATTGGGCCTCTTATCGCGCGCAATCTCAATAGCCCTTTGTCCGTCACCCTCCTCCGCAATGACTTCGAAGTTTTCATTGCGACCCAACAAAAAAGACCAGGTCTCACGGATTAATGTGTGGTCGTCGACAATCAAGATGGAAATTTTGCTCATACTAATTTTTTTTCTTGGTGTAATGACACAATACTGTTAGGGTGTGGCAATTAGGCACACAGCTACTAATTGTATGAGCCTGCTACCTGGCAGTGATTCTGTGTTGTTGGAGTTTAACTATGATCCCGTGGAAATCCCGCGAATATGATATTAGGATTTTTTTCCGATATAATCAAAATTCATTAAGGGAAGTCCTGTAGATTTTTCTAAGAGTTAATACCCCCTGACGTTTTTTCCTTCCATGTAATTGATAAATGCCTTGTTCACCACACGGTTGCCCCCGGGCGTTGGATAATTTCCTGTGAAATACCAATCGCCGGTGTTGGTAGGACAAGCCTGGTGCAACGACTCAATGGTCTGGAAGATAACCTGTACCGGGATCTTGAGATCCGGGGGTGTTATCAGCTGGGCAATCTTATCGGAAATCTGTTCGGTGGTAAAAGGCTTGTACACCTGTCGCACCACGTTTTCCGCATGCAACTGCCCCAGGCGTTGCATTTCTTTACATTTATCGTACAGCTCCTTCAGGCAATTTTCCTTACCATGTTCCTTCATCAGCTCAATAGCTGCGCGGAATGCAATGAAATCGCCCAACTTGCTCATATCAATACCGTAACAATCGGGATACCTGATCTGCGGCGCCGATGACACAATGATAATTTTCTTCGGCTCCAGCCTTGCAAGCATTCGTACGATACTTTCCTTGAGAGTTGTACCCCGCACAATGGAATCGTCAATCACCACAAGGGTATCCTTTCCTTTTTGCACAGTACCGTAAGTAATATCATACACGTGCTGCACCATTTCATTTCGGCTATTGTCTTCCGTTATGAACGTGCGCATTTTCACGTCTTTGATCGCAATCTTCTCGATGCGTACTTTCCTGTTGATCATCTCCGACAATTTCTCTTCGGTGATGTCAGTACCCCAGGAAAGTATGCGTTGTATCATTACTTTTCTCAGGTGCTCATCCAGACCTTTCCACAGTCCATAGAAGGCAACCTCGGCGGTATTGGGTATAAAGGAGAAAATAGTATTCTTGAGATCGTTGTTGATGGCCTGCAAAATCTGGGGGGTGAGATTGTAACCCAGCTGGCTGCGTTCGCGATAGATTTTTTCATCGCTGCCCCGCGAAAAATAAATGCGTTCAAAGCTGCAGGCTCTTCTTTCGCGCGGTTCCAGTATTTGTTCTGTCAGGATGCGGCCATCCGATTTCACGATCAGCGATGAGCCGGGCATCAGTTCTTTCACTTCATTTTCACCCACATTAAACACGGTGCGTATAGCGGCGCGCTCAGAGGCCGCCACCACCAAATCATCGCTCACATAGTAATAGGCCGGCCTTATACCATTAGCGTCGCGGAATACAAAGCTGTCGCCATTACCGATAAGACCGCCCACGGTATAGCCTCCATCAAACAAGGGAAGGGCCTTGCGCAATACCTGGCTCACATCTATATCACCGGGCGAAGCCTCGTCGTGCTGCACCAGGAAATGATGGATCACTTCCATCATGGCCGCCAGGTCGCTTTGTTTTTGAAATTCACCGGGTTCAATATTTACCAGGGCAAACAGCTCATCGGTGTTTACCAGGTTGAAATTGCCGGCCAGCGCCATATTACGAGCGGGAATGGTATGGCGCTTTATAAAGGGGTGACAGAATTCTACGTTGTTCTTACCCTGTGTGCCATAGCGAAGGTGACCCAGCAGGCATTCGCCCAGGAAGGAGATATGCCCCTTCATCAGGCCGGGATGCTTCATAATGTCGGGCTGGTACTTTTCGAGCTCTATGACTTCCCTGGTAATGGAGCGGAATATATCTGCTATGGGTTGGGGTTCTGCGCTGCGGATACGGTGTAAGAAGGGGTGACCGGGTTCAACATTTAACTTTACTGTAGCTACTCCCGCGCCGTCCTGGCCACGATTATGCTGCTTTTCCATAAGGAGGTACAGCTTATTCAGGCCCCACATAACCGTTCCGTATTGTTGCAGATAATAAGAGAACGGCTTGCGTAAACGAATGAATGCCAATCCGCATTCATGTTTTATTTCATCACTCATGCAATAAAGAAAGCGCAAAGGTACAGAGGAATATTGAATTTGAATTTGAACAAGGAATTTGAATGTGAATCAGGTGCAGCAATTTCAGCTGCGTCCACTATTCTCTATTCACATTCCTTGTTCAGATTCAAATTCTGTATTCCAGCGCGGCATGTATGAAGAGGAAAGGTATGTCCAAAAAAAAACCCCCAGTCTTCATAGGAGTGGGGGGTAAGTTTCTCGTTAGGGTATTGGATAATACCGGCCCGTAACGAATACGGTTGCAGACGGTTATTGGTTTTCCACGGGACAGGATTTCGGACATTGGATCTTGGACATTGGACTTTGGATCGTTCTCTGGATATTGGACTGTTAAAATGCTAAGTTTTAATTAATTCTCATAGAAAAAACGCACGTATTGTGGGGTTGTAAAGGTTCATTTTAGCTCCTATATAAAGGTTTACTCCTAAGTTGCTAAATACTGGTAGCCACATTATTAATAAAATTAACCAGTGAGGCTGAGTTTTTCAGTTTCAATTTTTTAAGAATATTATGGCGGTGTACCTCCACCGTCTTCAGGGAAATGTTCAGGTTAAGGGCAATTTCTTTTGAAGACTGGCCTTCCTTGATCAAATTAATGATCTGTATTTCCCTTTCTGTGAGCGCATTTACGTTGGGAACATCTTTATTTTCTTCCAGCACCAGCTCTGAGATATTATTCTTGATCTCGTCGCAGATATACTTGTTGCCGGCATTCACCTCCATGATGGCGGTAATCATTTCTTCCTTGGAAGAATTCTTGGTCACATACCCGCGGGCGCCAATCTGCAGCATTTTCTTGGCATAAGCTGGTTGCGAGTGCATACTTACGCCTATCACTTTTGAACCGGGCGATACCTTGCGGATCCTCTCCGTAGCCTCGAAGCCCGAAATGGGTGTCATGTTGATGTCCATCAGCACAATCTGCGGTTTCTTGGTGCGGGCCATTTCTACAGCCTGCTCCGAATCGCCACATTCGGCCACTACTGTAAAGCGTGAGTCATTGTTCAGGATAAAGCTCCAGGTTTCCCTAATCAGCTTGTGATCATCGGCAATTAGAATGCTAATCTTTTCCATAAAATACGCGCGTTTTTAGAGATTTGAAATTGGTATACTAATATTTAGCGAGCAACCCTTGCCGGGTGCGGTCTTAATAGTTACTCTTCCGTTGAACAGTTCGGCGCGGCTGATGATATTAGACAGGCCTACGCCTTTTTTCAGTTTCACTTTTTCCATATCAAAGCCTTCACCGTCGTCGTTGATCCACAGATCAATGATATTATCTGCCACGGTGAGCCCGATGTGCAGGTGGGTGGCCTTTGAATGGCGCAGCACATTATTCACCTGCTCCTGCACAATCCTGAACAACATCAGCTTTCTTTTTTCGTCCAGCACATCATCTATCTCACCTGCATAATCAAACGAAACCTGCAGCTTTTTAGTTGCCCGCGTATTCTCCACCAAATCTTCAATAGAGTCTATCAGTCCCAGGTCGCCCACGCTCGGCGGTACCAGCGAGCGGGATATGCTGCGTATTTCATTAATGGCGCTGGAAATATTATCGGTACTGCGGTTGATCAGGTCCAGGCGCTCTTCTTCTTCGGTGCGGGCAAGTTCCAGGTAAAGTTTGGCCGTCGATAGTATCTGGTTTACGTTATCGTGCAATTCCTTACCAATTTCGGCGCGTTCTTTTTCCTGGGCATTCACCACGGCCTGGGCCACTAATTTTTGTTTATCGAGTTCCTGCTTCAGCAGTTTTCTCTCCATTTCTTTCTTCTCGGTAATATCCTGCATGCTTCCCACCATACGGTTGATTTTGCCGGTATGGTCGAATATCAGGAAGCCGCGGTCGTTGACCAATGCATATTGTCCATTGGCCTTTCTGAAGCGGTATTCGGCTTCCCACACCTGCGAGTTGTTATTGCTAACAAACTCATTGAGGCCGCGCAGCACGCGATCGCGGTCGTCGTCGTGAATGCAGCTTTCCCAGAAGCCCATCGGGTTTTCGATATAACCAGGTCTATAACCGAATAATGTATAGAAACCTTCACCCCAATACAAGGTGTTGTTCAACACATCCCAGTCCCAGATGGCGTCGTTGGTGGCCTTGGTCACCAGCAGGTATCGTTCGTTGCTGACACGGATCTTTATTTCAGCAATTTTGTTTTCAATAATAATGCGCAACAAATTGCTGGCGCGCTCCATTATGGTGAGATCATCTTTGGACGGTGTGCGCGGTGTGCGATAGTAGGCCGCGATGGTAGCCAGCACTTCATTTTTCGCGTTCATGACGGGAAACGACCAGCAGGCGCGCAATTTGAAAGGCATCACGCTCTCCCGGAAGTCGTCCCACAAAGGATCGGTGAGTATATCTTCTGTAATTACTTTTTCTTTCCTGTACATAGCGGTGCCGCAGCTGCCCGATTTAGGACCAACACGGGTTCCGTTGATCACAGTAGAATACTCCGAAGGCAGGCTGGGAGCCGACAGGGTGTGAATGGTTTCCTTATCGTCGTTCAAAACAATCACCGAGCACAGCATGCCGGGATATGTTCTTTCCAAACCTTCCAGCAGGTAATCGATGGCAGTCTTCAGCGAAACATTGGGCTGCGCATTGATCTTGAGCACTTCTTTTTCCAGCTTCAGTAATTCTTCATTCTTCTTGCGCTCGGTAATGTCGCGGAAATAAATGAACACGCCCTGCTCAAAAGGATATACACTGGTTTCGAACCAGCGGTCGAAGTCGATAATAAAATGTTCGAAGCTTACCGTAGTACCGCTTTCGATGGCTTTGATGTATTGCGGGTATTCGTTGTTGCCGATAAATTCGGGGAACACTTTTTCGATGTTCGTGCCGATAGCATTGTTGGCCCTGATGCCGGTAATTTGTTCCACGGCATGGTTCCAAAGCAGTATGTTGAAGTGTTTGTCAACAGCAATAAAGCCGTCGGTAATGCTGTCGAGAATATTGGTAATACGTTCTGAATATTCGCGCAGTTGTTGCTGGCTGCGCTGCAATTCAATTTCCGCTGCTTTTTTCTCTGTAATATCAACGAATGATGCCACTACTGCGTCGGGATATTCTCCCTTGCTGTGATAGTAGATAGGCTCTGAGTTGCAGGAAATCCATACCAGCGCGCCGTCGAGGCGTTGCACGCCGACAATCACATTCTTAAATGAGCGGCCGGTTCTCAGCGTCTGGTACACCGGCAGTTCTTCGAGGGGAAAAGGAGAGCCGTCTTCGTGAATGTATAGAATATCCTTCCGCAACGATTCCATTACCTCAGCCGTCATGCCCATAATTTCTTCGGCGCTGCGGTTGCAGGTAATAATATGGCCTTCCCTGTCGAACATGGTAATGCCTTCGCCCAGGGCATGCACTACGGAGCGGTACCTTTCTTCGCTGATGCGCAGCGCTTCCTCACTTTCGAGAACGGCAAGCTGGGCCAGTCTTTTATCTGTAATTTCCTTATTGATCGAAATGGTATCGGTAATGTTGCCCTCCTTATCACGCAGTGCGGTTACGGTGGAAAGGATATGGATGTGCTTACCGTCGCCCGGACGAATAAAGGTGACCTCACCATTCCACGAGCCTTTTTCCCGCAATTCTTTCACGATATCCATGCCGTTTACCCCCATCAGGTCAAACTCAATAAACTCATTGATCCTGTGTCCCTTCACCTGGTCGGCGGTAAGGCCATAGAGCCGCTCTGCCGCCCTGTTCCAGCTACGAATAGTAAAGTCAGGACCCGAGGAAATAACCGCGTCGTATAAATTATCGAGAACATTGGCCTGGTAGCGGCCGGCCGCTTCGGCAGCTTCCAGCGTTTTCACCTGCAGTTGCAGTGCTTCAGCTGCCAGTTTATCATTGGTGATATCGCGCACGATACCCAGCACCATGCCGGCGCCGAGATGGGTGGTGGACCATGAAATCCACCTGATCTCTCCATTGCTGCAAACAACACGGGTTTCAAAACCCTGCACATTGTTTTGTTGCGCCTGCGCCAACAGTTCGGAAGCAGGAATAATATCGAGGGGATCTACCCGATCAGCAATTCGTTGTGTTATTAAATCAGCGGAAGAGTAACCCAGGAAATTTGACAATGCATCATTCACGCGGCGGAAATATCCCTTGCCGTCTACAATGCAAAGCATTTCAGAAGAAGTAGAGAAAAATTGTTCAAACCAATCCACACCATTTCCTGTTTGCGGTGTAGCATCGCCGTTAGTGCCCTGCACTTCCTGCAAATAAATGGAGGCCGAATCAGGGCTCACATCAGGAATGGATTTTTTCGACTGGTTGATCATACAGCTTATTTGGAAGGAAGGCAATATGACTCCTTTCCCGGGGTTTTTGGGTAGTATTTACAGGTAAATACTTATACAAAGTACCGCAAAAGCTGCTGTAATGGAAGATTTTGTAGCGGGTTTCTACAATTTTTAAGGGTTAACCCCTACTTTTTTTGAAGATGCGAACTGTCTCCAGTTATCCAGGCTTTTACATCCATTAAAATCTTCATCTATCATGAGATAATAAGTGGGGATGCGCGACTGGAACCAATCGGAGATCACGCGTTGTTTTTTCAGTTCCAAAGCACGGGCTGCCACGCGGTCGTAATCGTCTTTCAGATTTTCGCGGTGGGGCTCGGTCCTTGATTTGAGGTAAAGAATTCTTACTGCCTGGCGGTCTCTTTCATCTTTAAAAGCGTGAGGTTGTGAAAATTCGCCGGGGTTTAGGCTATTCCTGGCCAGGTATTCCACAACGTCTTTGCTGAGCATATCAAGCGTAACGAAAGTGCCGCCAGAAGGGTTCTGCCGCATACCCCCGGTATATTTGGCCATTTCGTCTTCAGAGTATTTGTTCACCGCATCGCCAAAGTTCAATGAGCCCGCTACCAGTCTAGAACGCACGGAGTCGAGGCGCTGTATCGCTTCATTGATCTCTGTCTGGGTGATCTTGGGAATGCGAAGAATATGACGAACAATGGCATCGTCACCCGCGCGGCTTTCCATTTTGATAATATGATAGCCAAACTTGGATTTAAAAACGGGGCTTATCTGTCCTTCTCTCAAGCGAAAAGCCTGGTTGATAAATGCAGGATCCCAGTTCTTTTCGGTACGGTTAATGGCGTATTGTCCTTTGTTTTCCCGCACGGCCGGGTCATCGGAATATAATTGCGCGAGCGTTTCAAATTTCTGCTGGCCTGACTCTACCTGCTTTTTGAAATCGTTTAATTCATCGATGGCCATCACTTCCAGGTCGCGGCTCGCTTTGGGATAAACCACTATTTCACCGATTTCTAACTCTGATTCATAGTATGGAAGACTGTCTTTCGGGATTTTGTTGAAATACTCGGTCACTTCCTGGGGGGTCACTTTCACGTTTTCAACGATTTTATCGCGCATGCGTTCGGCCAGCTTTCTTTCTTTGAACGACTGGCGGAAATCTTCTTTGATCTGGTAGACGGTTCTGCCCGCAATTTCTTCCAGCGCCTCTTTGCTGCCATACATCTGTATGAAACCGCGGATCTGGTTGTCGAGCAGCGCTTCAATTTCATCGTCGCCCACTACAATAGAGTCTTTCTCTGCCTGCAGCACCAGTGCTTTCAGCGCAAGAATCTGTTCCATGATATAGCAATCGGCATTTTCAGGAACGGGTTCACCGCGGCGTTTTCTGTCTTCGATATCGTTATATACGTCCGATTTCAGAATGATTTTATCGCCCACGATTCCCACTATCTTATCAGCCACCACTTTTGCCGGGCGGCCAGTGCCTTGTGCCGATGCGGCCACGCCAAGGAATAAAATCATTGCAGCTATAAGCAGGTGCTTCATAAAAGAAAGTTTATAGACCGATGACGACCAAAATTTAGTAAATGAAACGCTCAAAAATAGCCGTTCCGCCTTCTTCAGGCGGAACAACCTTCTATTTTAACAAAAGTTTGCTCTCTAACCCTTCCTCCTTCTGCTTCCTCCTTCTGCTTCCTCCTTCTTTCTTCAATCTTCAATCTTCTACAGGGTTCTCTTCACTTCCTCAATCTCAAATGCTTCGATAATGTCGCCCACCTTGATATCATTGTAGTTCTTGATCGTCAAACCACACTCCATACCTGAGGGCACTTCTTTCACATCATCTTTAAAGCGCTTGAGCGAACCCAGTTCAGCGGCCTGTCCTTCACCCCTCGGGTATTCTACGATACCGTCGCGGATAACGCGCACTTTGGAGTTGCGCTGAATTTTTCCATCCAGCACATAGCAACCTGCAACGGTAGCTTTGTCGAATTTGAATACGTTGCGCACTTCCACGTTGGCCACCACTTTTTCCTGGATCTTCGGCTCCAGCATACCTTCCATCGCGCTCTTGATTTCTTCGATGGCGTTGTAAATGATGGAGTAGAGTTTTATTTCCACGCCTTCAGATTCGGCCAGCTTGCTGGCTTGTGCAGAAGGACGAACGTTGAAACCTACGATAATGGCGTCGGATGCTGTGGCCAGCAACACGTCGCTCTCGGTAATGGCACCTACTGCCTTGTGTACCACCGACACCACGATCTCTTCGGTAGAGAGTTTCTGCAGCGAGTCGCTCAGGGCTTCCACAGAACCGTCCACGTCGCCTTTCAATATCAGGTTCAGCTGTTTGAAGTTGCCCAATGCCAGGCGGCGTCCGATTTCGTCGAGCGTGATATGTTTCTTGGTGCGAATACCTTGTTCACGTAATATCTGCGCGCGGCGGTTGGCCACTTCCTTGGCTTCGCTTTCATCATGATATACGCGGAATTTTTCACCCGCCTGCGGAGCACCGTTCAGGCCGAGAATCAACACCGGTGTTGACGGCGGCGCTGTAGTCTCGCGCTTGTTACGCTCGTTAAACATCGCTTTCACGCGGCCATAGTATTGTCCCGATACCACCAGGTCGCCCTGCTTGAGCGTTCCGTTTTGTACCAGTACTGTGGCCACATAACCGCGGCCTTTGTCGAGCGAAGCTTCGATAATGGTACCTGATGCTTCGCGGTTGGGATTGGCTTTCAGGTCGAGCAGTTCTGCTTCGAGCAATATTTTTTCCAGCAGCTGGTCAACATTGAGACCTTTCTTGGCACTCAGTTCCTGGCTCTGGTACTTACCACCCCATTCTTCTACCAGCAGGTTCATGCTGGCGAGCTGCTCGTAAATCTTCTGCGGGTTGGCGCCATCTTTATCGATCTTGTTAATGGCAAAGATCATGGGCACACCGGCGGCCTGCGCGTGACTGATGGCCTCTCTCGTTTGAGGCATCACGGCATCGTCGGCGGCAATTACGATTACGGCTATATCGGTCACCTTAGCACCGCGGGCACGCATGGCGGTAAATGCTTCGTGACCGGGTGTATCCAGGAAGGTGATCTTCTTACCGGAAGGCAATGTTACCTCATAGGCACCAATGTGCTGGGTGATGCCACCTGCTTCACCGGCCACCACGTTGGCGTTGCGGATATAGTCGAGCAATGAGGTCTTACCATGGTCAACGTGACCCATGATGGTCACGATGGGCGCACGCGGCGAGAGATTGGCTTCATCATCCACTTCTTCTTCCTCTTCCATCTCCATTTGTTTTTCCATGTCGATGAATTCCACATCGTAGCCAAATTCGCTGGCCACCAGCTCAATCACTTCTGCGTCGAGGCGTTGGTTGATAGATACCATCAGGCCCAGGCTCATACACTTGCTGATTACGTCGGCAAAGCTTACGTCCATCAGGTTGGCGAGTTCACTTACGCTGATGAACTCGGTCACCTGCAGCTTGTTATCCTGTCCTGCCTCACCTCCTGCCTGTTCGGCCATTTCCTGTCGTTTTTCACGACGGTATTTTGCTTTGGTCTTTGTTCTGCCACCGCCGCCGCCAGACAGTTTTGCCTGGGTTTCGCGGATTTTATTCTGAATTTCTTTTTCGTCAATTTCTTTTGCCTCACGTTGAATGGTGCGTCCACCAGCACGTTGCGGACCGCCCTGGCGACGGAATTGTCCGCCTTGCTGTCCCTGGCCGGCACCACGCTGACCCTGCTGGCCGCCTTCGCGTTTTTTGAACAGCTGGGCGCCACCTTGTTGCGGCTGCTGTTGCTGGCTGCCTTTCTTCTCGATGGGAATGCGTTTGCGTTTGCGGCGCTCGTCGGCGGGCGCAGCTTTGGCTTTAGCCCTGGCTTCCTCATCGGTAGGCAGTTCAATTTTTCCTAATATAGTTGGACCTGTAAGTTTTTCAGCCCTGATATTCGACACCACGGGTTTTTCTTCTTCCTCTTTCTGTGTTTCGGCGGGCTTTTCTTCTACAGGTTCTTCTTTCTGGGCAACAACTTCTTCTTTCTCTTTTTCCTTTTCTTTCTCCTTCTTCGCTTTTACTGGTGTTTCTTCGGCAGGAGCTTCCTCTGCTTTTTCTTCGGTTTTCTTCTTCGCGCCTTTTTTGGGACGTGTAGAAGAATCGATGGCGTCGAGGTCAATCTTGTCGAGCACTTTGGGAGGCTCAATTTCCGGGGCTTCCAGTTTCACCACTTCGGGCCTGGGCTCCGGTTTAGGCTCTTCCACCGGTGACTTTTCCACCTTGGGTTTGGGTTCCGGCTTCTCCTCTGCGGCGGGCTCGGCTTTCTTGCTCTCCTTTTTGAAAACTACCAGGGCGTCTTCTTCTTTTTTCTTCTTGGCCTCAAGGCTTCCTTTAGGCAGATCAATCTGGTCGCTTTTTAGTTTAGCCACCTTATCGCTCTGAAATTCCTGTTGCAAAGCACGATACATCTCCTCCGTCAGTTTTGACGTGGGTTTGAGATCGTCTTTGTTAAATCCCTTACTCACCAGGAATTCTATCAGCGTTTCCCTGCCGATATTAAATTCCTTGGCCGCGGCCATTAATCTAAGTGTTGTTGTTTCTGCCATTCGTTATGTAAGACAATTTTTTGTTTGGTTTGCTGCTCTGGCGGCGCGGGGCGCCGTTTCGGGTTTCGTGTTCCATGTTGCTGCTGCCATTCATAATCGCTGGCAGATTTAAAGAACCCGAAACTCCAAACGCGAAACCACCTTAGCCTTTCTCGAACTCCTCATTCAGTATCCTTCTCACCTCCTGGATAGTTTCCTTCTCCAGGTCGGTTCTTCTTTCCAGTTCTTCCTGGGTGAGGTCGAGAACGCTGCGGGCGGTATCGCAACCGATGCGTTTGAATTCGTCGATGATCCAGGGTTCGATTTCATCGCTGAATTCTTCCAGGTCGATATCGAACTCCTGCACTTCGCCTTCGGTATCGCGGTAAACATCGATACTATAACCCGTCAATTCCTGGGCCAGTTTGATATTCACGCCTTTTTTACCGATTGCGAGAGAAACCTGGTCAGGTTTCAAATATACATTAGCTTGTTTCTTTTCATTATCCAGTTCCATGCTGGTGATCTTCGCGGGTGTTAGTGAGCGTTGGATCAGCAACTGAATATTGTTGGTCCAGTTGATCACGTCTATGTTCTCATTCTTCAGCTCACGCACGATGCCATGAATACGGCTACCCTTCATACCTACGCAGGCGCCCACGGGATCGATACGGTCATCATAGGACTCAACAGCCACTTTGGCTCTTTCTCCTGGTTCACGCACGATCTTTTTGATGACGATAAGTCCGTCGAAGATCTCAGGTACTTCAATTTCGAGCAATTTAGCCAGGAATGCAGGCGAAGTACGCGAAAGGATGATTACCGGCGAATTATTTTTTAATTCCACCTTTTTCACCACGGCGCGGATGGTCTCGCCTTTCTTGAAATAATCCTGCGGAATTTGCTCCGACTTGGGAAGAATAAGTTCGTTTCCTTCTTCATCCAGCAATAAGATTTCTTTCTTCCATACCTGGTACACTTCGGCATTTACGATTTCACCGATACGGTCGCCGTATTTTTTCACCAGCACGTTCTTCTTCAGGTCGCTGATGCGGCTGGCCAGCGTTTGTTTGGCGGCCAGTATAGCGCGGCGGCCGAAATCATATATATTAACTTCTTCGTATAACTCTTCACCCACTTCAAAGTCGGGCGCTACTTTAATAGCGTCACTGTAAGCAATCTGCGACAAGGGGTCAGTAACCGTACCATCTTCCACGATCATGCGACGGCGCATGATTTCGAGGTCTCCCTTCTCCGCATTCACAATCACGTCAAAATTCTCATCGCTACCGAATTTTCTGCGTAGCAATGTTTTGAATACATCCTCTACTACTTTCATCATTGTGGGTCGATCGATGTTTTCTGCCTCCTTAAACTCCTGGAAGGCCTCGATCAGGTTAATACTTGCCATATGCTACAGTTTTAATAGTCAGTTTAGAATGCTGCCTGAATTTTTGTTGATTTTATGTTTTCGAATGGGAAATGATGTTTGATCACTTCCATTTTCTTGTTTTTGCCTTTTGTTTCTTCCACCAGTATGCTGTCGTCCTGCACTTCCACCATTTTTCCAGTCACCTTAATGCCATCTTTCAATATCACCTCTACCGGTCTGCCCACATTTTTCTTATACTGGCGAAATAGTTTCAATGGTTCATCCAGTCCCGGCGATGATACTTCCAGTGAGAAGTCGCCGTTGGGGAATAAACCAGCTTCTTCAATTTTTTTATAAAGAGCCCTGTTGATAGCGATGCATTTTTCAATGGTAATGCCCTGGTCGCCATCCAGGTACACTTTGACATTATTGGTAGGCTTAATCCTCATATCCACCAGGAAATAGGCCGGATCATCTTCCAGCAAAGCCTTCACCATTTGTTCCACTGCCTGTAAGGGTGTATCCATAAAACTCGTCATAGGGGAAATAAAGAAGGGAACGCTTCCGTTCCCTTCCTTTTTTATCTTTTGCCTCGACAAAGTTACGATAAAAGGGGAATTAGTTCCAAAAGTGTTTAGAATGCTCAGGGGTGTGGCGTTTCGGGTTGGAGGTTTCGGGTTCTTGGGATTCAAGTGGCGCCTGCCGATTCGATTGCCGGGTATCGGGTGATCTGTGACCGGCACTTAAGACCAATCAGCATTCAAAAAGCGCGGCAGCAACCCGAAACCTCCCGGTCCGGCCGGGCCGGTCCGCCTTTTGCAGGTCTTTAACTAATTTGAAAACCCTAAACCTTACCTTTATAATGTTATGATTTATATAATCTGGGGAATAGTAATTTACTGCGTCATTAAGGTGCTTTTCAACTTTGTGATTCCGCTGATCCGGGTAACCAGCAGGATGCGGAGACAGGTGCGGGAGTTCCAGCGCCAGGCGAATGCGGAGGGTGACGGACAATTCCAGAATTATCAGAGCCAGAACAGGAGCTCCGGGAATCAGTCTGCGGGTAAGCAGAAGGTGGGAGAATACATTGATTTTGAGGAGATTAAGGACTAGTGGATGACGCGTGTCGGATGTCGCGCCAAGGCGTAAAGGGAAGGTCAAGTGACAGGCGGGCCACCTGTAGCTTGGCCTTCCGTTTTTTTAGGGGGTGAGGAGGTCGAGGTGGAGGATGGAGGTTCCGGGGGCCAGGTGATGGGCGTGGAGGCCGGCGCGGCGGGCGCCCTCTACGTTGGCGGGGGAGTCGTCGATAAAAAGGGTTTCGGGGGCATGAAGACCAGCTTCTTCAATGATATAGTGAAAGGCTTCCACATTGGGCTTGCGGCGGTTGATCAGGTGAGAATACCAGGCTTTCTCAAATAGCGAATCCAGATCGCGGTTATAGACTTCACGAAAACTTTCCTGGAAACTTTGGAGGTGAATGCTGTTGGTGTTGCTGAAAAGGAACAGGCGGTACCTTTCTCTCAGCTTTTCAAGCAGCTCAACACGCTCCCGCGGGAAGTCGAGCAACATGCTGTTCCAGGCACGAATGATGTCTTGTTCGGTGGTGCCGTCAATAGCCAGCTTGCGCGCCTCGGCCAAAAATTCTTCGTCGGTAAGGCGACCGATTTCATAGAGTTTCCAGAAACTGTCTTCATTAGTATTGCTGAAGAGATCGTCGATTTGCGGAATGCCGAGCTGAATGAATGCATTGCGGCTGCCGGCAAAATCGAGATTGAGTAACACACCACCCAGATCGAAAATGATATTCTTAATCGCCACTTTTATTTTTTGTTACTAAATAGCCAGGATAACAGCTCAGGCTCTGCAAACGCAGGATCCCAACTGTTGTGATTGGCTTCGGGGTAAACGGTATATTTTACTGAAGCATTCACTTTTTTCAAAGCCTCCACCATAACGTCAGAACAGGATTGCGGCACCACATCATCTTTGGCCCCGTGAAATACCCACCAGCTTACATGCTTCAACTTTGCGGCAGTGGCCGGGTTGGCGCCGCCGCAAATGGGAAAGGCGGCTGCGAACAGTTTCGGGTTGCGGCGCACAATTTCAAAAGTGCCCATACCTCCCATCGATAACCCTCCCACATATACTTGTTTTTTATCGATGGGATATTTTCGCATCAGGTCTTTTAATAATGCCTGCGCCAGTTCCATGGCGTGCGTGGCATTGCCACTTTCCGCGAACAAAAACACCCGCTTGCCCGAGCTGTCGCGCTCGATTTTTACATTGCTCCAATAGCTTTCGCGCGGGCATTGCGGAAATACTACAATAGCCGGGAAATTTTTCCGCACATCTTCACGCAAAAACAATTTCGCGCCATGCGTCAACTGGGCTTCGTTGTCGTTGCCGCGCTCACCGGCGCCGTGCAGGAAATAGATCAGCGGATATTTTTTTGAAGCATCATAGTTCTCGGGCAACAACACGCGGTAAGGCAAGGTGTCGTTGTTTTTGACGAACCATTGCTTTTCATACAGACTTAAGTCCTGTGCAAGGCTGAGCGTGCTGCTGCCCAACAGCAGCAAAGGCACAATGGTATGGCGAAGCATAACTATAGGTTTAATCACTACTAATGTACTCAAAAACACTAATAGGTGCTCTGGTACAAATTATCGAATCGCGTACCCGTTGGTGTTTTCAGCGGTATCTGCATCCCTTTTGTCTCTTCCAGCCAACGAAACAATTCGGCGCGCAGCGCCAGTCCCGTTTTACGCAGCGAGGTAACTCGAATCAGGTTGTTCATCTCCCACGGATCATTTTCGAGGTCATACAGTTCATTGATGTCCCAGCCACCGTGGTTGTAGATATATTTATACTTGTCGGTACGGATCGCAAACATAGTGGGCGTTTGCGGGAAAGGCGCCTCCCAGTAATATTCATAATATACATTCTTCCTTTGCCACTCCACACTGGCGCCGCGAAGAATATCGGCGAAAGAAAAACCCTGCATTTGCGGGGGCCTGGAAATATTCGCCAGCTCAAGAAAAGTGGGCGCTATGTCCACATTCATAATGATCTGCTCTACCACCGAACCTGGCTTTACCATACCGGGCGCCCACACCAACATAGGCACGCGCATGGATTCTTCGTAGGCGTGGCGCTTGTCGATGAGACCATGTTCGCCAAATGAAAAACCGTTGTCGCCCATATACACCACCATCGTGTTCTGGTCAAGGCCTTGTTCTTTCACCCAGTTCACCACGCGTTCGATGCTTTCGTCCACCGCCATCAGCGTTTCGAGATAGCGATGGTAAAAATCATCGAAAGGTATCTGGCCGTGATACATATAGTCCACGCCATGCCAGCTATAGCGCTGACGACGCACCCAGTTGGGAATGTCTTTGTAATTAACGGTGGTGGTGGGTGCAGTGGCTATGCCGTACGTCTTGCTGCTGTCGGTAGCCGTCAGGTACATAGATGGAGGGCAAACGATGGGAAGCGACTGATATTTTCCTTCGTGTCTTTTTGCAGGCTGAAATTCGGCATGCACGCCTTTATGTGAAAGGTAAACGAAGAATGGTTTTTTCTTATCGCGTTTATTCAGCCATTCAATGGCGTAATCAGTCAGCAGGTCGGTGGTATAGCTACCTTCGGGTTGTTTGATGCGCTTGCCATTAATGTTGAAAGTAGGATTATAATAGACGCCCTGTCCCTGGAAGCTGAGCCAGTAATCAAATCCGGGTTGCGGCGCATCGTCGGTATTGCCCATGTGCCATTTCCCCAGGAAAGCAGTCTGGTATCCCTTCTGCTGCATGTATTGCGGGAAAAACTTCAGGTTGGCCGGCAACGGCGCATCATTGTTAACTACGGTATGCGTATGGGCATACTGGCCGGTTAAAATAGAAGCGCGGCTGGGCGAACAGAGCGCAGTGGAAACAAACGCATTTTTTATATGCGCCCCCTCGCGCGCCATCAGGTCCATGCCAGGTGTTTCCAAACCCCTGATGCGGTTCATAAAACCCATAGCATCGTAGCGGTGGTCATCGGCAAGTATAAAAATGATGTTCATCGGCTGCCGCTGCGCGGCTTTCTGCGCCTGTGCAAACAGGGCAACACATGAAAACGCAAAAGCAATTATCTTTTTCATATTATTTCAGCCAGTTTATTTTTTGAGATTTCAGGTCGCGCGAGTTGCCACCCACCATGATCACAAATTCTCCCGGCTCCCAATCGTATTTCAGGTCATAATTGTAAAACTTCAAATCTTCGGGTGTGATTTTAAAAGTGATGGTTTTTGTCTCCCCTTTTTTCAGGAAAACTTTTTGAAAACCTTTCAACTCTTTCACCGGCCTGGTAGTGCTGCCCACCAGGTCGCGGATATATAGTTGCACCACTTCGGCACCGTCGTAGTCGCCGCTGTTGGTGAGTTCGATGGAAGCCGTGAGTGTTTGATTGCCTTTCAGGTTGGTGCTGCTCAACTTCAGATCGCCATAGGTGAATTTGGTAAAGCTAAGTCCATATCCAAACGGATACAGCGGGTCGTTGGGCACGTCGAGATAGTTGCTGCGGAATTTCTGGAACCATTGTCCTTCGGGCAGCGGACGGCCGGTGTTCTTGTGATTGTAGTAAATGGGAACCTGTCCCACATTGCGCGGGAAAGTAGCGCTCAGTTTTCCAGATGGATTTACCACACCAAACAATGCATCTGATATGGCATCGCCGGCTTCTGTACCGGCAAACCACACATTCAGGATGGCAGGCACATTTTCATGCTCCCAGGTCAAAGCCAGCGGGCGGCCGGTGAACAATACCAGCACCACGGGTTTGCCGGTTTTCAGCAAGGCCTGCAGCAATTCTCTTTGCAATGCCGGAATTTCAATATTGGAGCGGCTCGATGCTTCGCCGCTCATTTCGGCTGATTCTCCTAATGCGGCGACAATTACATCGGCCTGGTTCGCAATATCAACCGCTTCCTTTATCACCACATCTTTAGGGCGCGGATCGTATTTGAGCGTTTTGCCAAACATGGTAGCGCGTTCAATAAAGAGACTATCCTCGTCGAGGTTGCTGCCGTGTGCATATAAGATGCGTGCATCGTTGCCTGCCGCCTTCTTCAGGCCTTCCAGCAACGAAACTGATTCCGCATGTTTTGCCGCCACGCTCCAGGTGCCGGGCATGTTTACGCGGTTATCGGCCAGCGGACCCACGAGCGCTATGGTGCCTGATTTTTTCAGCGGCAATACATTGTTATCATTCTTCAGCAACACAAATGATTGCGCCGCAATTTCGCGCGCAATTTTGCGATGTTCAGGAGTAAATATCTGCGTGCGCGCTCTTTCCTCGTTGCAGTATTTATAAGGATCGGAGAAAAGACCGAGTTTGTATTTTGCTTCCAGTATTCTTTTGCACGCGGCATCAATCTGTGCCTGCGTGATTTTTCCTTCCTGCAGTGATTTTTTTAAAGTGGTGAGAAAACCTTCACCTACCATATCCATATCAACGCCTGCGCGCAGGGCGAGCGCGCTCACGGTTTGCAGATCGCCCATACCATGATCAATCATTTCGTTGATGGCGGTATAGTCGGTCACTACAAAACCCTTGAAGCCCCATTGTTTGCGCAACACATCAGTCATCAGCCATTTGTTGCCAGTGGCGGGAATGCCGTCAATTTCGTTGAAGCTCGTCATTACGGAACCAACGCCTGCATCAACCGCGGCTTTGTATGGAGGGAAGTATTCGTTGTACATGCGCACGCGGCTCATATCAACGGTATTATAGTCGCGGCCCGCTTCGCCGGCACCATACAACGCAAAGTGTTTTACGCAGGCCATGATGGAGGTATTATCAGAAAAATCTTTTCCCTGGTATCCCTTCACCATCGCTTTGGCGATCTGGGCTCCCAGGTAGGGATCTTCGCCCGAACCTTCGCTCACGCGGCCCCAACGCGGGTCGCGCGAAATGTCGACCATAGGCGAAAATGTCCAGCATATACCATCGGCACTTGCTTCGATAGCGGCAATACGGGCGCTTTTTTCGATCAGCTCCATATCCCAGGTGCAGGAAAGACCGAGCGGAATGGGAAACGCTGTTTCATAGCCATGAATCACGTCCATACCGAAGAGCAGCGGAATCTTCAGGCGGCTTTCTTCCACGGCTATGCGCTGTACCTCTTTTATTTTGGTAACAGACTTGATATTGAAAAGTCCGCCCACTTTTCCTTCCTTGATTTTCTGCGCGATGCCAGAGCTTGATGCCTGGCCGGTGGTGATGTCGCCGGCACCGGGCAGGTTGAGTTGACCGATTTTTTCATCGAGCGTCATCTTAGCCATCAGGGCATTGATGAACTGGTTCATTTTGGCGTCAGCACTGCTTTGAGTTTGGGCTACTGCCTGCAATGAGATCACAATAGCAAGAGTAGTAATGAGGTTCCTGAGCATGGTATATGGTTTAAAGAAATTAATCGCTCCCCGCAATGACGAGGGCTTACATCATTTCATCAAATATGGTTCTATAGCCTGCTTCCAGATTGCATATCCTTTCACATTCATGTGCAGGTTGTCGTCGGTAAAAATTTCAGGGTTGGGCTTGCCTTCATCCGTCAGCATTTTTGAATACACGTCTATGAAAACGGTGTTACTCAGCGTGGCAAGATATTCTTTGATCATTCTGTTGGCCGCCACCATCACTGGCATCAGGTGTGCGCGGCTGGGACTGGGTTTGATGGATACAAAAGCGATCGGGATGTTGTTGAATTTTCCCCTTATCATGTCCACTAATGTCTTCAAACGTTCCAGCACTTGTTCGGGAGTAGCGTTTTGCGTAGCAATATCATTTTCCCCGCAATAGATTACTACCTGCTTTGGCTGATAAGGAAAAATGATATCGTTGGCATAGCGGATTACATCGGGCAGGGAGGAACCGCCGAATCCCCGGTTGATGATGGTGTGGTTGGGAAAATATTGCTGCACATCTTTCCAGTAGTTGAAAGAAGAACTGCCTACGAAAAGAATGGCGCTTTTGGGAGGCATTTGCGCACTGTCTTGTTTTTTGAATGCCTGTATCTCTCCGTAAAAAGGCGGATCCTGCGCCTGCATGGCTTGCGTACAGAGCAGAAAGACGATTATAAAACCCAATAATTTTTTCATATCAATCCACTTTTATTGGTTTGGTTCTTTGTGAAATGCCGTTCTCGTTGAATGATTCTATGGCAAAATAGTATGACTGATCTGCGGTAAGGCTTTTCATATCCAACTCGTTCTTATCATACACCATCCACGAGTTGTAGAGTTTATCGGGAGCAATGCCCCAGAGAATATTATATCCCTGGCTTTCGGGTTGTTTATCCCAGGTGATGAGGGCATCACGACGATCGGCTTTTCTTTTCACCGTAAAATTTTTCACCGGCGCCGGCGCTTTTCCTTGTCCTATACCAAACACGCGCAAACCTGAGATAGCGAGATTAGGCGTGGGCACGTGAATATTCTTATAGCGGATATAGCGCACCACCTGCGGCGTGTCGAGCTCTGCATAATCGTTGGGTACGTCGCGCCAGTTGTTGCTCTTATCCACCAACACGGTCCAGTTTACCCCATCATTGCTTCCTTCGATGAGGTAGCGATGATACAGCCCGGGAATTCTGCCATACATATTCGATTTCACGTCGTGAAAGCTCAATTGCACCGCAAATACCTTACCCGGTTTTTGCAGGTCAATCTCGATCCACTGCTGGTCGTCGTTTTTCTCCGCCAGCCAGAAGGTTCTGATATCTTCGTCCACAATATTCTTTGCATCGAAGCTGTCAACATACGATGACACGCGCGCCGGCTTGTTGTAAGAAAGCAACATCCAGCCCGTGAATTGCCCGGCCTTGCCCGCCACCGCAGGTCCGTAATGCGGGTAATCGCCAAAGGAAGTGTTGCAGTACATCAGGCCATCTTTATCGAAACCGGCAGGATACATCACAATTCTTCTTTCCCAGTTTACCACCACAGAAATGGATGCCGTGGCGAAATGCCAGTATTGGTTAAATGGTCCCACCACGGTGCTGCCATGACCGGCGCCATTTACAAAACCTCCGGGTTTGTACGACACGGGATTATTCGGCGCATACTTAAACGGCCCCAGCGGTGAATCTCCTATATACACGCCATCGGCATACACGTTGAATTCTGTTCCCGGCGCTGCATATTGCAAATAGTATTTGCCATTGTGCTTCGTCATCCACGGACCTTCTATATAACCCTCCATCGTGCTTTCGTGGTTTTCACCAAATCGCTCCCATCCATGTTTTGATTCGTCGAGGTTGAAGAGTGTATCCACCTGGGGTGAGGGTTTGAACAAATTATTTTTATCGAGCTTTCTTCCGCGAATGGGATATAGATTGCTCGAGCCCCAGTACATATAAGCCTGTCCATCGTCGTCGATAAACAGCGCGGGGTCCTGCAGGTTGTGCAGTATGGCGGGCACTGCTTTCCAGTCGCCTTTCTTAGGGTCGTCGGTATAAAGAATGCTCATGCTGCCCGAGGGATCGCCGGCCACATACAACACTGAATCTTTATAGTTGAAAGCTGCCGGCGCATTGCTGCCCTGGAAATACCATTTCTCGGGTTGAATAAATTGCCAGTTATGCAGGTCGGTGCTATGCCAATAGCCCATGGAGCGGGTTACGAACATGTAGTATTCATTTCTGAACCGCACCACCGCGGGATCGGCACCGGAGCGATACGAGAGTCCTTCGTGTGCGTTATAAATCATGTACGTGTAATCGATGTTCAGCGGATTGCAATAGGTCTGCTGTTGCGCGATTGCACTGGTGCCAGTCAAAACAAATAATATAGCTGCGAGATACTTCATCATAGTCATCATTTTATTTTCTTCAAACCGTTTTTCACGTCGGGATCGCTCATAAACAATTTCCATAACAAACCGGTGCGATGGTTTTCGATCATCACGGTCACCGGCGCCTGGTTCAGCCCCATATAAATTTCAGAGCACCAGTTTTGCGTGAGGTTAAATGCATCGCGAAAACCAAATTCGCCCCAGAGAAATTTGCCGAAGTTGTAATAGTAATGCTTCAAGGCTTTCATGGATTCTTCAGGGGTATAAGGGAAAGATGCGAGCGCGCCGGTGGGAGCCATCTTACCATCATCCTGCCAGGGCACGGGCTCGCTGGCAGAATAGTGCCAGGGACCATCGGCAGCGGTGAGACCCCAGCAACTGTCACCATAACCTTTAAAGCCGCCGGGATTTTCAACACAGTAGCGATAGTTGATTAAAGCAATATTGCGGTTGTTTTCAAAATAATTAGTGTACTTGTCTGTAAGCTTGTGCGGATCGTAGCCGAGAAAAGAATAATGAACGAAAAACAGCGGCCCGCCCTTGTTCACACCCACATCCAGTTTGATGCCGTGGTAAGTGTTACCATTTTTGTACATCATGCCATCTTCGCTTCGTCCCCAGTTTTTGCGATAATTCTGCGCTTCCTGATCTTGACTGGCCCAGCCGGAGTAATACATAGTACCGGGCACACCATGTGTGGGCGATGCAATGGCGAGCAAATAGGTCACCATCGTTTCATTCCAGCCGATGAGTTTATGATTGATGATCCATTCCTGGTCGGGCGACCAATGCCAGAAGAGGTATTTGCTGTCGGGCGTGCGGCGGTACCAGTCCCATTCTATCCTTTGCCAGATCTTCGTGATCTTGTCGCGTATATATCTTTCATCGCTGTTATTGCCCTTAAAGTAAGCCCTTGCAGTCAGCAATCCCTGCATTAAAAACGAAGTCTCTACCAGGTCGCCGCCATTATCACGTTTGCCGAAAAATGGTTCTGTCTTGCCTGTAGTACCATCCATAAAATGCGGAAACACGCCGAGGTGGGTTTCGGCTTTATCCATGAAGTCAACTATTTGCTTAAAGCGTTTGAGGATCTCTTCGCGCGGGGCAAATTTTCTTTCCGCACCCACTATCAGTGCCATCACACCAAAACCTGAGGCGCCCATTGCAATCATGTTATGGCGGCCGGGCAGATTTTCGCGCGCCAGTCCGCTGGTGGGTTCGCACTGCTCCCAGTAGTAGCGGAAGTTGGCTTCCTGCACCATGGTCAGCAACTCTTCATCGCTCATGGCACGGGTACTGGCACTGACTATATTCGAAAATTCAGTCTCGTTATAACTACTGTCAACGTAGGTGGCCTTGTAGTAAAATGTTTTCCCTTCCACACCTGTATAATCTGCATAGCGATTATACTGTGGCCATTGAATGCCTACGGGAATGAAATGCCGGTTGTCTTCGGAGCGATAGATTTTTACATACTTTGCGGCCACACCAGGCCTGGCAGACCACCTGATATCAACGTGCCGCGCGTAGCCTTTTGCATCCAGCAACTGAGGTTGACCTGGCACACGAGCATTGCCGTACTCCTTTGCAAGTTCAATATCATCAATGAAAATCTCATGTTGCCTGCCATCATTTCCATGCTGTACAAACACCACTGCTCTTATTTCCTGCTGCGGGCGCGAAGCAGCTGATCTGAAAGCTGAAAGAGGGATAAAAACATTCTGCCACTTACTTCCGGCTATTGGTTTCATATGCGGAGCAATGGAAACCGCTTCGGTGAAAGTGCTGTCTCTGTAAGCCAGTTGCACCGAAGGCAATGCATCGGCCCGGGTTGCAGTGGTGCTAACCAAAATCTTAAACGCGAGTACCTGCCCATTTCGCAAATGATCCTGCCCGCGGATATCGGGTCTTATAATAGCCGCGCTCCATTTTCCTCCCTCGCCATTCACATACTTCAATTGCAGCGAATTACCCGGCGTAAAAAATTCCTTTTCGCTCACGGGCAATTTCTGATTCACATGGGCAATAGACGAAGGCGCCTGCTGTTCAGTAAATGCATAAAAATAGTTTCCGCTCATACGGCTGTTTACGAAAAACTGGACATCATATGGCGGTTCCTGCGCCACAACTTGCAGCGCGCCGGACAAAAAGAGTATTGGGATTAAGTATTTCAATGCTGTCAAAATTTTTTTCGGGACGGTCAACCTCGGGGGTGGGCCACCCTTATTGGAGATGCGGGCTGGTAAAGCCCAGTTTCTTCAGGCCGTTTTGAATTTCTGGTATTTTCATAAAGAGGTTCCACAGTAATTTGCTGCGATAATTTTCGATCATTACAATAATAGGGCCCTGGTCAATGGCCAGGTGAGAATTGGCGTACCAGTTGTGGGTTTCGTTGAACGCGTCAACAAAACCATATTCGCTCCATAGTTTGTCGCCCAGCTTGTAGTAAAAGTGTTTCAGCGCCTGCATCGAGAATTCGGGTGTATAGGGAAATGATGAAAGCGCCGCCGTGGGCGTGATGGTACCGTTATCATTTTCGGGAGAGTGCGCCGAATAGCCGTTGTAAGTATCGCTGGCAGTCAGTCCCCAACTGTCGGCGCTATAGCCTTTAAATTTATTCGGGTTGCGAATACAATGCTCGCGGTTGATCAGCACATGCCTTGTGTTCTGCTCCCAGTAATCGGCATAGCGGTCTTTCAAGCCATTTGGATCGAGGCCGAGAAAGGAATAATGGGCAAAAAACAGCGGGCCGCCGTAATCAAAACCCAGGGGTAATTGGATGCCGTAATATTCCCGCTGGTTTTTAAAATGATTGCTATTGGCCCAGCCGCGGTGATATACATCGGGACTAATGGAATAGCGCGGCGAAGAGGCAGCCAGCACATAAGTGATGAGGCACTCATTCCATCCGCGAATTTCATGATTCATAGTCCAGCCATTGTTCGGACTCCAGTGCCAGAACAACATACTTAACCCGCCGCGCGTATGCCAGTTCCATTGCACATCGTTCCATATCCAGGTGATGAGGTTGCGCAGCTGGTTTTCGACGGGGTCTTGCCGGTTAAAGTATTCGCGCGCACAAAGCAGACCCTGAATTAAAAAAGAAGTCTCTACCAGGTCGCCGCCGTCATCATTATTGCTGAAGGGAATGGTCTGACCGGTCTCACCATTCAGCCAATGGGGAAACACGCCATGATAGCGGTTAGCTTTTTTCTGCAGGAAACGTACCATTTTCAAAAGGTGCTTTGCGGCCGTATCTCTTGTAATCCATTTTCTTTCTACGGCCACAATAATGGCCATTACACCAAAGCCCGTGCCGCCGGTGGTGACAGTTTCGGGTCCGTAATCGGTGATATTGCTGCGCTCGCGGGCCATGCCGGAAACGGGATGCGCAAAATCCCAGAAATAGCGAAAGGTTTGCCGCTGCACCAAATCCAGCAAGGCAGAGTCGGAGAGATCGGGTATGATCCCTGCCACGGGAATGCCGCCGGGTTTTGCCAGGGTTTCAGCATTAGCCTTACCCGCTGCAGCTTTTTTCTTTTGCGCGGTACAGGCAAAGGAGAAAAGAAAAATACCAAGCACTGTCAATAAGCGATAGATCATTCGTTCAGTTTTCATTTTGGTTTACAAATTCGGACTGGTAAAGCCCAGTTTGGTGAGACCGGCTTTTACTTCAGGACAACTCATAAACAAATTCCATATCAAACCGGTGCGGTAGTTTTCGATCATGATGATAATCGGTCCCTGGTCGATGGCCAGTGTGGAGTTGGCAAACCAGGGCTCGTGCAATGAGAATGCATCATAAAATCCATAGTTGCCCCACAGCTTATCGCCGAGTTTATAGTAGAAGAATTTCAGCGCCTTCATCGATTCCGTTGGGGTATAAGGAAAAGACGACAAAGCAGCCGTGGGTGAAATAACGCCGTTGTCGTTAGTGGGCGAATGCGCTTTATAACCATTGATATCATCACTGGCGGTAAGTCCCCAGTTCATATCGCTGTAGCCATACCAATTGGTATTATTCCGGCAATAGTTATAATGAATCAACGTGTGCGCGCGGTTTTGTTCCCAGTAATTGGCATACGCATCTGCCAGGTCGTGCGGGTTGATGCCGAGAAATGAATAATGTGAAAAGAACAGGGGACCGCCATAAGGTTCACCGAGCGGCAGCGTGTGACCCGCATAAGTATTGCCATTGACGATGCCGCCATTTTTTGCCCAACCATTGTCGTACACAATTTTCGGAATGGTATGCGTGGTAGAAGAAGCAGCCAGTACATATGTGATCAGGCATTCATTCCAACCGCGCACCTGGTGATTCATTTCCCATTCATAATTCGGGCTCCAGTGCCAATACAACACGTTCTCATCATTTTTTCTGAACCAATCCCACTCCACCGCATTCCAGAGGCTGTTGATATCGTTTCGCAGATTGGCCTCCGCTGCATCAGCGCCATCGAAGTATTGCCGCGCGGTGAGCAAGCCCGCCATCAGGAAAGAAGTCTCTACCAGGTCGGCGCCATCATCTTTCTGACTAAAAGGCTGCACGGCACCGGTAGTACCATTGAGCCAATGTGGAAATGCGCCGTGAAATTTCTGCGCATTATTTTTCAGGAAGCCAACAATTTTTTCCATTCTTTCCAAACCCTGCGCGCGGGTAATGAAGCCGCGTTCAATACCCACGATCAGCGCCATAATACCAAATCCCGAACCGCCGGTGGTTACCGTTTCACCAGAAGTATTACGCTCGCGCGCCAGACCCGACACCGGATGTGCAAAGTCCCAGAAATATTTGAAAGTCTGTTGCTGCACCAGCGTCAGCAATTCATCGTCAGATACCAGGGGGAATTTATCAGAAGAATCAATCGCCGTCATCACTTTCACCGATTCCGCATTTTGCAAAGCGGCATTATCCATCGACTTCAGCGCGGTAGTAACTGAAATCGTATATTCACTCAGTCCCGGCTGTTGCGATGACGCCTGGATCACCAATACTTTATCGCCGTCCTGGTACGAAGGTGTAAACGCCAGATTCGTACCCGACGCATTCTTTAATGTTACCCCCGCATTCACCGTGCTCCTGTCAACCGGCGCCGAAAAAGTGAATGTCGCCTTCGGCACGCGACCATCTATTCTCCACCGCTTGCCATCGTGCTTTCCTTCCACCTGCACACTATTCACCCTAAACACCGGCGGCGGTGGCGGCTCCGGCGTTGAAGAAGATTTTTTACAACCTCCCATCACTCCCCCCAATACCAACATCAATACAAAAGCAATTTTCACTTTACTTATCTTCATCTGAAAAAATTTAAACCCTTAAAAATTCTCCTTCACTCTTCCCTGTTCAATATGCAGTCTTCATCTCAGTTTTTTCTCCAGAATCGCATCCACACTATACTTTCCCGGGCCAGTAAATAAAAACAGCAGCGCCAGCAGCACAAACATGAATGGGTGCTGGTCGTTATACCACACTATTCCATTCCCCACGAAAAAAGATATATACGCCATAGTGCACGCGATAATGATGGCCGCCGGCCGCGTGAGCCAGCCGAGCGTCATCATGATGCCGCCCACCAGTTCAGCGCCTTTGCCGAGATAGGGTAGCCAGGGATTGTCTTTGAACTGATCCCAGGGAGCATACTCATTCATTTTCGCTTCGCTGAAAATTTCCCATCCATGATATGCCATGAACAGGCCGAATATAACGCGCACTATAAACAGACCGCCATCATAAGCGATGGGTTGTGTGGAAAAAAATTTTTTCATTTGAGGGCTTCGTCTTTTTCTTTTTCTAAAAAGTTAGCTGACTCCTGCAGTCCTGCTACTATCAAATATCCATCGCGGTGGTACTGGGCTATCTGCTGATCGGTGAGTTTAAACTGTGTCATGGTGGTGCATTTGAAATTAGAAAATGCGAGGCTACACAATCGGCCACTTGAAGGTTGACTCCAGTTTGATCTTCTTTCCCGTTGCGGCCGAATGCCGCGTGGCTTCAATTACTTCCAGCACATGCAGTGCATGTTCTGCATTGATCAGGGGTTCAGTGCCTTTTGCCAGCGATTCTGAAATAACGCTGGCGCCTTCCTGCCACACATAGGTGCCGGGGTCGGGCACCATGCGTTGCGGCGCTTCGTGATCGTGTATTACCAAATCCACTCCATGCGGCGCCCAGTCATAACCAATCAGGCTCATATTGCCGTGCGTGCCCCAGATCTGTATTGAGGGTCTTTCCTGTCCTTTGCCTTCATGTCCGTACGGGTCGAAGTAATTAAAGCCGCATTGCACGTGAGAGATAATTCCGTTGCCATGATCCATCAGCAGCATGGCATTGTCTTCCGCTTCTACCTTTATTTTTCCTTTATTGTCAACGGTGCGTTCGGGTGTAACGATGCTGGTCATAGCCGTTACGTACTTAGCGGGCCCCAGCAGTCCTGTTAAGGTAGCAATATTATAAACGCCAAGATCAGGCAGGCTGCCGCCGCCTTTTTCGTAGAAAAATGCCGACCAGGTGGGGCCGGTATGACCATAATGCGCGTGCGCCGCTGATATCTTACCAATCTTGCCTTCGCGCAGTGCTTTTGACATCCAGGCAAATTGCGGACTGTTTACTACAGCGGGTGCGCCCCATATACGAAGCTTTTTACTTTTTGCGAGATCGAGCAAAGCCCTGCCTTCTTTATACGTGTTGGCCATGGGTTTTTCGCTCCATACATGTCTGCCTGCATTGAGCGCCTGCTTATTGAGCCGCCCATGTTCCTGCATATCGGTGCAATTGACGAGCAGGTCGAAATGCGGACCGGCCAGCATCTGGTCTATATGCGGAAAATGATGGGGAACGTTGAACTCTTTCGCGCGGTTGACGGCTCGTTCGGGAATAATATCGCATACACTCACCAGTTCTACATAGGGTGATTTGGAGAGATGAGGTAAATATTGTCCCGACACGCTGCCACAACCGATCAGTCCCACTTTAATTTTGTTCTGGCGGGTTGTATGCGCCCATCCTTCTATAGAGGACATGAGCAATGCAGCAGCCGCTAAGGTGGATTGCTGCAGGAATTCGTGGCGGGTGAGCTTTTTCATATAGCGAAGTTTGAAAGTTATACCCCTATATTAAAAACGCTTTACGGCGAATTCGTAAAGCGTTTTTAATATAGTTCCAGTTTTACTTGAAGTCTGCCAGTGTTTTTACTGCATTATTTCCTGGATTTCATCAGGTGTTAATGCTTTGTTGAATACCCTGAATTCGTCGTACAGGCTAAGATCCGATTTGTGATCCCAGTAAGAGAACAGCGGTCCGCCTGAACCCAGCACCAGTTTGGTACAACCGGTCAAATCTACCGGGTTGTCCAATGCGCCGCTGGCTACTTCCACACCGTCGATATAAACTTTGGCTTCTGTGGGTGAGAAAGTCATGGTGAAAAACTTCCATGCGCCTGCAATTGCCGATTGCGAACCCAATGCAACCCAGTTGTCGGTATTACCGGTGCCAACAATTACGGTCATGTTTTGCGGTGCATTTTCCCTGAACAAGCGAAATCCCTGGTTTCTTGTTTCAGGGTCATTGTCGTTGCCGACTACTACCATACCCGCCCTGTCGGGTGTAGTATTGAGCTTATACCAGAAAGCAATACTGAACTCGTCTGCGCCAAACAAACCGGCAATCGGGAACGACAGGTAAGCGTCAATGGCTCCCTGGTAGGCGGCGCCAACATATCCACTGTTGGTAGTAGTGGGATTGCCTGTAACGGTTGGCGTTACAAAGTTGATCAGGTCTTTGAAATCACCGCCCGGCGCGAAGGGCACATACAAGGTTTCGCTGGGCAGTATCTTATCATACTTGGAAACGGTGAAGTCGAAGGTCTTGGTAGTAGTCTTTCCCGACAGGTCGGTGGCCACTACCTGGAAGGTATGATTACCCAATCCCAAAGACGGATAGGTGTAGGTACCCGTCATTCCCCGGTAATCCACAAATTCAGTATATGTCTGTAAAACGGTACCATTCAGTGAAATCTCTACTTTGCTTATCTCAATATCATCCTCCACTTTGAATATAAAGTTGAAACTTCCCTCATCTTGTGAAGAGGGGTATTGAACGTTACCCGTAGGACTGATGATTTCTACAGTGGGCGCTGCTGCGTCCGGGCCCGGGTCCACTTTCGAAATCGGGTCTGTGTAGTTTTTCTTACACGCTGCCAGAGACAATGATAACACTATCCCTGGTAATATATATCTGAAAATACTTCTCATAATAGTAACTATTTGAAATTAATGATCGGGATGTGTATCTGCGTATTCTTTCAAAATGGGGCTCTTATCCAACTGTGGTAAGGGATAAGGATAGTATTTCTTGTTCATGGTAAATGTCCTGCCATCATAGCTGAGCTCGGCAGTATTTTCCAGGCGAACCATATCAAAAAACCTGATTCCCCATTCCATAGCCAGTTCTGCAAATTTTTCATCCATTACATCATCGCTGGTTACCCCGGTTAACGGCGGCAATCCTGCTCTTGACCTTACCAGGTTCACCGCGTTGTCTGCAGTGCCTGCTGTTGCAGCACCTCCACGGGTTACCGCCTCTGCGTACATTAACAATATTTCCGCATAGCGGATGATGTTCATGTTTTTATTGCTGGCATATCCGGTTCTTCCGGGAATCAATTCAATAGTAGGCAGGTAGTGCTTGCCACTATAGAAGTAAGCCCTGGGAGAGTTCAGGAACACATCACCTTCGGGGGTTACATTAGAAACCCATGCCGGAAGGGTGGAATAATTGGGGTCAGATTTTATCAGGTTAATACCATCGGGAGTGAATATAACGCTGGTCTGCAAACGAACTCTTTCACCCCTGTCGAGCATAAACTTGATATATTTTTCACTGGGCTCAAAGAATCCCCAGCCACCGCGGGCACCACTTACAGCAGGTTGCCAGTCTGTGGGACCAAAGAAATCGTTCAGGTAGTTCCTGCTATCTCCGGAACCCGAATTGAAATCAGAGTATTGAACTTCCAGGAGATTTTCATTCGACAGTTTGCCTGCTGTTTTGAATTCTTGATTGAAGTCAGGAAAGAGGCTAAACTTGCCGGAATTGATAATTTCACCTGTAGTGGCTGCTACCGCATTGTAATCTTTCAATTCCTGCTCAGCCATAGCTTTCACTGCTAATGCGGTATATTTAGTAACGCCTCCTTTCAGATCGGTCCTTTCGTTGGGACGCATATCCAGCAGCTTGGTGGCTGCATCCGCCATCTCAGTCTTAATCCAGTCCATGATATCGTCCTTGGTCTGCATGGTAAGCTGAGTAGGATCTGTGGTAGTTACCTTAAATACGCCGCCAAATGTTCTTGACAACATCAGTGTAAGCCAGCCTCTCAATACCTGGCACTCGGCAACGTATTGGTCAATTAACTGGTTGCTTACACCGCCTTCCCTGAATTTTTCCAATTGTTCAATCTGGGCAGTAATCTGCAGCACATGCTGGAACAGTCCGTCCCAAAGGTTATTGATCATCCAGAAGTTGGCGTCGTACACAAACAGGTCCGCATCGTGAAACGGAGGTTGGTCGTATACACCATTTCTGCCACCACCTGAATTCACATCATCACCACGAACGGAAAGAATGGGAACATGCTCCCACCAAAAATCATAAAACGACTGGTAAGCCCCTACCAATGCTGCTCTTGCAGCAGCCGGGCTCGTATAATCCACATCGCCGCCCACGGTTTCCAACTCACGCGGCTCGTCCAATAATTTGCTGCAATTCGTTAATGATAACGCCATCATGATGAACAGCGGCGCGAATAAATATTTTCTACTTTTCATTTTGTTCGATTTAAGATGCTGGAATTAAAATTTCACGCTCCAACCAATAGTATATACAGAAGGAGTAGGATATGTACCTGAATCAATACCATCAAAGCCAACTTCCACGTTGGTTGATTTGCTCTTAGACCATACATATGGCCTGTCGGCAGTGAGCGTAAAACGCATTTCAGGTATCTTGTTATTCTTCGGTAATGTATATCCTAACTGTATATTCTGCACTCTGAAGAACTTACCGTCCTCCAACCAGAACCTGGAAGCTCTCTGGTTCCACGCAGTGCGGTATCCTTCTGATGAGGGATAGCTGTTGGTGGTACCTTCGCCATGCCAGCGGTTTTTGGCTAACTGGGCGTCAATATTTCTTCCCTGAGTTCTGAATACTTCAGCACGGTTGCTGTTGAAGATTAAATTTCCACCCTGTCCGTAGATGCGTACAGACAGATCAAAGTTCTTATAGTCCAAACCAATGTTGGCACCATAGTAGTAAGTGGGAGCGGGAGATCCCAGGTAAACCCTGTCGTTCGCATCCAGCACTTTGTCGCCGTTCACATCCCTGTATTTGAAATAACCGGGTTTTACAGTTCCGGGGCCATTAGCATTTGCTGCAACTGCAACCGGGTCTGCGTCCACCTCAGCCTGGGTTTGATATACACCTATGATCTCATAACCATAGAATACATCAAACGGCTGTCCTACAGTGAGGCGCTGCGGGAACTCGGCCAGCGGTCCCCTGGTGATGAAGGCCTGTCCGAACAGGTCGGTAACTTCATTATGAATAGTGCTGAAATTAGCACCTACTGTATAACCGAAGTCGTTGGATATTCTTCCTCTCCAGGTGGCTGCAATTTCCACACCCTTGTTGCGCATAGAGCCTACGTTGCTGTAACTGGTTTCGTTACCCACCTGGGGCAATACTGGAATAGCGAGGTTCTTGGTATTCTTTACAAAGTAATCTACACTCACATTCAACCTCCTGTTCAGCAATTCCAGGTCGGCACCTATGTTTATTTCTTCATTAAATTCCCAGCTCAGGTTGTCCTGGTAAGTGGAGAACAGGAAGCCATCCACTTTGGAATCGTTGAACACGCTCCAAACCGATCTTGCGCTCTGTGCTCTTGCTACAGGCACGTTGCCGTTGGCCAGGCGTCCCCATCCTGCCCTGAGTTTGAAATAATCGATGAAAGTGACATCTGCCATGAAGTCTTCCTTAGATACCACCCAGGCTACACCCACAGAGGGCAACGTAATACTTTTTTCCTGGTTGTATTTGTTGGCAGCTTCATTTCTCAGCGTAGCATAGGCAATGTATTTATCCTGGTACTTGTATTGCACGCGCCCGAAGAATGAGCGGCTGTATACCCTGGTGCCACCATCCGATGAAACCCTTGATGCTGCAGAAGTATTGGCAATGTACCAGCTTTGTTCCAGGTTCCTGTTGAAGGGGCTTCCTTCGTAGAAATTACCGGTAGTTGAGAAAAAGTTGAATCGCTCATCCCTGAAGGAAAAGCCACCCATGGCAGTCAGGTCATGATCGCCAAACTGCCTGGTATATGTTAACACATTATCGAAGGTGTAATTTTCTTCCAGCTCATTGGCCCTGGTAATAGAAGACTGTACCAGTGTTCTTTCATATGCATCGGTAATGCGATATGGCAGATTCATCATCCTGTTATTATCATTTCTATGATTATAAGACAGGCTTGTCCTGAAGTTTAAGGTTTTGGGGATGATATGAAAATCGCCATACACATTAGCCGTCAATCTTCTTCTTTCTCCCAGGTTGTCTACGTTAGACATATTGGGGAATGGGTTCTGGTGATCCCTGTAACCCAGATCTTTTGCTGAAGAATAGGGTTTGGAGTAAGCTGTCTGACCTTCATAAGCGGGATCCAGCACCGGCAGGATAGGCACGGCATAATAAATCTCAGCCCAGGGATTCACACCGCCGTAGCTCTTTTGTTCACTTCTGCTGTAAACCGCACCGGCACCTATAGTCAACCAGTCTTTGGCTTTTGCTTCCACTTTCGCCCTTAGGTTATATCTCTTATAGCTGCTGCTGTTAATATCCAAAATACCGTCCTGGGTAAAGAAACTACCGCCCACGGCATAGGTCACTCTTTGTGAGCCACCGTCGATTGAAATATCATGGCTCATCATGGGAGCATCATTGCGAAGGGCTTCTTTATACCAGTCTGTATTTACATCGGGCAGGTTGGGGTTGATACGGCTTCTTCCGTACCTGGCAATGGCAGCTTGCACGCTGGCAATTTCAACACTGGAGCCTGATTCGTTGGCAAAATTGACAAACTGCTCTGCATTGGCCATTTTGATAACGTTAGTGGGTACCTGCACACCATAATAACCGGAATAAGTAACGGTGGCGTCTTTGTTGTACTTACCGCTCTTGGTAGTGATTACAATTACACCGTTGGATGCTTTGTAACCATAGATAGCAGCAGCAGACGCATCTTTCAATACCTGGAAATCCTGGATATCGTTGGGAGTTAAGTAATCGATATTATCAACAAAAACTCCGTCAACCACGTACAACACACCTCCGCCGTACAATGATTTAATACCACGGATATTGATCTGGGGTGCGTCGCCGGGGCCACCGAGGCTGCTGATCTGCACGCCGGGTACATTACCCTGCACGGCATTCAGAATGGCTGCGTTGGGTGTTTTTTGCAGGTCTTCCGGTTTCACGGTTCCGATTGAACTGGTCAAATCGCCTTTCCTGGCAGTACCATAACCGATTACCACCACCTCGTTCATGTTTACCGACGATTTCACCAGTTTGATATTAAGTGTAGTTTGTGTACCTACTTCCACTTCCTGCGTTACAAAACCCACTGCAGAGATAACCAGCGTGGCATTTTGTGGAACGCTTAATTCAAACTCGCCGGCCGCATCGGTGCTGGTACCGCGGGTGGTACCCTTCACGGTGACCGAGGCGCCCTCAACGGGTTCGTTGTCGTCGCCAACAATTTTACCGGTAATTCGAATGTCCTGGTCGGGACGTTCTTCCGAACGGATGGCAATCAGGTTGTTGTCCAGCCTTCTGTAGGTAAGGGTTGTACGGGCAAAAACGGTATTCAATACCTCGGAAATGTCGGCATCGGTAAATGCCACATCCACCTTTTGCTTCAAGTCTTTTAACCGGCTGTTGTACAAAAACCGGTAATTGCCCTGCTGTTCAATGGAGGTCAGTACCTTACTGATTTCCGCGTTCTGCATAATCAGGGTCACCGTTTGCCCATTGACATGAGCAAACGTATCGAACACGCAGAAGACAGTCAGGATACACGTTAATTTCATCATCAATAGTAGCTTTTGTAAGGGTTGAGGTACCCTCGCAATCGAAAGAGTAATTTTCATACTTTTAATATTAGTGTTACTAAAACGGAAACCGGCCGGAAGCACAAATAATCGACGGTTTCTGGATGCACTTTCAAGAACGGGGAATGCGCCAACATTTCCCGTTTCTTATATAGAATATACCCTATGAAGTGTTTAATCTCTTGTTCATATGCAGCAGTCTATTTAAGTTGTAAGAAATCAGTAAACTATTACTGTTTTATCGTTGATCTCGTAATTGAATGCAAAAGAGAACTGCAAGGCTTCCAGCGCCTGCGACAAGGTTTCGTTGTCGAATGAGCCGGTGATCCACACTTCTTCCAGTTTTTTGTTTCGGAATTCGAAGCGAACATCATACCAGCGCTCCATGATCTTAGCCATCTCTGAAAATGGCATGTCTTTCACTGAAAGTTTGTTCCTGACCCAGGCCGATTCAATGTCGGAGGTATCGCCTTGTTGGTAGGTAAGGTTCTTAATGGCGATAAGGTTTTCTTTAACAGGTAAGAGATCCGCCCCATTGCCCCAATGCTGCGTTGATTCCTGGTCGTTCAGCACCACCAGTTTTTCATTGGGCTTAAGAACATATTTTTCGTTGGGGCGTTTTTTTACCACCACTTCCACACTGCCCCTGATAAGGCTGGTCTCGGTGGTTTTATCGGTGGGATAACTTTTTACATTAAACTGTGTGCCCAACACCCGTATATCAAGCGTGTTGGTATGAATCACGAAAGGTATGTCGGGATTTTTCGCTACATCAAAAAAGGCTTCGCCCGTGAGCGTTACCTCGCGCAGGTTCTCCCCGAAATTTTTTCCAAAAACCAGTTTACTGCCTGCATTGAGCCATACGCGGCTGCCATCGGGCAGCACCTGGGTGGTACGGGTGCCGTAGTTGGTTGAAATTTCGCTGGGCAGCACTCCCCCGGTATCGGCAACGCCATTTGTTGCTATGGACTTGCCCGTGTTTGAAGGCCTCCATACAAACCAGGCGGCCACGGCCAGCAGAAGGGTGGTGAGTGAAATAGCCCGGATTTTGAAGTTGCGCCGCGGGCGACGGGGAGTTTCCATATCCCAGTCTGCCTCTACCGTGACGGGTTCGTGCAATTCCTGGTACGACTCTTTATTAATCGAAATCCCTTTTTCCCTCATACGCCTAAGATGCTGATCGTAAGCGGTTTGAAGCTGGTCAGACGATTCGTCGTCATCTTTTTGCTGCCAGAGGTCGGTGATGGTTTGAATGGAAAAGTGAAGATCGGGATGGACACGCAACAGGTGGTCCAGCTCCTGCAATTCTTCAGCAGAAGCCTCGTTGGAAAGCTTTCTTCCCATTAATTCCCATATACGGTCAGCAGACATAAAGTTTTTCGCGTACTCCCAAGGAGTATTTATACGGTCGATATCCCTATAAGGTTCAAAAAAATTTTTTGCTACAATCAGAACCTGATGGCTTTGCGAAGGTCGATATTGATGGCGTTGCCGATCTTGCGGAGGGCTGTAGCCAGTTGGTTATCAACGGTTTTTACAGAAAGATTGAGTATTTCGGCCACCTCGCGGTATTTCAGTCCATCCTCTTTGATGAGCTTAAAAATAATTTTGCAGCGCGGCGGCAGATGGTCTACGGCCTGCTGAATGCGGTTGCGCATTTCGGCCGTCAGCAATAATTGTTCGGGGTTATTGTGTGGGCTCTCCAGCTCCACTTTCAGGTCGTCGAGGGTTATAGAAATATGTTTCTGCTGTTTAAGCAGGCTTTTCAGTGATGCGTTCTTGGTACAGATATAGAGGTAAACGCGCAGGTTCTTGATCTCTTCCAGTTGCCGCCTCCTTTCCCAAATGGCCATAAATACGTCCGATACCACCTCTTCAGCCACCTCATACGATTGCACAAAGGAGTAGGAGAACTGTAGCAATGGCCGATGGAAGGCGAAGAACAGCTCCTTGTAAGCGCTCTCGTCATCGTATAAAGCTATACGCCTCTTTAATTCGTCCAAACTGGGTGTCAATGGCATTGGCAATCTGTTAGTATAGACCTGTATAACTGCTCATCTGCTGCCTCACAAGGTAAGTCTAAAAAATTAAAAAGGAATTCTGTTCAGGGCTAAGGGGATTTTTATAATTTTGCCCGCCTACGCCGAAGCTAAGCAAAGGCATTGGATCCTTAGCTCAGACGGTTAGAGCACCTGACTCATAATCAGGGGGTCGTTGGTTCGATCCCAACAGGATCCACAGAGAATGTTGAATTTGAAATTGAACAAGGAATGTTGAATGTTGAATGGTTTTGCAGCTGATTCAACATTCAACATTCCTTGTTCTTATTCAGATTCAATATTCACTTTTCCTTAACCCTCGGTAAGATACATTTGATAATCATTCAGAAAGTATGAAGAAACTGTTTACGCTATTGACCGCACTGGTATTATTTGGAACACTGGCAGCACAAGATAGTACGGCACCGAGGAAGAAGAGAGACTGGAGTAATGTGAACCTGACCGCCCGCCCCAACGATCATTTCATGATGCAATTTGGGTACAATGGCTGGAGCCAGATGCCGGATACGATCAATACCAAAGGACTCTCGCGCAGTTTCAATATGTACTTCATGTTCGACTTCCCCTTTAAAACCAATCCCCAATGGAGCGTAGGCATTGGCGCCGGGTTTGGAAGCGACAATGTGTTTTTCGATAAAATGGTATTAGACATTACCGGCCGCGAAGGAAACACGCTAACGTTTAAGAATCTCGCCGATACCAATCATTATAAAAAATATAAGCTCAACACCACCTTCCTGGAAGCCCCCGTTGAATTGCGTTGGGCCGCCAACCCCGTGAGCCCCAACCGCAGCTGGAAAATTGCTGTGGGCGGTAAGGTAGGCACCCTGCTCAGCGCCACTACCAAGGGCAAAAACTTCCAGACCAGGAACGGTAGCACCATCAATGCTTCCACGCAGAAAGAAAAGGCCAAACGCTTCTTCAACGGCACCCGCCTCTCCGTTACCGGCCGCGTGAGCTATGGCGTATTCGGCCTCTACGGCGCCTACCAGATCAACAGCTTTATTAAAGAGGGCATGGGGCCTGATATAAGGCCGTTTCAGATCGGGTTAACCATCAGCGGGCTTTAAGAGTTAAGGGTGTAGAAAGTAGCGCCTATCTTTGCCATCAAACATCATCCATTTTGCTAGACAACAAGAAGAGTATTAAGCAGGCTGAGCGGGCCGTGCTCGTGGGACTGGTGCATAAAACGCAGACCGAAGAGCAGGTGAAGGAATATCTCGATGAGCTCGCATTTCTGGCGGAGACGGCAGGAGCCGTAACGGTGAAACGTTATGTGCAGAAATTGCCGCAACCCGATAGCCGCACTTTTGTGGGAAAGGGCAAGCTGGAAGAAATAAAGAAATACATCGAAGGGAAGGAAGTGGATATCGTGATCTTCGACGATGAACTCAGCGGATCACAGATCAACAATATTGAGAAAATCCTGGGCGTAAAAACGATCGACCGCAGCGACCTGATACTGGATATTTTCGCACGCCGCGCCAAGACGGCGCAGGCTAAGACGCAGGTGGAGCTGGCGCAATATCAGTACCTCTTGCCCCGGCTGCGCGGTATGTGGAAACACCTTGAACGCCTGGGGGGCGGTATCGGTACAAGAGGTCCGGGTGAAACGGAAATAGAAACCGACCGCCGTATTGTGAAAGATAAGATTTCGTTGCTGCGCAAACGCCTGGCTGAAATCGACAAGCAGGCCTATATACAACGCAAAGATCGCGGCGAATTCATTCGCGTGGCGCTGGTAGGTTATACCAATGTGGGTAAGAGCACCATCATGAACCTGCTGAGCAAAAGCGAGGTGTTTGCGGAAAACAAACTCTTCGCTACGCTCGATACCACCACACGCAAAGTGGTTTTTGAAAACACGCCATTCTTACTGAGCGATACAGTTGGTTTCATCCGCAAGCTGCCGCACCACCTGGTAGAGAGTTTCAAGAGCACGCTCGATGAAGTACGCGAAGCAGATATACTGCTGCACGTGGTGGATATTTCACACCCGCGCTACGAAGAACAGATCGGCGTGGTCAACAGCACGCTCACCGACCTGAAGGCTTTCGACAAGCCCGTGATCACCATTTTCAACAAAATGGATTTGTACGAAAAAAATACTTTCGACCCCTGGCTGGAACCGGAAGTGAAGGCGGAGATTGTGAACGAGCTGAAAGAGCGTTGGGAAAATGAATTGCAGGGCAACTGCGTGTTCATATCTGCTACGGAGAAAAAAAATATAGACGAACTGCGCGCCACCATTCTCAACAAGGTACGTGAACAATACAGGGTGCGTTATCCGTATAAAACGGAATTTTTCTACTGATGATCACCAGAAACTACACCTGGCACAAGATTGCAGAATCGGTAAACGAACTCGCCGCGCGCGAAGAGCCTATTGTGGTGGTAGAAGTGAATGGTAAGAAAATCTGCGTGGCGCCATACAAAGAACAATGGTATGGCTTCGCTTACAAATGCCCGCACGCCAGCGGCATTATGGCGTTGGGTTATATAGATGCGGTGGGAAACGTGGTTTGTCCCGTACATCGCTATAAATTCAATCTTCGCAATGGATACAATACCAGCGGCGAAGGATTTTACCTGAAAACATATCCTGTTGATGTACGCGAAGACGGCGTGTTTGTAGGGATGGTGATTTCTTAAAGTGCGATCACAAGGGTTTTATCATTACCTGTTTATAATAAACCTTGCTTTTGGGATCGTGTCCTTGCAAAGCGATGGTGCCGCTGCTGAGACGCCTTTCTGCTCTGCCTTCCAGTTTCTCCACGTCATCGGGCTCGGTATATTCTACCACTGTTTTATCATTGATCTTGATGGTGACCTTTTTGTCCTGCACAATGATATGCTCGGTGTACCATTCGTTATCTTTCACATATACTTCTCTTACGTCGGCGATGCCGTAAAGACTTCCGCTTTTTCGCCAGTCGCCCTGCGTTTGATTCACCTGCACTTCATAACCTTTCGAGGGCCAGCCCGTTTCCTGGTAGGCGGTATGAATGAAGATGCCGCTGTTGGAGCCGGGAGTAGTCATGAGGGTGACCTTGAGCTCGAAATTTTTGAATTCATGATTCATCACCTCGCCATCATAAAACAAATGTGCGCGGGGTCCATGCACGATGATCATGCCACTGTCGACACGGAATGTGGAAGGGTTTTCGGCAGTCACTTTCCAGCCGTTGAGTGTCTTACCGTCGAAAAGCGAAATCCAGCCTTTTTCGGTTGAAGCCTTCCGGGAAGTACCACATTGAACAAACAGCAGCGCGAGGATGATGAGGCGGTACATCTTCATTTTTTTGTTCTAATATAGGACTATAACTTTAAAAAGCTAAAGCACCGGGCTCATTTCATTTTAGCTTAGAAAAGAGGCGCTCAGACGTTTTACTTTATTTTCCAGGAATTTCTGTCACAAACACCAGGTAAGAAAAATTTTCTGCTGGCACTTATCCTGATGATCGGTTTTGTTTCTTTCCCGTAAGACAAAACGCAGCAAAAAAAAATATCCGATTTTACGAATTGTCGCAATTGCCCCGGCTAAAGTCGTAATAAACCTCTTTTACTACAAAACCTATCGGTACATTGCATGAAAAATTTGCATGCCCGACAATAAACTCATCCGCATGGACAATGTGGGCATTGTGGTGGAATCGCTCGACGACACGATTGCTTTCTTTGAAGAGCTCGGCTTAACGCTTGAATGGCGCGGCCAAGTAGCAGGCGAATGGGCCGGCCGCGTAACGGGTTTGGGAAACCAGGATGTAGAAGTAGCGATGCTATCGACGCCCGATGGTCATAGCCGACTGGAAATTTCAAGGTTTATTTCCCCGAAAGTTATTGCTGACCACAGAACCGCTCCTGTGAACGCGCTGGGTTATTTGCGTGCGATGTTTACCGTTGCAGATATTGATGATACACTGGAACGATTGGGAAAATCAGGTGCGGAACTGGTGGGTGAGGTGGTGCAGTATGAGAATTTGTACCGGCTGTGTTATATCCGTGGTCCCGAGGGATTGCTGATTGGATTGGCCGAGCAGCTTACGGAAAACCGGAATGCGTTTTAGAAATTTTTAAAACAAGGTATATGAGGGCTAAAATTTACTTCTCCTTATTCCTGGTTGCTTTGTATGCCGTTGCTGCCTGCAAGACTACTAAATCTACCCTTGCAGAACCAGGTATGTTTAAGGTAACTATTCTCTACCCCTTTGGCGAAGACAAAAATTTCGACCTGGAGTATTATGAAAAAAAGCACATGCCGATGATGGCAGGGTTTATCGGGAAGAATTTGAAATTTTATGAGATAGACAGGGGCATATCGGGCAGAAATGCTAATGAAAAGCCGGCCTTTGCGGCGATTGGATACTTTTATATTTCGGATATAAACGAGTATAATGAGGCAATAGCAAGAAACAGGGAGGTGGTGATGAATGATCTAAAGAATTACACGAATATACAGCCCCTGGTGCAGGTGAGCGAGGTGCGGCAGGTGGTGAAGTGAGGGGATGAAGCTCATTGACTCCCCGCGGGCAATACTACCGGCGAATTTGCGTTTTCCCCTCTTATGCAACCTGTCTTGCTATATTACCTGAACCTACTGCTATGCGCCATTGTGTTTATTGAGCTGTTGTTCCGATGCAGAAAAAACACCACCCTGAAGGTGTACTTCCTGCTGATTACTGCCAGCCTGTTTGTGATTAATTTTTACGCCATCAATGGCGTTGAAACACGGACAGAATTCATTTTCGTGCGGTTCGTTCGGTTGGTTTATGTGGCCGGTACCGTATTGTCGCTGGTGTACCTGGCGCAGCGGCGGCCTCCGCGCTGGCTGGTTGGTCTGATGATATTTGCCGCCGTTTGTGTGACGGGATTACGCATTGCGAATTACCACGAGATTAATATTGACGCGGTTAATAATTTGCCCAATCCATTATTTTCCGTAGGCACGGAATTGTTTATTACCAGCATTTATCCGCGCATCATGATGCTGATCTTTTCGTCCGCTACACTGTTTATTGGCTACTACTATTACCGCCGGCTGATGATAAAACTCGATTTCAACCAGCCGCATGCCAGGCAGTTATCGCGCTGGGCCATATCATTGGTGGTGCCGATGTTTTTGCTGATTATTTTCGGCATATTGGCGAATATGAAAGTGGTGAACAGTATGCTCGCTACTTATTTGTTTGGTGTGTTTAGCTGCACGGCGGTATGCTCGCTGATCATGAGACCGCGATTTCTGGATACCGACGTGAGTGGTATCTCTGAAGAATCGCGATCTGCGGCGATGGGCGTGCGTTAACTACTCTGTGAATTCTGTTCGATAGTTGGCTTTTCTTCTTCCTCATCCAACAAATTCAGCTCTTCCAGCAAGGGGGCGGGGATTTGTTTGGTAGTTTTCGCTTCCAGTTTTTTAATGGTTTCAAATCTTCCGAGAATGGTATCGCCTTTTCGTGCGCCGTCTTTCAGCCTGTCCATAGCGTCTTTGTAGGCGTGGGTGGCGTTGTCGAGGTTTTTGCCAATGGCAATCATTTGTTCCAGGAACAAAACAAACTTGTCGTACAATAGGCCGCATTGTTTGAAGATTTCCTGCACATTCTTCACCTGGTTTTCTTTCTGCCAGATGATCTTTATCACCTTGAGCGTAGCTACAAATGTGGTAGGCGTTATGATGACGATCTTCTTATTCAGCGCGCGGTTAAAAAGGTCGGGCCTTTCGTTCAGCGCCAGGGTAACGGCCGGCTCGATGGGCACAAACATGAACACGTAATCGGGACTATTGATGCCCGCCAGCGCCTGGTAATTCTTATCCGCCAGGGAGTCGATATGGTCGGTAAGGCTTTTGATATGCTGCCTGAGGTATTGGGCCTTTTCTTCGGGATCGATGGCATTGAAATAATCCACGTAGGCCGTGAGTGATACTTTGCTATCGATAATGATGTGCTTGCCGTTGGGCAGGTGTAAAATGAAATCGGGTTTGCGCAGGATTTCTTCTTCATCGCGGTAGCCTTCCTGCGATTTGTAATCTATATACTTCTGCAATCCTTCGGCCTCCAGGATCAGCTTGAGGCGGTCTTCGCCCCAGGTACCCTGGATGCGGATATCGGACTTGAGGGCATTGGCGAGGTTTTGGGCATCGTCGCTGAGTTGGGTATTAAGTTCGTGGAGCTTTTCGATTTCTTTTTTCAGGGAGGTGATATCGGCGATGTCTTCTTTACGGGTAGCTTCCACTTTTTCTTTGAACTCTTTGAGGTTGGTTTTTAGCGGGTCGATGATGCTGGCGAGGGTGTTTTTGTTGGTTTCGATGAAGTTTTTCTTTTTTTCTTCCAGGATTTCGTTGGCGAGGTTGCGGAAGTGGTGTTGTGATTGTTGGTGGAGAAGATCGAGTTCGTTTTTAAACTGCGCGAGTTTTTCGTTGGCGTAGGCCTCTTTTTGGCGGAGTTGGGTGAGTTGGGTGTTGAGGGAGAGGATTTCTTTTTCCTTTTCGCTCAGTGTTTCTTCGGTTTGTTTGAGTTTTTGAGTAATGAGGTCGAAGGAGGTTTTGGCAGTGTATTTTGTATCGATTTCAGATTTGAGTGTGTTAAAATCGGAGGTTAATTTATTGTATAATTCCCTGGCCACGTAGGCTTGGTTAATTTCTTCCTGGGAGAATTTGCGGGCGTTTTCCTTTTGGAGATGGGTGATTTGATCCTGGAGGGAACGAGAATGCTTTTCGTGGAGGGATTTCAGGTAAACGTAAACAATCAGCCCTCCTATGATAATGCCGGCTGCGATATATATTAATAGCTCCATGACGACGATTGGATTTGGTTTGATGAAGATGGCGATAAATTCTTTTTCTTACAAAAGGGAAACCGGAACCAGGTATTCCTAAACTTTGCTGACTTCACCAAAATTAGGGGGTGTGTGGGGTTGGTCCGGAACAACTTTTGGGATTTTAGCCATAAAAATTTTATAATTTTACCTCTATGAGAATGGCCGTAATGCTTTAATATCCTTTCCCAACTTATTTCTTAAGCAAGGTGCTTTATTTTTCAAAGCGCTCTTTTCCCCTTATTCATTCATTTAAACAATCATTTTTAACCGGGCCACAGGCAGCAATCATTGTTGCGGTGGTTGTTTTTAAATAATATGAATTATGCCTGATATGCTAAGTAAAAAGGATATAGAGCATTTCATTTATAAAGGATTTGTCCGTATGGATAATGCATTTCCCCGTGAAATGGCAGAGGCTGCTGTAGATATTCTCTGGAATGATCTTCCATGTGACAGGTCGGATCCTTCAACCTGGATTGAACCGGTGATTCGTTTGGGAATGTACAGCAATGACCCTTTTGTTCATTCGGTAAATACGCCCAGGTTGCGTCAGGCTTATGATCAGTTGGTAGGTAAGGATAAATGGCTTCCTTGTCGCAGTGTAGGAACCTTTCCGGTCCGTTTTCCGTCTGAGCAACCACCTATGGATACCGGCAAACACGTAGATGCCAGTTTTCCGGGTGATGACCCGAATAATTACTTTGAATGGCGTGTCAACGTCCAATCCAAAGGACGAGCCTTGTTGCTATTGGTGTTGTACTCAGATGTCAGCGAAAAGGATGCTCCGACCGTGATCTATGAAGGTTCGCATATCGATGTTGCCCGATTGTTGTCTAAAGAGGGCGATGCTGGTCTTTCTTTTATGGAACTTGCCGGCAAGTTGGACAAACTGCCAAAGAGAAAAGAAGTCCTGGCAACGGGTAAGCCAGGTACGGTATATCTGTGTCATCCGTTTTTGGTGCATTCAGCCCAAGCTCACCGAGGCATCCATCCCAAATTTATGGCACAACCGCCTTTGCAATTAAAGGGTGAACTGTCTCTTTCAGCAGCTGATGGTGGCTATTCTCCCGTGGTAGAAGCTATTCGCTTAGGGATATGTTAGTCGGGGGGTCGATGCCGGTTGTAATCGAGTTTCCATTCCTCTGCTTTTTTTCATCTCGCCTTCTCTTGACATAACGCGAATATCTTCTGTAGTCTTCCAGATTATTCCTCCGGCAATCGCAAGCGCAATCTCATTTACGTTATCCGCATGGTGGTCGGCACGCTCCAAAACTCCAGAAAGATAGTTTCGAAGCAATTGATTGTTTGAATAGTAGTTGGTATATACTCTATTTTGATTATTATTTCATTGTTTACTTTTGAATCTGAACTACTTTGAAGTCAAAATTCATTAACCGAAGATCTTGAGCCAGTTCAATCAGTGAGTATTTCGCAATATTGGAACCAAATTTCCGAATGTCGGTCAAAAGGGAGCGCTTAGTAGTTGCTGTATCGACGAATGCAAGACAAAAAGTCATCTTTGGTCTGGGACTTTGTTTGAAGAGATTGACAATTCCTTTTGCAGGAAATGGCTGACCGGCGATCGCAATTCTAAGCGAATCTTTTCTAACGGAGGTTTTTGCCATCGCCTCCACCTTCTCGAAATACTTGTAATCACTATAAATGGTTTCTCTGACCCTTTTGGCAGCTATGGATACTTGCGCTGCAAGATCACGCATAGTATTATTAAATCCTTTCTTTACATGAACGAAGGTGATATGGTCTGGCTCATACATCAATATGTCACAACATTCAATATTCTCAGGCGTGATTGTATCGAGCACGAGGCAGCCCGACATTCCAAGATAAGACTGGTTGAATACATCCTCATCCTTTTTGATGTCGAACTTTTTTGTAATCGTCGTTGTATCCCATACATCATCTTTGAGCATTGATTCGCACTGCGTATTTAAATCGTCAATGAATGTGGGATCGATCCTATACCATCCCTTGTCGATATGAAAGAAAGAATTTCCTTTGTACACAAGTTCTCCGTTGAGATGATCAAATAATGTATCGTAGGTAACCCTATTGCCTCCACTGTCGTAAGATGCGAGTTTGCGGAATAAGACTGAATGTTTGAAGTCTATTTCATCTTTATCCTCAATGAATTTTTTATCCTTTATATCTTTAATAAGTTGCTCCCAGTTGGGCCGGTGATGATATTCACCATATTCCTTACTGCTTAATTCGAGAATATAACTTTCCGCTGTCAGATATTGCTCGAAATTTGAATGACAGATCTCAAAATCTGGAACATTTCCAGCTTTGTACTCATTGAATACTTGTTTGTACATTTCTTCATTGAGTTTCTCTACGAGCTCTTCAAATCGTCTGCCCCTTAAATGCACTACCTTATTGAGTGTAAATTTAGACGGTCCGTCAAGTATATCATCTATCTTTTTGATAAGATTGAGCAGCTCGTCAAAATTTATTGCCTTATTTATTTTAAAGGAAGACTTTGCGATGCAGCCCGCCGTTTCTTTCCTCAGATCATCTTTTGAAAAACCAAAGGACGTAACCAGGTGGTGCCTGTCCAACTCTGCCTGAACCAGTTTAAATATTTGTCCAAACTGATTTTCGTCGCTGAAGCGTTGGTCGCCTCGATAGAAGCGTGTTTGGCCAAGGACAATACCTGTGACACCACGCTGTTGTATCGATTTGATCACGCGACTATCCCGGTCAAACAACTTTACAATGATCTCGAGCCCCAAATCAGGCTTTGTAAACTGTTCGATCTCGAAACTCCCATACCCTCCAGCAATGGCATAGATGCGTTTTTTGTAGGCAATGAATCCAATAAATGAAAATACCTTGTTCTTGCTTTTTAAGATTGTGTCGTTCGTATGTATTATTGGCGCTAGAAACTTCAACCAGGTCGGAGGGTATAACTTTGAAAAGCTATAAAGATTAACTGTGAATTCGCGAAAATCCTGGTTCCCCAAATTAATATCAGTCAGATTGGTACCGTTTTCCCGCAACCGTCTGGCTATTTCTCCGACAGTATCATCAGCGTTCAGCTTTTCAAATTGCTCACGTTCAATTTCATAAATCGTAATGGGAAGTTTGCTAGAATCCGACATGCCCGGTCGTTTTGGTAATTGTGTTGAAAGTCTTCATTGAGAGAACGAATTTGGAATTATTATGGACTAAGTGTTCCAAATAAAGCAACTCAATCTATGAAATTCATTCGCAAAAATTGACCGTGTTTACACGGTATTTTTGGCAGGTGTAATAGATGTGAATTTGTATGCCGATGAGAAATGTAAACAATTTGGAGTCAAATCAATTAGGGAAGAAAACTATCAAACCAACAATTGAAAACATGTAGCTTTGCCTTTCACCCAGCTCTTTCAAACTCTTCCCCCATCACCCGCTGGCAAATTGCTGATAAAAACGAAAAAAGTCGCTTGCGCGACTTTTCAAATTGTTGATTACCCAGCTCCCCCTGCTGGACTTGAACCAGCGACCCTCTGATTAACAGTCAGATGCTCTAACCAGCTGAGCTAAGGAGGAATTTCCCGCTTTTTCCAAAACGGGCTGCAAAAATAAGGATTTTCCGATTCTAAAAAAGTCGCGTAAAATAAAAATAATCAGCCAAAAAGCCCGATTTCCCCATAATTGGGGTTGACCAGGTGGCACACAGGCTAAATCTTTACAGCCCTCAGCCAATAACCGCCACACCATGAGAATTTTACGCCAAACCACCTGCACCCCGGGGACGCCCATCACACCCATCCGCGTAACCCGCCTCATCCACACCGGCAGGCGACAACAGACACACACACTCAACACCCAACACCCGCAGCCTGCATCCGGGTCATCCGCGAAAATCCTTCCCCATCCGTGCTCCCTATCCGCGAAGTCCGCGTAAATTCAACCTTATCCGCGTTCCTGGTACCCCGATCGCCCAATCCATCCTAATTTAGTATTCCCGCCCCATGCAGCGCATGCTCCTCATACTCGCACTCACCATCTTCGCAGGACTCCCAGCCCGCGCGCAGTACTATTTCGAAAACCTCACCACCGATAACGGACTTTCCGACAACCGCGTCACCTGCTTCTTTAAAGACGCCAAAGGCTTTATGTGGATCGGCACGGCCAACGGGCTCAACCGCCACGATGGGCACTCGCTACGCATCTATCGGCCCGGGCAATCGAAGTATAAGCTTTCCGGGGAGTTCATCACCGGCATTGCGCAAGACGCCAAAGGCAGAATGTGGATCGCGACGCACTCGGGACTTAGCGTACTCAACGTGAAGAAAGACAGCCTGCACGTGTTTTCGCCCGACGACGATTTTTTCCCCGACAAAGAAGACGGATCGCAGAGCACCCTGCTGTGGGATATCAAAATGGATACTGCTCAGCGCATATGGCTGGCGCTCGATTGGAAAGTATGAGCGATATAGTGTGGGCCATCAACCCCGAAAATGATACGTTGGACGCGATGATCATTCGCATGAAAGAATTTGCCGCAGAAATTTGTGAAGCCAAGCAAGTGGAGCTGGAATTCATTTCACCCAAAGAACCCGAAAAGATCTCTTTCGACGCCGCGAAGCGGAAAAACATATACCTCATCTTTAAAGAGTCCGTAAACAATGCCATCAAATACAGCCAGTGTACGCGACTGCATATCGGTTTTGAAAAAGAAAGCAATCGCTTACTGATGCAGGTAAAGGATAATGGTAAGGGTTTCGACATCAACAACGGACGTAGTGGCAATGGTTTGAAGAGTATGAAGGAGAGAGCCTTGGTGATTGGCGCGGAGTTTAAGATCGAATCTGGTTCCGGGAAGGGTACGTCTGTAATCGCGGCGATTCCGTTGAATTGAGGATCTTTATCGCGGATTATTATGGATGAGGGGATTACGCGGCTGATGATTGTTGATATTTCTCAATAGTTCGTGAAATCCTAAAATCGTTTTAAATCCGTGATATCTCTATTGCAGGTGCGCGGCCTTTGGCGTAATTTCCCTGTTCAATCACGCACTTTATGGAACTCTTACAGGAATTCGGATGGGCGATACTGGGGCTGGCCATTTTTGTTGGCCTGGCTGCTATTGATCAGTATCGCAGAAAAAACTGGCAAAAGAACAGGAAGGAGGAGACGCCATAAAACGCTATTCTCCCAGGATTAGGCAATTCCTATAAGGATTGAGAAAATCAACCTGTTTCTTCTTGAAAAGCTTCTCCAGCGCCTGCGGGCCATACTTCAAACGATAATCTCTTTCCCGCGCAGTAATCGGTATAAACCAGTGGCAATGGACGTAGTGTCCTTCGAAATGAAAGAATTCAAATTCTTCGCCTTCGAGGTGCGGCCGCGATACCAGTCCGTGATCGCAGGGTGAATCGAGCAGCCAGGGTTGACCGATGTTGACGGTATGATTTGTTTTTATTGCCAGGCGGTTGCGGTGATAAGCCGCGCACCAGCTCATCAACACCACCAGCTCTTTCGATCGCACGGGAGAATACACAAACATTTCGACGAGGTTATCATCCAGCCGGTCGCAGCTCATGCCGACGGTACAATAGGTGTACATATTGCGCCGGCGGTTGGGTGGAATTTCCAGCACGAAAAAATCTTTGTGCAATCTTTTATTGATATCGGGAAGCGTGTGAGGAATGCCGTCTATGTTGAAATGATCTTCATAGTGACGTTGCAGCCAACTGGTATAGGCCCTGGTGTTAAAAACGCGCATAGAGTGACTGATAAAATGAAAACTGTTGTATGCCGCCCGCAAATTCTTTCTCTGCAAATCAGGCGGCGCTTCAGTGAAGGTAGCCCGGATTTCGATTTCCAACAACCTTTGCGCGTGTAAAGAATTATAAAGTGGAAAAGTTTTTACGCCTGTGGACGGAATGTGTTGCCAAAAATTCTTTCAAACTGTTGCTCGTTGTAACTGTCGAGCTGATACCTGTCGTCGTAATCACGAAAATAATAACGGCGATGTTTTTCGTACTCGTCAATATACGAGTATCGTTTGCGTTGGCTCTGCTGTGCTGAGCCCGAATTTTTCGGCCAGTTAGTCTGTGCGTTTTGCGTTGACATAAGTTTTTTTATTGGTGTGTGTTTAACGTATACCAACAAAAAAACTTATGCCCTGGATGCATTGGAAGTTGATTCGATGTAAGCATTGGGGAAAAACTGTGCAAAAAAGCATCATTGCACCACTTGCGTTTTTTCTTTCAATGCCTCTCTCACCTTCGGCGCTATTTTGGTGCCGTATATTTCTATAGATTTCATCATGGTCTTATGCGATGGTGCGCCTACGTCCATGTGTGCGTAGAAGCGATCGAGGCCAAACATTTCATGCATCTTCAGAATTTTGTCGATAGCTTCATTAGCTTCGCCCACCACCAGGTGACCATTCGGTCCGCGGCCCTGGTCGAATTGATGACGCTGATAAGGCGGCCATCCTCTTGATCTTCCCACACGGTTCATTTGCGCCGCATATAGCGGATAATATTCGTCGGCAAGCTGTTTTCCGTTTTCACCAAACAATGCATGCATGTGCACGCCCACGCGGAATTTTTCTTTGGGGTGATTATAGTGCTCCCACACTTTTTCATAATACTCAAACAGTGGTTTGAAGTTAGCCGGGTTACCACCAATAATCGCAAAAATCACCGGCAATCCCAGGCTGCCGGCACGCACCACCGATTCGGGCGTGCCACCCACTGCCACCCATATGTCGAGTTTGTCGTTAAATGGTCTTGGAAAAATTTCCTGGTTGTTAAGCGCGGGCCGAAACTTACCTTTCCAGGTAATTTTCTTTTCGTTGTTGATTTTAAGCAGCAGCTGCAGTTTTTCTTCAAACAATTCATCATAATCCTGCAGGCTGTAACCAAACAAAGGAAACGATTCGGTAAAACTGCCACGGCCCACCATCAGTTCTGCCCTTCCATTACTGATAAGATCTATTGTCGAAAATGCCTGGTACACGCGCACGGGGTCAGTAGAACTCAGCACGGTAACAGCGCTTCCGAGTTTGATATTCTTAGTAACAGTAGCGGCAGCGGCCAGTATAATTTCCGGCGCCGAGACGGCGTAATCCGGGCGATGGTGTTCACCGATTCCAAATATGTCGAGACCTACTTCGTCCATCAGTTTAATCTCCTCGATAATCTCCTGGAGTCGCTGAGAAGTAGGTTGTATGGCGCCTGAGGGGCTAATCTGCAGGTCGCCGAACATGCCGATGCCGAGTTGCATAATATTTGTTTTCAGACTATAACAAGATGATTGAGTAAAGGTTGAAAATACGACAAGTTGCTTACCCGGGGGTAAGCCCTGTAATAGTCTGCCACCCTCACTCCAAACACCCTTCCACCACCTTCAACAAACTTGTATACAACTGCTTCCTCTGCCTGTTCTTCAAATTCACCGAAAACAACATTCCGCAATATCCCTTCTCATTATCTACCCAGGGAAAACTGCCGAATAAACCCGGACTGCTTACAGCGCCTTCCTTCATCACCCATTCTCCAAAGCCATAACCCCAATTCAAACCCGCAGCAGGTGAATATACCATACGCGCATCGGCGATATGATTACGTTGCATGACAGCAATGCTTTCCTCACCCAGCACTCGCCTGCCATTGTATACGCCGCGGTTCAATATCATTTGCAGGAAGTGCATATAATCAATCGCAGTTCCTTTTGCGCCGCCGGCAGCAAGGGGTACGCCTGAACCAAAACTGGTCTTTTTCATATCGCAGGGGCGCGCAATTCTTTCCTGGAACAAGGTTTCGAAATTTTTTCCGCTGATCTTTTCAATCACGGCAGCGGCAATTTGTAAGCCGGCATTGCCATAATGAAATGTCTTACCCGGCTCGCCTTCCATGGGCATTCCGGCGATGTAGGCAATAGACTCATCCATTGACTTAAACCTACTGAAGTTGCGGATTTCCCTGGCGCCGTCTTTGCTTTCACCAATACCCTCCTGTTTGATGCCCGTAAGATGCGCCAGGCATTGCGCGATGGTGATATGTCCTTTGCCATGAGCTGTCATTTCGGGAAGATAAGTACCCACACTGTCGTCGGGCTTTAGCTTTCCTTCGTCAACAAAGGTCATAACCAGGGCGGCGCTCAGCCATTTGCTGCAACTGGCAATAGGTTGTTGAGTGTTTTCGTCGAAATCTTTCAATGCCTCGCTCACATCTTTACCCTGGCGACGGGCGATGAACTTACGCGCGGCACGCTGGCGGGTTGTGAGATGATTGTATGATTTGTTATAGATAATTTTTCCATCCTTGTAAATCATCAGCACGGCGCGGCCGCCAAAATTGTCGCGGTTGTCTTTGAGCCATTGATCGAGGGCAGAAAAATTGTATTGGGCTTTGGCGGAAAAAAAGCAAAACAATAGCAGTGCACAACTGATGATGCGCATAGAAAATGTTTGAGACTATAGATGGGAAAATTTCGAGATGGTTTAACGACCACCGCCTGGGAATTATGATTTTTCGGCCGGTGGGTAAGGAATGATGGAGATAGAGCCATCTCTTTCCAGCACGGCATATTTTATTTCCTCCATCCTGGTAAGGCCTCGCTCCAGGCGTGCAGCATGCAGTATATCGCTTTCATCAACTTTGCATTTCTTCATGCGCTTCATCAGCGGCATGCCATGATCAACAATCAGCAATGGCGCGCCATCGGTAACCTGGTCAACTATTTTGAATTTATCCCGCAGAAAGGTAAGCAACAGGTCAGCAGTAATCAGCGTGATAATGAGAAGACACGCGGTAGTAAGTGAGTAATCGCGGCCCAACAGGGCCTGCTGGGTCACTTCACCAATTATCAGCAAAAGCACAAAATCGAACGTGGTGGTCTCCTTCAGACTCTTCTTGCCCGTAAGCCTGAACACAATCAGCAAAAAGATATAGATGACCAGTCCGCGGACGACGGGATTCATGGAAATATAAATTGAGAAACTTTTAAAGCTGTGTTGTTGACCTTTACATCGGCCTCCAGGCTTCCCCGCCTTTTCAGCATACCGTAAAGCAAAATATGCATAGATTCATCGGCTGTAAAACTGTACACATAGTAACCGTTATGCACCCCCTCGGCAACCGGCGAAGGAATAATACGCTCCAGCTCAAAATGCTGCAGGTAATGTTGCGGAATTCGCACCACAGCTTTGCCGTCCACAGTCCTGGCCACAATATGCAGGGTGGTACTGCTTTCGTAACGCCCAAAACGCTCGTATTCTATCATGTTGCCCCCGGTTTCTGACTTCTGGCGACTCAGCACGCCGTTGCCGAACAATCCCAGCAATGCAAGAACGATAATGAGCATAAAACATATCCAGCCAACACGTTGAACCTTCCAGCCGGTTTCATGAAGCGCCAGGGCTTCATCCATCTCTATTAAGTGATCTACATGTTCAATACCTCGGTTCATAAGAAATGGTTTTCCATAAGAGAAGCAATTTCAAAGCCAGCCCTCCTCCAATTATCCCCGGTTTTTGGTAAATTGACAGAACAATCCTTTTTATGCGCTCCATCCGCTACGCTTACCTGCTGTTTCTGATTGCATTCAGTCACTATGCCTGTGCTCAAAATCCCGAATATTCAAAAGAAATAGAAGACATCATCAAAAAGGTTGAAAACAATCTTACCGGCTGGGTTAAGCTCGACGGTGCTCCAGGCTGGAACCTGCAGCAGCGGATGAAGTTTCACAACGTTCATGGGGTAAGCATCGCCGTTATTAAGGATTATAAGATTCACTGGGTGCGCGGGTATGGATGGGCCGACACTTCAGACAAACGGCCTGTTACTCCCAGCACATTATTCCAGGCCGCCTCAATCAGCAAGTCACTTCACGCCATGGGCGTGCTGAAACTAGCCGATAAAAAAATAATCGATATTCATGCTCCGGTCAATGATTACCTGCGAACCTGGAAATTGCCGGAAGATAGTTTTACCGCCCAAACAAAAGTCACTACTGCTCACTTGCTCAGTCATACCGGTGGTCTCAGCGTGCACGGCTTTCGTGGTTACAGCTGGACCGACAGTATTCCCAGCGACAACGATATACTCGACGGAAAACCTCCCGCCAATTCTGCACCGGTGCGTTCGCAATTTGCGCCGGGCGCCAGGTATCAATATTCTGGTGGCGGCACCACGGTAAGCAAGAAAGTGGTGATGGATATTACTGGCCAGCCGTATGATATGTTTATGTGGAAAGAAGTGCTGGAACCAATCGGCATGAGCAAGAGTTTTTACACGCAACCACCTCCACCGCAGGCTTTCCGCTTACTGGCAACAGCCTACAGGGCCGATGGCAGACCGATTAAGGGGAAATTTCATATTTACCCCGAACAGGCAGCCGACGGACTTTGGACTACGCCCGGCGACATAGCGCAGTTCATCATAGAAATGCAATTGTCTATGCAGGGGAAATCGAATAAGGTATTATCGCAGCAAATGACAAACACCATGCTCACCCCTTATATTGATCGTGAAGCTGCGCTGGGCGTGTTTGTCATCGAGCGCAACGGAGGAAAATATTTCACACATAATGGCGCCAACGAAGGTTTCCGCAGCCAGTATTACGGGAGTTTTGAGAATGGCAATGGCGTAGTGGTGATGGTTAACTCGGACGTTTCAGCCATTGTAGGTGAACTGATCAATAGTGTAGCAATTGTATATGGCTGGAAAGATCTGTACACACCTCAAATAAGAAAGGAAGTAAAAGTGCCGGCGGAAAAATTAAGAACCTACACTGGTGAATATATACTGCCGCCACACAGTTTCAAAATAACACTGGTGAAAGACCGGTTATTTGCTTCGCAAAACAACCAAACCCCCATACCCATGTATTTTACTACGGAAAATGCTTTCTTCGTTATGGAGGGTCCGCCGGCTGATTTTGAATTTGTCGCTAACGGCCACTCTAATTTACTTGTGATAAAACAAGGTGGCAGAGAATATAAAGCCGTCAAAAAATAATCATTCCTTAGAAACTTTCTGACCAGTGGCGCCGGAAAACAATCTCTCGCGCTCTTTCTGCTCTTTCGCTTCCCTTTCTCTTTGTTCTTTTCGCGCGGCTTCTTCCTGCCTGGCACGTTTCCTGAAAAATCCGCGGAGCAGAAAATTGTGTTGCATTGCTTCCAGGTTGTCATCCAGCTTTATGCTGCTACTGTTCAAATTGGCAACGATCTCTCGTAATTGAATAGCCACCACCGAATCATTTAACAACAATCCTGCTGCGTTATTTCCTGCGCGTAACTTTTCACCGGCTTCCTGCAGGCTTTGCGTGAACGTACGCGTGTCTTCAGATGCTTTGTTTATCTGGGTAACGGCATTGTGCAGGTTGGTCATAATCACGGTATCGTTCACCAATCCGTCTGCCAGCGTGCCGGGTTCCTGCAGTTTTGCAGTATATGCCGCAATGCTGTTGGTAAGCTGCGCACTGTTGCGGGCGGCCATTTGCAGATTGGCCATAGTAGCCTTCAGGCTTTGAAACAGAGTATCGTTCGTGAGTAAAGCACCGAGCGTACCTTGTCCTTCGGCGAGCCTTCGGCTTACAGTCTTGATATCGTTGGTAATTTCAACCAGGTTGCGGTTGTTTTCCTGTAGCGAGGAAATGATATCTTCAGTACTCACGGTCTTATCTACCTGCAGTTCCTGCCCGCTTTGCACGATGCCGGCGGCAGGACTGCCCTCATAAATCACCACAATTTTATTTCCGATCAATCCTTCTGACCCGATGCGCGCCTTGGCATCGCTGCGAATATATTCCTGCACGCGTTTGTCAATGGTCATGGTCACGCGCACCTGCGATGCACCGAAAAACTCCACGTCTTTTACCGTGCCCACTTTTACTCCGGAAAAAAATACGTTGTCGCCTTTCACCAACCCGTTCACATTGTCAAACACGGCGTAGGCAGTGATGCTGGGAGCAAAAGTTCTTTTTTGTCCGCCCAGCGCAAAGATGGCTACAATCAGAATGATCAGACCCACCAATATGAAGAGTCCCACTGTGACCGTTCTTTTATTTTTTTCTGCACGCATCATGTAACGAAGTTATAGTCATAAAAACTTTTTATTCTTTCATCATCGCTGGCAAATACTGTCGCGAAGCGGCCCACGTTCACAAATTTTCCGTCCAGTAATACTGCCACCCGGTCGCCCACCGCTTTTGCACAGGTAAGATCATGCGTAATGATCACTGATGTAGTATGGTAGCGGTTCTGCACCTCGTTGATCAGGTTATTGATTTCCTGGCTGGTGATAGGATCCAAACCGGCCGTGGGTTCATCGTATAGCATAATGGCTGGCTGCAGAATCAATGTGCGCGCAATGCCGATTCGCTTGCGTTGTCCGCCCGACAGTTCCGAAGGAAGCTGATGAATAGTATGCGATAATCCCACTGCTTTCAGCGCATCTTTCACCGCCAGATCCACCTCCCGATTCGACAAATGTTTGAAATGGCGTTCGAGGGGAAAACACAGGTTTTCTTCTACCGTCATGCTATCGTACAGCGCGCTGTTCTGAAAAGAAAAACCAATTTTCAGGCGCAGCTGATCCAGCTCCCTGTAGTTGAGGTGTGCCACATCTTTCCCCAACACAAATGCTTTTCCGTGGTCGGGACGCATCAGGCCGGCGAGAATTTTAATCAAAACCGATTTGCCCGTACCCGAGCGGCCCAGCACCACCATATTCTCTCCTTCGTATATATCGAGATTGATGCCACGTAACACATGGTTCTTGCCAAATGATTTCTCGAGGTTTCTTATCGAAATCACCACATTGTCTTTGTTGATATGTGCGGGCATTTTTTTCATACACTATCCGGCCCTGAACCAGTTTATGATTTGTACAATGATCATTTCTTCTATGAATATCAAAAACATTGCCGCCACCACGGCGGTATTGGCAGCAATGCCCACGCCCTGCGTACCACGCGTGGTGGTATAGCCTTTGTAACTGGAAACAATGCCGATGGTAAACCCGAATATGAGCGATTTAAGTACCGAAGAAAAAATATCGAGATAGGTAATGCTGCGAAATGCGGTTTCGAAAAACGAAACAAAACTCACTTGTTCATTGGCATGCACATTCAGGTAGGCGCCCATCAAGGCTATCAGTGCCATATAAATCATCAGCAGCGGCAGCATGAGGGTGGTGGCTAACACACGGGTAACCACTAGGTATTTGAATGGATTGATGGCCGATACTTCCAGTGCGTCGATCTGCTCCGACACTTTCATGGAACCAAGTTCTGCGCCGATGTTGGAGCCTACCTTGCCCGCGGCTATCAAAGCCGTGACCAATGGCGCCAGCGCGCGTATAATAGCTATGGCTACCAGCGATGGCAGCCAGCTGGTTGCGCCAAACTCAGCCAGCGAAGGACGGCTTTGCTTGGTGAAAACAATTCCTGTTACAAAACTCGTGACCGATACCAGCGCCAGCGACTTATAACCAACATTATAGCACTGCCTCACCGTTTCCTTAAACTCGTAAGGCGGCAGAAAAACTTCTTTAAAAAATCGTCCTGCAAACTGCGTAATGGCATAGATCTCAAAAAAGAACTGATCCATCTGCCTGCTGACCACGTAATGACGACTGCGTTTCTTTGTTGTTCCCATGAAAAATCAGCGGGAAATCTTTTCCCCAGCAGGAGATGGGTTTCATAATCTATGCCAGTGGAGGGGTTAGGGGAGGGCCAAGTGACAGGTGGCCCAAACCCGGAACCCGAAACTACTTCCCAATCTCTCTCTTGATGTAAGATCCCCACGGCGTAAAGCGCTTCACGGTTTTCATCCAGTATTCGTGGTTGAGGTCGATATCGCTGTGGGGGCGGCCATCGGAAAGTTCGATGGAGGCGTCAACCAGTTCCCAGTCATCTTCCTTGAGATGCCAGGAAAAATAGTGAGTGCCGTTTTTGTTGTAGCCTCCGTAACCTTCTGCAAGACCACCGGCAACAATCTTATGTCGATCGGCCACGGGCAGAGCGAGTTGTGCTTCTATTTGCTGCAGCACCGCGGTGTTCTTGGTAGCCACTACAAAGGAACTGTCGCGCCAGTTTTCCGCACTCACGTCTCTTATACCTACTTCAAAGTACCGCCAGTCAGGTTCTTGGGGAAATGATGTTTTCTTCCTGCACGAGAAGGCCATTGACATCACAACCAGGCAGAGGAGACAAAGCATTCTGAGCATAATCGTCAATTTAATGATGAAATAGTCATTATCAACTATCAATCAATAATTTATGTACGAACACCTGACATACGCATGGCTCATGCCGTTGCACCCGCAGAAATCTTCTCAAGTATTTTAACAACGGGATAAATTCCCAAAAGCCACCTCATTTTCCGCTTATGGGAAAAATGACAATATTAGGAAGATTCTTAGTGGTTCATATTCAGTGAGATATAATTCTGGTATTGGTTTGGTTTCCCTTGTGTGTACCTAAACATCCAAACTCATGAAACGAATTTCTACCCTATTGATCACTTTACTGGTTGTGGCATCGGCTCATGCGCAGACGATTTACACCATCGATAAAGACAAAAAATGGAGCTCCGCGATTCCCACAAATTGTACTGACTGTATCATCAACATCAACCCCGGTGTTACACTCACTATTGACAAATCGGTCACGCTTACCAACGTTACCATCAACGGTGGTAAACTCACCATCACCGGCAACAACAAGTTGACGCTGCAGGCCAGCGGCAATGGCCGCAACGAGTTCAATAATGTCATCATGGACATGAACGGCAACAGCGGCCTGGTAATAACGGGTGCCACCGCTTTCAACAACTCCGAGTTCAACCTCAAAGGCAGCACCGATATCAATGTGAATGGCTTACCCTGTGAGTTGGAACTGAGCGGTACACGCATCAACCTGAATGGAAGCACCAACTTCACTGCCACACAAGGCATGGTAGTTCTGAAAGATAATAGCCAGTTGGTAGCCGGCGATGGCAGCAATGGCAGCCATGCGTACGTTCATTTCAGCAACACGGCCAACCTGGAGATTCACGATGGTTCTGCACTGGTTCTTTCCGGTAGCAAAAACTATTACTACAACATGAGCCCTTATGTGGGAGCTGATAATAAAGAAATAGCCACCGCCAATAATAATTACAACTGCGGCGCTAACAACAAACCCTGTGTGCCGGGTTATGTATATGGTCCCTATAGCCTGCTGAGCAGCTTTGTGAATACACTGCCTGTCGTATTGAACGATTTCACAGCCGCTCTTCACAATAACCAGGTGCAGCTTAACTGGGCTACCGACCAGGAAAGCAATTCAAGCCGCTTTGAAATTGAACGCAGCAAGGATGGCGCCAGCTGGACAAAAATCGGCACCGTAACTGCACAGGGCAATACTTCAGTTAAAACAAAATATGCTTATACCGATAGAGCGCCTGAAGCTGGCGTTAACTACTATCGACTGAAAATGGTTGACCTTGACAACAGCTTTGAATATTCGCAGGTAAAATCTGTGCGCATTGCATTTGCAACCAACGTAAATATATATCCGAATCCTGCCGCTAAAGAGGTTCACGTATCGGTGCCTGTTGCTACCAACCTGGTGCGTCTTATGAACACCGCCGGACAGGTATTGCAGGAACGTAAATCGGTGGCGGCTCGCACTACCGTTTCTTTCGATGTGTCGTCTTATGCGGGTGGTACTTATATGATTCAAATTCTGCAAGCTGATGGATCGGCACAAAACGGCCTGTTGCTGATCGCGAAATAAGTTTTCATTGAGTTCGGGATGTTTATCAAAAGCCCGCCTTCTCTGTACGCTTCAAGCGGTTTTTACCCGCCGGAGCTAAAGCGAAGGCGGGTCTTTTTTTTACCTTATCAGAATGTCTAACTTCGTATGAAATTGCCTACTTTTATTCGACAGCGTTGAAGTATGGAAAATCGGAAAATACTGTTTATTATCGACGATGATGAGGATGATCAATTGTTTCTGCATGAGGCAGTGAATGATTTGAAGATCCCGATCGAATGTCACTATGCCAATAATGGGGAGTCGGCGCTGAAGCAGTTGAAAGAGGAGACCATACCAGTGCCCGATTTCATATTTCTTGACCTGAATATGCCGCGGCTAAATGGCAAGGAATGCCTGGTGGAAATAAAGAAGCTGTCCCGCTATGCGCACGTGCCCATCATTATCTACTCCACCAGCTCGCATCACAAAGATATACAAGAGATAATGCAGTCGGGAGCTTCTTACTTCCTCACGAAGCCCACGCGCATCAGCGAGCTTTGCGATAAGCTGCAGGATATCTTTTCTATCGACTGGCAGGAAGCAGGAGCAACCCGCAAAAGCTGATCACCTGATCAACATCACCGTTCCTTTTTGCGTGTATTTGGCCCCCGTATAATCTACGGCGCGCACCACCCACACATAGGTACCGGAAGGTTGTGGCCTTCCTCCAACGGTGCCATCCCATCCTTGTTTGGTAGATGTGGAGTTATATACCATCTGCCCCCAGCGGTTGAATACCTGGAATGCTTCTACATGCGACATACCCGCCGCAATCGGTCGCAGCACGTCATTTTTACCATCACCATTCGGCGTAAAGGCATTCGGCACAAAAACCGATGGCATGGTTTCAAAAACTTTTACGGTTATATAGGCCGAATCAACGCAGCCCGCTTCATTAAACACAAGCACTTTGTATTTGATACCCGAAGTAGATTCAAAATAAGTGATAACGGGATCGGCTTTCGTAGCGTCCGACAGCCCCGCCGTGGGATACCATTGATAGGCCACGCCGCCGCTCGCTTTCAGATGCAATGGCTGACCAACTACCACAGAAGTATCATTTCCTGCAAAGGGAACAATATCCGGCAACACAGTCACCACCACCGTATCGTACGAAGGTTTGGGACATCCGCGTGTATCAGTTGCAAAAAATACATACTCGGATGTGGTTTCCGGTCTCGCAACCGGGTTCAGTGCAGTAAGATCGCTGAGTGAGGGCGATGGCAGCCATCCCCACGTACTGCCATCGGTGCTGCCGTGGAGCTGCGCAAAGCTGGCATGACAGATTATAGTATCATCTCCTGCAAACGCAGCGGGGTATGGAATGGTAGTGACTCTTACCTGGTCTGTTGCGCTGCAACTTCCGATGCGCGCAATGACCTGGTAAGTGCTGGTGCCAAACGAAACCACCTGCGGATTGGCAAGAGAAGGTTGAAGAATCTGCCCCTGGTCTGCCGTGCTCCACGCATACTGCAATCCATCAGAGTTCACGCGCAACCTGATAGTATCGGTTTGACAAATTATCGTATCGGGCATGGCCTGCAGCGTTACATGATCCACCACGCGTACGCGCACCGAATCGTTATTGATACAACCATTATCGTCCAGTTGCACATAGTACATGGTGGTGGTCACAGGACTCACCGTTGGCGTGGCCGTATTGGCATTAATGATATGCACGCCGGGCGTCCAGCTGAAAATGCCACTACCGGTTGCTTCCAGTTGCACATTATCGGGCGTACAAATCAGCGTATCCCTGAAGCGCACCGTGAGCGGAGGTTTATCAACAATGGAGATGGGTTTCGTCACAGTATCGCGGCAGCCCATCGTATTCGTGGCAATCAGCCGCACTTGTTTTATGCCCATACTGGTGTACGTGTACACGGGGTTTCGCTGGTCAGATATATCATCGGCGCGATTGACTTCACCCATATCCCATTTCCAGCTATTCACCGTGCCATATACCGTAGTGCTGGCATCGAAGAACTGTGTAGGTTTATTGAAACAAATTCCCCTGAAATTGAAATCGGGTTTAAAGCCCGGATAAACGTGTGCGATTGAAGTAGCAGAATCACTACACTGTTCGCTGCGGTTGATCACCAGTTTTACCTGGTAGGTTCCGGTATCGGGGAATGTATAAGTGGGTTTTGCATCGGTGGATGTGAAAATACTCTCGCCATTGCTGTTGATCAATTCCCAGTTGTATGACCTGATCAGCGGACTGGTACTGTTATTGGTGAGCGTTATGGTGCGCGTGTCTTTGCACAGCATCAACTCAGGCTGGATGGAAGCCGCTGCTATCGTGCAATCCGTTATTCTTATCTGCAGGTCTTTTCGCTGCGTGGCAATCACTGCACCATCGCGTATTTCTTCTACGCATACCGTCACCACGTATATGCCTTCACCTGGCGCAATGCCGGTGACGAGGCCCGTGTTGGGATCAATTTTGACAGCACCGCCCAGCGGTGCGGTGGCATAATCGCTGCCATAGGGAACAGGGCTATAGGGAGGTGGCAGGGGGCTTGAATTGGTTCCAAATCCCCCGCTGCTGCTACCGTTATACGCGCTGCAAAACGAATAGCGCAGCTGGTCGCCATCAATATCTTCGGCGCCAAAATCGTAGCTGAATGAGTTGCCGGCACAAATTACCACCAGGTCGCTGCCTTTGAAGCGTGCGCTGTTGTTTTTAGGACCATCGGGTTTTTGGCTGGTTCCGGGAATTTCCGCAGTGTAGGTGGCGCCCACATTTCCATAGCCCGGCACCAGGTTGGCGATGCCATTTACCCTATACACCACCTGTATGGTTACCACATAACCCTCAATGGCAGCGGGCACTGTCACGTCAAAACTATAGTTACCTATTTCATAACATACGCGCGGGGGATTGGTAATGCAGGGTCCGGCATTGGCCAGTGTAAGATTGTCTTGCGACGTCATAGGTACGGAAATATCCTGCACTCTTTCGCCGGTAGATTTGTTGAACACGCCAAAGATGGCGGGATTGGGGAGTTGCCGGCCGCTATAGCAATCCATATACAGCCGCGCGTAAACGCGGTAGTGATATGCCCCATTGTTGATACCGACGAGCGTATATGACATTTGCCCGCCGGTGATATGGTCGGCATTCGCTGATTGCAGGAATCCCATAAGCACTACCCAACAGGTAACAATTTTCTTCATGCTACCGCAATGATTGGTGGTCAATAATTGCAGGAAACGATCAGCAAGAATTCGGGTTAGTCAGTCTTGGGTTTCAGGTCGTGGCTATCTCCAGGGAAGGATTTTAGAGGATAGGATTTCTCGGGGAACCGTGTAATTGTAATGTACGGCTTTTTTTGAAGAAGGTTGGCTCTAAAATTAAAGACTTCTAAAACAATTCGCAAGGGCTGGCCAGGTGGGGAGTGGTTCACCTGTGAGGTGGCCCTCCTGTGGCCTGGCCCTCCCGTGAGGGACACCTCAACCCAGGGCCAGCTTCCTGGTGCGGCTAATGGTATATACCCAGTAAGCGGCAATAAGATGACTGGCCACAATAAACAGAGCCGATACCATGTAAGTCTCCTTAGTGAAAAGAACATATCCTGCCATACCTGTTACTACCACCAGTACGGGAAGTATAAGGGTAAGAATCGTTTTCATAACTCATAGTTTTTATCGTGAATAATCTGATTTGCGGTTGCTCTTTGCTTACATAGAGGCGCAAAAAGGAACTTCGTTTACTAATAAAAGCTTAAGAAAGAAATAGGCGGAGTTACAGCGAGTTAGGGCTCATATTGGGATGATGTAGTATTAAGGGGTCAGATTTTTGAGAAAAAAATCAGCGCCGCTTACCGGGGTTTACACGCTCATTTGCTCAATTTGTCATACTGTTTGCTCAATTGCCCCCAGAAAAATTTGTTTGTATGCAATAGGATTTTCTACCTTTGCGTCTCCTCAATTTATCGAACCATGAAAGTATAATTTTGGTTCGGCTAGTGCCAGCGGTGCTCCCGAGCTTCTAACAGTCCCCCGATCGTCAGAGCCTGAAAGTTCGGTTCATCATTCTATTTATTGATTCAAGTTTTTAAACAGGATTTGTATGTCTAAGACTAATAGCGGCGCTATTAGCGTCAGCTCAATTTTTGCGATGTTGAAGCAGGCTTTTCACGGAGAGAACCAGGATTACACTTCAGGTAGTATTCGTCGTGCCGTGTTTCTACTGGCCGTACCTATGATATTGGAAATGGTGATGGAGTCGGTATTTGCCTTGGTGGATATGTATTTCGCAGGCAAACTCAACAGTGCCGAAGCCATATCAACCATTGTATTGACCGAATTTGTGCTCACCATCGTATATGCACTGGCCATTGGTTTAAGTATGGCAGCAACGGCCATGGTTGCACGACGAATTGGTGAAAAGAATCCGGAAGCGGCGGCAAAGGCCGGGGTACAGGCTATCATTCTTTCCATGATGGTGTCTGTGGCCATAAGCGTAGCTGGAGTGATATGGCCCGCTGAAATATTAAGTATTATGGGCGCCAGTGCTGAAACCATCCAGATCGGCACCACCTATACACGAATTATTTTCGGCGGCAATGCGGTGATTATGTTGCTGTTTATGATCAATGGTATTTTCCGCGGCGCAGGCGATGCGTTCATGGCTATGCGCTCGCTGTGGATAGCCAATATCTGCAACATTATACTTTGTCCCATACTGGTGGTATATGGCCTGGGGCCAATACCCGCCATGGGCGTAACCGGTGCTGCTATTGCCACTACCGTCGGACGAGGTATTGGTGTGTTGTACCAGTTGTATCATTTGTTTGGCAACAAACGCATCATCAAAGTAAAACTCGCTTACCTCGGTTTTGACTGGTCACTGATAAAAGCAATTTCAAAAATTGCGTGGACCGGCACTTTACAATTCATCATAGCCTCAGCAAGCTGGATGGTATTGGGTAAGGTAATGGCCAGCTTTGGTCCTGTAGCAGTGTCGGGTTATGGTATAGCTATCCGCCTCATCATGTTTTTCCTGCTGCCGGCCTGGGGCCTCAGTAACGCGGCCGCTACTTTGGTAGGACAAAACCTGGGGGCACAACAACCCGACCGCGCGGAAAGGTCGGTATGGACCACAGCGAAATACAATACCTACTTCATGATTTTTGTAACGCTGGTGTTCCTGGTACTGGCCGAACCGATTGTAGGTTTTATGAACGAAGATCCGGCCATAGATGCTTACGCCGTGCAGGCTTTGCGCATCATGAGTCTCGGCTATATCTTCTACGGTGTGGGCATGGTGGTGACCAACGCGTTTAATGGCGCAGGTGATACCAAAACACCTACACTGATTAACCTCTTTGGCTTCTGGCTTTTCCAGATACCGCTGGCTTACCTGCTGGCGCTGGTATTCAACATGGGACCCAAGGGCGTGTTCCTGGCAGTATTGCTCTCAGAGACCGCCATTTCCATTGCCGGCATCATCATATTCCGCCGCGGACGCTGGAAGACGGTAAAGATCTAAACAGGCTGGCACACTTTTGTTATTTAACCCTGTGACGTGAGTAGGTCATTTTCCATCACTTCGCAGGGTTTTTTTATCTATTTTAGTAAATAACAATCCAAGATGCCTCCACAGCAAATACCTAACAATGCCGTCAGACAGGTTTTGATATTGGGAACCATATTGTTCCTGGGAGTAGTACTTTTTAGACACCTTCAATCATTTCTGCCCGCATTTTTGGGGGCGTACACCTTATATGTATTGCTGCGCAAATGGATGTTTATCCTGGAATCGCGAAAAAAGATGAACAAGGGGCTGGCTGCCGCTATACTCATGCTGCTTTCTTTTCTCATCATTCTGCTGCCTTGTTTTATTGTGGTGGATATGCTGGCAAAAAAAATATCCTTTGCCCTGCAGCATAGCACAGAAGTGCTGAGCTCTATAGAAAATTTCATTCGCAAGTTTGAAGAGAAATATAAGATCGGCATTATTACCGATGCGAATATTGAAAAGCTCACGGCCTGGGGACAAGAAACCTTACCAAAAGTGTTAGGCGCTACCATCAATACGCTGACCACTATCGTGATCATGTATTTCATTCTCTATTTTATGCTGGTGGATGGCAGAAAAATGGAGTCGGGTTTTTATGAATGGGTGCCTTTGAAAGATGAAAACACTTTGCTGCTTCGCCGCGACCTGAACAACCTGGTAATCTCCAATGCAGTAGGCATACCATTAATAGCACTGGCGCAGGGCGTGGTGGCTTTGATTGGCTATCTCGTATTAGGAGTAGATCAGCCCTGGTTTTGGTTTGTGATCACCGCCATTGCAGCTATGCTTCCCGTGCTGGGAGCAGCGCTGGGTTATATACCGGTAAGCCTGTTATTGTTTGCAAACGGAGATACAGGCAAGGGCATCATTATGCTGATTTATGGACTGGCGATTGTGGGCACGGTAGATAACCTGTTTCGCTTCTGGCTGCAGAAGCGCATGGGCGATGTACATCCATTGATCACAGGATTTGGCGTATTGATCGGTGTTCCTCTTTTTGGATTTATCGGGCTGATATTCGGACCTATTCTTATATCGTTGTTCCTGGTTTTGATTAAGATTTATGCGAACGAATTCAACCTGCGCAAGTCTTCCCAAACTAATTAGGGTTCAAGGATTTTCCCTTATTACAAAATAACTCTTACTATATACACAATAAAAAAAATGCCCTGTGCTGCCTTGCACATGCGGGCTTGCTATAATATTTTCACCCCGTTGACCGTTTTAGAACACGAACGACAAACATTGATTACTAACCCATGAAATTGCTAAAATCCGTATCCACAGGGGTCCTGTTCATGCTATGCATATGCTGGCCTGTACTGATGTCGGGCACAGGCAAACGGGGCCAGAAAATTGTGGCAGCAACGAAAACCACACCTGTAGTTGCTCCACCGGTTTCTTCTCCCCTGTCTCCGGATGCACTTTTAGAACTCGAAGCAATAGCTCTTTATGACAGCATGAAGCTGAGGCGCGCGGGACTAACTCAAAAAGCGTTCTTATTTGCCTGGAAAGGTTACAAGAAATTGCTGGAAAAAGGAACCCTGAAAAAAGATGACGTGCTCTCAATCTGCGATTTCAGCCAGTCGTCGCGCAGAAAAAGAATGTATGTGATAGATGTAGAAAACAAAAAGCTCTTGTTGAATACATATGTGGCGCATGGGAAAAACAGTGGCAGGGAATATGCAAGCTCTTTCTCAAACAAACCTGAGTCGCACAAAAGCAGTTTAGGTTTCTATGTTACGCGCAATTCATATTATGGCGAACATGGCCTGGCGCTGAAGATCTCCGGGCTGGAAAGTGGCATCAACGATAAAGCCGACCAAAGAAATATCGTGATTCACGGTTCAGACTATGTTGAACCCGGTTATGTGCGCAGCAAAGGTTACGCCGGACGCAGCTATGGCTGCCCCGCGGTACCAAAGAAAGACTCAAAAAAAATTATTCTTACTATTAAGGGAGGTTCTTGTTTGTTCATTTACCATCCCACAAATTACTATCTGGCGAAGTCCAAAATATTGAACGGCTAAATGGACAAAAGCTTCAGATGGTTTGAAGGTGAAAAAAAGCTCAATTTAGGTTCGTACCCTATGATTGGGCTTTTCTTTTTTTACTAATTGATAATTGAGAATTTGGTTATTGATTGTCGAATATTGAAAGTGAAAATTGCCCATTGATCTACTTCCATACCAAAGAATCAACCATCAACTATCAGGTGTAAATTTTCAAATTAAAAGGCGAGAGCGATCAATTGGCAAATTATTCCAACCAGGTACCCTACATAAATCTCCACTGGTTTGTGATCAGAAACAATCATCCTGGCGGTTCCTACCAATCCCGCAATCAAAACGGCAATTGAGAAATAAAGGCCGGTGCTGTCTTCTATTGCAAATGCCTGTAAGAAGAAGAACGTAGCCATACCACCCATGGCAATGGTGTGCATGCTTACCTTCATGTAGATGTTCACTAAAAATGCAGCGCAGATGGCGAGAAAGGTGCCGAGCATGAAGTGTACCATATAGGATGGACTGTCGCCGGTGTTGCGGGTGACCAGCCAGGTCCAGAAATAGCAGATCATGGCGGCCACGTAGGGTATGATGCGTTCTTTGCTGGTGCGTAAGAAAAGTGATTCAATAAGGCGGAGGCGCCACATCAGGAAAACAGAAAACAGGGGAATAAAGGCCGTGTTGAAAACGATCATTCCCAGCTTAAACACCTTCCTGTTGTCTAATGCTGCTGCAAATGCATAGGGATGCAGGTAAATGAGGAATGCGCCCACATACGAGGTGATAAACAAAGGATGAAATACGACCGAAACAATATGCGCCAGGATGCGAATAATGGCAGGATGATTTTGCTGTGCTGTTGCAGTATCCATCATTAAAGTTCTTTCCGTAAGCGGGCCACCGGAATATTCAGCTGTTCGCGGTATTTGGCCACCGTACGACGTGCAATATTATATCCTTTTTCCTGCAGCAGCTCAGTTAATTTTTCGTCGCTGAGCGGTTTCTTTTTGCTTTCACTTTCGATGAGGTCGCTCAGTATTTTTTTCACCTCACGGGTACTTACTTCCTCGCCGCTTTCGGTGCTGAGCGATTCGCTGAAGAAAAATTTCAGCCTGTAGGTACCAAATTCCGTTTGAACGAATTTGCTGTTGGCCACGCGGCTTACAGTTGATATGTCCAGCCCGGTGCGTTCGGCAATATCCTTCAATATCATCGGCTTCAGCGTGGTCTCATCGCCGGTAATAAAAAATTCGCGCTGGTAATCCATAATGGTCTCCATTACGCTGGTCAACGTATGCTGCCTTTGTTTGATGGCATCGATAAACCATTTGGCCGCATCTATTTTTTGCTTGATGAAAAGCACCGCTTCTTTCTGGCGGCGGTCTTTCTTGCTGCCTTTTTCATAATCGCGCAGCATATCGCGATAGCCTTCGCTGATGCGCAGGTCGGGAGCATTTTTTGAATTGAGGGTGAGCTCCAGCTTGCCGCCATTGTTGTACACAAAAAAGTCGGGCACCACGTAGCTCTCGGCTTTGTTAATGTCGCCGTGATTGCCACCCGGCTTTGGTGTGAGCCGTGTAATCTGTGTGATCACATCTTTCAGTCCTTCATCGTCGAGGTTAAGGCCACGCTGAATTTTATCGTAGTGTTTCTTGGTAAACTCGTCGAAGTAATCGGTGAGCACGGCAATAGCCTTTTCCACATTCTTCCCTTCTGCCTTCTGGCGGTTGAGTTGCAGCAGCAGGCATTCCTGCAGGTCGCGCGCACCCACGCCGGGCGGATCAAATTGCTGCACCATTTTGATCACCGCTTCCACTTCGGCTTCATTGCTTTCGATGTTTTGCCTGAATGCCAGGTCATCCACAATAGCAGCCGTGTCGCGGCGCAGGTAACCATCGTCGTCAATGCTGCCAACGATCTGTTCTGCAATGCGCCGTTGCTTGTCATCCATTTTTACCAGGCCCAGCTGGCTCAGTAAGTATTCGTGAAAAGTGGTTTCTACTTTGTAAGGGACAACCTTGTTATCGTCAATTTCCGGGTAGTTATCGTCGCGCAGTTTGTAATCGGCAATCTCCCCATTCTCATCGCCCACGTATTCGCTGATGTCAATATTTTCATAATCTTCTTCGCTACCATCCATCTCATAATCATCGTCAGAACTTTCAAATTCATCCTGCAGCTCGTTATCATATTGATCTTCATGGCTGTCTTCGGCCAACTCAAGTGCCGGGTTTTCTTCCAGTTCCTCCTTGATCCGCTCTTCCAGGTTGGCAGTCGGAACCTGCAGCAGCTTCATCAACTGAATCTGCTGCGGCGACAGTTTTTGCAATAATTTTTGCTGTAAACTTTGACTTAATGCCATGAGCCTCAATAAGTTTTTGCTTCCCTTCCGTCAATAAAATCACTAAAAATCGCGCGCCTCCACAAAAATCAGGCCTAAATTTACAGACAAATGCCGAGAACGAGGCGCAACGATATTATAAAATTATTGTTGCCCCGGGCAAGTGCTTTGGAAACCATTGGGATTTTCTGAGGCCAACTGGCCCGATTCAGTTGCAGCAGGTTGATTATAAGCCAAAAGGTACGCGCTGTTGCTTCAGCACCTTTTGTATGGCCGCCACCATTTTTTGTCCTTTCTCTTTTATTTGTTCTTCAGTCCAGGTAAGACTGATAGCAGTGCAAATACAACGGCTCATGATGGCATCGCTGGCCGGGAAATCTTTGTTGGCATGATGCTTCACTGCTTCCTGCAGGTCGGGATGGAGCCTGTTGAGTATAGAAAGATTTTTCAGGTGATCCCACTTGCGTATGTAGTGCCAGTTGTTGTTGAACCAGTAAAAATTACCCGGCAGTATTCCCTGTTCTTTAAATTCATTTACCACGGCAGCCGCTGTTTCTGCATTGGGTAAAAACCAGCAAAGGAATGTGCAGCTATCACCTTCGGGATCGGGAATGCGACGGAAGGTTATTTCCGGCACCAGTGATAAAATATTCTTTAACTGGGTATGATTTCTCTTCTGTATTTCCAGGAAATGATCGAGTCTTCCGATCTGTGCCAGTCCAATGGCCGCATGCAGCTCTGATATGCGATAGTTATAGCCGATAAACGGATGCTGGTCTGCACCCCTGTCAGCGCCTTTATGATCATGACCATGATCGCTGTAGCCATCTGCATTGATATAAACCGATTCGTGGTTGGTGAGCACAGCACCACCTTCACCACAAGTCATTGTTTTTACAAAGTCGAATGAAAATGTGCCTGCATCGCCAATAGCGCCCAGGTATTTTCCTTTGTAAGTAGCGCCGATACTCTGGCAGGCATCTTCCAGCAACAGCAGTTTATGTTCTTTGCAAATTGCCTGCAATGCATCCAGGTCGGCCATGCTGCCGCACATATGCACGGGCATAACGCATTTTGTTCTATGCGTGATGGCTTTGCGAACCGCTTCGGGATTTAATGTGAGCGTGTCATCCACATCCACCAATACCGGTACGGCACCCACACTCAACACTGCTTCAAAGCTGGCCACGAAAGTGAACGAAGGCATAATCACTTCATCGCCATATCCGATACCCAGGCTGGCCATCGCCGTGGTTAATGCAGCCGTACCGCTCGATACCAGCTGAGCATACTTACAACCAAACTTATCGCAGATGGCTTGCTCCAGTTCTTTTGCCTTCCAGATACCTTGGCGCGGACCATCAAATCCATACCGCATCAGTATGCCGGTTTGCATTACATCATCTATGTGTTTGCGTTCTTCGGGACCGAAAAGTTCAAATCCTGGCATGGTAAACTGTTTTGAGTTTCGAGTTTTGGGTTTCGGGTTATTTAACCGGCAAATAGCAGATTAATACGCAAAGGTAAGCCTTCGGGTCTCAACCCGAAACGCCAAATCCCCAACCCGTCACTAATTTACTACCCACACGTCACCCTCATACCTGGTGGCTTCCAGCTTAAGTGGCCAGTTGGGGTAAGGAAGACTTTCGATGTTGTTGGCATCTACCGAAGTGAGAAAGAAACGCGCCTGCTTTTTGTTGGAAGGAAGCGGCGCCGTGATGCTGTAAGTTTCAGCATCGAAGGCAACTTCCAAAGGCTTCGCGTTATAAAAATTATTCAGCCCGTTATCTTCATCATAGCAGGCGTATAAACGGTAAGATTTTATCCTGTTGTTATCGCCCTCGGGTTTTGCCAGCACAATTTTGATGGCAGATTCCTGCGGTATCACCGAAACCACGGTAGGCGCTGCAGGTCTTAGCGAATCGATCCAGGGCATGGGCGGCACCATGGCGGGTTCGCGGTAATAATTATTTTGCAGGCTGTCGTTCCAGCCGAGGGGATTATTTACAAATGATTTACTGCTGAAATAAATGGCGCCCTGAATTTCGGGGTATTCGCGCAGCAGGGCAATCTGCCTTGGTAATAAGGTGCTGTCTCTCCACGCCGCTGTTTTTCCCGCTTTAAAAATTCCGAGGCCTATATAGCAATGGCGACCATAGGTATGTTTGCTCCACCAGTCGACCAGTTCCTTGTAAGGCGCAGCGCGATGATCAAATTCCCAATATAATTGTGGCGCCACATAATCAATCCATCCTTCGCGCAGCCATAAGAGAATATCAGCGTACAGATCGTCGTAGTTGGTAACGCCTGCGCGTGTATTACTGCCTTCGGGATCTTTATCCTTATTGCGCCATACACCGAATGGTGAAATACCAAAGCGGCAGAAAGGATTTTCCTCCTTGATGGCGCGGCTCAGCTTAAGGATGATACTGTCTACATTGCTGCGGCGCCATTGTGCCCGACTCATACCTTTACCGTATTTGGCGTAGGTCTTATCGTCGGGGAATTCTTTCTTGGGAATTTTATAGGGATAGAAATAATCGTCGAAATGAATAGCATCCACATCGTACCGCTTCACGATATCGCGAATCACTTTCACCACAAATTCCTGTGCTTCTTTGTTACCGGGGTCGAAATACTTGGTGTTGCCGTAAGTAAGAAACCAGTCGGGACGTTTCCTGGTGATATGGTCTGGAGCAACCGATGATTTATTGATATTGAATACAGCGCGGTAGGGATTGCACCAGGCATGAAATTCCATGCCTCTTTTATGCGCTTCTTCAATCATAAACTTCAGCGGATCGTAGTAGGGCTGGGGAGCGCGGCCTTGTTTGCCGGTGAGCCATTCGCTCCAGGGCTCCAGCTTGGAGGGATAGAAGGCATCGGTGGCGGGACGCACCTGCACAATCACGGCATTGAGGCCATTGCGGCGGTGCATTTCCAGCAACTCTATATATTCTGCTTTCTGCTTTTCAGGGTCATAATTTCCCTTGGAAGGCCAGTCAATATTGTCAACAGTCGCAATCCAGGCAGCCCTGAACTCATAGTTGGGCTGGCCCGGTACCGACAGGGCAGACAGAACCAACGCTACAAATGCAAACCACGGTTTAATCATAATAGGGACGCTAAATCAAGCTACAAAAATACGCTCAATCAGCGCTTCTTATTTTGTCGAGCAGGTTATTTAACATTTTGGTCTCTTCCTCGGTCAGATTCCCCAAAATGGCGTCCAGTTCGTCATTGTATTGATCCAGGTTGGCCAGCAGTTCGGCGCCTTTCTCGGTGATCGACACGTCCACCAGGCGGCGGTCGGTTTCGCAGACTACTTTTTGAACCAGTCCTTTCTTAATAAGCCTGTCCACAATGCGGCTGGTATCGCTCATTTTATCGAGCATGCGCTGGCGTATCTGCAGGGTTGACAAAGGTTTGCCGGCTCCCCGCAGAATGCGCAGTATATTATACTGTTGCATCGTGATGTCGGCGCGCTCAAAGAATTGCTTGTTTTTTTCCATCACCCAGTTATAGGTGAAGATCAGGTTCACAATCGCTTTTTGATATTCATTGCGGAACTTGGACTGTTGTATCTCTTTTTCTATGCTCATAAGTTATACGGAATAGTGAGTAGAAAAATTAATGGTTTATACTCCCGGGTACTTACATTCATTTAACGTGCCAGCCTCAGCTCCATACCTTGGTACCTTCGCTGCAGTTGGCACATATGTCTATGTTTTTCCGGCTTTTTAATACCTGCTCCCTGAATTGTACGTACTGATCGTTGTGCCAGATTTCTTTGAAGCTTTTTCCTTTCAGATCGCCGAGTTGGTGCTGTGCGTCTTTATCGAAGCAGCAGGGCACTACCAGTCCATCCCAGCTTATCACAGTGGCATGCCACAGGCGCCAGCAATGGTTGTGCAGCGCATTTTTAAATTCATATTGTCCCTTGCTATTCTTCCTATAGCGGCTATACTTTTCGTTGACGGGTATCAGGTTGTTGGGGTCGTTCTCATAATCATATACCTGTGCTGTTTTAAAGCGCACGTCGTCAACGCCAATTTCACGTGCCAGTCTCTTGATATCTTCTACCTGGTGTTCGTTGGGCTTTACTACTAAGAACTGGAAAAATACAAAAGGAGTTTTACTCTTCAATTCTTTTTTCCATTTCACAATATTCCTGGCCCCCTCGATCACCTTATGCAATTTTCCGCCCACGCGATACTGCTCATACACTTCCTGCGTGGTGCCGTCGATGGAGATGATCAACCTGTCGAGCCCGCTTTCTACAGTTTTGCGCGCTTTCTCATCGGTGAGATAATGCGCGTTTGTGCTGGTGGCGGTATAAATTCCTTTTGAGCTGGCGTATTTCACCATCTCCAGGAAATCGGGGTTCAGGTAGGGTTCGCCCTGGAAATAAAACACCAGGTAATAGAGGTCTTTATAGAGTTGATCGATCGTTTCGCGAAAGAAATCTTTTTGCAACATACCCGTAGGGCGGGTAAACGCTCTGAGACCGCTTGGGCATTCGGGGCAGCGCAAATTGCAACTGGTGGTGGGTTCAAAGGATATGGAAATCGGGTATCCCCATTGTATGGGTTTGCCGGTCCACTTGCTTAAATAGTAGCTACTCAACACCTTAGCAGCATTCCACGCACGCCGCGGCGTGAGCCGCCTCAGGAGATTCATGCTATCGTTCCAGTTGATTGCCGGCATTAGAACTGTAAAATTAGGGTTACTGGCCTTACAGGCAATGTTTTGCAGTTGCTATCGTTTAAAATTATTGGCCTGCCGGAATTTATGCAGCGAAGAAGGTCGGTGCCAATATATTTGCACAACCGCATATGGGAAGAAACAAAAAAGGAAGGATCGTCTTCAAGATCTTCGTTGGCCTGTTGATTACCTCTATCTTCGTGATGTCGGGTATTACCGTGTATGAATGGTGGCTCACACGCCGTGCTCATTTCGTGCGCTACCAGGCTTTCGGTATTGAAATTCCCACCAATTACAGCATACACGGCATCGATGTTTCCAAATACCAGGATGTGATTGATTGGGAAAGCGTGAAGGAAATGAATGTGGAAGGCATCAGGCTGCAGTTTGCTTTCATTAAAGCCACGGAGGGTGTGAACGACCGCGACCGCTTTTTCCGGCGCAACTGGCGCGGCGCGCGCGAAGCTGGCATCACCCGCGGGGCCTATCATTTCTTCATCGCTACCAAAAGCGGGAAAGCACAGGCCGAGAATTTTATCAGAACGGTAGAATTACAACCCGGCGATCTGCCGCCTGTGCTCGATGTGGAGCAATCATACGGAGTACCCAACAAAAAACTAAGAGAAAGGGTCAAAGAATGGCTGGAGACTGTAAAGAACTACTACGGCGTGACGCCCATCATTTATACCAATGTGGATTTCTACGAACAGATACTGCGAAGCGAGTTCGATGATTACCCGCTATGGGTTGCGCACTACCTGCAAAAGGAAAAGCCGCGCATTGCGCGCGACTGGCATTTCTGGCAACACAGCGAGTCGGGAAGGGTGAATGGAATTTTTCATAAGGTGGATTTTAATGTGTTTAGCGGAGACTCAACGGAATTTAGGAAATTGCTGGTAGCTGTTGAAGACTGAAGAAGGAGCAGGGAAGAGAGAAGTTGAATCTTGAAGGAAGATGGCTGAGGAGCGCCGTGCCGCGGATGACGCGGATAAATTAGATTCTATGATGGAGAAAGAAGTAAAAGATTTCTTTTGGAGGATCGTGTGGTCGGTGACGTTAGGCTTTTTATGGCTGATGCTTACATTGGGTATCGGCACGTATTTTCATTTGCTGGTACCGGAGAATGGGATTGGAGTTGGAAATATTATTTTTTATGCGTGGGGGGTGGGGAGTTTAGTGGGATTGATTTGGATTAATGCGCGTATCTGGCGCAAAAAATTTCCGCACGGTTAGCTGCTATGGTCGGCAATGATCACCCATTTGCCATCAGTTTTTCTGAATAACAGGTTGTAATGACCGCCTACATCGCCGGCATTTCTTTTCAGGTGCCATTTTCCTACTACAAAATAGTATTCGGGTGAAAGCCGCTGCACTTTGATCAGTTCGAAGGCAAGGGTACCCATTTTATCGGGACCATTATAATTGCGTTTGTAGTTGTTTAAAGTATTCTGGTAGCCATAGGTTACGCCGCTCTGGCCGATAAACATCAGCGAATCGCTTTTCCAATAACCTTCCATGAATTCTTCGATATTGCCTTTGTTCCAGCTTTCGGTTTGCCGCGCAAGAATGTCGCGGATGGCTTTTTCGTCATCGTGTTGTGCCAGCAGCAACAGGCTGCAGTTGACCAATAACAGTAAAAGCAATATTTTCTTCATAAAAGGCTTTTTATAAAAATAAAAATCCTGCGGTTTATTGCAGGACTCTTATGGTGGGGCTTTCTATAACGAAAGTTTTTTCATGTAGGCGGCATCCACTTCCACACTTTTCAGCGGCGTGCTGTTGGGATAATTCTCCTGCTCCACTATATAATATTTCATACCCAATCCCCTGGCTGCTTTCAAAATACCCGGCAGATCGATTGAGCCTGTGCCCAAATCGCAGCTGGCATCGGCGGTGGTGGCATTTTTCAGGCGGTCCTTCACATGACAGGATACAAACCGGTTGGGATATTTCTTCAGCCACGCCACGGGATCGGCGCCGGGAGTCACCACCCAGTAAATATCCATCTGGAAATCTACCGTGTCGGCATTGGTGTTTTGCATCAGTGTATCCTGAGGCAACACTCCCTCCAGCGGCTGAAAGGTATAGCCATGGTTGTGGTAGGCGAAACGGATTCCGTTTTTCTTACAGATATCGCCGCATTGGTTAAACTTATCCGCAAAGCGTTTAAAATCGTCCAGCGTTTTTTGCGGGCCGATCCAGGGACAAACGAGATGTTTCATTCCGATCTCTGCCGCCTGCGCCGCCTTCCTTTCAAAATCTTTGTTGATATCGCAATGGCTCGATATGATGGTCATGCCCAGGCCTTCGACATACTTTTTAAAATCGGTATGCGTCATACCCCAGAACATACCCTGGTTGCCTTCAAAACTTTCAATCTGCTTATACCCAAACGAAGCCACCTGTTTCAGCACTCCTTGGGGATCTTTGGGCATATCAACCCTGAGCGAGTATAACTGCAGTCCAAATGTCTCCAACCTGTTACCCGCCATAGCCCTTGCCACGCCCGGCAATACGCCGGTTGCAAGAGCAGCTGCTTTGAGGAATTCTCTACGAGTTTTCATAATACAACATTTTGAAGATTGAAGATTGAACAAGGAAGGTTGAAAAGGAAGTAAGAAGGGGTTTTAGATCGAACTTGCCTACATACTTCTTACTTCTCCTTCAACCTTCCTTGTTCAATCTTCAATCTTCTATAGGGCAAACGCTTTGTCTCCTTTTTTGTACGGCATACACGGATCAAACCTTCCCGGTGTCTCTATATAGTTCAGCGCTTGTGTGGCGCCGGGCTCGGAAGTGAAGAAACCAAGAAGGGTGAGTTGTTTCATTAAATGGAAGTAGTGAGGAGGATCCTCATGCTTCTTGTTATTATGATAGTCTTTCGACTCTTTGTCGATGGCGGTGAGCAGATCTTTGCGTTGCTCGGGCGTAATGTCCATGAAGCCTTTGCTGAATTGGCTCTTGCTGGCATCATTTATTTTGGCCATACCATCGAGAAATATCTTTTGCTGATTTTCATCGTAGCAGTCTTTTACCATCACGGTCATAAACTCGCCCACCCTGGCGTCTTTGGCGCCGGGAGTGTCCGTTTTGGGAATGATGGTTTCCGCTATTTCGTCAAGGTATGCAATGTCATTTTCTGAAAAGTCGATGGAGGCGCCGACCTTATCTTCATTTGCCTTGCAGCCACTTAGGAAAAACTCGGCCCCGACCACCGTGCCACCCACCAGCAACGCCACCCGGGATAATGCTTCTCTTCTGTTCATACAAGCTTATTTTTGATGTTGGGTTATTATAGGTTTCCTTTTTTCAATTCTTTTACTGCATAGTCGGCTGCGCGTGCGGTCAACGCCATATAAGTAAGCGATGGGTTTACGCAGCTGGCCGATGTCATGCACGCGCCATCGGTTACGAACACGTTCAGGCAATCCCACACCTGGTTGTAAGCATTCAGCACCGAAGTCTTGGGGTCGCGGCCCATGCGGGCGGTGCCCATTTCGTGAATGCCCATACCAAAACCATAGTCGCCATCGGTAGCTTCCACGTTTTTTACGCCGGCTGCATTAAACATTTCAGCGCCGTCGTTTTTCATGTCTTCACGCATTTTCTTCTCGTTCTCTTTTATTTCGCAATCCATGGCCAGCACCGGCAGTCCCCATTTATCTTTTACCTCATCGGTAAGGTAAATGCGGTTTTCGTGGTAAGGCAGTGTTTCGCCGAAGGCGGTCATACCAATGGTCCATTGACCCGGTTCAGACAATGCTTCTTTCAGTTCCACACCAATATTCAGCTCGGCAATATTGCGGTTCCAACCCTGGCGGCTGGCAGAGCCCTGGTAACCGAAGCCACGCAGGTAATCGCGTTTTTCACCATACAGGTTGCGGAAGCGCGGAATATAGAAACCAGTTGGCCTGCGGCCGAAATAATATTTATCTTCATAACCCTCAACTATACCCGAAATATTTACGCGGAAGTGGTGATCCATTACGTTATGACCCAACTCGCCGCTGCTGCTGCCGAGTCCGCCGGGCCATACATCGGTGGCGCTGTTGAAAAGAATCCAGGTACTGTTAAATGCTGAGGCGCACAGGAAGATCACCTTTGCCTTATACTCAGTGGTCTGGTTGGTAAGCGCATCGATCACTTCTACGCCGGTGGCTTTTTTCTTGTCTCTATCGTACAGCACTCTCACCACGATCGAGTTCGGTTTCAGCGTCAGTCTGCCTGTAGCCTGCGCGGCGGGCAGCGTAGATGATTGTGTGCTGAAATAAGCACCAAAGGGACAACCCAGCCAGCATTTGTTGCGGAACTGGCATTGGGTTCTGCCGGGTAAGGGCCTGGTAAGATTGGCAACGCGACCTATGAACAGGTGACGTTTGCCTTTATAATGTTCTTTGATCCGGGCAGCAATATCTTTCTCCACGCAGTTCAGTTCCATGGGAGGTTGAAAATTACCGTCGGGCAAAACTTCCAGTCCTTCCTTGCTGCCGCTGATGCCTGCAAATCCTTCCACGTAATCGTACCAGGGAGCAATATCCTTGTATCGGATTGGCCAGTCTACGGCGATGCCTTCTTTGGCGTTGGCTTCAAAATCGATATCGCTCCAGCGATAGCTCTGGCGGCCCCACATCAGCGAGCGACCGCCTACATGGTAACCGCGGAACCAGTCGAAGCGTTTCTTTTCTACGTACGGACAATCTTTTTCATTGGTCCAGTAGTTGAGGTTCACCTCGTTCAGCGGGTAGTCGCGGTTCAGCACAGGGTAGGCTTTGATCATCTCCTGGGTTTTACCTCCGCGATGCGGAAATTCCCAGGGATGTTTTGTGGCGTTCACATAACCTGTCCGGTGCGGAATGTCTTCACCACGCTCGAGTAACAAAGTCCTTAAGCCTTTTTCTGTAAGTTCTTTGGCAGCCCATCCACCGCTTATGCCAGAACCTACTACAATAGCATCAAATTCGTTATCAGCCATGTTTTGCTCGTATTATTGGTGATTTATTTGGTTGTTGACAATTTCATCAAACGTCGCAAATGTGGATCGCTTTTTCAAGCGATGCCAGTCTTTCTTCGTTGGTAGATCTTTTTGGAATGAATTCCTGGGCAACATACCCTTTAAAGCCGGTATCTACAATGGCTTTCATGATGGCAGGGTAATACAGTTCCTGCGTATCATCGATTTCATTTCTGCCCGGTACACCGCCGGTATGATAATGGGCGAAATATTGGTGATTGTCTTGTATAGTGCGGATCACATCACCTTCATCAATCTGCATGTGATAGATATCGTACAGCAGTTTGAAATTGGGCGAGCCCACGCGCTTCACCAGCTCTACGCCCCAGGCGGTTTTGTCGCATTGATAATCTGTATGGTCCACCTTGCTGTTGAGCAGTTCCATTACGATCATGACATTATGCTTCTCAGCAAGCGACATAATTTGCTTTAATCCTTCGGTGCAGTTCTTCCAGCCGGTCTCATCATCTTTATCGCGCTTATTGCCGCTGAAGCAGATGAGGTTTTTATAACCTGCCCTGGCCACGAGCGGAATCATCTCCGTATAATTCTTAATTAGCTGCGCGTGAAATTTCTTATCGTTCCATCCATCCACCAGGTTAATCTCGGCGCCGTTGCACATGGAAGAATAAAGCCCATACTTCTGCAGTATGGGCCAGTCTTTTGGTCCCACCAGGTCGATGGCGGAGATTCCCATTCTCTTCACCGCGGCGCAAAACTCTTCCAGCGGAATGGAGTTGTAGCACCATCGGCAAACCGAATGGTTGATATTACCTTTCAAAGCGGGTAATTTTTTTTCTTCAGTGGTAAACGAAGCCAGCAATGGCGCGGTTCCGATGGTAGCGGATGCGGCCACGAGGTTTTTGATAGCAAGCCTTCGTGATTGTTGATTGGGCATTTTTTTCAGGAAGTTCGGTTTGAAATTTACGAAATGTTATCACACCAGCTCAATATTGTGCCAACTATCCTGATAAAAATCCAATGAAAACGTTTGCGTTAGCGCGAAATACGCGCTAACGCACGTTCGGCTATGCCACTGCAGTACCCTGGGGCACACCACTGCCATGCAATGTATTGCCTTCATATTTTTTCCTGTTCATGTACAGGATGAAGAATATTACAGTCAATACAATCGGGAAAATGGTAACATAGCTCAGCGATTGTTGTCCGGCTTTTACCTCAGCGGCAGCTGCAGATAATCCTTCTGCTAATGCCGATTGACGGTTTTTATCGAGAAAATATCCCAGGATGGGGTTAAAGACTGAAGTAGCAAACATACCTGCGCCACCCATCAGTGATAAACCAAGCGCGCCGCTTTTCGGAATATATTCTGCCACAAAGCCAAGCATGGTGGGCCAGAAATAGCAAACGCCGATGGCGAACACGCCGGCTGCCAGGAACGCAGTATTGCCCTGCGCATTGCTGAGCCAGAACAGGCCTATCGCTGCAAAGATGGAAGAGAACAACAGCATCAGTGTAGGGCTGAGCGCTTTTTCAACAGGACCAGCAAAGTATCTGCCTACCGCCATAATTCCACTGATGAACACAATCAGCAGTACGGCATTGGAGGTAGTGTTTTCCATTATTTTGGCAATCCACTGGTTGGTGCCCAGCTCAGTGGTAGCTGATAAGAACATACAGAAGATCATCAGCAGGTAAAGTCCACTTCTGCAGGCTTTCAGCATTTCTGCGTTGGATACACCAGAAGCCACGCGTTCGGTTTGCGGGAATTTTTGTCCCAGGAACATCACACCATATATTACTGCGGGCACCAGCATGGTAGCAATCTGAACCTGCCAGCCAATACCTGCCTGTTGCAGGAAGTAAGAAACGAGGCCACCAATCACCAGGCCGCCGGGGAACCACATATGAAACCTGTTGAGCATTTTCGTTTTCTGTGTAGTATACATGGCGGTCACCAGCGGGTTACAGGCAGCTTCCACCATACCATTGGCAAAGCCAACAAAGAATGTAGAAATAAACAGGGTCCAGAAACCGCCGGCAAAAATGGTGAGCAAAAGGCCGAGTATGTGCGAGAAGAATGCAATAATCAGCAATCTTCCCATACCTACTATATCACAAAGTGGTCCACCAATAATCATTGCGATGGGAAAACCAAGAAAAGCCATTGAATTTATCCATCCAAGTTCCGTGTCGGTCAGATTAAATTTCGCTCCCAGTTCACTAAGAATACCTGCCCTGATGGCAAATGTCATAGCAGTTACTATGAGCGCGATACAACTTGCATAAAAAAGGCGAGTGCGATTGATAGTCGGTTGTTGCATGGCAAGAAAGTTTGGTTTTTTTTCAAATGCTATAGTAAATTCGTTAGATTTCTTTAAACACCTAAATGTAATTTTTTATTTTATAAAATCAAGAGATGAAACGAAAATTACGCATGGGAATGGTCGGCGGAGGCAGGAACGCCTTCATCGGCGCAGTACATCGGATTGCTGCCAACATGGACGGGCTTATTGAACTCTGCTGCGGGGCATTCAGCAGCGACCCCGCCAACTCAATTGAAAGCGGTAAAGCTTTATTTCTTCCCGAAAACCGCATATATAAAACTTATGAGGATATGATCAGGGAAGAAAAAAAGCTGCCCCCCGAACAACGCATGGATTTTGTGAGCATCGTTACTCCAAACCATATGCACTTCGGACCGGCAATGCTCGCTTTGGAAAACGGCTTTCATGTAATGCTTGATAAGCCAATGACATTTACCCTGGACGAAGCCAAACAACTGGCCAAAAAAGTGAAAGAAACGGGACTGGTATTTGGGTTGACGCATACCTACTCAGGCTATCCCATGGTAAAACAAGCGCGCCAGATGGTAAAAGAGGGTGCGTTTGGAAAAATTCGTAAGATTTATGTGGAATATCCCCAGGGCTGGCTCAGCGGCGCTACCGAAAAGACCGGTAACAAACAAGCCAGCTGGCGCACCGATCCCAAACGCAGCGGTAAGGCCGGCGCTATGGGCGATATCGGCACGCATGCTGCTCACCTGGCCGAATATATTTCCGGCTTAAAGATCAAGCAGATCTGCGCCGACCTGAACATCTTTGTAGAAGGCCGCCCGCTCGACGATGATGGTAATGTATTATTACGTTTCGATAATGGTGCCACCGGCGTACTCACCGCCAGCCAGGTGTGCGCAGGCGAAGAAAACGCGCTGGCCATCCGCGTGTATGGAGAAAAAGGCGGCATCGAATGGCATCAGCAGGAGCCTAATACGCTTATTGTAAAATGGCTGAACCAACCCGCACAAATACTGAGAACCGGTGTGGGATACACAACACCGTTATCCTCTTTCGCAACACACAACACCCGCACACCGGGCGGTCACCCCGAAGGTTATCTCGAAGCCTTTGCTAATATCTACCGGAACTTCGCCCTCACCGTTTCCGCAAAGATGGAAGGTAAAGAACCTGCGCCCGAATGGCTCGATTTCCCAACCGTGGAAGAAGGCGTTCGCGGAATGGCCTTTATCGACAATGTGGTGGCTTCGAGCGCTTCCAAAGAAAAATGGACTGAGTTTACAGTATAATATTTCCCGCGAAGGCGCCAGGGCGCAAAAATTTCCCTGGCGCTTTTGCGCCTTTGCGAGAACAAATTTTGACAAAACTTCCGAGAAACACGGTTACTCCTGACAACTAAAAACCTCAACAGATGAAGACAATTAAAGGACCCGGAATATTCCTGGCCCAGTTTATGGGCGACACAGCACCGTTCAATTCATTAAAATCTATTTGCCAATGGGCAAAAAGCCTGGGCTATGTAGGTGTGCAAATTCCTTCGTGGGACAGCCGCTGCATCGATCTGAAAAAGGCTGCTGAAAGTAAAACTTATGCCGACGAAATAAAAGGCATAGTGAATGAATGCGGCCTGGAGATTACTGAATTGTCAACCCACCTGCAGGGACAACTGGTGGCTGTGCATCCTGCATATGATACTTTGTTTGACGGTTTTGCTCCCAAAGAGGTACACAACAACCCCAAAGCGCGTACCGAGTGGGCAGTACAACAGTTGAAATATGCTGCCAAAGCTTCGCAGCATCTCGGGCTGAACGCACATGCAACATTCAGCGGCGCTTTGTTATGGCCCACCGTTTATCCTTGGCCTCAACGCCCCGCGGGTTTGGTGGAGACAGGATTTAAAGAGCTCGCCAAACGCTGGCTGCCCATACTGAATGAATTCGATGAATGCGGCGTGGATGTTTGTTATGAAATTCACCCCGGCGAAGATCTGCACGATGGCATTACATATGAAATGTTCCTGAAGCATACCAACAATCATAAGCGCGCCTGCCTGCTGTACGATCCTTCACATTTTGTATTGCAATGTCTCGACTACCTGCAGTATATCGATTTTTATCATGAGCGCATTCGCGCGTTTCACGTAAAAGATGCAGAATTCAATCCTACCGGCAAGCAAGGCGTTTATGGCGGCTACCAGGGATGGGTAGAGCGGGCAGGACGCTTCCGCAGCCTGGGAGATGGACAGGTTGACTTCAAATCAATATTCAGCAAACTGACCGCCTATAACTACTCAGGATGGGCCGTGCTGGAATGGGAATGCGCGTTGAAACATCCGGAAGATGGCGCCGCTGAAGGATCTGTATTTATTAAAAATCATATCATACGCGTCACCGAAAAGGCTTTCGACGATTTTGCAGGCACAGGCAGCGACGAAAATTTTAACCGTTCTGTACTTGGATTGAAGTAACTTGCTCAACCATTCGTTAAACTAAAAGATGAACAATGAGAAAGCTAATTTTATTGATGGCGTTTAGTCCTTTGATTTTTGCCTGCGGCTCTGGAGATACCAACAAAGCAGAAGGTGAAAATGAACCCGCCAAGACAGAAGAGAACCAGGCTGCTGCCAACGAACAGGCCGAACTGGACAAAGGCCTTGAAATGATTGGTGCGCTGGATTGCACTACCTGCCATAAGATAAGCGAAAAAAACATAGGTCCCGACTATGTATCTGTTGCACAGAAATATGAAAATACTCCCGAAGTGATAGATGACCTTGCCCAGAAGATCATCAATGGCGGATCGGGCGTATGGGGTCAGACTCCTATGACACCGCATCCTGATCTGAGCATGGATAGCGCAAGGACAATGGTGAAATATATTTTGTCTTTGAAGAAATAATCACTTTATTTCAAAAAATAATATCTGCAATCCATGAGAATACTCATCACATTGCTCGCTGCCGGCGTGCTGGTGGCTTGCAACGATGCCGAAACATCTGCTGAAGACGCTGCAAAAAACGATGCCGTGACCAACTCATCCACACCCGCTCTCAACACGCTCACCGACGCTGAAAAAGCTGAAGGCTGGCAATTGTTGTTTGATGGCCAGACCAAAAATGGCTGGCATATCTACAACGGCACGAGCGACGGCGCTGCCTGGAAAGTGGAAGATGGTGCACTCACGCTCGACAGCAACTATAAGGTAGATGGCAAACGTGCCGGTGGCGGCGACCTCACTACCGACGAGGAATTTGAGAATTTTGAATTGTCGCTCGAGTGGAAAATTGGCAAGGGTGGCAACAGCGGCATCATCTTCCTGGTAAACGAGGACCCGAAATATGGCGCCAGCTATTTCACCGGTCCCGAGATGCAGGTGCTGGATAATGAAGGTCATTCAGACGCGAGCATTCACAAACACCGCGCGGGCGACCTGTACGACCTGATTGCTGCCGACCCGCAGAATGTAAAACCTGCCGGCGAGTGGAATCATGTTCGTATTATCGTAAACCAGGGACAGCTGGAGTTATGGCAAAACGGCGCGAAAGTGGTGAGCACTACTTTATGGGATGATAACTGGAAGAAAATGGTAGCCGAAAGCAAATTCAAGGAATGGAAAGACTTCGGCACTTTCAAAAAAGGAAAGATTGTGTTGCAAGACCATGGTGATCCCGTATGGTACAGGAATATCAAGATTAAGAAATTGTCATAAACAAATTCTTATAAAAAAAACCGGGAAGTACCCCGGTTTTTTATTTAGACATATAATTTTTACTCACACTTTCGGCAGTTTCCAGCCATTGTGATATTCCTTCATCAGGTATTTCTTATTCACGCTATCGTCGGTAAACTGCCCTTTTGCTTTATCCCAGGTTAATTTCTGCCCGGTGAGATAAGCGATATTTCCCATTTGCGCCACAGTGGCTACATGCGAACCTGCTTGTATGGAGCATTTCAGATCTTCCATTTTTCTCGATTTCACTACATCCACAAAATTCTGCATATGCGCCTGCAATCCGTTTTCAGATGGTTTGGTAAACGGCTTGCTTACTTTGTTTTTGCTGTTCTTTTCATCAATCACTTCCCATCCGCCGCGATACAGCACCAGTGTGCCATTGTTGCCGATAAAGGCAATACCATGGTCTTTACCATACGAACCATTATCAATGCCCATGGCTGAATCCCATACCAGGTTGAAGCCATCAAATTCATATAGCGTGGTAAGCGTGTCGGGAGTTTCCTGCGCCAGTTCGGGATACGCAAATTTTCCTCCGAGGGCGGCGATGGATTTGGGAAATTCGGCTTTCATTCCCAGCAAACCATAATCAAGCAGGTGAACGCCCCAGTCGGTCATGAGGCCACCGGCATAATCCCAGAACCAGCGGAAATGAAAATGGAAACGGCTGGCGTTGAAGGGACGCTTGGGTGCTGGCCCCAGCCACATATTGTAGTCCACGCCAGGCGGTGGAGCAGAATCAGGAACTACTGGTTCAGGACGCATCCAGCCCTGGTAGCACCATACTTTCACGGTGCGTATCATACCCAGCTGACCGCTGTGTACAAAATCAATGGCATCTTTAAAATGCTGCTGGCTGCGCTGCCATTGACCGGCCTGCACCACGCGCTTGTAATGTTGTTGCGCACTCATCATAGCGCGGCATTCGCCGATGCTGTTGCCCACTGGTTTTTCTACATACACGTCTTTACCCGCCGCGCAGGCTTCAATCATAATCAGTGCATGCCAGTGATCGGGTGTGCCGATGATCACCGCATCAATATCTTTCTGCTCAAGCAGTTTACGATAGTCGCCATACACCTTCACTTTGGAGGCATCGATATTATTTTTTTTCAGATCATTAAGCCTTTGATCGATCACCGATTTGTCTACATCGCAAACGGCTACCAGGTTTACGCCTGGTATTTTGAGCGCGGCATTTACATTGGACCAGCCCATGCCTTTGATGCCAATAGCGCCGATGTTGAGCTGATCGCTGGGAGCAATGCGGTTTTTGAAAATGGCAAACAGGTCGTTGGTTAGTAATGTGCTGCCCGCTACTAACAGCGCGGACTGCTGCAGAAATTTCCTGCGATGGTTCATAGTTGAGATTTTAATTCAAGATTATTTTCCCGGGAAATGCGATACTGAAATTACTAAATCTTACTATAGCGGGAGCAACTACAAAAAATCAATCAATCCTTGTTAAAAAAGTACTATGCGGCGGCGGCGGCACCGATGGTCTGTTCTTCCCAGATCACCAGTTGAAACCAGCCGACGAGTAAAAGCCAGCTGAGCGTAGGCGTCCAGGGAGCGTGTTGTGTCACCATACCGCAGCGTTTCCGGGAGAGCGGCCTCGATTTTATCTCCATCAGCTGTTGGCCGCGCGCATCGAGCCATACCCAACGTCGGCGGAGAAAACCTGCGCATTTAAAAGTGTAGGAGTTATTGTCGGGTGCGCGTAAAGTAAGTTTCTGACGCCATCCCAGTTTCACATGAATTTTGGTGTAGGGAGATTGTTGCGCGACTATTTCAAGTTCTTTTTTCCATAAACCTTTTCTCACAAATTTCCACTCCTGGTCGTTGATACGCCCTACAGCATTTTTACAAAATAAACTTTCATACTGCAGGGTTGCCTGACCGTGAGCACCCATATCGAGTGTGTAGTGGCGTTTTTTGCCGCGCGTTTTAAAGATCGATATGGAGGGAACGGGGTTCATAATGCTATTCGGTTTCTTCCATCTGGTGTACCAGTTCTTTCAGCTTTTTGATGTGCTGGCCATACAAACGGTTGATGGCCCAGCGGCTGAAATAATAAACACCTATAGTAAGAACAACACCAATGGTGACAAACATGATAAACCAGCGGTATTCGGGAAATGAATCACCGAGTACTGGAACGGCTGTCTCGATTCTTGTGACGCCGTTGTCGGCAGGCGCTTTAAACATCACAATCAGTCCTGCCACAAAATATGCCGCGGGTGTAAGAATGATACTGCTGTTAAAATAGAAGTGTACATACTTTTCGAGGGTAGTGAGCTGCCGCTGCAGGTTCGATTTCACTTCGCAGGATACGCACTGCATTTCATTCAGCAGTTTGTATTTGCGCATATAGTAAAACATGCCAAACAGTCCTACGAGGAAGAGCAGCACGGCCACTTCCCAGTAAATGCCTTTCCAGGCGGTCACATAATACCAGATGGCCAGCGAATAACACACAATCAGCGCGCCCATTTCCCAGAAGAGGTTGCGCTTCATCTTAGCCACAGGGCTCCTGGATTTTTTGTGCAACATGGACGTAATCGGCACTTCACTGCCTGCACGAAGATCTTTTTCGTCCAGGTCCTTCCAGATATCTTTTAGACTATCCAATTCCATGCTCTACAGTTTTAGTGAGTTTACGTAATTTTTCTTTTATCCTGTTCATCTTCACGCGCAGGTTATTTTGGTTAATACCCAGTATGTCTTCCATTTCGTCATAACTACGGTCTTCGAGGTACAGCATTACAATAGCACGTTCTATTTCGGTTAAATGGCTAATGGCGCGGTAGAGCTGTTGCAGTTTTTCTTCTTTGTCTTTACTATACTGTATATCCTGTATCTCCGTTGGTAGTTTTTCTGGTTCAACCGAATGGATATGCTTTTTCTTTTTACGCAGATCCGATATAGCGGTATTTAAGGCGATGCGGTACAACCAGGTGCTGAACTTTGAGTCGCCCCTGAAACGCGGGTAAGCTCCCCAAAGCTGTATCACTATTTCCTGGAACAGGTCCTGTTTGTCGTGTTCCGAAGAGCAGTACATATTACAGACCTTGTATATCATGGCCTTGTGCTGCGATACTAAACTGACGAAATCCTCCTGTTTTAGGTTAGCCTGCAAATACGTGGTTTTTGCCAAAAGATACAAAGTGTGTCGGTGAGTGCCATAAAATATTACATCCATAAAAACCCTTATTTATCAGGTTTTTACGTTTTCCAAAAATGGGCATACCCTTTTCAGGTGTTTTGGAATTCAATTATTTGTTTTATTTTTCGCGTCCGGCCATAACCCCTTCCGTCTCCATTATCCTCCTCAATATCCACGCAAAACTCGAAAGGAAAACAGAAAGCTGTATTTCAAACTAAAAACGTGCTTACTAATGATGCGCTTCATTGCCACAGTGTTGCTGTCGGCCGCCCTAACCCTTACTGCCAACTCGCAGGAGTGGAGCCTGGAATTCTTTGCGGGTGCTACCGGTTATAACGGCGATCTCACCAAGAGTTCGCTCGAACTAAGGTCATTGAGGCCAGCGGTTGGTGCCAATATAAGATACCAGTTCCATCCCATGTTTTCATTTCGCGGCGGCCTGATGTATGGCGCCGTTGCAGGTAGCGACAAGCATACCGGTGACTCATTGCTGATGGACCGCAACCTCAGCTTCCAGACTTCGATTCTGGAGGCCAATTTCGTTGTGGAAGCGGCCGTGCTGGACCCCGAAATTTTTTCCAGCTATCCCTATATCTTCGCCGGCGTAGGGCTTTTTCACTTCAACCCTTTCGCCCGCGACGCCAACAACGAAAAGATTTACCTGCATCCTTTGCGCACCGAAGGCCAGGGTCTTCCCGACTTTCCCGAACGTAAAGAATACAAACTCACCCAGTTATGCATCCCCTTCGGTATCGGTGCCCGCTTTCGCGTAAGCGATCAGTTCAGCATCGGTGCCGAAATCGGCTTCCGCAAACTATTTACCGACTACCTCGACGACGTGAGCAACACCTACGTTGACCCCATCAAACTCAGCCAGGCCTCCGGCCCCAAAGCCATTGAGATTTCTTACCGCGGCGACGAAGTGGGCAGTCATTACAACCCCTATCCGCCCCACGGCACCATCAGGGGCAATCCCAAAAAAGACGATTGGTACTACTTCGGCGGCATCAAGCTGACCTGGCATTTTGGAGAAGGCTTCTCTTATTGACTTCTTTTCTTGACGAGTCCCTCCCGGCAAGGGAAGGCCAGGTGACAGGAGGCCCACCTGCCAGGTGAGCCTCTCATGGAAAAGTTCGCCCACGGGTGGGCCACCTGTCAGGCGAGCCACCCTGGAGGTTGCCAGACCCGGTCGGCAAACGGCGAAAAAGTTGGAAAAGCTATTCGGATAAACCCGACTTCAGCATCGAGAGTCGCAGCTGCTCGAAGTTGATGACCGTTACATTGACGGGCCCCTTTCTTCCGGCGTAATCTGCCGCAGAACTGTAGATATAATCTTCAGGGTGCAGCACGATCTTGTCGCGGACGGGATTTTCGTGGACGTAGAGAATTCTTTCCTGGAGCTTATAGACTTGTTTGAATTCGATGAGGATGGGATTGCTGCAGCTTTGCCAGAGCTGGAATTTTTCTATGCGCTTGAGGCTCTGGCTGGAATGCTCGAAGCGCTGCAACATCCATTCGCGGCGAAGGTCCGGCTCCAGGTCAATGGCTTCCAGGATTTCGGTGGTGGTATACCTCTTGAAATCACGCTCTATCAAGGCCAGTGTGGTGCTGGGCTTGCAGTCGGCAATCAGGTGCAGGTGGTTCGACATCAGGCACCAGGCATACACTATCAGGCCTTTTTCTTCGATGTACAGGTTCAACGCATCAGTGATCACTTCCTTATAAACAGGGCGTATGAAAATATCTACCCAGTCAACCGTGTTGAACGTAAGGTAAGAGCATGTCTTCTGGCTGGCATTGTCCTTCTTTTCGTTTTGCATACTCTACTGTTTATGGAATTGAACAATGAATGCTGAAGCTACTCCAATCAGGTGACTTTAACGGGGATAGTAAAAGTCTTCCAATTTACTAAAAGTCCCCCAAAAATCGGCTTAGCCGCTCATCAAATTCATACATTTATGTGATTGCCGCCCCTTTATTTAATCAATACGTTTGCCTCGTCACTCACATTCCTATTACACCTTTAAAAACAATCAAGTTTATGAAAGTGCTGAGCTTTATACTTATGGCTGGCATGCTGATGGCGGCAGCTGTAGTGAACATCTTCGAAGAACTGGATTTCAGCCGCGAAAAGGCCGCAGAAAAAATTATAGAATCCTTTGGACGAGGCTTCCTGGTTACCGAATATGACGTTGTAAAAAAAGCCAAGGCCCTCCCCGAATCTGCAAGGGTAGAAGGCGCTCGTCAACTGGTTCGCTATGCGCGCGAATACACCAAAAGCGATGAGTTTAAAAAGAAATACGCCACCTGGCGCGATGAACAACTCGGCTATAAGCAAAAGAAAAAAGGCCTGGGCGGACTCAACCCCTTGAAGGCAATCGATAAAGCCATCGACAAACAACTAAATAAGGGTGACGATGAAAAGAAATTTCCTGCCAACCCCGACGACCTGGTAAAAAAGCGCCTCGAAAAATTCATGGAAATCTCCGCTACCGTTGACTTCGACGCCAGGCTGAACGGCTCACAGTTTGCCAACCCCGAGTATGAGAAACAAAGCGATGAATGGAAACAATGCTACCGCGCCGGCAAAGCCGTAATAGAAGCAGCCCGCGAAGAAGTAGCAGCGTGGTTAAAAGAATTAAACTAACTCATAACACTCATTGCGGCCATTTATCCAGCCCGACTCTCTGTTGGGGATATGCGCTGCAATAAACATAATGTTCAGGCCGGTCAACCAATCGTGCCTGAACAGGAACCTGTAGTAACCCGGCTCTTGCCTGCTGATAGTCTTTCTTATCCAGGCTGACCGGGTTATTACCAAATTGCCAGAAATATCGTTCTGAACTGTGCTGGTAACGCTGCGAGTAGAAATGTAGTGTGCGCATCAGCCATTCCTTCCTGTTTTCTTCAGGACTTTCTGAAATAGCCATCAATATTTGTTTTGCGGTAATAGACTTGAAATCGCGCAGCACTCTCGATATATGACCCCTGCGCGCAGCAGCAATCATGTGCAGCCGGTTGGTCATAAGCACGTAGTCATACACCGCCAGGTTCTTGTGCTCGCTGCAGTAGTTTAGGTTTTCGACAATGTGCTCTTTGTACTCCATGCGGGTGAAAACATCGATGTTGCCCGCAACATTCAGTGTGATCAGGTACAGTTGAACAGGAACAGGTTTGTCTATTTCGGTCATCCATAAAAGATAGGTATTTTAATTTTCACAGCCATTGATTTACACTTAGCATAAATGCAAAAACCACTTATAAATAAGTGGTTTCTTTTAGAAGAAAAAATTTATTGAGAAATGTCAATGGTTATTCATCAATGGCCTGGTACAACAACAAAGCAGCGCTCACATTGGCCAGCAGAAATCTTTCTGTGGGATCTGTCTTGCCGAGAAAAACCATACCACTATCCACCAGTGAAACAGCGGCCACAGCTACTCCCTGCGCATTCCTGAATTCATAACCCAGGGGGCCGCCCAACGTGTTCACGATTTTTCCATTCTTGCGCTCAATTTTTGTCACAGGCACCACAGTATAGTAGTGATCTTTATCCTGCGCCAGCACGCCAACATATTTTTTGGGTTGTGCCTCGGCAGCCTGTATGTTCAACACCATTTGCCAGGGCTGACTTACCGAATCGGTATATATCTGCAGGTAATACTGGTCTTCTGAACGACCACCCAGTCCCAGCAAATCCATTGCGACAGTGAAGATGTTGTTAGGATTACCTATCTCCAAATCTTTCGATCGGGATTTTGATGCGCCAAACACTTCTGATTTACGCCCCTGGCTATCCGTAAGATTGAAGAAAATTGTTTGCCTGCGGTTAATATACTCCATCGAAATGATGTTGGTATGATCATTCGTCCCCGGCCGGCCTGAGCCTATCCCCCAATAACTGCCGCCGCCTTTTGTCCACGACCTATTTACTATGGAAGTGCTGTACTCGCCAAAGCTGAGTTTTTGTTTTATCAGGATGCCCTGCCTTCCTTTTACTTTATACTCATCGTTTGCCTGTCGAAGCTCATCACTAACCGCTAGCTTAAACTGGCCAATGGCATTGATGGCCAAAACGGTTGCAACGATGATAGCAAATAAGATTTTCATAATGTAAACTATTTATTCCACTGGCCGGCGAACTCGAAAAATTCGACAACAGCAGCCTGCAAATCGCAATTTTTCCAGTGGCCATACTTATAGCTTTTCGCAATAACCCTGCAAAGTACGCGTGGCAAGACTGGGTGCCCAATCGCATGTTTATGTGATTAACATTTCATGTTCAGCGTTTCGTCGGCAGTGGCCGCCGTTTGTCGCCGGTTCGTGTATGAGTGTCGAAAGGATGGTGATGTCTGTCTATTATTTGTTTTTGGCTCTTGTTTCTCAAATAGTTTTACCGCCACAAAAATTTAGCCATGAAAAGTATATCGACTTTAGTAATCGTCCTGGCGCTGGCCTATATGCCGGCAAGGTCGCAGCACGAGCCGCCGAAGGCGCCATCGTGGTTGACCGGCAGCGGATTTTGGGTGGTGGAAAATAACGGGCGAACCCCCAGGCATCATATCCTTTATTTCTACAATGACGCTCATGTGCTTATCTACAAAGAGACCATTGAGGGAGTGAAGCTGAACCTGCAGTCGGCACGCGTGAAGAAAAAGTTAAAGAGGATTCTGAACAAATCATTGCTGGCCTGGCAGAAGCATCAGCAGGCCAAAGAGAATGAGGAGCTGGCCAAAAACCTTTTACGGGGAAAATAGCCACACTCATTATGCATGTTTAATACCCCTTCTACTTCTGCAGAGGGGGCTTTTTTATGGAAGAATTTCTTTCGTCGACGAAAAACAAGTTTATATCGATATTACAAGAGCGGCAACCTCCCTGCCTTTGCTTATATCTAATTTTGAAACTTCATGCATGCAATTCCATTCATATTCTCCGATGAACGCAAATACCGCTGGCGCAGGCATGCAGCATTCTGGATATCGTGGTGGCTGTTTGCAGGTTTTATTTATTCAGTAGGGTTGAAGCCGGGTAAGATTACCTATGCAGAAAACCTGCTGCGCACCATGCTGGAATCACTGGCATTTCTTCCTTTGCATATTTTCCTGGCATATTCGCTGAATTATTTTGTGATTCCGCGTTATCTCGTAAAAGGCAAATACATTCTTGCCGTTGTTTACACGTTGCTTGCATTTGCATGCACCGCGATTATTTCGGTAATCATTAGCACTTTCATAATTGCTGATATACGGGGCTGGTTTCAATTGCCTCCGCCCGACTGGATGACATCAAACAAACCTCTCAGTGTCTTCAACGGTTTCATGGCTGGTCTTCGCGGGGGCATCACTATCGGAGGTATTGCAGCGGCCATCAAATTATTGAAGTACTACTATGTAAAGGAACAGCGTAACCTGCAACTGCAAAAAGAAAATGCCGAATCGCAATTGCAATTGCTGAAAGCACAGGTGCACCCGCATTTTCTGTTCAACACCCTCAACAATATATATTCGCACACGCAACACACTGCACCTATGGCATCGCAGCTGGTGATGGGATTATCAGATATGCTGCGCTTTATGTTGTATGAAGGCACACAGCCCCTTGTGCCACTATCGAAAGAATTGAAACTGGTGCAGGACTATATCTATCTCGAAAGCACGCGCTATGATGATCGCCTGGATGTACATATCGACATTCCTTCTGACACAAAGAACCTGTATATAACACCGCTGTTGTTATTGCCTTTTGTTGAAAACTGTTTCAAACACGGCACCAGTAATATGCTCGATCAGCCCTGGCTGAGCCTGCACATTTACCTAAGTGGTACCACCATGCATATGAAGCTCATCAACGGTAAACCCACCAGCGACCAAAAAAGAAAAGAACCACATGCAGGCATAGGTATTCGCAATGTGCGCAGCAGGCTCGAGTTGTTGTACCCGGAAAAACACCAGTTACAAATGACCAGCGACAAAGAGGTGTTTGTAGTGAACCTGCAACTGGAACTGGTAAGAAAAACTGAAACCCGAACAAAAGAAAGCAGTCCCTATATTCTTACCGCCCATGAATGAACTCAGCACCATACGATGCCTCATCATTGACGATGAACCGCCCGCCCGCGAAATCATCCGCAGATACATTGACGAGATGCCCATGCTACAGCTCGCAGGCGAATGCGGTAATGCTGTTCATGCTATGGCGCTGTTGCAGAAACAGGCAGTGGATTTAATTTTTCTCGATATCCGCATGCCCCAACTCAGCGGCACAGAGTTTCTGCGCGTATTGAAAAACCCTCCCAAAACCATTCTTACCACTGCATACTCCGATTATGCTTTGGAAGGATATGAGCTGGATGTGGTGGATTACCTTGTAAAACCCATCCGCTTCGACCGGTTTTTGAAAGCAGTGAATAAAGCCTTTCCGGTAAATGGCACGCCCATAAAGACAACGGCCGCTGAGCCGGTTGAAGAAAAAACCAGTGATCCATTTGTTTATTTCCGCGCCGATCGCAAGATGGTGAAAGTGATGCTGAATGATATTCTCTATATCGAAAGCATGAAAGACTATATCAAAGTGGTGACGCCGCACAACACCATCATCACCAAGCTATCTATGACCTCTGTAGAAGCTATGCTGCCGGAAAAATTATTTGTGCGTGCACACCGCTCGTTCATCGTGGCAGTTAACCGCATCAAATCATTTACCAACGACCTGATTGAAATAGACAAAACCGAAATACCCATCGGAAAATTGTACAGAAACGGAGTGCTGAAAGCTCTCGCCTAACTTACTATTCTCAGCTTCGCATAATTCAGCATGATCTTCTTTTCGCCGTTCAGCTCAAATTTCACAGTTGCTATGGGATTATGCGCAGAGCCTTCCATTTTGATCACTTCTCCAAAACCAAATTTCTGGTGCTCCACCCGCTGACCCACTTGCAGGTTGGATGTATCGCTGGGCACAAAATCAGGTGAAGGCACATGCTCCACTGTTTTTGATGGCGGCTTGGGCGTGATGTATGCTGGTGTGGTTTTCGGCGGAGGGCCATACCGTTTCTCAGCTTCGCTGGCCGCCCTGTTGCCCCAGCCTCCATGAAGTCTGTCGAACGCACTGCCCGAAGCCCAGCCCGAACTCTGATTTCTGAGTCCGCCGCCTGCATAACTTCTGTCGAGATATTTCTCCGGCAATTCGTTAATAAAGCGGCTCGGCTCATTTTGCACCAGCTGGCCAAAACGGTAGCGCGTGTTGGCATAGGTGATCCAGAGCTTTTGCCTGGCGCGGGTAATGACTACGTAAAATAAACGGCGCTCTTCTTCCAGCTCTTCGCGCGAGTTGATGGAAAGCGCGTTGGGGAAAAGCATTTCTTCCAGGCCCGCGGCAAAGACACAGTTGAACTCAAGTCCCTTGGCAGCGTGAATGGTCATGAGCTTTACCGTATCGGCGTCGGGATCTTTTTCATCAGCATCGGTCAGCAGCGTTATTTGCTGCAGGTATGAGCCCAGGCCCTTATCGCCCACTTCGCCTTCTTTGGTATCGGGGCTTTCTGTCCATTCTTTGATACTGTTCAGCAACTCCTGCACGTTTTCATAGCGCTGAACACCTTCGGTGCTTTTATCGTTGAAAAGTTCTTTTACAAAATTGGTTTGCTTACCCACATGCACGGCCACTTCATAGGCATTATGCTTCTGCAGCATGGAGGTAAAGCTTTTCATCATTGTCACAAAACCTTCGATAGCTTCCAGCGTGCCTGAACGGAAACCGAATTCGCGGGCGCGCTCCAGCACCTCCCACATCGAAATATTTTGCTGGTTGGCATATAACACCGCCTTATCGATGGTGGTCTTGCCAATGCCACGCGCGGGGTAGTTGATAATGCGTTTCAGCGCCTCTTCATCGCGGGGGTTTACGATGAGGCGCAGGTAAGCGATATAGTCTTTTATTTCTTTGCGCTGGTAGAAGCTGATGCCGCCATAAATGGTATAGGGAATGCCCATGCGGCGCAGCGCTTCCTCAAACGCACGGCTTTGCGCATTGGTGCGGTACAGAATGGCAAAGTCTTTATTCATGAAATGGTTGCGCAGCTTCTGCTCCTGGATGGTATCAGCCACGAACTTTCCTTCATCGTTGTCGGTCATGGTGCGCACCAGGCGAATTTTTTCACCTTCGCTGTTTTCTGTCCAGAGTGCTTTAGGTATCTGGCCCTTATTGTTTTTAATAACCTCGTTGGCAACTTCCAGTATGCTTTGCGTGCTGCGATAGTTTTGTTCCAGTTTCACCACCTTCACATCGTCGTAATCTTTCTGAAACTGCAATATGTTTTGAATGGTGGCGCCGCGGAAGCTGTAAATGCTTTGCGCATCGTCGCCTACCACGCATACATTTTCATGCATGGCGCCCAGCAGCTTGATGATCTCGTACTGTGCAGGGTTGGTATCCTGGTACTCATCAATAAGAATGTATTTGAACTTGCGCTGGTATTTGCTGAGCGATTCGGGAAATGTTTTCAGCAACTCATAAAACTTCAGCAGCAGGTCGTCGAAGTCCATGGCGCCGTTCTTAAAGCAGCGCTTTACATACGCGTCGTATATCTGCGCAATGGCAGGACGATTGGTGCGCATGTCTTCCTGCTGAATGTAATAATCGTTGGCATATTCCGCCGGACCTATCAGCGCGTTTTTGGCGCTGCTGATGCGGTTGTAAACGGTGGCAGGTTTATAATGCTTATCGTCCAGGTTCAGTTCATTGATTACGGTCTTTACCACGCTTTTGGCGTCATCGGTATCGTAAATGGTAAAGTTGTTGGGGTAGCCCAGCTTATCGGCTTCGCCGCGCAATATGCGGGCAAACACGCTGTGGAAAGTGCCGATATACAGGTTGCGGGCATCGCTGTTGCCCAGTATTTTTTCCACGCGCTCCTTCATTTCCTTGGCAGCCTTATTGGTGAAGGTGAGCGCCAGTATGTTGAATGCATCCACGCCCTGTGCCATCAGGTGGGCGATGCGGGTGGTGAGCACTTTTGTTTTTCCACTGCCTGCCCCGGCCACAATCATCAGCGGACCATCTATATGAAGAACGGCTTCGCGCTGCCGCTCATTTAATCCCTGCAAATAATCGATCATAGGCTGCAAGTTAATGCAATAAAAAAGACCCGCGACGGGTCTTTTCAACAATTCCCAATCACCCAGTTTTTCCTCGATTATTACCCTTCCTGCTCAATCCTGTCTGTTACTAAGTTTTGGGCTTTTTTAACGCCCGGGAATACTATCCTGCCGCATGGTTGTATCTGTCTGCATATCGGGCCTGTTGTTATTGATCGAGGTCGAATCAGACGGATTGGTTGTGGTTCCTTCTGGCGTATCGCAGGCTAAAAATCCTGTAAACACGATCGCCATTATGGTGATAACGGTTTTCATAATATAAATTTTTAAGCTTTACAATAAGTTCGCGCCGGCAGATTGCCGACCAATATAACCTTCAATAACTCTGCCAACGAGCCGATGCAGTGTGTTGCAATTTTTCTACAATCAATAACCAGCACAAATTCTCTACACCCTACACCCGCCACCACCAAAGAATTCTATCAAAAAAGGAATACTAACCCCAACGCGCACACTACATATTTGCTATTTGCTTTTTGGAAAAAATTTGTTGCCCCATCCTTCCCTAATCTTTATCTTGCCGCAAAGTATCTTGCGCATGCCGTCACCCGATACCTCTAATCAGTTGTTTGACCTGGCTTCAAGGTTTGTGAATCAAACTTCCAGGCATCTTTTCCTGACCGGTAAGGCTGGCACGGGCAAGACTACTTTTTTGAAACATATCCGCGAAACCAGTCCCAAAAAAATGGCGGTAGTGGCGCCCACCGGCGTGGCAGCCATCAACGCAGGCGGAGTGACCATGCACTCATTTTTCCAGTTGCCTTTCGGCGCCTATATTCCCGAAAACCGCGGCGGCTGGAACAGCACGGCCAATATCAATATGCCTGATACACTGTTGACCAACCTTCGCCTCAGCCGCGACAAGCGTGAGCTGATGCAGGAGCTGGAGCTGCTCATCATCGATGAGGTAAGTATGTTGCGTGCCGATATGCTCGATATGGTAGATCTGATTCTACGCACCGTAAGAAAACAGCCGATGATGCCTTTTGGCGGAGTGCAGATTTTGTATATCGGCGATTTGTTCCAGTTGCCGCCGGTGGTGAACAACGAAGAGTGGGAAGTGCTGAGAGACTATTATAAAAGCCCTTTCTTTTTCGACGCGCAGGTAATTCAGCAGTCGCCGCCGGTATATCTTGAGTTAAAAAAGATCTATCGACAGCATGAAGCAGATTTCATCAACCTGCTGAACAATATCCGCAACAATATGGCCACCGAAGAAGACCTGGCCATATTAAACGAACATTACCGCCCCGGTTACCAGATTGATGATTACGAAAGCTATATCACCCTTACCACGCACAACTGGAAGGCCGACGCTATCAACCGCCAGAAACTGCAGCAGCTCGATGATCGCATGCATGAGTTCAGGGCGGAAATTGAGGGCGACTTCAACGAAAAATCTGTTCCTGCCGATATGGTGCTCTCGCTGAAGCAAGGAGCGCAAATCATGTTTATCAAAAATGATAAGGGAGAAGTGCGCCGTTACTACAACGGAAAGATCGCCACTATTTCGCGCATAGAAAATGATGAGATTTACGTACAGTTTCCCGGTGAAAATCACGAACTTCAACTCGAAAAAGAAACCTGGAGAAATATTCGCTACCGCTACAACAAAGAGGCTGACAATATTGAAGAAGAAGAGTTGGGCACGTTCAAACAATATCCTATCAGGCTGGCATGGGCTATTACGATCCATAAAAGCCAGGGACTCACTTTTGACAAGGCCATCATTGATGCCGGCGCTTCATTTGCGCCGGGACAGGTATATGTAGCGCTCAGCCGTCTTACTTCTCTTGAAGGATTGATTCTTTACTCCCCCATTCATCCTCACTGCATCCATACCGATGCGCGGGTGTTGGAATTTACCCGTAGCGAAAAAGAAATGGACCTGTTGCAGCAGGAATTGCAGCAGGAGCAAAAGATTTTTCTCGAAAGATCATTGCTACAAACTTTTGACTGGACCAAATTCGTGGAGAACTTCGAAGACCACGTGGAAGACAGTGCCAGCCTTAAACTTACAGATAGCGAACAGCATGTGCAATGGGCCAAGAAGCTGTTACAGGCTACCCGGCAGCAGCAGGATTTTGCTAATAAATTTATCCGCCAACTGGAACAGCTGATACCCAATGCTGCCGGGGATGGTTATGCCTTTCTGCATCAACGAGTGAAAGCCGGCGCGGAATATTTCATCAAGGCGATGGATGAAATCATTACTGAAATAAAAAATCACATAGAGCTTGTAAAACAAAAACTGCGCAGCCGTAAATATCCCGCTTTGTTAAAAGAGTTGCTGCTCACCCAGCAAAGAAAAAAGCAACAATTGCAGCATGCTATCGCCATCACTGAAGGATTAATGAACGGCGTGCCGGTATCTGAATTGCTGGAAGGTGTTGACGAAGAAAAGAAAGCTTCGCAGGTGCAGGAAGAAGAAGTGGTGGTTGCAGAAGAAAAATCTGCCAAAGCTCCCAAGGGTGAAACCCGGCGCATTTCATTGAAAATGTTCCGGGAGGGAATGGCCGTTGCAGACATCGCGCGGCAGCGCAACCTGGCAGTTTCCACCATCGAAGGGCACCTGGCATCGTTTATACCCACCGGGGAGGTTGCTATTCAGGAACTCGTCTCCCAGGAGCGCCTGGCCGTGATTATGAAGACGCTGGATGACATGAACTATTACTCCCAGGCGGCAGGTCCCGTAAAAGAAAAATTAGGCGCCGGTTATTCTTACGGCGAAATAAGGGCGGTGCTGCAATACAGGTTGATGTTAGAAACCACCCAGCCCAAGGAGGAAAAAGAGGTATAGCACTGGCATAATTCTTTTATTTGTTTTCTGCTCCCATCGCTTCGCTAAATTTACGGTATGACGCAATTGACCAACGAGGAAAAGAAGATAGCCGATAAAGCGATCATTCTCACCAAGGAGATGATCATTGCCCTCACTATTTTCCTGGCCAGCCTCATCACTTTTATCGTGATAGCCTATCGCGTCTTCGCGCTCGATAAGACCGGCGCCGATGAGGCAGCGTTCTCGTTTGCCAACAACCTGGTAAGCGACACTACCACCCAGGTGATGAAGGCGTTTAGCTTTTTGGGTTCGCACTATTTCCTGGTGCCCGCTAATATTCTGCTGGCCGTTATATACCTGCTTCGCAAAAAGTCGAGATATACTATTAAGGTGGCTGCCATTGCGCTTACCAGTCTCCTGATCATGCTTGGCCTCAAGTTGTTGTTTCAGCGCGAAAGGCCATTGATACCCTTATTGGAGCCTGCGCGCGGTTTGAGTTTTCCCAGCGGACATACCTTTATGAGCGTATGTTTTTACGGTCTTATCATGATCATTATCTGGAAAGAAGAAAAATATCATCCCGTCGCCAAGTGGGTGCTGCTTATTTTGGCAATACTGGTTGTGATCATGATCGGCTTTAGCCGCATTTACCTGCGCGTACATTATTTCACCGATGTGGTAGCAGGTTTTTGTATCGGTTTCAGCTGGCTGCTGATCAGTTCATATATTATTGATCAGATAAGACCGCGCGGATTGAAAAAGGCACCGGTCTCCCATTCCAATTAAGTCTTATTCGATACAGATGGCTTAGTGGGCGTTCTTGTCCACCGCGACAATACTTCTTCTCCCACCATCAACACCAGCATACCTTGTTCGAAGCGATAGCGATTGGTGCGCAACAGGTTTTTCACGAAAACATCTTCATTATATCCCATGCAAGCCATTTTGGTCATCATAATTCTTTCATCAAACACCAGGCTTGAATCAGTTAATTCAAAACTGCCGTTCATGCTATTGCAGCCCGTGTTGCCGGCAAATCTTTTCTCATCGGTATTAAATATGAGTTGCGGCGTACTGCGCGCGCCGGTATCGCTGGGCAATACGGGCACCAGATACCAGGGGCCTGCCAGCGTTGCAGTATCACTCGTTACCTGCATGGTATCGGTAGCGGTGGCGCTATCGGCAGATGGTGTAGCGTCTGTTGTTGATTCACTGCCGTTGCAGGCCACCAGGCCCATCATCAGCACAATAATTAAGTATTTCATACCCGTATTGATTAAGTTATGTAAACTGGGCTCAAAAAATAGTGCCAACAGATTTGAACCTTATTCGCTGCTTAAGAGTTGTTGATGCTTTGCCAACCTTTAAACTGCTCTACCTCAGCGACGGATCGTTAAACGTATCTCCCTGCCTGATATCACCTGTAGTATACCCTTTTTTGAACCAATACATTCTCTGCGCCGAGGTTCCATGCGTAAACGATTCAGGCACCACGCGGCCTTGCGCTTCTTCTTGCAGGCGGTCGTCGCCGATGGCATTGGCAGCATTCAGCGCTTCGTCTATATCACCATCTTCTACCACATTTTTCAATCGCTGCGCGTGATGCGCCCATACCCCCGCCAGGAAATCGGCTTGCAACTCGAGCATCACGGAATATTTGTTATACTCGGCTTCCGATAATTGCTGGCGAAGACGATGCACCTTATCGGTAGTGCCTTGCAGTTTCTGGATGTGATGACCTACTTCGTGTGCCACTACATAAGCCATGGCAAAATCGCCGGGGGCACGCAGTTTGTTTTGCATGTCTTCGAAAAACGAAAGATCGATATAGACTTTTTCATCGCCGGGGCAGTAAAAAGGACCCGTTGCCGAGCCGGCCATACCGCATGCGGATTGCACTGCCTGGCGGAAGAGCACCAGTGTTGGCTCGCGATATTGATCCCGAAGTAAAGTATTCCACACATCTTCGGTATCGGCCAGCACCACCTTGATAAATTCAGCGCGTTCATCATCGAGCTTCTGCTCTTCGGGCGATAATTCCTGCGCGGGTTGGGTAGGGGTGAGCTGCGACGCTGCATCGCCCAGGTTGCCACCCATCAGGAGGTATAACACCAGCACTATGATACCTCCAATGCCGCCGCCCACTGCCAGGCCTTTGCCCGACACGCTACGGCGGTCTTCAACGTTTGTACTTTGACGACGACCTCTCCATTGCATAATGATCAGTTTTGGGGGAAAATTTACCCTGAAGTTAGCAATTTGGATGCCGGTCACATAAAAATATTACTGCTCCTGTGTTTTAGCGTTTTCCCTCCACCCCTAACCTCTAATTTGGACAGCACCGTATCATGCAACACGTAGAATTCTTCCATAAGGAACATTTCGAAAAGCACTACTACCGGGTATCTCCGCCGGCAGGGTTATCGCATTTCATTGATTTCTTTTGGGAAACCAATTTCGACAACCTGTGGGAAAAATACCCGGATGGCTTTTCCGACGCATTGTTTCCCAATGTCGGATATACCTACCTCATTAACCTGGGCTCGCCGTTTACAATGCAGTTGGAAGACAGAAGCTACGAAATGAAAACCGACGGTTTTTTGCCGCGCCATACCTGCCTGGAATGTTATCACCGGCCCGGCAACAGCATTTTCGGTATCAAGTTCAAAATTTCGCCCATCATTTTCGAAAAGAAGGTCAATTTCTCCGAATACCGCGAATACATTTTCCCCCTCAGCTACCTGCTCGATCAATCGGTGCTGGACGCCATCAAAGAAGCTGACAGTTTCAAAAAAAGAGTGCAGTTAATTACTGCATACTATCAATCGGTGCTCAAACAACATCCCGATGTATTGCAGCCTGTAAAAATTGTAACTGAAATACTGGACACCAGTTACCGACTCAACAAATTCTCCGTTCCCATTGAAGAACTGGCGGCCCGTTATGGCATTTCTTCGCGTACACTACAGCGTTATTTCGAGATGACCACGAGCATCAGCAGCAAAAAGGCACTGCAGATTATGCGCATCCGCAAGGCCGCGGCCCATATTGCCAATTCGCCTTCCACTTTTCACCATTCGCTTTACGACTATTATGATCATAGTCATTTTTACAAACACCTGAGGCAGTTTTTGCATAAGAATACACTGGCAGGATTGCAGCCGCATTTGAAGTTGTTGAAATCGTTGCATCAGAAAGGGGCTTAGGCAACTATAAGGGCACCGTGAGCCACTTCTCCCATGAGTGGCTCACCTGGCAAATGGGCCACCTGTGACCTGGCCGACCCTGGCCGCGCCGTCACCCGACACCCGACACCTGCCCCCGATGTCTAATTCGCCGCCCTTCTTCGTTCTTCTTCGCTGGCCGTTGTTCTTCTCCTGGCTGCAGCCACGGTGTTTCTTCCAAAACGATAAGTGAATGAAAGATTCGCAACGCGCGTTTCCCGTTCGGCATGCCAGTGCTCGGTGTAGTTGGAGAATTCCACTACGGCTCGGGGCAGGCCAGTCCAGAAAATATCGGTGATGTTGAGGCGGATAATGCCGCGGTTTTTCAAAACTGATTTCTGTACGCCGGCCGAGAGCTGCCAGGTGGGATCAAGCACCATGAATCCATACTGACCACCAGTGTTGAGGTTCAGATTCAGTTCGGCAGCCCAGCCTTTCTTAAACGTGAAATTGTTGTTGGTACTCACGTTAGCAGCAGGAGTCCCATTGTCCAATTGGGTATTGGCAAGATTACCATTATAATGACCATAATAAACATTCACGTTATTGATAGAGTTCCACCATTTTGTCACACGCAGCGGCGCTGATACCGTTAATCCATAATAATCGAAAGTGGAGAGATTGACGGGTATCTCCACAGTTACTTTGTCTTCTGTTTCACTCGGACGAATTACCACTGTAAAGTTTTGCGTGGTGCGGCTGTATCCCAAAGTAAAATTCAGTTGCTTCAAGGTATAGCTCAGCTCATACGACCAGGTAAGTTGCGGGCGCAGGCCAGGATTGCCGGAGCTATAGGTACTCGGATCGAGGAAGAATCGGAAGGGATTCAATTGAGAATAATTAGGCCTGTCTATTCTTCGGCTGACAGACAGGCCTATGGTCTTTTCAGGGCTTACTTTATAGTTCACAAACACGCTGGGAAACACCTGCAGGTAACTGCTGTCAAAATCCATATCGTTGGCCAACTGATCGCCTTTGATATTGGTTTGTTCCGCACGCACACCCGCCATCACCGACCAGCTTTTGAATTCTTTCTGGAAGTTGACATACAGCGCATGGTTATTTTCCTTGTAAATAAAATGGTTGCTCTTGCTGCTGTCGTACACGGGCGGCGGATTACTTATATCGTAAAACACCACATCGTTATCCGTTTTCACAAAACTTGTTTTAAAACCAGTCTCTATGCGCACGCCTTTTTTCAGCGGTAGAGTATAATCGGCTTTCGCAGTAAACAATGAAATTTTCCCGCGCTGATCACCATCCAGCTTATATACCGGCATGGTGGGCACATCATTGAGCGTGTAGTATCCCGTGTTGAAAAGAGAAAGGTTAGAACTGTTGAATACGCCATAATCCGCATCGGCGGTCATTTCTCTGCCTGTGCTATCGAAGGTGTGTTTGAAATTGATATTACCCACCACATTCCTGAAACTGTTTTTTTCTGTGGCATTCGTAACAAACTTAGATGAAGGTGCAAACAGCGAATCGATCACCAACGACTGGTTGGTATTGGCGCGATTGTATTTGGTAAATGAGCTGTTCACCACAAAGCCCCAGATAGTTTTTTTATTGGGAAAAAAATCTGCACCCAGCCGGGCCGTATGATTGTTGATGGGAGTCTTCATGAAATTGTCCTGGTCATAAGCGCCATCATATTTACCATTTTCAAAAAACTCACGCTTCAGGAAAAGGTGATTCAGGTTCATACGGTACGCATAATTGTAATTGCCGAACAGGTTCAGTTTCTTATTGCGATAGTTGAAAGTGGCGCCGGTATTGGCTTTGGGATAAATACCCTGTCCATAGCCAGCGGTAAAACTGCCATTGGCTCCGAGGCGCAAATCCTTCTTCATGCGAATGTCTATAATACCCGAATTACCGGCCGCATCGTATTTCGCAGAGGGGTTGGTAATGATATCAATTCTTTCGATGCTGTTGGAAGGAAGACCACGCAGAAAATTCACCAGGTCCGCACCCGACATCGGGGTTATTTTCCCGTCAATCATCACAATTACGCCCTGGCGGCCGCGCAGACTGATATTATCGTTGCCATCTATCAGCACGACCGGTGCCCGTTCTAATACTTCAAACGCGCTGCTGCCGGCATTCACCAGGCTGTTGTCCACATTCACCACAATTCTGTCGGTAAGTTTTTGGATAAATGGCTTGCGCGCGGTCACAGTTACTTCGCGCAAAGCCGAAGCTGGCGCGGGATGCAGTGTTAATGCGGGCAATCGTATTTCGGGAGTTGATGATGATAAATTGATCGGAGAGGAAAAAGCCGTTGAATGGTTCACCATCGTCACACGCACCAGGTATTGGCTGTAAGGCACCTGTTCAAATTCAGCCACGCCAGCGGCATCGCTCACGGCTGCTTTTACCAGCACCGAATCATTGGCACGCAGCAATTCCACCGTTGCATTTTCCACAGCCAATTGCCGCTCATTTACCACTACAACCGTAATTTTTCCGCGATCCTGGCCAAATACTGATAAATAAATAAACGGTACGAGGCAAGTCAAGACAAGTTTTCTCATTGGGCGCATTTATTCGCCAAAAATTGAGAAAAAACGAATGTCCTCGTAGTTAATATATACCACGCCCAGCAGTAGAAAGATGAGTGGGTGGCGCCAGCAAAATGGATTGTCGGATATTTACACTAAGGAGAGAGTTTGCTGATCTGCATGTTTTCCAGCTTTTCTGATATGGCCGCCTCCAGGTTTACGGGTATGGTTTCTGTGCCCTCGCCTATGGCAGTGAGCCGCTTCAGTTGCTGGTCATATACAAATACGAATATCTGTCCGCCGTTAAAACTTACTCTGAATCGTATATCGTCGTTGAACTGGAAGGGAGTTGCGCGCACTTCGTAAGGCACGCCGTCCACTAGTAATTCAAATAAAAATGTCTTGCTCTTCATATCCTTTTCATTTAATTCAACACCTCGTTGACATCTTTATGCCTTCTTTCAAAAAACATACCTCATGCTTATACGATATTGTTAACATTTAGCTACGTAGAATCAGTTCCCCAACTACACGGCGGGGCGCTGCACATAGGGAAGAATTACCCGGAACAATTCGTCGGGGTTGAAAGGTTTTACTACGATATCGCTGAGGCCGGCGTCCTTCACCTCTTTCTCCACTTCGGCGGGGAGGCTGGCGGTGAGTGCAATTATGGGTAGCTTTTCGCCACGCTTGCGCAGTTCGCGCGTAGCTTCAAATCCATCCATCACGGGCATATTGAGGTCCATCAGTATCAGCTGGTATTTCCCCGGCGCCACTTTTTCCAGGGCTTCCACTCCATTGCCCGCAATATCTACCTGCGCGCCGCTTTGCTCCAGCAGCGAGCGGGCCACCATTATGTTAAAGGGATTATCTTCTACTACCAGGATCGGCACACCATCCAATTGCTTTGCCATTTCCTCGTGTGGCTTCTCCAGCTCTTCACTTATCAATTCATCGGTGAGCGGGAAACTTTGGGTAAAATAAAATTCAGAACCCTTACCCGGTTCGCTCTTCAATTGCAGCGTAACACCCTGCAGATTGAGAATGCCTTTGATAATGGCCAGTCCAAGACCCGTACCACCATAACTCCGCGACGTAGATGAATCGGCCTGTGTAAACCGCTCAAAGATCATTTTTTGTTTTTCCGGCGGTATGCCAATACCCGTATCCACTACCCGGAAGTCGATGGTGACCGCGCGCTCTGTCATCGATCTTACCCGGATGATGAGCTTCACAAATCCCTGCTCCGTAAACTTAATGGCATTGTGCACCAGGTTATTGATCACCTGGCTCAGTCGAGTGGGATCGCCGGTCACTTTATGCGTCAGCCTCTTGTCGGTTTCCAGGATCAGTTGTATTTGCTTTTCATCAGCCTTATTCTGCAAACCGCCCACAATATTGCGCGCAATGGAATTGACATCCATCGGCACCGATTCAAAATTGATCTTACCCGCTTCTATCTTATTGTAGTCGAGAATATCGTTGACGATTGATAGCAAATTATTGGCGGAGAATAACAGCACATCGAGATTCTCCTGCTGATCTTTTCGCGGATTGTTGCGCATCAACAAATGCGTCATACCAATTACCGCGTTCAGCGGCGTACGAATTTCGTGCGACATGGTGCTGAGAAATTCCGTCTTGGCTCTCAATCCCTGCTGCGCTTCTTCTGTAGCCTTTTTCATTGAGTAAGCGAATCGGTACGAAAGCACCAGCGATTGCAGGAAGAAGAAAAGTACATATCCGGCAAACACCATCACCTTCGGCGGCAATATGAGGCGGAAATAATGCAGGTTGATCACCAGGAATACCATCAGCAGCACAGCGCAACTGATCACCGCAAATTTTGCTCCCACGCGCTTATTGCTGACAGCCCTGAGACATACATAAAATGCAAAGCCTATGCACAGGAACATAATGATGAGAAATGCATTAATGCCCTGCGTAAAAATGATCGGCGGAGTCACCAGTATCAGCATACCGTAGAAGAGGCAAATACCGGTAATCGCATTCACTATCTTCCTGGGTGCGTCTTGCGGGTAAACCCATCGTACATATCGCGAGAACAATGCCACTGCCAGCGCCAGGCAGAGGTATTCAATTTTTATGGTAAAAAACCAATCCAGTTGCGGATACACCGAATGCAATACATACATGGTAGTACCCACCATGCGATAACTATACACAATGCAGAACAAAGAGAAGTACAAGATCGCTTTGTCGCGGTGACCGAAGAGATAAAACCCGAAAAAGAAAAGTCCTCCCATAAAGAGGCATCCTGCCAGCACCAGGTCGAAGGCGCGGTTTTGCCGGTGATTCACTTCCAGTCTTTCCTTTTCACCAATCGTCATCTGTTTGTATGGACCGCCTTTGCTATGCCAGAAATTAGCCACCTGCAGTGTGAGCCTCAGCGTGTCTTTATCGGCAGGCAGCACTATGATCTGCGTGGTCCAAAAGGGTATAGCCTCTTCTTTAGTAGCGGCAGGCTTTCCGTTTTTCGACATCAGCGAATCATCCACAAACAGGTAGTAGGAGCAGTATGCATCGGGCACTACCAATGCCAGCCGGGGTCGGTTTTGAGGAAGCAAGATGGTAAGGGAATACGTGGCATAACCTACGGAAGTAAGCCGCTCTCCGTTCAACTCAAGATCACGCCACAGGTCGGGATAATGGATAAAGTCGGGGGAATAGTTTTGCGTTTCGGAAGGATTTAAAAGCTTTTTCCAGTAAAAAGCCCATTCACCTTCCAGCAAAGAGGTTTGTTTATTGAAATCAACTGACCGAAGATCGAGCACTCCCTGCCGGGCCCTGGGTGTTACCTGGCCTGGGTCTTTGGCGCGGCTGAGCTGCGGGGTGAACCCAGCCACCAACAACAAAAACACCATGAGAGCGCGGTACTTTTTCAAAGGATCCGTGGATTTAGATTTAAGTAATGTAGAACGAAATAACCCCTGAAAAATGATAGGAAAGACAACAAATTGTGGTTAGTTATCCTGAGTTTCCCGGAATTGTTTTTTTCCTGAATAGTTCCCCGGAAGCGGTATAGGTAAAACCACTTACAAAGAAAAAAGCCACCCCGGTTTGGGATGGCTCCATTATATCAGATTTTTCGTGATTATACTTTAGGACGCTCCAGCAGTTTGAAGAACTGGTCGAGCTGGGGCAGAATAACGATACGTGTTCTGCGGTTGGCGGCGCGGCCTTCCGAAGTATCGTTGGTGGTAACTGGTACATATTCACCGCGGCCCGCTGCTGCCATACGGGATGGCGGCAAGCCATACTCATCCTGCAGAATGCGTACAACCGAAGTAGCGCGTTTTACGCTCAGGTCCCAGTTGTCGAGCAATACACCGCGTGCATAAGGCACATTGTCGGTATGACCTTCCACCATGAACTCAATATCTGGTTGATTTTTCAACACGGTGGCCACTTTGCCCAACACCACTTTAGCCTGGTCGGTTACGGTGTAGCTTCCGCTTTTGAAGAGCAGTTTATCGGAAATATCGATATACACAACACCTTTATCAATCTTGATATTGATGTCTTCGTCGGCAATATTGCCAATAGCGCCTTTCAGGTTCATCACCAGTGCCATGTTCAGCGAGTCTTTACGCGCCATGGCCGATTGAAGATCCTGGATATAGGCGTCTTTTGCGCCGATGTTTTCCAGCGATTTCTTGATACTTTCTGCCTGTGATGCGCTGATCACCGACAGATCCTGCAGCTGTTTTAAGGCTGCGGTATTATTTTCTTTGAGAAATTCGTTTTGTTGTTTCAGTGAGGCAATTTCACTTTCGAGCAACGCTTTGTTTTTTGCGTACTCTGCTTTTTCAGCTTCACAGTTTTTCAACTCATTTTGCAGTTGCGTGTAGGAAGCATTCAAACGCTCATACTTTGCCACTTCATCAGCCAGCTTCTTTTTACTTACGCATGAAAACAATAACATAGAGCAAGCTCCTGTTAGTAACACATGTGTTAATCGCATACGTTCTGTTTTAAAATTCGGTTTTAGAATCAGGGCCGGGTCACATACCCATGCAGGCCTACCTTTAGCAAGTACTGTGCCTGCAATTTGGTAAAGGTAAATTAACCAGGTCAAAAACCCTGCTATGCAGTTCTTTGCGCTTGATTTTAAGATGATTTTAAGCCAAAATAATTTTTGTCATGTAAAAAAATAAAAGGCCATTGTGAGCCAGACTGCACAAAGGCCTTTTAGAAAATAAATGATTTTTGCCTAGAGTACCAGCACGCCGGCGGCAACAAACTGCACGTCTTTCTTGGGTTTTTTGATCTTGGCGATCTCTTCTTTCGACTTGCCAGCGTCTTTTGCGTAGTGTTGCAATTGTTTTACGGAGGTTTCTTTAATGGCTGCCGTACCATCCAGTACCACTTCTTTACCCACTATATCTTTCGGCATAAAGAAGCCATAGTCTTTAAATTTCACCATCAGGGGTTCGGCGCCGGGTCTTTCTATTTTCATCCAGCAGCCTTTTTCCTGGCATACTTCTACAACTTTGCCGGTCACTTTTCCTTCGAATTTCTTGTTGACCATTTTCTTTTCCAGTTCGGTTACCGGCAGTGCTCCATCGGCAGTGGTCCCCGCGCCGTAGGTTACGCCTGAAGTAGCTGAAACGGGTTCATCCTGGGCGAAGCCTGCCATAGCAAACACGAATGAGCACACCAGGAGCAATAACTTTTTCATATCTAATGAGTTTTTGAATCGGAGGCAAAAATACCACTTTTGGGCTTCATGCGGTTTTTTTCGTGTTTTTTAAAAAATACTACTAACTGGTATTGGCAGTTAATGAATTTTGTCGTCCCTTTGCTTTCCCGCATGGTTTCAGCCATTGCCTTTTCCTGATGAGTTCTCTACGAAATTTCATGCGGTTTTCCCTGCCAAGTCGCACTGGCGGGGAATTTTTTTGCTCCTTCGGCGCAAAAAATATTGAATACTGAATTTGAAATTGAATGTGGGCGGGAATGGATGGAGTGGGAGGTTGGAACTTGAAGGGGGAGTGGAATCCGGGGATGAGAGTGGGTTTGGGAGTTGGAATGTGAGGCAGAGTGGAAATCCGGCGAGGGAAAATTGGGGAAATGGGAATTCCAAAATTGGATAAAAAAATTAGCGTCGTTGTACTAAAAAAATTAGTGTTGATAAGATAATTTTCTCTACCTTTGGCAAATACCTATTATTGAAAGACAAAAACAAACCACTATGTCAGCAAATGAAAAACTTAAGGCCCTTAAGTTGACAATCGACAAAATTGAAAAAGACTTTGGGAAGGGCAGTGTAATGATGATGAACGAAAAATCACAGGACCCGATAGAGGTGATATCGACTGGTTCTATTGGGTTGGACTCTGCATTAGGGGTTGGTGGTTTCCCCCGCGGCCGCATCATTGAAATTTACGGTCCCGAAGCTTCCGGTAAAACAACCATAGCAATTCACGTTATAGCAGAAGCCCAGAAAAAAGGAGGCATGTGCGCAATCATCGACGCAGAGCATGCTTTCGATAGTGCTTATGCCCGCAAGCTGGGTGTTGACGTTGACAACCTGCTCATCTCTCAACCCGATTATGGCGAGCAGGGTCTCGAAATCGCCGACCGTCTTATTCTCTCCGGCGCCCTCGATGTAGTGGTGATCGACTCAGTAGCTGCCCTGGTACCTAAAGGTGAACTGGAAGGTGAAATGGGCGACAGCAAAATGGGTCTGCAGGCACGATTGATGTCGCAGGCATTGCGCAAACTCACTGCTACCATCAACAAGACCAACACCATTTGTATTTTCATCAACCAGCTGCGCGAAAAAATTGGTGTGATGTTCGGTAATCCCGAAACAACCACTGGTGGTAATGCGCTTAAGTTCTACGCATCTGTCCGCCTCGACATTCGCCGCATGGCACAGATCAAAGATGGCGATGCAGCCATCGGTAACCGCGTAAAAGTAAAAGTGGTTAAAAACAAAGTGGCTCCTCCTTTCCGTAGTGCAGAATTTGATATTGTATTCGGAGAAGGCATTTCAAAAACCGGTGAAATCATCGACATGGGTGTTGAACTCGGCATCGTAGGTAAGAGCGGAAGCTGGTTCAGCTACAATGGCGACAAACTCGGCCAGGGCCGCGATGCAGTAAAACAATTGTTGCTCGATAATCCCGAACTGGCCAACGAAATTGAAACCAAAATCAGGGAGAAGATTAAAGAAATGCAACAGGTGGCGCAGGTGGCGAAGGATTAAAGCCGCCGAATCAACCTCGCCCCAAACATTCAAGTTTTTGTTTGTGTTTTTGAATTTAATGGGCTTAGTAAGTCAAAAGTCCCGTCCGGATTTCCGAGACGGGACTTTTGTTATATCTGTTATATCGTGCAGGTAGTAAGTTCGTTATGGATATAAAATAAAAAAGGGGTCAGAATAGAAATTCAACCCCGCTTTTAAAATCCAATATCCTATGAAAAACCGCTGTAAAAATAAGGGGCATATTTCAATTGTGCAATACCATTTTGTGGTTATAGTAGAAATACTATAAAATCTTATCCCGAAGCTGGAATAAAAGCCCTAAAGTCACAATATTAACCGTGTGAAAATAGTCAGGGCAAATTCGATTAAGCTTTAGAGTTAAGCAAGCGATATATCAGACTGGAACTGCATTTTGTGAAAATCGACTATTAGTGCAGTTTTCCTCTGAAAAACCGAATATGACTTTTTGCTAAAAATGGGAGGCCTAAAAATTTTGCGTAGTTCTACGCATCGTAAAATATAGCATCCATTGCCCTGAACAGCCACTCAGTTGTTCACGCACAAATCTATCCTTTCACCCTCTACTCAACTTCAACATTCCTTGTTCAATTTCAAATTCAATATTCAATTCTTCAACAGCTTCTCCTGCGTCACAACGCCGGTGCTTCTGTTATTTATTCGCAGGTAATACATCCCCTTTTCAAGCGAAGAAACATTCAGGGTCTGGATACCCTGCAGGCGATTCTGGCTAAGCCTTATCTTACCATTGGCATCCATGATCTGGATGTCAAGAGGACCTTCGGAACGAATGATGAGGATATTGTCGACCGGGTTGGGATAAAAGCGGAAGGAGATATCGCCGGCGATCAGTGCCGACACAATCTTTGAATAATAGGGACGGCCATCTTCGCCATCGATGCGGATGCGGTACAGGTTGCGGCCCTTGGCCGGTGCGTCGTCCACCCACTCGAAAGATGTTGCCTGGGCGGACTGCTTCAAAGCAGCCACCATTTCAAAATCGCCACCGCCACTACTGCGCTCCACCACCACGAACTCAGGAGTGAACTGGTTACTGTTTTTCCAGTTGATGATGACTTTGGAATTATTGCTGACTACAGAAGTGAGATCGGTTATAAAAAGGGAAGAATCAACTGCGGTAAAACCGGCCGCCGGAATCCTGGTGCTTTCTCCCTGTGCAAAGGCAAATGATGCACAGAGGCAAATACAGTATAATAGTATGCCTTTCTTCATCGAATTTAACGGGCGTAAAAAATGGGATTGAGTTATCCACAATTTTTATGCCCGAATGTGGAAAACGCATCGCTCTTTTGAAAATTTTTTTTCTGTCGTTAAAGTTTTTTCAAAAACGGAGCTACCTTTTGGGGTGACGGGGTTGGGGACCCGACATCGAAAACCAAAACTGCCGACAGCAGCCGCAAAAACGCAACCACATGATCTCAAGCAGGCAACTCAACAGACGCAAACGCATCGCCCTTGTGGCGCACGACAATAAGAAAAAAGACCTGATCGACTGGGCCGTTCATAATAAGGTAGAGCTGGCGCGGCACGAGTTGCTGGCAACCGGCACTACCGGCACTATGCTGGAGGAGAAGCTCGACCGCACCGTCAGGAAGTTGCTGAGTGGTCCGCTGGGCGGCGACCAGCAGATAGGCGCGCTCATAGCCGCCGGCGAAATCGATATTCTCGTTTTTTTCTGGGATCCTATGGAAGCCCAGCCACACGACAGCGATGTGAAGGCACTGCTGCGCGTGGCCATTGCGTGGAACTGCATTGTGGCTTGCGACCGCGCTACGGCCGATTTTGTGCTGACCTCTCCCCTTATGCAGGACGAATACCGGGTGCAGATTCCAGATTATACGGGCTATCTGCGTCGCAAGATTGATAAGTAAAACACGGCGTTAATTTTCTCGCTACATCCCTCTTTCCATTCCTTTTGCCGGAAGGGTTTTCGTAAATTTACCGGCTACTTCAAAAAATTTTATGGGTTTCAAATTACATGCACCGTACCAGCCGGCCGGCGATCAGCCCGAGGCTATACGGCAGCTTACCGAAGGAATACTGAGTGGAGAGAAACACCAGACTTTGCTGGGAGTGACCGGTTCGGGTAAGACCTTTACCATAGCCAACGTGATCCAGAACGTGCAGAAGCCAACGCTGGTGCTGACGCACAACAAAACCCTGGTGGCCCAGCTTTACGGAGAATTCAAACAGTTCTTTCCCGAAAATGCGGTGGGCTACTTCGTGAGCTATTATGACTATTACCAACCCGAAGCTTACCTGCCGGTAAGCGATGTATATATAGAAAAAGACCTTAGCATTAATGCCGAGCTCGACAAACTGCGCCTGCAGGCCACTACCGAGCTGCTGAGCGGCCGCCGCGATATTTTAGTGGTGGCGTCAGTGAGCTGTATATATGGTATCGGTAACCCCGCAGAGTTTGAGAATGGTATCATTCGCATTAAAACAGGACAGGTAATCAGCCGGCAAGGATTTCTGCATTCTTTGGTTAATTCGCTATACACCAGAAGCCAGACCGATTTCAACCGCGGTCAGTTCCGCGTAAAAGGTGATACCGTTGATATCAACCTGCCCTACGTGGATTTTGGTTATCGCGTCACGTTCTTTGGTGATGAGATTGAAAGCATCGAGACATTGGACCTCGCTTCCGGCAAACGAATAGGCCTGGTAGAAGATGCTGCCATTTTCCCCGCCAATCTATACCTGGCGCCAAAGGATATGATTAACCAGATTCTGAATGAAATCCAGGATGAGTGCGCGGCGCAGGTAGCCTATTTCAAAAGCGTGGGCAAGTTTATTGAAGCGCAACGTCTGCAGGAACGGGTAAGCTACGATGTGGAAATGATCCGCGAGCTCGGTTATTGCAATGGTGTAGAAAACTACTCGCGCTTTTTCGACCGGCGCTCGCCAGGCACAAGACCATTCTGTTTGCTTGACTATTTTCCCAAAGATTTTCTGTGCATAATAGATGAAAGTCACCAGACCATACCGCAGGTAAGCGGCATGTATGGCGGCGACCGCAGTCGCAAGCTGATATTGGTTGATTATGGTTTTCGTTTGCCATCGGCGCTTGATAACCGTCCGCTGAACTTCCATGAGTTCGAATCCATGCTCAACCAGGTGATTTATGTATCGGCGACACCCGGCGATTATGAGCTGGAAAAAACAGGTGGTGTGGTGGTAGAACAAGTGGTTCGTCCGACCGGTCTGCTCGATCCTCCTATTGAAATTCGCCCGAGTGTAAACCAGATCGATGACCTGCTGGATGAAATTGATAAGCGCGTAACCAAAGGTGATCGCGTGCTGGTAACCACGCTCACGAAGCGCATGGCCGAGGAGATGGATAAATATCTGCACCGCATCAACATAAAATCAAAATACATCCACAGCGAAGTGGATACGCTGGAGCGCGTTGAAATTCTACGCCAGTTGCGGCTGGGAGAAATAGATGTGCTGGTGGGTGTAAACCTGCTCCGCGAAGGTCTTGACCTGCCGGAAGTGTCGCTCGTTGCCATACTTGATGCAGACAAGGAAGGATTTCTGCGCAATGAAAAATCATTAACGCAAACGGCGGGACGCGCGGCGCGTAATGCAGATGGACTCGTTATCTTCTACGCAGATACGATCACTGAAAGCATGCAGCGTACCATTGATGAAACGAATCGTCGCCGCGAAAAACAGATTGCTTACAATATTAAGCATGGAATTACACCGCGCACAGTGAAGAAATCTAAGGAGCAGGTTTTCGCGCAAACCTCCGTACTTGATATCAAAGGATACGATCCGCGTAATCCTTATGCACTGGCGCCCGATCAAGAATTGGTTGCTGTAGCGGCAGAAGAGCAGGAAGTATATCAAACTATACCTCAACTGGAGAAAGCCATTTCGAAGACCAGGAAAGAAATGGAGAAAGCGGCCCGGGACCTCGACTTTATGGAGGCTGCCCGGTTGCGCGATAACATGTTTTCCCTGCAGAAAAAGCTGGAGGAGATGAAAAACCGTTAGTATAACCGAGAGCGCCGTAGCAGCTTACATATCTTTTTGGCGTGTATATAATAGTTATCCACGTGTAAAATAATCTGCCATCAGCCGGCGTTTTAAGCCACGGTAAAATGAAATCCTATAGTCTTATGAAGAAGGTCACCATCCGCCAGGCATTCAATTTTTTTGCATTCGCTTTACTGGTTTTTGCGATTTACCTGAACTTCTTCTACCCGGGAGAATAGTTCAGGCCAACCCGCATTTGCGCAAATGCAAGCCTGAAGGTGTGTTTTACCTGCCATGCTAACCGGGAAAATGACGCAAAAAAATTACAGGCCTTAGTGGTCGCTGGCCCTGTGAGGGGGCATCAAACCGGCGGCCGACTAAGGCCTTTTTATTCCTAAATTGCGGCATGGCGAAAAAAATTTTCCTGCTCGACGCGCTTGCTTTAGTGTTTCGTGCCTACTATGCTTTGATTAGAAATCCAAGGACCACATCCAAGGGAAAAAATACCAACGCGCAATTTGGTTTTACCAACACTTTGCTCGACCTCATTAATAACCAGCAGCCCACCCATATGGCTGTTTGTTTTGATACACACGCACCCACCGAACGACATACTGAATTCAGCGACTATAAGGCCAACCGCCAGGAAGCGCCCGAAGACCTGCTGGCCGCCATCCCGGACATTAAGAAGATCATTCGCGGTTTTAACATACCCGTTATTGAAATGGATGGCTACGAAGCCGACGACATTATTGGAACACTCAGCAAAAAAGCCGCCGCTGCCGGTTATGAAGTGTATATGGTAACCCCCGATAAAGACTATGGCCAGCTGGTAGATGGAAATATCAAAATTTATAAACCCGGCTACCAGGGTGGTAGCGTAGAAATCTTAGGAGCTAAGGAAGTATGTGAAAAATGGAATATCAAAGATGTGCACCAGGTTATTGATATACTGGGATTAATGGGTGATGCAGTTGACAATATCCCGGGAATTCCAGGCGTGGGCGAAAAAACGGCTGCCAAACTGCTCGCCGAATATGGCACGCTCGAAAATGTGCTGGAAAATGCCGATAAAATAAAAGGTGCGCTCGGTGAAAAGGTGCGCAATGGTAAAAATGCTGCTATTCTTTCCAAGAAACTCGCTACCATCATCACCAATGTGCCGATCGATTTCCATGAAGAAGAATTTCGCTTAAAAGAATGGAACAAGGATTTGCTGAAGGAAATTTTCACCGAATTAGAATTCAAAACACTTGGTAAAAGAGTACTGGGTGAAGATTTCAATATCGGTCCCGTTGCCGTGCAAGGTGTGCAGACCGATTTGTTTGGCAACGCTGTGGAGACGAAGAAAAAAGAGAATGGCAAGGCAGAAACTAAGGCAAAATCGCCCATCGATGAAGAGCGCGTGGAAAGTGATGAAGCACCCGTTGCCGGGAAAAATATTCATAACACTCCGCACCAATACCGCTGCCTGCAAGATGAAGCATCTATCAAAAAGCTGGTCAAAGAGCTGCTTGAAGAAAAAGAGATTTGTTTTGATACGGAAACCACCGGCATCGACGCCAATGATGTGGAGCTGGTGGGTATGAGTTTCAGCTACAAACCCGGCGAAGCCTACTATATACCCTGCCCCGCCGACCAGGAAGCAACAAAGCATATTCTGAAACTGTTCGAGCCCGTGTTCAAGAGAAAAGATGTGTTATGGATCGGGCAAAACCTGAAGTACGATATGCTGGTGTTGAAATGGTACGGTTACGAGCTGGAGGCCGATACCTTTGATACCATGTTGGCGCACTATGTCATTGAGCCCGATGGCAAACGCGGTATGGATATTCTGGCCGCGAGATTCCTGGGCTATGAACCCGTGCACATCGACGAACTGATTGGCAAGAAAGGAAAGAACCAGCTGAGCATGCGCGACGTGCCAATCGAAAAAATTACCGACTACGCCGCCGAAGATGCTGATATAACCCTTCAACTGAAACAGGTTTTTGTGCCGTTGCTGAGGTCGCGCGATGTAGAAAAGGTTTTCAACGAAGTAGAAAACCCGCTCACCAAGGTGCTGATGGAAATGGAATATGAAGGCGTAAGAATTGACACCAAATTTTTGCAGGAATATTCCAAAGAGCTGGAGCAACAGGCAAAGCAGGCCGAAGAGCGCGTGTATGAGCAAGCCGGTGTGCGTTTCAACCTGGCCTCACCACGTCAACTGGGTGAGGTGTTATTTGAAAAACTGCAGCTGGATCCGAAGGCTAAGAAAACCAAGACTGGTCAATACGCCACGGGTGAAGATGTGCTGTTGAAGCTTTCGCATCAGAACAAAATTGTGGAAGATATTCTTGCATTTCGCGAGCTTACGAAGCTGAAATCAACCTATGTGGATGCTTTGCCCACGATGGTGAACCGCAAAACAGGGCGCGTGCACACTTCTTATGCGCAGGCTGTAGCAGTAACCGGCCGCCTGGCGAGCAATAATCCCAACCTGCAAAACATACCTGTGCGCACGGAGCGTGGCCGCGAAATCAGGAAGGCATTTATTCCCCGCGACGAAAAGCACATTCTTTTATCAGCCGACTACTCGCAAATTGAGCTGCGCATTGTGGCGGCCATCAGCGGCGACCCCGCCATGTGCGATGCGTTTAAGAAAAATAAAGACATTCATACCGCTACCGCCGCCAAAGTGTATGGGGTGGATGAAAAAGACGTGACCAAGGAAATGCGCTATAAGGCCAAGAGCGTAAACTTCGGCATCATCTACGGCCAGGGAGCCTTTGGCCTCGCCGATAATCTTGGTATCAGTCGCACCGAAGCAAAGCAAATCATCGACAACTATAAGCAGCAATTCTCCGGCATCCAGAAGTACATGGACGACACTATCAACTTTGCCCGCGAGAATGGCTATGTGCAAACGCTGATGGGCCGCAAGCGCTGGCTGCGCGATATCAATTCAGGCAACTTCACCGTTCGCGGTTTTGCCGAACGCAACGCCATCAATTCCCCCATCCAGGGCACAGCCGCCGATATGATCAAGCTGGCGATGATTAAAATTCACCAGGCCTTCAAAAAACATAAGGTGAAGTCGAAAATGATTTTGCAGGTGCATGACGAATTGGTGTTTGATGCGTTGAGGGAAGAAGTGGAAACCATCAAACCGATCATTCTCGAATGCATGCGTACTGCTTTGCCTTTGCCGAATGGCGTGCCGGTAGAAGCCGAGATCGGAGAGGGCGACAACTGGTTAGAAGCGCATTAAAAGCGCATTAGAAGGGTTTAATTGTTCTGCTTAGTATATGATCTGACAGTTTGAGGATTTTTTATTTGAAGTTTTATAGGGTCAGGATTAATTTTTTATGCTGCGGGTGGAATGTCCTGCAGCATTTTTTGTTTCGCTAAAGGTAAGGT